>ERZ1066118.29-NODE-29-length-189785-cov-16.762568_pt1 | contig 189785 bp, 140 predicted proteins | sample MGYA00382765_ERZ1066118 | MGnify/ENA primary metagenome ERZ1066118 (study PRJEB33369, sample SAMEA5778348) | biofilm metagenome | biome: Industrial cooling water; feature: Water cooling tower basin; material: Biofilm | place: United Arab Emirates | collected... | reverse complement strand
CCGCCGGGCTGGTGTACTGCGTGGCGAAGGTCACCGATTTGCGGTACGAGGGCGTATAGGCGTCGAAATAAGTTTGCAGAATCCGGAATACGCCGTAACCGGTGTCGGGGGTACCGGGCGTACCCGTGGGGGTGAAAAAAGGCTGATACAAACTCCCGGCCACGGCATTTCTGGCCTCGCGGGAGAAAATGTGCTCCCGGCTGCCTTCGTTGGCCACTTTCCAGAACTCGGCGTAGTCCGTCACCAGGTCATGGCGGCCCGAGTCCATCACTTCCTTGCACTTGGCGGCGGCAGCGGCCCAGTTTTTCTGGGTCAGGTACACCTTCGCCAGCAGGGCTTTGGCGGCCCAGCGGGTGGCCCGGCCCCGTTCGGCGGCGGGCACCTGGTCGGGCAGGGCGGTTTCGGCCTCCTGCAAATCCTTGACGATCTGGGCGTACGTCTCGTCGAGGCTGGCGCGGGGCACCTGCACGTCGTCGGTCACCTGGGTGGTGGCGCGGGTGCGCAGGGGCACGCCGCCAAACCAGCGCACGAGGTTGAAGTAGTGCAGCGCCCGCAGAAATTTGCCCTCGGCGATGTAGCGGGCCTGGCGGTCGGCGGCCATCGAGCTGATGCGCGGAATGTAATCGACCAACTCGTTGGCCCGGTTGATGCCGATGTAGCAGGCCTGCCAGACCCACTCGAAATGCACGTTGGCGGGCGAAAAGGTGTAGTTGTGCAGTTCCAGGCGGTCGGCGCGCAGGGCCACCATCTGCTCGGTGGCCACGTCGTTGAGGATGAACGTCGAGAAGTTGTAGTACTTCCGGTAGTCGGGCGTGCGGTTGGCATTGCCCAGGATTTCGTAGGCCCCGATCACGGCCGCGTTGGCGTCGGCTTCCGACTGGTAAAAGTTTTCGGGCGTGATGAGGCTGACCGGGTTTTCGGTCAGGAATTTCTGGCAGCCTGTTCCCGTCAGCAGAACCAGGAGCAACAGCGCGTATTTCAGAGTGTTCATGTTTAGAGGAAATTAAAATCCAACGTTGAGGCCGACCATGACGATTTTATTGGGCGGGTACGAACCCCAGTCCACCCCCTGGCGGAGGTTGCTTTGCCCGAAGGTGCCCACTTCGGGGTCATAGCCGGGATACGTCGTTTTGGTAAACAGGTTCTGCCCGCTGACGTACACCCGCGCCGAGCGCATCTTCAGGCCACCGAGCAGCTTAGCCGGGAGGTTGTAGGCCAGCGTGACGTTGCGCAGGCGCCAGAAGGCCCCGTCCACGATCCAGCGGCTCGAAATCAGGTCGGCCCCGCCCCCGGCGAAGTTGGCGCGGGGAATGCTGTTGCTCGGGTTGGTGGGCGTCCAGCGGTCGCGCACGAGGGCGAGTTGGTTGCCGTTGATGAGGCTGGTGGCGTGGCGGACGGGCTGCCCGTAAATCGTGTTGCCCGACACGCCGTTGACGAATACGCTCAATTCCAGCCCTTTGAAGCTGAACGTGTTGGTCATGCCGTACACGAGCGTGGGCAGGCCCTGACCCAGAATGACCCGGTCGTTGGCGTTGATGACGAGGTTGGAAGCGTCGGCATTGAAAAACAGCGGATCACCGGGCTTGTTGAACGACCCCAGGATGGCCAGTTGGGACACGTTGTCGCCGGTCTGAATGTTGCCGATGTACCGGTAGCCGTAAAACGAGCCGATGGGGTAGCCCACCCGCAGGATGCCCGCCCCGGCGTCGCGGTCGATGTTGTAAATGATTTCGTTGACCCCGCCCAGCGAAAGCACCCGGTTGCGGGTGTGGGCCAGGTTGATGCTGGTTTCCCAGCGGAAGGCCCCGCCGAGGTTCACCGTGTTCAGGCCCAGTTCAAAGCCCCGGTTTTCCACCTCGCCCAGGTTTTGCAGGCTGGTGGCATAGCCGGTGGTGTAGGGTACGGGGGCTTCCAGGAGCAGGTCGGAGGTTTTTTTGTAGAAATAATCGGCCGTCAGCCGGAGGCGGTCGCGCAGGGCGGCCACGTCGAGGCCCACGTCCGTCTGGGCGGTGCGTTCCCAACTCAGGTTGGGGTTGGGCACCCGCGTGGGCACCAGGCCCACGTTGTAGGCGTCGCCGATGGGGTAGGTCACCGCCGAGTAGGTGGCCAGCGACTGGTAGGTGCCGATTTCCTGGTTGCCGGTGACGCCGTAGCTGGCCCGGAATTTCAAATCCGACAACACGTTGTTGACCTTCAAAAACGCTTCTTCCGACACTCGCCAGGCCGCCGACACGGAGGGGAAGGTGCCCCACTTCACGTCGTTGCCGAAGCGCGAGGAGCCGTCGGCCCGCACGGTGGCCGTCAGGAAATACCGGTCGGCAAAGGCGTAGTTGATCCGCCCCAGAAACGAGGCCAGCGACCAGTCGGTCGTGAACGACCGCGACGGGAGCAGCGTGGTGCCCAGCAGCAGGTTGTTGTACTCCGGGATGTCGCTGCCGAAGTTGCGCGCCCCGGCAAACACCCGCTCGTTGAGGTACCTCTGGGCCGTAAACCCGCCGAGCACCGTGACGCTGTGCTTGCCCAATGTGCGGCTGTAGGTAAGCGTATTTTCAGTGAGCCACTGCGGGCTGAATACCGAACTGATGCTGGCCTCGCCGCCCAAGGCACCGCCCGCGTTGGGATTGCGGTCTACGTAGTTGTTGCGCTTGGTGTTGAGCAGGTTGCCGCCCCCGCTCAGGCGCAGGGTGAGTCCGTCGATGATCTGGAAATCGAGGAAGGCGTTGGCCAGGGTGTTGGTCGTGTAGGTGCGGTCGGTAAAGCCAAATGCCCCCAGCAGCGGGTTGTTGAACGGATCGACGGTGATCTGAGAAGTCCGGTTGATTTGCCCGTCGGCGGTGTAAGGCCGTTCGGCGGGGGGCGTTTTCAGCACGCCAAACAGGGTCAGCCCGTTGCCATCCTGCCCGCCGCCGTGGGCGTCGGTGTTGGCCCCGTTGTTGACCGAAAACGCCGCCGTCAGGTTTACGCCCACGTTGAGGCGGTTGCTGATGCGCTGGTCGAGGTTGACCCGCAGCGAGCCGCGTTTGAACGACGAGTTTTCGATGATGCCCTGCTGGTTGAAGTAATTGCCCGACACGGCGTAGCGGGTGCGCTCCGTGCCCCCAGACAGGCTGAGGTTGACGTTGCTGATGGGAGCGGCCCGGAAAAGTTCATCCTGCCAGTCGGTGTTGGTGGTCACGTTGGACGGGTTGGGAAACAGGGGGGGCTGCACGGGCGTGGCGTTGGCGCGGGCTTCGTTTTCAAAGGCCACGTAGTCGGGCGTTTGCAGCAGATCGAGCTTGCGCTGGAGGGTCTGCACGCCGGTGTACATCGACACGTCCACCTGGCTCCGACCCGCCTTGCCGCGTTTGGTGGTGATGATGACCACCCCGTTGGCCCCGCGGGTGCCGTAAATGGCCGTGGCCGAGGCGTCCTTGAGCACGTCGATGCTCACGATGTCGTCGGGGTTCAACGCGCTCAGGGCCGAGTTGGGTGGGTTGAATTCCCCCCGTACGCCCCCACCGTCGTTGGCGGCGATGTCGTTGATGATGGGAAACCCGTCGATGACGTAGAGCGGCTCGTTGCCCCCCGAAATGGAGTTGGCCCCCCGCACCCGCACCGACACGCCCCCGCCGGGCCGCCCCGAGGTGTTGGTCACCTGCACCCCGGCCACGCGGCCCTGCAGGCTCTGGTCGAAGGAGGAGACGGCCACGGCCTTGATTTCTTTTTCCGAAACGGAAGCAATTGAACCGGTTAAATCGCGGCGGCGCTGGGTACCGTAGCCCACCACGACCACCTCGTTGAGCGAATTTTCGTCGGGAGTGAGGGTCACGTCGAGCACGGCCCGCCCGCCGATGGCCAGTTCGCGCCGGGCGTAGCCGACCGACGAAAACACGAGCGTCGTTACGTCGTCGGTCACCGTGAGGGTGTAGCGGCCTTCGGCGTCGGTCACGGTGCCCCTGCTGGTGCCTTTGGCCACGATGCTCACGCCGGGCAGGGGCTTGCCGTCTTCGGCCGAGGTGACCGTACCGCGAATGGTGCGGTCCACCGGCGCGGGGGCGACCGGGGCGAGCACTCGGGGCAAAGCCCCGGCCTGTTCCGACGGGCTGGGTTCGGGCGGGCTACCGGATTCCGGTGAGGTGCGTTCCACCGGACTGGGGGTAGCGGGAGCGGAGTTCGTTGCCGGAGCTTCCAGTTCCTGGCGCGGGGCAATCACGAAAATGCTGCCCCCGACGGCCTTGAACGTCAGCCCCGTTCCCGCCAGCAGCCGGGTCAGGATTTTCTCGTTCGTTCCGCGCAGCGAGCCGGGCTGGTTGACCACCTGCTGCCCCAACCGCCGTTCGTCGTACGAAAAATAAAGCCTCCGCTGGCGGTGCAGGTCGTTCAGAGCGACGGCTAACGTCGTGGTGGCCGCGGGTTTTCCCTGGGCCAGCGGGACGTGGGTCGGCGGGTTGGCAACCGGCTCGGTTCGGTGCTGGGCCAGGAGCACCTGCCCGGTGGTGGGGGCGTGCACCGCGACGAACGCCGCGGTCAGGCTACTTAGGAGTAACGCGTGCTTCATGGTAGGCAGAGGAATGTTAGGGGTGTAAGACAAACAGCGAATCCGACTGGGTCACCCGTAGGCCGTAGGTTTCGGCCACGGCCCGCACCAGCACCCGGCCGTCGGGCAGGGCGGGCAGGATGCCCGTGTAGGTGCGTTGCCCCAGGGTGGGGTCGGCGAGTTGAATGCGGTAGCCGTAGCGGTCTTCAAGAGTCTGAAGCACGTCGGTCACGGGCACGGCCTCGAACAGGAGCCGGTTTTCGGTCCAGGCCCGGTAGGCTTCGGCCCGGACGCGCCGCCGGGTCGTGGCTGGCCCGGCCACCTGCACCCAATCGCCAGGGGCGAGGGTCAGCGGGGGGCGGGCTTCGGTGCGGAGTTCGACGCGGCCTTCCAGCAGCACCACGTTGGTGCGCTGCCGCCGGGCCAGCACGTTGAACTGCGTGCCCAGCACCGTCACGACCGTTTGGTCGGTGTGGACGACGAAGTTTCGCCGGTCGTCGGTTTTCCGAATCTCGAAAAACGCCTCGCCCGTCAGCCACACCTCGCGGCTGAAGCGCCCCCACCCATCGGGTTGGAGACGCAGTCGGCTGTTGGCGTTGAGCGTCACGCGCGAACCGTCGGCCAGCGTGAAGGTGCGCGTCTGGCCGGAGGCCGTTTGCAGCAACGTTGGCTCCCGCACCCGTAGCTGCCACCACTGCCCCACCAGTAGCAGCAGGGCCACCGAAGCCGCCGCCAACCAGCGCCAGAATAACGGCGTGAGCGGCCGCACGCGGGGGGTACGTCGCTGGGCAACCGAGACGGAGGGTACGTCACCGGCAAGGGTGTTTTGCACCCGCTGCCAGTCGGTTTCCACCTGGTCGGAGGGCAGAGGCGCGGGGCGGTGCAGGAACAGCACCAGGGCGCGGGCCTGGACGATGGCCTCGGCCTGGGCCAGCGACCCGGCCTCAACCGCGTGCCAGTGGGCGTTGAGCGTGGGAGTTGGCTTCAGCACCCAGGCCACAAAGTCCGGGTTCTGGGCCAGGTCGGCGGGGTCGAACGAAACGGGATTCATCAGGGGAGTTTTGGAGGATAGCCCCTCACCCCACCGTGCCTACTCGTTTTTTTTGGAAAATTTTTCAGGAAAAAAAATCCAGTGCCAGCCCCAGCAGGGGCAGGACGGAAAGCGCCGGAACGGCGGCCCCGCTCGCGGGCCGGAGGTCTTCCTCCATCCGGCGCAGCCCCCGCTGCACGAAATTGTGGGCCGACTGGTGGGAAATCTGCATCAATTGGGCGATCTGGGCGTACTCCAGCCCGGCAAAAAACCGGAGGTGGATGGCCTCCCGTTGCCGCCGGGGCAGGGCTTCGTAGGCCCGTTTCACCCCCGCGAGACGTTCGCGCAGGGCTTCGTCGCCGGTGATGAAGTCTTCGAGGGGGTGTTCCGTGCCGGGGTCGCCTTCCGACCAGCGCTCGTGCCGTTCGCGGCGGTGCTGCTCCCGCCGGAGGGCGTCGGCGAGCGTGCGGCGGAGGACACCAATCAGGTACAGTTTCGGGTCGGCGGCGGGGTTGAGCGTGGCCCGGTAGCGGTGCAGGCTCACGAAGAGGTCGTGCAGGCAATCGCGCACCAGTTCGTCGTCGTGGACCAAGCTCCGACCGTACCGAAACAGCACCGGGTAGTGCGTTCGGTAAAGTTGCTCGAAGGCTACGTCGTCGCCCCGACGAAACCGCTCCCAGTCGGACGTTATCATGGTGCGTAGTGAATCCGGTATTTGTTAACCAGTTCACTGGAAGTTTGTTGGCGACTACCGCCTTTCCATGAAGCGGCCTCTTGATTGGACTTACTCAATTTCGCGGTCAATAAATCAGACAGGAACTTTACCTGTTCGAGTAATTTCTTGCGCGCCACAGGCCAGGAGGAAGAGAAGGGAAAACGCTTTCTGGTTCATCGGGATTAGATTGGATAGGATTTTCGCAAAGGAGCTAACATTGACCTACGTACAATGAAAACGACGCGCGAACGCTATTGCCAATAAGTATGTTTTTGAAAACAGTTTAGGTTATGTTCGTGGCATGAGTCGTGTCAACACCCCTGCTTTAACCGGGACGGCCAAAGCCGAACTGGAGAAGCGCTTTGGCAGCGCGGTCAACCACAGCCTACGGCTGCCTGTCAACTGGTATTGCTTTAAGCCGAGGCGAGGGCCGTCGTTCCAAAGAAGTGGCGGGCATTGTCAAAAGCTGCGAGATGACGGTCAACAACTGGGTCAACCGGTACAAACGCGAGGGCATCGATCGCCTACTGACCAAGCCCGGACGCGGGCGTAAAGCCATCATTCGAAGCCCGGATTAGCAGCAGGCGGCACCGCTGCGGGCCATCCAAACGACCGCATTGATAAACAGTATGTTATCCGCTGCGGCCCATGTCACCGGGCTTGCCTTTCAACAAAGGCTCAATTCATTTCCAATCGGCATCGCTGATTTCGTAGCGGCGTAGTATTTTGCAAAAAAAATTGCCCACACACTCTAGAGAGTTTGCAGGATTAATAATTCATTATCTGCGTGCTTGAGGGCCACCTCCACACCAACCCGGTAGGCATCCGTTTGCGGCCGGGCCGCCAGACGCAGCCCTTCCTGGTAACCCCGCATGAATTCATCCGAATTCAGGGCGAGGAACCGCCCGTAGTCAAAGTCCGGGTGCCGCTCCAGATGGTTGGTCAGCCCTTCCTCGGCGTCTTTTTTACTCGTTCCCTGGCAAACCTGGCGTCCGGTTAGGTAGTCGGAAATGAACCACCGGCCGCGTTCGCCGGAGAGAATCCACCAGCGCCCGGCCCGGTGGAACGAACTGACGATGGGACAGGTGGTGACCCTCAGGCCATCTCCTTCGTCAAACAGAATCAGGAACTGTTCTTTGGGTTTAGTAGACTGCATTCAACTCAGAACGTAGGTGCATGAGACCCGGTAATTTTGTTGGTCTACCTATTGATTTACAATACAATATACCCCAAAATGACTTCTAAACTGCCTCTCTGCCGCCATTTATTTTCCGGTCTGATCGATCAGTCCAAGCTCCTGCACGTGGCCGACGTGGATGTCGCGACGCTGGGGCAAGCCTACCACGCCATGCAAAACGGGCGCGAAGAGTGGGTCGACGACCCGCGCGTGACGGTCAAACCCGGCCTGGAAGAAACCATTGCCCGTTCCCTCAGCGCCGGGGATGTGCTGGAGGTGGACGGGCAACGGCACCTGGTGCTGCTGCTCGGCTACCACCTCCTGCAACCCGGCGACACCCAGGGGCCTACATCCGGAGAAGTCTTTCAGGCCGATCTGAAAGCCCGCAAGGTGCGCCGTTAAACCCATTCTCTCTTCTCTGACTTCGACTTATGCACCCGCCCAGCGACGATTTACTGAGGCTCTATTTTCTGGCTGAATGCCGTGACCTGGGCGTGCAGGCCCACGAATCGGGCGAGCAGGTCGTCATCACCTACCGGTACGACGCAGTTCTTCAGAAAAAAGTCAACGCACTCCTCCAGAAGTACGTCGGCTTCTGGAAATCCATTGCAATCGTGCGAGACATTGACCAGCAAACGGGCCAGGTTCGCGCCGAAATCCCCTTCCACTTGCTGACGGGGCAGGACCTCACGCCCCAGCAACTGGAGGAGGTCGCCGAAAACGTGAGCGGACAAATCAACGCCGATTTGACCCAGAAGGAGAAAAGGGAAGACGACATCGGCCCCGACGGGCTGACCGCCCGGCAACGCGGGGTCTTACAGGAACTGCCCGAAGATGAGCGCCCGGCGCACGCGCAGTTGTTCCGTATCGGAAACGTGGCCGTGCGCTACCACCAGGCCCGCGAAACGGGGTTTCACCCCACTGAGGAAGACTGGCGGGAGTGGCTGGCGGGGTTACCCCCGCGCATCCGGCCCATGATGGAAGCCGAAGGGTTCGAGGTGGCCCAGCGGGCCCTGCCCTTCCGGCGGTATTACCTGGAGCGGCGCGACGTTGGCATGGAGGAGTACATGGAGCGAAACCTCTCCCCGACCGACTACGCTTCCTGGCGGGAATCGAGCAACCCCTCCTGAGACGCTTCGTCTCCGGCCCAGTTCGTCGTCCGTGGGTCAGGCTTCAGGGGTAGTTTCTGGAGTTCGTTTACTTCCAGCGACGGCACGCCGAACTCGGCCACCAGTTTGCCCTTCAGGCGGTACACCCCCCGGCCCCGCAGCGGGTACTTTTCCAGCGAAGGTGGAAAATGCACCGTGTCAAAATACTCGCCCGCCTCGTCCACGAAGTACCCAAAGGCCATGCGATCGCCCCCTTTGGTGGTAACCGGTTTGGCCGTCAGGTAGTACCCCAGCATCTCCACCCACCGGCCCACGGCATCCGGCATCGCCCGCGCCGCCGTCCAGGTTACGCCGTTCGGCAAGTTCGCCAACTCGAACGGCGGGCACAAGCAGAAGCCCAGCAGTTCGAGTTCGTCGTAGGCGTCCTCTAGCGCGTGGTGGGACAGGGCGGGCAGCGCCGTTTCGGCCTCGGGGAAGTCGAACAACGCTTCGCTCCCGCCGGAAGCCGTTTCCCGAACCGAATTGTGCAGCAGGTGCGCCCGCCAGAGCAGTTCCTTCTTGGTGTAGCCCAGGCTGCGAAACGCCCCCACCCGCACCAGCCGGAGCAGTTGGGGCAGGCCCGCGGGCACCCGGCGCACGAAGTCCTCGAAGCAGGCGAACGGGGCCTTGGCCCGCTCGGTCAAGAGCCGCTCGACGACGCCCCGCTCCAGACCGGTGACGTGCTGCCAGCCCAGCCAGACGACGTTGCCGTCGAGCGTGGTGGCCGCTTCGCTGCGGCCCACGTCAGGGGCTTGTAGGTAGGCCCCCCAGCGGCGGGCCTCGCGCAGGTAATCCTCGGCGGCGTAAAACCCGCCTCCGTTGTTGACGACGGCCACCAGGAATTCCAGCGGAAAATGGGCCTTCAGATACAGGCTCTGGTAGCTTTCCACGGCGTACGAAGCGGAGTGGGCTTTCGAGAAACTGTACCCGGCGAAGCTTTCGATTTGCCGCCACACCTCCCGCGCCGTTTCGTCGGGGTAGCCGAAGCGGCGGCAGTTGGCAAAAAACTGGTCCTCCAGCCGGGCGAATTCGGCCTTCGAGCGGAACTCGCCCGACATGGCCCGCCGGAGCACGTCGGCCTCGGGCAGCGTCAGCCCGCCGAAGTGGTGCCCCACCTTCAGCACGTCTTCCTGGTAGACCATCACCCCGTGCGTTTCGGCCAGCAGTTCGCCCAACTTGGGGTGAACCGGCGTGTAACACGAGGGGTCCAGGCACCGCTGGATGTACTGGCGCATCATGCCGCTGGAGGCCACCCCGGGCCGGATGACCGACGAAGCCGCCACCAGCGTGCGGTAGTCCCGGCAACCCAGTTTCCACAGCAACTGCCGCATGGCCGGGGACTCGACGTAAAAACACCCCATCGCTTCGTGGGCGGCCAGTTGGGCGGCGACCTTCTCGTCCCGCTTCAGCCATTCGACGGCGTTAATGTCCACCGTCACGCCCCGGTTTTGCCGCACCCGGTCAACGGTTTCCTTGATGTGGCCCAGGCCCCGCTGCGAGAGCACGTCCCACTTGGCAAAGCCAATCGCCTCGGCCACGTACATGTCCCACTGGCCGATTGGAAATCCCTTGGGCATGGGCTGCAACGCGGTGTAGTGGCACAGCGGCAGTTCGGATATCAAAATACCCCCGGCGTGGATGGACAGGTAATTGGGCAGCCCCTGCATCAGCGGCGCGTAGCGCTGCAAATAGGCGGCGTGGGGGTGCTCCGGCACGCGCCGCTCGTCGTCCACCCAGGCGTCGAGTTCCCGCTTGGGCAGTCCGAACACCTTGCCCAGTTCCCGCAGGATGGACGCCCCCTGGAAGGTGTTGTAAGCGGCCATCAGGCAGACGTGCTCCGAGTCGTAGCGCCGGAAGACGTAATCGATGATCTCGTCGCGTTCGTCCCAACTGAAGTCGAGGTCAAAATCGGGCGGCGACGTCCGGTGCGGGCTGATGAAGCGCTCGAAGTAGAGGTCCAGTTCCAGGGGGTCCACGTCGGTGATGCCCACGCAGTAGGCTACGATGGAGTTGGCCCCCGAACCCCGCCCGACGTGGACGAAGCCCCGGCTGCGGGCGTAGCAAAGAATGTCCCAGGTGATGAGAAAATACGCCCCGAAGTGCAACGTTTCAATCAGGCGCAATTCGCTCTCCACCCGCTGCCGGGCCTCGGCGTGGCGGGGGCCGTACCGGGTCAGTAACCCGTCCCCGGCCAGTTTGCGCAGCAGATGGAGGTCCCCGGCCTCCAATTGGGTGTAACACCGGCGGTTTTTGGGCGACTCAAGATCGAATTCAAAACTGCACCCTTCCAGCAGGGCTTACAGGTTGCCCAGAAGGTGCGGATGGTTCCCGAAGCGGTCGAGCAAGGCCTGCCGCTCGTGAAACCGTTCGGTGGGCGGGGCCTGGCGGGCCGGGTCCAGATTCGATTGCAAACAGTTCGCGTCCAAGGCCCTGAGCAGCCGGTGGAGGTTGAAGGTGACTTTGTCCGCGAACGTCACCGGCAGCAGCGCCACCGCGCGATGGACAGACAGGCGGCTGCGCCAGCGCCAGAGGGCGGTCACGTCCTCCCAGCACACGCCGACAAACTCGCCGTCGGCGGGTTGAAACTCCCGCTCCAGGGCCCTGAGGGGGTAAATGACGACGGCGTGATCAAAGCGCGGGGCGCGGGGCGGGAAGGATTTGCCCCCGAGCAGGTGCTCCGACAGAAAGGCGTTGAGCTCGGCAAACCCCAGGCTGTTGCGGGCCAGCCCCACGTAGGCCCGCTCGGTGCCGTTGCGAAAGTCGACGCCCACGACCGGCGCCATGCCCGCCTTGTGGCAGGCGCTGATGAAATCGAACACCTCCGAAACGGCGTTGATGTCGGTCAGGGCCAGGCGGGTGCAGCCCGCGGCGGCGGCGGCCTCCACCAGCCGCTCGACGGAAAGCGTGCCGTAGCGCAGGCTAAAGTGGGAGTGGCATAGGTACACAGCGCTGCCCTCCTATTCGTCGAACCGAGTACCCGCCCACAACAGGTCCGGACCCATGGCCCGCGTGAGGGTAGTGGTCTAATTCAAAGTGAATTATTGTAGTCGTTAAGGAAAACAATAACGCGATTGCGCAATCCCTGCTTGGTCTTGGCAAAGGCCAGCGTTCGCCTGACTAAGGGTGCCACCCGCTGGCGAAGGGTGTTATTGAAGCGCTCGACGTGGCGGTCCGCCGCTGCGGTTGGTGGCCTTGCCCTTCGCGTGATGACGCCCCGGCGGCACGACACTCAGGTAGGCTTGGTAGCGGTCGGTATAAACCATCGCTTGTTGGCGTACTGGCACCGGCAAGCGCTTCCACAGCCGCTGTGCCGCCGTGCTGCTGCGGTCGCCCAAGTACTAGGCCAACCCCTTGCGGCTGTGACGACACAGGGCTAGCCACAACCAAATTTGATAGCCTTTGTGTTTGATGAACGTAGCCATCTCGTCAATTTCAACCTCGCTGACCTGACCCGTCGGTGGAGGGAGGAAACACGCTTTTTTTTAAGATTTTAGCCACTGTCATCCTGCTGACACCAGTAGCGCGCACGATGGCCCTCTGGCTGAGGCGCTCTGAAAGCAGCTTTTCGACTTGGGCATAGCGGGCCTGGCGTTGTTCGAGGGCGGAGGTAAAGTACCCGTGGTAGCCGCAGGTGGTGCAGTGGTACTTGGCTTTGCCCTTGACACTGCCGTTGCGATGCAGGGCCTGGCTACCACAGCGCCGACATGAATGGGTATGAATTTCTTGAATCATGACCAAAGATACTCATTCGCATTCCATTAGACCACTACCCGCGTGAGTTGGTGCCGGGCCACGCCCCCTTCCACGGCGGGCCACTCCCACAGCGTGTAGGTCAGGTGCTCGTCGTCCCAGCCGAGCAGGTACACCGCCCCCCGGTAGAGGACCAAATCGCCCTCCATAAGTTCGGTGCCCGCGGCGTCGGCCACGCCGGTGCTTTCCATGATTTCCAGCGGGCCGCTGGCCACGTAGGTGCGGGCTTCGCCCGTGGCCAGGTGCAGCAGGGTGACGGCATCGGCCAGCCAGACCTGGGCCCAGGTGCCGTTTTTGAGCGTCCAGGCAGGCAGCACGTGCAGGCTCACGCCGTCCCAGACGCGCACGGTTCGGTTTCGTTTCATGCAGGGGTATGAGGGGAGGGATTGAACCATTAACGCAGGGGCGGCGTCCAGCCCGCGGCCAGGCCCACCACGCCCGGCCCGTAGCGGGCCGACAGGCGGTCCATCGCCGCGTAGAGGGCGGCCAGGCGGGCCGAGTCATCGAAGAAAAAAAGCTGGCTGCCGCTGCGCACGAGTTTCGAGAAGCTCACACCCACGGCGCGGACGAGCACCCGCCGCTGGTGGAGTTTGGAGAAAAGCCCCAGCGCGTGCCCGAGCAGCACCCGGTCGTCGGCCGTCGGAGGCAAGGTGCATTGGCGGGTGCGCGTGTCCCCGTCGGCGTAGCGGAGTTTGACCGTCAAACACCCCGTGCAGCTACCCCGGCCCCGCAACTGGCGGGTCAGGTCTTCGGTCAGGCGAACCAGCCCGGTGCGGACGTCGCGCCCGTCGGTTGTATCGGGATGGAAGGTCAGGTCGGCGGCCAGGGTGCGCCGGGCGTCGTCGGCCACCACCGGGGTGTCGTCGAGGCCGTGGGCCCGCTGCCAGAGGATGGCCCCCATCGCCCCGAAGGTTTTTTCGAGCAACCGGCGCGGCACCTGCCGGAGCGTCTGCACGCGCCCCACGCCCATGGCCCGCAGGGTCTGGCCCGTGGCGACCCCCACGGCGGGCAACCGCTCCACCGGCAGCGGGTCGAGGAAGGGCTGCACCTGGGGCCAGGGGATGCGAGCGGCCCCGTCCGGCTGGTGCTCGAGGCAGGCGACTTTGGCCACGGTTTTGTTGACCGACAAACCGAACGAGAGAGGCAGGCCCGCGTGCCGCCGGACCCGGGTTTTCACCTCGCCCGCCAGCCGCCACGCTCCCACGTAGCGTTCCATGCCGGTGAAATCGGCGTAAAACTCGGCGGTGGTGGCCCGCTCGACGACGGGCAGAGCTTCGGCGAGGATCTCGCGGACGACCTCGGCCCGCCGGAGGTACAACTCGCCGTCGGCCCGGACGAGGAAGGCTTGGGAGCAAAGCTGTAGGGCCAGCCGGGTGGGCATGCCGGCGTGGGTCCCGCAGGCGGCGGCTTCGCGGCTGACGGCGACCACCACGTCGCGGCCCCCGGCACTGCGCACCAGCAGGGGCTTGTCCACCAGGGCCGGGTTTCTCAGGTGCTCAACCGCCACGGGCAGGTTGTCTACCTGCGCGTGCAGGACGGTTCGGGAATCTGAATTTAACGGCTGCATGGGATTGATAAAATAGTTGCCAAATATGTGATAAATATATTATCAATATCAAGCAATTCGGAAAAATAATCTTTTGGTTGTGGGGCATTCGCTTAGTGCTGAAACACAGTAAACCGCCTGATTTTGAAAGAAATAACCCTAAAATTCGCTTGGTATTCTCCTTACCAAAACGTACTTTTGATAGGAAATTTATCCTGAATGCATCTCGCCCAAAACCTGCGTTTCCTGAGGGCCAGCCGGGGGCTGACCCAGCAAGCCTTGGGCCAGGCCCTGGGGGTGAAGCGGGCGGCCCTCAACACCTACGAAAACGAGTGGGCTACCCCCCCCCTGCCGGTGCTGCTGGCCGCGTGCGATTACTTCGGCGTGTCGCTCGACGCGCTGGTGCGGCGGGAGTTGTCGGCGGCGGGCGCGGAAGCGGGCGGGGCCGACGTGCGCGGGCGGAACCTGCGGGTGCTGGCCACCACGGTCGGGCCGGACAACGTCGAGAACGTGGAACTCGTGCCGGTGCGGGCCGTGGCCGGGTACTGCGCCGGGGGCTACGCCGACCCGGAGTTCATCGAGAAGCTGCCCACCTTCCGCCTGCCCCTGCCCGGCCTGTCGGCCCAGAAGAAATACCGGCTGTTTCAAATCGAAGGGGACTCGATGCTGCCCATCCCCGACGAGGCCTTCGTGCTGGGCGAGTACGTGGCGGACTGGACGGCCCTGCGCGAGCGCCAGGCCTGCCTGGTGGTGACGGCGGGGCAACCCGCCTTCAAGCTCGTCGAAAACCGCCTGCGCCGGGAAGGGCGGCTGGTGCTGCACTCGCTGAACCCGGCGGTGCGGCCCTACGCCCTGCCCGCCGAGGAAGTCCGCGAGTTGTGGCGCTTTAAATTGTATATGTCTGACGCGCTGCCCGACCCCGGTACGCTCCTGGAAACGGTGCATTCGGACGTCAAACTCATCAAGCGGATGCTTCTGCAGCAGCAGGAAGGCGAACCCACCCCCTGACGGCTCCACTTCCCCATGTGCTACCACACCCAGCAGCGTTCGGATGCGGCCCGACTGAAAGCCCGTTTCCAGGCTCAACTCGCCGGGAACGCCGGTGCGTTGCCCCAGGGTCCGCAGTCGGGTTTCGACCACCCGCGGTTGCCGGTCATTACGGCGGGGGAGCCGGGCGTGATTCGGTTGGTAGAATGGGGCCTGATTCCCGCCTGGGCCCCGGCAGAGCGGGCTTCCGCGCTGGCGAATCAGACCCTGAACGCGAGGGCCGAAAGCCTTTTTGACAAACCCTCGTTCCGGCAGAGCATCCTGTCGCGCCGCTGCCTGGTGCTCGTCGATGGTTTTTTTGAATGGCAGCACATCGGCCCGCACAAAACAAAGTACCTGCTGACCGTCGAAGGGGAGGGTCCGTTTGCCCTGGCGGGTTTGTGGGACGAGTGGCGGGATGCCTCGGCGGGGGACGTACGGCGGACCTTCTCCGTCGTGACGACCGAGGCCAACCCACTGATGGCCCGGATTCACAACACCAAACGGCGGATGCCGCTGATGCTGACCGGGGAAGGCGAAGCGGCCTGGCTGACGCCGACGCTCACACCTGCGCAAATCAGGGATCTGATGGTGCCGTTTCCGGAAAACCGCATGCGGGCGCAGCCGCTCACGGCTGCGCCTTCTCAATGGAATTTGTTTGGTTGAGCAGTTGGTTTTGCGTCGCGGCAGCCGGCACTTTCCCTTCCATCGTGCATCGAAATCCAGCTCCCAAGCGACTGTTCAGATTAAGCGAAAGTCCGCTGACGCCCTATCTTTCGACGCGGGTTCCATCCGCTTTCCGGTCGTCATTCGCCAACGTGCTCGCCCTCAGCCGCCCCGATGGATTACTTCCACCAGTACCTGCTCACATACCTAACCGAAGGTCGCCCTGACCTGGTCCATTCGATGGGCCGCGACGATTTTTTTTCGCTCATAACGAGCCGGACGGAAGCCGCTGCCACGGCCTTCGAGCAAGCCCGGCGGCAGGGGCACGACGTGACGACAGCGCAGGAACTGGCCGTGCAGGTGCTGATCGAAGGCCTGGACACCGAAGATAGCCCGGCTGAGTAACCCCCTGCATTGGCTCACCCCTCCAATTCCGCCCGTTGGAACATGGCATTCAATCCAAAGCACCACCTTTCGGAAAATCTCGGCGTACTCAGGCTGGCATTTCTGCTGCAACGCGAACGTCGAACCCCCACGGCGCCCGAAGCCGACGTCCTTCGGCGGTACGCCGGTTTCGGTGGCATCAAAGCCGTGTTGAATTCCCCCGACGAAGATTCGTACTGGCATAGCCAGTCTGACCTGGAACTTCGCCCGCTGGTGCAGAACCTCCACCAACTGCTTCACGAACAGGCTGGCCCCCAAGCCGCCGATTACCTGAGCAGCCTCAAGCGCAGCGTACTGACCAGCTTCTACACGCCGCCGCAACTCGTTGACACCCTGGCTTCAACACTGCAAGGCGCTGGCATCGCCGTCGAATCCATGCTTGACCCTTCAGCGGGCACGGGTCAATTCCTTGATGGCCTGTGTCGGGAGGGGCACGACCCCGGTCAGGTGCTGATGTTTGAAAAAGACTTGCTCACCGGCTTGCTACTTACCGCCCTGCACGGCTCCGAGCGGGCGCGGGTCGAGGCGTTTGAAGACATCAGTTCCCGCCACGCCGGGCGGTTCGACCTGGTCACGTCCAACATCCCCTTCGGCGACGTGACCGTGTTCGACGTGGGGTACGCCAACGGGAAAGACAAACTCAAACGCCAGGCTTGCCGGACGCTGCACACCTACTTTTTCGTCAAAGCCCTCGACCAGGTACGCGACGGAGGGCTTGTCGCTTTCGTCACGACGGACAGCCTTCTCAACGCCCCCGCGCACGAACCCATCCGGAAGTACTTGGTGCGGCAGGCCAACCTGGTTTCCGCCGTGCGGCTGCCGCACAACCTGTTCACCGAGTTCGCCGGTACCTCAGCGGGCAGCGACCTGGTTGTTCTGCAAAAAGCTAGCGGGAAAACGAGCCTCAGTGAGAATGAGCGGCTTTTCGTGCGCAGCGAAACGCGCGGTGGGCTGCTTTTCAACGCCTACCTGGAACGCAGCGGTCAGGTGGCCGCGACGGAATCCCTGCCGGGCACCGATCAATACGGCAAACCCGCCCTCGTTCACCGGCACGCCGGGGGCGTGGAGGGCATTGCCGCCGACGTGCGGCGGTTTTTGACGCAGAACCTGCGCGAAACGTTTCGACCGGAGTTGTACCAACACCATCTTCAGGCACCCACCGCGCGGCCCGTCTCCCTCCAGATGGGCCTGTTCGCCGAAGCCGGGGCGCCGCCCGAACCCGTTCAGTTCGGGGGAAAAATAGAATCGTTTTACGCGGTGGGTACGCTGGTGGAAGCAGCGGGCCGGGTGGGCCTTTTGAACGAACTGAACCCCGCCAAAGGCACGGCCCGGTACCTGCCCCTGGACCTGACGCCGGTTCAGGTGCAGAAGTGGCGGCTGCTCCTCGACCTGCGGGACACCCACCAGCGGCTGTACGAGGCCGAGCGCCGCGACGGGGTGGCCTACGACGGCCTCCGGCGAAGGCTCAACGAGCGCTACGACGCGTTTGTGCGCAGTTACGGGCGGCTCAACGACCGGGCCAACGCGGGCACCGTCCTGCTCGACCGGCACGGGCGCGAGGTGTTGGCCCTCGAACGCGCCCAGCAGGGGCAGTTCGTCAAGGCCGACATTTTCGACCGGCCGGTTTCCTTCGCCACCGCCCGGACCACCGCGTTCACGGCGGAGGAAGCCCTGGCGGCTTCGCTCAACAAATTCGGCCGGGTCAACGCGGAGTACCTGGCCTCTCTGACAAAACAGCCGCAACCTCAGGCGCTGGAGGCGCTGCGGGAGCGGGTGCTGTTCAACCCCCTCACCGGCGATTACGAAATCCGCGAACGGGTGCTGTCGGGCAACGTCGTTGAGAAGGTGGCGGCCCTGCGCCAGCACTTGTCGCGTTTCCCCGATGACCGGCTTTCGGCCCGTACACTGGCCGCCCTGGAAGCGGTCCAGCCCCAGCCCGTGCCGTTCGAGTTGCTCGACTTCAATTTTGGCGAGCGCTGGATTCCAACCGAGTTGTACACGCGGTTCGCCAGCGACCTGTTCGGGGTGCGCGTCACCGTGGCGTATTCGCCCGCGGCGGACGAGTTTTCGGTGGAAACCCGCTTTTCGGCCACCAACGTGCTCATCGACCAGGAGTACGCCGTGCGGTCAGAAAGCCGCCTCTACGATGGGTTGGACCTGATGAAGTACGCGCTCCTCAACACCGTCCCCGACATCACAAAAACCGTTGAAACCGGGGACGGGGAGGTAAAGGTCCGCGACCAGGAAGCCGTCCGGCTGGCCGCGTCAAAAATCGACCGGATTCGCGACGAATTTTCCCGGTGGTTGACCCGCCAGCCCCAGGAGATTCAGCGCGATTTGACCGCGCGGTACAACGGCCTTTTCAATTGCTACGTCAAGCCCCGCTACGACGGCTCGCACCAGCAATTTCCCCACCTGAACTACCCGAACCTGGGTATTGAGCGACTCTACGATTCGCAGAAAGACGCCGTCTGGATGCTGCTGCAAAACGAAGGCGGCGTGGCCGACCACGAGGTGGGTTCCGGCAAAACGCTCATCATGTGCGTGGCCGCTTACGAAATGAAACGGCTCGGCTTCTGCCACAAACCGATGATCATCGTCCTGAAGGCGAACCTCCACCAGATTGCCGAGACCTTCCAGTTAGCGTATCCCGACGCCCGGCTCCTCTACCCCGGCCCGAAGGAATTCACGGCGGAAGGCCGGGTGCGGGTGTTCAACGACATCCGCAACAACGACTGGGACTGCATCCTGCTCACCCACGATCAGTTCGGCAAGATTCCCCAGTCGAACCGCATCCAGCAGCGAATTCTGGAAGAGGAAAAAGCCAACGTCGAACGCGACCTCGACGTGGTGCGCGGGGCGGGCGGTGCCGTCTCGAAGGCGTTGCTAAAGGGATTGGAAAAACGGAAGGAAAACCTGGAGGTCAAGTTGAAGTCGTTGCGCAATGACCTGGATTCGCGACGCGACGACGCCCCCGATTTCGAGAACATGGGCATCGATCACCTTTTCGTCGACGAAAGCCACAAGTTCAAAAACCTCACGTTCACCACCCGGCACACCCGCGTGGCCGGGCTGGGCAACACCGACGGTAGCCAGCGCGCCCTGAACCTGCTGTTTGCCCTGCGCACGATGCAGGAACGTAAGGGCAAAGACCTCTGCGCCACGTTCCTGTCGGGCACGACCATCAGCAACTCGCTGACCGAACTGTACCTGATTTTCAAATACCTGCGTCCCCGCGAACTCGAAAAACAGCGCATCGTTAACTTCGACGCCTGGGCGTCGGTATACGCCAAAAAAACGACCGATTTTGAGTTCTCGGTCACCAACCAACTCGTTCAGAAAGAACGGTTCCGGTATTTCATCAAAGTGCCCGAATTGGCCCTGTTCTACGGCCAGATCACCGACTACCGCACCGGGCAGATGATCGGCTTGGAACGACCCGCCGCCGAGCACCGGCTGGTGGCCCTCCCTCCCACCCCGGACCAGGATGCCTTCATCGAAAAACTCGTCGGCTTCGCCCAAACCGGCGACGCGACCCTGCTCGGGCGCGCCCCTTTGTCGGAGCGGGAAGAGACGGCCAAGATGCTCATCGCCACGAACTACGCCAAAAAAATGGCCCTTGACCTGCGGCTCGTCGACGCCCGCCGGTACGAAGACCACCCCGGCAACAAACTCAGCGCCTGCGCCCGGCGCGTGGCCGAGCACTACCAGCAGTCCACGCCCCAGCGCGGGACGCAACTTGTTTTTTCCGACCTGGGGACGTTCAAACCCGGCGAGAGTGGCCCGTTCGCGCCCTTCAACACCTACACCGAACTCAAGCGCAAGCTGGTTGCGGAGCACGGCCTGCCGCCCGCCGAAATTCGCTTTGTGCAGGAGTGCGCCAACGCCACCCAGCGGGAAGCCCTGTTTCGTCAGGTCCGCGAAGGACGAGTGCGGGTGCTGCTCGGCTCGACCGAAACCCTGGGCACGGGCGTCAATGTGCAAGAGCGCATCGTGGCCCTGCACCACCTGGATATCCCCTGGAAGCCCTCCGAGTTTGAGCAACGCGTGGGCCGGGGGGCGCGCAAGGGCAACTGGGTGGCCCGCGAGCACTTCGGCAACGTGGTGCCTAACTACGTGTACGCTGTCGAGCGAAGCCTCGACAACTACAAGTTCAGCCTGCTGCAAAACAAGGCCCTTTTCATCGCCCAAATCAAGCAGAGCAACCTGGCCACCCGTCGTATCGACGAGGGTAGCCTCGACGAGCAGAACGGCATGAACTTCAGCGAGTACGTGGCCGTGCTGTCGGGCAACACGGATTTGTTGGAAAAAGCCAAACTGGAAAAGCGGGTGGCCGCCCTGGAAGCCGAGCGGCAGGTGTTCCTCAAAGATGCCGCCGGGGGCCGGGTTCGCCTGGCCACCCTTCAGTCCGAAGAAACCAAGCTGGTCAGCCTGGGCGAGCGGCTGGCCCAGGACTGGGCGCAGTTTCAAAGCCGGATTCAGGTGGACGAAGCCGGGCGGGTGCAGAACCCGGTGCGACTCCACGACGCAGGTCCGGCCACGGCTGAAGAACTCGGCCAGCACCTCATCCGCCTCAACCGCACGCTCGACACCGGCGGTACGTTAGTGGAACTTGGCACGCTGTACGGCTTCAAACTCCAGGTACAAACCCACACCCACCTGACGGACGTCTTCGAGCGCCAGACCGAAAATGAATTCTCGGTTCGCTCGGCAACGGGCATCACTTACAAGCACAACCACGGGGCGATGACCGCCGAACAGCCCAAAACGGCGGCCCGGCATTTCTTGCACGCACTGGAGAAAATTTCGGCCTTGCGGGAGCGGAATGCGGAACGATTAGAGAAACTGCGTGAGGAGCATATTCAATTGGATAAATTCGTGAACCGTCCCTGGCCCAAACAGGAAACGCTCAATGCGCTGAAAAGCGATTTAAGAAGGGTAGAAAACAGCATCGCTGCATCACTTGTCTCTACGTTGAACCGTCCTGTAAATGAAGCAATTGCATCCGAGGATATCAAAGTTAATAGTGTGGCCCCTCAAACTGGACACAAAGTCAGGATGTAGTTTATACAGTGGAGAGGAAGTACTTTTTAATCAGGTAGTCCTGGCGCGGGTTATAAAAAGGCATGCAGAGGACTAAATACTCAGATGTCTGGTACTAGCGGCGTAACCCGAAGGCCCAAATCGCGATCCAGCCGGATACTAACCAAAAATCCACAACATACCACCTGCTTGGAAGGCGGCAATAATTACAGTCAAGATTGACTTCCACCGTAGTCAAACAGGTAGTCACCGCGCTATCTTCACACGAATTCTTCCTTTCTCGTAAGATACCCCTTGATTTTCCAGAAAAAGAGGTCCTCGCTATCCGATAGTCGTTGCTTGGAAGCGGTTTCGCATTTTCAACGCAAAACCGCTTCCAGGCAACTTTGGGCAGACCCTTCAATTTAGAACGATTTTCTCGATCGCTACCCACTCGTCCGTTTCCACGCGCAGCAGATACAGGCCGCCAGGCAAGGCCCGAAGGTCGAGAGTTTTCTCCTTAAACACGCCCTTTGTGTTCAGCGTTACACGGCCAGTGGCATCGCTGAGGATGAGCGTCGCGTTGCCCTCCTCGGGCAGACGCACCCGAACCAGTCCTGCGCTGGGATTGGGAAACACCGCAATTTGCCCAGCTTTGCGTTCGGCGCTGGCTTCCGCCTCTAAGCGGTTAGTGCCCGTCGTTTCAACAAGGCTGAAGTCGTCGAGCCGGACGGTCTGGCTGGAAGCGGCGGATGTCTTGCGGAATCGGACGGTCAGGTTGGCCACCACGGGCAAGGCCCCTGTCGTCACACTCACCCACGTATTGGAGGTGCCGTTTCCCATTCCCAGGAAGTTCGCCAGCGAGGCCGTCAGGGGCATGGCCGTCCAGGTCGTGCCGTTGGTGCTCCATTCGACAGTCAAATCCAGCGTGGCAATGGAGCTTTTAGCGCAGACGAACGAAAGACCTGGGCTGGCATAAGCCGTGGTAGAGAGGCCACCGATGGAGAAATCGCGGGTCGTGCTGCCCGCCAGCACCGCGCAATAGCCCCGGCTTGAGGCCACGCCCCCGGCAGGAAGCTGCGTGTTGGAGAGCGTCGCCGTTCCGCTCATGGTCAGGGTGGTGTTGACAAAGCAATCGCTGGTTTCCCAGCTTGCAACGGCCACGTTGTTGCCCGAACAATTCATCCCGGGCTTTTCGATGGTTTCGAGCGTCATGCGCGGCAACACGGTGACCACGTAAGCCTGCGAAACGCCACTTTCCGACGTGACCGTGTACGTGACTGGGGCGCTGAAATTCCGGGCAACGCCCGAAGCGGGCGATACCGTCGCGTTGGTCGATACCGTGACTGTTGGCACCAACGCGCTTAGGTTGGTGCTGACCGGGACGGCAACCGTCACGGTTTTGGCCGCCTCGTCGATGGTTCCCACGGCGGCCGGACTGAGGGCATTGAAGGCGAAACCCGTCAGGCGGCGTTCGGTATTTGCGGCCACGGTGACCGTCACCACGTAAGCCTGCTGGCTACCGTCCTGGGCCGTGACCGTGTACGTGACGGGGGTGGTGAAATTTTGCCCCACACCCGAGGCGGGCGAAACGGTGGCATCGGGCGAAACGCTCAGGGTTGGAATCAGGGTCGTGCGGTTAGTCCCAAATGGCACTGTCAGGGCAACGGTCTTCGCCGTTTCATTCACTGTTCCCACCACGGCGGGGGCGAGGCCATTGAACGCAAAGTCAAGCAGGCGTTTTTCGCTCGACTGAGAGGTGGCTTCCCGCCGCCATAACCCGGCCCCGCGGGTGGCGGCGTAGTAGTAACTTTTCGCCCCGTCCTTCACGATTTTGGCGTCCCACAAGCGGGCGATTTCCATGTACCCGTCCGTGCCGTAGGTGCCCGACCAGTCGGACCAGGTCACCGCGCCAGTAGCGTAGTTGATGACGCCCCGGTACATGGCGTAGCCGTGCTTGCCGTCTTCTACCTGCGAGCCGGTGTAGAGTTCATTGGCGGTACCGGCCAGTCCCGAAAACGTCAGTTGCATGGCTTGCCCGTTGGTCCAGGTGCCGAACCAGGGTTCGCCGTGGAGGGCCGTGGCCTGCGCCTGATCGAACACGGCCGTGAACGAAGCCCCACCGTTGATGGACAGAAAAACCTGCTGCCCGTCGTTGCGGTAGGCCAGCAGGTCGCGGCCGTTGTGGTGCCAGTAGTAGCCCGAATTCGCGTCGGCGGCCAGGGTGGTGAAGGTCCAGGAGCCGCCGGATTTCACGCCTTTGATGAACCCCTGCGTGCCATTGATGGCGTAGATGACGTTGGGCGTGACCGGCGAGAACCACACGCTGCCACCTTTGTAAATCACCGTCCCTCCGATTTGCTGAAACGTTCCCCCCGTTCCGTTGTAGCGGGCGTAAATGTCGGTGGTCTCGTAAAGTCCATTCTGAGTAGCCAGAATGACGTGTTTGGGGTCGAAAGGGTCGTAGGACGAACCGTAGGTGCGGCTGTTGGCATTGGGCAACCCGCTGGTGCCGGTTTCCAGGCTTACCCAGGAATCGGAAGGGCTGGCCGGCGAAGAGAGTTTCTTACCCCAGTGCGAGGCGTCGGCCAGGTCGTTAGTTCCGCCGAATCCTCCTCCGCAGGCCGTCAGCACCAGGGGCGGCTGACCGTTGTTGGCCGGAATAATGTCCACGTAATCGCCGTTCTGTCCGCCGCCGGGGCGGCTGTCCTGGGTCCAAGAAATGCCTCCGTCCCAACTCTCCAGAATTCGGTTGTCGGCCATGCCCTGCACGACGTAGTTGCCCAGGCCGGTGCCGTCGAAATTGACGGTGCTCTGGAAACCCCGCGTGGCGTAGGTTGTGTACGGCCCGAACGTCCCGACCTGACGCGTACTGAGTACCTGGTACTTGGTAGGGTCGCTGTTGGGAAGCGTCGGGTCGCCGTAGTACAGCGACTGCTGACTGGCCAGCATTACCTTGCGGGTGTTCCAGGAGAGGGGCGTGTAGGCGTACTGGCGAACCTGCGGGCTGATGGCGTTCCAGCCCCGGTCGTAGGTGAAGGCGTTGGTGCTGCCAAACACCATCTGCCAGTTCCCACTGACGCTGCTGCCCGACACGGTGCCCGTAAATTCGTACAGACCCTGGCTCGTGTTGGCGTTGCTGGCCATGCAACCGATGATGACTTTGTGCTGGGTGGCCGTCGAGCGCGGGTCAACCATGGGCTTCCAGTAATAGGTCTGTACTCCAGTGGCGTAGTACAGCCCGTTGGGGACAGTCGGACTGGCAATCAGCGTCCAGGTCCAGGCAGCCGAGGCGTTGTTCACGGCGGCTACGTACACGTTGGTCTGGGCGGGCAAGTCGGTTTCGTCGGAATGGAACACGGCGTAGGCGAACTGCCCGTCGGGGCTGATGTCGAACCCCCGGCAACTGCCCTGACCGGCGGGAGAACTGATTTTGGCCCAAGCCAGCCCCCCGTTGGTGGAGCGGTACAGGCCGGAGTGTGCCCCCAGGTACACCCGGCTGGCGTTGGTGGGGTCAAGCGAAATGGTATAGCACTGCTTGTACCCGTCGGTGGGTTCGTAGGTGACGGTCTGCCAAGTCGCGCCCCGGTCTTTCGACACCCACACCACCCGGTCGCCGGTGGTCGGCTCGCCGGGGGTTTTCTGCTGGGTCATCTGGGCGTTTTTGATGTACCAACTGTTGCCCACATAGAGGTTGTTAACGTTGGTCGGGTCGATGACCATGGCTGCCGTCCCGAAGCCCTTCATCGGCCCGTTGACCACCGACCAGTTCAGGCCCCCGTTGTCGGACACGTGCAGGCCGTACAACCCTCCGCAGTACACCCGGTTGGAGTTGCCCGGCTCGACGGCCGTGAAGAAGGCCATGTGGTGGATGAGTTCCTTGCCGGTGTAGTGCCAGGATTGGCCGTAGTCGTCGGAGCGGTAGTTGCCCTCCACGTCGGAGTTGAGAAACATCCGTCCCGGCGTGTTGGGGTCAGCGGTGATGCCCTGAATCTGGCCCCCGCCCCCGGGGTTCAGGTTCTGCCATTGGGCAAACGAGGCGAACGAAACGAACAGGAGCGGAAGGAGAAGTCGGCGGAATTTCATGATTTTGGGGTTTAAGGTGAAAAAGGGAAAGGGCGCTTTGGGGTAAATAATCTCTTCAGAGGGACCAAAGACCGGCGCGTTACCCTTAGGCGGAAAGCATTCAGCGCCAGAGTGCGGGCAGGAAATCGTCGTAGAGCATCTTGCGCCAGGCAAACCAGGTGTGGTCCAGGCCCGGCAGTTCGCGGTAAGTATGTCGAATTCCTTTTTCGGTCAAAAGCTGGTGTACGTCCCGCAGGCCATCGACCGCACCCCGGTTGCCGTTGGTGGCATTGCCCCCTACCTTGTCGTTGGCCCCCACACCGAAATAGAGGAGCCGGTAGGCTTTGTTCCACGGCGAAGCATCTGTCAGGGCTGCCACGTGCTGGGTCGTGAACTGGGGCAGGCCGCTGCTGAATACGCCGACGTGGGCAAACACCTCCGGGTGCTTCAGCCCGATGGCGTTGGTTTGTCCGCCCCCCATCGACAGCCCGGCCAGGGCGCGGTTCTCCGGCCCGGTCTTCACCCGAAACTGTTTTTCGACTCTGGGCAACACTTCGTCGAGCAGGTCTTTTTCAAACAATTCGGTGTTGTTGGCCGGGCGTTGCTCCAGCGGCGTATCCAGCGCCGTGGCGTGGCCCAGGGGCATCACCAACAGGCAGGGCTTCATTTTTCCTTCGGCCAGCAGGTTGTCGGCGATGAAATTGGCCCGGCCAATCGTGCTCCAGGAATGAGCCACTTCGCCGTTGCCGTGCAGCAGGTACAGCACGGGGTACGCCTCGCCCGACTGCTCGTAGCCGGGGGGCGTGTAGACGTAAAATTCCCGCTGAGCACTGAGGGCTTTTGAGAAATACGGAACCCGACAGATAGCTCCGTGTGGCACATCGCGGGCTTCCCAAAACGTACGTCCTCCTTCATTTTTTACGTAAAACAAACTGTGGGGCAACTGCGAGGTGTGAACAATGAGTCCGTTGGCTGGGTCGAGCGTGCGCACGCCGTCGATGAGGAAATTATACTGGTACGGGTTGGCCTCCAGCGGTCCGACGGTCGTAGTCCACACCCCATCGGCGGCTTTTTCCATCGGAATCCCGGCGAAGGGCTTGCCCCCACTCCGGGTTTTGCCCAGGTAACTCATCAGATCCCAGCCTGCCAGCCGCACCGTGTCGGCCTGGGGTGCTCGTACGCGGAACGTCACCCGCCCGTCGGCGTGGATTTCGGGGGATTGGAGCCGGTTGGGCGTTGTTTGCTGGATTTGTCCGTAAAGAGACGTTGCGGCCAACGTCGCTGCGAGCAGGAAAAGAAGTCGCATCGTAAAAAAGAGGATTTAGGCGGGGCCAGACAACGTCACCCGGCCCCGCAACTGGCTTGGTTGAGTTATTCGCCAACGACCACTCGTTGCGTCAGCCGAATCGAGCCTTCGCTGGCCTCCAGCACGTACACGCCCGGCGTCAAACGATTGGCGGGGGTAACCAGGTAGCCATCCACAGAGTCGGGTTTCACCGATACCTGCAGCCGGATTCCGGCTACATTGGTCAACCCGAAGACGGGAGTATCCAGCCCGCTGACCCGGCAACGAATCACTCCGCTCGCCGAGGGGTTAGGCTGCACTACCAGTCTTGGTTCCTCCGCTGCAAGGCGGCCGTTGCAGGCATTGACCCGGAAGGGCAGCGAGGCATTGGAAGTCAATTGGGGCTGGCTGCTGACGATCCGAATGCGGTAGCCCGTTCCCGCTGCTACGCTGCCGGGAATGGTCAGTGCTGTGGCCTGCCCCGGCGTCACCAGCCCCAACTCAAGCGGCGAGGCGAAGCTGCCCGTCGCGCCCGAAAGCTGGGCCGTGAACTGGTTGCCTTCGGGAAAGGCGCACGAGCCGTTGGGCAAACTGAACGAGACCGACACCTGGCTGCCTCGACACACGGGCACTTGGCCCACGCCGGGCGTCACGCTCAGGCCGGGGCCTTCCAGGCGGAAGGGCGCGCTGGCCTGCGAAGTTTGGGCTGGGTTGCTGCTCACAATCCGCACCCGGTAGCCGGTGCCGACGAGCAAGTTGGTCGGCAAAACCAAGGGGGTCGTGCCGGGCAGAGCCGTACCGAGCACGGTAGGGTTGGCAAAGCTGCCCGTAGCGCTGGAAAGCTGGACAGTGAAAACGTTGTCAGCGGGGAAGGACGAACAGGTTCCGTTGCCCGTCACCGAAAACGTAACTGGCAGAGTCTCGCCCTGGCAGACTTTGCCCGGTGTGGCCGGAAAAAGGGCCACCGTCACGATTCCCAGGGCGTTGATGCGGAAGGGTTCGCTCACCAGCGGCGTTAGGGTAGGGTTAGCTGTTAGGACACGGATGCGGTAGCCGGTCCCGGCGGGCGTGGAGGCGGGCACCTGAACTGCGGTGGTGCCAGGTGCGACAGCCGCCAGTACTGTGGGGTTGGCAAAGCTGCCCGAGGCGTCGGAGAGTTGGGCCGTAAAGCTGACGCCTACTGAGCAGGTAAATGCAAAAGTCAAGGTTACGTTCTGGCCCGCGCAGACGGGTGCTCCACTCACAGCCAGCGGCCCGTCGAAGGCATTGGGCGTAACGGTCACGGCGGCCGAGTTGCTGATTGATTGGGTGCAATTGCCCAGGCTGACGCTGACCAGTGCGTAGGTGGCATCGGCGGTGAGGGTGCCCGTCGGGATTTGACCGATTCCCGCATCACTCAGGGTGACGTTCTGAAGATTGCCTCCGTTGACCGTGTACGCTACGATGGCCTCCGGCGTACCGCTCACCGAAAGGGTAGTGCCGGTTCCGTTGCAAACCGTCGCTCCGCCGCTTAAATTGGCTGAGGGCAAAGAGTTGACCGTTAGGAGCGCGGCTGCGGACGTTGCCGGGGCACCTACGCCGCTCACCACGCAGTAGTACGTTCCGGCATCGGCCGCTTGCAGGCCGTTCAGGGTTAGGGTTGCGCTTTCCTGGCCCGTCAGGAGTGTACCGCTGCCGGGCGTGCCTTTGTACCATTGGTAACTTAGCGGCGGCGTACCAGTTGCCGTAACGCTGAAACTGGCCGATTGCCCCGCGCAGGCTGATTGGTTTTCAGGCTCGGTAGAAATTCCGGGCGGAACCAGTTCTTCGATTTCCCGCCGCCAGAGGCCCGCACCGCGGGTAGCGGCGTAGTAATACGTCTTCAACCCATCCTTCACAATTTTGGCATCCCACAGCCGGGCAATTTCCATGTAGCCCTCCGCACCGTAATTTCCCGACCAGTACGACCAGGTAACGGTGGGAGTCACTGTGCTGAAATCGACAGACCCTTTGAACATGGCGTAGCCGTGTTTGCCGTCTTCCTCCTGCGAACCGGTGTAAAGTTCATTTTTAAAACCCGCCAGTCCCGAAAACGTCAATTCCATCGCCTGCCCACCCGCCCAGGTACCGAACCAAGGCTCGGAATGCACCGCCGTCGCCTGGGCTTGGTTAAAAACAGATTGGTTGGAGACCACTGTCCCCGATGAGTTGATTTCGGCCAGGAAAACTTCGTTTTGGCTGGCGGTCAAATAAACAAACAAGTCGCGGCCCTGGTGGTGCCAATAATAACCCCTGCGGGCATTGGCAATCAACGTCGTGAAGGTCCAGGTGCCGCCGGAACGGGTTCCGCGAATGAGTCCCTGGGCCGGGCTGAAGGCGAACAGGACGTCTTGCGCGACGGGGCTGAACCACACGCCACCGAATTTGTAAATGACCGTCCCGCCAATCTGCTGGAAGGTGCCGCCCGTGTTGTCGTAACGGGCGTAAATGTCGGTAGTCTCATAAAGCCCGTTTTGGGTGGCCAGGATGACGTGCTTGGGGTCGAACGGGTCGTAGGCTGAACCGTAGGTGCGGCTGTTGGCAGCGGGCAATCCGCTGGTGCCTTGTTCCAGACTCACCCAAGCGTCGGTGGGGCTGGCGGGAGAGGAGAGTTTTTTGGCCCAGTGCGACGCATCGGCCAGATCATCAACGCCCCCAAACCCGCCGCCCGCTGCCGTCAGCACCAGGGGTGGCTGACCGTTGTTAGCCGGGATGATGTCCACGTAATCGCCGTTCTGGCCGCCGCCGGGGCGGCTATCCTGGGTCCAGGAGAGTCCCCCGTCCCAGCTTTCCAGAATCCGGTTGTCGGCCATGCTCTGGGCGACGTAATTGCCCAGCCCCGTGCCATCGAAATTGACGGTACTCTGAAAACCCCGCGTCGCGTACGTGGTGTAAGGCCCGGCGGTTCCGACGGTTTTTGTACTGAGGACGGTGTACTTCCCCGCCGTGTTGTTGGGCAGGGCTGGGTTACCGTAGTAAAGCGACTGCTGACTGGCTAACAGCACCCGTCGGTCCCAGGTCGGGGGCGTGTAGGTGTACTGCCGCACCTGGGGGGCGATATTGTTCCAACCCATGTCGAAATTGAAGCCGTTGCTGCCGCTCTGCCCGAACACCATCGCCCAGGAACCCGTTACGCTGCTGCCCGACACGGTCCCCGTGAATTCGAACAGGCCCTGCCGGTTGTTGGCGTTGCTCGACATGCATCCAATGATAACCTTGTGCTCGGTGGCCGTCGAACGCGGGTCGATCAGGGGTTTCCAGTAGTAGGTATGCACCGGGCTGGTGGCCGCCGCACGGGCTTCGGAATAATACAAGCCGTTGCTGGCCCCGGTGGCGTTATTCCCATCGGAATCCGGCCCGGCTACCTGTGTCCAGGTCCAGGTAGTCGAAGCATTGTTCACCTCCGCGACCCACACGCTGGGGTACGCCTGCCCCGTGCCCGATCCGGCCGCGCCCGTGCCGGTACCCGAGTTGGAGCCAGTATTGGCGTGAAAAACGGCGTACACGAAGCGCCCGTCAGGAGTAATGTCGGCGCCCCTGCAACTGTTAAGCACCGTGCCAACCGGAGGCGTGATGGAGGTGGGAGAACTAATGCGCGACCAGGTCAGGCCCCCGTCGAGCGAACGATACAAGCCCGATGACGTCCCTAAATATACGCGATTGGTATTGGTTGGGTCAATCGTGATGGTGTAACACTGCTTGTACCCCGCCGTGGCCTCATAAGTTACCGTCTGCCAGGTGGCCCCCCGGTCTTTTGAAATCCAGACGACCCGGTTGCCGGTGGTAGCTTCGGCGGGGGTTTTCTGGGCCGACATCTGGGCGTCCTTGATGTACCAACTGTTGCCCACATAGAGGTTGTTAACGTTGGTCGGGTCAATGGCCATGGCCGCCGTCCCGAAGCCCTTCATCGGCCCGTTGACCACCGACCAGTTCAGGCCCCCGTTGTCGGACACGTGCAGGCCGTACAACCCTCCGCAGTACACCCGGTTGGAGTTGCCCGGCTCGACGGCCGTGAAGAAGGCCATGTGGTGGATGAGTTCCTTGCCGGTGTAGTGCCAGGATTGGCCGTAGTCGTCGGAGCGATAGTTGCCCTCCACGTCGGAGTTGAGAAACATCCGTCCCGGCGTGTTGGGGTCGGCGGTGATGCCCTGAATCTGGCCCCCACCTCCAGGATTCAGATTCTGCCATTGGGCCTGGCCAACCAGCGGTAACGCACCGATCAGCAGCGCGAGTAGTGTTTTTTTCATGTAGCAATCGGAAGTGGATGAATGGTGATGTCAACGGGCAAAACTTCACCGACTCCTGATTCAAAGGCTACGAACTTGTAAAATCAAAGTAAAAAATTGAATCAAACCCCGTAAAAAGCCGGAAGGCTTACACCCACTGTGACGGATTCGTTGCCCCACATTTCCTGCTACTACCAGCGGGATGAACACCAAACTTCTCGAAAATATACCTCTACACAGGCCAGACGGCCCGTAAGAGCCCACAGAGTCGTCTGTTTCAAAAAAAGCAGACGTTGTTTCTGAGGGTAAAGGCTCCCCTGACTGTCAATCCAATTGGTGGAAAGGCAACCCAAGGGGAAACGGCTACATAGTCTCTGAGGATTTACAAAACCGGAGAAAGGCTGTAATTTCGGCATACCACATTTGCATTTTCCCGATTGAAAACCGCGCTTTACATCTGGGCAAGTTTGCAGAGTCTCTTTTTCGGCGGTAGTGTGCTGCTGTTCCGGAAAAGCCGGGCCAACACGCTGCTGGCTTCATTCTACTTGCTCAACGCCTGCCTAACGGGTGTGCAATACTTACTGCGCTTCGAGGGGCTCCTGTATTCGCGGGCCGAAATCTCCTTTATTTCCGACGTCATCAACCTAAGTTTCGGCCCGGTGGCTTTTCTATACCTTCGCCAGGTGCTGTACCGGCGCTTGCCAGACTTGTGGTTCCTGCATTTCATCCCGTCGGCGTTGTTTGCACTCATCTACTGGTACCTGATGGGAACGGAGTGGCAGCCGTTCACGTACCGAAAATACATCGGTACGCCGTTTCACCGCACCGTGCTGGCCTGCATTTCGCTTTCCCTCACGTTTTACGCCTACCTCTACAACCGTACCTTAACCGCGTTTCAACGGGGTCAACCCCCCTACCGGCAGGAGGTGCGCAACTGGCTGTACATTTTTCTGGCATTCTTTTTACTGAAGGCCCTGGCCTCGTATCTGGTGTTCATGCACCAGTGGTACCCGCCCTCGCTTCGTCCTAACAGCAATCAGGTATTAGAGGTGATTTTTGTGCTCATCGACAGTGTGATCATCCTCACGTCGGGGATTCTGGTGTTTCGAATGGGTAACATCCTCGATATGGAACGGGTTGAACTCTTCACCCAGCTCATCACCCGGAAAAAAAAGCCCGTCCTCACCACGAGCGACGCGACGGACCACCTCCGGCATCTGGACCGGCTCATGACCGATGAACGGCTGTACGCCCGGCCCGACCTGAACGAAAAAAACATGGCCGAGTCTCTGGGACTTCAACCCTACCAGCTTTCGCTGCTGCTCAACGAGCACCTCGGCAAAACCTTCAGCGAATACCTCAACGAGCGGCGCATCGACGAAGCGAAACGGCGATTGACCGACCCCAAAACCGCCCGTGACACTATGTATGCCATCGCGCTTGACTGCGGCTATAATTCCGAATCGGTGTTTTATACAAATTTTAAAAAGCACACGGGCACCACGCCTAAACGCTTTCAAGCAGAAGCAGCCGCACGCTCTGCCAGCGCACCCTGAGGGTACCCACCAGGTGCGTTGGATTTTTCAATCATTTCCTCCAATTCTTCAAAAAACCACTTCGGTTTCGCCAATCCGAAGTCCCGCCGACCCACCACCTGCTTTGTTTGCAGCCGTACTCTAAACTGCAACATGGCATGAGAAAACGTGTATGGTTCGGCCTGTTCGGCCTCCTGCTGGCGCTGACCTCCCTGGCCCAGCCCAGCCGCATCACCGGTCGAGTGACCGACGCCGACGGACAGGCCCTCCCCGGCGTCAGCGTGCTCGTCAAGGGCACCACCCAGGGCAGCACCACTGACGTGAGCGGCAATTACGCCGTGCAGGCCGCGCCCACGGCCACGCTGGTGTTTTCGATGGTGGGATACGTCAACCAGGAGCTTGCCGTGGGCAACCGGACCCAGGTAAACGTGCAGCTTCAGGGCGATGTCCGCCAGCTTGAGGAAGTGGTGGTCGTGGGGTTTGGCACCCAGACCCGCCGCGATTTGACCGGCTCGGTGTCGTCCATCAAGCCCGAACAAATCACTCAAATTCCCACGGCCAACTTTCAATCGGCCTTGCAAGGTGCCGCACCAGGCATCAACGTAGTAAGCGCCAGCGGGGCTGCCGGGGCACCGCCGCGCATCCGCATCCGGGGTAGCGGGTCTTTTTTCTCCAACGCCGAACCGTTTTTCGTCATCGACGGCGTGCCGGTCGATTCGGACAATTCAGGTCTGTTTGGCCCCACGAGCCGAGGGTCGTCGCCGCCCTCCAACCCGATGGCCAACATCGACCCCAACGACATCGAAAGCATCGAAGTGCTGAAAGACGCCGCAGCTTCGTCCATCTACGGGGCACGGGCAGCCAACGGCGTGATTCTGATTACAACGAAACGGGGCAAGGCCGGGAAAACCCGCTTCAACGCCTCCGTACAGGCCGGGATAAGTTCACCCACGAATCGACTTGAGTATGCCGACGGCCCGACGTACATCGCCCTCCGTGACGAAGCCATCCGCAACGCCACGGGGAGTGGACTTAGCTTCAACGGCTTTCCCGGCGGCGTGTCGCCCCAGTTTCAGAACGGAGGCTACGACCAGTGGTTTGCCAACCAGGTGCCCACGGTGGTGTACAACCGCGACCTGGCCACCCGCTACGCCGGGCAGAATATCAACCACTTCGACGACGTGTTCGTGCCGGGCAGCAACAAGCAGCTCAGCCTGTCGGCCCAGGGTGGGTCGGAAAAAACCCAGTTTTTCGTCAACGTTGGCCTCTACGACGAACAGGGCATTCTCGCCCGCAACGATTTTCAGCGCGCCAACGCCCGCGTTAACATCGACCACCAGGCCACGCAGCGCCTGAAAATTGGGGTGCAGGTGAGCGGTTCGTATTCCAAAAACAACATGTTCCCCATCGGGGCGCCGTCCACCTTCGCCGGGGGCTTCCTGCCCGGCGGATTTTACGCGGCCACCACGTCGATTCTGCCCATTTTCCCCCGCCTCAACGACGACGGCTCGTACTTTGCCCCCGCCAACAGCCTGAGCCTGATGGCATTCCGGGACAAGGACCTGTTTTTCAATACCATCGAAAACCAGCGCTACCTGACCAACCTCTACGGGGAATACAAGCTGTCCGACCACCTCACCTGGCGCACCGAACTGGGCAATGATTTCATCTACCAGCAGGTGTTTTACTACCAGAACCCGCAGTTGACGGTGGGCGGGTTGCAGCAGGGCGTGCGGGGCATCAACGACTTCCGCACCCGCGCCACCAACAACTTCAACACCAACAACTACCTGACCTACAACCGGCTGTTTGCCCAGAAACACGCGCTGACCGTCACGGCGGGTACGCAGTACAACACCAACAACACCCAGTCGTCGTACATCCAGTCGAACAACATCCCGGCGGCCCCCTCGCTCAATACCACCCAGGTAGCCGCACTCATCAGCGCGGCCCAGAACCGCCTCGACGAGTTTGCCTACCTGTCGTTTTTCGGGCGGGTCAATTACAAATTTGACAACCGCTACCTGCTGGGCCTGAGCTACCGGGCTGACGCTTCCTCGCGCTTCGGAGCCGACAACCGCTGGGCCTACTTTCCCTCGGTATCGGCGGGGTGGGTCATCAGCGAGGAAGGTTTCCTGAAAACCAACAACACGCTGACCTTCCTGAAACTGCGCGCCAGCCTGGGCACCAATGGTAACTCCAACCCCGGTTCCATCGAGCCGATTGCCTACGGGGGCTTCGGCATCAACCAGGCGTTTTACGGCGACTACATCGGCCATCCCTACCGTCGCGTGCCCGAACTGGCCCGGCAACTCAAATGGGAAAAAACCACGATGCTCGACGTGGCGGTGGACTTCGGCCTGCTCCGCGACCGCTTCAATGGCACAATCAACTACTACAGCCGCAACACCGACGACATGATTCTGGGCGTCAACCCGGCTCCCGCGTCGGGCATCCACGGCGGGCGTAACTTCCTCAACATCGGCTCAATGGTCAACCGGGGCGTGGAACTGAACCTGGCCGGGAAAATCATCAACGGGAAGGATTTTCGCTGGCAGGCAGACCTCAACCTGGCCTACAACACCAACAAAATCACCGACCTGGGCGGTCTGGCCCCCACGGCCCTGACCTTCGGCGTCAACCGGGGTTTCGTGGGCCTGCCACTCACCACGTACTTCCTGCCCCAGTTCCTGGGCCTAGACCCGCAGACGGGTTACGAAATTTTCGCCGACGTGCAGCGCAACGGCGACGGCAGCCCCCTGCTCGACGCCAACGGCTACCCCACGCACGACCCTTCCAAGCCCATCGTCGTGGATTTCCTGGGCCGCGTGGCGGGCACGACCACCAACGTGAACTGGGAGGCCATTTCGGCCCCCATCCGCGACAAGCCCGGCCAGCCGTTCTGGACGGGCGGTTTGACCAATACGTTCAGCTACAAGGGCCTGTCGGTGAGTGGGATATTCACCTGGGTGGGCGACGTGTGGATTTACGACGCCGGTGCCCGCGACCAGGCGTACATGCTGCAAGGCTACCGAAACGTGCAGCAGCGCTTCGTCGAAAACCGCTGGCAAAAGCCCGGCGACGTGGCTGAAAATCCCGGCTTCTACTTCAACCCCGTGTACGCCGGGCAAAACAGCACCCGTTTTCTGGAAAACGGCTCGTTCGTCCGCCTCCGCAACCTGCGCGTGGCCTACAACCTGCCCACCGGGTTGACCCAGAAACTTCACATGGACAAGGTCAGCGTGTTTGCCAACGCCACCAACCTGCTCACGTTTACCAAGTTTCGGGGCTGGGATCCCGAAGTGGCCGGGCAGGCGGCCTACCAGGATTTCAACGCCCAGGGACAGAACCTCGGGCCTTCGCAAACCAACGGTGACCCCCCACAGCCCAAAACCTGGGTGTTTGGCGTCAACCTTAGCTTCTGAACCATCATGAAATTCAACGCAGTCAATAAAACGGCATTTCTGATTTTCGTCGTCGGTGTATTGGGCGTGCAGTCCTGCAAACAACTCGAACTGCCCTCTTCGACCGAACTGGCCTTTGAGCTGGCCTCCGAAAATACGAGCAATCTCGAAGGCATCATCAACGGCGGCTACGGCCGGCTCATTCAGGTGCTTGGCGCGCCGCAGGCCAACTCAAGTTACTACGACCTGATGCTGTACGCCGAGGCGATGGGAGCCAGGAGCACGTTTGTCTCGCCCAGCGCGGGAGCCACCGCGTTCACTACCCAACTGCACAACTTCATCGTGCAGCCCAACACCAACCAACTGGCGCTGATGTCGCGCAACCTGTACGGCATCGTGGCCATGGCCAACAGCGTGCTGGAATTCGCCGAGAAAAACCCGCCCCAGGACAACGAATTCGCCCGGCAGAAGGACCGGCTGATGGGCGAGGCCTACTTCCTGCGGGGGACGGTATTTTTCCTGATGAGCCGCTTCTGGTCGCACCAGCCCGGCCACAACACCGGCGCCCCCGGCGGGGGCATCATGCTGCCCCTGCAACGCTCCACCGACGGCACCGTGGGCGTTGGCCGCGCCACCGTGGCCGAGGCGTACGCGCAAATCACCAAAGACCTGGCTGACGCCGCCCGCTTGCTCCCGGTGGCCTTCGACCCGGTGCTCCACGGCAATTTTCCGGCTTACCGATTCCGGGCCACCAAAGCCGCTGCCCTGGCCATGCTGGCACGGGCGCAGTTTCAGCAGGCCACGCGGGCCAGCTACCAGCAGGCGATTGAATCCATTAACCGGGTGGTTGGCCCCACGCCGGGCACCATCACCGCGACCGCTGAAACCGGCACGAGGGTGTTTGACCTTCAGGCCAACGTGACGCTCCCCTTCTCGACCAGCGGCTTCGTGGCTGCTCCGGCGGGTTCGGAGGAAATTCTGAGGCTGGTCAACAACACGACCGCCGCGCAGGGTTACTCGGCGGCTTCGATTCAGATTACCAACGAGTCGGGAGGTAACCCCGGCAACCGGGGCGCGGCCCGCTGGCTGCTGCGGCGGCCCACGCCCAACCCGCCGCTGACGACGCCCGTCACGACCAGCCCGCTGTTCGATGACCCCGTCAACGACCGCAGGTTCACCGAACTGACCGAGAACATCGCCCTGGCCGCCAACATCGGCAACCAGCGGGTGTCGAAAAAATGGGGATTCCAGACGGGCACCCAGGTGGGTCAGCAAAACCTTCCCCTGATTCGGGCGGCGGAACTGCTCCTCACCCGTGCCGAAATCAACGCCGTGCTGGGCAACACCGCCGCCGCTCTGGCCGATTACAACCGGGTCCGCCGCCGGGCCATCTCCGGCTACCGCGACCGTTTGCTGACAGAGATTGGCACAGGCACCGGGACGGATTTGATCGCCGAAATCGTGAAAGAACGCCAGCGGGAAATGCTCCTCGAAGGCGATGAGTTCTGGTCGTGGAAGCGAATGGGAGCCTACAACGCGGCCAACCCGAATACCTATCCCGCCGCCGAAGTAGCCCCGCTCGTGCGCAGCGGCGTGACCCTGAACTGGAACAGCAACCGCACCCTGCTCAAGTGGCACATCGATGACCTGACACTGAACCCTCAGCTCGGTACGGCGGCGCAGAATCCCGATTAACAAAAGTGGAAGTCCTCATAGGTTTAGAGGTTGGCAAAAAGGACCTCCGTTGAGGTCCTTTTTCTTTCCCTACTTAATTCAACATGTCAAAGCAACTTTCCGAACAGTTGGACGCTATCGACGAGTTTGAGCGCGAACCCGTGCCCAAAAGCCACGTCAAAAATTTCAAAAGCTTTGTCGGCCTGGTGGCGGGCGAGCACATTGCGGGCACCGAATTCGTCATCGGCCCCCTGTTCGTGCTCCACGGCGTGACCGCCGCCGACCTGTTCATCGGCCTGCTGCTGGGCAACCTGCTGGCCACGGCCAGTTGGACGTTCGTCTGCGCGCCCATCGCGGTCAAAACCCGTCTGACGATTTATTTCCAGCTCGAAAAAATCTGCGGTTACCGGCTGGTGAGCCTCTACAACGCCGTCAACGGCCTGCAATCCTGCGTGCTGGCGGCGAGCATGGTGGCCGTGTCGGCCACGGCCATCGGGCTGGCCTTCAACCTGCCCATGCCCGGCCTGACCGACCTTTACCCCACCAGCTTCGCCTGGGTGGCATCGGTGTTGCTCATCGGGGCGGTCATCACGCTGGTGGCCGTGTACGGCTACGACCGCGTGGCAGCTTTTTCGGCACTCTGCGCACCCTGGATGCCCCTGGTGTTCGTGGCGGCGGCGGCGGCCGTGCTGCCCCAACTGGGCCTGACAGCCTGGGGGGATTTCTGGACCGTAGCCAACCAGAAAATCTGGACGGGGGTGGCGGCTCCCGGCCAAACCCCGTACACGTTCTGGCACGTGATGTTTTTCGCCTGGCTCTGCAACACGGCCATGCACATCGGCCTGTCGGACATGTCGATTTACCGCTACGCCAAACGCCCCACCTACGGCCTGGCTTCGGCGGTGGGCATGTTCATCGGCCACGGCATGGCGTGGGTGGCGTCGGGGGTGCTCTGCGCCCTGGCCCTGCAAGGCGGCAACGCCAACCCTTCGCCCGGTCAGATTGCCTTCAACAGCGCGGGCGTGGCCGGGGCCGTTTGCGTCGTCATCGCGGGCTGGACCACCGCCAACCCGACCATTTACCGCGCCGGTCTGGCCCTAAAGGGCCTCGCCCCCGGTGCCAAACGCTGGAAAATCACGCTCTTCGTCGGCGCGCTGGCTTCGGTGCTGGCCTGCTTTCCGGGGGTCGTTTCCCGACTCGACCAGGTGCTGGCTTTCTACGCGCTGGTGGCCGCGCCGGTGGGGGCCGTCATCGTAATGGATTTGTTCGTGCTGCCCCGCCTAGGGCTGGTGAGCAACTACGCCGAGAAAACCGGCACCCGCTTCAATTGGGCCGTGGCGCTGACCTGGCTGCTTTCGATGCTTTTCAGCTATGCGCTCTACGTGTACACCCAATCGGATTTTTTCTTTTTCATGGCCATTCCGGGTTGGTTCATCGGGGCCACGCTCTACGTGGTGTTGAGCAAAACGTTCCAGAAAGTACCCACTGCTAAACCTACGTTCTCCCATGAAGCCCGTGCTTAAGCTGCTTTCGTACCTGGGGCTGGCCCTGACGGTCGTGCCTTCGTTTCTGGTTTTTTACGGAAAAATTCCCTTCGAGCAACACAAAGCGTGGATGCTCGTCGGCACCGTGCTCTGGTTCATCGCCGCCCCGCTGGCCCACCGCAAACCCTCCACCCCCGCATGACGCTTTCCTACGACGACTACCACGACAAAGTGCTCGGTGGCTGGGTGGGCAAAAGCGCCGGGGGCATCCTGGGCGCACCCATCGAAGGGCTGAAGCGCTTCAACGACATCGCCCTCTCGGACCAGCTTTTCGAGACCACGTACCCCAACGACGACCTCGATTTGCAGGTGCTCTGGCTCTACCTGGCCAAACTTCGCGGCCCCTACCTCCGCGAAACCGACCTGGCTGACCACTGGCTGGCCCACGTGGGTTTTCCCTGGAACGAGTACGGCATCGCTACCCGCAACCTGCGGCTGGGCCTCTACCCGCCCGATTCGGGACGGCACAATAACGCCTACTGGAGGGAATCAATGGGTTGCCCCATTCGCAGCGAAATCTGGGGTATGCTCAACCCCGGCCAGCCCGAACGGGCCGCCTTCTACGCCCGCATGGACGCGAGCCTCGACCACGACGGGTTCTCGGTGGAAGCCGAGCAATTCCTGTCGGCCTGCGCGGCGCTGGCGTTTTTCGAAAAAAACATCCCGACGCTGTTTCGCAAGGCCCTGCTCGTCACGCCCGCGTCGGGGCTGATGCGCAAGCTGGTCAAGTCGGTGCTGCGCTGGCACGCGGCGGGCGATTATCGCTCGGCGATGGGTAAAATCAAAAGCTACTGGGGCGACGCGGATTTCACCTCGGCCCCGATGAACGTGGGTTTCACCCTGCTGGCCCTCCTGCACCGGGGGGAGGATTTTGGTTGCGTGATGGACGCCCTGCACCTGGGCCACGACGCCGACTGCGTGAGCGCCACGGCGGGGGCGTTGGTGGGCATCATGTACGGCTACGCGGCCATTCCCGACACCTGGAAGCGCCGCGTGGGCGACGACCTGATGCTGAGCGCCGAACTCCGGGGCCTCGATGCGCCCAAGACCCTCAGCGGCCTGGCCGACGAGACCTGCCGGGCGGGCGTGGCGTTTTTGCGGGAAACCAACGAGCTAACCCGGACCGGCACCTGGCCCGCTCCCTACCCCGTGTCCGCGCCGCCGTTTCACCTGACGGTTTCGGGCCGGAAGAAACTGGCCGTTTCCTACGAAAACCGCAGCGACCAGCCCCAGCGCGTGGCCCTCTCGTTCCGCTCCGACCACCTGCGCTTCGGGCCGGACCCTGCGCCCTTCGCGGTGCTCCCCGGAGGGCGGCACCTTCTGACGCTGCCCATAGGCAGCATCTTCGGCAACCAGCCCGCCGCCGAGTACGCCATTGACGTGAGCCTCGACGGCCAGCGGGTCGAAACCCTGCGCCGGGGCCTGCCCCGCTACGGGTCATGGCTGCTGCTGGGGCCGTTTCTCGAAGACGACCCCGCCCTCTTGCCGATGGACGAAACCTACCCCGACCACGGGCTGTCGTCGTTGCCCTCGGTGCGGTACATGAACCACGACCGGGTGAACACCGACCGGGATTTTCTGACGTTGGAGGAAATCCGCCGCGTCGTCGCATCGGGCAACTACGACCACCTGCCCTACGGCGTCGAGCGGCTGGAGCCGGATTCGTTCCACCTGGATTTTTCGGCCCACTTTTACGGCAAAGGCGAGCGCACGGTGTACCTCTACAGCCGCCTCGACTTGCCCGAGGCTCAGCGGCTTTGGGTGAGCCTGGCCTGCACGGCTCCGTTCAAACTCTGGCTCGGGGACACGCTGGTGCACACCCAGGTCCACGTGCGCCGGGCCTGGCCGGGTCAGACTTCAGTGGAATACGACTTCCCGGCCGGTTCGACGGACGTGCTGCTGAAAGTGGACACCCTCACCGATGAAACCCGCCTCGAACTCGGTTTCAAGGAACACGCCGGTCAGCACCCGCACCAGAGCCAGTGGGCGCTGGTGGTGCCGACGGTTGATTAACCTTTTTTTTCGATGAAAACCCCGTTGCTGCTCCTGCTGGCCCTGCTGACGCTGGGCGTTGGAAGACCCGCCGACCCGCCCGCTACACCCCCCAACGTCCTGCTCATCGTCGCCGACGACTTGGGCGGAGTGGATTTGGGTTGTTACGGCAACCCATTTTTTGAAACCCCGAACCTCGACCGCTTCGCCCGGTCGGCCCTGCGCTTCACCCAGGCCTACGCCGCCGCGCCCGTGTGTTCGCCCAGCCGCACCTCGATGTTGACGGGCCGCGACCCGGCGCGGGTGGGGTTGACCAACTTCATCATCGGAAAACGCACCGACCTCGCCTCGCCGGTGCTGCCCGCGCCCTTTCTCGACCACCTGCCCCTGAGCGAAATCACCCTGGCCGAGGAATTCAAACGCGACGGCTACGCCACAGCCCTGGTGGGCAAATGGCACCTGGGCGAAAACACCCAGCCTGCCCGCTCGAACCCCGACTTGCAGGGCTTCGACTACGTGACCGATTTCGATTTCGGCCTGCGGCCCAGGGGCGTTTCCTACGACTGGTACCAGGAAGGCGATACGCTGCGGGCCTACCGCCTGCCCGAACTCAACGAGCGCATCACCAACCACGCCCTCGATTACCTGCGAAAGCCCCACGAAAAGCCATTTTTTATGATGCTGACGCACTACGCGCCCCACCTGCCCTTGCAGGCGGCGGCGGAAAAAGAAGCCAAGTACCGGCGCAAACCCAACCCCAAACCGGGGGAATTTAATCCGCTCTACGGCGCGATGGTCGAAGAACTCGACGACCACGTGGGCCGGGTGCTGGCCGAATTGGAGCGTAGTGGCCTGGCCCGCAACACGGTGGTGATTTTCGTGTCGGACAACGGCGGCGTGGCCGTGGACGAAGCGGGAGAAAAACAACCCACCACCAACGCGCCCTTCCGGGCGGGCAAGGGCCTGCTCTACGAGGGCGGCGTGCGGATCCCGCTGCTGGTGCGCTGGCCGGGCCGTACCCAACCCGGCGTGACCGACGCGCTGGTGACGACCACCGACCTGTTTCCGACCCTGCTCGACCTGGCACGGGGCAAGCCCACGGCCTTCGACCGGCCCATCGACGGGCGCAGCTTCCGCCCCGTGCTGGAAGGGAAAAAAGCCCCGGCGCGGGGGGCGGTGTTCTGGCATTACCCCCACTTCAGCAACCAGGGTGGACGGCCCTCGGCGGCGGTGCGTCGGGGCAACGACAAACTGATTCTCTCGCTCGAAGACGATTCGGCGCAGCTTTTCAACCTCAAAACCGACCCCGGCGAAACCACCGACCTGGCGGCCCGCGAACCGAAAAAAGCCGAAGAATTGAAAGCCCTGCTCAAGAATTGGCAGCGCTCGGTGAATGCCAATATGCCCATTCGCAAATGAAAACCTGGATTTGGGTGCTCGTCGGCCTGCTGGTTCCAGCGGTGGGCTGGTCGCAGGCCGTGGCAGTTTCGTACGGAACCACGCGGGACATTCCGCCCTATTTCGTGGGCGTCAACGGCAACGTGACCGGCCAGAACCAACCCTGGGACAACCCGGCCCTGCGGGCGGGTTTTCGGAAAACCGGGGCCACCAACCTGCGCTACCCGGCGGGCACCCTCGCCAATTATTGGGATTGGGACCGGGGCTGGCTGGCCCCCGACGTGCCCGACAGCCTGATGATACCCTGGGTGGTGACGCAGGGGCTGAACCGCAGCCCCGACCGGTACCCGCTCGACAATTTCGCGAAGGCCATCCGTGAAACCGGGGCCGAGCCGATTTACGTACTCAACCTGCTCACCCGCGACCTCGACCACAGCCTGCGCGGGCTGCGCCGGGCCAAAGCGCTGGGCCTGCCCGTGCGGCTCATCGAGCTGGGCAACGAACTCTATTTCAACCTCAAGCTCGAATCGGCGGTATTTCCCACGCCCGAAGCCTATGGGCAGACCTGCGAGCAGTGGATTTTGGCGATAAAAAAAGAATTTCCCGAAGCCCGCTGCGCCGTGCTGGGCACCGAACTGGCCCGCAACGAGCGGCAGCGGGACTGGACGGCGCGGGTGCTGGCCCAGGCCCCTCACGCCGACGCCGTGATTTTCCACGTGTACACGCCCTTCGGCCTCGACGGGCAGCGCGAACGGGTGGGCAACAACGCCGGGCAGGAAGGGTTGACGGCGGGTGGCCCACTACGCTCCACCCTGGAAAAGCAAACCGCCGAACTCGCCCTCCTGGCCGACCCGGCCGCTTACGCCCGGATGCTCGCCACGGCCCGCGAAGCGGCCTCCCGCTACCGGCGCATGAACGTGCCCCAGCAGTTGCCCGTCTGGGCGACGGAGTTTAACGTGCGGGCCGACAGCAGCGCCCTACGCGGCACCTGGGCCAACGCCCTGTTCATCGCCCAGTTTTACGACGAATTCCTCGCGGGCGGGCAGGTGGCGCTGAGTTGTTTTCACAACATCCAGGGCGCTCAGTTCGGCGCGTTTTACAACACCCGACAGGCCTTCAACCATCTCAAAACCAGCCGCATAATCAACGAACCGGGCGTGCTCTCGGCGGGGGGGCAGATGACCCGCTGGTTTGCCGACGCCACGCGGGGCCGGACGAAAGCCACGGCCCTCCGGTTTGAAAATGCGCCCCTGCTGCGCTCCGCTGAGGGCACGACCGTACCGGCCCTGCTGGGCTGGGTCTTCGGTGAGGGCAGGAACCGAGCGGGCTTGCTCGTCAATTCGTCCGCCCAGGCGGTTGACCTCGATTTGAAAATCCTCAACCTTCCGGGCCGGTACACGCAAGTGAACGGGCCGCTCACCCACTACGTGCAGGACACCACCGGCCTGACCCAAACCACCGGTTCCCTCGGCGCAAGCCTTCGCATGGCCCCGCACAGTGTAACCCTGCTGACCTTATGAAAAAACTCTGCTTTTCCCCAATTCTGTTGCTCGCGGCCCTGCTCACCGGGGCGTTTCGACCCGGCCCCCAACCAACGTCCACCGCCCTTCCATTTCGCCCGAACGTGTTGTGGATCATGGCCGAAGACATCAACCCGCACCTGGGTTGTTACGGCGAAAAACTCGTGCACACCCCCAACATCGACTGGATTGCCCATCACGGAGTGCGCTACACGAAGGCCTTCACCGTGGCGGGGGTCTGCGCGCCGAGCCGGGCGGGCATCATTACGGGCATGTATTCGACCAGCATTGGCACCCAGCACATGCGGCAGGCCAAAAGCCTGACGCCCTACCCCGGCGTGCCGTTTTACAACGCCGTGCCGCCGCCCTACGTCAAGGCCCTGCCCGAATACCTGCGTGCCCAGGGATACTTCTGCACCAACAACGCCAAAACCGATTACCAGTTCGGCACGCCCTTCACCGTGTGGGACGACCACCACAACGCCGCCCACTGGCGCAACCGACCGGCGAACGTTCCGTTTTTCTCGGTGTTTACCTTTGAAATCACCCACGAAATCAACGTCTGGCCCGACTCGACGAAGTGGCGGTTTTTTCGGGAATTCGGCGTGGACACCAACCGGCTGGTCAACGACGTAAAAAAGCGGCCCCAAATCCCCGAAAGCCGCTACGTCCGGCCCGAGGACGTGGTGCTGCCACCCTACTACCCCGACGACCCCGTCGTGCGCGGCGACTACGCCCGGCACCTGACCAACATCAACCGCCTCGACACCCAGGTGGGGCAGTTGCTGGCGCAGTTGCGGGAGGACAACCTGCTCGACAAGACCATCATCGTGTTCATGGGCGACAACGGCGACGGCCTGCCCCGCGCCAAGCGCTGGCTGACCGATTCGGGCATCCGCGTGCCCCTGCTCGTGTACGTGCCCGACGCGCTGAAGCCGTTTGTGAACGGAAAAACGACGGGCGTTGACGACCAACTTGTCAGTTTCATTGACCTGGCCCCCACTACGACCGCCCTGCTGGGCGTGCCCACGCCGAAGCACTGGCAGGGCCGTGCGTTCCTGAGCCAGGGTTCCCTCGGCTCACCCCGCTGCTACGTCCACGCCGCCCGCGACCGCATGGACGACCGCTACGACCGCATCCGGGCCGTGCGCGACGCCCGCTACACGTACATCCGCAACTTCAACCCCGAAAAACCTTACACCCAGAAGCTGGATTTTCAGTGGCAAATGCCCCTGATGCAGGCGATTCTGAAGCGGGAACGGGCCGGAACGCTCACTCCGGTGCAGTCGTACTGGCTCTTCAAAACCAAGCCCGTTGAAGAACTCTACGACGCCGAAACCGACCCCTACCAAGTGAAAAACCTCGCCGCCGACCCGCGCCAAAAAGCAAGGCTCGCCACGATGCGGTCCGAACTGGACCGTTGGCTGGCCCAGACCGGCGACTGGGGCGCGATGACCGAAAATGAACAGGCCGAAAAAATGTGGCCCGGAGGTCGGCAGCCCGTCACCGCCCCTCCCGTTTTCTCGAAGAACACCCAGCACCAGTGGGTGCTCTCCTGCTCGACCGAAGGGGCCTCCATCGGCTACCGCCTGCCGGGCGAAACGCGCTGGCGGCTGTACGCGCAGCCCGTGGCGGCCAACGGGCCGGTGGAAGCAAAGGCAGTGCGGTACGGGTACGCGGAGAGCGCCGTGACGACGACCCCTTGAGCCACCATTAGGAATTGCCAGGCAGTTGGTTGCTGATTTTTTGTTAGAATCCACAAATACAGCAACCAACGACCCCTTCCTTTGCCCAGCCAGGCCGCCAAGGCGGGCTCTTGCGCATCCTTACGCTTGCTCCCGCCGCAACCTACTATCGACTACGTGGAGGCGGATGCGCTTCCACGGCCGGGTCGCGGCTCTGTACACGCGAGGTTATGGCATGCCTGAACCCGCCTCCCTTTTCTGTCAGCCCTACCAGGGGGTTAGTTACATTCTCGCAACACAAAACCCGGCCTTTTGGCCGGGTCTGTTGCTTTAAACCTATGAAAAAACCTAAATCTGTGATAAAAAGCTGGATCAAGGTGTTGCGGCTTTTACCGCTCCGCTGCTCGCATTTGAACGGGAACAAACAAGGCAGCGTCGGCCAACAACGGCCCGCAACCCGCATCCGTTCGAATCTCTAACGTCGTCGTACCCGGCGATAGAACGAACGTTCCCAGTCCGATCCAATCATCTTGGCGGTCAGTGCGTTTTACTTTACCGGACTGACGGCCCCCGGCATGCGTCAGGACGTATTGGGCATCCGGTGCTTTAATCGAGGCTGGGTAGTATAGATACAGCCGGTAGTTGCCTTTGTGAGAAACTTGTGTTCGAAACTCAATTGCAGCGGCCGTCGTCCCTTCGCTTACGAGTGTAGTAGCCGCGTACGTACCCCCCATCTGCGCGATAGTGCCCCGCTGCTTAGTCCAGTCACCCGCTACAGGCCGCACCTGGTCGGGATTAATATCATTGTCTATCAACAGGTCGGCCGGAGTTCCGTCCGCCAGCGGATTTTGGCGAAGTATCTTCTGTAGCTGCGCAACGTCAACGGCTTGGACCGAATTCTGCTGTTCAATTGCCAGTACCGCCGCTACCGCCGCCGCCTGCCCAAGCACCATAAAAACCGGCTCCATACGAATAGAACCGTAAGCAATGTGGGAAGCGGACAAACAGACTGGTACCAATAGATTTGTGCATTCAGAGCGCTTGGGTGTCAGTGAACGGTAAGCGATTGGATAGGGCGGAAAACCGCCAATCTGCACATCGCCTTCGTTTTTTACCATTTTCTTCCCGTTTTTTTCGATGACAAGTCTCTGACAATTGTGTGAATCCATCGTATAGGCGGCCATTCCTACGACGTCAGGCACGACCTCCCGGCCCAGGCAGTTGTGTTCAGTCATGATGTACTCGCCAATCATGCGGCGGGCTTCCCGGATGTAGAGCTGAGGCGACCAATGACCGTGCTCCCGGTACTCGTCTTTCGGAAAGCCCCACTCCACCACGTACCGGCGGATGTGCGCTGGTACGCGGGCGTCGTGACCCAAAAAGTACAGCAGGGATTGGTTGTACAGCTTATGCTCCGCCGCGATACGAGCACGGGTTGCATAATCGGCTTCGGGATAATCGTGATTCATCCCAATCAGGTCCGTCGAGAAAGGACCATAATTGTTAATGTCTGTTTTTCGATTGGGCAGCAGATCCCACTTTAAAAAATGGTAATTAAGTGGTTTGTCCGGTTGTGTGGCAAAAAGACGCGCCAGCAGTTCAAAACGGGTGGAATCGTAACCCTCAGGTCGGGTGACTTGAATGCGGTTGACCGGATCGTCGGTCAGACAAATTCGGAAATTATAAGCCTGTACCTTCTTATCTCCCGACCCGGAGGGAGACAGTGCTTCACTTTTTACGCCCCACAGTAAGCCACTTTGGGGATCCCCTGGCACGCGGTAAGGATCGACGCCATCCGGGAACTGGTGATGCTCTTGCAACTGGACGCCGTTAAACGTCTCCCCATACTGGAGGTTCGCCTCCCGTCCGACGATGTAACTAACGCCCGCCTGAGCCATCAGATCGCCTTCGTAAGTGCAGTCGATAAATACCTTTGCTTTCACGATGCGTTTGGGGGCCGAGGGCCGGAGCGCATCTTCTAACGTGATGGCCTCTACTCGGGTACTATGCTTCTGCGTACCCACGATCCGCAGTGAGAACAGAATCGGCACGCGTGCCTCCCGCAGGTAGGCTTCAAAAATTTGTCGAGCCACATGGGGTTCAAAAATCCATTGCTCGAACTTTCCGTAATGTTGGCCTACCCGCCGGTAGAAATTTCGCGCCAAACCGGTTACCACGTACTTATTACCGATGTCAGTGTAACCCAGTCCCCCGGAGCTGAGCCCGCCTAAGTGGCGGCTGGGTTCTACAAGCAATACGCGCTTGCCCAGGCGTTTGGCCGTGTACGCGGCTGTAATACCCGAAGAAGTAGCCCCGTAAACGCACACATCAACTTCAGTAACCGGCTGCGATAGTACGCGGACTGCAAACAATTGGCTCGCCAGCATGCCACACAGCCACCATCTCCGGCGCAGTTTATTTGTAAATACCATGGGTACGTTCCTTTATGATTTTGCTATCAGTCAACCCTCGGTAAACCCGATGCCGAAAGCTCGTAACAAGCTCATGCAGGCAAGTCTGGCCGCTTGACCAGACTTGCTCTTGTGTGTTCATTTTTCGGAAATCACAGGGGGTTCGTCCACCGGTTGGCGTGGTAGCGAATGTCGAAAGTGTACCCGCCGAAGGTATTGCCCGGCGAAGGCAGCGTGCGAAAACCGGCTGTCCAGATGGAGTAGCAACCGTTGCGGTCAATGAACACGTTGCTGCGGGCGTTGCCGATGCGGGTGGTCGTGCCCGCTACACGCACCTCGATGGTGTATGTGCCAGGGTCAATTTCAAAAAAATCCCGCACGCCTTTGTACGTCAGGTTGCTGGCCACCGTGATGGGCTGCGGAGCCCCTCCAGTGATGACCACGTCCACCGGCCCGGCGTCGGGCGAGTAGTTCATCACGCGGAGTTTAGCCTTGCCCGGCGCGGGCAGCGTGAGGTCGTCTTCGAGCACTACCGGCTCCACTTTCTGGGCCGTGCCCAAGGCGTACACCGAATAATACGCGTCGGCTTTGGTCGGAAACGAAAGCTCGGCCACACGGGCGGCGGCACCGGGCGGGTTGTTGGCCTGGGACTGGGCCGTGTCGAAGCGCATGGCCATCGTACCCGGCGGGAAGGCTTTGTATCCGTTGCTCCAGGGAAATTTAATGGGAAACGTGTTGAATTGCACCCCGTTGTAGGAGGGGTACACGGCGATTTCGCGCCGGGCCTGCACGGGGTCGGTGGCCCCGTTGGGGGCGGCGTTAACAAAAATGATTTTTGCCTTGTCTTTTTCTTCGCCCAAGCCTTCCACCTCGGTAGGCTTGCAGCTTGGCAACACCAGCGCGGCGACCAGGGGCATCAGAAGAGCAGTCAGGGATGATTTCATGGCCATGCGGGTAGATTAGTATCCGGGATTTTGCCGGAGGCTAGGGTTGTTGACGAGTTCGATTTGGGCAATCGGAAACAACATCCGGTTGGTGTTGAAACTATCGCGCCGCTGGTTTGACTTCAGTGCTGTGTTGGCGAAGTCAGCGCCGTAGCGCAGCAAGTCAAACCAGCGCTTGTTTTCCAGAGCCAGTTCCCGGCGCCGCTCGGCGCGGATCAGGTCGCGGTACTGGGCCTGGGTCAGTCCGGCTTTCAGATCGTGCTCGGCTGAGGGCGTCGCCAGCGGCAGGCCAAAGGCCCGGCGGCGGAGGCGGTTGACGTACTCCAGGCCAGGGGCGTCGAGTGCGCCTGCCTCGTTGGTGGCTTCGGCGTAAATCAGCAGCACTTCGGCCAGTCGGTACACGGGGAAATTGGTCTGCCCGACCGCTCCCGAACCGGCCGTGTGGTGCTTGGCGGTCAGCCAGCGCTGGATGCCGCCGTTGCCCAGACCCCGCTGAAAGGTGACGTCCCGCCGCAAATCGCCGGTTTCGTATTCCTGAATCAGCCCACCACGAAAGCCGGGTTCGTTGTCGGGGCTATCGTTGTCGGTCGGTCGGTAAGAGGCCAGGCCCACCACGCCTCCGTTTGATTCGTTAACCGCCCCCATGATGAAGCCGTAGTTGTTGCCCAGCGGGGCTGTGCCCACGGTGCGGCCTTCGTTAGCAAACTGGATTTCAAACAAAGACTCCGGCGAGTTTTCCTGCCCTCCCCGTGCGGCGAAGTTATCGGCGTAGCGGGGGTTGAGGTTCAGTCCACTCTGGGTAATGATCTGCTGGGCAGTGTTTCGGGCCTCGGCGAAGTTTTTCTGCGTCAGGTACACGTCGGCGAGCATCGTTAGGGCCGCCCAACGGGTGGGGCGGCCACGCTCGTTTCCCGGTCCGCTGCCCGAGTACGAAGGGGGCAGTTTGGAGGCGGCATCGCGCAGGTCGTCGATGATCTGCGTGTACACCTGGGCCGCCGACGACCGGGGGATGTTTACCTCCCCCGGACTTTTTATTTCGTCGGTGCGCAGGGGCACGTCCCCAAATAGCCGAACGAGGTTGAAGTAGGCGAAAGCCCGCAGAAATTTGGCTTCGCCGATGAACTGGTCCTTGAACGACAGCCCTGCCGAGTTGCGGTTTTGCGTGACGGGGAAATTCAGCCCCGGCACCCGGTTAACAATGACATTGGTGCGGTAGATGATCCGGTAGAGGTTGTCCCACAGCCGGAAAGTCATGGGGTTGTCAGCGGGCAGTTCGAAGTAATCCACCAGATTGTAGGCCGAGGACGTCACCTTGCTGTCGGCCCACATGACATCGTCGGAGGCCAGATCCACGTAAAGCAGGTCATTGGCATCGCGGTAGAGTGTCCCGCTGCTGAGCACGTTGTAGGCCCCGTTGACTGCCGACAGCGTGCCGCTGAAGTCGGTGAAGGTGTTATCCACCGTCTGGGTACCGACGGGCTGGGGGTTTAGCATTTCCTTGCAGCCTGTTTCGGTGCCCAGCAGGGCAACCAGCAACAGGCAGGTTTGCAGGTGTTTCATAGTTGTCGAGGCGATTCGGTTACAGGCTCAGGTTGAGGCCGAAAGTGAGCGATTTTGCGATGGGGTAGCCGCCCACGTCTATGCCGTTGGTGGTCACGTTGGATCCGAAGCTGTTGACTTCCGGGTCCCAGCCCGTATAGCGGGTGAACGTGAACCAGTTGTTGGCCTGCCCGTACACCCGCACGCGGGCGAGCTTCAGTCGTTCGGTGAGCGAACGCGGCAATTCGTAGGCCAACGTGATGGTGCGCAAACGCAGGAACGAGGCGTCGTCGAGGAAGCGGTTGGAGGGCAGCAAAGGGTTGTTGGCACGGGCAATAGGCACGGTCGTAGGTTGGGGGTCCCAAGGCTTCCAACGGTTTTCGTACGAATCCCTCCAAACGTTGCCCTCAAATACCGACCCTTGCAGACGAGGCTGGTTCCAGAGGAGGTTGCCTTGCTGAAAGTTGGCCACTACACTGACTGACAATCCTTTGTAGCTAATTGTATTGGCAAAGCCGCCAAAAAACTTCGGAAACGGTGACCCATACCACACCCGATCCTGGTCGTCAATGATCCGGTCACCGTTCTGATCCACCGGTTTAAAATCGCCGGGGGCGTAGTACGGCTGAGTACCGATGCGAATGGCGGGAGCTTCGGCGGCCTCCGACCATGTCTGGTATTGGCCATGTTCGAGGACAACAAAGAATCCTCCTATTGGCTGTCCCACTTGGGTGCGGTTAATGAAACCGTTGACCCGCCACACCGAAGCACCGTTGAGGAAAGGCTGGGTGCCTAGGCTGACCACCCGATTTTGGTTGGTAGCAATGTTGAAGTCTACGTTCCAGCGGAAGCCACCTCGGTCAATGAGCGTGGAGTTGACGGCAAATTCTACTCCCCGGTTACGAACCTGCCCAATGTTGGTCGTATAGGAATTGCCTACCCCCGAAATGACCGATAGCGGAGCTGGACCAAGCAGACCAGTCGTTAACTTGTCGTAGTAGTCGGCAGTGACATTTAAACGGCCGTTGAACAGGCTCAGATCAAAGCCCGCGTCAAACTGGTTGTTGCGCTCCCACTGGATGTCGGCGTTTTCGAAGCGCGTGGGTGCCACACCCGTTACAACGGAGTTACCCCACACGGCGTTGGCTCCGCCCATCAGGGCTGAGTAGAGAAAATCACCGATGTTCTGGTTGCCCGTCGAACCGTAGCTAACGCGGAGTTTGAGTTCAGAAATGGCCTGCACCCGCTTGAGAAAAGCTTCTTCCGACACTCGCCAGCCCACGGAAGCCGAGGGGAAAATGCCGTACTTGTAATTGGCACCGAAGCGGCTAGAGCCGTCGCGCCGCACCGTGGCCGTCAGCAGGTACTTGTCCCGAAAGGCGTAGTTGGCCCGCACGAACTGCGACACTAGTGCCGAAGGCACCGACGAGCCGAAGGCCCCCGTGGGCGTGGGCATGTTACTTACCTGGTCAAGCGTGGGACTGGGCGAACCTTGGGCCGACGCCCCGAAGGACGTCTGGGTGAATTGCTGGGCCGAAAAACCCGCAATCGCATTGATGGTGTGGGCACCAAGGGCCCGGTCGTACGTCAGGAGCTGGTCGGCCAGCCAGTTGAGGGTTTTGGGCTGTGAGACGAAAATGTTCTGGGTGGTGTTCACGTCCACCCCCCGTTGCCAGACGGGATTGAAGCTCGTCAGTTCGTTGAACAGGTAATCCACGCCCAGCAAGGATTTAAACTTTAACCCTTTGACCAAATCCACTTCGCCGTAGAAGTTCGAGATGATGCGGTAGCGGTCACTCTGGCGCTTGCGCTGCAGCAAGTTAGCTACCTGGTTGCTGCCCCCGTTGACCCACAGGTTTTCATTGATGATCGTATTGGGCCGCCCCGTAAACTGCCCGTTGGCATCGTAGATCGGCCCCACAGGCGAGAAGTTAGTCAGGTAGTTTAGCTGGCTCTGAAAGAACTCGTCGGTATCAAGGCCATTGCCCCGCTGGTAACTCAGGGCAGTGCGGGTCCCGAAACGCAGCCAATCGGTGGCTTTCAAGTCGAGGTTGATGCGACTAGAGTAGCGCTTAGAAAAGGTGTTGAGGACTATCCCTTGCTGGTTGAAGTAGTCAGCGCTGGCGGCAAACTGCACTTTTTCAGTACCCCCATTGAAAGACAGGCTGTAGTTCTGCATGGGTGCCTCGCGGAAAACCGCGTCCTGCCAGTCAGTGTTGGTGTCCCACAGGTAAGGATTTACCGCCCAAATGTCGAACACGTCGTTACCCCGCGTACCGGCGTTGCGGCGGTGTTCAAAAACGTAACTCAGGCGCTCTCGGGCATTGGTAACGGGTATTTTCCGGCGTAGCGTCTGCACCCCGTAGTATGCGTCGAAGTTGATTTGGGTTTTTCCGGCCTTACCCGCTTTGGTCGTTATGAGCACCACGCCATTAGCTGCCCGCGAACCGTAGATGGCCGTGGCCGAGGCATCCTTAAGCACTTCCATGCTTTCGATGTCGTTGGGGTTGATGCTTGACAGGGGGCTTGCGCCATTGGAGGCGGCTCCACCTGTGCTACCTTCATTACCTACCGAAAGGCTGTTGGCTCCTTCGTTCCAGGTCAGCGGAATTCCATCCACAACGTACAGGGGCTGGTTTGCCCCGCCTCCCGCCGTGGAATTGACTCCCCGTACCCGCACCTGCACGGCACCACCGGGTGCGCCGGACGTCTGCTGCACCTGTACGCCTGACACGCGGCCTTGCAGGGCCTGGTCGGCCCCGATGACCGGTACGGCACGTATTTGCTGCGCCGAGACACTGGCCACGGCTCCGGTGATGTCTCGTTTTTTCTGGGTGCCGTAGCCCACCACCAACACCTCGTTGAGGTTCTGGTCTGTTGCCTTGAGACTGATGTTCAACTGGGTACGATTACCCACCCGAATTTCCTGTCGCTCGTATCCCACGTAGCTGAACACCAGCACGGCTTCCTGATCGGAGACGGCCAGTTGGTAAGCCCCGGTGGCATCGGTGGTGGTGCCGCGGGTGGTGCCTTTCAGGAGGATGCTCACGCCCGACAACCCTTCGCCGCTGGTGGCGTCAGTCACGCGGCCCCGAACGTCGAGGTCGGCCACGGCAGTAGACTGGGGGGTTAAATCGGCCAGTTCACCCTGCACGGACGGGTTGGGAGCAGGTGCCAGGGGCGCATCGGGGGCGGCGGAGGTTTCCGGAAATCGCCCTGCTTTGGGTTCTGGTTCGGCTTCCCCTTTTTTGACCCCTTTTCGGTCCATAATCAGGTACGACCCGGCTTTTACGCGTTTGTAGCGCAACTGAAACGGGCTGAGCAACCGATTCAGGGCCTGCTCGACCGACGAGGTGGCTGCCCCGTTCACCGGCACAGTGTAGCCGCGCACGGTGCGATCTTCAAACAATATGTCCACGCGGTAGCGGGATTTTAGGTCATTGAGCGCCTCGCTGAGGGAGCGGACGGCCGGTGCCGACTGGGTTCGGGTCGCCTGCCGGGCCGAGGCCAGGGCCTGGCCGAAGCCGGGATACTGGCCCAGCAACAGACTTCCGCCGAGCAGCATACGGGGCGCCAGGCGGAGTAGAGGGTGTTTCATGATGGTTTAGTTGGAAAAGTTCAGTCAGTCGAAAAAGGTCACCTCGTTGCTTTGCCGGTGGTAATTCACCTCGAGCAACTCGGCTATGACCTGAAGAAATTCGTCGGCGGTGGCCGCCTGGAACGTGCCCGACACGGTTCGGTCGGCCAGTTCGGGGCTATTGAGCACCACGGTCAGGCCGTACGTTTCGTTGAGCAGGTCGGCGATTTCCTGCACGCTGGTTTCCCGGAATGCAAACCGGTGATCTTTCCACGCGACGTGTGCTTCGGGCTGGGCCACCCGTTGAAGGGCCGCGTGGCCGTGGTGATCCAGACTGACCAAATCGCCCGGCTTCATGGTCAGTTGGTGGGTTTGGTTGCCGGGGTGGTAGGCTAGTTGCACCTTTCCCCGGTTTAGCACCACCCGGCTGCCGCGCTGACGGGCATAGACGCTGAACTCAGTACCCAACACGACCACGTCGAAGTCGTTACTGGTTTTGACGACGAAGCGCTGGTCGTCGGGGGTGTGCTTGACCGAAAAAGCGGCTTCACCCTTTAGAAATACTTCGCGGGTGCGGGGCCCGAAGCCGAACCGGGGCACGCGCAGAGACGAATTGGCGTTGAGCGTGACGGTGCTGCCGTCGGGCAAGGTTTCGCGGCGAATCTCCCCATAGGCCGTTGCGATGGTTCGGTTGAGAAAGTAAGAACGCCCCAGATACAACCCCGCTATCAGTAGCACTAGCCCAGTCAGGGTAGCCGCCCACCGGATGGTGAACCGAAACGGGTTTGGGGACATCAGCGGACCCACCGCGGGTATCCGTTCCTGTTCCCAGGACTCAAGCTGGGCTAGCGACTCGGCCAGGGCGGTTTCGTCGTCGGCCAAGTATTGCGCGTTTAGACGTTCCCACTCTTCGAGCGCCTGGTAGTATAGTTCGCGGTGGATTGGCTCCCGGAGCCAGTCTTCGAGCAGAGTGCGTTGCAGGGGTGAGAGCCGTCCGGCAAAGTGCTCGAATAGGGTATGTCGGGTGACGGATTGATCCATGAGAAGAAAGGCGTTTACCTTTTTGACAGAAAAAAGCGGGAACACCCTTAGCGGGCTGCGGTAAAAAGCAGCAGTGCCCCAAGCCCAGTGAGAAGAACTTTTCGCAGGTGGGATAGGGCCCGGAACAGGTGAGCCTCCACCGTTTTCAGGGAAATTTGGAGTTCATCGGCGATTTCGCGACCCTTTTTGCCCTCGAACCGGCTCAGGATAAATACCCGCTGGCACTGGGGCGGTAGCGACCGGACTTCCTCAACGAGCCGGTTGTACAGGTCCGTGTACTGCAACATCTGCTGTGGGTCGTCGTAGGTCAGGGCGTCGTCGGATTGGTCAGTGGGCGTACCCAGCAACGATTCCTTTCGAAATTCGTCCTGAAGGTGATTGTATACCCGGTTGCGCACGGCAGTAAACAGGTACGCCCGATATGAGGTGGTAATGTGATTGTGGACTTCGTTTTTCCAAAAATTTAGGAACACCTCAGACACGATGTCTTGGGCAATTTCTTTGGAATACACGAACCGCACGGCCTGGCTGCACAGTGGCCGGTAATACCGCCTAAACAGCAATTCATAACCCGTGCGCACGCTGGTCAGGAATCCTTGACGGATGACCCACTCGGTGTCAGTGCTAAGGGGCGATTGCCCACCGGATTCGTCGGCTGAGTTGAGCGCGCGGGATTTGAAAGGATCCTCGGAGGGTACGGAAGCAGAAAGTGGCATGCGACAGGCAGGGTTCTACTCTATCTGACAGTAACCCGGCCCGTTACCCTTAGTTTATTCCATTAAATTATTTTGCTTTTCATAGTAGTTACCATCCGTTTTAAGCGCAAGTCTGTGGCTATATAGATACTTACGTGTTCTTATGCCTGTTTTGTGGTTTCGCCTGTTGCTCGATGAGTCCTCTTAATACTGGCAACCCCTCCCGAAACCAGCTTGGCAAATTGGTATTCTTATACACAACCTTTCCCAGCGAGAAGCTGACTAGCAGCGTCGGCAGCGGTGCTGACGTGTCGAACACATTCAAGCTATCCAGTAGCCGGAATTGCGCGTTGAGGTACCGCAAATTCCCTTCGTAGTTGACCTCCACGTTGTAGGGACTCACATAGTGCCCGCCCTGTTCCACCCGTTTTTCGACCCGTCCCACCGACATCGCTACGTCGCTCAGGCCGAGGAAGACCATGTGGACCTGGTAACCTTCGTCCTTGAAGCGTCGCACCGTCTCCCAGGGGCCGTCCCCGTTGTAGTGGCCTTCGTAGGCGAAATCCTGCTTGCCCGCAAGGGCGTTTTCCACCAGGCCCTCGAACGTGTCGACGGTGGTCTGCATCGCTTCTCGCTGGGCTAGTTTTGCAATCTTCAACCGTAGAAATGCTTCCCTCAGGGTGGCATGGTACACCGCATCACCGTCGAAGACGTTGAGGCCGTGGGCGATTTCGGGGAGCAGCAACCGTCCGTAGGTGGATTTCCCGGCTCCGTTGTGGCCCGCAATCAGGTAGAGGTTCGGCATCAGCTACTTCCATTCTTCCGCCAGGGTTGGGACACCCAGCGTTCCCCGCAGCCGGGCGGCTTCCGCGTCGTCAAGCCAACGCACGACTTCGTGACGGGCGCGGGTCTGCGGGTAGCGGACCACGGCGATGCGGCCGTCGGGGTACTCGAAATAAAACTGTCCGGCGGGCAGACCCTCGCTGCCGAGCATGAACGGCAGGCCCGCCGCCAATTCGTCCTGGCGCAGTTGGGCCACGGCCTGGGCGGCGCGTTGCTGGAGGGCGGTGGCTTCGGCGTGGGTCATGGCTTGTCAAAGTTTGGAAGGCTAAGGTAGCCCATTTCCGGCGAAAAACCGATGCCCGGAGCCGCCTCAGTCGGAAACCGTCGGCGCGGCGGCAAACACCGCGTCAAAATACCCTTGCCGGTAATCGTCCATCAGTTTTTCGGGGGATTCGTAGGCGTAGGCCAGGCCGGTGCTGGCCGCGTGGCTCAGGTACTCCTCGGCTTCTTCGGGCGTGAAGCCACCGATGTCGTGGCCGTTGCGGAGAATGACGGAAACGCCGTCGCCGGTTTGGGTTTCAAACCGCTCGTACACGATGCCGAGGCTGCCGATTTCATTTTCGCCGACCACGGCGTTGAGCACAACCAGGTCGCCCACGCGGAGGGGCTGCGGGGTGGGATTCATGGGGTTGGGTTTCATTCGTTGATGAACGCGGAACATCTGGGTAGGCCGCTCCGCCAGGACTGCATTCCGCATCCGGGCGGGGGCCTGCAAAGGCTTACTTAAACGAAACAAGTGGCCCGCTTCGTGCCCGCCCGCGCCGGGCGAATTTTGGCGTGGCGGACACGAAGCAGATATTTTCAGGCCGCCTGCGCCAGCGGGGGCGGCCCCCAACTGCTGGGCCGAAAGTCCAGTTCCCGAAAGGCCTTAAGCAGGCGTTGGTACCGCTGGCGTCCTTCCCGCAGAAACGCTGCGCCTGAGCGGTCGGCGGTCGGGTCGAAATAAAACACGTCGTAGGGGTCTTTTTTCTGGATGCCGACGAACACGAATCGCCTGGCTCCCACGCCGTCGAGGTAGAAGGCGGCTTGGCGGTGGTAGTCGTATTCGTGGCAACTTTCCAGAAACGCCGCCCGGCTGGGCTGGCTCGTCGTCTTGATGTCCACGATGAGCCGGTTTTTGTAGAGCACGTCCGTTTTGCACTTGCACATCAAGCCCGTGCCGGGGTCGGTGAACAGGTGCGCTTTCTCCTTGACCCCGAAGCGCAGCACCCAACGGACGAACGGGTCCTGCCGGGCGCGGTCGAGCAGGGGCTGGAGGTGGGCGGGTTTGACGCCCTGGGGCATTGTTTCGGTGAGCAAGTCGCCTTTTTCGAGCAGGCAGCGGTGCAGGATTTCGCCGAAAAGAAAGGCTTTCGTGCTACTCCGCTGGGGGTAGCCGAAAAGTTGGTTGCGTAGCTCGGTGAGGTCGCTGTTGGAAACGGCGGGGTACCGGCGGTATTCCTGGTTGGAGAATGGAAGCATGGCGGATGGGATTCAGGGGTGGAAAGGTGCCGGGGAACCGTCGTTCCCCGGCTTAACGGGTATCAGGCCGCGAGCGGCAAATCGGTTGCATTGTTGGCTTCGGGCTGGGGCACCCGGTAGCCGTGCTGAAACTTCACTTTGGCGTTTCCCGTGAACGTTTTTTCCCGGAAAATAAAATTTTCGTGGGCAAACCGAGCCTGTTCGGCCACCGCTTCCTGGTCGCCTTCCACATACCCGAATTTGGCAATGTAGTAGGTCGCTTTGGGCGAGATTTTCGTATTCTCCTTTTTTTCCGCCGTGGCGGTCAGGAGTACTTGGCTGAGGCTTTTCTCGTCGTAAAAAAGCGCTTCACGCAATTCCAGCAGGTTTTCTACCGAAAAGCCGTGGAACAGTACGGCGCAGATGCGGTTTCGCTCGTCGGCGTAGAACAGTTCCGCCCATTTTTTGTGGCCAAAATCAAGAATGTTGTCCTCGAAGATTCGCCATGCCAGTGGCTGAAATGTCAAAGTAGGCCCCAGAATTTCCTTGTCTTCGAGGGTGAAGTGTCCTTCTTTGGCGTCGAACCGAATCTGCCGGGGGCGTCCTTCGAGGTAGCGGTACTTGCTGACAAACTCCCCGGTTTCCTCGTCGGGCTTTTTCCAGACGGGCACCATAACGCCCGGCTGGGTATCGGTGAGGGTAAAGCCCTCCGACGAGGGGGTGGAATCATTGGCGACTTGGGGGACGAAAACGGACTGCTTTATCATGGGTGAAAAAAAGTAGAAAAGGTGAAATGGAACCGGACGCGAATCGGGCTGAGGTACCGGTTTTGGCGTCGTTTCCTGTATTAAAAATACCACCTTATTTACTGACTCTAAGCGTTTTGAAGCCTTTCACACGCCTTTCCACCTGCCTTTTCTTTCCCTTAAGCTGCTGGTTTTTAACCGCTCGCTGGGGCAGGATTTTACCCGAATCGCCGAGGTTGATGCCGCCCGCCGAAGGTTGGTTTCGTGGACGGGGCAAGGGCCTGCCGGGCTTGCCGCCGCTGCACGGCCGCCAGTTCGTCGTTCCAGTCTTTTTCGACGGGTCGGCGGATTTCCAGCCCGCCGCCGCACACCTCCAGCAAGGCCCGCTCGGCGCGCAGGAGAAAGGGCCGTTCGCGGGGAAACGCCACGGTCAGCGTTGATTCGCCCGTTGAAGGGGGCAAAGCCCGGATGTCGATGCGGTTGTCCCCGCCGAGGTGGCGGGCTAAGGTTTGGGCGAGGCCGTCCGTTGAAATTCCGCAGCCAGGTGCGGGCCGTAGGGCGAGCAGGCACCCCGCCGCGGCAAACCGAGTCACCCGTGCCTCTAGCACCGGCGGTTTGCCGACGGACAGCGCGCCGAGCAACTGGAGGTTGTAGCGCATCCCGCTGGGGTCGTTGTCGTTGGCGAGCACCACCCGTTCCGGCCGCAACCGGTCGATGAGCGTTTGAATCGCGCGGGGCTGGGCGGCGCTCAGCGTCCCGGCGGTGGCCACGTACACGCGTCCGCCCGGCAAGTCGGGCGGTTGCACCTGGTGGTACGACAGAGCGTCGATGGGGCTTTCGCAGACGAACAATTCGGCGGGCGGCCCCTCCCCCACCGCGTTGCTCACCCAAAGCCCCCCGGCCTTGTTGCCGTTGATGTAGTTGGCGTGGCGGTTGCGGATGACGATGCCCGCGAGTCCGCTCTCGTCTTCGAGCGGGAAGACCGTGTTGGTGTGGCGAAACCCCCGTTTGTCGAGGTGGTCGCGGTTGAAAATTTTCCCCCAGAATTCGGCGCCGCCCAATGTCTTCTCGGTGATGCCCCGGCTGAGCAGGTAGGCTGGGTCGGTGAGGGGTTTCAGGCTAAAATCTACCGGAGAGCACACCGAGCCGGTGTGCGCGGGTGGTGCGTTCGGGAAGAGGAAATCGGTAGCTACCGGCTGGACGTGTCCCTGGTGGCGGTCGAGGTACTCGAAGAGTTGTCGCCAGCCGTCTTTGCCGCGCAGGTCGGCCCCGAGCTTGGCGGCCACGTAGTCCACGATGGTGCCCCGATCGCGGTCGTCTTCGGGATTGAAAAATTGGTACTGCCCGCTGGCGGCGCGGGTGACGAGGAGTTTCCGGCCGCCGTCGGCGTCCTGGAGCAGCACCCATTTGCCGTGGCGGGGGCCTTTTTTGGGGTTCACGCGGAAGCCCTCCCCTTCCAGGAAGTCAATCAGGTTGATGTCCCGGCGGTAGGCGTCGAGTTTTTCGGCGGCGGTTGGCATGAGCGGCAGTTAAATTCCAATGGTTCGTCAACGTTGGGGTCCTTTCCGGCGGGGTGGAGCGGGCTGCCGCAAGGCGGACGTTTGCTTGGGCGGCTGAGGTTTCTCGCCGGGTTGACTGTCGGCAGCAAGCGATGGCCGACGGACCGGAGGGTTCTCTGGTGCTTGTTGAGCCTTCGGCAGAGTCTGTGCTTGCGCCTGGCCCGTAATGCGGGCGAACGAGAGGGCGCGCTTGCGGGCCGAGACCTGCACGTAGGCGTCGAAAGGCTTGCCGTCCGCGCCGATGAGGCCGTGGAGTTTGATGGCTTTTCCGTCCTCGAGTTGGGTCTTTTGCTCGGGGGTTAGCGTAACGCCTTTGAGGGTCTCAGGAATGGCGAACCGGTCCCGGCGCAGCACCGTCAGGCTGTTGGTTTCCGGGTCCACGCCCACGTAGCCCTTGAAAACCTGCCCGGTCAGTTTGTCCTTCAATTCGACGAGTTTCCCCAGTTCTCCGCGTTTGTGCAGGTTCTGCCGGTCGGCGGCGTCGAAGGCGTAACCGAGGTACGTTTCGGGAATGGTCAGCGTCTGCTTGACGGTCTGGAAGTGGACGCGCAGTCCCTTGTCGGGCGTGTTGACAAGGTAGAGCTTGCCCGTCAGTTCGGCCTTCTGGTTCTCCCAGGTGCGTTCGAAGCGGATGACGCCCGTGCGTCGGCCGTTGAGAAAATCGGTCAGCCCGCCGGACTGTTCCAGTTTTTCTTTGGTGATGCCGTACCGGGCGAGTTGTTTTTCGACCTGTTCCCAGGTGTAGCGGGTTGGTTGCATGGGGCTTACGGGGGTTGATGGACGTGGTTTGATGGGCGGATGTGGCCTGGGCGTGGAGGGCCGCCTCGCCCGGCGCAGGAAAAAATTCTGTCGGAAGTTGTGCCAGAAATTGGCAATGGGGCCGCCCGGAATGACGTTGAGTCGGGGCAATTGGAGCCTGTTCCATCGGTTGGCCGGGGTCGTGGTCTCCGGTTCCGGCGTTTTTCCGGCCCCCGTCGTTTCGTTTTCCATGATCTTTCGTTTTTTGATTTTACCCCTGCTTCTGCTGGTCAATCGGGCGGCTGAAGGGCAGGTACTCTTCCGGGATAACCCCGCTGCCCGGCGCGATTCAACGCCTGCCCGTTTCTCGGTCACCCGGTTGGGCACCCAGCCTCAGGTGGACGTCGGCAGGTCGCCGGAATCCGAACTGCCGGGCGAATTGTCCGACGAGGAGGTTACGGCCTGGCTTGACAGCCTCGGTGCTTCTGTTTCGGCCGGAATGACTTCGGCGACCGCTGCTCGCTTCGGGTGGGCCTCCCTCCCCTACCAATTGCCCCTGTCGCGGGCCGGTGGCGTCCGGCTGAGCAGTGGCTACGGCCTGCGCTCGCACCCGGTGCTGGGAGTAGAGCGGCACCACAACGGCATTGACCTAGCCACGCCCGCCCACTCGCCGGTTTACGCCACCGCCGACGGGGTGGTCGCGGGAGTCCACCGCTCGGCGGGGCTGGGGCTGTCGGTGACCCTGCGCCACGCCCACGGTTTGCAGACGGTGTACGGGCACCTGAGCCGGTGCGACCTGCGGACCGGGCAACCGGTGCGGCGCGGCCAGCGGGTGGGCGCGGTCGGCTCGACGGGCCGGTCTACTGGCCCCCACCTGCACTACGCCCTGCGTCAGGGGGGCCGGTACATCGACCCGCTGCGCTTTTCGGCGCTCGTTCGGGCGCACCTGGCCGACAAGCCCTTGCCGAAACCGTGACCCGGCATCGCCCCCGGTTTGTGAATGGTGCTCCGTCTTCATGGCTGTACCGCGTTGAGGTTGTGCAAAAACGCGTCGAGCAAGGCCAGTTTCGCCCGGCTGGCCCGCCCTTCCCGCCGCGTCATGGCCACGCCGGTGTTGTCGAACGCAAACAGCCATTCGGGGTTGATTTGGTGCGTTTCCGTGTAAAACAAGACCACGCGCATCAGGCCCTCGGTGCCCACGCGCAGGTCGTTTTCGAGCCGAAACAGAATGTTTTGCGTGGTGCCCGTGGCTTCGGCCACTTCCACCTGGGACAATTTCAGCGAGGCCCTGGCGGTGAGAAATCGGGTGGCCAGGCGCTGGCGGTAGAGGCCGGTTTCTTCGGTTTCGGTCATGGATGGGGAGGGTTGATGGAAAACGCATCAGGCGGTTTGGAGGCCGTCGAGGAGGTGGCGGAGTTCGGGGGAACGGCGGATTCGGTCGAGTTCGCTGGCCACGACCCGGCGCACGTCGTCCTTGACGGCGACTGCGTTCGCTTCGAGCAGGTTAACGAGGGCCTCCGCGCTGATGCCAGCCAGGCCAGGCAGCGGCGGAATCGCCTCGAAAGCCCCCTCCTGAGCGCGCACGTCGGGGGGAATGACCACTTGGGCGTTGAAAAATTTCTGCCGCAGCACTTCGCCGAAATTGTCGGCCACGGCCCCCACGAACCGGCCCTGGGAAAGGGTGCTGATTTTGGATTCGGGAATGAGCGCGTCGAGTTGCGTGGACAGGCTCGTCGTGGTGTCCCGCTCGGTGAAGGTCATCGACTGCCGCCGCTGGACGATTTTGCCGAAGCGTGAACTGAGCGCTTTGGCCGTGTCGCCCACCACCTGGCCGCTGAAGAGGTTGCCAACCGTGTTGAGAATGACCGTGGCTTCTTTTTCGCCGTAATCGCGCTTCATCTGGCTGAAGTCCTGAAGGCTGAGGAGCGTACTGACTTTGTTGCTTCGGGCGGTGGCGATGAGGTTGTCGAGGCCGCGGAAGTAGATGGTCGGCAACTCGTCGATGATGAGGGAGGACTTGAGCCGCCCCTTCCGGTTGACGAGTTTAACGAGCCGGGCGTTGTAGAGGCCCAACGCGGCCCCGTACACTTCCTGGCGGTCGGGGTTGTTGCCCACGCAGAGGACCTTAGGTGCGGCAGGGTCGTTGATGTCGAGCGTGAAGTCGTCGCCGGTCATCACCCAGTACAGGGCCGGGGAAGCCAAACGGGCCAGGGGAATGCGGGCCGAGGCAATTTGCCCTTCCAACTGTTCGAGCGCTCCCTTGCGCAGCGCGCTGGCGAAGGGCGTCGTCAGGTTTTCGATTTCGCGGTAGGCCAGCAGGATGGGAAAGATTTCTTCGTAGGGTCGGTTGGCGAACTCGATGACGTGGGGAAAGGTGCAGTAGCGCCCCCGGCGAACGGCGGGATTTCCCGCCGCGTCCAGCACCGGGTTCCCACTTTCGTCGAGGACGGGTTCGGCGTGGATGCGCAAAAACCAGATGATGGCCGTCAGAAAATTGATCGGGCTTTCCACGAAAAAATCACCTTGCTTCTGTATCCAACTCCGGTTCAGGTTCAGCAGGATGATGCGGGCCGCTTCCTGGGCGTCTAAAATGTCGGTCATCAGGTCGGGCGTGAGCGGGTTGCAACGGTGCGAACGCCGGGGGTCGTCGAAGTTGATGACGTAGAACCGGGGTTTGACCTTATATTCCTCCTGGTAGCGGCGCAGGTAGTTGTAGGCCACCGTCGAAAGGTCGGGGAATTTGTAGTCGTACACGTACATGGCGAAGCCCTTCCGCAGGTGCTGCCGGATGTAGTTGTTGACGAAACTGTCCGATTTGCCCGAGCCGGGCGTGCCCAGCACCAATCCGCCCCGGAACGGGTTGACGACGTTGATCCAGCCCTTCCGCACGCGGCCCCGGTAGGTGTAGCGGGTCGGAATGTTGACGGAGTACTCGTTTTCGAGCAGCCCTTCTTCTTGCAAAAACGATTCATTTTCTTCGTTGAACGGGTCCTCGTCGAACCCCCGCCCAATGACCTGACCGGCCCGGCTGATGGCGTTCAGCAGGAGTAGGAACCCGGTCAGGGTGGTCAGCACGTACAGCCCGTTGCGCTCGTCGGGAGAAAGGCCGGGTGGGCGCAGGAGCAAACCGCCGGCGGCAAAGAACACCGCTCCCGGAAGGCCCAGGCGGACGACGCCCGCCCAGGTGGCCGTCAACTGCTTCTTCGATTTGTTTCCCAGCGCGTACACCCCCAGCAGAAGCAGGGCCGCTCCCTTGCTCAGCAGAGGGTTGTCGAAAAGCCGGAGCGTGCGGTTCAGGTTGAGCAGGAACCGGTCCGCCACGGGGTGCGTCAGCCCACGGGCGGCCAATGAATCGTAGCAAAAAAAGTAAAAGTGCGCCGCCATGACGGCAAAGCCCATTGAAAGCAAAAAGGCCAAAATGCCCCGGTATTCGCGATCCTGCTCGGATGTTGCCATGACGTTTAATGCAGTGGGGGTTTGCTTCGAAGGTGCTTTTTCCCGATGGAGGTAGAAGGTTGCGGTTGGAGGTTCGTTTCGACGGGCGTAGCCCCTCGACGGGCCCTTTGATTGGCCAGAAACAACTGCACGGCCCGCTGGGCTTCGAGTGCCGGAACCCCGTGGCGGAGGATGAGGTCGTCGAGCCAGGTTTGTGCCTGGTTCGGGTTCTTTTTTTCCGCACCCGTTCCGAACTCGCGGCAGGCCTGCTCCACCAGACGGAGCAATTGCAGGAATTCCATTTCGGGGGCAACCGGCTCCGTTTGCGGTTTAGCCGGGCGGTTCGTGCCGTCCGGCAGAGTGGCTTCCGGTGACAGGCTCACCGTTGCCACGGCTTGACCCTGCGCCGGTCGGAGGCCGTGGCGCTGTTCCAAACGCCGTCGAATCCGGCTGATGCGCCGGTGCAGGAACGCGTCCGAAATCGCCCGTCCGTCACTGGCCACCGTGACGGTCACGATGTGGACGTGCGGGTGCGCCGTGTCGTGGTGCCGGTACAGCAGGTAGGGCTGCGCGCCGTAGCCGAGGTCGGTCATGAACTCAGTGCTGATGCGGTGCATCTGTACGTCGCTGAAGCGCTCTTCGGGGTGAAAGGCCAGGGCGCAGTGGATGCAGGGTTGCCTGACGCGCGGGTTCCTTCGGGTCAGGTGCTCCAGCGTTTTGGTTTTGTACCCGACGGAAGTTTGGGCCAGCCTCGGATGCCCAAAGTTTTCCGCGCCGAGTTGCACCGCCTGGCCCAACTGGACCTTGCGCTCGTTGTAGCGGATGGCTCCCGCCACCCGGCTTCCCTTCGTTAGTCGAACCACCATTCCGCCAGTCGCTCCACCAGGTTATTGACTTGTTCCAGGGTTGCCGCAGCATCCGCGGGGTTCGTGCCATCTTTAGCTTCGCTAAGGCTTCGTAGCACAAGACGGCAATCCTGGAGGTGTTGCAGGGTTTCCAGCAACCGCTCTTCGCGGGAGGGTCGGGCGGGTGCCGCAGCCCCGCTCAGAAGTTTTTCCCGAATGAATCCAGCAAAGCTGATTCGCCGGGACAGGCAAAACCGGCGGTACTCATCTTCCAGTCGCTCCTTTTCCCTACCGGTGATGTTGGTGCGGATGAGTGCATTCAGCAACGCCTCACCCTCTTTCGCAGGTCTTCCTCCCCTCCCCCGGCACGAGGGCAAATCCGCTGCTTCCGGCTTACTATCGCATTTCGTGGCGTTGAAGGCAAAATCGATTTTTTGTACCATAAAACACATCTTGTTTTTGAAGTATAAGCCGGAATTATTTCCACAACCTTTGGGCGTCAAATATAGAACTCATCAATAAATAAAATATTTAAATCAATTGAAATATTGTGTTCTTTCTATTGGCTGTTCAAAAAAAACGTATCGCAGAAATGCAGAAGGAATCTTTAAGTTTTAACCCATTCGGTGGCATAAGTGAATGGTGGTATTTATCGGCAAAAGAGTTGTGTTATTTAAAAAATTAATATTATTAACATACTGTTTTTCAGCACATATAATTCTAAATTCAATGAAAAATAGCACTTAGGTACTTTAGTACATAAGTACTTTATTTAAGCATTTTAAGTCAAAACCTGAAAAGCCGTTCGAGGAATATTTTTCACAAAATTTGGTAAAACTTTTATTGTGTAAGTCAAGAATTAAATATTTTACAAAATGCTTTATTCTGAAAATGAGCATATTTTAATTTATAGTTTATTGAAAAAATCAATATTTTTTTTGTGTTAGAAAATCACCTTGTAATCTTGCAGCCGTTAAATCGCTCATCTGCCAGTGGCTGTTTTACTATCCATCTGCACGCAAAAAGGAGGCGCGGGAAAAACCACGCTGACCATGCACTTGGCAACGCACTTTCATGCCGTTGAACACCGGGACGTGGTTGTCATCGACGCGGATTTTCCCCAGTACAGTTTTGCCAACCAGCGCGAACGCGAGTTGCACCGCCTGCATCAGGACCCCGTACTCGTCCGCCAGGTGGAACGCTTTGGTCGCCTCCCTTACGATGTCATCAAGTCGGAAGTCTCGAAGGTGCCCGCACTACTCCAAAGGCTGGCAGCGCGGGAAAACCTATTGGTTTTCGTTGACCTTCCCGGTTCGCTCAACGTCGCCGGGTACGATGGCGTGGTCCGTCAATTGAACGGCGTGCTCCTGCCCATGGAAGCCGATGCGCTGACGTTCGCCTCGGGCTTGATGACCCTCGACGCGTTTTCCCGAATTGGCAACAAAACTGGGGGAATGGTCCCGACGTACCTGCTATGGAATCGGTTTAAAGCCGCCGAACGGTCCAGTAAATACGCCGACCTCGAAACGGCCGTTGCGCAGTGGTCTGGCTCCGTTGGCATCACCGTTCCTTTTTTACAAACCCGTGTCCGCGACCTGGTGGGTTGGAAGGACCACCGTTCCGCCCTGATTCCCTACCGCGACGTGGCCCCGCTCGCCGCCGAAGTGCGCGCGGCATTCCTAAACCATTGAAAACTGTTGCGATGTCTAATCCCGTTACGAGCGAATATCAACTGCCTACGACCCCTTCCTCCGACGGTGATTTGTCGATGTGGCTGTCCCGGCAGGGCATCGGTGTGGCCAGCCATGAACAAACTGCTCATACCCCGCCGGAAAAGCCGTCTGTACGACTCACCTCCGTGCCTGATTCTCGGGAACCCGGTTCCGAACCACCTACTTACGAGACCCGCTTTCTCAGTCGCAGGCAGGCTGGTCCGGTCCGGCCCACGCACATGATCCACGTCAGCGAGCGGGTGCACCGGTTTTTCACGTTTTTGGCTGGGTACACTCAAGCGGCCGGAGCGAGGCTTTCGATTCCTGACCTGCTCGAAAATCTGATAAGTGATCACCTGCTCGACCATGAAGAGGCCATAGAGCGTTTGAAACAGGAATTTCTCCGGCAAAACCTGAACGCGTTCTGATGTTGCTTGGGCTGACCGTGGTCGTACTGCTGGCGGCGCTTGGCGTTGCCGGGCATCGCCTGACCGAATACGAGTGGCCCTGGCCTTCCCCTCGGTTGGCAAGGGAACTGGCTACGCCGGAAGTCCCGCCGGATCCAGTACTGGGGGCTTCGCGGACGGTTTTCACCCTACCGGAAGGGAGGGATATCACCGGGAGTGAGGAGGTAGCTGCGTCAAATGCCCTGGAACCGGAAGCGGTCCGCTTGCTCGACTACAGTGTGGCCATTCCGGACGGGTGCGAGAACCTCGATGACGAAGACATTCCGCTCGATACCCAACCGGAAGCAGAAGCCAACGGCGTCGACCTGGAAGAGTACCTCGACAAACTCGACGAACTGGCCCTGCGGGTTTCGTTTCTGGTAACGGGGCAGCTCAAAAATGAACTGCTGCCCGCGCTCCGCGAGTGGATCATCCGATCGGGCCTGGCTGGGGATCAGAACCTGAAATCGGTCGTGGCCACCGCCGGACCGCCCGACTTGGACGAAGAGGAAATCGCCGCTCGGAACCGGTATTTTCTCGAACTCTACGAACAAGCCACCAACCAACCGGACTGATTTTCAACTTTATCGTTTCACCTAAATGATTGCAATTCGCTCATTTTCAAACCCAAACTTTATGTTTCGCTCGTCCTTGATTCGCCGCTCTTTAAGCCTAGTCCTCATCGGCACTGCTTGTACCGCCACCGCCGCTTTCGCCCAGGGCGGGGGCGGCGCAACCGCCGGACTTTCGGCGGCGGCCTCGCAGGTCCGGGGTGCCTTCACCACCGTTCAGACTTTGATGTACGCCATCTGCGCCATCATGGGCGTCGTAGGGGCCATCAACGTGTACTCCAAGTGGTCCAACGGTGATCCCGATACCCGCAAGTCGGCGGCTTCCTGGTTTGGTGCCCTCATTTTCGCTGGGCTGGTGGTGGCCGTTCTTCAGGGCGTATTCGGATGAATCATGCCGTACCGCGTCAACAAAGGGGCCGACCGCCCCTCCGATGTGTTGGGCATCCAGGGCACGGACTTCCTGCTGCTGCTCGCCGCCGCCGCCGTAGCGTTGCTGGTTGTAACGACCCTGGTGATCGTGCTGACCCGGGTTACGCCGTGGGTGGCCTTTGTTTTTTACCTCGTGGTCATCGTGTTGCTCTACGGCGTTCTGGTGCGCCTGAGCCGCCATCACGGCGAGGGAGGGTTGACCCGTCACCGCGCCCGGGCCAAATTGCCCCGTGTCATCGTCGTGCGCAGTTCAGCGCCGTACCAAAAACTTCGGCGAAACGATTCCATTCCGAAAGCGTAGCATGAACCCTAAATCCGCCGATTTCAAAAACCTGTTTCCCATCGGGGCCATCGAAAACGACTGCCTGCTTTCGAAGTGGGGTGACGTGACCGCGGCCTTTGAGCTGACGCTGCCCGAACTGTTCACGCTCAACATTCAGGTGGAGGAAGGCACCGAGTCGGGCGATTACCGGGACCTGGTCGAAGCCTGGAGCAAAGCCATCGCTGTGCTTCCGCCGCACACGATTCTGCACAAGCAGGATTGGTTCGTCGAGGAAACCTACCAATCTCCCTTTGCTTCGGTGAATTTTCTCGACAAAGCCAGCCAGCGGCATTTCAACGAACGCCCGTACCTGCACCACGCCTGCTACCTGTTCGTAACCAAAACGCACCCCGAGCGCCGGGCCGTAACGCCACTCACTTCGTCGCTCGTGCGGGGGCGGTTGGTTTCCCGCGAGGTTTCAGAAAGCCAGAAGCTGGCCGAGTTTTTCAACGCCCTCCACCAATTCGTGGCCATTCTCGAAAGCACCCGCAAGCTGGCCCTGCGGCGGCTCACCGACGAGGACCTGGCCGGGACGGACCAAACGCCCGGCCTGCTCGAACGATACATGAGCCTGTCCCTGCGGGACGAGGTGGTTACCCTGGCCGACATCGAAACGGGCGGCGACGAGTTGAAGATCGGCTCGAAATGGAGCAAGTTTTATACCGTGGCCGACGTGGACGACCTGCCGGACGTCATTCCGACCAACTCCCGCATCGATGCCCTTTCGTCGGAAGCCTCGAACCTGTCAGTGGGCTTCGCCGCGCCGGTCGGGTTGATGCTGCCCTGCAACCACATTTACAACCAATACATTTTCGTCGAGGACAAGGCCATCATGTTCGCCGAACTGGAGAAAAAGGCAACTTCGATGCGGTCGCTTTCCAATTTCTCCCGGACCAACGCCGTCAACGCCGGCCTCGTCGAGGAGTTCATCCACTTTGCCGCCGAGCACAACTACGTGCCGGTGCGGATGCACTTCAACGTGCAGGTCTGGTCGGACGACAAATCGCGATTGCCCCTGCTCCGCAACCTGACCAGCGCGGCCATCGCCAAAATGAACCTGCGGCCCCGGGAAACGAGCAAGGACGCGGCATTCTTGTTCTGGGCGGCCATTCCCGGCAACGCTGCGGACCTGAGCCGCGACGAGACCTTCAAGCAGTTTGTTCCCCACGCTGCCTGCCTGCTGAACATGGAAACCAATTACTACGAGTCGCCCGCCCCGTACGGCGTGAAGGTGGTGGACCGGCTGGCGGGCAAGCCCCTGCTGGTGGACTTGTCGGACGACCCCATGAAGCAGGGCTGGATTACCAACCGGAACAAGTTCATACTCGGCCCGTCGGGTTCGGGCAAATCCTTCCTGACCAACCACCTGTTGCGGGCGTACCACACGGCGGGGAGCCACGCCGTCGTGGTCGACGTGGGACACTCCTACCGGGGCTTGTGCGAGCTGCTCGGGGGCCGGTACCTGACGTACTCGGAGGAGCAGCCCATCCACTTCAATCCCTTCTTCGTCGAAGGCGGTGGTTTACCTGACGTCGAGAAGCGGGAATCCATCAAGGTGCTGCTGCAAACGCTCTGGAAACGCACCGACGAGCGGCAGACCATGGCGGAATACACGGCACTTTCAGCCGCGGTGAGCCGTTTTTACGAAAATCATTTGCCCGAAAACCCCAACGTTTTTCCCTGCTTCGATTCGTTCTATGAATTCATGCTGGGCGATTTCCGGGAGTTCCTGGAGCAGGAAAACGTGCGGGATGAGTACTTCCACTACGACAATTTCCTGTTCGTACTCCGGCCCTTCTACCGGGGTGGCGAATACGACTACCTGCTCAACAGCCGGGAGAACCTGGGGTTGCTGCACGAGCGCTTCGTGGTGTTCGAACTGGACACCATCAAGGACCACCCCATTTTGTTCCCGATCGTGACCATCATCATCATGGACACGTTCATTTCCAAAATGCGGAAATTGGGTGGGGTTCGGAAAATCATCCTCATCGAGGAGGCCTGGAAAGCAATCATGAAGGACGGCATGGCCGAGGCCATTCGGTACCTCTACAAAACGGTGCGGAAGTTTTACGGAGAGGCCTGGATCGTTACCCAGGAAGTTGAAGACATCCTGGGTAACAAAATCGTCAAGGAAAGCATCATCAACAACGCCGACACGAAGATTCTCCTCGACCAGCGCAAGTACCAGAACAAATTCCGGCAGGTGCAGGAGCTGCTGGCTCTGACGAGCAAGGAGAAAGATCTGTGTCTTTCGCTCAACCGAGACCTCGATCCGGCGCGCCGATACAAGGAATTCTTCGTTTCGTTTGGCGGACAGGTGGCACGGGTTTATGGGCTGGAGGTTTCCACGGAGGAATATTTCACCTACACCACCGAAGAGCGGGAAAAACTGCGGGTGCTGCGCAAGGTCGAAGAAAACGGCGGCTCCTACGAGCAGGCCATCCGGGAAGTGGTGGACGAGGTGCTGGACCGGTAAATGACGTAAACCAGAATTGCGATGAAACGCCTTTTCATGTTCTCCCTACTGGCCGTACTGTCGGCTTGCGGCAAAAGTGGAAATCAAGCCGGGAAGCCACTACCCGCCGAGTATTTGGGCATCTGGGTTCACGACGAAACTTACATCAACCCCACGTCGGATCGCTTCACCCGCAGGCGGTTCACGCTTCGTGCAACCGGTGATTCCGCGGTGTTGGAAAATTGGTACGGTATCTCCGTTAAGTCATCCGGGCAGGAAACGGCCCTCTCGCAACCCAGTCAACTTGGGTGTCAATTCAATGATGAAGTCAACGGCGTGCTTTGTGGTAGTTCCCGCTGGGCAGGAGCCGACACGCTCCGTTTACAGGCCGACGGCATGCTGCGCGTGAGCGGTAGGGCGTACCCCAAAGCACTCTTTTTTCAAAAGAAAAACTAATCCAACCATGCTGACTAGCATCCTCCTGCTCTTGCTGGGGATGGGATCGGCTTGCCCTTCGGGGACGAGCCTCTCTCCTACTCCCTCTGCTTCTGAATGCGCTGTGGCCGATTCAACCGCTCCGGCCGTCCCAACGGTTCTTCCTGTTCCTGGCTCTGGGAACAAGCTTTTCATGGTCATCCTACCCGGCCAGCCGCCGCAGGTCGTTCCTGCCGAAGTACTCGGAGACGTCTTGGGCCGGTACACCGAAGGCTTGGCAGGTTCACTGGACGAGGGTTTAGGCCCCTCCGCCATCAACCGCTCGTGGGGGAATGTTCGCGACGAAATCTCCGGGGAAGTGGAGGATCTGCTCGGCGAGGCGGAAACCGCCATCATGCAGGGCATTGGCGACGAAGTGGAAAACCTGGTGAGTCAGGTGCTCAACGTTTCCCCCGTTTCGGAAGTAGCCCGGCTGCGCCGTTTAATGAAGGATGGGCTATCCAAACAACAGAAAATGGCCTACCAGGACCTGAAAGTGGATGTTGCTTGGCGAAAAGCACACACCGAACTTTCGGCCCCGTTCGTTGACTACTACAACGCACTCGACGTCAAAAGCAAGTTCAAGTGGGTCACCACGCAAGCCAGCCTGTGCGAGCGGGCACTCCGATCGGCCTGGCTGACGGCGGACGAAGCGAACCTGTATCAGCAGAGCGTGCGCGAGATTTCCCGCGTGGATGACCTCACCGCCGACGTAAACACCGTTTGCAACCGGGGCCAAAGTCCGGTTTGGATGGGCGAAAGCGAGCGCATCGCCGTCCTCGACGAGGTCGTCGCCGAACTCCACCGCCGGGCCGTGGCCCTGCAGAACCTCCATCAGCAGCTTCGGAGCGCGACCGTCCACCGGAAAAAAACGGCCACCGAAAATGCCCAATTGCGTGGTCTTTACCGGCCAGGTTCCCGCCTCAACCGCACCGTCAATACCCTGTCCACCCGTTAACCCATGCGCATTTTACCCCTCCTGATCGGACTCGGACTTTCCGGCTCGGCCCTGGGCCAGTCCGTCCCTGGCCGCAACGAACTGCGCTCCAACGCGCCCGTTTCTACCCAGCAACTCCAGCGGGAAATCGAAACCCTGCTTGGCGATTCGGAATCTTCGCTCATGGAAGGTTTGGTGGATCCGGGAATTGATTGGGGACGGGTAGCGACGGAGAAACTGCTCGACGAAACCATCAAGGCCGTTGCCTCGTCTGCGGTATTGGCCCCGGCCGCTGAAAAAATCATGTCGCTGTACTACAGGAAAAAGCAGCAACGGCTGACTGAAGAACTGGGTAAACTGCGGCAGGTGATGAAAGACGGGCAAGCCCGGCTCAACAAAATCCGCTACCAGGCTTTCAAGATCAAGGCCGAACACCGAAAAGCATACACCGAAGAAGGCCCCGCCCTCCGGAACAGCCCCCACCGGGCAGGGGCGGAAGCGGCTCTTAAGGCGTTGTACGGCAACGGCTCGGGCGTAATGGCCCAATTCGACGGGACGGAAACGGCCCGAATTCTTCGCGAGGATTTTGACGCATTTCGCGGCGGCAAGAGCACGCTGAGCTACGACGTGTTCCTGACTGCCTACTCCGCCCTAGGCAATACCGATGCCGAACGAGCCAAACTTACCGTGGCCCGAACCGAGAGCAAGGTGGCATTCGCTTCGCCCTACCAGCGCCTCACGTTGCTGCGCAGCGCCAGCCGGAATGCCCGGCTGAAAAACGACGCCCTGCTAGCTATGAAGGGTCGCTCCCACCAAGCGCTCACCTACCAGAAAAAACGTCGGCTGGAAAACCGTGTATCGGAGACCTATCTCGTGAAAACGTATACAAATTATCGTTAATTGAACTGTGCCATGTTGACTTCCTTGTTTTTGCAGGTGGTATCCCCCTTGGAGCAAGCCGTCGAAGTGATGTTTCAATCCATGAAGCCGCAATTCAGCAGTTTCATTGCGTTTGGGCAGGCCGTGGGCTGCATTGGTGCCATTTTTTACGTTTTCTTTCGCGTCTGGGGGCACATGGCCCGCGCCGAACCCGTTGAGGTCTTTCCCCTGCTCCGGCCCTTTGCCTTGGCGTTGTGCCTGCTTTTTTACCCCAACCTCGTGGACTTCATGGTCACGCTGGGCAATTACCTCGGCAAGGGAACCGAGTCTTTCGTCAGCGACAAAGTGCGTACCGTGGAGGAGCTGGACCGGCGCAAGGACGAACTGCTCAAGCAACGTGCGGCCCAGGAAATTGCCGCGGCGGGGGCCGGGCAGGAAGAATTGAGTTGGAGCGTCGTGGGCGAATCCATTTTCGGGGGTATGACGGGCATCAACAGCATCCAGCGCGCGGCCATGAAATACGCGGTTTCGTCGTGGTTCGATGAAATCATGCTCCGGGTTAGCAAACTGATTTACAGCGCCGCAGCCATTGGCCTCAAGGTGCTCAGCGTGTTTTTCATCATCGTGCTTTCCATCACCGGGCCGTTGACCTTTGGATTGGCTTGTTTCGATTGGTTTTACGGCGGGCTGGCTTCCTGGTTTTCCCGCTTCATTCACGTGCTCCTTTGGGTGCCCATCGCCAACATCTTCGGCGGCATCATCGAGGAAGTGCACATCCAGATGTTGAGCACGGACATCGACCAGTTGATGAAAACGCCAGCCGACACTTTTGCCACGAGCGACCTGATGCTGATGGTGTTCTACGTCATCGGCACGGCGGGCTACTTAATGATTCCCAAAGTGGCCAGTTGGATTCTGGAATCGTCGGGCGTGGCCGGAGGTATCAGCACAGTCATGAAGCCTTTCACGGCCCCCGTGGCGGCGGCTGGCGCGGTCGCCGGGGCCGGCGTGGGCATGGCGGCAGGCTCAGCCCTCACAGGGGCGATTGGTGGGGCGGCCGCCAAATCTTCTCCCCCGCCGGTCAGCAATCAGATTTAATCCCATCTCAAATTTTTCCATGGAAACCCAACCCCATTTCAAGTACCTGCGCAACCTGGAAACCTCGTTTCGGTTCGTGCGCTCGGTGGCCCTGGTCGCCATCGCCGGGAGCCTGCTCTTCGCGGGGGGAGTCGCTTTCTGGGCCTTTAGGCAGGTAGAGGCCAGTCGGCGCAACGTGTACGCGCTGGCGAACGGGAAATCGTTGATGCTGGCCCTGGCCGAAGAAGCCGGGGCCAATCGCCCCGCCGAGGCCCGCGACCACGTCAAAACCTTCCACTGGCTGTTTTTCACCCAGGAACCCGACGAGAAAAGCATTGTCCGCCGCATGGGCGAAGCCGCCCGACTCGGCGATGGGTCCGTGACCCGGCTCTACTCGGATCTAGTGGAAAAAGGCTTTTTCTCTCAGCTTGTCCAGGGCAACGTGCTTGAAAAAGTGGAAGTCGATTCGGTAGTAACGGATTTCACGCACACGCCCTACTACGCCCGAACGTACGCCCGGCAACTCCTGGTACGGGCCTCGACGGTGACTGTGCGCCGACTCCAAACCGAATGTTTCCTGCGCGACGCCACCCGTACCGACGACAATCCCCACGGGTTCGTGATCGAACGCTTCCGCGTACTGGACAACCGCGACCTCCAGACCTACGACCGGGATGGCTCGGGTCGTTCGGTAGCGGTGGCCGCAGCGCCCTGATTTTCCCCATTCACCTCATAAGGTTCAAAATGAACCTTATGGAAAATAGTACCTCATTTCATGGAAAAAAGCGAGAAGCGGAAACTCAGTGCCCTGTTTTCCGACAAACGATTTTTGATTGCCCTATCGGTGGTGCTCCTTGGCGCGGTCCTGCTGGTGTACCAGTTAAATCCCAAATCCCCGTCCCAAACTGAAGAATCCGAGGGCCTCAACGCGGGCTTGCCTCCGGCTCGGAAAGAAACACCGAAGTCCAAACTCGAATTGCAGGCCGAACTGGAGCACCCGGATCAGGTTGGAATGCCCGGTACGACCGGTGTTATGCCGGTGGATTCCCAGCGGATTCAGGCCGACGTGCCCGGTTCGGTGGCACCGTACTTATACGGAGTCCGCCCGACTCCGCCCGTACCGTCCTCTACCCTACCCTCGTCCGAGCCGGTTCCTTCAAGATTGCCCGTCCGCCGCAGGCCGCCAGCCCCCACTGACGGATTACCCGAGTCCGTCGAACCGCTGGAAGAGACCCGAGAGGAGCCGGTTATCAAACCGTCCGGCGACGAAATCGAGAAGCGCCAGCGCCTACTGGCACTGCTTGAGGAGTACAAACGCGACAAAGAGACCCGCCGCCGTCAGCAACAGGTCGACGAAAAACCCCAACCCTTGACGGAGCCGGAGCGGGTGACTACCCTGGAAGGCACTCCGGCGGGGGGCCGAAACGGCTTTTACGGTCTGTACTCGGATGCCCAGCGCCGCGAGCACCGAGCAAGCCTCGACTCGGTGGGCACGGCCCTGCGGGCCGTTATTTTCGGCGACCAGACCGTCACCAACGGCGGTCGGGTCCGGCTGCAATTGCTCCAGCCCGTCAGCCTGCGGGGCGTAGTCATTCCGGCGGGAACGCTGCTGTACGGGCAGGGGCAATTCGGAGCCGAGCGCGTCGTGGTTCGGATCACCAGCATTCGGGTGGAGAACCGCCTCCACCCGGTTCAATTGGCGGTCTACGACATGGACGGCATTGAAGGCGTGTACGTGCCCGACGCCCCCGGTGCGCGGGAAAGTCGGCAGATGGCCGCGCAGGCTACCGGCGGCATCAACCTCTACCCCCAGGTCGGCACCCGGAACGCGGCGGCGGTTGCCGCGGCGACCGCCGCCCAGGCGGGCAGCACGAGCCTGCGTTCGCTACTCCAGAAAAAGGCCTCCCAGCCGAAAGCCCGGCTCAAGGGCAATTACTACGTGCTCATCCGCTAACCCCAATTATTCCATGAAATCAAGTGTTTTTGCCTTCATCCTAGCGGTCCTCGTAGTGGGCATGTCTCTGGCCCAGGGTCGGAAGCGCGCCAAACCGCTACCAGTGCTTGACTCCCTCGCGGTTCAGCCCAGCCACACGCCGGTGCAGTCGTTCGCCGCCAACCAATTCGTTCCTTCTTTCGCAGTGCAGCTCGCGTACAACAAAACCACGAGTCTGATTTTTCCTTCGGCAGTTCGGTCGGTGGATTTAGGCTCCCGCGAAATTCTGGCCGACAAGGCGAGCGAGGTGGAAAACGTGCTGCGGGTCAAATCGGCGCGAATCGGGTTCAACGAAACCAACTTTTCGGTCATGACCGCCGATGGACGATTTTATTCCTTCGTAGCCACTTACAACGAAGTCCCCCAAGCATTGGCCGTGGTGATTGAGGCCCAGCCCGCTCCACAGTTAGGCGCAAAGGAATCGGGAACGCCTAGTTCGGGCAGCGACCGGATCGAATTCAAAAAGTTGGGGGTTGACCAGCAACTCGTGGCGGCACACGCAGAGCGGGTGCTGCGGGCGCGCACGCGCAACCTGTCGTCAACGCACCGGCAACGAATGGAGGGCTGGGTAACCGGTTTGTTCGTGGAGGAGGATTTGATGTACCTGCGGATGCGCCTGCGCAACCGCTCGAACATTCCCTACGACGTGGGTGCCGTCCGGTTTTACGCCAGCGACCGCAAAAAGGCGCGGGAAGCCACTCTTCAGGAACTGGAAGTATCGCCTCTTACCCTACAGCCAGCGTCGTTTGAACGTATCAACGGCACCTCAGCGGCGGAACGAGTTTTTGTTTTCCCCAAATTTACCCTCAGACCCCGGCAGCGGCTGCGGGTGATGGTGGAAGAAAAAAACGGAGGTCGCACCTTGGAATGGTCGCTGGCCCCGCGCCAGGTGTTGCGCGCCCGGAACCTTTCCTCGTTGAGTGGAACGCCGCAGTGGTTTTGGAAGCGTTGAGCTGGCCCCAAGCAAATGAAAGGGTACCCGCTTGATACGAGTACCCTTTCGTTTTTAGTCAGTACATGTGCGCCAGTTCGGAAGTATCCACCCAAACAATGAAGTGGCGGATGTGTCGCAGGAGCGTCTCGGGTACGGAGCATGCTTCTTCCGTCGGCTCAAATTGAAACCCTGTCATCAGGCAACGCCCGCCGAGGGGCATGAACCAGTTTTTCAGCATCCAGAACGCCTTGAGTCGTTTTGGCGCAGTGTGGTACCCGGCATCGAGCCAGACGGTGGCCACGTCGATGGTGAAACGGCTCACCGCCTGGCACCCGACAAGGGCCTGGTAATTCCGGGGTTCAGGAATAAAATCAATTTCGCTTACAGTTTGGGTGTAAGGGTCGATGAGAATGGCCTGAATGGTTTGATGCATCATAAAAAATAGGGTTTATGCGGATGTTACGCAGCGTTCTGGGTCAGGCCGCTTGTCGTACGGAAGTTGTGCTTGATGCTTCGGCGTGGCTCCGGCCAATGATGCAATCGGCAGCCTTTTGGGCGTTCCGTGCTGCGTCGAAAAAAAGGCGTTTGTCATTTCGCAGGGCTTCCAGCCAGTTTTGCAAGTAGCCTGCTTGGTATTGGATGAGCCGCTCGTTGGCGATGCCAACCCGCTGGCAGAGGTACGCAGCCCCCAGTTCGGCGGTGAGTTCTTCGACTCCGTAAGATTTTGTCCCAAACCGTCGCGGTGCGCCGTTCTTTTCCTGCCGGTTCAGACGGCGGGGGTGCCCCGTGGCGTGGATGAGTTCGTGGAACAACACCCCGTAATAAAATTCAGGGCTCTCGAAACCCGTCAGCGGTTCCATCGAAACGACGTCGGAAAAAGGCCGGTAAAAGCAGCCCAATCCTGCGGCGTGTTCAATTGGGGGTGCGTCTGGCATTCCGGCAATTGTTGCGTCGGCGGCAGGCAACCGGGTAGCTACCGGCAGGGGAGAGGGGAGTGGGGCCGGGTGGGCTTCCACCGGTACGGTAGTGTCTTCGACGTTGAACACCAGGTACTGCCGAAGGAAGGGGATTTTCTTGTCTTCTTTGCGGTGGTCGAGCAGTTCCCAGTAAATGACGGGGAGGCTTTTCGCGCCCTTACGCACAGTGGCCCCCAATCTTTTCACCTGGTTAAAAGTCAGGAAATAGGGCAGCCGGAACGGCGTGCCACCCAGCAGGTAGACGTTAACCCCGGTGTAGGGCCTTTTCGTCACGAAATTGACCGGTTGGTTAATTCTCGTGCCGTCGGGTTCAACAACTGATTTCCACGGTTGCCAGCAGATCAATTTGCCGCTTTCAATGCGGTGGATCAGGTCGTTGGTAATTTGCTGGTACAGGTCGCTGAACGAGTGGGTACTGGGCATGGATGAAGCAGTTAACTGATTGATTTACAATCAAATTTACTGCTTAATCGCCGTACATTCATAGGTAATCCGCCCCCTTGACGACCTTATGCCAAGCTTTGTTTCCCTTTGGCTATTCTCTCGTGTGTTACAAAGCAGGTCCGGACGAAGCCTGTTTAGTGGGAGTAACGTCGTTCGTGCGGTAAACGGGTGAGCGAATTGGTTGGATTGGTGTTAGTGCGCACCGGAACAAATCAATTGTCTTTGCTGTCCAGGTGCCCTATTTGCTGGGCGCATTCGACGATTTCGTCGCAGAGGGCTTTCCGGCTGTCGTTCGCTTGCTTCAACCGCTTCACCAGGCCGTCCAGGCGGGCGACGAGTGCCTGGACGGCCATGGTGTCCTCTCCACCTGCGGACTGCGGGTGGGCCGATTGCACTGCTTCCGTAACTTCCGACATGGTGGCAAGGACTGGCCCCGGTTGTTTTCCGAGCCGTTGCAGGTCGGCTTTGTTGACGGACTGTCGCCCGCTTAAGATTTCGGTTCTGAGATCGGGGGCCAGCCGGTTGAGTCCGGCAGCAAATTCCGCGTCCCGTTTAATGGTTTTCGCGTTGACCTTGTACTGGGCAGCCAGTCGTTCTGCCGTCGGGCCGCCCGGGTCGTTTCCATAAGGGACATTTTGTCCCTTATGGGCATCGTTAGCCTCGTTGGGGGATGCCGCATCAAAAGGGACATTTTGTCCCTTTTTCCCACTCCGCCCGTACTTGCCACGGTCGCCTTTTTCGGCCAGGTACCTTAAACCGCGCAGGTAAGAAACCTGCTCGGGAGTCAGGTTGCGCCGTCCGAGCTGGTTGTCGATCATGAACTGGCGCACCTGGGCGAGGTTCTCGAACGGGCGCAGGTGAATCTTAAAATCCAGGTCGTGCTCGGTGCAGATGCGGTGACGGTTATACCCGTCCACCAGGGCGTACACGACCCCGTCGGAACCGCCGGGATTCAATTCGGCTTCAGTGGTTTCCCACACCAGCAGGGCATCCCGGCACCCTTCCCGCAACAGGTTTGCCTCCAACTGGCGGAATTCGTTGGGGTGCAGGGGCGGGATGAGGGCTTCCAGTTCCGGGACCCGACGGAGCAGGGTTTTGATGTCCCCGTGGCGGAGCAGGCTCTGGTCCTTGATGATGGTTTTGGTGCTGAGGGCTGCGGTATAGTTCTTCTTGGTCATGACTGGGAAGGTTAACGATCGATTGCCGCCGGGCCGAGCAGTTCCAAGGCCAGTTGGCGGTAGTCGGCCGCACCGTTGGACCCCGCCCGGTAAGTAAAAACGTCCTGTTGACTGAGCTGAGACTCTTTCAGATCCACGTTCTGACGAATCTGGGTCTGGAAAATCCGGAAGTTGCCTAATTTTTGGCGGATGAATTCGATAACGTCCTTGTGCACGTTCAGGCGTTTGTCGACCAGCGTGAGCACGATGCCTTCGACCGCCAAGCCGTAGTTGATGTCGTCGCGCACCTGGTTGATGCGCTCGAAAAGGTTGTTGAGGCCCTTCATGGACGAGGCCTCCGGTTGAAGGGTGATCAAACAGGCATGGGACGCCACCAGCGCGGAATTGGTGTAAATGTTCAGCGCGGGGGGGCAATCGATCAGAACGTAGTCATAGCGCGGGAGCAGTGGGGCAAGGGCGTTGCGCAGCCGGTTGACCCCGCCCACTTCCTGCACGAGTTTGAGGTCGGCGTAGGCCAGTTCCAGGTCGCTGGGGGCGAGGTCGTACCCGTCAGCAATGGACACGACGGGCAGGGGCTTGCGTTCCAAAAGGGCGTGCACGACCTGCTGCCCGGGTTCGTCGACGCCCAGGGCCTGGGACAGGTTGCCCTGCGAATCCATGTCCACTAGCAGCACGCGCTTGCCCAACAGGGAAAGGGCCTTACCCAGGTTGAGGGTGGTGGTAGTTTTGCCAACGCCTCCTTTGTGGTTGATGACAGAGATAACCCGCGCCTGGGTGTGCGCATCATCGCGGTAACCGTACCGCCGTAGCACCGGGTGTAGCAGCGCGAGGTGCTCGGCGTTGAGGCGACGACGCCCCGATAGCGCGGCTGCCAGGGTCGTCCGGGGCAGGCTCGCCTCTTCTTCAAGGGCGGATTTGGACAGGGCCGGGTTTCCTTGGAGAAATCGGATGACGGCTTCGTGGGAGAGCATAGGGTGCCAGGATTCTGCGTAAATCTATGGCGCACTTAAAAAAAATGTCAAAAATTTATGACAATTTTTTCGCATAGAGGTTGTTTCTGGTATTTACACCAACTTGCTTACTCTGGTAGACCACGTCGCGTTCTGTAGAGTACGGCGTTGATAAAGGTGCCCGAAATGAATAGGTGAGGGTGTTCAGCCAGCAAGTGATGAGTCGTTTTCGCAGTTCTTGCCCTTGGGCAGGCTCCTGCTGGTGGTGTACCTCCGCTTCGCCGGTGCCTGAAGCTATTCAGAGTGGTTCGGGCAGGTTTGGAGGCGGGGCATAATCTTGTTGAGGGTCGGTGTTTAGGGAGGTACCACACCACGCAGAGGACGGCACCATCCCAGCCCACCCGCATTCAGTCTGAGGGAAGCAAGCCAAATTCCACCGTGTCCGGCTCCATGGTCTGCTCCCAGGTGGGACCGCAACGCCGCAATTCGCCAGCGGGGTGGGGTACAGGGGTAGTCCGGTTAGTTCAAAGGGTCTAAGTTGCACGCAGAACCCAGTTCCATAGGCTGCACCGGTGGGCGCAATTCGTTGTATTTCAATTCAGCAGTCTCCACTAGTTATTGAATTGCGACAAAATCCTCGTCAAACTCAGAGATAAGGACAACAGATGATTCGAAAGTGTACTCGAAGCAAATAATAGGAACTGCAGCATGCCACCAAAGACCCAATTGCGACAAAACCCTCGTTAGGACTATTTGCCCGTAGCAGCATGGCCTGGGCGGAAAAGTACCTTTGTACTTTCGTACAAACACTTGAAAATTAAAGCCTTGCTGAGGAAGGAGGAAAAGTAGAGCGAACTACACTTTTACCCAATTGCGACAAAATCCTCGTGAACTACGACGGATTCCTCGTCAAATCGGCCCGCGCAACCCACCTATTTACCACTATTTGATTTTGTTTTTTTGTCTTTTCTTGATTTCCCCCAACGGCGCTTTAATTTTTTTCTTCCAATCCTTTCACTGCCCATCCCAAAGTTTGGGAAATTTTTATGTATTTTCTATTTTGAATCACCGTATCCAGTTGAAATTGAAGTTGTTAATATAGCTTGTTGCGACAAAATCCTCGTCAGCTACGACGGATTCCTCGTGCAACTGCGACACTTTGCGCGTCAATTGCGACAAAATCCGAGTTTGTTCACGACAAAATCCTCGTTAAATACGACACTCCTTTTGCCTTGTCGTAAAAAGCACATTTCTTTGTGGATAACAGGTTTACCACCATGAGTGATAACAAACTCGTTGTCCAGGACAACGCCATTACCAGCGCCCGTTACGAGATGACCGCGCTGGAAAAAAACATCATTTACATGATGATGGCCCAGCTCAAGAAAGACGACGCCGCTGAAACCAACTACTTTATTTCCGTTCGGGAACTGATGGACAAAACGGGCACCAAGAATTCCTACGAGGATTTCCGCCGCGCGACGGAGTCCCTGGTGGGCCGGGTTTTGAACATTCACCGCAAGAACGGCAACCTGCTCCAGGTCGCCATGATTTCTTCGGCCGAATACTTGGTGGGGCAGGGGATCATCGAAATCGGGCTGGACCCCAAAATCCGTCCGTATTTTTTCGATTTGAAGGAGAATTTCACGACGTTTCAACTGCACATGGCCCTGAGCCTGGACGGCAAATATGCCAAGCGGATTTACGAAATGATGTCGCAGTACAAAAACATGGGGGAATTTCGGATTGAGTTGGCCGAGTTGAAGCGCCGGTTGGCCCTGTTGGACGAAAAAACCGGCAGCGAGCAGTACAAAAATTTTTCGGATTTCGAGCGGCGGATTCTCGAACCCGCCGAGCGTGAAATCAACGAAAAAACGGACTTGCGGTTTACTTACGAACTCAGTAAGGTGGGTCGCAAAGTGGGAGCCATTCGTTTCCTCATCAAGCAGGGCCCCACCCAGCAAATGGCCATCGACTTCAAGGATGGCAACACGGCGGTGTTCGCCCGGCTGGTCAACGAATTCAAGTTGCGCAAGGATCAGGCCCAAGCCGTCATCGACCGGTTTTCGGCGGCGGAAATTAATAAAAGACTTTTCGACATCAACCTTCTTTACCGGGACCACAAGGTGACGAACCTGGGCGCTTACACGGCTAAAACGTTCGGCGTGGACAAGTGACTGGGGCGGCTCACGTCAGGTTGGTTAGGAAACGAAGTTGCTCGGCACTCGGACCTTCGTCATTTTCCAGCGTGATCACTTGGAAAACGTTCCGGTTGTTCAATGCCAGGCCGATCGGGGAACGGGCTAAGGTAGGGGAGGAAGCATTCCGCCAGGCCCGTAGTTGCCCCCGCACGGATTCAACCTGCGCCGGGACAGCATCCTGGAGCCAGAGGCCTACGTACCGCCCCCAATCAATCTGAAAAAACAGGGCATCCGGCTTCCACGGGTCTCGTGCGGCCGACAGGATGTTTCGGTCCACCAGCGCCCAATTCGGTTGCGAGAGAAGGACCTTTCTGGCTTGGGCGACGCGACTTCGGCGGTTTTCGTTCCGTTGCGAGGGTAGGGTAGGGGCTAAGGTTGAAGTTCGCTCCACGAGAGCGTCCTCGCCGAGGGCCACCTGATGGTAGTAGCGCGAATGAATTAACTTGGACAGCGTCCGGGTCGACCACCGCTCGTCGGCGGCCGTGTGAAGATAAAAGTGCCGCTCTTGTAGTTCAGTAAGGGCAATCAGTTGACGGTAGTGGGTCCATGTGAGTTCGGTTCTGAGGATTTTTCGGATGTCAGTCAATTCTCCACGCACTGCGTGGAGAATTGGAAACGCCAAATAAAACTGTTTAAACCACCACAAATTCGTGGGCCGGTACCCTTTACCATACTCCCGTTGCAAATCCTGCGACAACTGGTTGATGAGTTTAATACCATATTCAGCCCTTGGATTACCACCTTGCTCAATTTCCACGATGATGCGCCCAATGTGCCAGTAGGCTTCAACCCGGGCGAATTCCTGATTTCGGGATGGGTTCTCAGAATCAGGACGGACGAGCTGCCGCAGGAAGGCGTGGAGTTCAAGGGGAAGCGGAGAGTTCGTTGTCATTCTGCTAATGAAAGTTGAGTCGGTTGCCCAGCCGAAGTTATACCGTTGAGTGAATTACGAAAAGTTGTTTTTCGCAATTGATTTGTCGCGTTTTAAGAGTGAAGTTCTAATCAAAAAATTCACCTCTATCTGACGTCCTTGCTCCCTTAACCAAGCCCAATCTTTCTTGCACGTGGGTAATTGAACCTCCATAATCCGCCAAAAGGCGAGTATGTGAATGGCTCTTCCAGCAGCTGGGCCAGGTCGTGGAGATGATGTGTTAATAATGTTGAGCGCCGCTTTCACGAGCACTCAGTTGAACCGTAGGCGTCCCTACCTGAGGCTGTAGTGAGCACACTCCGCGCCTAACTGTCTCATGCATCCTAGGCAGGGCGGACATTACCATCGGGTAGTCACGCTTGACGGTAACTCAGATGGCATTCCGGAAGGAGTGACGAACGGTGTCTTTAGGCTCAATCCTTACTGTTCAACACGCTGTGGTTGGCCTTGACGATTTCGAGAATCCGTGAAATTAATGCATTTCGTTCCTGGAATACGTTGGGCAAAGATTTGAATTCTAGGGCGAGCAGAGTACTCTATAGCGCGGCTTTAAGTTTAATCTGCGCGGGGTCTTATTGCCCAAAACGGTTTAGGGCAATTCCCAGCGTTAGCCGACCCGCGATTTCCTTCGTCAGTGCTATCAAGACGCCGATTTCGTCATTCATCTTCGGATTCGCAGTAATCCAACTGGTCCAATTGGTGTGACATTGTCACACCAATTAAGAATTGAAGTTACGCAGGGCAGCGGTGTGGCTGCCAACCTACGCTTAATTTACTCAAAAAAGCGGTTATGCACTTTGTCTCGCCCCTTCTTGACCTCTACAGCGACTACCTGCTGGTATGCTGGTAAATTCCCGTCAGGCCACTGCCACAGGCTTGTCGGCTTTGGTGGAGGGAAAAGTCTCCCACGACCGCATCACCCGCAGCCTCCACGAGCAGACCTATGGTTCGGCGCACCTGTGGAAAGTCGTCAAGCCCTTTGTGCGCTAAATTCAAGTCCCCGATGGGGTACTGGTCCTCGACGACACCGTCGAGGCCAAGCCGTTCATGCAACCCAACGAGTTGATTCGTTACCATTACGACCACTGCCAGGTACGGGCCATCAAAGGCATCAATCCCGGCGGGGAACCGCAACTCACGGCCTTGTATCACTGCGGCCAAACCTGGCTACCAGTGGCGTTTCGCCTCATTCACAAAGACCAGTAAACCACCGATGCGAAAACGGGCAAAACCAAATGGGTTTTCCTTGTCAGCAAGCAGGAATATTTCCGCCGGTTGGTGCAACAATGCGTTTACAACAACCTTATCTTCAAGTGTGTACTGGCCGACAGTTGGTTTTCCAGCGCCGAAAATTTCCGCTTCGTTGCCGACTTGAACTGCCACTTCATCAGGCCCTTAAATGCCAACCGCAAGGTGGCACTGTCCCAAAGCGACCATCAACAGGGGCGCTATCAGCCGATTGAGTCGTTGAGTCTGGAGGAGGGCCAAACGCTTGTCGTCTGGGTCGAAACGGTGGATTTTCCACTGGTTTTGACCCGGCAGGTTTTCAAAGACGGAGACCGTGTGCAAGGGCACCTTTATGTGGTGACCAACGACTTGACGGCTGATAGCGTCTGCATTCAAACGCACTATGCCCGTCGGTGGAGAATTGAGGAATTTCATAAATCGCTCAAATCCAATGCTGGGTATGCTCATTCCCCTGCCCACCGAGTGCGTTCCCAGAGTAATAACGTGTTTCTGACCATGCTGGCCTTTGTCAACCGGGCCGCCGGAGCGGTTGGAAGCCTTGCGGCTCTCAACCTCAAAAAATCATTTTGCCTTAAAAACCTTACTCTCACTCAACGCCATGAAACTGGCCCTAAAGAACCTCAACACCCTCAAAAGTCAATCTACTCTATTAGCTAAGGCTGCGTAGCTTCAGTTAAGAATTCAGTGAAACAACGTAATTTATAGCAAGTTACTATAACTATAGTCCTGCCCAACTCACGAGTGAGGTCATGGTGGACACCGTGAATATATATTTGTTTTAAAATATATTTAACATAAGATAACTTATAGTAAATTTGTAAACCCTGATAACCAGTAGGCTTATCAATCGAAAAAAGAATTCAGTTACCTTTTCGTTCTGCCCGAAATGTCCAAAAATCAGCCTTACAAAGCTCACCTACGCAAACCTGTTGAACCCAGTCTATAGCATACGGTCTTTCACTGCTGTAATGCTTTGTGGATCAAGCCACGAAAATTCGATTCTACTTCGGTTAGCACCTCCCTCAGAGAAATCCTGTACAACATAGCTATGTAGTCATATACTTCCCGAACATCCGCAGGTTCAATGGAACGGTGCTGTATTTTTATGAATGGACCGTCTGATTCAGTAAGCAGTTGTCCACGCGGTATCACGCTGATAATCGCTCTGCCCTTTTTAGACCGGATCATCGCTGGGTTGACTGAAAAGTAATAGCCCGCGGCTGCAATTTGACGAGCTTGCTCAACGGTACCCGTAAACCAGTGAAAAATAGCATGGGGTACACGATGTTCACTCAGCATAGACAAGACCTGCATTTCGGCTCCCCGGGAGTGCAGGCTCAAGATTTTGCGCTCACCTACCTGTTTGAGGACAAACCGAAAGCTTTCAATTTGTTGAGACTGCGTGGCGATACACTCAGCGCTAAAATCAAGACCAACTTCTCCGACGTAGGAAGTCATTGGCAAGCATTTCGTAAATAATGCCCACTCAGCTCGGTGTTTGGCAGCGTACAACGGGTGCATGCCCAAGGCTAACCGGACCCGCTTGCAAGGTCGAACATGCTCCACACCCAGTTTGAAATGACTGGGTAGGTTAGTCACACCCAAAGTGTAAATACCTTGTTGCTCACAAGCACGGATAACCGATAAAGGATTTGGATACAAGTCAATATGACAATGCGCATCGACCATTTACTTTGATGTAAGTCTTCAAGAAATGCTGGTTGTCCAACGGCGCAATTCTTCCCGAGTCTGTTCCACGACCTCGGCGTACCTATCCAATTTGCTGAGATCGTTTAAGCCGTTAATTAGTAGCTCCTTCCGAATTTCATTTCTGGATAAAGGCTTGTTCAAAAATTCCTGACACGCTGAAATGTCTTCCCGCCTTTTTTGGCCAAAGACATTTCCGTAGGTCGTCTCATCGTCGAAGCCCATCAAGGCGGCCTGCCGGTACACACAAGGCATACAGATGCCGCAATGGGATGCCTCTCGATTTGTCCAATGCGTACGGTGCCCCCGTTTACCGCAAGAGTTTGACAGCCCTACGGTTCGACGAAGTAATTCAAGGTTCTCACAGGAATTTACCATCTTACCCTTGGTAGCATTTTCGTAAGGATTTTTGACCTCAATCGGCAAGCCAAGCTTTATCAATAAATCCTGGACGTTACTGAGTAAACGCGGGTGCGTCGTTCTCGTGCTGCAGGCGCTCCGACGTGAGGAACTAAGCGGAAAGTTCAAGGATACACTGCCGTTTTCAGGAACGATAACGGGCGGTTGATTACCACAAGCAGTCGAGGCCAAAACCCCTAAGCTAATGAACATTAAGGATCGGCTGCGCAGTGTTGTTTCACGGCCTCCTACCGACGAGTCGGATAAATGCACCGCAACTGGGTCAATGCGCCGGAGTTGTTTCTCATACTCTTCGGCCAGCACGGGATACAGTTCATTCTGATCCCCTTTTGCCCCTTTAATGTCCTGATCGTAGTGCGAAACCAGTAGCAAGTTTTTATCAGGATATTTAGCTAACTGATCGATAGCACCGATTAACGAATCTAATCCGCCCGAAAACAAATTGACCTGGTCAATGCGGAGGTCGGTGAAGGCAGCATCCGTAGTCGGTGCTGGCCATTCCATTGTCCACTGGGAAAAATGAACAGTCCAGTAATCGCCCGTCAGAAAAGACAGCAGGTTCTGTACTTCAGTTTGAAGCTCATTCCACAGGGTAATGTTCCGCACCGGAAACGTCACGGATAATTCACGGGACCAACCATCAACCGAATTAGGACGGCGCTGTACCATTCGGTCCACCCCGTATGTGCATGCTGCAATTAAAAATAGGTCAAATGCCGATGGTGAAGCCGTGCTCATCAATGGAAGGAGCTCCGTGCACCGGAGCAGTAAGGTAGCCTGCTGGTGGGATGCTGTCGCAAGGTCTTTATAGATTAAAGTAACCACCAGGTCGTTACTGGGAGTTATCTCTTCGGCAGCCGTAGCCGTCAAGTGTATCATCATGGCTCGTAGATGCGTAGAATGTCGTTAAAAATTCGTTCGGTAATCTGATGCCCCTGCTGCCCCGACCAATCAACACTTTGAACGGGTATATCCAGATTGAGCAATTTAATGCGACCAATGATGTCACTTTTAATCTCGTCGAAGGTTTGTTCACAAACCGCTTCGCCCAGCATCTGCGAAATTTTTTCGTCAAACCTCTGCGAGAGGTGTTCGAACAGATAGTAGCCGAAGTATTCGCACAGCAGATTCACCAACCCATTCCCTTGCAATAATTCGACAAGTTTCTCTTCGTAGGCTTCGGGCGTTTCGGCTTCCAAACCAATCTGATTAAGTAGGTGATTACAGGCGGCACTAGCGGCCGTCTCGTCCATGCCGACACTGCTGTCCGAACAGTAGACCAGTAGGTAATCAACAATCTCTTGAACCGTTTTGCCGCTTAAATCTACTAATCCTATCCGCCGCAATGCTTCACCCAATCCAACTGCTCCAACACTGCTAAAAAAGCTGGCTAACTTCCGCGACGACCGTAAACCCGCCCGACCAACGCTATCGGAACCTCCTCGGCTAATGGTGGAACGGCCCCCACCAGCGCGTAGCAGATTGAGCACCAAATTGTACGCGTGACGTTCAAGGCGTTTTTCCAGCTTTTGCTGTTGCTTGGGATCCTGCGTTTTCCCTTGCTGCTGAACCGTTTTGGCAACAGTGGTCACGCCTAAACTAATTTTTGGCCAGTTCGGCTCTCCGGTAACACCGGGTACAATGCGTTGAGTTGTTCCCATGGCTTACTGTTTACCCAAAGCTTTGCCAATTCTGGAATCCGCTTTAAAGACGTTTTTTAACTCCATAATGGCCGGATTGATCCGAGCGATGATTTTAATATTTGTGTGCAATACGAAAGGAATCTCGTTGTGGTCAATCCGGGCGATGACCGCTTTGTAGCCGAGCAGCGCGTGGGGAATATTTTTGGCTATTAACGCGAAAAATACCTTGTGTACCTTCTCGCCCCCTGGCCGCTTGATAAGCTCTTTTTCCAACAGTTTCAGCAGTTCAGTACCTTCCGTTTCCGAGAGCTGATTATATTTTTTATCTATTGTTTGGTTTAGCAGTGAGTCGGATCCATGTTGAATTAATTCGCTGAATAACGCTTTGACGTGCTGTGGGATGAGCGACGAGCCACTGATGCTGCCCAGAAGCTGGTCGCGCGAGAGCCAGAAATAATCCCGTAGATCAACGTCGGCTAATTTAGGTTCCATGTTAAGCCATTCCACCACTCCCCCACTTGACCACTCGGCGGGCTTATAGCCTTGCCGGATCGCATCAAGGTCATTGGCCTGCGCTAAGCGCTCCAGTTCAGCTAATTCTTTAGGTTCGCCTTGCTGCGTCACCTGCCACTCATACAGAGCGCGAAAAAGACCTAGTTCGCTATACTCCAAGATCATTAATTTCGCCAGTATTTCCACCCGGAAGCTACTCATGCGGGCTACGTTCGCCAGCTTAGAGCGAAGCGTAAAGGAGTTCAAAAACCGTTTAATCTGGCGCGGGTTGCCCTTAAGACCGCGGGTAATGAGAGGAGCCAACGCCACAATCAGGCGAGCATCCTGATTAAGGGCGGCTTGTTCAGCAGCATTTAGAATTGGTAAAATTTCTGTTAGACCAAACACTTGATACCGGTGCTGACTTCGGAATTCGGTAAACTGATTCATCACCCGGCCGTAAGCGTCCTTGCTCAAATGTTTTTGGCAAAAGAGCAATGTCAGGTACGTTTCAACTTCCTGATCGGAAAGCTTAGGCAGATTGTACGGGATCTGAATCAACTTCTCCAAATAATCCTTTACAAAGCGTTTGCTTAGTCGCTCGGTCTTATCGTCCGCTTCCATCGGTTCGTCCGCCGTCAATCGCGACTTGTAGCGAAATTCAAGGGCGTGCTGCACAATACGGGGGTCAGCGCTAACGACAAAGGCGGTACGGGGTACATTGAGAAATAACTTGATGGCTTCTAAATTTTCAATGAGCCGTTCTGGACTACAACGGTCTAAATCGTCAATTAGGACAATCAGGCGTTTGATATCGGTTTGCTCGATAAGTTCCTGAAAATCCTGTCGGAATTCACGAACCAGCATCGCCTTCTCCTCTTCGGAGTCCTTGAGTAGTGAAGCCAACTTATCGTCGTCAGCATCCTTTAACTGATCGACTACCTGCTTAAGGGCAACTTTGGGGTTCTTTGCAATGTCCGTCTGATGCTGCGCCAACCAAGATAACATGCCCATATCAGGACCACCAAAATAGGCTGACGCAGCCGGTAAAACGATGTTTTTGAACGCCAGGCCCGTTATCCGCATCCAATGAATCGATGCAAACAGCTTCTTGATTTTCTGAATTGCCTTCGGTGCTAAGTTGGTGCGCTGCTTGAAAGCTTCAAGGACGGACTGCAATAAGGCTGCTTTAGCATCGTCATAACCTTCGAATATCCAGCCATTAAAGTAAAGGCAAAGGGTGTCTTCTTGGTGAGGCTTCAGGTCCTGCTCCACCATGCGCATAATGCTGGACTTGCCACTGCCCCAATCACCAAAAACACCGATAGTAACAGGGAGTAACGTATCGTCCATTACTAACTGATACACCAGGTCTGCGTGGGTTTTAAACCCTAACTGGTCCAAGGTTGCTTCGTTATCCGACCACATTATTTTATAAGGAAAGTAAATTAGAAATACACCGGTAGCTTCGAGTTTTAGGCTATTTGCCGAAATCACCTATTGAATAGGTCATAAGCAACTTAATCATCATTGCTTGTTGCACTGCCGACTTTTAGGTGATGCACAGGCTTAAGTTGTGGAGATTTTTTGGGACGCAGTTATTTTACGCAGAGCGTATGCTTATCTTGAACTCAGTTACTCTTTGCTGTTCCCATTCTGGAAAATTGGCCGGATTCTGCCAAAATATAGCCCAAGCTTCGTTGAGCATGGCGGCGATTGGCCCTTGCTTACCGGGCCATGCCAACTGGCAGCCTAATGCTTTAACTGCTTCAAACGCAGAAACCGCCAGTTGTTCCAGCAGCACGTCAGGGATGGCGTGATCATACTCCGCCTGCTTGGTAAACTGCATAGTTGACTTAAATTCCTCCCACTTGGCCTCTATTTGGCCACACTCATCCTGGTAGCCAAGTAAATTCAGCGCGTGGAACAAAGCCTGCATGCGTGATTCATCAGGTGGATGCGAGGTGACCTCGAAATGAGGGACATCGTACACATCGTTTGATGTCTTCACGCACAGGTGCAAATTCGACCAGGCATACGCTGGCCCTAGTGTATAGAGGCCGAAAAGGTCACAAAAGAACTCCACCGACCACTTCAAAATCCAGCAGAATCGCCACACATAAAGCATTTCAATCATGTCCTGGCGCGACGTGTTCCGTTCGTAAAGGGCAATTTGCTCGGTGAAATGGCGCTTCGCCAGTGCATTGAATTTCCCCAGTTCATGCTTGAACGCTTCTAGGTTCGGATGGTCTAATTGAATGAGTGGGTGGCCCAACTCATGGTAGATATCAGCGATATGCAACAGGAAATCCGATTCCAGCAGCGGCATACACAGCAGCCCGTATTCAGAATAAATGTGGTAGTAGGTTCGGGACAGGCAAGAGGCAACCGGCTTTCGAATCGGGTAGCCAATTTCCCGGCAAATGGCTCTAACCAACTGGTTGACATACGTATCGTCGGGGTGGCTGCGGGCAATGGCTGCTATCACGGCATTTTCGAGCATGGAAAGCCCACCTACAATTTGCCGGTATTCCGAAGCTTTTTGCTTGATGTTTGCCGGATCGCGGTAAGCGGGTTCGTCCCTCAGGAAGAGCAATCCATCAATTGCCGTATCTATTTCGCTTTCGGCCCGCATTGCCAGGGGTTCAAAGTCCTGGAGCAAATGCGACGCTCCCGGAATTTTGGCTTTCATGGCGCGTGCTTTCGACAACGCTTCGGCAATTGCCCCGTCAAGATAATCTAGCATAATTACTCTCCTTTAATCTTGGCTAAGGCTTCGGAATGTTTGGTGTCTAAGGCCTGGACAACTACTTCTAATTCGTGCAGGGTCTCTTCCGAGCCGTCGCCCTTCGAGAGGTTATCGACCAGTTTGCGAAGAAACTGTTTGGGTTGCCTGCGTTGCGAACGCAGATCGCGTTCGATAATGGCAGAAAGCATCTGAATGGGCGGTTCAATGTTCTGGTCGTCCGAAATCCGCTTGAACAATGAGACGACTTCTGCCTGTTTGCGGGCATCGACAGGCATGGCCTGGCTCCGGCGACTAACGATGTACTCGTTGATTAGGCTCATGTATTTGCCCGTCACCTGGAAGATGTTCGTGTTTACGCCAATTTTGCTCATGCTTGATCGAGGTTTAACTCTTTTAGTAAATCAAATTGGTCACTGTCGTAATGGCCCCCATACTCGTTGATCCGACGGTCGGTCATCTTGATGGTCAACGGATCGCGTGAGCAGTCATCGGGTTTGGTGTAGGCGAGCGTCGACAGATAATAAATGTCCCGCAGAACAGTTTCCAGGGGCATATCCCCGTGCGCTATCTTCACGTAAAGGGGCAAACAGGTGCCTTTATGGCGGAACTCGCGACCGGTGGTACAGACAAACCCCTCCCGCTCAGTAAATTCCACCCAGGAGCCGACTTGAGGATTGAGCGTCTGCCCGTTGTCGTTGTTTGTTTCAAGCACGTTGTACGGCGTCAACTCCTCAAAAAGTCGCAGGGTTGTTGTGGATTGTTTGGGTAACTCCACAACGGTAAAGGTAGCACCGGGTGGTAAGTGCCCCGTGTTTCTCAAATCGGCAAATGCTTGTTCGATGCCTTCCAGTTCAGAACGGAACAAACGGCCATCCCGGTGGAAAACCACCGAATAAATGACTTGATGTTCAGACAATCTGCGGATGTTTTTGATTAATACTGTCTTAATTTGATCCGTCAATAACTGCTCTTTGCGCTTGTTTCTTACCCGGATGGACTTGATATTGTCGGCCAGTTTGGTCACAAATGTGAAACCTGCCAGCGAATGCTTAACATCGATGCCCACATAGAGGTCTGCACTGAGCGGTGTATTCAGGATGAACGGCCACCGCTCGTTGTTTAAGATAACCTTGTTGAGTGCAACACCCTGAATGTACCCGTTATACAGCCCCTGTTTGTCGGCTTTAAGAAAATAACCTCTTCGGGGTTGGTAGTCGAAGCAGTTGGTCAGTGTATCGGCGTGCATAATGGCTACTTCCAGATTGAGCAGTTCCTGCCCCTGCACTATGCAAAGCGTGGCCAGCTCATCTTGGGTTCGTTTCTTGCGGCTGAGTTGAGGAATCATAATTAAAGCGTAGCCACCGGTTCGGAGATTGATAGTCTGTTGCAACTGCGATAGGATCTCCAAACCCAATTCCATGACGTTCTTTGTATTCCGGTCGTTGTAGGTGACAATTTCAGGACTCCAGCCACCTTTGACGGGGTGCAATCGATCCGTTTCCCGCTGAAGGTGCTTCAAGAAATGGGTCTTCCCGTATGAATTGGCAATGCTTACGGGTAGCACAAGATATTGCCGTTCATAGGCCCGGTTTACGTAGCAGCCCCCATCGGGTTCACGAAGCAGTTGCTTCCGATGACGACCAACTTCTTCGATAGTCGTCAGGGTTGCTCCGGGCGTACCCATCACTGACAAGACCGCCCCGTTGCCGAAGAGCTGATCAGGAAACGTAAACAATCGCTTCTCAACCCGAATGGGCGTTTCGGCCACATCCAGCCTGATCCCCCCGTAGCGGAGTTTGCTGAGATAGTTACGGCGCACCACGAGGGCTTTCCGCCGCCGCTCGAAGGGAGGAATAATTGACTGCTGATGCAGCTTGCCAACCAGCGGATCGTCGGTATCTAGCACCCGGTAACACAACCCGGCCGGAATCCGGCGCTCTTCGTTCCGGTTGTTGCAGTACGTTAGCAGCGCGGCATCATCGGGTAGTTGCAGCACTTCCGGGGGCATACTCGGCCCCGACTGCCGGTATAGATCGGCCATCACGGTTGTCCACTGGCCATCCGAGTCACGCCGGTACTTATAATCCGCCGCATGCAAATCGCTCCATTCATCCGGATGAACTTCGTACCACAAGTTCCCGTAGTGATAAATGAAGTGGTTACCCTTTAACCGGTTGAAGTCATCGCGGGTCAGTTTGGCAGGAAGGGGCGCTTTTTCAACGTACTTGCAGGTGATTTCGACCGAGATGCCCCAGCCCCCGCCGGGCATTTCGACGATACGCGGTAGAAAACCATTGTAGACAGCTACCCGCTGATTCCCCTCGAAAACGCTCTTATTGAAAAAAGGTTGGCCGGAGCGGGGTTGCCAAAGGTTTTTATTCTTTTGAATTTCGCCGTTGATGTCAAATTGCAAGAACCGACGGCAAATTTCCTTGGTGTGAGGGTCAGTGCTCAAAAAATCCAGTTTAAACACCTGGCCGGTGATCTTGAAATAGATGGCATCCCGCTTTTTAACTTCAAACTCAGAGGGGATGCGGGCCAGCACGGCAGGGTCATTCTTTACAACCAAGCACAGCTCAGGCCCGTTGGGAATAACCGTGATGGGCTGACCAAGCTGATAACTCAACCGTTTGATGATGTACTGGACGTTACTGTCGAAGTCTTCGCTGGTCTCTTGCAAGCCGATGATGTTAAACAGCCGGTAATGAGCCGTTAGCTGGTTCAGATTGCGGATGGGAAAGATATTGGTGTCGTAAAAGGCCATCATTCAGTGTTGTTTACAGAGTTTATGAAAAGCGCACGTACTACATGCTTCGGGATCGGCGGCGGTATCGTAGTCGTTGGCACTGCTTTGGGCGTAGGTACGAGTTGCGCCAGCCAAATACATCGATAGGATGCTGTCGGAAATGAAAGATTCGGTAGCCTCAAGCTTCGTAGCCGTGACGCTGTAGGTACGTTTGTAGCCGGTCGATTGGGTGATCAACTGTACTTCTGTCAAGCGGGTGTCTTCTAATTTGGAGCCGGTCAGGTACTGCTCGAAATCCACGTGTGGTTTTCCTCTGACCAGTGCCAGGGCGTAGACCAAAAGTTGTCGTTCGTGACTAGTTGTGCCAAAAAAATGCACTTTCCAGTCGTAGATAACGGGCGGCTGATTGTGCCAGAAAGCAATCAAGTCGGGCGTCCCACGGGTTGTCGATTGGCCTGCTTTAAAGAACAAGTGCCGCTGTTCAATCAAATAATCAGCCGACAGCAGTTCACGGATGAGTACGTCATCCTGCATGAAATTGGTCAGGGCGCGTTCAATGTCATTCCATGCAATCGACAAGGTTTCCGGACTGACAAATCCATTTGTCTCAATCTCCAGCAGGCCAACCTCTACCTGTTGCCCCGGTTGCAAGGGCGTTGTGGCCTGTTCATACCACTTGTTAAAGACATTTTGTGCAGCAGATAAAACTTGTTCAAGCGTCGGAACACGCTTCATTTTCAACTGGGGTATCACAGAAACCGTGATGACCTGATCAACTATTAGCCCGCGCCAGGCAGCTATCGTCTTTAGTTTCGACAAGCGGGTTGCTTCAACGCGGAGCGGATCTTTCTTGGCTTGCCCTTTGGCCATCACATTTTTGTAGAACCACTGCCGTTGGCAGCGCTTAAATTGTTTATGAGCAGAGTAGGACCACATTATTTTCTTCGGTTACGCATGAACTTCAGGTACTCCAATAGTTCGACTTCTTCGGCAGGTGTGATGCCACCAAACTTGGCTGCGAAAGGCGGGGGCGATTTGGGGACTGGTTCAGTGGCTTCCGGGACGGGATATCCGACCTTTTCCATCAGTATCTCATACCCTACTCCATAGAATTGGGCCAGCTTATGGAGACTGATCGGCGACGGTTGCTTGATCTTGCCCGTTTCTAACTGGCTTAAATACGCGTTAGAAACGGACGTTTCTCGCTCTACCTCCCTAAGTGTAAGACCTTTGGCTTCGCGCAAGGCTTTGAAATACTCACCGTAATTTTCCATAAAAAACGAGCGTTGCTAATAATGTCAAGCAAATGTAAGTCCAATTGCTAAGTTTGTCAAGCAAAATAGTAAAATATTGCTTGGAAAACTTAGCAACTTGAAATCGCTGTCAGTTCAAAAGCAATATAATTACCCTCAACCAGGCTTCAGCCCTGCCAAGTACAGCTGTCTGCCATACGCCAGACGGGCTAACGAAGGATACGGAATTGGATGATAGCAAGCAGCGCCTGCACTGGCCAAGTCTGATTGCCAACATACATTCAGACGATGGAACGATCCCAGATGAGTGAAATCCAGCTACAGTGCCGCACTGCACCTCAAGACCGGTGAACTCGTGGTCGTCGGTCGGGTAGATACATTGGGTGTCTGCCAACAAGAGCCTAACCTGTACCTCCCAAATTTTTCGATGGACAGTAACTCGCTCTCATACCTTGTTCTCAAAGTCCTGCAAACCATCAGCATGCCCTTAACCGACATGTCGTGTTCAATTCATCATAGCACGTTATCCACCAGCCTAAAAGCCAGGGGTAATGTGATTTAGGGAATCGAGTAAACTGGCTGTCGCGTCACGACGTCCGGTCCCGAACCTGCCCAAAATACGCCTCCTCGGTTTTCTTTCGAATGTAAAACTGCGTGGTCTCGAAGAGTTCGTGACGCAGGTGGCGCTGGACGTGCATCGGCTCGACGCCCTCGGCCAGCAGTAACTGACCGGTGGTGTGGCGCAGGCTGTGGGCTGAAACCCGGGGACGCTTCAGGCTGTTCTTTTTCAAGTACTTGTCGACCTTGTAGCGAATCTGGTGCGTCTTCAACTCCGGAAAAAGGGGCAGTTTGTCCCCTCCTTTACTGGCCGCGTAGCCCTGCTCGTGCAGGTAGGCCGACAAGGCCTGGGCGCAGGGAGCAAATAGCACAATCTCTTTTTTAGTGTGCTTGCCCTTGCCCATTACTGAGAGGATTCCCCGCGGCAAATCCATGTCGCCCCACGTCAAGCGCGTGACTTCCACGGTGCGCAGCCCTTCGACGGCCAGCAGAGCGATGATGGCCCGGTCCTCGGCAGATTCGATGCCCGAGAGCAGCGCGTCGCGTTCGTCGCGTTCGAGGCTTTCTTTGTAAAAACGCCGCTCGATGGCCAGTCCCTTGACCCCATCGACGTCGCGTAACGCATCAACCTGTTCAGCGGTGAGGCCCAGCCGCTCCCGGGCCGTGATCACCCAAGCAGAAAGTTGCTTGACGGTGGAGAGGTAAAAATTGATGGTAAAGGCCGAAAGACCCCGCTCTTTCAGTGCCTGCACGTAGCGGCCCACCGTCAGGCCCGAAAACGAAGCACTCCTCCCCTGCTGCTGCTCTTCGGCCAAGTAGAGAAAAAAGGCATTTAGGGCTTTGGTGTAGCTTTCCTTGGTGTGGTCGCCCCGCAAGTGAGTGGCCTCGGCAAGGTAGCCCAGAATCAACTCGTTGGCCGCCGGGGATGTCCGGTTGCCGCGGGGCGGGTCCGCTACCACGCGGGGGCAACCCTGGGTCTGGTAGAAAAGAAGGAACTTCTTAAGCGGCGAAACCAGGTTGCCGCTTTTGCCAACCGCATACAGGCGGAAGCTGACTCCGTCGACTGAGAACCCCTCCGCCAGGCAGTACTCCAGGTAACGGCGGGCGATGCGGGGGTAATTGCCGGGTTTAGGGAGCCAGGCGGCAAAGTACTGAGTTAGCTGAGAAACGGTTAGCGTCAGGCGAGCCGCCCCGACTTCGTGGTTGGGTGAGTTGACGGGTTGGAGCGCTTGCGAAGGCATCACGAAACGGGGAGTTCAGAACCAGAATATCGGGGCAAGCTACGAAATAGTTTCAACGTCTTGCAAATGCGTATTTGCGTGAATCGTTGAAATTTGCCAGCTCGACTTTTTTGGGTCCCTATGATAGTAGTGTAAGGAAACCTTTCTTCCGATAGGTTTATTTATCGGAAGTAACCAGTTTTTGTGCACAGGGTTGTGGAAAGGCCCTCCCTCGTGAGCATACTGTCCCGCGAAGGGGCGCAGAGCGTGTAGAGTTAGTAGACTCTGGTTAACACGGTTCCCTGCCGCGCCAGCTGGTTGTTGATGGGCGACTGCACTATCGCGTGCCCGTAATAACCGAGTTTGGGGTGGAGGTTGTCCACCACGATAAGCAGTACGTTAGGTTTGCGGGTTTGGGGCCTACCTGCCCCGACAAGGCCAAGCGTCACGCTTATCAGCAAGAACCGGTCGGCCTAACAGCCCTGTTGGGGTAGCTATAGACGTGAGCATTTAGACTGCGACTAAACACTGGGGTTAACCAATGCAAACCGCAGCGTCATCAGGCGTTGCAAGGGCAGTCGATGCGCTTGAAGGTTGTCCAAGAAGCCCATGACAGCCCCTCGAAAGTCGGCCAGAGTGGGGTAGTAAATCGAGTCGATGACCACTCGCCGCAGGTATTTCCACAGCCGCTCAATCAGGTTCAGGTTGGGCGAGTAGGGCGGCAAAGGGTGCAGCGTGATGGGTTTGTCGGCCAGCCATTGGGCTACTTGTTTGCTGACGTAGTAGGTGGCTGAATCACACACGACGTGAATCCGGGTCTTGGTCGGATTGGCCGCCAAGACCGCCTCCAGCAGCGCAATCGTGGAGGTTGAATCGATGCGCTCGTCCTGACGGGCAATGACTTCAACTGGGTCGTGGGCATTAACGACGGCGTTGATATTGAGGCGAAATCGCGAGGAATCGCACGCCACGGGACGAGGCTGACCGACTAACGTCCAGCCGTAGCTTGGGCGGGTGTTGTGCTGGGGATGCACTGCATCGGCAAAGTAAAGCACCTCCTCAGCAGGCAATGCCTGCAAGAGGGGCTGCATCTGAGCCAGAAAGGCGGCCTGCCTCTCAGCGTCGGCTTTGGGAGCAACCAGGGTGGTCTTTTTGTAAGCGAAGCCCAGCCGGTGCAGGAGCCTAACCAAGCCCTGGGCATGGTACTCCACTCCGCAGGTGGTCCCAATCCAGGTAGCAATGGCCGCCGAAGAGGTGTAAAACTGTTGCTGGACTTGGTGGTGCAGAGCGGCCAGTTGCCGACTGTCGAGTTTGCCCCACCAGCCCTGGTAACCCTGGCCCAGGTAGGACTTTAGGCCCACTTGGCCAAAACGCTGGGCGTAGTGGTAAACCGTCGTGTGGTCGATGCCCAGCGTGTCGGCCACTTCGTCGGGGCTTTTGCCCCGGTCAAGCATCAGCAGGGTCGTGATTTTGACGTAGTCGTGCTTGGCCGACTCAGTACGTTGGAGTTGGCGCAACAGGCTACGGTCGCTTTCGCTGAGGCTGAGAAGCATGGCGTTGGTTAACCAGACAAGTCGGCTTACTGTTTATTCGCAATCTGTTTACTGTTGACTATAGCTGGCACATGAAACAGGTTAATACGCTGGGTTTTGAGTTATTTTTCTGTTGGCATTCAGTTCGGCCCGGCGGGCATTCGGACGGTATTGCTCGATGACCCGGTTTTTCGGGGCCGTGAACAGACAGCCTCCCACCGACTGTACGTCGGGGAATTGTTCGCGCTTGAGCCAGAGCGTCACGAACAGGTTCTGAAGGAGTTCCTTACACAGGTCTTTGTCTTGCAACCGCTGGAAGGCAGCGTTGAGGAGCGGAACCGAAAAACGACGGTGCAATTCGGCGAACGCGGGTTCGTCTTGCTGCTTCACCAGGAGAATCAGTTCCTGTGGCCGTTGTCGCGGCCATTCAATTTGGAAAGAGTACGGCTTGGACGTAGTTATGTCGATTCAGGGGTCATAAGTTCAGAAAAAAATGAATTTGGTGCTAGAGTGTGTTGACAATTAGTTTTGTGGCATGATCAGGCGTTACGAAATAAGTGATGCGGAGTGGAAACGCATCGAGCCTTTGTTGAAAGGCAAGGTGGGTGATGTGGGGCGTAGCGGCAATGACAACCGCCTGTTTATCAATGCCGTCGTCTGGGTGGACCGCAGCGGGGCCACCTGACGTGATCTGCCCGAGCGCTACGGCCCCTGGAACTCGGTCTACCAACGTTTTCGCCGTTGGGCCAGATCGGGGTTTTGCAGGGCATCGAAGATGCCCTGCAAAACCCCGATCTGGCCTGGACGATGATTGATGCAACGACTGTCCGCGCTCATCAACAGACGGCGGGTCAAAAAAAAGTACCGCCACGGACGAAGCCCTCGGTCGCAGCCGAGGAGAATTAACCACGAAAATCCATGCCGTCGTTGATGCGCTGGGCAATCCGCTGCGGGTTCACCTCACGCCGGGTCAGTGGGCCGACAGTCACCAAGCCTTGATTTTGCTCGAAGACATTGATTCTGAAGCCGTTATTACCGACAAAGCCTACGATACCAACGCCATCGTTGCAGGCTTGGCTGCCCAAGGCGTGGACGTAGTGATTCCCCCAAAAAAGAACCGGCTCGACCAGCGGCCTTACGATGAAAACCTTTACGCTGACCGTAACAAAATAGAACGCTTTTTCAAGCAGTTGAAAGTTAATCGGCGCGTGGCTACCCGCTACGACAAGACCGCCGTTTCGTTTTTGGCTTTCGTTCATCTGGCTTGCGTTTTGATTTGGTTACGATGATTGTCAACACACTCTAAATAAACTGATAAAGCATCGCTTTGGTGTACCGGGCCGTGCTGCCTTCCCACCCGAATCCCCCAGCAATCTTAGATAGAAGGTGCCCAGACGGCCAGGCCTGTCGACGGATTCTGGGTGGCCGACGGCCTCGCGCTAAAGGATACCGTCCGGCTCGGCGTGTGCCTGACAGGCATGAACTCTCCACCCGCACAACGTCCGGTCTATCGCCGCGGCTCCTGACCGGGTATTCATTGTTATTCATTCACAACATCAGCAGCCATACCCACTCCTTGTGGGAAACTGAAATGCGACAGAGTCCGCACAGCATCCAGGAACTACTCCATACAAAAGACGGGATTGAAAATTTTTCACAAAATTTTGGCTCCTGCTAAGGGTAAAGTGTGAACGCGGTGTCATCCAACACACAACTAATTTGGGATGATCCAGGCCGAGGAAACCCCGTTACCGCGCCGCGACGACGCGCCAAAACCTAACTCGGAGCGCCCGGCTTCGGGAACGGTACTTGACAACGAACATTTCGTCCGGGTCGCTTTCGCGGCTTCGCCCCGGCGGGGCTTCGAAGCGCTGTTCCGCCTGTACTACACGCCCCTGTGCAGCCACGCGCTCCGCTTCGTTTACCGCCAGGACGTGGCGGAAGACATCGTCTCGGAGGTATTTTACCAACTCTGGAAAACCGAGGCGTACCTCGCCATCCAGCATTCGTTCCGGGCTTACCTCTACGCGGCCATCCGGCACCGGGCGTATAACTACCTCCGCGATGAACTGACGGGCAACCGCGCCCCGCTCCCGCTGGAAAGCGCCGTCCTGGCTGGCGTGGACGACTCGCCCCAGGTGCTCATCGAGTTCGATGAAACGTTCCAGCGGGTCGAGCGGGCCATTCACGCCCTTCCTCCCCAGTGCCAGCGGGTGTTTTTGATGAGCCGGTTTGAAAACCGCAAAAACCGGGAGATCGCCGACGAGTTGGGTCTGTCCCTCAAAACGGTCGAAGCCCACATGGCCCGGGCGCTACACCACCTGCGCCGGGTGTTTCACACCAGCCTCTTTTTCTTTTTTTAAGCCCGGGGCAGGGTAAAGGCCGTAATCCGTGTCATCCCGACAAACCACCCAGCGCATGGAAGAAATCATCGACAAGGCGTTCCTGTTCGGGTATTTCTCGGGCAATGCCTCGCCTTTGCAGAAAAAAGCCATCGAAACCTGGCTCGCCAAACCGGAGCACCGGGCGCTGTACTACGCGTGGCTGCACGAGTGGGAACTTTCCCACCTCCAGGTTGCCCCCGACTGGCAGCGGGCGTTTGAGCAGGTCGCGGAGCGGGTCGAAGCCCCGGTCAGCGCCCTGGGCGACGCACCCAGTGCCCGGGAGCGACGCCTCTCCCGGTATGTCTGGTTGGCAGCGGCCTCGTTCGTGCTGTTGCTGGGGACTTGGATGTTCCGCCCGGTGCTGCTGTACCAGACCGTGCGAACGGGGTTCGGCGAAGTACGTACCCTCGCCCTACCCGATGGTTCGGTGGTAACGCTCAATGCCAATTCTTCGCTGCAATACGCCCGGTTTGGGTTTGGGGCTGACTGGCCGACTCCGTTGAATTCGCTCCAACCCACGCGGGAAACGCTGCTGACCGGGGAAGCCGAGTTCGACGTGCGCCACCTGCCCAACCACCAGCGGTTCGTGGTTCGGACGGCCCGTGGCCTGCGGGTCACGGTGCTCGGGACGCAGTTTACGGTACTGAGCCGGACCCGCAAAACCCAGGTTGCCCTCCGGTCGGGCCGGGTGCAACTGACCCTCCCGGAAAAAGCAACGCAGCCTCCCCTGCTGATGCGGCCCGGCGACCTGGTTACGCTGGAGCCAACCGGTCGGCTCACCCGCCGCCACACGCTTCAGCCGGAACGCCTGGCCGACTGGAAGCAGCGCCGGTTCACCTTCGAGAAAACGTCGCTGGCGGAAGTCGCCCTCCTGCTCGAAGAAACCTACGGCCTGCGGGTCACGATCGAGGACCCTGCCCTCGCTTCCCGCACGATTTCCGGTTCGTTTCAGGCCCGCAACGCCGACGAACTCATCAGCCTGATGGCCGAACTGCTGGAAATCAATTACGCCCGCGACAACGACCACGTCACGTTTACCGAATGAAACACCTCTGAATCACCTCCATTTTATGAACTCAAAACGGCTACTTTTCTCCGCGCTGCTGGTGGGCGGTCTGCTCCACCTCCCCAGTTATCTGGCGCAGGCGCAGGCATTCGCCTTGAACCGGCAAGGCACTCCGCCACTGCCCTCGTCCACCAACCCGAACCGGAAGGCACCCCTCCGGGACGTGCTCAACGGGTTCAAGTCAAAGTACGGGGTGGACATTCTGTTCGAGGACCGACTCGTTGCCGACCAGGAGGTGCTTTCCGGCACCGTCGAGGCCGGGGCTTCGCTCGAAAAAAACCTCGGCAATGTGTTGAAGTCGCGGGGGTTGCGGTTCAAAAAAATCAAGTCCGGGGTGTACGCCATTCTTTCGGAGCAAAAACTGAAAAAAACCGGCCCCGACGAAACTTCGCGGGCAACGGTCACCGAGCCGATTCCCGCCCCGGCCGTCGTGCTCCCACCGACCGAGACCCTGGCCTCGGCGAAACCGAGGGAAGTAGAAATCAATGGCCGCGTGACCGATGAAGCCGGTGCGGGCCTGCCCGCCGTCAACGTCGCCGTGAAGGGTACTTCCCGAGGCACCACCACCGATGCCGAGGGCCGGTACCGCCTCGCCGTGCCCGATGGAAGCGCGGTGCTGGTGTTCAGTTCGGTTGGTTACGAAAAACTGGAAGTCCAGGCGGGCACCCGCACCGTGGTGGACGTGGTCCTGAAGGCGGACGTAAAATCGCTCGACGAGGTGGTTGTCGTCGGCTACGGCACCGTCAAAAAAAGCGACCTGACCGGGTCGGTGGCCTCCATCAGCGCTTCGGAGTTAAAAAAAACGCAGCTCACCTCGTTCGACCAGGGTTTGCAGGGCCGGGCACCGGGCGTGCAGGTGACCCAATCGACGGGGCAACCCGGCGGGGGCGTGTCCATCCGCGTCCGGGGTGGCAATTCGATCACCGGTACCAACGAGCCGCTGTACGTCATCGACGGCTTTCCGGTTTTCAACGACCCTGGCCAAACGCCGGGCGTGACGCTGGGGGCGAAAACCAACCCGCTCTCCAGCATCAACCCCAACGACATCGCCAGCATCGAGGTACTCAAAGACGCCAGCGCCACGGCCATTTACGGCTCGCGGGGTGCCAACGGGGTCGTCATCATCACGACCAAACGGGGGCAGACCGGCAAAGCAAAAATTGATTACGAGGGCTACGTGGCCAGTCAGCAGGTGGTGCGGATGATTCCGATGCTCAATGCCCGGCAGTACGCCGAACTCATCAACGAAGCCCGGCAGAACGCGGGCATAGCGCCCTTTTTTCCGCAGCGGGCCCTCGACAGCCTGAGCACCGCCGGTACGGACTGGCAGCGGGAAATATTCCGGTCGGCCCCCATGCACAGCCACCAACTGACCATCTCGGGCGGCAATGAGCAGGTGCAGTACGCCTTATCCGGCAATCACCTCAGCCAGGACGGCATCATCATCAATTCCGGGTTCAAGCGCAGCAGCCTCCGCCTGAATCTGGATGCCAACGCCTCGAAGCTGCTGAAAGTGGGCGGCAGTTTGCTCTTCAGCCAAACCAACAGCCGCATCGTACCCACCGAAGGCGTCGGCACGGGCAACCCGGGCGTCATCTGGTCCGCGCAGATGTACTCTCCCCTCATTCCCGTGTACAACCCCGACGGCAGTTACACCTACCGCAACATCGAACCGCCCATTGGCAACCCGGTGGCCTACGCCAACAGCCTCGACAACAAAAGCCTGACCAGCCGACTCCTGAGCAGTTTGTACGCCGAATTCAGGCTGATGGAGGGGCTGACGTTTAAAGTCAACGGGGGCATCGACTATTCCAACACGAAGGAAAGCCTGTACATCCCGGCGACGATTTTCCTCGGCGAAGCCACCAAGGGTCAGGGCACCGTCGGCACGCTCCAATTGCAGTCGCTCCTGCTCGAAAACACGCTGAACTACCAGCGGATTTTCAACAACAAGCACAGCGTCAACGCCCTGTTGGGGTACACCATCCAGAACAGCTCGCAGGATTTGGTGCGCGCGGCCAGCCAGAATTACCCCACCGACCAATTGGGGTACAACGACCTGAGTTTCGGCACCACCTACCTGGCACCGGCCTCGGGGGTGAGGAGTTCCAAACTCGCCTCGTACCTGGGTCGGGTCAATTACAGCCTCAACGGTCGCTACCTCGTCACGGGAACCATCCGGGTCGACGGGTCGACGCGCTTCGGGGCGGGGAACAAGTACGGGGTTTTTCCGTCGGGGTCGGTGGCCTGGCGCCTCATCGAAGAGCCGTTCATGCAGGCCGTCGAAAACCGTGTCAGCGACCTGAAACTACGGATGAGTTACGGCCTCACGGGCAATCAGGAGATTGGACTGTACCAGTCGCTACCGCTGCTGAGCAACTTCGCCACGGTGTTTGGCAACAACCTGGCCATGGGCATCGCGCCTTCGAACATCGCCAACCCGGATTTGAAGTGGGAAACGACGGCCCAATTCGACGTCGGCGTCGACCTGGCGCTCTGGAACAACCGGGTTACGCTCACGGCGGACTACTACCGAAAAAAGACCCGCGACCTGTTGCTGAACATCACGCTGCCGCTCACGTCGGGCTACGCTTCGACGTTGAAAAACATCGGGCAGGTGAGCAACACGGGCTGGGAACTGGGGGTCAGTACCATCAACGTCGACAAGCAGGTTCGGTGGACGACTTCCTTCAACCTCTCCGGCAACCGGAACAAGGTACTTTCCCTGGGTGACATCACGCAGTTTCTGAGCGGCTCGGGGATGCTCCAACTCACCAACTTCAACATCGTCCGGGTGGGCGAACCGGTCGGCTCGTTCTTCGGGCAGGTCAACGACGGAATTTTTCAATCGCAGGCCGAAGTGGACGCCTCCGCGCAAAAATCAGCCCGCCCCGGCGACCGGCGCTATAAAGACCTGAACAACGACGGCGTCATCAACGGCAACGACCGGGCCATCATCGGCAACGCCCAACCCAAACTTTTCGGGGGAATGACCAACACCCTCACCTACAAAGGGTTCGAACTGAGTACCTTCCTCAACTTCGTGACGGGCAACCGCATCCTGAACGTAAACCGTTTCCGGTTGGAAACCCTGGGCAGCGGCTCGGGGGCGGGCGCGTTTCCGGGCACCTCGAACAACTCCCGCAACGTCCTGGATCGCTGGACCCCCACCAACCCCAGCCAGACCGTGGCCCGGGCCAACACGGTCTATCCCGGCGACGTGCTGTCGAGCTACCAAATCGAGGACGGTTCGTTTTTGCGGCTGCGCAACGTTTCGCTGGCGTACAACCTGCCCACGTCGGTGGCGCAGCGGATTGGGGCGCGGCTGCTTCGGGTTTACGTATCGGGCCAAAACCTCCTCACCATCACGAAGTACACGGGCTACGACCCCGAAGTGAGCCGGTTTGGGCAGAGCGCGCTCAACGCGGGCATCGACTTCGGGGGCTATCCGCTCGCCAAACTGTACACCCTGGGCCTCAACCTCGGTTTCTAACCCTTCGCCAAGACCATGAAAAAAGCACTTTCCCTCCTCGTGGCGGCCGCTACCCTGGGTGCCTGCGACCCGTTGACGGAGACGCCCGAAAGTTTTCTGACCCAGGACGGCTTTTTCCAAACCGCCCAGGACGCCGTCGCCGCCGTGAATGCCGCGTACCGGCCCCTGAACACCAACTTCGGGTACGGCCTGCTGCTCATCACCGTGCAGGACCTGGCCTCCGATGACTTCTACGCGAACGTGGCCGAACCCAACGCCGCCGTCCACGAACTGAACGAATTCCGCCCCACGGCCACTAACGCCCAGTTGCTCAACATCTGGACCAACGCCTACCTGAGCATCAGCCGGGCCAACACCGTGCTGGAAAAAGCGCCGGGCATCGTTACCTCCAACAAGGCCCTGGTCAACCGAGCCATGGGCGAGGCCAAGTTCCTGCGGGCCTTGAATTTATTCAACCTGACGCGCTTTTTCGGCGACGTGCCCATGCCCCTCACCGGCACGAATTCAACGGAAGGGCTGACCATCGAGCGAAAACCGCAAGCGGAGGTGTACGCCCAAATCGTCAAGGACTTCACGGAAGCCGCCGAGGTCCTGCCGGTGACTTATTCGGGCGCCGACTTGGGTCGCCCCACGAGCTGGGCCGCCCGGGGCCTGCTGGCGAAGGTGTATTTATACCAGAAAGAATGGGCCAAATGCGCGGCCCTGTGCGAAGCGATCATCGCGGCTGGCCGGTTTTCGCTCTGGCCCAATTTTGAAGATGCCTTCAAGCCAAGCACCAAAAACGGCCCCGAATCGCTCTACGAAGTCCAGTTCAAGGGGCCGGGGCTGGGCCAGGGCAACCCCCTGCTTCAGTACAACCTGCCCCGGAGCGGCGTGCTGGGTTCGGGCTTCGGCGTGTGCTACCCGACACCCGACCTGATTGCCTCGTTTGAACCCGGCGACACCCGACCGGCGGCTACGTTTTTCACGTCGTTTACCCGCAACGGGGTCCGGGTCACGTTTACGCCCGTTCACATTCGCAAATTCATCGACGAAAACGCCATCAACGGCGGGCACACGGGCGACTCCGACCTCAACTTCCCGGTGCTGCGCTACGCCGAGGTGTTGCTGATGTACGCCGAAGCCCTCAACGAAGTCAGTCCCGCCGACGCCAAAGCCATCACCGCGCTGAATCAGGTGCGCAAGCGGGCAAGGCTGGCCGATACCCCGGCCCGAACGCAGGCCACTCTGCGCACGGCCATCTGGCAGGAGCGCCGGTCGGAGTTGGTCAATGAATCCAACCGGTACTCCGATCTGGTGCGCACGGGTCGCCTCGTGGAACGCGTCAAGGCCGCCAAAACCACCGGAGTGCCCCGCGTCGCCAATCCCAAAGAAGCCAACTACCTCATGCCGATTCCGCAACGGGAGATTGATGCCAACCCCAAGCTGACGCAAAATCCCGGGTACTGAGCGAACCGAATCGCCGCCGCGACTTTGACGAGAAAACTCACATTGACCAACCCCACCCGGGTGAATGTGCCGGGAAACCACCTTCTGACGATGAGATGCGTTCTGTGCTTCAGCCACCGACTCTTTCTCCCCAAAATGGCCGTAAACGCATTCACACGACTTTTTCATAGGTTACTGATTCAGAAAAGGGAATCTTTCTGGGGTTCCCACTTTCTTGTTTGCTGGCTCCTGCTGATTGGTCTGGCCGCGCACGGGCAACCGACGCGGCGGGTGATTCTGGATGCCGACACGGGCAACGAGGTGGATGATTTGTACGCCATTTCGCGGGCCTTGATCGAGCCGTCGTGGGAGGTTCTGGCCCTGAACGCCACCCAATGGCAGGCCAGCCACTGGGCCGTGCCCGAGTCGATGGAAAACAGCCACCGCCTCAACCAGACCCTGGCGGAACAGTTGGGAAAAAAAGTGCCCCTGAAACGGGGTGGTTCAACCCGGATGTACGACTGGGGCGACCAGGCGCAGCATTCAGCGGCGGCTTACGAAATGATCAAACAGGCCAAACAAACCCCGGTGGGTCAAAAACTCACCGTCGTCGCCCTGGGGGCGCTGACCAACGTGGCCTCGGCGGTGTACATCGACCCGACCATTGCCGACCGCCTGGAGGTGTACTGGCTAGGGTCGAGCTACGATTTTGAGCAGGGTACGCTGAAGCTCACCGAGTTCAACTGCGTCATGGACGTGCAGGCCCTGCACTTGATGATGCAGTCTTCCGTCGAGATGCACGTCATGCCGGTGAACGTGGCCCGCGCGTTGACGTTCAGCTACGCCGAAACCGAGGCCCGACTCCGGGGCGTTCACCCGCTGGGTACGCTGCTCGTCGAGCGGTGGTTTAACCACCTGGGCGGGGGCCGGGTGACGCGGGTCATCTGGGACCTGGCGGTCGTTGAGGCGCTCATTCACCCCGAGTGGGCCGGGCAGGTTGAGGTAATGACCTCGAAGGACAACGGCAACCGGCGCATCTGGTTTTACAAAACCATCAAAGCTGATTTGATGAAGGCAGACTTTTTCGAGAAGTTGCTGGCTTATCTGAAACGGTAAGCGATTTATTTTCCTGACGTAGCGATTTCGACTCAGTGTGACACGGCCAATCGGACTCTATGAAATTCAGGAAGCATGGTTAGCCCTGCCGCATCGCTGCGTTCTTTCTCCGATTACTTCATGAAAAAAAGGCTTCTGCTCCCGTTCCTTTGCTTTGGTTTTTGCCCGTGGGTCGTCGCCCAGTCTGTCAACCGTCCCAACGTCATCCTGATCATGACCGACGACCAGGGCTACGGCGAGCTTTCCTGCCACGGTAACCCCCTCCTGCACACGCCCCACCTCGATGCCCTCCACGCCCGCAGCCGCCGCCTGACCGACTATCACGCCGCCCCCATGTGTACCCCCACCCGCGGGCAACTTCTGACCGGCGTAGATGCCGCCCGCAACGGGGCCGTCAACGTCAGCAGCGGGCGGGCCTTGCTCAACCCCCGTTTCCCCACGATGGGCGAGGTCTTCGCCCAAAACGGTTACCAGACGGCCCTGTTCGGCAAGTGGCACCTCGGCGACAACTACCCCTACCGGCCCCAGGACCGGGGTTTTGGCGAAACGCTCTGGTTCCCTTCCTCGCACGTCGGCTCGGTGCCCGACTACTGGGGCAATGATTACTTCGACGATACGTACCTGCACAACGGCACCCGTCAGGCCGTCAGCGGCTACTGCACCGACGTGTTTTTCGGGCGGGCGATGGCCTGGATGGCCCGCCAGCGGGGTCGCCCGTTCTTCACCTACCTGCCCCTCAACGCCCCCCACGGTCCCCTCCACGCCCCCGAAGCGGATTTGGCCGCGATGCGGGCCGTCTTCGACACGAGCCGGTTGGTTAAAACCCTGCCCGCCGACCTCCGGACACCCCTGCTGACGTACCTGGCCATGATCCGCAACATCGACACCAACGTGGGGAAACTGGTGGAGTTTCTGCGAACCAACGGGCTGCTCGACAACACCATCCTGCTCTTCACCACCGACAACGGCAGCACCTACGGCAACCAGTACTACCCGGCTGGAATGAGGGGCAAGAAAACCGAACTCTGGGAAGGCGGCCACCGGGTACCTTTTTTCGTATCGTGGCCGAAGGGTCTGGGCAACCAACCCGCCGACCTGGGCGGCCTGGCCCAGGCGCAGGACGTGTTGCCCACGCTCATCGACCTCTGCAGCCTGAAGGGCGTACCCGCCGGAACGCACTTCGACGGCCGGAGCCTGGCTCCCGCCCTGCGGGGCAAGGCCCCCATCGACCCGAACCGGACGCTGGTCATCAACTACAGCCGGATGCCCAACGCGCTGGATTTTCCCTCGCCGGCTAGCCCTTCGCTCATGCGGCGGGAAGGAGCCGCCGTGCTCTGGAAGCGGTGGCGGCTGCTGGAAGGAACCCAGTTGTACGACTTGGCCACCGACCCGATGCAGCAAACCAACGTGCTTGACAAACACCCGGAGGTTGCCGCCCGGCTGACCCGCCACCTGGACGCGTGGTGGGACGAGGTGCGGGAATCGGCCAACCGCGCTTTGCCGGTACCCATCGGCTCCGACCGGGCCAACCCCACGCTGCTGAGTGCCTGCGAGTGGGTGGACGTGTTCGTCGACCAGCAAAGTCAAATCGTGCGGGGAATCCGAAAAAACAGCTACTGGAACCTGACCGTCGACCAGCCGGGCCGGTACACCTTCGAGTTGCGCCGCTGGCCCGCCGAGTTGAACCTGGGCCTGGCGCAGGCCGAGCAAGGTCAGACGGCCCTGCCCATCGCCAAAGCGCGCCTGTTCATCGCCAACCAGGAACAGACGATAGCCCTGCCCGACGACGCGAAAGCGGCCACGTTCGAGGTGTCGCTGCCCAAAGGACCGGCCATTTTGCAAACCTGGTTTTTGGATGAAAACAGCAATCCGCTCGGTGGAGCGTACTACGTGTATGTCACGCGCAAGTAGAACCGTGTTTTTGAGGCCATCTGCCAAACTACTGGGAATTTGCCTGCTGGCTATCGGCATCGGGGGCAGTACGCCCCCGCCGGGTGCCCCTGCCCGCAAACCCAACATCCTGTTCATCCTGACCGACGACCAGGGGTACGGGGATTTGAGCCTGCATCAGAACCCCTACCTCCGAACGCCCAACATCGACCGCATTGGCCGCGAGGGGGCGCAGTTCAACCGCTTTTACGTCAGTCCGCTGTGCGCGCCGTCACGGGCGAGTTTTCTGACCGGTCGGTACCACCTGCGCACGGGGGTGGTGTCGGTCAGCAACGGGCTGGAAGTGATGAACGCCTCGGAGGTTACGCTTGCCGAACTGCTGAAGGAAAACGGGTACCGGACGGGCTGTTTCGGCAAATGGCACAACGGCGAACACCTGCCCCACCACCCCAATGGGCAGGGTTTCGACGAATTCTTCGGTTTCTGCGCCGGCCACTGGTCCAACTACGTCGACACCCACCTCGACCACAACGGTACGATGGTCGGCACGAAGGGCTACATTACCGACGTATTGACGGACCGGGCCATTGACTTCATCCGGCAAAAGCGCCGGGAGCCGTTTCTGTGTTACGTCCCGTACAACACCCCGCACGGCCCTCATCAGGTACCCGACCGGTACTTCGACAAGTACAAAGCGCTCGGCCTGACCGACGAAGTAGCTTCCGTTTACGCCATGGTCGATAACATGGACGAAAACATCGGGCGGTTGCTGAACACGCTGAAGGAAGCGGCCATCGACGACGAAACGATCGTCATTTTCGCCACCGACAACGGCCCCAACGGCAAACGATTCAACGGCGGCATGAAGGGCATCAAAGGCAGCGTGGACGAAGGGGGCGTGCGGGTGCCGTTTTTCGTTCGCTGGCCCGGTAAAATCAAACCCAGGTTCATCCGTTCCATCGCCGCCCACATCGATCTGGTGCCGACGCTGCGCGACCTGCTCGGGCTGAACGCCTCGACCCCGGTGGCTTACGACGGCATCAGCCTGGCGGGCCGCCTTCTCACCGACGAACCCCCGACCGACCGGGTGCTGTTTACGCACGTAGCGCAATTGGACAAAGAACTGCACGCCACTCCCGCTGCCCTGCGTACGGAACGGTTCCGCTGGGTGAAAACCCGTCAGGAAACGGGCTTGTACGACATGACGACCGACTCGGCCCAGGTCATCAACCTCGTTGCTCAACTCCCGGAGCAGGCGCGGGAGTTCGAAGAACGCTACTCGGCCTGGTTCGGCGAGGTCAGCAAGGGCCTGGACATGGCCGAGCGGCCCCTCCCCATCGGCCGGGGAAGAAACCGGCAGATTTTGCCCAGCCACGAGGCCCGGTTTTCGGGCAACCTCCGCTACATGGAAGGCCACGGCTGGGCGCACGACTGGCTCGTCAACTGGACCAGCCCGGCAGACCGCATCTGGTGGACGGTCGACAGCCCGGAAACCAAAACCTACGAGGTGGCGGTGCAGTACACCTGTCCGGCTTCCGACGTCGGTTCGACCATCGAACTCAGCACCGGCGAACGTACGGCTGGTGCCGCGATAACCAGACCCTACGACCCGCCGCTGATCAAAATTCCCGACCGCAAACCCCGGATCGAGGTCTACGAAAAACCCTGGGGCATTCAGTCCCTCGGCGTGCTGGAGATCAAAAAGGGGGTTCAGAAACTGACCCTGCGCTCCCCAAAAATCGCCGGTAAGGCCGTCGCCGAAATCAAGGGGCTGGTGTTGATGGAAGTTCGTCGCAATTGAGTCATATGCTACGGACTAGAGTTGACCTATTTGCGTAAATGGGCATTTGGGGTTGATATTGAGGCTGTTTAGGATAATGAAAAAGACTTCCAACGAAGGGCGAAATTTGGGGTGCGAAACACAAATTTTCCCGCTTCATAGAAGTCTTGGACAAAGTTACGATTCAAACCTGGATACTGCCCCACCTGAGCGTGGGCCAACGCGGCAAGGCCATCGGGGTCGAGCAAACCGCCTTGCTGGAAGCAATTCCGTACAAACTCAAAACGGGTTGCCAATGGAGGCAACTGCCTGTAAAACAGTTTTTTGATGACGATTTCCTTACCTGGCAAGGCGTGTACTACCATTTCAACGAGTGGCGTAAAGACGGCTCCTGGAAACGTGTTTGGTTAAATGTCCTGCGGCTTAACAAGCGGTTTGTCGACTTGTCGAGCGCCCAACTGGACGGTTCGCACACCCCGGCCAAAAACGGCGGCCAAGCCGTCGGTTACCAGGGTCGTAAAGCCGCCAACACAACGACTGGTTTGTTTGTAGCCGATAACGCGGGCGTGATGCTGGCGTGCGCCACCCCTCAGGCGGGCAACCACCACGACGTGTTCGCCATCGAGGCCCTCTTCGAGGAGTTGTGCGTCTTGTTGGAATCGGCTGAAATCAACCTCAAAGGGCTGTTTCTCAACGCCGACAGCGGATTTGATGCCCAGCCTCTGCGCTTGGCTTGCCAGCGGCGGGAGATTCACGCCAACATTGCCGCCAACCCGCGTGCGGGAGCGAAGGAATCGGACGACTACCGCTATTTTGACGAAGAACTCTACCAACGGCGCACCGTCATTGAACACGCCAACGCTTGGCTTGACAGCTTCAAAACCTTGCTGGTGCGCTACGAAACCAACGTGGAAAACTGGCTCTCGTTTCACTGGCTGGCCTTTGTCGTGCTCTTTTTAAGGAGAATCAAGAAAAAAATGAAACCCTAAACAGCTTCATTAAAAAATTTCTGCCGCCGTAGAACGAGAGCTTACTTTCTGTAAGGGTGTGGTGGAGCGGCCCAGCTTTCCGGGCTAAAGCGGTGTTTTCGCCCTAACCCCCCTCTTTTTGACCATTCATCGCTGGTCAGTATGCGAAGGCAGATTTTCAAATTCATCGCACATTGGGATTCGCTGAAATGCACTAAACATAGGGCGTGAAATGTGATTACACCAAGATAGATTTGTACCGTTTCCTCTACCATCCATTTTTTAATGCCCACTCCCATCTTTGTCATCGGTTCGTCCAATACCGACATGGTCATCAAGGCCGCCAAACTACCCGCTCCCGGCGAGACCGTCATCGGCGGTACATTTCTGATGAATCCAGGCGGCAAAGGAGCCAACCAGGCCGTGGCCGCCGCCCGCCTCGGCGGCACAGTTACGTTCGTGGCGCGGGTGGGCAACGATATTTTCGGAAAGCAGGCCCTGGAGCAGTTCGGGCGTGAGGGCATCCGCACCGAGTTCGTACTTACCGACGCCGAACAGCCCTCGGGCGTAGCCCTCATCGGCGTGGACGAGCGGGGCGAAAACAGCATCGTGGTGGCCCCCGGTGCCAATGCCCGCCTCGACGAGACCCAGGTCAGCGCCGCACTGCAGGGTTTCAACGCACCCGCCCTCGTGCTGCTGCAACTCGAAATTCCGCTGGCCTCGGTGGAAATGGCGGTGCGGTTGTGTTCCGAAAAAGGACTCCGGGTCGTTCTCAATCCCGCTCCGGCCCAGTCCTTACCCGACGCCTTGCTGCGTCAGTTGTTTCTCATCACCCCCAACGAAAGCGAAGCTGAATTGCTCACGGGCATCCGAGTAACCGACGTTGCTACCGCCGAACGGGCAGCTCGACGCCTTCGCGACCTGGGCGTTCCCAACGTGGTCATTACGCTCGGGGCGAAGGGGGCGTACCTGCTCACCACCGAGTATGGACGGCTCATCCCGGCTCACCCGGTAACGGCCACTGACACCACCGCCGCCGGCGACTGTTTCAACGGGGCGCTGACCCTAGCGCTCTCTGAAGACCTACCCCTCACCGACGCCGTGGCTTTTGCCTGCAAAGCCGCCGCTATTTCAGTGACGCGCATGGGCGCGCAGGCCTCGCTGCCCCAACGCCGCGAGGTAGGCGACGTGCCCTTGCTGGTCGCCTGAATCAACTCTACCCACTGCTCTCTGAACCAACTCCTGACTATGTTTTTGATTGCAAACTATTCCATAGCCATTTTTTTCTGCGTCGTCACCATGCTGTGCTGGGGTTCCTGGGCTAACACCCAAAAACTGGCCTCGAAGGGCTGGCACCCGCAGTTGTTTTACTGGGACTACGTGCTTGGTATCCTGTTCATAGCCCTGGTTTTTGCCTTCACGCTCGGCAGCACGGGCGAGCAAGGCCGAAGCTTTCTCGCTGATTTGGCTCAGGCCGACGCGGCCAACCTGCGTTCGGCATTGGTGGGAGGAGCGGTGTTCAACCTGGCTAACATCCTGCTGGTGGCGGCCATCACCATCGCCGGGATGTCGGTGGCGTTTCCGGTGGGCATCGGCATCGCGCTCATTCTGGGCGTGGTGGTCAATTACCTCGGTCGGCCGGAAGGAACGGTTGGTTTGCTATTCGGCGGCGTGGCGCTGGTGGCCGTGGCGATTCTGCTTAACGCTAGCGCCTACCGCCGCCTCAGTGAAGGTCAGGGCGCTGTGGTAGATGGGCACTCCGGCGTTTCGACGAAGGATGCATCCACGCGGGGCCTGCTTCTCTCGGTGGTGGCAGGGGTGCTAATGGGCTTTTTCTACAAATACGTCGCCGACTCGATGGCAACCAATTTCGCCACCCCCGAAGTGGGCAAGCTTACGCCCTACACGGCCCTTGTACTGTTCGCAATGGGCATTTTTTTCAGTAATTTCATCTTCAACACCGCGCTGATGTACCGGCCTTTTTCGGGCGAACCTACTTCGTATGCGGCCTACTTCCAAGGCAGCGGGCGCGACCACGCGATGGGCCTGCTCGGCGGCATTGTCTGGATGGTGGGCATGTCGTTCAGCATCCTTGCGTCGGGCGAGGCCGGTCCTGCCATCAGCTATGGGTTAGGCCAGGGGGCCACGGTGGTAGCGGCGGTGTGGGGGATTTTTATCTGGAAAGAATTCCGCCACGCGCCGAAGGGTACGGCCACGCTGCTTAACCTGATGCTGGCCTGCTATGTGGTCGGGCTGGGGTTGATTATTTGGGCGAGGTAGTTCTTCGGGCGATTTACCAACTATCAACGCTCAAGTGTTTATCCAAATCCTTACACCACGGTTTTGGATCGAGTATGTTCGACGCCACTGTACAGCTCCAATGGTGCCGTCGGCACGGGGCAAGAAGCATAGCACGGTCTTGAGCAATCAAAAAAGTTGCCGCCCGCAAACGCCGGTACGAAGGCAAGCCGCGCATCGCGTTCAACTCCAGCATGGGCTTCGAGCGCCCCGATGCCGACGTGATTCTCCTTCTGCGCTGGTTCGATAGATGGGTATTGCCACAGCGGTGTACTGAAAAACCGAACACTGATTGAACAGTAAACCACCTCTGTTGCTATATGTTGCGTCGCTCACTCCTACTGCTGATTTGCCTGTGCGGCTGGATTTGCCCTGGCCTGAGCCAATCCTTCCCCAAGCGCCAACCCGTCGATCAGGTCAATGTATTCACCGGCACGTCTAATTCACGCTGGATGCTATTTCCGGGGGCCTGCCTGCCGCACAGCATGGTGCAACTTAGTCCCGACAACCAGCAGAACGTTTGGAACGGCGGCTACGAATACACCCTGGGCAGCATCTCGGGCTTCAGCCACATCCACGAATTCGGGCTGGGCGGCGTAAGCATTATGCCCGTCGTGGGCAAACCGGAACCCTACCCCGGCCAGATTAAAACCTTCGGAGGCTACGCCGACGGCCCGTTTGGCGGCATGTGGACAGCAGGCTACCGCTCGCGCTACCGGAAAGATCAGGAAACGGGCCGACCGGGTTACTACGCCGTCACGTTGCTCGACTACAACATCCGGGTTGAACTGACTGCCACCACCCGCTGCGGGCTGATGCGCCTCACTTTCCCCGAGGCCGAACAGGCCCGGCTGATGATGGACATGGCTTTTCCGCAGGAAGAAAAAACCGACATCGAGGCGTTCACCGTTACCCGCCGGGGCGACCGCGAAATCGAAGGCACCATCCGCCAGCGCAACACCTACGCCCAGACCTACTCCGTGCATTTTGTCACTCGGCTCTCGCGGCCCTTCGACGCACTGCGGGGCTGGCGCACCGAGCGGCACACGGGTGCGGAAACCAATTATGGCACCGCCTGGCGCGACAAGCAGCGGCTCGGAGTCGACAGCAGTGCCTTTCGCCACGCCGGGCCGGGTGGGGTGATGCTCACGTTTTCGACGAAAGCGGGCGAACAACTGACGGTCCAGACGGGCATTTCCTACGTGAGCATCGCCAATGCCCGCCAGAATCTGGAAACGGAACTTCGGGCCAGCGGGGGAGACTTCGACCGGGGCACGTTCGACCGAGTCGCGGCCCAGGCCCGCCAGACCTGGAATGCCCTGCTCGGAACGGTCGAGGTAGCGGGAGGTACCCCCGACGATCAGACTAAGTTTTACACCAACCTCTACCGCGCATATTCGGCCCGTTCGACGGTCAGCGACGTCAATGGGCAGTACGTCGATGCCTGCGGCACGGTGCAGCAACTCGACACCGCCGCGCCGAAGCCGGGCCACGTGCCGGGCGCGATGTACAGCGCAGATAGTTTCTGGGGAACGCAGTGGAACCTCACGCCCCTCTGGACGCTGCTCACGCCTGACCGGGCCGTGTCCTGGGTAAAGTCGTTTCTTCAACTGCACGACCGGGGTGGATGGATGCCCGATTCCCCCACGGCCCTCCGCTACGCGCCCGTGATGGGTGCCCAGCACCACAATGCCCTGCTCATCAGCGCCTGGCAGAAGGGCCTGCGCGGTTTTGATGGGCAGAAGGCCTACGCCGCCATTCGTCACGACCTCAGCACGCCCGGCATCGCCCACCCCTGCGGGGGCTTCGCGGGTAACCGCCACCAGGCTGCCTACGCCGAAAAAGGCTACGTACCCGACGAGGTGGGTGCGGCCTCCAACACGCTAGAGTACGCTTACGACGACTGGTGCCTGGCCCAGTTTGCCCAAACCCTCGGCCACACCGACGACGCGGCCCACTTCAACCGCCGGGCCGAATCTTGGCGCAACCTGTACGATTCCACCACCGGTTTCGTGCGGCGACGCCGAAGCGACGGCTCATTCGTCGCGCCCTTCGACCCGCACCTTTTCGGCACGACGGGCGGCTGGAACGGCCCCGGTTTCATGGAGGGCACGGCCTGGCTCTACACCTACTTCGTGCCCCACAACCTGCCCGGCCTGGTCGACCGGCTGGGCCGCGAGCGCTTCAACCAGCGGCTGGAAGAAGGCTTCGCCCGCGACTACGTGGACCTCACCAACCAGCCCAACCTCCAGGCACCGTTTCTGTTCAATTATTCGGGAAAACCCTGGCTCACCCAGCGGTACACGCGCTACGTGGTCGACAGCCTCTACAACACGTCCCCCTACCAGGGCTGGGTGGGCGAAGAAGACGAGGGCCAACTCAGCGCCTACGGGGTGCTGCTGATGATGGGCCTCTTTGAGATGGACGGTGGCTGCGCCCAGCGCCCGTTCTACGACCTGAGCAGTCCGCTGTTTTCGCGCGTGACGCTGCACCTCGACCGACACTACTACGGCGGCAACACGTTCGTCATCGAAGCCAACGGCAATTCGGCCCGCAACCGCTACATTCAGTCGGCCACGCTCAACGGCCAACCCCTGACCCGGCCCCGGCTGTACCACGACGACCTCGTGCGCGGCGGGCGGCTGGTGTTGCAGATGGGACCAAAACCCAACGAACGCTGGGGACGTTGAAGCGGGCTGCTTTCTTTTTTGGCATTTCCGGTAGCGGTTCGCGTTTGTGCCAATCCTATCCAGAGCGCCTTTTTTAGGGCATCGGCTCATCGGCTAACCCGGGTAGTGGCCAGGGTGTCGAGTTGGATTTGCCGCTCCGCCATGGCGTTGCCGAACGCACCACAGGCGATGAAAATTAGTAATCCGTTTGGAAATACCCGGGGAAAAGTTGGAGCGGCCCGACTAAGTGAGGGCTTCCAAATTTGCCTCTCTACTCAACCGAGTGACTACGCAGAGAAATCACCGGGGCAAGGGTATCCATTCTAATCACTTCGGAAAACCAGTACCCGAAACCATTCCATTCTAAAGCCGTTTATGCACGCACCGCGATCTACAGCAACCATTATTTTAGTTTTGTCAATTGCCGTATTCATCAGCCTGGGTAGCGCCGCTCACTTGTCCAGGCACTCGCCCGGATTAGTCCTTGCGAACGGTGCCCACATCGCCCTGATTGGAGGGAATCTGGGTTCGCGGATGCTCAACTACGGCTCGTTCGAGACGGAACTGCACCTGCGCCACCCCGACAAACAACTCGTCATCCGCAACCTCTGCGACGGGGGCGATACGCCGGGCTTCCGGCCGCATTCGGGGCGCAACGACGCCTGGGCCTTTCCCGGTGCTGAGAAGTTCCAGGTCGGCACCGACAATGCCCGCAATTCCTTCAGCGAGGGCACCTTTCCCAAACCCGACGAGTGGCTCACCAACCTGAAAGCCGACATCATCGTGGCGTTTTTCGGCTTCAGCGAATCGTACGCCGGCCAGGCGGGGCTGGCCAATTTCCGGGCCGAGTTGGCGGCGTTCATCAAGCACACACAGCGCCAGCGCTACAACCGGAACGCCGGACCGGGCCGTTCGGCTCCGCAACTCGCGCTGGTCTCGCCCATTGCGTTTGAGGATTTATCGAAGCAGTTCGACCTGCCCAACGGCGTCGCCGAAAACCGCAACCTGAGCCTCTACTCGAAGGCGATGGGCGAAGTAGCCCGGCAGCACGGCGTGTTGTTTCTTGACGCCTTCACGCCCAGCCAGGGATGGTACCGGTCGGGGCAGGCACTGACCATCGACGGGCTGCAACTCAACGAAGCGGGGTACCAGAAATTCGCGAAGCTGCTGGCCGATGAACTTTTTGAGCCGGGTGCGGTACCCGACGAATCGAAGCGCCAGGCCGTGCGGCAGGCCGTGCAGGAAAAAAACTGGTACTGGCACCACGACTACAAAATTCCCAACGGCGTCCACGTGTACGGCAAGCGCTACTTGCCCTTCGGTCCGGCCAACTACCCGACCGAATTGGTGAAAATCCGGCAGATGACCGCCAACCGCGACACGCTCCTCTGGCGCACCGCCAACGGTCGGCCCTACGACCTGGCCGCCGCCGACGCCCGTACCCCGCAACTGCCGCCCGTCGAGACCAACTTTAAACCCGATGCCGGCATCCGCTACCTCTACGGCGAGGAGGCGCTGCGGTCGTTTACGATGGCTCCGGGCTATAAAATCGAGTTGTTTTCGTCGGAGAAGGAATTCCCGGATCTGGCCAATCCCGCGCAGATTGCCTTCGACAACCGGGGACGGCTCTGGGTGGCTACGATGCCCACCTACCCGCACTACCGCCCCGGTGACGCCCGGCCCAACGACAAACTGATCATTCTGGAAGACACCAACGGGGACGGCAAAGCCGACCGACAGACCGTTTTTGCGGAAGGACTTCACCTGCCCACGGGTTTCGAGATCACCCCTGAAGGCGTGTACGTCGCGCAGGGTACCAACCTCAAACGCTACACCGATACCGACGGCGACGACCGCGCCGACCAGGTGGAAATCGTGCTGAGCGGCTTTGACGACCACGACACGCACCACAACATTCACGCGTTCTGCGCCGACGAGTCGGGGGCGATTTACATGGGCGAAGGTATTTTTTTGCACTCCAACGTTGAGACGCCCTACGGCACCGTGCGCGGTACCCACGGGGGCTACATGCGGTACGATCCCCGGCGCAAAAAGCTCGACCGGGTGGCGCAGATCACCGTCACCAATCCCTGGGGGCTGGCCTTCGACCGCTGGGGGCAGCCGTTCTGCCTGTCCACCTCGAATCCCGACGTGCACTGGCTCACGCCCGGCACCATCAAAGCCCGGTACGGCTTCACCTCGCCCGATTCGCGCCCGCTCATCGAGCAAAAACACCGCGTCCGGCCCACGTCGGGGCTGGAATTCGTGTCGAGTCGCCACTTCCCCGACGAGGTGCAGGGCGACATGATGCTTAACAACACCATCGGATTTCTGGGGACGAAACTGCACCAGATGATCGACGACGGTACGGGCTACCGGACCCGCCACCGGCTCGATCTGGTGCGGAGCAGCGACCCCAACTTCCGGCCCGTCGACCTGGAGTTTGCCCCCGACGGCTCGCTGTACCTGGCCGACTGGCACAACGTGCTCATCGGCCACATGCAACACAACGCCCGCGACCCCCTGCGCGACCACGTCCACGGACGCATCTACCGCATCACGTACCCGGCGCGTCCGCTCGTCCAGCCCGCGCCCGTGGACGGCGCTTCGGTGGAGCGACTTCTGGAAAACCTCAAACTGCCTGAATACCGCACCCGCTACCGCACCCGGCGCGAACTGCGCGAACGCACCCCGGCGGAGGTACTGCCCAAACTGCAAGCCTGGATGCGGAGTCTGAATCCCGGCGATGCCAACCACCAGCGCCACCTGCTCGAAGCGTTGTGGGTAAGCTGGGGAATGAACCAGGTTGACGAGCGTCTGCTGGCAAAACTCCTGAAATCACCCGACTACCGCGTGCGGGCGGCGGCGGTGCGGGTGGCCCACTTCAACGAACACCGACTCGGCCCCAAACTGGGTGCGCTGTTGACCGAAGCCGCCCGTGACCCGCAGGGCCGGGTTCGGATGGAAGCGATGGTGGCCGGTACGTGGCTACCCAAACCCCAGGCCGATGCGGTGCTGGCAACCGTCGAAGGCCAGCCCATCGACGACTGGATCAGGCCGCACCTGGAGTTCATCAAAAAACCGCATCCCGATTTGGTCAACCACAACATCCGCCCCAAAGCGGGCGCGGCGACCGACAAGCTGGCGCTGGGCAAGGCCATCTACAGCCGCGATGGCTACTGCATCACTTGCCATCAGGCCGACGGGGCGGGGCTAGAGTCGGCGGGATTTCCGCCCCTGGCCAAAAGCACCTGGGTGACGGGCAGCCCCGAACGGCTGATTAAACTGGTCATGCACGGGTTGTACGGCCCCATCGAGGTGAACGGCAAAAAATACCCCGGCAACGTACCCATGACTCCCTACGGTCAACTCCTCACGGACGAAGAAATGGTCAACGTCCTGAATTACATCCGGTCGTCGTTCGGCAATTCGGCAACGGTTCCCGTGACGCCGGAGATGGTCAAAAAGGTCCGCGAACAGACCAAAAATCGCCCCGGTTTTTACAAGCCCGAAGAACTCCTTACTCAACACCCGGATTAAATGAAGACCTCCACGTACCTGACTTTCCTGCTCCTGCTGACGTGGGTCGGCCCCGCTGCCGCGCAGTCCGCGAGGCCCCCGCACATTGTGTTCGTGACGGGCGACGAAGAGTACCGCTCCGAGGAGTCCATGCCGATGCTGGGGCGGATTCTGAAGCGCAACCTCGGCGCAAAAATCACCGTTTGCTACGCCCTCGACTCCAACGGCACCATCAACCCCAACCGCACCGACCACATCGGGGGTCTCGAAGCCCTCCAATCTGCCGACCTGATGGTGGTCTTCACGCGCTGGCGCAACTTGCCCAAAGCCGAAGCGAAATTCATCACCGACTACGCCGAAAGCGGCAAGCCGATGGTGGGCTTCCGCACGGCCACGCATACGTTTCAGTACAAAACCGATTCGAGCATGGGTCACCTCAACACCCAGTGGCCCGCGAAGGTCTTCGGCCAGCAGTGGATTGTCCACCACGGGCATTTCGAGGATGGCAACGCCCCGCTCACGTCGGTGTACTTGATGCCGAATGCCCAAACTCCAATTCTGAACGGCGTCAACCCCTTCGAGGCGTACTCCTGGCTGTACCACGTCGACGGCGGCGACTGGAACTTGCAGGGCGACGTGAAGCCGTTTCTGGAAGGTCGTTCGCTCCGGTCGCAGCACCAGCAGAAAAACCAACTGCACAAGTACCCGCTCACGCAGCCCGTGGCCTGGACCAAAACCTACACCGGCAGCAGCGGCAAAGCGGCCCGCGTATTTTTCACCACCCTGGGCCACCCCTTCGATTTCAAGGAAGAGAGCATGCGGAAGCTGGCCCTGAACGGCATCTACTGGGCGTTGGGGTTGGAAAAACGGATTCCCGCCGAGGGGGTCAACGCGGATTTTGCCGCCCCCTACGAACCCAATAATTCGGGCTTCGGGGAGAAGTTTAAGAAAAACCAGAAGCCGACACCCATCCCCTAACGGTTCGGAACCCTGCCAAAGCGGCAATTGACCCAACCCCGTCCGTACCCTTCATAAGCCTCCCCAACACGTAACATGCACCTCCCGATTTCCAGACGCGTACGCCAGCCGTTCCGGTGGCTGGTGGCCGGGCTGTCCGCCCTCCTGCTAACGCTCGGCACCGCCCCGGCCCAGAAGCAGAAAGTCTGGCTCGACGCCGACACGGGCAACGAAATGGACGACGTTTTTGCCATCATCCGGCTGCTGTGGGCCACCGACGAAGTGGACGTCGTCGGGCTGAGTTCGGCCCATTTCAACAACGCCGACCTGCTCACGTTCGAGAAGTGGAATCAGTACCCCACGGCGGGTATCTCGCCCGTGCGGATCAGTCAGGGCCTGAACGAGGAAATCCTGCAAACGATGAACCTGACGCGCATCCCGCACCCGCTCGGGGCCGACCGGCAAATGGGCCGGGCCTGGGGCGGTTTCCAGTCACGCCCCTCGGCGGCCACGACCAGCCTGCTACGGGTCATTAAGTCCCTCGGCCCCGGCGAAAAACTCGACGTGCTCACCATCGGGGCCGTGACCAACGTCGCCTCGCTGATTGCGCTCGACTCGACCGTGAAAGCCAGAATCCGGCTGTACTCGCTCGGTGGTAGTTACGACACGGCCCGGAAGGCCTGGAACAAAAACGAATTCAACGTCCGCTGCGACCTCAACGGGTGGGACTACCTCCTGAACCAGACCGGCCTGGACTGGACGATCATGACCACGTACACCGCCGCCGTGTACCGGGTGGACCGCGAGGATTTTTACCAGAAACTCGCCGACGACAAGCCCGTCGAGCAACTCATGGAACGGCGCTGGCGCGAAACCAACCCGCAGGACAAAACCCGCACCCTCTGGGACGTAGCCCTGGTGCAGGCGTACCTGCGCCCCGCCCTGGCCGAGGTCATTCGCGTGTCGACCCCGCCCGAAAACCACCCGCATCCGGTAAAAATCTGGTCAGTCATCAACCGCGACGGCATGTACGCCGATTTCTGGGAACAGGTTCGGAAGCATTGAACACGTCTTCTCTCCTTCGTCGTCATGGCCTTCCAAAGCCCTTCCGAGTCCAACCGGCGGGGTTTATGAAAGAATCTTCTAAAAAAATTACCAATTCGGGTAAGTGTTCGCCTGCCCTCGCCACTCTTGCAGTTAAATTCCGTGAGGCGTACCTGCCATGAGTTTGTCCGAAACCCAGCCTGACTCCGAAAATCCGTTTCGTCCATCCGCACCCGCCGAGTCGGGCCGGGTGGCCGATTCCGAACTGTTCATCCGGCAAGCCCTGGCGGACAACCCGGCGGTGGGCTTCGAACTGCTGTTCCGGCGCTACCACGCCGCCATGCACAGTCAGGCCACGCGCCTGGTGTATTCCCGCGACATTGCCCAGGACGTGGTGAGCGACGTCTTCCTGTACTTCTGGCAAAAACAAATGTACCGCCACGTCCAGACCTCCTACCGGGCGTACCTGATGGCCTCTGTGCGCCACGCCGCGCTGGCCTACCTCCGCCGGGAGTTTGGCAACGAACCCGTGCCCCTCGACGTCGCCGACCGGCTGGCGTCGACCGCGCCCGAGGCCGACCGGGTGCTGATGTACGACGAACTGGCGCTTCAGATTGACGCGGGCATTCGCGGCCTGCCGACGCAGTGCCAGCGGGTGTACCTGCTGAGCCGGAACGAACGCCTGACCAACGGGGAGATCGCCGAACAACTCAACATCTCCGTCCGGACGGTGGAAGCGCACCTCTACAAAGCCATGCGGGTGCTGAAAAACATTGTCAGTGGTACGTAGTCAGCCCTTTTTTTCACTCGGGTTGCTAAAGCCCTACGCAGTATGGATTCCGCTATCAACAAACAACTCCTGTTTCTATTCTGGTCGGGCCTGGCCACGCCCATGCAGCGGCAGCTCATCGCCGACTGGCTGGCCGACCCCGCCCACCACGAGCAGTTCTACGCCTGGCTGGTGGAGTGGGAAGAACAACACCCCCAGTCGAATCCGGACGCCGACGCGGTGTGGGCGAACCTTTCGGCCCGGTTGACGGTCGCCCCGTCCGCCGCTCCAACCTTCCCCGAAACCCCCACCCGGCGCATCGGAACCCGGTGGCTGGCCTGGTGGCTGGCCGCCAGCCTAGTGCTGGTGGGGGGCCTGGGGTGGCTGCTGCGCGACGTGCTCGTGTTCACCACCTACCAGTCGGCCTACGGGCAGGTGCTGCCCGTCAGCCTGCCCGACGGCAGCACGGCAACCCTCAACGCCAATTCCCAGCTCCGGCTCCTCCGCCCCTGGCTGAGTCGCCTCACCGGCGGGGAGCGGGTGGTGTGGCTGGCGGGCGAGGCCAATTTCAAGGTCACGCACCAGGCCAACCACCGGCGGTTTGTGGTGCGAACCGACAACCCGCTCGACGTGGTGGTGCTGGGGACGGAATTTGCCGTCACGGCCCGACCGGTACGGTTTCGCGTGGCGCTGCACTCGGGCCGGGTCGTGCTGCGGCCGGGCAAAACGCCCCAGGAAAAAGCCTTGACCCTGCAACCGGGCGATGTGTTCACCCAGGCGGCGCGGCAGCGGGCCGTGTTGCAGCACCGCCAGCCCACCCAGAGCCTGGTCACCTGGCAGGCCCATGAGTTCGTGTTCGACCACACCTCGCTGCCAGAGGTGCTGGCGATGCTGCACGACCAGTTTGGTGTGATGGTGCGCCTGGACAACGACTCGCTGGCCACGGCGCAGATTACGGGCCGTTTCCGGGCCGAGCGGGCTGACGACTTGCTCATGGCCGTCACCTCACTGACCGGCTACCGGCTGGTTGAGCAAAACGGGGTAAAAACCCTGGTTCCCTGACTACTCACAGCGTTAACAACCAATTCTTTCTCGCGATGCCCATCTCTACCCAACCTCGTCCCTGGCTGTGGTGCAGCCTGTGTCTCGTCGGCTTGTGGCAACCTACCACCTCGGCGCAGGTGCTGGCCAGCAACAAGACCGCCACCCGCACCACCCAGCAGCGGGCATCGACCAACGGCCAGCCCCTGTTGCTGCGCGACGCCCTGCTGCTGCTCATGCAGGAGCGGAAAGTGGAAATCCTGTTCGACGAGCGCCTGCTCGGTACCCGGCGCACGGCGGCGGTTCGACGGCCCAATGCGACCGTCAGCGCCATTCTGACCCACCTGCTGGCCGGGTCGGGGTTGAAATTCAACCGGCTGCGCAATAACACGTACCTCATTGTCGAAGAAACGCCCCGGCCCTCGGACCGCCCATCCGATGCCGCCACCCCGGCTGCGCCGAGCACGGACTTTGGCAGCGCGCTTCCGTCCTCCGCGTTGCCCAAACCCGGTTCTACTCCGCCTGCCGAGCGGCAAATCGCCGTTGACCGCACCCTGACGGGACGGGTGGTGAGCGAAACCAACGAAGGCCTGCCGGGCGTGAGCGTGGTGTTGAAAGGCACGTCGCGGGGCACGACGACCAACGTCGAGGGCCGCTTTCAACTCAGCATTCCCGAGGGGCCAGCCGCTACGCTGGTGTTCAGCTACGTGGGGTACGTCACGCAGGAAATCGCGGTGGGCAACCAGACCGGGCTGGAGGTGAAACTCGCCGCCGACGCCCAGTCGCTGAACGAGGTGGTCGTGGTGGGGTACGGCACCGTGCGCCGCAGCGACCTGACCGGCTCGGTGGTGAGCATCAAATCCGAAGACCTGGCCCGCAGCACCGTCACCTCGCTCGACCAGGGCCTGGCGGGCCGGGCGGCGGGGGTGCAGGTGACCCAGCAGAGCGGCCAGCCGGGCGGGGCCACGAGCGTGCGCATCCGGGGCATTTCCTCCATCAACTCGGCCAACGAGCCGCTCTACGTCATCGACGGTTTTCCGTACTACAACGACAACAGCGGCACGACCTCCAACGTGATTTCGGGCGCGCCCGCCCAGAACATGCTCAGCACGATCAACCCCGGCGACATCGAGAGCGTGGAAGTGCTGAAAGATGCTTCGGCCACGGCCATTTACGGGGCACGCGGGGCCAACGGGGTCATTCTCATCACCACCAAGCGCGGCAAGGCGGGCAAGGCCCGCATCGAAGTCGACGCGTACACGGGCGTTCAGGAGGTCGTTAAAATCATCCCTCTGCTCAACGCCCGGCAGTACGCCGAATTTCGCAATGAAAATTACATTAACCTGCTGGGGCTGAACGGCAAGGGGCTGCCCACCTACACCGACGCGGAAGTGGCCGCGCTGGGCGAAGGCACCAACTGGCAAAAGGAAATTTTCCGGGTGGCCCCGATGCAGAGCCTCCAGGTGAGTGCCAGCGGCGGCAACGAAACCCTGCGGTATTCGGTCTCGGGCAGTTACCTCGACCAGAAAGGCATCGTCATCGGGACGGACCTCCGGCGCTACACCGGGCGGGTCAACCTGGACGCCCAACTGAGCAAGCGGCTGAAACTGGGGAATAATTTTACGGTCAGCTACGTCGCCTCCAACGTGGGGCGCACGGGCGGCGGCACCAACGGCGTCAACGGCGTGCAATCGCCCACGGCGGGCAACATTATTCAGGATGCCTTGTTTTTCAACCCCGTCGTGCCCGTGTACGATGCCAACGGCAACTACACCCTCGACAACGCCAGCGGCACCATCGCCTACGCCGCCGGGCCGGGCAACAAGGGCAACACGCCCAACGCCAATCCCGTGGCCGTGGCGGCGCTGGCCACCCAGCAAAACTTTACGACCCGCCTGCTCGACAACATTTTCGCCGAATACGCCATCCTGCCCAGCCTGACGTTTCGCTCGTCGTTTGGCATCGACTACCTTTTCAACCGGCAGAACAGCTTCATCCCCAGCACGCTGAGCATCGGCTTGCCCGGCGGCAACGGAGCCGTGGGCACGGCCAACACGCTGAGCTGGCTGACCGAAAACACGCTCAACTTCAGCCAGACCCGGGGGGCGCACAGCCTCCAGGCGCTGGCGGGTTTTTCGACGCAGAAGTACCAGACCGAGTACCTCGCCGTGAGTGGCCGCGACTTCCCGACCGACGTCATCAACGTGTACAACATGGGGTCGGCGGCGATTCAGAACCCGCCCAACACGGGCTTCCTGGGTTGGTCGCTGATGTCGTACCTGGGGCGGGTCAATTACTCGTTTCGCGACCGGTACCTCTTCACGGCTTCGATTCGGGCCGATGGCTCCTCGAAGTTCGGGGCCAACAACAAATTCGGGTACTTCCCTTCGGCGGCGTTCGCCTGGAAGCTCCACGAGGAGCCGTTCATCAAAAACCTCAACACCTTCACCGAACTCAAACTCCGCCTGAGCGCGGGGCGGACGGGCAACCAGGAAATTCCGGCCTACCAGTCGCTCTCGACGCTGGGCGTGGTGCGTTTCCCGAATTCCAACACGGCCCAGGCCATTGGGCTGGCCCCGACGCGGTTGGGCAATCCCGACATTCGCTGGGAATCGACCAGCCAGTACGACGCGGGCATCGACGTTGGGCTGTTCAACAACCGGGTGCAACTCACCCTCGACGCATACTACCGGAAAACCAACGATTTGCTGCTGTTCGTGCAGTTGCCGTTCTCGTCGGGTTTCGAGAATGCGCTGCAAAACATCGGTTCCGTGCAGAACAAGGGCCTGGAATTGAGCCTGCAAACCGTCAACCTCAACAAGGCCCTCACCTGGCGGACGAACTTCAACATCGCCATCAACCGCAACAAAGTCCTGGATTTCGGCAACGAAACCGAGCGGTACATCGGGGCCGATTACAACCTGACCAAAGGCCTGGCGCTGGGCGTGATCCGGGTCGGCGAGCCGCTGGGCAATTTCGTCGGATTCATCAACGACGGGATTTTCAAAAACCAGGAAGAAGTAGACCGGGGACCGAAGAGCGGCTTCGATTACGTGGGTTCGCGCCGGTTCGTGGATTTGAACAACGACGGTAAAATCAACGACGCCGACCGTGCCATCATCGGCAACGCCCTGCCCAAGTTCACGGGCGGGATTCAGAATTCGTTTTCGTACAAAAACTTCAACCTCGATTTCTTCTTCCAGTTCGTCTACGGCAACGAGGTGTACAACATGACCCAACTCGAACTGGAATTTCTCAACGGGCGGCAAAACCAGTCCGTCACGGTGCTCGACCGCTTCCAGGCGGGGGTCAACGAAAACACGGACGTGGCCCGGACGGGCGGCTACGTCAACATCCGCCAGACCCACTCGCGCTGGGTCGAAGACGGCTCGTTCGTGCGCCTGAAAAACGTGATGCTGTCGTACGATTTGCCGCTGTCGGCCTGGAACGTGCGCGGGCTGACGGCCCGGCTGTACGTCAACGGGCAGAACCTGTGGCTGCTCTCGAAGTACCGGGGCTACGACCCCGAGGTGAACATCAACCCCCAGAGCAACACGCTGCTCGGCTTCGACTACACCTCGTACCCCTCGGCCAAACTCTACACCTTCGGGCTAAAGCTCGGGTTTTAACCCTTCCGCATCCATGAAAAAATTCCTTTCTACCTGTTTCGTCGCCGCCCTGCTGATCGGCAGCACGGCCTGCGAGAAGTTTCTGGAAGAAGACCCCAAGGGCCAGGTGGCGACGGGCGCGTTTTACAACACCGTGGGCGAAGCGACCCAGGCCGTTACGGGAGTGTACACCTTTCTCCGCCCGCTGTACCTGGGTAATTCCATGACCCTGTCCAGCGAGATGGCCTCGGATGCCTTCACCTTCGTGTCGGGAGCGGGCGGCGCGTTGGTGACGTTGTACGAAACGTTCCAGATCGTTCCCACCGACCAGGCCAACCTCCGGACGTACCAGGCCGGGTACCAACTCATCAACGCCGCCAACACGGTGCTGGCCAATTTGCAGGGGAAAACTCTGACCGGTACTCCCGGCAAGCAGCCCATTCTGGAGGGGGAAGCCTTGTTTCTGCGGGCGTTTACGTACTACCACCTCGTGCAGTTGTACGGCGATTTGCCCCTGCGCACCGAGCCATCCACCTCGGTGGCGGGACTGGACATTCCCCGCTCTCCCGCCGCGAAGGTGTACGAAACCATCGTGGCCGATTTGCAGAAAGCCGTCGCCCAACTGCCCGAACGGAGCGAAGCCGCCGGACGGGCCAACAAACTGGCCGCGCTGACCCTGCTGGCTAAGGTGCAGCTTTCGCTCAAGCAGCCCGAAGCCGCTGTCGCTTCGCTGAAGCAGGTCATCGGCAAACGGTCGCTCTACAAAGAATACGCCGACGTTTTCAAGCTGGCCAACGAAAACAACACGGTCGAATCGATTTTTGAGGTGCAGTACGGGCTGTCGCCGTTCAACAACGACGTGGTGCAGAATTACACGCCGTTGGAGGTTACGGGTGTGGGCTTTGTGTTTCAGGTGTACGCGCCGTCGAAAGAAGCCCTGGCCTTGCTGACGCCCACCGACAAACGCACGCCGGTGACGCTCTGGTCGAGTTTCAACGGAAAACCCTTCGTGCAGCCTTTCGTCCGCAAGTTCAACGACGCGTTGGTGGGCACGACCCAGGCCAACGACGCCGGGCAAATCAACTGGCCCGTGTTTCGCTACGCCGACGTGCTGCTGCTGTACGCCGAAGCCCTCAACGCCGCCCAGAAAGGCCCCAGCGTCGAGGCGCTCGACGCCCTCAACCAGGTGCGCCTCCGGGCGGGTTTAGCACCACAGGCGGCGGGGTTGAGCCAGTCGCAGTTTGTCGATGCCGTGCTCGACGAACGCCTGCGGGAATTTCTGGGCGAAGGCCACCGCTGGTTCGACCTCAAGCGCAACGACCGGCTGGCCGCGTACCTGACCAAGTATGGTTTCAAAACCGGCACCCACGAGGTTTTCCCCATTCCCCGGGTCGAACTCGATGCCAACAAAAACATGACCCAAAATCAAGGGTATTAATCCGTATGGTTCGATTGTCGTTCGTTGTCTTTTTTGCGATAGGCGTCGGGCTGACCCGCCTGTGGGGGCAGTCGGCCCCGGCCGTCCACCCGACCAAGCCCAACGTCATCGTCATTCTGGCCGATGACCTGGGCTACGGCGACCTGAGTTGCTACGGCTCCACCACCATCCGAACCCCCAACCTCGACCGGATGGCCGCCGAAGGGCTGCGCCTGACGCATTTCTACGCCCAGCCGCAGTGCTCGCCCTCGCGGGCCGCCCTGCTCACGGGCTGTTACCCGCAGCGGGTGGGCATTCCGTGGGTGGTGGGTCCCAAAGGCCCAGACTGGACGAAGGACAAGTATTTCGTGGGCCTCAACCCCGCCGAGCAAACCCTGCCCGAGTTGCTGAAAACCAACGGCTACGCCACCGCCTGCGTGGGCAAATGGCACCTGGGGCACGACGAGGCCCACCTGCCCACCCGGCACGGGTTCGACCAGTATTTCGGGTTGCCGTACAGCAACGACATGGTCTCGACGGCTGGTCCCGACTGGTCAGATTTGCCCCTGATCGAAGGGGAGCGCGTGGTGGAACTGAATCCCGATCAGTCGAAACTGACCCGGCGGTACACCGACCGGGCGGTGGCGTTCATCGACGCAAACCGAACCAGGCCGTTTTTTCTGTACCTGGCCCATTCAATGCCCCACGTGCCCATTTTTGCCTCGAAACGTTTCGCCGGAAAATCCGGTCACGGCCCCTACGCCGACGTGGTGCAGGAACTGGACTGGAGCGTGGGCGAGGTAATGAAGGCCCTGAAAAAAAATGGCCTGGACCAGAACACGCTCGTCATGTTCACCTCCGACAACGGCCCCTGGCTGCGGCAGGGCAACCACGCCGGGTCGGCGGGGGGGCTGCGCGAAGGCAAAGCGACCACGTTTGAAGGGGGCGTCCGGGTGCCGACGCTGGTGCGCTGGCCGGGGCGCGTGCCCGGCGGGGCCGTCAGCGCCGAACCGGCCGGGTTGATCGACCTGCTGCCCACGCTGGCTCAGTTGACGGGCGCGTCCCTCCCGCGGGCCACCATCGACGGGCGCAGCGTGGCCGACCTGCTGCTGGGTACGCCGGGAGCCAAAAATCCCAGGGACGTCACGTACTATTTCGCCGTGCATGAGCTACAGGCCGTTCGGAAAGGGCGGTGGAAATTGCACCTTCCCCACGCGTACGAGCACGTCGTCACGCCCAACCGCGACGGCGACCGGTCGGGCACGGTCGAGAGTCGGCGCACCGAACTGGCCCTGTTCGACCTGCAAGCGGACCCCGGCGAACAAACCAACGTTGCCGGGCAACACCCCGACACGGTGCGGGAACTGGAGCAGTTGGCCCTAACTTTCCGCGACGAACTGAAACGCACCCAACGGCCCGCCGCGACCGCCCAAGCCCGCTGACCAACCGACCTGCCAGCCATGCGCATGTTGTTGACCTGTTGTTGCCTCCTGGCCGGTCTATCGCTGAGCGGATGGGTCACCATGCCGCCGCCAGACCTCGCCCAGCCCCTTCCCACCCGGCCCAATGTGCTGATTCTGCTGGCCGACGACATGACCTTCAACGCCATTCGGGCGGTGGGCAACCCCGACATCATCACCCCCACGCTCGATTCGCTCATGCGGCAGGGCACCACCTTCACACGGGCGACCATCATGGGCGGGCACATGCCGGCGGTGTGTTCGCCGAGCCGGGCCATGCTCCTGACGGGCCGCCCGCTCTATCACCTCGAACGGCCCTACCCCAATAACCCCAGCCAGGTGCCGCTCGAAGGCAAGTACGAACTGCTCCCCGAAACGTTCCGCCGGGCGGGGTACGCTACCTTCACCACGGGCAAACACCACAACGGCAAAAAAGAACTGGCCCTGGGCTACACCCAGGCCCGGAGCGTGTTTTTCGGCGGCATGGGCGACCACGTGGGCCTGCCCCTCTTCGACCAGAATCCCATCGGCGACTACCCCGCCGATGGGGCCCGCCCGATGGCGCGGCACTCCAGCGAAGAGTTTGCCGGAGTGACGATCGACTTCATCCAGCGGCAGCCCCGCGAGCAGCCGTTTCTGGCTTACGTGCCCTTCACGGCCCCGCACGACCCGCGCCAGCCCCCCGCCGCCTACCGCGCCCTGTACGACGCGGCCAAGTTGACCCTGCCGAAAAACGTGCTGCCCGACCACCCCTTCGACAACGGCGAGTTGCAGGTGCGCGACGAAAACCTGTTGCCCCACCCCCGCGACCCCAAACGAATCAAGGAAGAACTGGCCGATTACTACGCCCTGATTACCCACCTCGACGCGCAGGTCGGGCGGATTCTGGCTACGCTCCGGGCCACGGGACGGGCGGAGAACACCCTCGTCGTGTTTGCCGCCGACAACGGCCTCGCCCTGGGTCAGCACGGGCTGCTGGGCAAGCAGAATTTGTACGAACACAGCATCCGGGTGCCGATGATCTGGGCCGGACCGGGCATTCCCAAAAACCAGCAGCGCCCGGCGCTGGTGTACCTGCACGATGTGTACCCGACACTCTGCGAACTGGCGGGCATTCAACCCCCGGCCTCGGTCGAGTCGAAGAGCCTGGTTCCGGCCCTGCGCAATGCCTCGGTGGTGGTCCACCCGACCCAGTACTTCAGCTACGGCAAGGTGCAGCGGGCGCTCCGCGACGACCGCTACAAGCTCATCGAATACGTGGTGAAGGGCAAACGGACGACTCAGCTTTTCGATGAAAAGGCCGACCCGCTCGAGTTGAGCAACTTAGCCAGCGACCCCCGGCAGGCGGGCCGGGTGAAGGCCATGCGGGCGGCGTTGGTGAAAACCCGCCGGGCCGAAGGCGACACGACGGCGGCGTTTTGGAGTCGGTTCTAATGCTCTTCAATACCTGTTTTGGGTAGGGCGGGAGGAACTATAACACCAACGGAGGAGGGAGCCTGGTCCCCTGATTGATTGCCCGGGATCGACTTGAGGAGTCAATTTTGATGGGCTTGAGCCTACTCCCGGGCATGAGGTTTTCACTCCTCATCCCGTTTTCTTGGCCCTACGGTGCTTAAGTCGATGGGTTTGAAGCCCAAGCCGAAAGCAGGCGAACCGGGTCTGAGGGTGAAGTTGAGGCGTTCGGGATCGGCAAAAAGCGGGTCCGAATAGACCGAGTGCCGGTCTTTGCCGCGTTGTTGCCACTGGGTCAGGGTTTCGCCGCCGAAGCGCAGGGAGTCGGGAGGCAGTTTCGGATTGAAATACAGGTTGTGGTCCAACTCGAACGTGCTTTGCAACTCGACGGTTTGGGGCTGGCGCGGCTTGTTGTGGAAGACATACGGAACATCCTGCCATTTTTTCGCAAACAAGTCTCCTTCGGTCCAGTACATGATGTTGTTCTCGAAAAACACGCTCCGGTGGGGGTCTATCTGCCCACGACTGAGCAGATTGAGCCGCGACAGAGCGAAGACGTTGTTGCGCACCATTACTTCCTTGCTGTAATGAATGTTGAAGGCCGCGAACTTTGTGTGATGCACCACGTTGTTCTCGACCAGCAGGTGCGACGAACCTTCATCCAGATAAATCCCCCAGCCGCCGTATTGGCTCGCGTCAACGTGGTGGATCAGGTTGTTGCGCAGAACGGTTCCGGGCAACAACCCCAGGGTGTAGATGGCCCCCATATCGGAGAGCAAACCCTGCCCAATGTCGTGAATGTGGTTGTGGCTGATGACATTGTCGCGGCTGACGCTGGGTAGGTAGCCCCACACCCACCCCACGGAAATTCCCGTGTAATACCCATGATGGATACGGTTGTGGAGTACCTGATTGCCCTGGGTATGCATGAGCAGTACCCCCACCGCCGACGGGTAAACTTCGCCGTAGTGACTAACGGTGTTGTCGGTGAGGAGGTTAAAACCGGTCCGCTCCAGCGGCGGGTCGTACAGGGTACCGCCGTTGATGCGAAAGCCCCCCGCCGCGAGCCGACTCAACTCATTGTGGCGAAACACGTTGTGCTGGCACCCTTTACCCAGTTCAACGGCGTAATTACCCAGTTCGGTAAACGAACAGCCCTCGAACCAGCAGTGGCGCGTTCCCGACATCGACACGCTCGCCGATACTTTTGCGGAGGCCTGTCCGTCGTTGATGATCCCCTCCGGCAATTCAAAGCGAGTATGTTTGAACGCCAGGTTGCGAAACCGGAGGTGTTCCACGTACCGAAGTGAACGGGCATCGCCTTCAAACCGTAAAAAACCGGGACTGACTGGCGCGACTACTGCCGTGTTCCCCGGTTCTTCGCCGGGCATTGGCACGTAAGTCAGTACCCCGTTTTGGGGGTTCAGGTACCACTCACCGGGGGCATCGAGCGCCTCGGGCAGGTTTTCGACGAAAAAGCGGGCGCCCGTTTTGTTGAAATCATCGTGAAACGGTTTTCCTGCCGGATGCTTGAATTCAACGACATTGCTGGTTGTATCGACCGATTGCATGGACAGGTGCAGATCATTCCAGAAGTGATACACCACCACGCTCACGGTAGGCTGGTTCACCCATTCGGGTCGAATGTCGCCTTTTCGGAATTCGAAGCGACGGTAGGTTTTTTTCGCCACGTCTTCGGGCGTATCGTGCAAAGCCACCACCCGGTAAAAACCCGTGTTGGGTGTTCGGGCGCGATGGCGCGTTTGCCCGTTTACCCAAATCTGCTGAAAGTTCCAGCCAGTACGGGAAACCTCCGGCAGGGTAGTTTGCCAGTAGCCCTTCGGGGTACGGGTCCATTTGGTCAATCGCTTGCCCCCGGTTATGACGACGGTTTCACCTGGGGCAGCGGCGTACGTAACGGGAGCACTCTGCGTGCCCGAATCGTCCGGTTCAAAAAGCAGCGGGTGTGTAATCGGGTAAGTTCCGCCTTTGATGACGACCCGAACGGCTGCCGTCCTCGTTTTTTTTCGGGACTCCCGTACCGCCTCCTTCGCTCGCTCCAGCGTTGCAAAAGCAGAAGGAATCGAGTGGCCGCTGGCGCGGTCATCGCCGGTTGGCTTGACGTAAAACGTAACCTGGGCGTTGGCCTTGGTGGCAAGCAGCACACCGGCGAGAAAACAAAGGCATCGCAGAAAGTGCATTCGTCGTACGGATAAGAGGGAAAGGATGGCTCAGGGTTTACGCAGATTATCCGGTGCCCAGGGGTCGATGGTGCGCTTTTGAAAGGCGTCTAATTTTTTCACCAATTGAGCGAAAACAGCTTCGTAACCTGGTTTTTTGTACAGATTATCGAGTTCGTTGGGGTCGGCCTCTACGTTGAACAGTTCATACTCGGGGTGGTAAATGAGGTCGTTGAGGGATCGCAGGCCGTAGTGGGTACCTTTTTTATCGACAACCCCAAGCCACGTCTGATGATACTGCCGGGCTGCGGGGTCGTCGAGTTGATAGGCTGTGTTGCGGATCAGTTTAAATTTCGTTGTCCGCACCATCCGCCGGGGGTAATACCAGGTGGGCAGGTGAAACGTTTGCGAGCCGTAGACCTCGTCCCATCCAGCCGGATTCTCCGTATCAAGTACGGCCCGGAACGAGCGCCCGTGCAACGTCAGTGAATCGGTTTTCACGCCTGCCATGTCCAGAATGGTCGGGGCCAGGTCGACGAAAGAGACCATGGCGTTGTTTTCGATGCCCCGCTTTTTGGCAAACGGACTTCTGACGATCAAGGGCAAATGAATCCCGGCGTCGTAGAGCGTGGCTTTTACGCCGGGTAACGCATGGCCGTTGTCGGAGGTGAAGAAAATGATGGTGTTGTCGTACACGCCGGTTTCTTTCAACACTTGCACTAGTTTGCCCACGCCCTGGTCCAATCGGCTCACCGACTGGTAGAATTGTGCCAGTTCGGCGCGGGTTTCGGGCGTATCGGGCAGGTAGGGCGGTACGATCACCTGCTGGGGCGAGTAGCGTATTTCCCGAATGCCCGCGTAGCCTTCCTCGCGGTTGCCGTAGCGGTCGGGTCTGAATGGAGAAGACGCCACTTTGCCGCCCCCTTCGTGGGGATCGCCGGAGCAGTAGAACAGTAGGAACGGCGGGGACTCGCCGGGGCGGGCAAGGCTCTGGATGAACGCGCGCGAGGTTTCGGTCAACTGCTGGTGGTCACGGGCATCGGAAGCGCTCAACTGGTCGAATTGATACACCGATTTTGGGGCTACGTGGTATTTGCCCACCAGCGCGGTGGCATAGCCAGCTTGTTTCAACCGGGTCGGAAAGGCCACGATGGTTGGAAACGTGCTGAAGTTGTGAGGCGGCGGAGTAAGCCCGTACATTCCGTTGGTGTGGTTGTGCAGGCCCGTCAGAATAACCGAGCGATTAGGGCTGCAACTCGAACTGTTCGAGAAGTTTCGCGTAAACTTCACGCCTTCGGCTGCCAGCCGGTCAATGTGGGGCGTTTGAATCACCTTGTTGCCGTAACAGCCCAGCGATTCGATGCTCTGGTCGTCGGTCACAATGACCACGATGTTTGGTCTTTTGTCCACTGCGGGGCGCTTGGGCACGACCCGGTGGCTGCTCAACACGAAAGCCGCAGCAACGAGGAAGCCCATCGAGAGGCCGAAGCCGGGCCAATGGATACGGGGGTTTGGGTTCATGCGGGGAGAGTTAACTTAGTTGAAGTACGACTTAGTTAAAGTACGACCGGGCGTCGTCGGGTCGGATGTCGGTGAGGGTGCCTGCGTAGTGTCTGAGTGTTTTGGGCTGGTACGGATGCCTGGCAATGGCCGCTTCATCGAGGTCGATCCCCAGGCCGGGACGATCGTTGATGACCATTTGCCCTTCCTCGAAATGCACTAGTTCGTTGGTAATTTCGGTACGCCAGGGTACGTCGCTACTCATGGTTTCGAGAAGGTAAAAGTTGGGCGTGCAGGCCGCCAGATGCAAGGTGGCCGCGTTGGCCACAGGGCCACTCGGGTTGTGCGGGCAGATGGGAAGATGGTAGGCTTCGGCCATCGCTGCAATTTTTCGCAGTTCCGACAGACCGCCGGCGTGACTCACGTCGGGTTGAATGAAATCGGCGGCCCTCAACTCAAACAGCGACCGAAAATCCCAGCGGTTGTATAACCGTTCTCCCGCCGCCACCGGCACCGAAATCCGACGCTTCACTTCGGCCAGCCCTTCCAGGTTCTGGGGAGGCAACGGTTCCTCAAACCACAGAATTCCGAAGTCGGACAGGGCCTGACCAACGCGTACGGCGGTGGGGAGGTCAAATCGCCCGTGGCCTTCGATGATCACGTCGGCCTTGTCGCGGATGGCATCGGACACGGCCCCCACACAGGCCATCGACTCCTTGAGTTGCTGCCGGTCGATGTGCCGATAGGCGCTGCCAAAGGGATCCCATTTTAAGGCTTTAAAACCCAGTTTGACGGCTTCCCTGGCTTTTTGGGCGAACTCGTCGGGCGTTTTGGCGGGGGCAAACCAGCCGTTCGCGTAGCAGGGTACCTGCTCCCGAACTTTGCCGCCTAGGAGTTGCCAAACTGGTACGCCGAGGTCTTTGCCCTTGATGTCCCAGAGCGCCATTTCGATTGCCGACAAGGCGCTCATCAGCACGGCTCCGCCTCGCCAGTAGGCATCGCGGTACACCGTCTGCCAATGCTCCTCGATCCGGTGAGGGTCTTTCCCGACCAGCATCGGTTCCAGTTCTTCGCACGCTTTGGCTACCGTGAGTTCTTTGTATTCGAGCGTAGCCTCGCCCACACCGTGAAGCCCATCGACGTTGGTCAGGACTTTTACAAACACCCAGTTCGTACGGTATGCGTGGCAGATGTGGGTAGTTATGGCCGTGATTTTCACAACGAATCGGGTTGGTTTAGTGTCAGAGTGGGGCCATTCAAAAAGGCGAGTCTTTTCGGCTACGCAACGCATGGCGTAACGCGCTACCGGGTGGTGTCAGGCTGTGGGCATCCCGCCCCTTCGGGTACGATTCATGGGTTGGCGATCCGATTTCGATTGAAGAAATACCGGTACGCGAGCAGCACGCTCATGGCTCCGACGAGGTACGGCAGGCAAAGCCACGAAAGTCCATCCGACAGGCCCAGTGAAGGCTTCAGATACCCCAGCAAAAAGGGCGCTATCGCCCCGGCTATGAAGGCTGCCATCGACACCAACCCGGCCACCGACGCCCGAAGGTGGGGGACTACCACCTCGAAAAGGGTCGTGTAAAAATTGGCTTCGTACACCCCCCGAAACAACCCGGACACGGCCATCCACAGGTACGTCTCGCCCGATGTAGCCGATTGCCCCATCAACCAGATGGCCGGAAAGCCTAGGAGTAGCCCCGAAGCCTGCACCAGCAAGCGGTAACGCGGCACTCGCCGGGCTACCCGGTCCGAGAAAACGCCCCCGGCCATGACCCCCACGAAGGCGGCGATATGGTGGTAAAACATGGACGAAAAGCCCGCGTCAGCAATCGACAAGCCGAATTTCTCGTGCAAAAACGTTGGCGTCCAGGTTTGGTACCCCACATTTACGAACACCAGGCAGAGAAACGCCAGCCCCAGCAACAGGGCCGATGGATTTCCGAACAGCATCCTCAGCGCATTTTGCAGCAAGACGCCTACCGGTTGCCTGCCCAGGGGAGAAAGCAACACGGGCGTAGGATGCAGCCGCCAGCCAATCAGTGCAGCCAGGAGCACGCCTGCGCCACCAAATCCGTAAAAAGCATGGCGCCAACCAAACTGCTGGGCCAGGTAACCGCCCAATGCCCCACTCAGAATCAGCCCGGCATACAACGACGACTGATGCACTGACAACGCCAACGCACGGGTTTGGATGTGAAACTGCCCAATGAGCGCGTTGGCTGACGGGGCGTAGAACGCTTCGCCACCGCCCACGGCTAGGCTGCGGAGCAGAATCAGGTGCAAGAGGGTGGTGCTCGAACCGGTGAGCAATGTCGCCAGGCTCCAAAACGCCAGGCTTGCTACGATGACTCGCTTGCGACTGTACAGGTCGCCCACGAAGCCCGCCACCGGAATAAACACGCCGATGGCCAGAATGAACAACGAAGCCACTATCCCAACCTGGGCGTCAGACAAGTGCAGGTCTGCCCGGATGAGTGGCAGGGCAACGTTGAACAGTTGGCGGTCAGCCTGGTTGAAAAAGAAGGCCAGCCAAAGCCAGCCAAGCAATTCCCATTTGTAAGCAGGTTTGGTCATGAGTTAGCGCATGTACATTCCCCCATTGATGTCGAGGGTCGCCCCGGTGATGTAACTGCCGCCCTCGCCGCATAAAAACGCAACCGCTAATCCGATTTGCCGGGGCTTTCCGATGCCCAGCGGTACCGACGCACTCAGTTTTTCGACCCGGTCGGGGCCGTGCGTTTTCAGAAACAGTTCGGTTTCGATGATCCCCGGCGCAATGGCATTGACGGTGATACCATGCGGCGCGACGGTTCGGGCCAGAGTTTTCGTGAAGCCCAGCATACCGCTTTTGGTTGCTGCGTAGTGTACGTGGCCGAACAAGGCGCCCTGCTCTCCCACCACCGAGCTGATGTTGACGATCCGGCCCGACCGCTGGAGTTGCATCAGGTCAATGGCTGCTTTGGCACACAGAAAACAACTCGTCAGGTTGGTGTTAATCACTTGATTCCAATCGTCGAGGCTTGCCTCGACGATGGTCTGCGCCCGTGACGTACCCGCATTGTTTACCAGAATATCCAACCGCCCGAAGTCGGCCCGGATGCTGCCAAACATCCGCTTGACGTCGGCCTCAACGCTGACGTCGGCCTGAATGAGCATGACTTGCCTGCCCATTTCCGCAATCTGGGCTTGAACCACGTCGCCTTCCAGATTGGGATATTTGTCGTTCAGGATGATATCGGCACCCTGTTCGGCCAGCACCAACGCAATGCCTTTGCCGATTCCCCGGGCCGAACCGGTCACGAGCGCTACTTTCCCATCCAATGGTAATGTCATGGCGTGATGGAAGACGGTACTAACTTGTTTTTTTGAAAACCACGACGGCCAGCCCGTGCTTGCCTAACCCGACCTGGACATTTCCCGCACCGGGCGTTACCGTCACAGTTCCCACCGACCCTGACTCGGCATACGTCCAGCCTACTGGGATAGTCAGCGTCGTGCGGGCATCTGGCAGGTGACTTTGGGTAAGGACCACGGCCGCCAAGTTATCCTGCTCGAAACGCCGGGCCTCGATATCTGGATTCGTGTGGTCGAAGCCCCGTGTATCGGTGTAACGACCGAGCAGAAGCAGGTCTTTAAAGCGACTTTTGAGGGCGTTGATTTGCGTCAGGTGCGCTTGGTAGTGCGGGGTTTCGTCGATCAGGGCGCGGCAACGGTAGATTTCCACGTCGTTGCGCAGGCCCTTGAGCACCGTGTGGTTTACCCGCCGTTCGATGTCTGTATCGTCGCGGATGTCGCGGTCAGACAGGATGATTTCGGGAAAGGTAAACCGAAACCAGTCGATGAAATTGGTGGTGCGGGGTTTTTCACCCCGTGCCTCCCAGTCGGGATTCAGCACGTCGGTTGCGCCGTACCGCGAGTGGACGTAATCGACCTGCATGGCCGTTACGTCCGTAAGCAGTTCGATTCCGATGGCCACGTCGGGATTCCGCTGGTGAAGAAAGTCGTGCAGTTGTCCGAGAATGGCTGATTTGTGCGCGATGGTTTTCAGATACGGCACCGGGAATTCCTTCGACAAATCCCAGTGGGGTTGTTCACCCCAGCCCATCTGGTCGTAGAACACACTCCGTGCGCCCAACCGGAGGGCCTGCCCGGCCATGTCGTGCAACTTTTTTTGCCAGACTGGATTCCTGAACTCCGCCACGGCAAACGTTCGCGAGTCGTACGAGCCGGTGAACGTACCCCGGCCACGAAACCGGTACGCATCGCTGATTTCAGAACCGGTGTTATCGCGGATAACCAACTTTTGCCCTCCTCCAGTCCGGTAAAAATCCGAAGCCTTGTCGATTAGCCGACCGCTGTAATAAAGTAACACGGAGCCGCCGCCTCGTTGAAACGCCTCAATCTGGTTCTTCAACGCCGTTTCGCCGCCCTGACTGGGGTCGGCCAGGTAATTCGGATAATCGTTATCGTGGCCACCCCGGTGCCATCCGTGCACGAGTACGCTGTTTATCCCTACCCCCTCCCCAACCGTTCTCACGCGGGTGCCGAGGTCTGAGTACGGGAAAAAACGTTCGCCGTATTGGTGAGTCATGATGATGCGCTGCCAGCCGTTCAGTTCACGAACCCACTGTGGTTCAAGCCGGTGTTTCCACCAGGTATCGACCCAGGCCCGATACAGCCGGGCTGTTTCGTGCCACGAGCCGGAGTAAGGCGCGATGACGTTGGCCTCGCACCGCCAGGTTTGTCCCGTCAGGCAGTTGGGGTATTTGTAAAAGCCAGCTTCCAGTCGATCAAAGACGAATTTCCGGCTTGGATACAGCCTCAACCCGTGGCCGGTGTCCTGAAAGGCATCATCGTGGCTGCCGAAGTAAATCCCCTGAGTTGGTCCCGTAAACGCGAAGCAATTGGCGGCAAGCCCTCCACCTGCCCAACCCGTCGGGTATTTTTGATCCATTTGCAAAAAATGCTGCGACGGCGGGTAGTAAGGCGGAAACGCGGCGTTGGCGGCGGCGATCTGCCGTTTGGGGTCGGCATAGCGTTGGCCGCCCCAGTACGTCGTCAGCAAGTGGTGGTCGGCGGGCAACTGGCAATTGGCCACGAGCGGATACTGCAACTCCCTCACCACCGTATGCGGTTCACGGTTGCTCACCTCCGCGCAAAATCGTACCTGTGCTGGTTCAAGAGATACCGTCAGTGAAAGGGCCATCGACAACGAGTTGCCATCGGCAACCAAACCGGAGTACCGGATTAGAATCGATAAACCGCGTTGCTCGATAACGGGCCGGTTGGCGGCGGGAGTCACCTCGATATCCCGCCGGGTTTTGGTATCGTACTGCAACCGCCATAGTGCACCTCCCGAAGCGTAGTTATGCCCGGTCTGCCGGTTGACTAACTGCGTCAGGTTCCCGCGCTCGTCGAATTGAACCAGCAGTCGCTCGTTTTGCAGCGTGTAGGTACGTTGCGCAAGGGCCACCCCCTGCGCAAACAAAAGAAACAAGGTAAATCGGTGGATCATGATGTTGGAAACCCTCAATAGCCTGGGTTCTGGTCGCTGGGGCTTAGGGCGGCGTTTGAGTTTAATTCCGAGAGCGGAATCGGCAACAGAGTAACGCCAGGGCGAACGGTTTTGCCGATGGCCGTGAGGGTCGGAACGAGTTGACTGGTGCGAAGGAGGTCGAATATCCGCCTGATTTCAAGAACAAATTCTAAACTACGCTCCCGAATCACGGCTTGTCGGAAGGCTTCTTTGCTGAGACCCGACAGATCGACGGTCGGCGCGGGCACCGTTTGCGGTACCTTGTACCCTCGCCGCCGAACCTGGTTCAACGCCGCGTACGCTTCGGCAGGAGGAGACCCGGCGGCCTGCGAAGCCGCCTCGGCGTACATCAGCAGGACGTCCGAGTAGCGGTACACCGTCGGGTTCAGGGGGCTGTTGTCCTGCGAAATTTCGTTGGGCGCGTTGTATTTGCCGAAGGCCGGGAACGGTCTTGAAGTGGTATAAACGCTCACCACCCGACCCGCTTTGTTGGTGATTTTATCGTACACGCTGACCCCTTTGCGCGCATCTTTATCGTCCCAGTTTCGCCACATATCTGATTTCTCATCCACCGACCAAACCTGCACCCCATTGGCGCAGTTTGGGTTGTCGGTACCGAACGCGTGGGCAAACGAGGCCATTGAGTTGCCAATCACTGGCCCGGCAAACTGAATCGAAAAGATGATCTCCGCGTTGTTCTCGTTGTCGGCAGCAAACACCCGGGCAAAGTCATCGAGCAAACGATATTGCCCCGTTTTGATGACTTCCTGGGCCTTGTCGGCCGCTTCCTGCCAGCGTTCCATGGTCAGGTACACTTCCGCCAGCATGGTTTGCGCGGCACCCTTGGTCACCCGGCCCACTTCGCTGCCGGCGCGGGTAGCGGGCAGCGTTTTCTCCGCTTCTTTCAGGTCGGCGATGATCTGTTCGTACACCTTCTCCTTGGTCGCTTTCGGCGTGTTGGTTTGCCCGACGGTCTCAATCTCAGCGGTCGTCAGCGGCACGCCGCCAAACAGCCTGACCAGGTTGAAATAGTTGTAAGCCCGGATAAACTGACACTCGCCTACGAGCGCGGCACGGCGGGTGGCATCCATGTTTATGCCTGGAATGCGCTGAATGCCCGTGTTGGCGCGGTTGATACCCTGGTACATCTGCTGCCAGACATTCATCACAAACGGATGGTCGGCGGTGATGTTGAAGTTATCGACGGCCTGAAAAACCGGATTCCGACCAATGGTAACTTGGTCGTCGAGCAATGATCCAAGGCTAAACCACCGGTTGGCAAAATAGTCGGCCGTCAGGAAAGGCTGGTAAGCGGCGACGACCGCGCCGTCGGCATCTGAAGCGGTTCGGTAAAAATTTTCGGTTGAAATGAAACTGTACACTTGTTCCTGAAGCGGGTCCTTGCACCCCTGCGAGAGGGTGAGGCACGTCGCGACCGTGAGTGAGGTCACGAGATGACGGGAGGTGAAGAAAATTCTCATCGTCCTGGAAATTAAAGAAAGAGTTAATATTGGGTTACAGGCCAAGTCGCAGGCCAACCGTCCAGGTTTTGGCGGCGGGATAAGCACCCACATCGACGCCTTTACGGAGATCCGAGCCTCCGGTTGAACTGACTTCCGGGTCGTAGCCGGTGTACTTGGTGAGCGTGAGGAGATTTTGCCCGCTCACGTAAAGTCGCGCCGCTCGGAGCCATTTCAGCCTCGTCAGGTTCTTGGGCAGGTTGTAGCCGAGTTGTACGTTCCGAAGCCGGAAGTAGGAGCCATCCTCGAAAAACCGGTCGGAAATTAGCGGGCTGACGTTTGAAGCCCGAGGGTACAGGGCCGCCGGGTTGGGATTCGTCGTCGTCCAGCGGTCCTTTACTTCGGCAAGTTGGTTGGCTCCCCGCGCAAACGAATCGCCAATGCTGAATTTGTTGGCGTTGAACACCGTCACCCCCGATACGCCCTGAAACAGAACATTCAGGTCGAAGTTGCCGACGCTCAACTGCGAAGTGATTCCATAAATCAGGTCCGGATTTGGTTTGCCGAGAATGGTGCGGTCGTCGGCGGTGATGCGGCCGTCCCCGTTCAAATCTTGGTAGCGCTGGTCGCCTGCTTTGGCATTGGGCATCAAGCCGGTCGCGTCCTGATTGGTTTCCCATAGCCCGTCCCGAACATATCCATAAAAGGCCGAAAGCGGCTCGCCTTCCCGGATGATGTTGACGGACTCGTTGAGGGGAGAAGCGAGAATCGGCGCGAAAAACTGTCCTCCCGCCACAGCCACGTCGAGCACTTGGTTGCTGTTGGTGGCCAGGTTCAGGCCAAGGTTCCAGCGGAGCTTGTTTTTGGTGAGAAGCACCCCGTCGGCGCTTAGCTCGAAGCCCTGGTTCCGCACCGAGCCGGAGTTGAACAGAATGCTTCCGAAGCCCGACGACAGGGCCACGGGAAGCTGAGTGAGCAGGTCGGTGGTATTTTTTACGTAGTAATCAAGGCTTAGATTCAGCCGCCCGGTCAGAAAGCTGGCATCCACCCCGACATTATACTGAGCTGTCGTTTCCCATTTCAGGCTCGGATTGGGCATGCTCACAGGGGCGTAGCCAACCACGATAGCCTGCCCCGTACCAAAGACAGCCGACACGGTGTTTAGTCGGGTCAGTGAGTTGTAATTACCGATTTCCTGATTTCCCGTTACGCCAAAACTCGTACGAAGTTTCAAATCGCCAATCCAATTGACATTTTTTAAGAAGGGTTCCTCGCTGACGCGCCACGCCAATGCCGCCGATGGGAAAAACCCCCATTTATTGCCCTCGCCAAACCGCGACGAACCATCGGCCCGCCCGGACACCGTGAGCAGGTACTTGTCCCGGAAACCGTAGTTTGCCCGTCCCAACCAGGAAAGCAGCGTGTTCTCGCTCCGGTTCGTCTGGGGAGTGTTTACCGTGCTACCCGCCGAGAGGTTGTCAGTGCCAAACAAATCAAGGGCAAAATTGGCCGTGCCAGCCCCCAACGACGTACCTACCGTTTGCTGCCAAGTGTACCCCGCCGTGAGGTCAAGGGCGTGGTTGGTGCCGAACTGTTTCTTGTACGAGAGGATATTCTCGTTCAAGTAGGTGCTGTTGTTGCTCGTGTTTACGGCGGCGGAGCCGGTCGAAGCGGGCAGGGTGCGCGACAGGTATTGATCCGTCCGTGAATCAATGTAATCGATGCCGAGTCGGACGCTAAACGAGAGGTTCGGCGTAAACGCATAGCTCAGATTGGAGTTTGCCAAAATCCGATTGGTGCTGTTTTCGTTGTCAAATCCTTCGGTGAGCAGCACCGGATTGATCCAGGCGGGGTCGGAGGTGGGGAGCGAGGCAATGTTGAAGTACGTTCCGTCAGGATTGGTCACCGGGGCATTGGGCGGGGCAATCAAGGCACTGTACACCACTCCGCTCAGGATATTAATGCTCGTGCGGGAACGCTGATTGATCGCCCGCGACGCCGTCATACTGGTCGAAAGCGTGAGTTTTGAGTTTAGCCTGTTGTCGAGGTTGGCCCTGACAGAGCCGCGTTTAAACCCCGACCCCCGCAGTACGCCCTGTTGCTCGAACCAATTACCCGACACACTGTATCGACTGGCCTCCGAACCGCCCGAAAAGGTTAGCGCGTAATTGCTGATCGGTGCCTGTTGGTAGATGGCGTCCTGCCAATCGGTGTTGGCAGGGTATCTGGAGGCGTCGGGGAAGGGAAGGGTAGCCAGGCCGAGGTTGCGGGCGCGTTCGTTGGCTAACTCCATGTACTCGCCGCCCGTGAGCATGGGCAATTTGTGCCGCACCGATTGAACGCCGTAGTAGGCCTCAGCATCCACGTGGCCCTCACCCGCCTTGCCCCGCCGGGTAGTTACGATTACGACACCGTTGGCCCCGCGCGCGCCGAAAATGGCCGTTGCCGAGGCGTCCTTCAAAACTTCCATCGACACAATGTCGTTGGGATTTATCGCCGCCAGCGGATTCGATGGCTGCGTTTGTCCATCGTTGGTGCCGATGTTATTGTAAACCGGGAATCCGTCGATCACGTAGAGTGGTTCGTTCCCCCCCAGCACTGAATTGCCCCCGCGTACCCGTACGCTGATTGCGCCACCGGGTGCTGCGTTGGACTGGACCACCTGCACCCCGGCCACGCGCCCCAACAACCCCTGTTCGGCGGTGGCAATGGGCATTTCCTGGATTGCCTGGGTCGACACCGAAGAAACGGCCCCGGTCATGTCGCGTCGGCGCTGGGTGCCGTACCCGACGACGACGATCTCGGACAATTCCCCGGATTCCGGCACCAGTTCTACGTTTACCACCGTCCGGTTGCCCACCAGGGCGGTGCTGGTTTTGTACCCGATAAAACTTACGACAAGGGTTTCCTGCCCCGAAGCCTGGAGTTGAAAACGTCCCTCGGCGTCGGTAGTAGTGCCTCGCCCCGTCTTTTCGATTTTGACGGTAGCTCCCGCCAACGGCTTGCCATCGCCAGTGACCAGGCCGTTGATACGAGTTTCGGATTGGGCGAAAGCGGCCCCGTTCAAGACCACTACACCGAGTGCCACGCCGAGCAGTCGGCGTGCGGGACTTACGAGGCCATTCAGTAGTAACGCGAGGTTCATAGAGGTCGGCGCATTTGAATTGACAAAAAATCGATGCAGCAAGTATAATATAACTTTTTTCATAAAATAGGAAATAATTTCGTGCAACCGATTGTGCAATCGGTTGCACGAAATTATTTTTTGTTCTTTGGTTTTTAAAAGACTTTTTTGACCGAAACCCCTTCCCGATATGCCTCGTCTGCCCCGGAGTCAACGCACGAACGTGACCATCTACCACATTGCGGAGAAGCTGAACGTGTCAGCTTCGACGGTGTCGCGCGCCCTGCGCGGCCACCCGAACATCCGGCCAGAAACCATCGAATCGGTCAAGAAGATGGCGCAGAAACTCAATTACCAAACAAACACCCTGGCTCAGAGCCTACGCGAACGGCGCACCCGGACGTTGGGGGTAATTATTCCCGAGATTCACCCGTATTTCTACGGCTCGGTGCTGAATGGAATTGAAGAGGTCGCCTTCCGAAAAGGCTATCACCTCATCGTGAGCAAGTCGTCGGAGACGTACGAGCGTGAAATGATGCAGGTATTCGGGTTGGCAAATCAGGTGGACGGAATTCTGGCCTGCCTTTCCCAGGAAACCCGGAAGCAGGATCACTTCAAGCAACTACGGCAGCAGGGGGTTCCCCTTGTTTTTTTCGACCGGGCACCGGAAAAATTTCCGGCACACAAAATTTTGTTCGACAACGAAGCCTGCTCCTTTTTGCTAACTGAGCACCTCATCAGGGCAGGTTTCAAGCGGATTGCCCACCTTACCGGCCCCAAGCACTTGATGATGTGTCAAGACCGGTTAAAAGGGTATTATAAAGCGTTGGATCGGTATCAGATCGGTAGCCATCCCGATTTGGTCCTGACTACGGGGTTTGGGTATCAAGAGGGCAGAAGTGGATTTCAGAAACTAATGAAACAAGAGGCCCCGCCTGACGCCATTTTTGCGGGCAGCGATCAAATTGCAACGGCCGTTGCCGTCGAAGCGCGACGGACTGGGCTAGTGATGCCCCGCGATCTGGGCTTGGTAGCCTTCGGGAGCGACCCGTTGAATGCTCTGCTTGAACCTGCCATCACCGGACTTGCCCCCAAAGGCTTCGACATGGGGAGTGCCGCTGCGCAGCTATGCATTCGGGAAATAGAAAGCACCAACGCTACTTTCAAACCACGAACCGAACTTTTATCCTGCGAAATCATCATCCGTCAATCGAGCGTGAGGTTAACTGATGAGGAGCAATTGGTGTCCAGTTACAGCAAATACATTAAACGGGACACTCATGGTGATGAGGTAATATATATATATTGACACAAGTTAGGTGTAAAATCTGCTGTCCCTACGGCACAGTTAAGCGGTTTATCCCACACCACAAAGTGTCCGAAACGCAAACTGGCATTCGGCGGCATCTGCTGGGCACCGGAGCTTTAAAGCAGATTCTGGTGCACGAAACTTAATTGCGGATTTTGCCGGACTGCACGAGCCTAGTGGTTTAAAGTGAGTTATGATTAATGTCTTTGATAGACAATGATTTACGAGCAAAAGGGCCGGGAAATTGCGAAGTTTGGTGTGCAACCATCCAAAACCAGCAGTCCCCGACTCCATGCTATACCGAGCGGTGGACCGTCAAAACACGGAGAAAAAACTCGTCGAAATCTTCATGGCCTGCGATGATTTTTGCTTGGCCCTACAGACCTGGCAGGCCAATGGTCATCTGGCCGGGATGTGCTCCTCCGGACCCGCCAACGAGTGGCGGCTACCCCTGAACCAGCCCGCCCCGCCAGTTGGCCGACAGCGAAGCCCTATGCATGGTCATCTTTTAAGTATCTTATAATCTAAGTTTCTCGGTATTTTTTATTGGCCGGGTTGACCTTGCAATACTGGGAATTGAGCTTCTGACGAGCGTGTTGGGTGGTGAACTGCCAGCTAATCTTGACGGCTTGCTCGTTGCGCTCGCTGGCCCAAGCCAACACTTGGGTTTGGAGTTGCTCCCGGGTGGGAATCCGCCGGTTGAGGCATTGGCGGGCCAGGGCCGAGAATTCCAACTCAACCATGTTCAGCCGCAGCGGCGGACCGCCAGGAGCCGCACCTGGGTGTGTAGTAAAACTCGAAGCGGGCCACCAGGGCGGCGGCTTCCGCAGCCGGTAGCTGCTCGTAAAAAGCGTTCGGGCTGTGGGTGTTGAGGTTGTCCTGCACCAGTCGGATTTTGACCGCATCGGGGTAGGCCGCCGCCAGCTTTTGCAGGAAGCGGGTGTACTCTTTTTTGGTGCGTTGCGAGAAAACCGCAACCAAGCGCTGCCCTTGCAAGGGTTCCACTGCCGCCAGCACCACGCACGAGCCGTGCTTGGTGTAGCTGTAATGCTCTTTAGCTACCCGTCCGGGCCGGGGAGCCAAGCCCTCCACGACGTCACCAATCAGGAAGCAGGGCCGTTCGTCGAAGCATACCAGGGGATAGCGGGCGTCGTGGGGCAAGGCGTAAAGCTGCAAAAGGGTTTCCATCCGCGAGAGGTATTCGCTGGTGATTTTGCCCAGGCACCATTGCCGCTTAAGGTGCGGTTTCAGTTCGTTTTTTTAATCAGCACCCCCGCATGGTTGTGCGAGAGGTGCTCGAAATAGCCCAATTCGACGGCCTTGCTGGCCAGCAGCCGCAACGACCACTGGCTGCGCCCATCCGGGGCCTGCGAGCAGGCCAGGGCCGTGAGTTTGGCGGCTTGCTCGCCGTGAATCTCCACGGGGCGCCCGCTACGGGGCTGGTCGGTGAGCAACCCCAGCGGGTCGCCCTCGGGGGGAGCACTGCGGTAGCGGCGGCACCAAGCCGAAACCGTCGCGTAGGTGACGTTGAGGGTTTGGGCCACGGCTTGGAAGGTTTTGCCCCGGTGCAACTCCAACAAAGCCGTGGCGCGTTTGAAGGTTTTGACCGGCAGGCTCCCCGTTGCCAGCAGGTGACTCAGGTAGGCTTCGTGCTCCGGAGTCAGAATAAGGTGTTGCTTGACCATTCTCAAAAATACATATAAACTTAGATTACAGGGTACTTAGAAGCTGATTGAGTTAGGTGCTGATTGAAACGAGAAGGCCGCCAATCAGGGTTAGGTTGTGTGCAGCAACCGTATTTCTCCGACCTGACGGCCTCTCGGTGGCAAGGTATCGCAGCGGCGAACCGTTGAAAACCTTATCGCCGTCCAACGAAAAAGCATTTGGCCCCTCCAACGCATCGTCGAAGCTATATTCTATGTGACCGCTCCGGCGACCCGGCAAAAATGGCGTGGTCTGGCGGGATTTGCCCGGTGGTTTTCCGCCCTGGCAGACGGTGTATTGGTACTTTCGCAAGTGGGACAATACGACAACTGACTGTTGATTGTCAACGAGTTGACCATGCTCCACCGCCTCAAGACCGACCAACAGCCTCTGCCTCCGGTGGCCCTGGTCGACCCGCAGAGCGTCAAGAACTCGGCCACGGCCACCGAGTGCATGGGTTTCGACGGGGGCAAGCTCATCAAGGGCCGCAAGCGGGTCTCCGCCGTCGACACGATGGGGCACGTCTTGTGGAACGTGGTGCAAGCGGCCAACCTCCACGACGGCAAGGCCGGCGTGCTGCTCTGGGAGCAAGCCCAAGCCTTCAACCCGCTGGCCGGGCGGGTCAGCCGGGTGTACGCTGACGGGACGTTTGGGGGACGCTTCAAGGAGGAGTTGGAGGGTGTGCATGGCGTGGAGGTGGTCATCACCAGCGCGGCGATTGAGTGCCAACCTGCTGACGAAAAGCTGGTTGTTCACAAGTGCGGTGGATTGTCGAACGCACCATTGCTTGGTTGGGCAACAACCGCCGCCTCTCGAAGGACTACGAGCGAACGACGCTGTCGGCGCAAACCTTCATCTGGATTGCCCACATCCGGCGCACCTTGAAACGACTTTGGCTTTAACTCAAACAGCTTCTTAGTTTTAGGGCCAGGTCCAAGTGAAAGCAATGTTGTAGTTCGACGGGTCAACGTTCCATTTTTTGAAGAGTCGCTTGGCCAGTCGCAGATCGAAGCGGTTGCGATCCATCACGCCGATGCGTTTGACCATCGCCACCAATTCATCGCGCACGGCGGGGTCGCCCTCGCCCATCAGGTCTACGATGTTCAGCGCATGCGTCCGGGCCGCTTCGTCGGCAGCGCGCATCCCCCGAATCAAGGCGGCTCGTCCCGCGTCCGGCTCGCCCAGGGCGTAGAGTACTTCGGCGGCGGCAATGGCGACATTATGCACGGAATCACCGACCGCTTTCCGAAGGGCCGGTAGCGCGGGTTTGGCGGCATCGCCCACAATCCGCAAGCCCGTGGCGCCCCAGTACCGAATGGCCGGGTCGTCAGCTTGCAAAAAACGCAGTAACGTCGGTACGTCTTTGGCCGTGGCGGCGGTGGCCCGTTGAGCGGCCCCAATCAGGGCGGGCAGTTTGACGTTCCCACGGCGCATGTAGTCATAGGCCGGAATGGTGCGAGTGCGGGCAACCATATCGGCTTCGGGCATAAAACCCGTGTCCCGGATGGTCAGCATCCAGTCGGTGTGCGCTTTTCGCATCCGCTCCAGCACCGTTTTGTACTTCGGGTTCTGAGCCAGGTTGTTGACCTCCCAGGGGTCGTTTTCCGAGTCGTACAATTCCTCTACCGGCTTCGACTTCCAGAACGCCTGCTGCGTTTCATTACACGTTCCGGTTTGGCAGGCGGCTTCCCAGGAGCGCGTGGCCTGCGACAGCCAGAGGTACTCCTGCTGCGGACCGTACACCCGGTGGGGCATGTAGTTGCGAATGTAGCGGTACTGCTTGTCGCGCACGGCCCGGTACATGTCGTATCGCTCCTCCTGACGGTCGCGAGACGCGTAGACGTACTGCGGGTCGGCGGTTTTCTTCGGTCCTAGGAAGGCTTTGCCCTGCATGTAGGCGGGAATCGGACGCCCGAGGATACTGAGCAGGGTGGGCGGCAGGTCCACAAAGCTCACCAGCCGGTCAATTACGCTGCCGGGTTGGCCGACGGGCCAGAGGTGCTTGTATTTCGTTGGGATGTAAATCAGCAGTGGCACACGGGTGCCAGTTTCGTACACCCAGCGTTTGCTACGGGGCAACACGCCTCCGTGGTCAGAGTAGTAGAAGACGATGGTGTTGTCGGCTGCTCCGCTCGCTTCGAGGTCGGCAAGGTGCTTGCCCACCCAGGCGTCCATGTCCTCAATGTTGTCGTAGTAGTAGGCCCAGTCGTGGCGGAGTTCGGGGGTATCGGGGTGGTAGGGCGGCAGTTTGACTTTGTCAGGGTCGTGCCGGAGTTTCTGGCGGGGTTTGGGTGGAAACAAAGAGCTTTCGTGCGTCAGCATGGAGTTGAAGACGGCGAAAAACGGCTGACCGGGCTTGCGGTTTTTGTAGTGAGCCGTGTTCCCGAGTTCATCCCAGATGCCTCGTGTTTGGGCTTGGTTGATGTTAAAATCTTCTTTGGAATTATTAGTGCAGTAGTACCCGGCCTCGCGCAATAATTCGGGATATAGCCGCACCGCGTCCGATTTGTTGTACTCGCTCCGCATATGCTGGTGGCCGTTGGCCGTAACGTACACGCCCGTGATGAGCGTGTTGCGGTTGGGCGCACACACGGGCGAGTTAGCAAAGGCGTGCGTGTAGCGAAACCCCCGCCGGGCCAGCTTGTCCAGGTTGGGCGTGGTAGCGAATTGGTCGCCGTAGCAGCCCAGAAAGGGCGAATTGTCCTCGCTGGTGAGCCAGAGAATATTCGGTCGGTCAGGCTGCTGGGCAAAAGCCGCAATTCCGCAGTTGAACAGCAATCCGATCAGAAAAACCCGCAGGAGAGTCCCGGAGATAAGGCTAGGTCGTATCATAGGTTTAGTCGTTTTCGGTTTTGGCGGCTACGGCCGCAGTTACGTCGACAGGCTGCACCACAACGCTGCTGAGCAGGCATCCCGCGGGCATTGCATCCAACTCAATCTGCACATGCCCCGTCTGGGTTGAGACGCGAAATCGGCGGACGACCGCCCCATTCCGACCTGCTCCTGCACCGGATGGTTGAGTGCCCAGTTCTTCTCCTACACCCCCGTTCGCATCGCCCCGCACCTGAACGGGTACGGGCATGGACAGTTGACTGTTTGTCCCGGCGGGTACAAACGACAGACTCACTTCGTACGTACCAGGCGATGGGCGCGCGTCGGCGTAGGTGTAGAGCGGAATCGTCAAGGGTTTAGCCGTGGTCAGTCCAGCCGTGTGCCGTTCGTCAGCGGCCTTCGGATTGAGCTGTATCCGGCCCCCGGTTTCCTGCTGCCCCAAGCAAGGCCATACTTGGCCGTCCTTCGTAAAAAAGTAGGTGTGGGTGCCCGGAAACTGGGCCAGTGGCTCGTGGGACGTTGGGCGGAACAGGTACCGAATCGGTTCCAATCCTACCGCCTGTTGCTGGGCCACGACGTAGGGCAACCAGCGTGTATTGAGCGAAATCAAAATGCCTTTTTCGCCTGGCGTCAGACCCAGAATGCTCGAAAACCGGGCGTACTGGGCAATGACCTTGCGGGGGTTCAGGGACTTCACGAGCCGCTGGGCTTCCGCCCTCTTGCCCGCTTTCCATTGCAGGGCTGATTGTTCGACGGCGTACTGGGTGACGAAGAAATCGTGTATGAACGTTTCCAGGCCCTCGAAATAGCTCAGGAGTCGTACTGCCTCCGCGCGGACTCCTTTCCGGTCAATTTCACGCAGAAACGCCTGCCGCCGGGCCGCGTTCTGAATCATTTCCTGCGGCTTTTTCAGTGGCTCGTCAATGAGCAGATCGGTGGTTTCGCGCCCAAACATCGGGGCTGTCTGCATCCAGTCGAGCAGGTAGGCGCTCATCCGGTCGGCAGCCGGTCCTGTGAACACTTGCTGGGCCAATTGCCGACAGGTTTCAGCTAAGGGCTGGTTTCGGGTACCCTGCCAGATTTGATTGAGCGTGTTTTTAAAGTACAAATCCAGCGGTCGGGTGGTCCAGTGAATGATGCCCAAAGCGTGAACTTGCTGCGAGTCGAGTTGGTTGTGGATGGCCGGGAAGGGCTGGTACGGTCGCCCCAGGTACGTGTGGTCGTCGTGGTGCGCCCACACGAACGGAACGACGGCTCGCTCCCGGCTGACAGCTCCGATGCTGGCCTGCGAACGGGGTGCCGAAAACCGAACGAAGTGGTCCAGCCCTACCAGCGCCACGTCGGGCGGCAGAAATCGGTGCATGGCGGGCATGTAGTCGAAATCCCAGCTCCCCACCGAAATGCGGGCGTCAGGAGCGAGCTCCTGCGCAATACGCCGGTAAGCCGTCGCGATTTTGCCAATCGCGAACAGCCCCGCGTACTCAGGGTCATCGTTCAGCTCAGGATGTTTCTGCTTCAGGGCGAGAAACTCCCGCCGCCAGGATTCGGGCAATTCGTCGAGCGTGATGTGTCGCAGGTAATTCCAGGGACGCTTGAGTTTGTTGCGAAACCAGACGCAATAATCGTCGATGTCAGGGTACTCGTCCCGGATGTTCTGAAACTGCGCGCGGTAGTAGGCGTACCCCTCGGGTGTATCCGGGTTTGCCACGTACACCTCGCGGTCGTTCAGTTTGAACCGAGCCGAGGCCGGCAGCGTCTGAATAACGGCCTGTGGATTCGCTCCTTCAGTGTCGCAGTCGTTGGCCAGTACCACCCGCATTCCCCACGCCTTTGCGTAGGCAAAGACTTGTTGCATGAGGGCACGGGCGGCCGGGTGCTTCTGCGCATCGGGTACCTGTGCAACGTTCGAGCCGAATACTTTTTCGGTGAAAACTGACCCGCCGTTCATACGCCGGACGTCGTTGACGTGCTGCGTTCCCCAGTCGCGTCCGCTGTTGGACGTCGTCAGGTACCCGATGGGTTTGGTAACGCCGTTGTACGAAAACTGAATGATGGGGTTGTTGCCGTAGGTGTGAATCATCAGCGTATTGAACCGCAGCTTCACGGCCTGCCGGATGTAGTACTGCCAGTCAGGCAAGTTCCAGGTCGAGCAGCTCGACAGGAAGTTGTGCCAGTCGAGTACCATACGGTCCCGCACCAGGGGTTCGTCCGTGAGGCGAATGGAAAACAACTCGTTCGGGTCGGTACGGGTCGGAACGGTTTCAAACGAGAGGTAAAATCCACAACCTGCTTTTTCCAGCAAACCGTAGGTTCCGTACAGCAACCCCCGCGGACTACCCGCCCGCACCTCCAGCGTTGAGGCGCTCCGGGGCGTGATGGCGTACCCCTCGACGGGCAATATGGGGTCAAGCCTCATCTGGATGACCTGCCTGATACCCGTCGTACTCTGCTGCACGGAAAACCGGTGCTGCGGGTACATTTTGCCTAAGTACCTGGCCAGTTCGCGGGCGGCCAGGCTCTCCTGCGCTGTCGGTTGACTCCCTGTCCGGATGGCAATGTGCACCGCTTCCTGGGCCTGTACCGCCTGGATGAAAACTAGCCAAAACAGACCAATTCGGCAAATGAAACCGACGTTACTTAAGGCTCTCATAATCAGCAGAATTTTAGTCTCTCTGTAGGATGGACAAGGCGGCTTTCATATAACCCATCGCGTAAGCCATACCCGCATACCACGGAGCCGGACAGGTCATCTGGGGCGTATGATCGGGAATGAGTACCCCCTCGAAGCCATTCTTTTTGAGGATGCGCAGAATCCGAATCATGTCGATATCGCCCTCGTCGACAAACACCTCGCGGTAGTGCGGCACCTTACCCACCACGTTCCGAAAATGAATGTACCCGAGCGCGTTCTGGCGGCTGTACTGGTCGGTCGCTTCGTAAATGTCGCCCTCTGTCATTTCGGCAATCGATCCTAAGCAGAACTCCAGCGCGTTGGCCCGGCTGGGTTGCAAATCGAGCAGGCGCTGGTACATTCCGGGTTGATAGACGAGCCGGGGCGTGCTGCGAATGTAGGGCATGGGTGGATCATCGGGGTGGGCGGCCAGCCGAACGCCCGCTTCCTCGGCGACGGGAACGAGTGCGTCGAGGAAGGTTTGCAACCGTTGCCAGAGTTCGTCGTGACTGATGCGCGGCAGGTAGCCTTCCGTGGCGGCTTCGTCGTAAGTCATGTTCCAGACCATGCCGTTGGGAATCGGGTGCTCGTCCACCTCGTCCATGCCCACGCTCACGGCCCCACCCCGCGCAAAAGGCCCGGTGGTGCGGCTCGCTACGCCCGCCAGCGAGAAGTTGTAGCCCATAATCGGGATGCCCGCCTGCCCGATGATTCTAATTTGTTCCTGGAGCTGCGTCAGTTGTTCGACTTTGCGGGGGCCGTCGAGCAGGACGTCGTACCACAGGGCCGGGTCGAAGTTTTCAATGGCTTCCCACACCAGCCCGTGGGCTTCAATACTGGCTTTAAGCGAACGCAGTTCATCCAGCGACCACAGCGCGCCACTCCCCGCCCGGCCCCAGCCGCCCTTTTTGCCGATGGGCTGATTGGCCTGTTCCTTGCCGTTATCGGCATGGTTGAAGTAATCGACTAGGTGCACCACCACGTGCGTAGCTCCGCACTGCTTGGCAAAGCGAAAGTGGTCGTCGTTGAGCATGTGGCGGTACAGGCCAAATCCTAACTTCATGTCGTAATTCTTTAAAAACCGATGGAATTGCCGCCATCGACGGGCAAACAGATGCCCGTAATGAACCGGGCCGCGTTGGAAGCCAGAAACGCCACTGCGCCGCCGATGTCGGCAGGAGTACCGAACCGCCCGGCTGGGGTACGGCTCAGAATTCGCGCTTTTCGGGCGGGATCAGCTTCCATGATTTGTAAGAACATGGCTGATTCGATGAAACCCGGTGCCACGGCGTTGAACCGAATGCCCGTGTGCGAGTACTCGGAAGCCAGCGTACGGGTCAGGCCGAGTAGGGCGGTTTTGGAACTGCTGTAAGCCGCCACCTGCGTCAGTCCGTACAGGGCTGACATCGAGCTGATGTTAATGACTGAGCCAGAACCGCGGGGTATCATCACCCGCAGCGCCGCCCGCGTGAGTGAAAATACCGACAGCAGATTCGTGTCGAGAACGGCCTGAAACTCTTCGTCGGTGGCATCCAGCGAGGGCTTTTTGCTGTGCATCCCGGCGTTGTTGACGAGCGTGGTCAGCGGTCCCACCGTGGTTTCAATCCGTTCGATGAGTTCCGCGTGGCCCGCCTTCTCGCGTACGTCGTTTTCCAGCGCCACGCAACGTTCACCCAGTTCGTTCCGGGCCGCGAGGAGTTTATCGGGCGAACGGCCCGTAATGACGACGGTCGCGTTCAGCGCGGTCAATTGGCGGGCGATTCCAAACCCGATGCCGGTCGCACCGCCCGTTATCAAGGCCACCTGGCCGTTTAGATCAAAAAGATTGGGCATACGAGTTGGGAATCGTCGACTTCACCATCAACCGGATGATGAGCCAGTTGAGGAGGTACACAGTGGCGGCAATGAAAAAAATAAGAAAGTAATCGCCGGTTTGTTGAAGGACTAATCCCACGAACGAAGCCGACATGGCCCCGCCGATGGCCCCGAAAAAGCCACTCAGGCCCGTCACCTGCCCTACTACGCGTTTCGGGAATACGTCAGAAATCAAGGTAAACATATTCGCCGCCCAGCCCTGATGTCCCGCCGCCGCCAGCGAGAGCAGGCCGACCACGACCCACAGGTTTCGGGTTTGGGCCAGGAGCATAAGCGGCAGTACCAGCAGTGCACAGCCCAGAATGGCCCGTCTCCGCGCCACGTCGGGCGGGGTACCGCGCCCAATCCACCAGGACGACAGCCAGCCCCCACCGATCCCGCCCAGACTCGACACGGCATAAATTAGAATCAGCGGCAGCACGATCTCCTTGAGGTTTACGCCGTAGGACTTGCTGAGGAAATCGGGTATCCAAAACAACATGAACCACCAGACCCAGTCGGAAATGAAGCGCGTCAGGCAGATGCCGACAGTGGCTCGTTGCGTGATCAGCACCCGCCACCGGACAGGCGTAGCTGCTGGCTCGGTACCGTCCTGGCCGATGTAGCGGGCTTCGTCGGCCGTCAGGCTGGGGTGTTGAGCTGGATGCTGGTAGAATCCCCACCAGGCAATCAGCCAGACAAAACCCAGCGCTCCCGTGAGAAGGAACGCCCAGGGCCAGCCGAAGGCCGACGTAATACCCGCTACCAGCGCGGGTGCTACAATCGCCCCCACGGTCGAGCCGGCATTGAACACCCCCGTAGCCAGGGCCCGCTCCCGGCGCGGAAACCATTCGGCTACGGCTTTTACAGCCGCCGGAAAATTAGCGGCTTCGCCCAGACCCAGTACGAAGCGAGCAGCGGCGAAACTAACCACGCCGTTAGCCAGCGCGTGCGCCATCCCGCCCAGGCTCCAGACCAGTACCGCCCAAGCGTAGCCCAGCCGCGTTCCTACAGTATCGAGCAGCCGCCCGGCCACCAACAGACCCAGCGCATAGGCAATCTGGAACGCCGTGACGATGTAGCCGTAATCGGCCTCGCTCCAGCCGAGGTCAGTGGCAATGAAAGGTTTCAGAATGCCAATCACCTGCCGGTCAAGATAGTTGATCGTCGTGGCGAAGAACAGCAGCGCCGCCATGCGCCAGCGCACGGTCCCGATGGGTCGGGCCAGCAAGGTTGGGGGCACAGTCATCACATAATCCCGAAATGGTTGAACGCCTCGACAGTATTCATGCCGTTTTCAAGCGCCTTGAGAACGTGTCGTTCCCCCCGCACTTTCTCGAAGGCTCCGGCAAATGCCTCCCGTTCGGCTTCCTGGGGTACCACCAGCACCCCGTCACGGTCGCCGTAAACGATGTCGCCGGGGTGAATACGGACCTGCCCCCACTCAATCGGTATGCGGTAATCGACCACCTTGCCACGTGGACCCTGATCCTGCGCGTATCCTCCCATTGAAAATGTAGGAAAATCCAGCCGAAGAATTTCGTTGGTATCGCGGTGGTAGCCGTTGACGACGGCACCCGCCGCTCTGAGCATCATGGCCCTTGTACTCATCAACCCACCCCAGAGTGCGTAGCGGGGCGATGCCCCCGAACAGATATAGACTTCGTGTTCGTTTAGACTGTCGAGGGCTTCAAACATTAGTCCGAATGGCTTTTTCATGAGCGGGTTTTGGGTTTGCGGAACCACTTCGTTGAATACGTCCATTTCCAGAACCGGCATGGCGCGTCCCATAACCACCATCCCGGCGTCAACGGGACCGATGCGAGGGGGCAGAAACTGGTGCATAAAGCCCAGTTTGTCCAGCACGTCCCCCACCAGAGCCGGAAATAGCTCACGTTTTGCCAGTTTAAATAAGTCAGCGTCGGTTTCCCAGGTGTGCATACGTTGGTGACGGGTTAGTATCCAGGATTCTGTTCGATCTTCTTGCCAATGTTGGCGTCAATGAAAGCTTGGGGGATGGGAAACAGGACGTGCTTCGGTTTAAACGTGCTCAAGGTCAAGGCCAGGCCGTTGTATTTCATCACCCGCTCCTGCAGTTTGCCGGTCCGGTACAGTGTTTTGCGTCGGGGCTCTTCAACCAGTAGCTCCCGGAGCCGTTCATCGAGAAGGTAGTCGATGTCTACCTGCGCGGGCAGCACGGGCTTGGCGTTGGCCCGGCCGCGTACGACGTTGATGTCATCTGCTGCTTTTACTTTGTCGCCTTTCAGCAGATAGGCTTCCGCCCGGAGCAGGTATGTTTCGGCCAGTCGAAACAGGGCAATGTCCACAAACGTCCGCCCCGACGTAGCACCGGCCAATGCGATGCCCTCGATTTTGCGAGGGTACGGATAAAAGCTATTCAGCGTATCCAGGAACGCGTGGGGCCGAATTCGCTGACCGAAAAACCGCGAGGCCGGGTTATTGTAAGTCAGTTCGCGGCGCATGTTGAAGCGCGAGTTCCGCATGTCGTTCGGATCTTCCTTCCAGATGCCATGAATGATGTGATTGCTGGGACGCATCCAGGCCACGCCGCGCCCTAGGCTATCAGTTAGTAGCATGGCAACCCTGTTGTCGGGGTCACGGGTCTCGAAATAGCGGGGTCCCCAACACCGGATCCAGTTATTGCCGTTGTTGCCGCTGGGCGTACCGCCCGGTGTTTGAAACTCGACCTGCATCACCCACAGCGATTCGGTATTCCCTGACGAACGGTTTTGATTACCGTCTCTGAAGAGGTCGGCGTACGGGTCGCCTGGTTGGTCTTTAAAACGCCCAAAGCGGGACGTCATTAGTTTATTCCGTCCTGATTCAATCACTGCCGTGGCTGCGGCAATGGCGGCATCGTAGTTGCCCAAGCTGATATTCACTTCCGTTAGCAGGTGATTGGCCGCATCACGCGTGATGCGGCCCGATTGCGGCTCCGTAACCGGAAGCCATTTCGAGGCGAATTCCAGGTCGGTTTTCGCAAACTGCAACACCTCCTGCCGCGAACTGCGCGTAAAATCCAGCTTGGGCTCGCTGTACACTTTGTCGACGATCGGTACCCCACCGTACAGGTTGGCCAGGTGGTTGTACACGTGAGCCCGGAAGAAGCGGGCCTCGGCGATGACCGCGTTTTTTTCGGCTTCGTTCGACCAGACTGCCGTCGGGCGTTCGGCAAAGTCGATGATCTGGTTGGCGCGGGGTAACATGGTCAGGTAGGCCCAGTTCCAGTGCCAAGTCACGGCGGTGTAAACGGGCGTGAGGGTCGCCTCCACGTCGCGCATGCGGGGGCCAATCTGCGCATTGATGGTACCAATATCAGTAGCCAGATACAAAGCCCACTAGGTACTGACGTCGTCCTGGTTCAGCATCAGATCGCGGTTCCCGGCATGTAGGGCCGTGATGGCGGCATCGAATCCCGCCTTGTTTGTCAGCGTAATGGAGGGCGAGAGAAAGGACAGAGGCTGCTCATTTAGTACCTCCTCCTTACAGCCCGCCAGCCCTTGCAGCAGGACAAGCAGCAGGGTGTAACGTAGGGTATTGTTTGAAAAAGTCATCGGAAAGGTCGGTTAGAGCGGTTAAAGGCTTAGGTTAATGCCGACCGAGATCGTGCGGGGGGAGGGAAACATGTCGCTGCGGAAGTAGGGCGTAGTGAGCGAGGCCGTTTCGGGGTCCATGCCCTGCCAGTCGGTCAGCGTCAGCAGGTTACGTCCACTCACATAAATCCGCAAGCTGTTCATCTTCAGCCGGTTTACCACCGCTTGAGGCAGGTCGTAGGCAACCGAAGCTTCCTGCAACCGCACAAAATCGCGGCTTTGGTAGTAACTCCGGTTGAAGGGATTCGTGTAAGCAAGCGAGGGGCGGGTGTTCGATTTGTTCTCGGCGGTCCAGTAGCCGATATCGAGTGTATTGGCGGCTCGTCCCGGAAAATTACCCAGACCATTGCCCCCAGCGGGGTTGTCGGTTGCCAGTGTAGGGTTGTTGCCTATCCAACCCAGCAAGGAGTTGATATTTAGTTGAAAGCTGAAGTTTCCGTAGCGAACCGAATTGTTGAGACTCCAGCGAAACCTGGGCTGCAAGGTTCCTAGTACCTGCCTGTCATTGGGGTCGATTTTTCCGTCACTATTCGTATCGGCCATCCGGATGAACCCGGCCCGCTGCCCCGTCGGAAGTTGATCTCCCTCCTGGTAGATGCCGTCCATTACGTAATCGTAAGCCACCGAAATCGGCTGCCCGATGAACCAGCGGTTGCTGATGTCGTTGTCTTCTACGCCGTCGCCGTTCAGGTCGCTGCGGTAGAGGTTGACGATTCGGTTTTTGTTGGACGAGAAAATCCAGGTTGTGTTCCAATTCAATTTACCCCGATTCAGGTTTACCGTGTTCAGCGTCAGTTCGATCCCTTTGTTGTTGGTGGCTCCGACATTGGTGAGCGTACTGGCAAAGCCGTTAGGCGTCGGGAGCAGACGGGTAAGCAGCAGGTCTTTCGTGTCGGCGTTGTACCACTCGACAGTACCGCCCAGCCGCCCTTTGAACAGATCAAAGTCCACCGCGAGGTTCAGGGTTGTGGTAGTTTCCCAGGAGAGGTTCGGGTTGGCCAAATTAGCCGGGAACAAGCCAATTGACGTGGTGCCCCCGTCGCCGTAGACGTACTGCGTAATGCCCTGGCGAATCAGCGATTGGTAGGCCGAAATTGCCTGGTTACCCACCGAGCCGTACGAAGCCCGTAGTTTGAGCAGGTTGATGGCGTCAATCTTCTGCACGAACGGCTCCTCCGAGGCAATCCAGGCCACGGCCGCCGACGGGAAAACGCCGAATTTGTTGTTGGTTCCGAATACCGACGACCCATCGCGCCGGGCCGTTGCCGTGACCAGATAGCGGTTGTTGAAGCGGTAGTTCAAGCGGATCATGGACGAAATAGCGTCGATTTGCGAAGCCGACGACGTAGTATTCAGTACCTTCCCCAGCCCCAGGTTGTTCCAGCCGTTCGCATCGCTTGATGCCGTAAAGTCGGTGCCTGACGCGAAGGTGTTTTCAGTGTAGAAGCGGTTTCGTCCGTAAAGCAACGTTAGGTCAAGGTTGTGTTTGGTACCAAACTGCCGGGCGTAGGTCAGTATGTTTTCCAGAACCCAGTCAAAGTTGGTGGTCATGCTTTTGTTGGCAAACCCGTTATTGTTCACCCCGCTTTGCCGGTAAATCGGCTGAAAATTGTTGACGTTCGTCCAGCGGAAGTTGGGCGAGTAATTGATGCGGTAGCTCAGGCCGGGCAGGAACGGGGCCTCAACGAGGCCATAGAAATTGGCGAATAAGTTCTGGTGCTTCTCCAGGTTTTTGGGAATATAGACCGGCAGTAGAGGATTGCCCACCAGCCCATCTTCGGTTGGTACCGGATTCAGTATCGTTTGGGCTTCGTCGAGCCAGATGCTGGAGTAGGGCGAAGTCCAGAAAGCATCGCTCACGGTAGCATTGTTGCCGGAGAGGTCGCGGATGCTGAATTGTGCGTTGATGCCCGCCTTGAGCCAGCCCGTGATCTGATTATCGAGGTTGGTCCGCACCAACATCCGCTTGAAATTGTCATTCACCACCAACCCCTTTTCGTTCAGGTATGACCCCGACAAAAAGTAGTTCGTTTTCTCACCCGCTCGGCCTGATACACTCAGGTCGTACGACTGAATGCTGGCTTCCTGCGAAATCAGCTCCCAGCCGTTTACTGTTTTGTTATCAGCCAGATTTTTGGCTTCGGTCTGGGTGATGTAGTCGGCAATCTTCGCCGGATCGCTCGTCTGCCCGTTTTGCTTGCGAAAGTCCAGAATTCGCTGAAGGTATCCCTCTGGGCTCAGCAGCGGGGGTTTGTAGCTCCACGATGACACCCCGTAGAACGAATTCAGGCGGATGGTGGGTTTGTCGGTTATGCCGCGTTTGGACGTAATCAGGATCACCCCATTGGCCGCCCGCGCGCCGTAAATAGCCGTGGATGAGGCATCTTTGAGTACCTCCATCGACTCAATGTCGTTCGGGCTAATATCGGCCAGGCTACCATTGAAGAAAATACCATCTAGGATAATGAGCGGGTCATTGCCCGCTGAGATCGACCGCTGCCCCCGAATCAGAATGGTACCGCCCTGGCCCGGTCGGCCATTTTCGGTAAATTGCACCCCGGCGATACGCCCGCGGAGGGCTTGTGAAATGTTGGTGTTGGGCAGGTTTTCGGTCTGCTTAAGTTCCACTTTGGCGATCGACCCGGTAATGTTCCGGCGCGATTGCGTTCCGTAACCCACCACGACAACCTCATCGAGGGCTTTAATGTCCGGTTGCAGGATGATGTTCAGTCCGGAACGAGCGCTGATGCTGATCTCCTGTGTTATGTACCCGATGGACGAGACGACGAGCACGGCGTCGGGCTTGACGGCACCCAGCCGAAAGACACCCTGCGCATCGGTCGAGGTACCCAGTGTGGTGCCTTTTATCGTTACGTTTACGCCCTGAAGGCGTTCGCCAGTGTTCGTCGAGACCGTGCCGGTCAACGCGACGATTTGCGCAAGCGCGGGGCTAGTAAACAGGAACAACAGCCAAAATACTAGCGGCCCGCCTCTTCGGTAAGGTACTCGTAGGTTCATACGACTAATTGGTTTAGAGGAGTGGTAACCTTTGCCAAATGCGGCTTAATATGTAGGTCAAAGTTCAGGTGTTTCTTTTCCTATATTTTTTTGAATCTTCTCTATTTTTATCGAAATATTAGCTTTGTCTACTTCAACAGAGCTTCACTTGTGTCTTATATATCGGCATGCGAGCAAAATACATTAAACTTTCCGAATCCGATCGCCAGTCGTTTGCGGTAAAAAATGAGGTTGTCCCCTACTTCTATAATCCCTATCATTACCACCCAGAGCTCGAACTCACGCTCATCCAACGCGGTCAGGGAACCCGGTTTATTGGCGATAGTATTGAACCCTTTTACGTAGATGACCTGGTATTAGTGGGAGCCAATCTCTCGCACCTCTGGCGTAGCGGAAACGAGTACTACCAACTAGGTGGTCCCCTATCGCAGGCTATTGTGGTACATTTCTCGCCCGATGTCTGGGGCGAAGCGTTTCTGGCCCTGCCCGAAATGAAGCCCATTCGAGCTTTGCTGACCGACGCCGCGCGGGGTATCCGGTTTGTGGGGGATTATCGGGAATTGGTCGCTGACCGGATGAACGAACTCCTGACTCGCCACGGGGCGGAGCGGTTGGCCTATCTCATCTACCTGCTTCAATTCATGGCCGACTGCCCGGCCGACGACCGGCGCCTGCTGGCCAGCCAGTCGTTCGTCAATCGTTCCAGCCATCAGGACACCGAGCGAATCGGCCGGGTGTATCACTACACCATGGAACACTTCCGCGAGCCGATCTCTTTGGACCTAATTGCCGACGTAGCCAACCTAAGCCGTACTTCTTTTTGCCGGTATTTCCGCAGCCATACCCGCAAATCGTACTGGGACATCCTGATTGACATCCGCATTGGTCACGCCTGTAAGCTTTTGATTAATACCGATCTGGCTGTGGGGCAAATCGCCTTGGAGTGCGGCTACAACAGCATCTCGGTTTTCAACGAGCACTTCCGGCGGATTACAGGCGTAACGCCCCTGCACTACCAAAAAAAGCACTGGCAACCCGTGCGGTAGGGCTACAACTCATCTATCCGGATGGCTGCCCCGCCCGAAGCCCGAAGGGGAAGCGTCAGCGTGGTTTTCGTAGAGACATTCTGTTGGCGTTGCCGTACCTGCCCATCCGCTGTGTCTTCGTGGAGGGTGGCCAGGTAAGTTTTGCCCGGTGTTAGGAAAGTCAGAGGTAGGGAAATGGTTCGGGCCTGCGTGTTGGTGATGCACCCCACGTACCAAGTTTGTTTACGTCGCCGGGCAATGGTTACCGATTCGCCAGGCGTTCCCGCCACCACCCGCGTCTCTTGCCAGGTGGTCGGCAACCCTTTCCAGAAGGAAATCTCCTGCCGGTTGGGATAGTGTTCCGGCGAACCGTACCAGTATAGGAACTGCCAGGGACTGTAGTACAGCACGGGCAGCGCCAACTGATGCGCTTTGGTGGTTTTCACCCGACTGGGACGCAGCGATTCCACGTTGAAGCAAAAGGTATAGTCCGCAGCTCCCGCAATGAAGCGCGTAAAGGGCAGAATAGTGTTATAAGTGGCATCGGGAAAACCTTCGTTGCCTAGAATACCCTCCTGCGTCATCAGATTCGGATACGTGCGGCTGAATCCCGACGGACGGTACTCGTCGTGAATATCGACCATTAGGCCGTGTTGAGCCGCTTTTCGAACGGCTTCGTGCAGCCACACGGTCCATCGGTGCGAGCCCACGTGAACAAAACCAAACTTCACGCCTGAAACGCCCCAGCGTTTATAAAGAGGCAGGAGCGTGTCTAAGTGTCGCTCCAAAGCTCGGTGATTCACGTAAAGAATCACCTGCTTTCCCTTTGAACGGGCGTAGCGAATGGCCTTAGCCAAGTCCAGGTCTTTCTTCGGGTTTCGGCGTGGGTCCACGTCCACCCGAGTCGCGTCGGAAGCCGCATCGTACTCGTAGCCGTACCATCCCGCATCGAAGTGAATGTAGTCGATTTCCTGCTCCACGGCAAAATCAACTAGCGCCTTAGCGTTGGGGGTTGATAGCTTCGATTCCCTCATTACCAGCCCCGGTTTGATCCAGTCGGTGTTAGCAATGACTGAAGGTGAGTTCAGGTTTAGCAGGAGGTAATTATTCTGGAGCAGGTCGCCGGGACGTTGCCCGATCAGCACCACCCGCCAAGGCGTCGCAAAAGGCGAGGTCTCAACCACTTCTCCGAAAAGCGCTGTTTTCAGTTCCCCGGGAGTACTGGTGGTCTGCAGCCGAGTACGGGCGTAATTGGCTGCATCGGCTTCCGCCAGACTCACCCACGTCCCACCGGGCAATTCAGCGGTCACGGGCAACTCCGCCGCCTGGACCCAGTTCCGGATAGGCTTGCTTTCGTAGCGGGCTTGGGCGCTGGGTGTAAACCACGCAATAGACTCCGTAGGCAGACAAAATGTGGTCAGTTCCTCGTGGATTTCAAGAATTTGAGTTTCCAATCGTTCGGGAAAGGCATACCGAAACGCTACCCCTTGATCGTATACGCGGGCGATAAGCAGCATTTCACCAGCCTGTTTGGCGGTCGTCAGCGTGAGGGTTAACTGGTTGTAGTGGTCCTCGTAGGCCTCACGCTCACCGAAGGGTGGTTTCCAGGACTGCTTGAACGAGGTTCGCTCCGTTCCACGAATGGCGAACTCCTGTTGCCAGCCCATGTTCGGGTTAGCCGGATGAGTAGACAAGCCCAACCAAGAGGGTTTTACGATGGGACGGCCGTTCCAGTCAATTCGGTAGTAAATTCCACCCGGTCGGTTGGCAGAATCAGCCCGCATAAACGTCATTCGTAGTTGCTTATTCGGTGAATGAACTTGCAAAGAGTCCGGTGCTTGCGAGGCAGCAGGCACCACGAGCAAGCACATCCCCACGACGAATGAATAAATCAGGAATGGTAGAGTAGGAAGAAGCGATTTCATGGAGTGAAATCATCTGAACCGGAGCGCTGAGTAACCCTTAAGTACGCCTTTTTTCGGGTCAATTTGTTGACTTTGCCGAAAATCACAAAGTACCACCCGGCCTAAGCTTGACTTTAGCCTTATGCGGCCCAAGCTAAGGCCTCCTGCCAATGTTGGAACTGGTTTGGGCTCATTTTTACATTTTTACGTGTACGACGTCTTGGGGCGAAGTGCAAAAATTCATTTCCTGCCACAAATAGCGCCCGAACCCCGCCAGAGCATCGCTGAACGTGAGATGCTCCTTGACGTACCAGCTACTGACCTGACAAGCCAACCGGCCTTGTTGGTAGAGCGAGTGGGCCAGCAGGGTGACGATTGAAAACAACCCCATTAACACCGGGGTCGTGCGGGCGCTGGCCCCGTCGCTCCACTGCCGTTGCGTCTCCACACCCAGATGTGCCCGCACCAACGCAAACGTGGTCTCCATCGACCAGCGCCGCACAAAATACGCAATTATCTCGCCTGCGCTCAGGTGTTGGTCGTTGCTGACCAAGCCCGTCAGTTTGTCGTCCAGTCGAATCACCACCCAGCGAACGGCCACCGGCTGCTTGCCGGTGTGGTACCGCACGGGCGAACCCGCACACGGCGGTGCCGTCAGGTACTCGAGTTCCTGGCACTGGCGACCCTACCACTCAGCCCAGCCACGGTCAACTTCTGCCACAGCGTCGAGGGCGCTGCCGCCAGCGTGGCCAGGGTGGGTAGCCGTTTACCTTTCAACCGCTGACGACCCCGTTGCCCCGCCCGGCGCGGAGGAGCCGGTTCATCCAAGGCCGCATCCACTCGTAGGCGACTGATCAGACTGACCCGGCCCTGGAGGGCTTTGAGCAGGTCAATGACGGCGTAGTTGCTGTCGCCCACGGCAATGACCTTACGCTGCCCAGCCCAGTGCTTTACTTGTAGCAGCCACTGGCGGGCCCAGTCCGTCAGCGACTTGTGCAAACGAGGTGGGTCGGCATAGTAGCGCTCCGAAGGAGCCAGGGCCGTCAGGAATGGCAACGCCCAGACTCGATTGGCCCAGTGTATGTTCGTCAGCGGACGCCGCGCGGCAACATGACACTCATCCAGCGCAGGCCGCTGCACTTGACGAAGTGGCTGCCGCTGCTGCGGACGGCATCCCGCCGGGCGGCCTGTGCCGTAGATGCCCCGGGCTTGGATGCGCGGCCCCCAGCGGCGTTCGAGTGTCTCGTCGATGCCCACCACAACAGGACCCTGGCCGTTTTCGGCCAGTAACTGGCTGAGCAAAAGTCGACTCCCTGCCAGAGCCGACCACCGCGCTTGACTCAGAACCCGGTGGTACTTGTGAAACGATTTGTCAGCACTCAAGCCCATGATTCTCAATACCGATGTGACCGTTCTTTTGCCAGGGGCGAGTATGGCCCCGGCCACCAGTAGTTGGGCATGAGCAAAAACGCGTTTGCAAAACAAATGTGCATAGGGTAGTAGTACCTGCAGATACTCGTCGGGTAGGATGGGCATGGAGACGTAAGTTTGGTCACCGCCGGGCGGCCCCGTCAAATCTACATCCCTTCCCCCGGCGGGCCTCTCTTCAAATGGCTAAAGTCAAGCTTAAAACGGGTTGCCAATGGCGGCAATTACCACTCAAACAGTTCTTTATCTTGCATCCTTTAACTTGGCAGAGCGTGTACTATCACCGCACGGGCGGCCCCGTTCAACAAATGAGTTAATGACGGCTCTTGGAGCGATGTGTGGGTCAACCTGCTGAAAACCCACCGCGCTCAACTGGACTTGTCCAGCCTCCAACCGCACGGCGGACCGCTTGACGGCAGCCACACCCCAGCCAAAAATGGCGGAGAAGCCGTCGGCTACCAGGGGCACAAAGCTGCTCTGACAACCAACACCCTGTTTTTGGCCGACAACAGCGGCCTGATGCTGGCCTGCACCAGCCCACAGGCGGGCCAGCACCGCAGCGACGGTCGCCATGACCTCTACAAGGTACAGGACCTCTTCGAGGAGATGTGCCGCCTGCTGGAGACGGCAGCCATCAACCTCAAGGGCTTGTTGTTCAACCTCACCGGCGGCCCGGGCCGCCGGTGGTTTAGATGCTGAGTCCCTGCGCACGGCTTGCCTGGAGCGCGACATCCAGCCCAACATCCAGTGCAACCCCCGCAAGGGACCTGCCGATGAAGAGGTGTACGTTCACTTTGACGAAGAACTCTACCAGCGCCGCACGGTCATCGAACAGGCCAACGCTTGGTTGGACGGCTTCAAAACCCTCTTGGTGCGCTTTGAGACCAAAGCCCGCAATTGGTCGGCCTAGCACCTGGTGGCCTTCACCGTGCAGTCTTGCCGCAATATCAACCGTAAAGCAAAATCCTAAACAGCCTCATTAAGTAGCGTAAACAGGGTACGTATCACATCAAATGTTCTGTTCAAACTGCCGAACGGCGTCAAACTGTGTGGTGCCCCGCACCAATCGCCCCAAGCGGGGTTTCCGCTGGTTGTACACCTCCACGGCGTCGGCATCGGCGTAGCGCAGAAACAGAATGCGCCGGTCGCGGTCGGTCGAGTAGTTGCCGTCGGATTTGTGCAGGGTCCAGCAACTGAAAATCAGGCAGTCGCCCGCCCGCATTTCCATCGGTACCGCCTGTGAATCGTCGGCTTCCACAATGATTTCGCGGCCTTTTTTCTTTTCCTCCTCCGACTGATTCACCCGAATCTGCCCGCCTTGGTGGCTGCCCGGAATCAGCCAGAGGCATCCGTTGCCCCGGTCGGTGTCGTCCAAGGCGGTCAGGGTGGTCAAGGCGTTGTAGGGTTCCAGTTCGCCGTAGCCGTTGTCCTGATGCCAGCCGAAGGGCTTGGTGTTGCCCCGCATTTTGAAGGTAAGCTGCGAGGTAGCCCCTTTCAGGTTCGGCCCGATGAGTTGCTCGGCCACGTCCACTAGGGGGCCTTCAAAGTAGTAATCCCGGATGGCGCGCGACTGGTGGTGAATGTTGACGAGCAACGAATTTTGCAACCAGGTGCGCGAAGGGTCGAAGGCCTCTTTCTCGGCGGTCCAGGCCATCATGGCTTCCTCGCGCATCCGGTTGATGCCCTCCGGAGTCAGAATTTGGCGGAGAATGAGGTAGCCGTTTTCGGCGTAAAACGTCAATTCTTCGGGGCTTAAACGCCGGTAGTTGAACAACGAAGTGTGTTGCATGGGAATCAAATGGAAACAGGTTACGGAATGCGTTCGAGGCGGATGGGGTACGTTTTCCCGGAATTCCACTGGGCTACGTACAGGTTTTCGTCTTCGTCCACGCACACGTCGTGGGGGTGGCGAAACGGCGCGTCCGGCGCTTGCCTTTGCTCCGCCAGGCGACCGTCGGCGTCGTAGGCTGGCGCGGTGCCGCCCGGCGTCGAAACCACCCGGTCGCGTTCGTCGAGCACCTGCACGTAGCCGGAGTTTTCGGTCTTGTTCGTCGTGGAGCGAAACGCGGCCGCGTACAGGTTTTGGCCATGAATGACCGGACGGCACACGAACGACCCCGGCAGGTGGATGGTGGCCAGCCACATGCCATTGAGGGTGTACCGCCGGAAACAGTTGTGGTTGCGCGATGTAACCAGCAGGGTCGGCTGGCCGTCGTACGTGGCGGTAGGCCGGGTGTCCACCGCTACCCCGTGGGCACAGTGAAAGGGCATCTTTTGGTCGATGGGCGTTTCGGTGGGCCACTGTCGGGAAGGCCATCCGCCCCAGTGCTGAAGGTATTCACCCCGGTGGTTGTACCGCGTGACGATTTGCCGACCGTACCCGTCGCTTACGTACACGTCGCCGTTCAAGGGGTTGACGGCCGTTTCGGTGGGTTTGAAATGCTCGCCCGATTCGTATGCACCCGATTCGGCGGGGTACGGGAAAGTCATCACCACGCGCCCGTCGAGGGTCGTTTTGATGACTTCGTGGCGCACGAAATCGGCGATGAGCAGGAATTCGTCCTCGCCTTCGCAACTCAGCGTCAGGCCGTGGGCACCGGGGTAGTCCGTACCCCAGGCATTCAGCAAACGGCCGTCTTTGTTGTACACCAGCACGTTGTTGCGGGTTTCGTTGGTCAGCAGAAAAATCCGTCCCCGTCGGTCGATGATCAGTTCGTGGCAATCGTTGACCGGGTAACGGGCTGGGTCAAGGTCCCCCCAGGTCGGATTGACCCGGTACCTGAACGAACCGTGACCAAGCAGTTGAGCGGAGGTGAATGCGGCGGTATTCATAATCCAAAAATTAGTCGACGACCGGGGCCAAATGGAGTTGTTCAAAGAAGCCGATTGCGGTGAGTTGAGCGTAAAAGCGCTCAGCTTCCTCCTCCGAGAGGTCGGGCAGAGGCAGTCGGCACGGTCCCAGGTTCAGTCCAAGGCGACTCATGATGGCTTTCTGCGCCGGAATCGGCGGGTACTGGAGTAGCACGCGCACCATTCGCACCAACAAGGCCTGCCGGGCCTGCGCCTCGGCCAGTCGGCCCGCCCGGAAGTGGTCAATGACTTGCTGGTAAATCGGGGCAGCAAAATTGTAGGTGCTGCCGATGGCACCGCGTGCCCCGACAGCCAGGGCGGGCAAGAGCATTTCGTCGGTACCGTAGAGCACGTCGAAGTCGTCGCCCGCAAACGTGAGGCAGTCCTGGTATTCGTGGAGCGTCGGGGCAGTGTATTTTAACCCACGCAGCGAAGGGATGGCCTGACGCCCCTGCTCCAGAAACTGGCGCATGTCGAGGCTGACGCCCGTCAAGCCTGGAATGTGGTAGTAATAGAATGGCGTTTCGGGGGCTGCCACGGCGATTTCGGCCATGCTTTCAACCAGGAGCCGAACCGAGGTCGGTTTGTAGTAGAACGCCGACACCGACGAAATGGCGTCGGCCCCGATTTGCTGGGCGTGGGCGGCGAGTTTGCGGGCTTCAGCAATGCTGGCGTGGCCGACGTGGACGATTACGGCGATTTGGTGGCCCGCGGCGGCTTTAAAAGCAGCGGCCACCTCTATCCGTTCCTGAACTGTGAGGTTGGGGCCTTCGCCGTTGCTGCCGTTGACGAAAACGCCGGTCAGGCCGTCTGCCACCAGTCGTTCGACGTAGGGTTCGATAGCGGCCAGGTTCAACCGGCCGTCGGGGTGGAAGGGCGCAAACTGGGCGGCTATCAATCCTTCAAAGCGGGTCATGTTTCTCGGGGCTATAAGTTAGACTGGATTATTTCGTCGAGCAGGAACTGGTCACCAAGAAACCGCCCGGAGTTGTCGGCAGACCGTTGGAAGGTGCCAACTTGGGCGTTCCGATGATGCCCAAGGCTTTCAGGCCGTTGGCAGAGTTCCTGGTTCAATTTTCGTTCGGCAGTCATGTAGTTGTCGAGCCAGTTACGGTCGGTGCCCAGGCCGGGGCGGTTAGTAGGTCAAATGCCATTCAGCCCCTCCTTGGAGTGGACGATGACGGACGGAAACTGCCTGGTTTCGGCGCACCCCGGAAGTCGGTTGCTCCTGCCCCTCCGTGTTGGGACAAACTCAATTGACATGATCTGCAACTCGCTGTTTTTCAATCAGAAGATGGGGAAGGTGATAAACTCAGGCTTTCAAGTGCAGGTGTACGGATACTTTCAGGCGGGCCTGCTCACCGCTCACCTGCCCGCTCACCCGCAGCCAGTTGCCGAAATGGCTCACCCGCGCGAAGTAATGCCCCGGCTCGGTGACGGGCGCAAACCGGGTGCCTTCGTCCACCCAGTTGATGCCGTCGGCGGAAAGCTGCACCTGGGCGTTGAGCCGGGCGGCCTCCCCTTCCACTTCTTCGACAATCAAAAAAAACAGGGCTTCCCCCGCCCAGCCGCACTCCATCGGGTGCGATTCGAGGGTATCGGAAATCCAAATGCGGCGTTCCACCGCTGAGGCTTGAAAATGACGCATGGGTCAGCGATTGAGGATGGCGTTGGTGCGAAGTTCTTCGGCTAATTTTTGCTGGTAGGCCTGCTTGCGGGCGGTGTCTTCTTTGGCCCGCTTGGCGTAATAAATGAAACCCAGGGCCTTGCGCGTGCGGGTTGGGGATGCGTTGCCGTCGGCGCGGTGGATGGTCAGCGAATGGTGGACGAGCAAATCGCCGGGCTGGGTAGGGAAATACACTTCGTTTGCCAGGTCCTCCGGCGTGCCGAAATCGGTCATGCCCTGCGAAAATCCCAGCACGCCCGTCCGCCCGTGGGGGCGCAGGCCGCGCCGGCGCGAGCCGCGCACGTAGCGTACGCAGCCGTTTTCTTCGTCCACCGGTTCGAGGGCCACCCACATGGTGACGGCTTCGTTGGGGTCGAGCATGAAATAGTACCCGTCCTGGTGGGCGGGCGTGGGCTGGCCGATATGCGGCGGCTTGTTGAAGTACTGCATGTTTTTGCCCACCACGGCGTCATCCAGCAGTACCGAGGCCAGTTCCTCAAACCGGCTGCCGACCATCATTTCGTGAAACAGCGGGTCGTGGTTGTAGAGCGACTGGATTTGCTTCAGCGTCGAAGGGTCGTCGGCCTTTTCATAAAACGCCACCTCGGGGGGCATGGCGGGTACGCGCTCGCGGATGAGCATTTGCAGGTGGTCGTTCACGACGGCGACTTCATCGGGCGAAAGGAAACCGGGCAAAAACACGAAGCCATCGCGGAGGAAATCAGCGCGGAGGGTGGCAGGGAAGGTCGAATGCATAGTAACGAAGATTGGTAGGGGAACAAATCGCCGGATAGCCCGTCATTCCGCCGACACGACCACCGAATCGACGTAAAAAAAGACCCGGCGGTCGGTGTCGTTTTCAATCCAGAAACCGGGGTTCACCAGGCCCTTGATGCGGGCGTAGGGAGCGGTGCTGGTGGGCTTGATGCCGCGCAGGTCAAAGGTGCGGTCACCGGATTGCAATTCGACGTACTCCTTTTTTTCGGTGTCGATGAGCAGCCGCAGGTACGACCAGTTGATTTTGCAGTCGGTTTCGTTGTAGCACAAATCCTGCTCGCCGTCGTCGACCCACCGGAAGCCGTCGCCGCTTCCGTCGGGGTAGCGCCGCCCGTACCACATTGGGTCGATGCCCCACTTGCACCAGTCGTTCTCGACGCCGTAGGCCCATTCCACGTCTGAGACGCTTTCGTCGGCCTGGAAAATTTGCCATTTGCGCACCATCTCGCCGTTGACCGAATTGACGTACCGCGCCCCGACGAAGTAGCGGTGCTCGTCGTCCTGAATGTCGAAAAACACGCCGAAGGCCCGGATGGCCGCTTCGTTGAGGCCCACGCGGTCCTGCTCGGGCGTGTAAGCGTACCAGCATTCGATTTGCCGAAGGCCCTTCGGCAGGTGGTTGGTCAGGCGCTTGAGGGCCAGCGACTGGCTGCCTGGCGCGGGCGGGCGCTCGTAGGCGTTGGCCACGGGCCGCGTGGCGAGTTTGAGCGAATAGGTACCGTCCATCGAGCCGTGGGTACCGGCCCAGCGGAAGCTTGCCGAGGAAAGCATGACCGGCCCCCACTGCGTTTTTTCGACCTGGCTGTGGCGGAGTACGCCGAAGTCTTTCCCGACGTAGTTGGGGTGCAGGTCCATCCAGCCATTTAGCCCTCGGTCGAAGTCGTCGTAGCAGACGATGTGGGCCAGCGGCTGAAACTTACTCAGGCCGGGGTCGATGAGTTGAACGCGTTGGACGGGCGCAGGGCGGACCGCCTGTCGGCCGTTCAGAACTTCGGATGCAATCATGGTTGAACGGGTAATGGAGTTTTAGGGGAAGAATAAACTTCGTTTTTGCTGAAAATCGTCAGCCCGGTGGCGGTATTGGATTGGCCCGTTAAACGGCTGAACACCTCCCCGCTGAGGTAGCAGGTGAGGAGGCCGATGACGCTGTACAACCAGAAGCTAAGGGGGCTGAAAAAAACCACCCACGCCATGACCGCCGTCGTGAGCAGCACGCCCAGCAGGGCACCGCGGGCGTTGGCGCGGCGGCTGAAGATGCCCAGGAAAAACAGCCCCATCGAGGCCCCGGCGAACACGCCGAGTACTTCGGTGAAGAAATCGAGGAGCGATTTGACGTCGATGTACAGCAGCGACACGGAAATCAGCGTCGCCAGCCCGCCCAGCGCGAACGTGGCCGCTTTGAGAAATGCCAGCCGCTGCCGGTCGGAAAGCCGGGGACGCATCCGGGCGTAGAAATCGGTCAGGCTGATGGTGGCCACGCTGTGAATCGAACTTTCGAGGGTGGACATCGACGCGGCGAAAATGGCCGCGATGATGAGTCCGCAGACGCCCGCCGGTGCCCGCAGCGCGATGAAGGCGGGCAGCACGCCGTCGGTGGCCATTGTGGGAACAAGCTGACCGGGGTGTTGCTGAAAGTACGCGTAGAGCGCGGTGCCCAGGGCGTAAATCAACACCGCCCAGGGGATGCAGGCCACCACGTCGGTCCAGAGCGACCGCCGGGCTTCGGCGAGGCTGGCCGTGGTCATGTACCGCTGCACGATGGCCTGGTCGGAGGTGAGGTTGCCGAGGCGGTTGAACACGTTGCCCAGAAACACGAACCAGACGCTGGTGGACACCCAACTCCACTCGATGGTGCCCAGGCTGAACTTCTGGTCGCGAGTGGCGACTTCCCAGAACTGCCCGAAGCCCCCGTCCAGCCCCGTTACGGCCAAAATGAAACAGAGCAACGCGCCGCCGAAAAGCAGAATCGCCTGGGCGACTTCAATCCAAATCACGGCTTCGATGCCGCCCAGGGCGGTGTAGAGCGTACTCAGCACCCCCATGAGTAGGATGCTCGTGAGGGTGTCGATGGGCACGACCGCCGACAGCGCCAGCGCGGGCAGGTACAGCACCAGGCCCATGCGCACGAACTGAAACAGCACGAACGCGCAGGCCGCCAGCAACCGAACGGTTTTGTCGAACCGGGCTTCGAGGTACTCGTAGGCGCTGGTGAGGTTGAGTTTCCGGTAAAACGGGATAAACGCCCAGTTGACCAAGGGCACCACCAGAAACCAGGTGGCTACGCCCGCGAAGTACGCCCAGTTGGTCGCGTAGGTTTTGGCCGGAATCGTCATGAATCCCACGGCGCTCACCTGCGTAGCCATCACGCTGATGCCCACCGCCCAGAACGGGATTTTCTGCCCGCCCCGCAGGAATTGCTCGGCGGATTTTTTGCGGCGGTTGAACCACAACCCGATGCCCGAAATACTCAGGAAGTACCCCCCTAGCGCCCCGTAATCGAGCCAGCCGAATTGTCCTTTGGTGGCGAGACCCGAAAAATCAGCCACCTGCACCCAGGGCGTACGCACCGACGGGCAGATTTCCCCGCCGGGAATCCAGAATTGCTTGCCCATCGGCACGGCACGGCTACCGACCAACCCTTTGGGCAGTTGCCCCGCCGTGACCCAGGTGTTCGTGACGGTGTGGTAGGCCAGTACCTCGGTCGTGAACCGGTAGTCGTCGGCGCTCCTGATGCGGGGAATTTTATCGAGGTCGTGCCCGTCGGAGCCACTGAACAACAGCACGTGCGTCGGGCCGAAGGCCACCGCCGGAGCCAGCAGGGCCGGTCGGGGCAGGGGGGATAGTGGCTGCCAGCGGGGTTCGCCCGTGGGGTCGAACCGGTAGGCATCGTTCAGGTAAGCCGAATCGGATTTACCTCCGAACAGGTAGAGTGCGTCGCGCTCGCCGTTGCTCTGTCGCACCAGCGCCGCGCCAAACCGGGCCGGACCGGGCCAGGTGGGCACGGGTTCCCAGGTTTTGCCGCTCAGGGTCAGTTTCCAGACCGTGGTCAACGCCTTGCCGTCCGCGCCTTTTCCGCCCATCACGTACACGGCGTCACCGAGCCGGGCGGCGGCGGGGTTCGCGCAAGGTTCGGGCAGGGGCGGAAACGCGGTTGCGTCCAACACCACCCGCCGCCGGGCTGCGTCCCAGCGGAGCAGGACGGCGTCAGCGAAGGTGCGGGTGCCGTCGGTACCGCCGAGGCAGAGCAGCCCCTCCGGCACTTCGACCGCCGCGCCGTCGGCCACCGGGTGGGGCCAGGTACCCACTTTTTTCCAGGCGCTACCGGTCTGACCGGGGTTTTCGAGCACGAACACGTCGCGGTGAAAGGCCTTGCTGCCCCCTTCCCAGCGCGGTTTGTCGAAATTGCTGCCGCCCGCGTACAGCAGGGCGTTCCGGTGCAGCCCGATGAACCCGGCGCTCAGGCCCCTGGGTTCGGGGAGGTCAGGGCCTTTTTGCCAGGAAAACCAGTCGGGCGTTTGGGCGGAGGAAGGCATGACGAACAGCAGAATGCTTAGGGCGGTAAACCACAAGAAGGTTTGCAAAAAACGCCCGGCGTTCTGCCGGGGCGAACGCAGTTGTTGGGAACGACAGAGCGACAGGTCGATTGAAATCATCAGGTGGCAATGCCTCGATTAGAACTCGTTCGGGTTGAGCCGGTACGCCCGCAAAATGGGCACGGTGAGGTTTTTCTCCGTGCAGGTGTAATCGGCCACAACGAGGCTGCCGTCGGGTTGCTGGGCCCAGCCTGAATAGCCGTTGTTGCCGCTGGCCAGGCTGCCGTTGCGTTCGAGCAAGATGAGGTTGTCGCGCCGGTACTGATCGGGGTATTTTCCCGAAGCACTCTGCCAGGCCCAGGTTACCGAGTGATCACGCCGGTTTTTGACGTTCACGCGGAAAGACTTCCAGACGCTGTGCGCGCGGTTTCTGGTGTACCCACCCCCGTCGGGCGGAAACGGCGTTCCTTCCTCGTGTCGCCGGGGTGGCGTGGCGCCCCGGCGGTTGCCGAAGCGCACCTGACGCGTAAACACCCCCTCGGTTGGCACGTCGAGACGAAGGGCGCCGTCCACGAATACCTTGAGGCGGTGGCCTTCGTTCACCAACCGGTAGGTGTGAAACGCGGTGGCGTCGAGGTCGAAGCCGTCGGCGGGGCGGTCGGCCAGGCATACCCGTGTCGGGGTGAACCGCACCCAGGCCCCGGCGCTGATCAGGCACCCGTGCGTGTCGGCATCGTGAACGGCCAGCGTGGCTTCGATTTCGCAGGACGAATCGTCGTCTTCCATCGGGTAGAGGATGAACTCGACACCCTTCCGGGTGCCCTCGCCGGTGCGCAGGTGCAGGCCCGAGCCAGTCGGTATGCCAGCGCGGTAGCCGTCGCGTTCGAGCAGGCAGCAGGATTCGTCCCAGATGAAGTTGTTGGGATGGTAACCGGGAGTTTCCTCGAGGCTGAATACCCGCGCCAGCGTACCGCTGGTGCCGCTGCTGCCGTTGCGGAAGGTCATGAACAGCCTTCCGTCGGCGAGTTTGCCGAGGCAGGGGCGGTGGGCGTACACGGGGGCGAGTTGCGGTTTGCTCCAAGTTTTCCCGAAATCCTCGCTGAAGGCCACTCGGCTGGGCTGGCCGGGACCCGAGCCGCCGTCGCCCACCCGCGACAGGGCCAGGAGTTTGCCGGGGGCGTACTCCACCAGCCCGACCTCGCAGTCGCCGATGAGCGGATCGTCGAAAACGGGGGCCGTGCGGGCAAAAGTTTTGCCCCCGTTGTCGGAAAACACAGCGGTGCTTTTGTAGTAGTTCGGTCCCCACGGCATGGCCGGTGCCTTTTTGGCCGTCGTCGGGACCGAGTCCGTGCGGGTGTAGACGAGGGTGCCGTCGGACAGCCCCACGACGTACGACGGTTCGCCGCCCACGTCGTCGATTTTTCGCGCGGGGAGCCAGGACACGCCCCCGTCGCGACTTTCAAACAGATGATTGCTCATGCCTCGGTCGGGCTTCTGCCAGTCCGAAAGCATCGGCCAGTCGAAGGGTGATTTTTTCACCCCCCGATCCACAATGACGACAATGCGCCCGTCGGGCATTCGGCTGGTTTGGGGTGCCACCCAGTTGGCCCGATCCTTCTCAAACGATGATTCGGCCAGCACGCGGTGGTCTTTCCAGGTCCGCCCGCCGTCGGTGGAGCGGGCCACGTTGATGTTTACCCACGAGGCCAGGTGCTGATCCGAAGTTCGGTACACGCACACCAATCCTCCCGGCGTCGAGACGATTCCGGCGGAGTGGTGGTAAATGCCCGGTGTGTCGGCCACGGTGAAGATGGCGCGCGGATGGACCATCCGCATACCCTGCTCCCCTGTACGCACGAAGCCCGACCTCTCACCGGTTTCGGCGAGCATGGGCTCGGATGCCAGGTGATTCCCCACCAGAAGCGCCGAACTTTTCAAGAAATTCCGTCGTGTCAAATCCATGAGTTGGGCGGAAAATGGAAACCAAATCAGAAGAAAAAAGCCAGCGCCAGGGGCCTCTGGCTTTTGAAACTAAACCTATTCAGAATCACCAGCACCGGTTGGTTACGGATTTTGGGTTAGGTTGGGGTTTTTCAACAATTCGTTTTGCGGCAACGGGAAAAGCAGGCTGGCCGCGGTGGCGTTTTTGCCGCTGGCCTTCATGACGTCGATGAACCGGTTTGTGCGCAGCAAATCCCAGCGGCGGTGCCCTTCGAAACAAAGTTCCCAGTTGCGTTCGTCTTCGACGGCTTGCCGGAACGCGGTCTGTGAAAGGTTCTGGAGGTCGGGGTATTGGGCGGCGGGCTGGGCGTTGGGCGTGCCGACCGCCCGCGCCCGGCGGCGCACCTGGTTGATGGCCTCGTAAGCGTCGGCCGTTGGGCCACTCTGCTCATTGAGGGCTTCGGCGTACATGAGCAGTACGTCGGCGTAACGGAGTACCATCCAGTTGAGGTCGGAGTTAAACTGCCCGGCCATTGTTGGGTCGAGGTACTTGCGGGCAACGGGGTAGAAACCGACCGTTCGGTTGGTGCGGTAATCGAGGTACGTGCTGTCCATGCTCACCGTTTTGCGGTAGTTGTTGGGCATGGCCCGGTAGAAGGCCGGTTCGACCTCGAACGTACCGATGCCGGCAACCGTACCGGGTAAGGGCAATTTGACGTAGAGGGGCGTGAAGTGCGCCGTGTAGGTGCTTCCGGCTTCGTTCACCTTGTACTGCACCGAGAAAATCTGTTCGCGGCCGTTCTTGTTGACCGGGCGGAACAAATCGGCGTAGTCGGGGAATAGCGAATAGGTTTTGCTGTCGATCACCTCCTTGGCCTTGGGGGCCGCGTTGGCCCAATCGCGGCGGGTGAGGTACACTTTGGCCAGCAAGGTTTTGGCCGCCCCACGCGTAGCCCGGCCCGCATCAGCCGCCGTGTAACTCCAGGGAAGGGCCGTTTCGGCCTCCTTCAGGTCGTTGATGATCAGCTGATACACCGTTTCGGCCTTGTCGCGGGCTTTGCTGATTTGGGTCAAATCGGTCGTGGGTTGGTCGTAGAGCGGCACGTCGCCGTAGGCCCTGACCAAATCGAAGTACGCCAGCGCCCGCAGGAATTTCGCTTCCCCCAGGAGCCGAGCTTTCAGCGCCGCGTCCATCGGCACGCGCGGCAGGTTGGCAATGGCCGAGTTGGTCCGGTTGACGTTCGTGTAAATGGCCGTCCACCAGGCCAGGAAGCGGGTGTTGGTCGGCGAATAGACCAGGTTGTCGAGTTCGCGCAGGTCGTTGTCGCCGTTGGTCGAAAGCAGCCGCCCCTGATCGGCGTTGATGTCCGATAATTCCCAGACCCGCTGGCCGTAGTACCCGGCGTCGCGCAGGCCCACGTACAGGCCGTTTACGGCGGCCGTCGCGTCGGCGGCGGTTTTGTAGAACGACTCGGCCGTTTGGAACGATTGGGGCTGCTCCTCAAGGAAATCCGAGCAGGACACGAGCAAGAGTGCGGCCAGGCCCATCAGGACCACCGGTTTGATAGTGAGCGTCATGGTTGGTCTGCGGGTTAAAATCGGAGGGTCAGGCCAAGGCGGTACGATTTGGCACGCGGGTACGCGTTCTGGTCAATGCCGAGTACGGTGTTGCTGCTTCCCGACGAGTTTACTTCGGGGTCGTATCCCCGGTATTTCGTTACGGTCAGGAGATTGTCGCCCGCCACGTAGAGGCGGGCCGATTGCAACCACTTCAGGGTGAGGGGCAGGTTGTACCCGAGGCTGGCCGTGGCCAGGCGAAGGTAGGAACCGTCTTCCACGTACTGGCTGTGGACGAGGTTTTGGTTGCCCAGTGCCCCCGCGTGCGGTATCTCGTTGCTGGTGCCGGGTCCGTTCCAGCGGTCGAGCATTCGAACCGACTGGTTGTAGGCGATGTTGCCCCGCTCCAGTTCCAGCAGGTTCAGGTTCAAAATTTTATTGCCCTGCGAGCCTTGAAAAAACACGTTCAGGTCGAAGCCCGCAAAAGTGATTTCATTGGAAAATCCATAAATAAAATTGGGCTGGCCGCTGCCAAGAATGGTGTAATCTTTTCCGTCGAACGTGCCGTCGCCGTTGAGATCGGCAAACCGGCGCGTGCCCGGTGCGTTGGTTTTCATCGTGCCCACCCTGGCGATTTCGTCGGTCGATTGCCAGATGCCCTCGAAGACGGCACCGTAGAAGGACCCCAGCGGTTGCCCGACCCGTACGATGCTCGACGGGGTGTTGCGGACCAGCCCGTTGGTGCCCTGAAAAATTTCGGTTACTCCCCCCAGATCGAGCACCCGGTTGCGGTTGAAGGCGATGTTGGCCGTGGTGGTCCAGGTGAATTTCCCCGTGACGTTGCGCGAGGTGAGGCCGAGTTCAAAACCCCGGTTTTCGACTTTCCCCAGGTTGATGAGCGTTGACCCGAACCCCGACTGCACCGGAATGGCCACGTTCTGCAGCAAATCGTTGGTCGTTTTCACGTAGTAATCCGCCGTTACTTGGATCCGGTTCTGCCAAACTCCCAGGTCCAGCCCGGCGTCAAACTGGGCGGTACGTTCCCAGCGCAGGTCGGGGTTGGCGATCGTGACCGGGACGAAGCCCGTCACGGCTGAATTGCCAAACACGTAGCGGACCGTGCCTAATTGGTCGAGCGAACGATATTGGCCGATTTCGGCGTTGCCCGTCAGGCCGTAGCTGGCCCGCACCTTCAGTTCACTGACGAATGCGATTCGCTTCAGGAACGGCTCCTCGGTGAGTTTGTAGGCGACGGCTCCCGAGGGGAAAAAGCCCCATTTGTTGTTGGCCCCAAACCGCGAGGACCCATCCGCCCTTGCCGACAGCGTCACCAGAAGTTTGTTGGCAAAACCGTAGTTGACCCGGCCCAGGTACGACAGCAGCGCCCACTCCGAAACGTTGCTGAACGGGGGGCGTGGGTTGCTGGCCGCCCCGACGTTGCCCGTGCCCAGTGCATCGTTGGGAAAGCCGAAGGCCGACAGGCTGTTGAGGTCGGAGCGTTCGCGCTGCACCGTGATGCCAGCCAACCCGGTAAACGCGTGCCGCCCCAAAGTTTTTTCGTACGTCAAGGTGTTTTCGTTCAGCCAGTTGAACGTCTGAACGTTGTCAATAAAGGCCTGGCCGCCGTCGCTCCGGCCCGACAGGGTGAAACTGGGTACGTACCGGTCGCTTTTGTCGGAGGTGGTGTTTACGCCGGCGCTGATTCGCAGCCGTAATCCCTCGGCCAACTGGTATTCACCGTACACCAGCCCTAGCACGCGCAAACCCCGGCTGATGTTGGTTCGGTTGAGGGCCAGAGAAAGCGGGTTTTCAAGGTTCGCGGGCGAGAAATAAGGCAGTACGTTGTCGGGATAGTTGCCCAAACTGTCGCGCACGGGCGTCAGGGGCGACATGAACAGCGTGTTATAGATGACGCTGTTATTCTGAAAGTTGTCGCTGGCGACGCCTTTGTTCTGACTGCGGGTGAGTGTCAGCGACGCTCCTAAACGCAACCGGTTACTCAAATCGGCGTCGAGGTTCAGCCGAAACGTTTGCCGCTGATACCCCGAACCAACGACGATGCCCTGCTGATCGAAATGGCCGCCCGTGACGGCGTAACGGACTTTGTCGGTTCCACCCGCTATCGACAACTGGTAGTTCTGGATCGGGGCGTTGCGAAAAACCTCGTTTTGCCAGTCGGTGCCTTCGCCCATGGCGTCGATCTGAGCCTGGGTAAACGAGGGAGCTTGATTGCGGTACTTGACCAAGGCTTCGTTGCGCATTTCGGCCTGCTGCTTAGCGTTCAGCAACGGAATGGTTCGGATGACTTGCTGGCTTCCTGAGTACGTATCAAACTCAATGGTCGGTTTGCCCGACTTTCCCCGCCGGGTCGTCACGATCACCACGCCGTTGGAAGCGCGCGAGCCGTAAATCGCTGTCGCCGAGGCGTCTTTCAACACCTCAATGCTCTCCACGTCGTTGGGGTTGATGGCGTTGCCCAGGCCGTTGTAGAGCGGGAACCCGTCGATGACGTAAAGCGGCTCGTTACCCGCTCCGATGGAATTGCCCCCCCGGATGCGCACGCTGACGTTGCCCCCCGGTGCCGCCGATGTCTGCGTCACCTGCACACCCGGCGCGCGCCCCTGCAAGGCTTGGCCCACCGACACCACCGCCCGTTGCTGGATTTCCTTCCCCGCAACGGAAGCGATGGCCCCGGTCAGGTCACTGCGCCTTTGGGTGCCGTAGCCCACCACGACGACCTCCGACAAATCCCTGCTGTCGGCGAGGAGTTTGATGTCGAGGGACGTTCGGTTTCCGACGGTCACGTCCTGCGTTTGGTATCCAACGGAGCTGACAGTCAGTACATCGTCCGGTGCAACGCTCAGGGCGAATTTCCCGTTGGCGTCGCTGGTTGTGCCCTTCGTGGTGCCTTTAATCACGATGCTCACACCGGGCAACGGCCGGTTGTCCTCGCTGGTGACAACCCCGGTGACGGAAGCCTGCGCCCAGGTCTGGAACGGAACAAGCAGGAAAAGCGACCCGCAAAGCCAGCGCCGGACTCTTGGCGAATTACCAAGAAGGTAGAGGATTGGGTTCATACTCGGAGGAAATTAGAAGTATTTTGTCAGACATGACGGACAAACGTAGGGAAACGAATTTTTCCAGTCAAGTTTCTTTCAACTTTTTCTTTAAATAGGACGAAAAGAACCGAAGGAGTGTCTTCGACGTATCTGGCCTCAGGGTATGACGTCGAAGTGGGGTGAGAAGTGTTCCTTCATGGCAACCCTGAATTGCTCGGCATTGCCGTGCCGGAGGAGTTCCACCAAGTCACGGTGCGTGACGGGCGGGGCGACGTGGGGAGTCGCCAAATGCGCCTTGTAATCCGTAATGTACTGAAAGAGCGGCAGCAGCATCTTCTGGAAGCGGATGAGGGTCTGGTTGCCCGTTATTTTATACAGCGTGGCATGAAACAGAACATCCGTCTGCACCAGCTCTTCGCGGGTGGTCGCGGCTGCTTCTCTGGCCAGGATATCTTCTAATTTCTGGAAATCCTTTTTCGCTACGCGCTTAAAGAGAAAATCGCTCAGCCCCACTTCCAGCATCAGGCGAATTTCAAAAAGTTGTTTCATCGTGTTCTGAGCAAGGAAGTGCGGCTCCAGAAGGCGCTCAAATCCGCTCAGTACGTCTGGCTCGGTCAGTACCATGCCTCGTCCCTTGCGGGTGTCGACCATGCCAAGCATTCGCAGGCGGCTCAGCGCCTCGCGGACCACACTGCGACTCACACCCAGAATTTCAACCAATTCCAGTTCTTTAGGAAGCGCGTCACCTGCCTGAAAATTATTGCGCTTGATGTAGTCCCTCAGCTTCATTTCGACCTGATCGGTCATCGTGATGCTCGTTACCGGCCCTAATCGAAGTTCATCCATCTGCTGGTCGTAAAAAGCTTGAATCGACGTACGTCCGACAAAGATGACATGCGAATGGTAAAAATCATGAATCCGGCTCGTCAGAAGATGAGTATGGAGCAGGGATGGCTCAGGTTGAGCTTTTCTGGATGGGACTCAGGTTAAAATCAATTGCCCAGACCGATTATGCCCGCTGGGGTACAAACCTGCACCGTGGCGGCGTGGGGTTTGGTCAGGCGAGGGCAACGTTGAGGGCACGGACGCTACCGTCCCGGCCCCGAATACATGGCCCGGTAGTTGGACTCGTTGAAGAGCGGGTTGCGGACGGGCCGAATTAAGGCACGGTTCAGGGGCGAATCGGCCTGGGTGTAAATCCAGATCTCGTCGGGGTTCCAGACCACGATTTCGTCGCAGGCGTCGCCGGTCAGGTCGAGCACGGCGTTGCAGAGGTCGGGGTGACCGTCGTCGGGAAAGGCCACGACCCGCCGTCCCCACCCGTCGTACAGCCCGCCGAAGGTGGGGTTGGGGTTGGTCAGGAAAAACTCGCCCGGCTGGCCCGTCCAGTTGACGGGCAGCAGCAGGCTGCCCATGTTGAGAAGTTCAAACTCCCGGTAGGCCTCGCCGCGTTCGTTGAGCAGGAACGTGGTGCCCTGGTTGCCCCAGAAGTTGATAAGCGCGATTTCCAGGCCGGGCAAGTCGGGGCGGAAATCGGCCACGGTGACGTTCTGGCAATGCCCCCAATGTTGGTGACGCTGGATTTTTCCGTCAAGACCGAGCATCACCAGCCCGTCGTCGCTGGCGGCGTAGAGCAGGAGCGGCTCGCGGGCGGGGTCCGATTGGGGCACCACCACCACGGCGTCGGCGTGGTCGTTGAGCGTCGAATCGAGCGTCCAGCGCCGCCGCCCGTCGGGGCCGTAGCGCGAGTAGCCAATGAAAAGTTCGTCGCGCCCGTCGCCGTCCGCATCGTAGGGAAACGGGTAGTGCCCCGTGTTGCAATCGCCCGACCAGACGGGGTTGAGCGCGTTGTCGTACACCCAGAAATGCCGGTAGCGATCTTTGATGATGAGGTCGCCCTTGCGCCCCCGACCCTGGAAATCGGCGAAGGCGATGCAGTCGCCCAGGATGCACGGAAACCGCAGGGCGGGGGGCTTGGCCTGGGGCGTGGGTACCTTCAGACGGGTTTTTCCGGTGGCTCCGTCGGCCACCACGATTTCAAAATTCATCGTGTACACCACCTCGTTTTTGCCGTCGCCGTCCCAATCGTGGATTTGAAAGGCCACGTCGTTGGTGAGGTGGGTTTTGGTCGGGTCAGGTGTGCCTACCTGCCAGAGCACGGTGCCGTCAAGGTCGAGGGCCGTCAGGCAACTCAGTTCGGCGTAGGAGTCGAACGGGGCGGCGTGCTGGTGTACCTGCCCGATGAGGATGTCGGTGCGCCCGTCGCCGTTCAAATCGCCGAACCGCAGGTTGCGGCCCACGCCGAAGCCCTTCGTGCTGAGTTTTTTCCAGAGTTTCATGGCCGGGTTGCGGGCCTGCAAAGCTCTTTCTTCGTCGTCCCGCCGTTGTTTTTCCGCCCGGAACTTTCGCCAGGCAGCTTCGGTCATGTCCACCCGTACCGACTCGAACACGGCGGGCTGGTCGGCGAGCAGGGCGATTTTTCCGGCGGGAAAACTTCCATCGGTTGCCCGGAGGCGGGTGCTGCCGTTGAGGCGGACTTCGAGGTCCGGGCCGTTGACCGTCACCTCCAGCCGCACCGGGGCGCCGGGGGCGAGGTGCAGCGGCAGGCTGGCCAGGGTGGTTTCGTTGGGCACCCGAAAACTCGTTTCGTGGGCGATTTTTTTAATCCAGGCTCGTCCCCCTTCCACCCCCACGAAGTAGTAACGCCGGTTGGTCTGGTAGCGTACCACCAGCCCCGCACGCCCGCCCGAATCGGCGGGCAGGGTGAACTGGGTGCCGACCCGGTAGTTCCGCCAGAGCACGTCGCCCGCCGAGAGCATGGGGTGGGTGTGCCGGACGGTTTTGTTGCGCAAATTCTGCCGCATGGCGTGGCGACCATCGGGCCGTTGAATCACTTCCCAGGCCTGCCCCCATCCGGGGCCGAAGTAAAAACAGGCCACCGTCCAGTTGCCCTTCGGCGCGGCGTCGGGCAGGTAGTGGTATTCGGTCAGCGGGCCGACGTCGCTGGAAAACAACCCGACGGGCAGGGCGGCGAACTCGTCGCGCAGCACGGTTCGGTCCTGGGCCGGGGCGAGTCGTGCTCCGCCGAGGCAGAGGAAAACCAAGAGGCCGATTTTCGGGAAAAACTTCATGGCAGCAGGCAACGAAACAAAGTTCAACGGATGGGTTCGTCCGGCGGAGCGTCCGGCGGGGGCGTGAGCAGGTTTTTCCGGAAAAATTCGCGGATGGCTTCCAGGCTCAACGCCTTGCGCACGTCGTGCTTGATGCCGGGCTGGACAATCAGCGTGCTGGGCACCCCCGCCCGGCGCAGGGCCGCGTCGAGCCACTGGCTGTTTTCGAGGGGCACGACGCCGTCCCGTTCACCGTGGAGGATCAGAAACGGCGGGTCGTCGGCGCTCACGTAACGCAGGGGGTTGGCCCGCCGGAGCAGGCGTTTTCGTTGGGCCGGAGGACCACCAAAATACTGAAAATAAATTGACGCCGGCCCGTCCCAGTCTTCGCCCGGTGCCCGCTGGCGGAGCAGGGCCAGGTGCCGCACGAAGTCGGTGGGGCCGCACTCGTCGAGCACGGCCCGTACCCGGCTCGACACGCCCCGAAGCTGGCAGTGGCGGTCGAACCCCGGCTCGTCGCCCGCCGTGCCGAGCAGGGCCGCCAGGTGCCCGCCCGCCGAACTGCCCCACGCGCCAATCCGGGTGGCGTCGAGGCCGTAGTCGGCGGCGCGTTGCCGGATGAATTTCACGGCGTCCTTCGCGTCGAGAATCTGCGCCGGAAACGGAGCCACGCCGCTGAGCCGGTACTGCACGCTTACCACGGCGATGCCGTCGGCCAGCAACTCCACCGGGCGCGGGTTGCGCTTGGTGCCTTCGCGCCAGCCCCCGCCGTGCAGCCACACCACCGCCGGGTAAGGCGGGCGGTGCCGCGCCGAATCGGGCCGGTACACGTCGAGGCGCAGGGTGGTCGTGTCCACCCGTTTGTAGACCACGTCGCGGTACGTGGGCACCTGGGCCAGTGCCGGGGTGCCCAGGAGCAAAAGCAGCCAGGCCGTTTTCATGGGTTCACCCAGGAAAGGTACGCGTTCAGCACCGCCTCGGGGGCTTCCACCTGCGGGTAATGCCCAATGCCGGGCAGTTCGACCACGTCGGGGTTGGGCACCAATTGGCGGTAGCGCACCACCATGTGCGCCCCCGACACCGGGTCGGCCAGGCCGTCGATGAGCCGCAGGGGCACGTCGGTGTGCTGCAACGCCCCCACCCAGCGGGCGCGGTGCTGCCGCCGTTCGGCGATGTAGCGAATCAGCCGGTGCAGGTTGCGCTCGCCCCGCTCCTGGTGCATCAGGTGCCAGTAGGCGGCGTAGTCGGCGGCGGAGGGCTGGGTTTCAGGGGCAAACAGAGCCGACAGCGAGCGCCGGAACCGTTGCTCCGTCACGAGGTACGACAACACCCGCCCCCAACGGCCCAGCAGCCGCTTCTGGATGGGCAGGGCGTGGTGGGTTTCGGGAAACAACCCGCCGTTGAGCAGGCACACCGACCGAATCGCGGCGGTACCCCGCTCCCCCTGCCGGGCCAGGAGTTCCTGCGCCACCGTGTCGCCAATGTCGTGGGCCAGCAGGTGGTAGTCTGCTACGCCTTTTTGCCGGAGCAACTCTTCCACCAAATCGGCCTGTTCGAGCATCGAGTACGGGTGCGAGCGGGGTTTAGCCGAAAACCCGAACCCCAGAAAATCCGGTGCGATGACCCGGAAGCGGGTGGTCAGGCCGTCCCAGCAACGGTGCCAGTCCCAGGAGGCCGTCGGGAAGCCGTGCAGGAGCAAGAGCACCGGCCCCTGCCCGCCCTCGGCGCAGAAGAGCGAACGGGAGCCGACGGAAATCTGGTGGCCCATCCGGTGCCACTCCGGCAGGGTGTACGGCATCAGTACCCTGGGTTTTGGGTGAGTGCCTTGTTGATGTCCATTTCGCGCTGAGGGATCGGATAGAGCACGTTGGTGGCTTTGATGGCGGGGGCCGTGGGGCGCTTCACGTCCAGGAGCCGCCCCCAGCGCACCAGGTCGAACCAGCGGTGGTTTTCGCCCACCAGTTCTTCGCTGCGTTCCTTGTACACCTCCTCGCGGAAGGCCTCCTTCGTCAGCCCGGCCACGTCGGCGGGCAGGGGCGTGCGCCGGGGGGTACCTTCGCCCCGGGCGCGGGCTTTCACCCGGTTGA
>ERZ1066118.28-NODE-28-length-190910-cov-14.751230_pt1 | contig 190910 bp, 171 predicted proteins | sample MGYA00382765_ERZ1066118 | MGnify/ENA primary metagenome ERZ1066118 (study PRJEB33369, sample SAMEA5778348) | biofilm metagenome | biome: Industrial cooling water; feature: Water cooling tower basin; material: Biofilm | place: United Arab Emirates | collected... | reverse complement strand
AAACCCGGCTTGGCGGCCATTTTGTTTGTTCAACTGGCTAACTCAAACAGCTTCTAAACCATGAACCGCAGAAACCTGCTCAAAACGACGGCCTCCGCCGCCGCGATCACCATGACCGGCCCGCTCGCTTCCCTCGCCGCCGACGCTCCCGCGCCCCAACTCAAAGGCAACATCAAGCACTCCGTGTCGCGGTGGTGCTACGGCTCCATTCCGCTGGAGGAACTCTGCCAGGCCGTCAAGCCGATGGGCATTACGTCCATCGAACTGACGGGACCGAAGGAGTGGGAAGTGCTCAAAAAATACGGACTCACTTCGGCGATGGGCCAGGCCGATGGCTGGTCGAACAACATCGGGTTGCCCAACTTTTTCAACAATCCGAAAAATCACGACGCCATTGTGGCCGGATTTGAGCAACTGATTCCGAAGGCCAAAGAGTACGGCGTGACCAACCTCATCTGTTTTTCGGGCAACCGCAACGGCCTCGGCGATTACCAGGGGCTGTTGAACTGCAAAAAAGGCCTCGTGCGCGTAATGCCGATGGCCGAACAGGCGGGTGTGACGATTACGATGGAACTGCTTTCGTCCCGCGACAGCCACCCCGATTACCAGGCCGACAACGTGGAGTGGGGCGCGGTGCTTTGCGAAATGGTCGGTTCGCCCAACTTCAAGCTGCTCTACGACATTTTCCACATGCAGAGCATGAGCGGCGACCACATCCGCAACATCCAGCGGTACGGGCAATACATCAGCCACTACCACACGGGCGGGATGCCGGGCCGGCACGAAATCGACGAAACTCAGGAGATTTATTACCCGGCCATCGTGCGGGCCATCGTGGCGTCGGGGTACAAGGGCTACATTGGGCAGGAGTTCATCCCGTCGTCGAAAGACAAAGCCGCGATGCTCGAATCGCTGCGGAAGTCGGTGCTGATTTGCGACGTGTAGCGGATGTTTTTAACCACAAAGGTCACGGAGTTTATGCACCGAGGACACAGAGGAAAAGAAAACTCTGCGCACTCCGTGCATAAACTCCGTGACCTCTGTGGTTAAAATTTTTCAACGCTGACGAAAATCATGGTCCGAAAGCCCGCCCCCGACTCATCTTGCGGCTTTGCTCCAACATAGCTGTCGTGAACACCCGAAATCGCCCGTTGCTTTTCGCTCTGCTGAGTTTCGCCGCCGTCGTTGCCTGGCGGTGCGGGGGTTCGGACGAAACGTCGTCCAGGCCGGCAACGGATGATTTTTCCGACGCAAGCCTCGTTGCCCTCTTCGGCGCGTTGCCCGAAACCGCCAAAGCCCCCGCCGACAACCCCACCACGCCCGAAAAAGTCGAACTGGGGCGGCTCTTGTTCTACGACCCGATTCTTTCCGGTCAAAAAGACGTGGCCTGCGCCACCTGCCACCACCCGGAGTTTGGCTACGCCGAAAGCCTGGAAATTTCCATCGGTGCCAACGGCCACGGCTTTGGCAGCCGTCGCGCGTTTGCCGACCCCAACGACGTACCTTTCACCAAACGCAACGCCCACACGGTGGTCAACGCCGCCTTCAACGGCATCACCGCCGACGGCTCCTACGACCCGGCCAAAGCGCCGATGTTCTGGGATTTGCGCAGCGAAGGGCTGGAAGCCCAGGCGTTGGAACCCATCAAATCGTTCGAGGAAATGCGCGGGCACCCCTACCAAACCGAAGCGGCGCTCGACAGCGCCGTAGCCCGGCTGCGGGCGATTGACGAATACCGACGACGGTTCGCGACGGCGTTTGGCACCGAAACCCTCACGTCGGTTGAAGTGGGCAAAGCCCTGGCGGCGTTTCAGCGGACGCTCGTCGCCACCAATTCCCGCTTCGACCAATACGCGCGGGGCGACAAGTCGGCACTTTCGGAACTCGAAAAAGAAGGAATGCTGGCGTTCGTAAAATCGGGCTGCGCCGAATGCCACCGGGGGCCGATGTTCTCGGATTTCAAGCTCCACGCCCTCGGCGTGGCCGATAACGAAAAACTGACCCAGCCCGACAGCGGCAAAGAAGGTCGCTATGCCTTTCGGACGCCCACCCTCCGCAACCTGCGCCACACCGCGCCGTACATGCACAGCGGCAAACTACCGGGCCTTCAGCAGGTGCTCGAATTCTACGAGGATTTGAGCGGGAACCAGGTCGCCAACCCCCGCGTAACGCCCGCGATGCTCGACCCGCTGGTGGCGAAGAAACTCCGCCTCGAATTCCGCGACATTCAGGCCATCATCGCTTTCCTCGACGCGTTGAACGACGACGATTTCGACAAGAGAATTCCGGAACGCGTGCCCAGCGGTTTGCCCGTGGGTGGTAACATTCAGTAAACGGGGTGGATTTTTGTCGGAGACTGCTGGCCTTTTGTCTGAAGGCTCTGGCGGGTTGTCAACGCCTGCTGGCGACTTGTCAACGCCCTCTGGCGGTTTGTTAACGTCTTCTGGAAACTTGTCAAAAGCCTCTGGCGACTTGGAAGTATGCAAGGGAATGCAGTTAAATGCAAACCTCCTGCGGTTATGTGCGGGCTTCTTTCGGTTATGTGCGGGGGGATTGTTGTCAGCGTGCGGAGTAGTTCTGTTTTCGTGCGGGGTTTAGTTGGTAGAAGGCTCGGTAGAGTGGCCGGAGTGTTCGGTACCGTTGTGAAAATGCCCGGTACACTCGTCAAAACACGCGGTACAGTCGCCTAAAAACGATGGGCAGTTGGCAACGCGTTGGGCCTGGGCATTTACAGGTTCTTTCGTTTCAATTCCTTCACCGCAAAATCCGTCGCTCTCGCCGTCAGGGCCATGAAGGTAAGCGAGGGGTTCTGGCAGGCCGAGGAAGCCATCGCCGCGCCATCGGTGACGAATACGTTTTTCACGGCGTGCATCTGGTTGTGGCCGTTGAGCATCGAGGTCTTCGGGTCGCGGCCCATGCGGGCGGTGCCCATTTCGTGGACGGAAAAGCCGAACACGTTCGCGTCGTCGTAGATTTTCACGTCTTTCACCCCAATCGCTTCGAGCATTTCCGCCGCCGATTCGCCCATGTCTTTGCGCATGGCGGCTTCGTTTTCGCGGAAGCGGGCGTCGATGCGGAGCGTGGGCAGACCCCAGGCGTCGGGCTTCTCGCGGTTCAGCGAAACCCGGTTGTCGAAGTACGGCAGGCACTCGCCGTAGCTGCGGAGCGTGGCCCGCCAGGGACCGGGGTGCGTGGCGGCTTGTTTCCACTCGGCCCCGAAACCCGGCTCGGCGTTCATCCGCGTCCAACCCAGCCGGGCGGCTCCACCGTAGGTCATGAAGCCGCGCAGGTAGTCGGTGCGGGTGGTTTCGGGCGAGCGGTTGCGGAAGCGGGGCACGATGCAGTCCACCGGGCGGCGCCCGGCGTAGTAGTCGTTCTCGAACCCCTCGACCCGGCCCGTAGCCCCCACGTTTTTCTGGTGGTCCATCAGGTAGTGGCCGAGCACGCCGGCGTCGTTGCCGAAGCCGTTGGGGAAGCGCCCGTTGGCCGAATGGAGCAGCAGCCAGGTGGTGTTGAGCGTGCCGGCATTGAGGAAGAGGAGTTTCGCGAAAAACTCCTGCGATTGCTTCGTTTCGGCGTCGAGCACGCGCACGCCCGTGGCCCGCCGGGTTTTTTCGTCGAACAAAATTTCCGTCACGATGGAATGCGGGCGGAGCGTGAGTCTCCCGGTTTTCCGCGCGTCGGGAATCGTGGCCGCCACGCTGCTGAAGTACCCGCCGAAGGGGCAACCCCGTTCGCACAGGCTTCGGGCCTGGCACAGCCCCCGGCCCCGGTGCGGCACGGTCAGGTGCGCTACGCGCCCGATGCTCATCCGCCGGTCGGGGAAACTGCCTTCGATTTTTCCCTTCATCCATTTTTCGACGCAATTCATCTCGAAAGGCGGCAGAAACTCGCTGTCGGGGAGTTGGGGCAGGGCCTCTTTTTGCCCGGAAATGCCGACGTACCGCTCCACGTAACTGTACCAGGGAGCGAGGTCGGCGTAACGGATGGGCCAGTCGGTGCCGTGACCATCGCGGGCGTTGGCCTCCAGGTCGAGGTCGCTCCAGCGGTAGGTGTGTCGCCCCCAAAGCAGCGACCGCCCGCCGGTCTGGTAGCCACGAATCCACCAGAAGGGCTGTTCCTGGGTGTAGGGGTGGTCGGCGTCTTTGACGTAAAAATGCTTCGTGGCGGGGCTGAAGGCGTAGTTTTTACACTGAATGGCGTAATCGGCCTGGTCCTGCGGTGTGTCCATGCCGCCGTGGGGAATTTCCCAGGGGTGCCATTGGGCCGTGGGGTAATCCTTGACGTGCTCCACGAGTCGCCCCCGTTCGAGCAGCAGCACGCGGAGGCCCTTCTCGGTCAGTTCTTTCGCCGCCAGTCCGCCCGTCAGGCCCGCCCCGACGACGATGGCATCGTACGAATTTTGGGCGGTGGCTTTGAGGTTGAGGTTCATGGTTCTGAAAAGCAAATGCTCAATGCTCAATGGTCAACGTTCAATGAAAAGCATTGAGCATTTTCATAAATTTCTCTTCTTTAGTTCCTCCACCGCATGATTCGCCGCCCGCGCCGTCAGGGCCATGTAGGTGATGGAGGGGTTCTGACAGGCGGTGGAAACCATGGAGGAACCGTCGGTGACGAACACGTTTTTCACGGCGTGCATCTGGTTGAAGGCGTTGAGCATCGAGGTTTTCGGGTCGCGGCCCATGCGGCAGCCGCCCATTTCGTGGATGTCGAGGCCGGGGTTCTGGTGGTTGTCGCGGGCGCTGACGTTCTTGAGGCCCGCCCGTTCGAGCATTTCCTGAATCTGCACGACGGCGTCCTTGCTCATTTCGTCCTCGTTCCCTTTCCACTCCACGTTGATGCGCACGAGCGGCATGCCCCACTGGTCTTTCTGGGTTTTGTCGAGCGTAATCGTGTTGTCTTCGTAGGGCAGCATTTCGCCCATCGCGTTGATGCCGAAGTACCAGGGGCCCGGTTTGGAGGCGGCCTCCTTCAGCTCGGCCCCGAAGCCGGGCATGCCCATGCCCCGGCCCCAACTGCTCCGGCTGCCACTGCCCGAGTGCGAGTAGCCGCGCACGAAGGACGTTTGCTTGTCGCTGCCGAAGTTGCGGTAGCGGGGGATGTAGATGCCCGTGGGCCGACGGCCAAAATAGTACTGATCTTCAAACCCTTCGACCGTACCGCCACCGCTGACGCGGTAGTTGTGAGCCATCACGTAGTGGCCCAGCACGCCGGAGTCGTTGCCGAGGCCGTTGGGGAAGCGGGTGCTGGTGGAGTTTTGCAGAATCAGGTTCGTGTTGACCGTTGAGGCATTGACGAAGATGATTTTGGCGAAATACTCCGTCATTTGTTTCGTCTTGGCGTCCACCACGCGCACACCGGTTGCCTTGTTTTTGGTTTCGTCGAAAATAATCGAATGCACGACGGAATCGGGTCGGAGCGTGAGCCTCCCCGTGGCGCGGGCGGCGGGCAGGGTGGCGGCGTTGGTGCTGAAGGCCCCGCCGAAGGGACATCCCCGCTCGCACAGCGCCCGGTACTGGCACGAACCCCGCCCAACGGCCTGCTGCTGCGGCCCGGCCTGCGAGAGGTTGGCCGTGCGGCTGATGATGAGGTGGCGGTCGGAATACTTCGATTTCAACTGGTCGCGGACGTGTTTTTCGACGCAGTTCATCTCCATCGGGGGCAGAAATTCGCCGTCGGGAATCTGCGGCAGGCCGTCTTTATTTCCCGAAATCCCCGCGAATTTCTCGACGTAGCTGTACCAGGGGGCCAGGTCTTTGTAGCGGATGGGCCAGTCCACGCCGATGCCTTCGCGGGCGTTGGCCTCGAAATCGTGTTCGCCCCACCGCTGCGTCCACCGCGCCCAAAGCAGCGACTTGCCCCCCACCTGGTAGCCCCTAATCCAGTCGAAGGGCTTGTCCTGAATGTAGGGGTGGTCCTGGTCTTTGACGAAAAAATGCTCCGTGTTTTCGTTGAAGGCGTAGCAGCGGGCCACTACGGGGTTAGCGGCGAGCACTTCGGGGTTGAGGCGGCCCCGGTGGGGGGCTTCCCAGGGCTTGAGCATGGTGGTGGGGTAGTCGGTCACGTGTTCGACCATCCGGCCCCGCTCCAGGGCCAGCACCTTGAGGCCCTTCTGGGTGAGTTCTTTCATGGCCCACCCGCCCGAAATGCCCGTGCCGATCACGATGGCGTCGTAGGTGTTCTGGGCGGCGGCTTTGAGGTTGAGGTTCATGCGTGTGGAAAAATAACCTTCGATTACAGTTTTAACTTGCCGGGGTCTTGGCGGGAATCAAAAACAGCACGGATGTGAACGGTTTCGTTCTCGTACTGGTAGATGATTTTGTAGTAGCCTGAAACCAGAAAGCGGTGCTCCTGACGAGCCTTTGACTGATGAACCGGTCCTGCCAACGGAAACGATTTCAGCAATTCGACTTTATCGAAGATGGCTTGAATTATTTCATCCGTTCGCTTGGATTCACCGAGAAATTCTTCGATGGCCAGCAAGTCAGCGAATGCTGGATTGGTCCAGTTAATTTTAGTTTGCGCCACGGTCACGTCGGGCTTCAAAGTAAGCAACGACCTCCTCGTGGCTCCTCACCTGGCCGGCGCGTTGGGCATCTTCCGACCGATTGAGTTTCTCGGCCAGTTCCTCGTGGGTCATTTTCCGCAGGGCCTTCACCCGCTTGGCCCGTTCGCGCTGCAACACGTCGCTCAGTTTGGCGATGATGGCCTCGTCGGTGACGTGCATGAAGTCTTCCAAAAATCGAAGTTTTTGCGCCTGTGCTTGTTCAGTCATGGCTTGTTCAGTTTCGCAACCAAAGATAACGCCGGTTTCACCACGTCGCCCCCTTCGTCTTCGTCCGAATCCGGCAGAGGTGCATGTCGGCAGTGAGGTACAACCAGCCGTCGGGGCCGAAAGCGCAGTTGGCGGTGGCTTCGCCGGGGTCGATGCGGCCGAGCAGCTTCCCCTGGGGCGAAATCACAAGTACGCCCCCCGGCCCGGTGGCGAACAGGTTGCCGCGGGCGTCCACCTTCAGGCCGTCGGGCAAACCCTTCAGGCCCTGCTTCACCATCGGCGTGGCGTCGAACAGAATCCGGCCTTTGCCCAGCGTGCCGTTGGCGTTCACCGGGTAGGCCATGAGGTACGCCTCGGCGTCGAAGGACTGGGCCACGTAGAGCGTTTTTTCGTCGGGGGAAAAGGCCAGGCCGTTGGGGCGCTTCAGGTCGGCAATCACCTGCGTTACCTTGCCGTCGGGGGCGATGCGGTACACGCCGAACTGTTGAATTTCGCGGGTCGGGTCGTCGGCTTTTTTCGCGAGCCCATACGGCGGGTCGGTGAAGTAGTACGCGCCGGAGGAGTGCTGCACCACGTCGTTGGGCGAGTTGAAGCGTTTGCCTTCCCAGCGGTCGGCGAGGGTGGTTTTGCGCTTGCTGCCGAGCGGCATGACCGACACGCGCCGGTCGCCGTGTTCGCAGGAAACGAGTTCGCCTTTTTTGTTCAAAATTAACCCGTTGCTGCCCGGCTCGTCGCTGTACGCGTCCCGCCCCGTGTAGCCCGAGGGTTTCAGAAATTCGCTGACGCCTTCGCCTTCTTTCCAGCGGAAAACGGTGTTTTTCGGCACGTCCGAAAACAGCAGGTAGCCGCCCTCCTTCACCCACACCGGCCCTTCGCTCCACTCGAAGCCCGATGCCAGCACTTCGATTTGGGCGTCTTTTTCCAGCAACGCATCCAGGGCCGGGTCGAGGCGGTGGATTTGACCGATGGTCTTGGTTTGGGAAAACGAAACAATGGGCATGGTGACGAAGGCAGCGGCGGCGATGACTCGGTTCATGGACGAAAGAAAGTGATTGCGCGGCTTAAAACCGCCGCCGGTTGCGTTGGGCAAGGTACCGAATCAAAAACAAGACGCTGGCCAGCGCCATGCCCATCAATACCCCCAGGAAAAAGCCCCAGCCACCTTCGGGCCAGTCGATTAAAAAAATGGTTTGCATGTTCTGACGGGATTATGGAAAGAGCGCTGACCGTCACCAGCCAACGCTCTCTCGCGGGAAGCACACGCCGACCGGAGGACTACGCGTCCCGGTTGGCGCTACAGGTTTTTCTTCTTCAACTCCTTTACCGCAAAATCCGCCGCGCGGGCCGTGAGGGCCATGTACATCAGCGAAGGGTTCACGCAGGAGGCCGAGGTCATGCAGGCCCCGTCGGTGACGAACACGTTTTTCGCGCCCCACACCTGGTTGTTGCCATTCAGGATGGAGGTTTTCGGGTCGCGGCCCATGCGGGCGGTGCCCATTTCGTGAATCGCCATGCCGAGGTACGAGCCGCCGTCGTAGGTGCTGACGTTCTTCGCCCCGGCGGCTTCGAGCATTTCGGCGGCGTCGTTCATCATGTCTTTGCGCATTTTCTTCTCGTTCTCCTTCAGGTCGGCGTCGAAAGTGACCGTCGGCTGGCCCCACTTGTCGAGCTTTTCCTTGTTGAGGTACATGCGGTTCTCGTGGTAGGGCAGGGTTTCGCCGAAACCGCCGAGGCCCATCGTCCAGGGGCCGGGCTTGGCGGCTTTTTCCTTTAGTTCGGCCCCGAAGCCCATTTCGGCCACGAGCCGCTGCCAGCCCGCCCGGCTGCCGCCGCCCTGGTAGCCGAAGCCCCGGAGGTAGTCGCGCTTGTCGGTACCGATGTTGCGGTAGCGGGGCACGTAGATGCCGTTGGCCCGCCGCCCGAAGTAGTACTGGTCGTCGTGGCCTTCGATGACCCCACTGGCCCCGGTGCGGAAGTGGTGGTCCATCAGGTAGCGGCCCAGGATGTCGTTGTCGTTGCCGAGGCCGTTGGGGAAGCGGTTCGACATCGAGTTGAGCAGAATCCAGGCGCTCGAAATGGCCGAAGCGCACACGAAAATGATTTTCGCGTGGTACTCGGTCATCTGACTCGTATTGGAATCAATGACCTTGACGCCGCTGGCCTTGCCCGCTTTTTCGTCGTAAACAATCGAGTTGACGATGGAATCGGGCCGGAGCGTGAGGCGGCCCGTTTTCATGGCGGCGGGCAGGGTGGCGGCCTGGGTGCTGAAGTACGCGCCGTAGGGGCAGCCCCGGCTGCACAGGTTGCGGTACTGGCAGGAAGCCCGGCCCACGTCGGTCTGGGGTTTGGCGGCTTTCGAGAGGTTGGCCACGCGGCCGATGGTCAGCACCCGGCCCGGAAATTTCTCGGCGATGGCCTTCTGCACCACTCTTTCGGCGCAGTTCAGTTCCATCGGGGGCAGGAATTCGCTGTCGGGCAGTTGGGGCAGGTTCAGTTTTTCGCCCGAAATGCCCGCGAAACGTTCGACGTAGCTGTACCAGGGGGCGATGTCCTTGTAGCGAATCGGCCAGTCCACGGCGATGCCTTCTTTGGCATTGGCCTCGAAGTCAATGTCGCTCCAGCGGTAGCTTTGCCGCCCCCACATGATGGATTTGCCCCCGACGATGTTGGGCCGGTACCAGTCGAAGCGCTTCACTTCGTTGTACGGGGCTTTTTCGTCGTCAAACCAGTAGCTGGCGTTGGCCTCGCCGTAGGGGTAATCGCGGCTGAGGAAGGGGTGCGTTCTGCGTTGTTCCTCGGTGATGCGGCCCCCGTACTTGAATTCCCAGGGGTGCTTCATGGCCGACTCGTAGCCCGACACGTGTTCGAGCGCATGGCCACGTTCCAGCATGAGCACCTTGAGGCCCTTCTCGGTCAGTTCCTTAGCCGCCCAGCCCCCGCTCACGCCCGACCCAATCACGATGGCGTCGTAGGTATTTTGGTCTTTTGCTCTCAGGTTGAGGTTCATTTCAATTACGAATTAAGAATTACGAATTAGGAATTAATGCCGAACCAGGAACCGAAATTCGGAACGTCGATGCATTCCAATTCGTGATTGACTCCGTCGAATCTCCGATTTCCTGATTCGTAATTCCTAATTGACTACGTTGCCCAGGCACGCTGGCCGGGTTTGAGCGGGATGCAGCCTTCGTACTTGCCGGGAACCCACTGGTAGTCGAGGACTTTGGTGGCACCGGGTTCGGAGGTGAAAAAGCCGAAGAGCGTCAGTTCTTTGGCCATCATGAAAAAGGGCGTTTCCTTCACGCCCGCCTTGCGGTCGGCGTAGGCGTTGGCTTCTTCTTTTTTCAGGAGCGAAACCCGCTGTTCGGGCTGGATTTGCGTGAAGGGTTTGCCAAAAAGCGCCTTGCTTTCGCGGTCCACGCGCTCCAGACCGGCCTTGAAGCGGTCCTGGTACTCTTTTGGGTAGCAGTCGCTCACGAGCCGGACGATGAATTTCTCCACCTGGGCGTCTTTGGCACCGGGCGTGTCGGTGGCCGGGATGATGGTCTCACAAATTTCGGCCAGCAGGTTTTCCTGCTCGGCGGTCAGCGTGAGTCCCGGCGCGTCGGCGGCGCGGAGGGGGCCGTCGGTCAGGGCCGCCAGCGTGGGGGCCGAAATCAGGCCACCCATCATCACCGCCACCATCTGAAGGGCATCTCTGCGGTTCATGAGGTCAGTTCGTGGTTAAAAAATGAAACAGTTGCTCGTCGTAAAAAACGGAGGATAAAGTTACGCCCGTCCGGGAGGATGACAAAATTTTGTGGGGAAAAGATAAGGGATTGGAGATTCGGGGATTTTCGATTGCGGATTGAATCGGCCGGTTGTCGTCCGCAATCCAAAATCGAAAATCCCCAACCCAAAAATTTTCGCGCCGTCTCCGCTTCGCGCTCTTCCGTCACCCACGTTTTCTTTAAATTCCGCGAGCGGTAACTGCAAACCGCCAGGATGATGTACCGTGTCAACGTGGTGGAAAACAGCAGCCCGACCCCCGCGGCAATGCCCATCGACACCCGGCTCTCCGACCCCGCCCCAGCGCCAGCGCGATGGGCATTTTGCCCATCGCGGCAAAACAAAACAGGCCGACCCGCCCGCGAAGGGTAGGTCGGCCTGTTTTGTTTTTCCAAAAAGACAGTTCGTCGGCTCAGTAGCCGGGGTTCTGTTGGGCGGCCAGCGTGGGGTTCTGGGCCGTTTCGTCGGCAGGAATCGGCCACAGGAACCGGAAGTCGGCGTAGGGCACGGCGGGGATGCTGCGCACCAGCGGCGTGGTCGGGTCGCCGGTGTACGTGGCGAACGTGGCGTTGCCGAAGGCCATCTTGGCCGGGATGCCTCCACCCGCCACGGCGAAGTCCGGGTCGCGGGCCAGGCGGTGGATGTCGGCCCAGCGGCGGCCTTCGCCCAGGAACTCGATGCGGCGCTCGGTCAGGATGGCGCGCACGAGGGCTTTGTTGTCGGTGAAGCTGGCAGCCGTGTAGCGGTCTGTGGCGTCGACCACGGCGCGGTTGCGCACGGCGCCAAGCAGGGCCAGGGCACGGGCGTCCACGCCGGTGGTGGTGCGGGCGATGGCCTCGGCCACGTTCAGCAACACTTCGGCGTAGCGCAGGATGGGCGCGTTGTCGGAGCGGTTGGCGTAGTCGGTGTATTTCTGGCTGTACCAACTGCGGGTGTCGCGGTTGAGCAGCGTGGTGCGGCGCAGGTCGTTCATCGGCCACCCGGCCAGGTTGAAGGCCACCGGGCTGACGCGCACCAGGCCCCGCCCGCCGAGGGTCGGGTTGCCGAGCATGGAAGCAAGGGCCCCGTTCACGCCGGGATTATCCTGGGCGCTGTTTTCAATCGAAAACACGGCCTCCGACGAAAACCCGTTGGTGAACGGTCCGTTGGGCGCGGGCGTGAGGGAGAAGCCGCTGATGGGGCTGGTGAACGGTGCCGCCGCCGAGATAATTTTGTTGCCTTCGGCGATGACCCCCGCCCAGTCGCCCTGATGGAGCTTCACGCGGGTTTTGAGGGCAATGGCCGCGCCCCGCACGGGGCGGGTCACCCGGAGGTTGCCGCTCCGGGTGACGGGCAGGTTGGTTTCGGCGTAGTCGAGGTCGGCCAGTACGAACTTGTACGTGTCGGCCACCGTGGCACGGCCCGTAGCCAGGCCCTTCTCGACCGTCGCCGGGGAATTGACGGCGAAGTCGCGGATGGGCAGGCCGGGGTTGGCTCCGTTGTTGTCGAGGAAGGGCCGGGCGAAGTTGACGAGCAGTTCGTGGTAAGCCAGGGCGCGCATGAAGCGGGCTTCGGCCTGGTAGCCGTTGGATTGCTCGGCCGTGATCAGGTTGCCGGTACCCGCCTGCTGGGCGCCCTCGATGAGGATGTTGCACTGGTTGACGAGGGCGAACAGCGTGTTCCACATCCACACGTTGTTGGCCGTGACCGGCGTGACGGTGTTTTCGTTCGTGATCTGGTAAAACAGCGCTTGGTTGAGCATGTCCTCGCCGCGCATGTCGCTCTGCTGGATGGCGGCCGCCCCGAAGGGATAACCCCGAACCTGGTTGCCGGCGTAGCTTCCGCTCTGGGCGGCGTTGTACATCCCGATGGCGGCCAGTTCGACGCGGGCCGCCGAGGTGAAGGCCGTGGTTTCGGAGAAGGCGTCGGCGGGCTGGAGGTCGGTCAGGTCCCGGCAGGAGGTGACCGTCAGCACGGTCACGAGCGAGAACGCCGCCGCGCGCCGAAGTGATTGAGTGAAGAACGTATGGTTCATGAATGAAAATCGGTCAAATAGATTTAAACGCAGTCTGGGTAGTTCAGCCAGCTTTTTTTAACGTTTTGGAAGCATGTTTTCATGCGCTGGAAACGTGAAAAAACGGGGCATTTTCCGGTCCGGTTTGCTTAGAATCCAATACTCAACCCCAGCGACGAGGTGCGGATGATGGGGTTGGCGTTTTGGTCCAGCCCGAAGTCGGCGTTGCCCGTCGTGGTGCTAATTTCGGGGTCGAGGCCCTTGTACTTCGTGAACGTGAAGGCGTTTTGGACCTGGGCGTAAATCCGCACCGAGCGGATGCCCGTGCTCGTGATTTTATTCGTGATGCTCGTCGGCAGGTTGTAGCCCAGCACGATGTTCTGGATGCGAATGAAATCGCCGCTTTCAATGAAGCGCGACACGGCGGAGCTAGTGTTGTTGATGGGCGCTTCGCGGCCGATCCACACGCGGGGCACGTCGGTTACCTGCCCGGCGGTGGTCCAGCGGTCGAGGATTTCGCGGCCGTTGTTCTGGAAGCCCAGGTTCAGCAGGCTCTCTTGACGGGTCAGGTTCATGATTTTGTTGCCACCCGAGTAGCGCGTGAAGATTTCCAGGTCGAACCCGCCCAGCCGGAACCGGTTGGTGACTCCTCCCAGGAACGTCGGATTGGAGTTGCCCAGCAGGAAGCGGTCGGTGGTGGCGCTCAGCGATGAGGGCGTCGTGGTTTCGGCCGGTGCCGCCGGATTGTAAGCGAAGTAGTTGTTGCGGGCGATGTCGTACTGCACGATGTTGTTCGAAACGTTGCCCTGCCCGTCGCCTTTGAACCACATCGGGTTGCCGTTGGCCGGGTTGACGCCCGCCCACATGAAGCCGTAGAACGAGCCAATCGGCTGGCCCACGCGGGTGATGTGGTAGGTCGTGATGACGTCCTGGCTGTTGTTCAGCGCCGTGATTTTGTTCTGGATGTAGGTGAAGTTGAGGTTCACATCCCAGGAGAACTTCTCCCGGCGAATCGCGTTGGCGTCAAGGGTTAGCTCGAAGCCGTTGTTGCGCAGCGCGCCGATGTTGCGGTTGATGCCGTTGCCGGGCACGCCCAGCGAGGCAGGCGTGGGTACGAACTGCACCAGGCCGTCCACGTCGTTGACGAAGTAATCGGCGTTGAGCGTGATCCGGTTGTCGAACAGGCCCAGGTCAAGCCCGATGTTGGTTTTCTTGCTTTGCTCCCACCGCAGGTCGGGGTTGCCGGTATTGTCGAAGGCAATGCCCGTCTGGGTGCCGTATTGCGCGGCTCCGAAGGTGCCCAGGTAGGGGAAAAAGCCGATGTTGGTGTTGCCCACCACGGCGTAGCTGGCCCGCAGGCGCAGGTCGGAGATGAACGAGACGCCCTCCATGAACCGCTCCTTCGAAATCCGCCAGGCCACCGACCCGCCGGGGAACGTCCCGCGCCGGTTAGCGATGGGCAGCGACGAGAGGCCGTCGTTGCGCACGGTGGCGCTGAAGTAGTACTTGCCGGCGTAGTTGTAGTTGAGGCGGGCGAAGTACGAGTCGAAGGCGTCCTGGATGAACCCGCCGTCGGAAAGCTGCGTGGTGTACGAACCGCTGATGAGGTTGTTTTGGATGAAGAACAGGTCGGAAAAGCCCTGCCCTTCGGCGTCAATGAAGCGCGACGTGCGTTTCTGGTACTCCGTTCCAGCCACGAAGTTCACGTCGTGAACGTCGTTGAAACGGCGGTTGTAGCTCACCGTGTTCTGCCAGTTCCAGAGGGTGACGGGGCGGAAGCGCTGAAACACGTACCCGTTGGAGCCGCGCCCGTCGCCGTGGCGGGGGTCCAGGCTCTGGAAGTCGTCCTGGGTGAGCAGGTCGGTAGCGATCTGCGACTTGATGGCCAGCCCCTGGAGAGGGTTCAACTGCACGTAGGCATTGCCCAGGATGCGGTTGTTGTTGGTCACGTACCGGTTCTTGGCCAACACGAACGCCAGGTTGGTGAAGTTGTTGTCCACCGGCCGCAGGTTGGCTCCCTGGCCCAACGCGGCCCCGTCGGGCGTGATGTTGTAGCCTTCGAAGCGGGCGAAGTTGGGGTCCGTTGGGTCGAGGAAAGGCGACACGTTGGGCAGCAGGCGTGAAGCCCCGGTCACGTTACCCGACAGGGCATTGCCTCCCGTGTTAAGGTTATTGAACGTGCCCCTCGTGTAGGCCAGACTGGCCCCGACCGTGACAAGTTTGTTGACGGTATGGTCGAAGTTTCCCCGGAACGAGTAGCGGGTCTGGTCGTTGGCCACGATGGGGCCTTGATTTTTCAGGAAACCCGCCGAGAAAAAGTAGTTGGTCGATTCCGACGCGCCGCTCAGGCTGAGGGCGTGGTTTTGCACAAAACCGTTGCGCAAAATCACGTCCTGCCAGTTGGTATTGGTGCGGCGGTCGTCGAGGCGGGCCTGTTCGGGCTGCCCGGCGTTGCGGAATTTCTCATTGGCGATGGTAACAAATTCCTCCGCGTTGAGCAGGTCCAGGCGGTTGATGGGCGAGTTGACGCCCACGTAGGCGTTGTAATTGACTGACACCCGCTGCCCCCGGTTGGCCTTACCCCGTTTGGTGGTAATCAGGATAACGCCGTTGGCCGCCCGCGAGCCGAAGATGGCCGTCGAGGCCCCGTCCTTCAACACTTCGATGCTTTCGATGTCGGCCGGGTTGATGTCGCTCAGCGGATCGGCGGCCCCGGCCCCTCCGTAGGGGTTAGTGGCCACGGGCACGTTGTCGATGACGATCAGCGGCCCGGCCCCCGACGAGATGGAGTTCGTCCCACGGATGCGGATGCGCGGGGCCTGCCCGAGCAGGCCGTTGGGCACGCTTACCTGCACCCCGGCGGCCCGGCCCCCGAGTTGGGTGGCGAAGTTGGGCGTGACCAGGGTAGAAAGCGGGCCAACGTCCACCGACGACTGCGCGCCGGTCAGGTTGCGGCGTTCCTGAGTGCCGTAGCCCGTCACGACCACCTCGCTGAGGTTGCCGGCTTCGGAAGTCAGGGCCACGTCCAGCACGGTCCGGCCGCCGACGGCCACCTCCTGGGCGGCGAAGCCCACGGCGCTGAAACGCAGGGTTTGGTCGCCTTCCACGCCGATGCGGTAGGTGCCATTGGCGTCGGTTGTGGTGCCACGGGTTGTTCCTCGCACGGCCACGGTCACGCCCGGTAGGGGCGAGCCGTCGTCGGAGGCCGTCACGCGCCCCGACACGGTGCGATCCTGAGCTTGGGCCATGCCCAAAAGCCCCCATCCTGCCAAAAGCAGGAAGAGTATACGCTTCTTCATGCGGTCAGATGATTTATTTGGTTGTTAGTGAAAATTGAAAAAGAAACTATTCGCAAAGTAATTATTTGCTTCGCGATCATTCAAACCGAGGCACAAGATTTTGTTAATTTTTCATCCGGATTGCCTCAACACACAAAACCCGATTCGGTGGCTTTTAGCATCCGAATCGGGTTTTGTGTGTCGTTGAGGGCCGTCTTATGCCCCCGCTCCGTGATTATTGTGGCCCCGTCGTACGGGTGTCCCAAAACACAGGCCGCTCGCTGAGCGTGGTACGTTGGGTGAGGTTGGGGTTGGCGTCCACCTCCTGCTGAGGATAGGGCAGGGCGCGGGGCACGCGGCCGTTGTTGCCCGGACTCACCGCCGCCGGAATCTGCACCAGGGCCGGGAAGCCCGTGCGCCGCCAGTCGTTCCAGGGTTCGAGAGGCACCATGAAGTTGGCCACGTATTTTTCCTCGATGAGTTTCTGCAAAGCGGCGGCCCCCGTGCCCAGCGTACCGGCGGCCGTGGCCAGGTAGGCCGTGGCCTGGGCGGCGGGTACCCCGGCCCGGGCGTGCGAAGCGGCAATGCCCGCGCGGTACAACTCCTCAGCGTTGCCGGGCAGTCCGTAGCGCAGGGCCATTTCGGCGCGGATGAAGTTGTACTCGGCGAAGGTCAGCATCGGCACCGGCGCGTTGCCCGCGTAAGCCAGCCCCGACACGAGCAGGGTCGGACCGGGTGGGATGGTCGTGCTCGTGACCGCCCCGCGCACGTAGGTGTGTGGCCGCGACAAGCCGTTGTTGACCCCGCCCCCGGCGGTGCCGTTGCGCAGCCCCCGGTAGCCGAGCGAATCGGTAGCGGGCGGGTTGGCGAGCAGGGCCGGGCTGAAGGGTGCCGGCGTGAAGTAGGTCGCCCGGCGCGGGTCGCGCTTGCGGTTCATCAAATCGACAAGCGTGGCCCCGGTGGTGATGTCGTCCTGGCGGTCGAGGATAAACTGGTGCGTAGGGTTCTGCCGCCGGGCGATGATGTCAAAACGCATCTGGAAATCGTCGGCGTTGGCCGCCATGAAGTCTGCTGCCGGGGTGGCCGTCAGGAAGGCCCGCACCGGCGCGGCGTCAAACCCGCTCACGTTGAGCATGTGCAGGTACAGCCGGAGTTTGAGCGTGTTGGCGAACTTAATCCAGCGCGTGGCGTTGCCGGCGTAGATGTAGTCGTCAGCCGCCGAGGGGGCCGAAAGGGGCGAGGTTTTGCGCAGATCGGCAATGGCCTCGTCGAGCAGCGTGAGCAGGCGGGGGTAGATGTCCTGCGAGCGATCGGGCTTGGGCTGGGGGTTGGCCGTACCCTGGATGGCCTCCGTGAAGGGTACGTCGCCCCAGAGGTCGGTCGCCACGCTGTACGTGTAGGCTTTCAAGGCTTTGGCTACGCCCGCGTACACAGGACTAACGTTCTGGGCTTTGATGATTTCTTCCAAATCGGCCAAAACGCCCGCGTAGTAGGCCGTCCGCCAGAGGGTGTTTACCTCGGTGGGCTGGAGCACGTAGGCGTCCCAGGCTTCGGTCTGGCGGCCCGCCTGGGCGGCCAGTTGCTGGGAAAACAGGAGCGTGAACCGGCCCACCTCACCGCCGGTGTTGAAGCCCAGTTGGGCCTGCACCGAAGGCAGAATCAGGTTGGGCGGGTTGGAAATGGTGCGGGTGGGGTCGATGTTGACCTCCAGGAAATCCTTGCACCCCGACAGGCCCAGCAGGCTACCGATGAGCACCGCCGAAGCCGTGTATTTTTTGAAACCGTTCATTGGTTTTTCAGGTCGAAAAAAAGTGGTGAAACGTCAGAACGAGAACCGGGCAAACACGCCGTACGTGCGCGACTGGGGCAGGGTGTTGAACTCCACGCCCTGGAGGTTGCTGGCCCCGCCGACGCTGGCTTCGGGGTCAATGTACGGCACATTGGTCCAGAGCAGCAGATTGCGGCCATTCAGCCCGATTTCCATCGACCCGAAGGGCGTTTTGTTGAGGAGCCCCTGCGGCAGACGGTAGCTCAGGCTGGCTTCGCGCAGGCGGAGCCAGTTGACCTCCATGACGTACATGCCGGGGAAGTTGAAGGCGTACAGACCGCCGAAGTACTGCTGGGCCGAGATGGCGATGTCGTTCTGGCGCTCGGTGGTCACGGTACCGTCGGCGTTGAGGCGGCCAATCAGCCCGTCGATGGTGTAGTTGCGCAGGGGCAGGCCGTCGGCCCCGAAGCGGGGCAGGGCGGCGGTTTCGGCCCCAACCCCCGTGCGGCGGATGTCGCCGATGACGCGGGAGAGGAAGTCACCACCCCGGCGGATGTCGAGCAGAAAGTTGAGCGTCAGCCCTCTGAAGCTGAACGTGTTCGTCACGCCGCCCGTCCAGCGGGGGTTGGGGTTGCCCACGTACTGCACCCCGCGCGGGTCGGCGATGGGCAGGCCCGTGGTGCCGTTGATGACCAGCGGGCTTTTCGGGTTGTTGGGTTCCGTCCGAAGGAGGGTGTTGGCGAAAATGGCTCCGTAGGGGTAGCCCTGCTGAATCCGGCCTTCTGCCGTGGTGAACGGCCCCAGGCTGATGTTCTGCACGCCAGGGGCGAGCGACACCACGTCGTTGGCAATGCTGGCCCCGTTGAAGCCCACGTCCCAGCGGAAATTGTTGTTTTTTAGAACCGTCACGTTCAAATCCCACTCCAGCCCGCGGGTTTTGAGCACCCCAGCGTTGCGAAGCTGCGACGTGAAGCCCGACGCAGCGGCGATGGGCACGGCCAGGATGATGTCGGTCGAGCGGGTGTTGAAGTACACCAGTTCGAGGCTGACGCGGTTTTGCCAGAAGCGGGTTTCGATGCCCACCTCGGCGCTGCGGGTGAACTCCGGCCCCAAGTCGGGGTTGCCGGCCACGTTGCTCAGCGTGCGGCCCTGCGAGCCGAGGAAGGGGAACACGATGTTCGGCCCAAAGCCATCGCCGGGGTTGGCGTTTTCGTAGTACGTGTCGGTGGCGTAAATCGGCGCTTCGCGGCCCACCTTCGCCCAACTGCTCTTCAGTTTCAGGAAATTCAACCCGTTGCCGTTGGCGTCAGCGATACCGGGCAGGGCTTCCGACAGCACGAAACTGCCCGACACCGAGGGGTAGAAGTAGCTCCGGTTGCCCCGCTTGAAGGTCGAAGACCAGTCGTTGCGGCCCGTCAGGGTGACGGTGAGCCAACTCCGGTATTTCAAATCGACGTTGGCGTACACCCCGAACAGGCGGCTGCGGAACACGTCGTTGAACGGCACGAAGTTGGTGGCGTTGGTGATGTTGTCGAAACCCCGAGTCACGAGCGTGTTGCCTACCACGCCGTGGTCATCGGTTTTGCGGATGTTGATTTCGCTCCCGACGAGGGCCGTCACGTCAAGGTCGGCACCGAGCTTGCGCCGGGCGGTGAGGTTGTTGTAAAAGCTGGTTTCCTGGCGGTAGATGGTCCGGTCGCCGACAGCCCCTACCCCACCCACCTGGTGGTTGGCCCCGCCGCGGGCACCGATGGCATCCACGGTTTTGCGGCGCTCGGTGTAGAGGTCGGTACCGGCGCGGGAGCTGAAGTTCAGCCAGTCGTTGAGGTCGAGGCTGAAGTTCACGTTGCCGATGAGGCGGTTGCGCTCGTCGTTGTAGAGGTTGTTGCGGAGCGTCCAGAAAGGGTTGTCGGTGATGCCGTTGAAGTACACCTGTGAGCCGTCGGGGCGCACCCAGGGTTCGTTTTTCAAATCGTAATCACGGGGCAAAAACCAGCCCCGGAACAAAGGGTTCGACAACTGGTTGCCGATCTGGCTGCGTTGCGAAACGTTGTTGATGTACTGGATGTTGGTGCCCACCGTCAGTTTTTGACTCAGTTTGCTGCTGGCGTTGGCCGACAGCACGCGACGGTTGAGCTTGTTGCTTTCCATGTACCCCTTCTCGCTCAGGTCGTTGTACGAAAAGTAGTAGTTGCTGCGGTCGGTCGCGCCCGAGAAGGCCACGTTGTGCTGCATGTTGAAGCCTTTGCGGAACATGTCGCGCACGTTGTTGGGAAACGCCGTCAGGGGCACCTGGTCGGGCAGGCCGAAGAGGGCGCGGTCGGCGGCGGAGTAGGCGCTGGGCACGAGGCGGCCGTCGATGGGCACACCCCAACTCAGTTGGTCGGCATTGGGCTGGAACACCGGCGCGGCGGGCAGGCCCTGGGCGTTGAGCGACGTGCCACGGCTGTACTCGTTCTGGTAGTCGGGGAAGCGGTTCACTTCCACTACGTTGTAGGATCCGTTGTAAGTAACGGTGTTTTTCTTGTTGCCAAAGGCTTTGCCTTTTTTGGTCGTCACCAGGATGGCCCCGCCCGCGGCCCGCGAGCCGTAGAGGGCGGCGGCGGCGGGACCTTTCAGCACGGTGATGGTTTCGATGTCGTCCTGGTTGAGGTCGATGCCCCGGTTGGAGTTCGACACGCCGGTCTGGGTGGCGCTGGCCCCCAGTACGCCCGTACCGGCCCCGCCCCCGCCGTTATCGATGGGGATGCCGTCCACGACGAACAAAGGCTGGTTGCTGCCCGTGAACGTGGTGAAACCCCGGATGAAAATGGCCGACGACGACCCGGTGGCTCCGTTGGACCCGGCCACGCGCACCCCGGAAATCTTACCGGCCAGTGCGTTGGAGACGTTGGTGGTGCGGGCAACGGTGAGTTGGGTGTTGTCGAGGGTTTTCTCCGAAAAACCAAGACCTTTTTTCTCTTTCGTGATGCCGAGGGCCGTCACGACGACTTCCTCCAGTTGCCGGGCGTCGTTGCGGAGCGCCACGTCGATGGTTGAACGCGAGCCGACGGCAATTTCCTGGGTGACGGCCCCCACGAACGAGAAGACCAGTGTTTCGTTGGCCGACGCCGCGATGCGGTACTGCCCGTTGTTGTCGGTGTTGGTGCCGCGGTTGGTGTTCTTCACCGACACGTTGACCCCCGGCAGCGGGGAGCCGTCGTCGGCCGCCGTTACTTTGCCGGTGATCGTCCTCTCCTGGGCGTACCCCGGCAGGGCCAGACCCAATGCCAGAGCCAGGCACAGCAGTAATTTGTTTTTCATAGAACAGATGAATTGGTTGGTTAAATGTTGATTACTCGGTACTACATTTGGGCTTATGGCCCGGCGGCGTAAGATTGTTTCAACAAGGCAGGGCCGGTCAATGTTTAAAACGGGCAGTTTAACGTACTACCGGTTTTCTTGCACAAGCCACTTCATATTTAGGGCGGAAGCACACCTAAAACCTTCTTAAACCTTGTCATTTCCATGGAGCGCACAAAAGTAATACTTTCAATTGTCATAGCAACTTTTAGCACAAATTGTTTAAAAGTTTGTGCGCAACCTTCATCAACCTTGCTCACCCGACTCGACAAGGCGGCCTACGGCGTTGAGGCCAAAGTGGTTGCGTGGCGGCGCGATTTCCATGAACACCCCGAACTGGGCAACCGGGAGTTCCGCACGGCTGAAAAAGTAGCCGCGCACCTCAAACTGTTGGGGTTAGACGTCAGGACCGGCGTGGCCAAAACAGGCGTGGTGGCTTTGCTGAAAGGCGGCAAACCCGGCCCCTGCATCGCCCTGCGTGCTGACATGGACGGGTTGCCCGTGCGCGAACGGGTGGACGTGCCCTTTGCCTCAAAAGTTGAAACCGAGTACAACGGCCAGAAGGTGGGCACCATGCACGCCTGCGGGCACGACAGCCACGTGGCCATTCTGATGGGCGTGGCCGAAGTGCTCAGCCAGCACCGGGCCGATTTGAAAGGCACCATTAAATTCATTTTCCAACCCGCCGAGGAAGGTGCCCCCGACGGCGAGGAGGGCGGAGCCAAACTGATGGTGGCCGAAGGCGTGCTCGAAAACCCAAAGGTGGACGCCATTTTCGGCCTGCACATCAACGCCCAGACCCCCGTCGGGCAAATCAAGTACCGCCCCGGCGGCACGATGGCCTCGTCGGACAAGTTGCTGATTAAAATTCGGGGAAAACAAACCCACGGCGGTTACCCTTGGAACGGGGCCGACCCCGTGGTGGCCGCCGCCCACGTGGTAACGGGCCTGCAAACCATCGTGAGCCGCCAGATGGATTTGACCAACGCGGCAGCGGTCGTAACGATAGCGACCATCCACGGTGGGGTGCGCAACAACATCATTCCCGAAGAGGTGGAAATGTCGGGCACCATCCGGGCACTCGACACGAAAATGCAGTACGACATTCACGAGCGCATCAAGCGCACGGCCAAGCACATCGCCGAAAGTCAGGGCGTGAAGGCCGACGTGAAGGTGCAGATTCAGTACCCGGTCACCTACAACGACCCGAAGCTGACCGAGCAGATGGCCCCTTCGCTGGAAGCCGTCGCAGGCAAGGACAACGTGAAACTGACCCCCGCCGTGACCGGCGCGGAGGACTTTTCGTTTTTCCAACAAAAAGTGCCGGGGTTCTTTTTCTTCCTCGGCGGGGCACCCAAAAACAAGCCGGTCGATGAAACCGCCCCGCACCACACGCCCGATTTTTACCTCGACGAAAGCGGCTTCGGGCTGGGGGTGCGGGCCTTCTGCCGCCTGGTGGTCGATTACGCCGACCAGTACACGGCGGGAGGCGGCAAGGTGGCGGCAGGAAAGTGAGAGTTGCTTATTTTTGAAAAAATGATCCGGTGAGCCATGCGCCTGACGCTCAATTTTCCCCAAGACCTGACCTTCTCGGACGAGGAACTCTTCGCCTTTTGCCAGGTCAACCCCGACCTGCGCATTGAGCGGGATGAAAACGGATTTCTCATCATCATGCCCCCCACCGGCCTTGAATCCAGCTTTCGCAACAGCGACCTGACCACTGATGTCACCATTTGGAACCGTCAAACCCGACTCGGTCGGGTTTCCGATTCCAACGGCGGCTACACCCTGCCTGACACCTCGATGAAAGCCCCTGACGTGGCCTGGGTCAGCCACGAGCGGCTGACGGCGGTTTCGCCCGACGATTTAAAGCGCTTCGCGCACGTCTGCCCGGATTTTGTGATTGAACTGCTGTCTGAAAACGACACGCTGGCGGAGCTTCAGGAAAAAATGGGAAAGTATCTGAAAAACGGCGTCCGACTCGGCTGGCTGATTGACCCGAAAGCCCGGCTAACGCACGTGTACCGGCCGGGGCAGGAGCCGGAGGTGGTGCCGTTTGAAACGCCCCTGAGCGGCGAGGACGTGATGCCGGGGTTTGAAATGAACGTGGCCCGGACGCTGGGCATTTGACTTTTTTGTGGGGCGGGTTATCAACCCGCCCCACAATGCTATTCTTCGTTGTACCCCCGCACCAGCCGCGCCACCAGCCCCGGCAGCCAGCGTTTGAGGTAAATGCCGAATACTTCCTTTCCGCCGGGGTACACTTCCAATTTACCAGCCTTCACCGCCCGCGCGATGTGCCGGGCGCATTCCTCCGGCGACATCCCCCGTTCCTGATTCTGATCCATCCGCCCGTGCCGGGAGCCGTCGCCGTGGAGGGCGTTGCGCGAAACCTCGGTGCGGACGTAGCCGGGGCAGGCCACCGTCACGCGCAGGCCGAGGTCGTGGTTTTCGGCCCGAAGCGCGTCGAAAAACGCCCGCACCGCGTGCTTGGAGGCCGCGTAGGCCGAGCGCAGCGGCGTGGCCACGTAGCCCGTCACGCTGCTGATGACCACGAAATGCCCGCTCCGCCGCGCCCGCATCGCGGGCAAAACTGCTTTCGTCAGCGCCACCACGCCGAAGTAATTCACCTCAAAAATCCGCCGATCCACGTCCAGAGTTGTTTCGTGGATGAGTGCGCGCTGGCTGATGCCCGCGTTCTGCACGAGCACGTCCACTGCGCCGAAGGTTTTCAAAACGGTTTCGACGGCGACGGGCAAGGAGGCCGTCTCGGTCAGGTCGAGGGGCAGCACGAGCACGTCGGCGTCGGGCAGGCCGGTGGCCTGCTTCACGCGCTGCAATTCATCCGCGCGGCGGGCCGAAAGCACCAGCTTCGCGCCTTCGCGGGCGAATTCGTAGGCCAGCGCCTCGCCAATGCCCGACGACGCGCCGGTGATCCAGACGGTTTTTCGTCTGAGGGTTTTCATGCGTTTGGTCTGAACCGCGCTTGGCCGGGATTTGAGGATTTTCAGGATGAAATTCATCTGTGTCAGCCATCCTGTCAATCCTCAAATCCCGGCCAATCGCGGTTCAGACAATCAACTCCACGTCCGGTCGTGCGAGTCGGCCTTGTCCCAGTCGGTCGTCGGCGCGAACCACTGGTCGCCTTTCCGGAGGAAGCGCTTGGCCACTTCCTCGTTCAGCTCTACGCCGAGGCCGGGCTTGTCGGGCACTTTGACGAAACCCTTCTGGGCGAAGGGCTTGTCGATGCCGGTCACGATGTCTTCCCAACCCTGCACGTCCACACCGTGGTGTTCGAGGGCTACGAAGTTTTCGGTGGCGGCGGCGCAGTGCACGTTGGCCATCATCGAAATCGGGCTGCCCGCGAAGTGCATTGCCATCGGGATGCCGTGCTCCTCGGCGTAGTCGCCGATTTTCTTCGTTTCCAGCAGCCCGCCCGACGAGGCCAGGTCGGGGTGCACCATGTCCACGGCTTTGGCGTCGATGAGTTTGATGAATTCTTCCTTCAGGAAAATGTCCTCGCCCGTCAGCGTCGGCGTTTCGATGGCGTCCGAAATCTGCTTCCACTGGTCGTGGTAGAACCAGGGCACGAGGTCTTCGAGCCAGGCGAGCTGGTATTTTTCCACTTTTTTGCCCAGGCGGATGGCCGTGTTGACGTCGAAGTGCCCGAAGTGGTCGGCGGAGAGCGGGATGTCATACCCCACGCCGTTCCGCACTTTTTCCACGTATTCGGCGATGTAGTCGAGGCCCTTGTCGGTGATTTGGATCCGGGTGAAGGGGTGCTTGGTGTTGGCGTAGCTACCCACCGATTTCGGCACGTTGCTGTTGCGGTTAAGGTTCCAGACGTTGGCCCCCGTGAGCATGCCCGGCTTCCCGGCCAGCAGGCCAATGCCGAAGTCCATTTTCAGGAACGTGAAACCCTTGTCGATGCGCGTTTCCTTCAGCTTTTTGGCGAATTCGGTGGCGTCGCTGATTTCGGGTGTGTCGGCGTAGAGGCGGATTTCGTCGCGGTACTTGCCGCCGAGCATCTGGTAAGCGGGCACGTTGAAAGCTTTCCCGGCCAAATCCCAGAGGGCCATTTCGACCCCGCACACGCCCCCGGCGGCGCGGCCGTGGTTGCCGAAGGGTTTAATCAGTTTGAAAAGCTGCTCTACGTTGCAGGGGTTTTTGCCCAGCAACCGACTTTTCAGCATCAGGGCGTACTTGGCGCTGGCCCCGTCGCGCACCTCGCCCCAGCCCACGATGCCCTGGTTGGTGTCGATGCGGATGATGGGGCTGGTGAATGGCACGCCCGCCAGCACGGCAATCCGCATGTCCGTGATTTTCAAATCCGATGGCTTGGAGGCCCGGTTGACCTTCTGCGAGGTGTACTCGACTTCCGCCGCCGCGTTCTGGTGGAACATCAGGCCCAGTGAGAGGCCACCGAGGGCGGTTTTTTTCAGGAAATTCCGGCGATCCGGTCCGGCAGGTTCAGGGTCGGGCTGCGGGACGGGTGACTCAAGCTGCGGGGGGGTGTAGCGAAAACGATCGAGGAGTTTTTGATTCATGGTTTTACGGAACGGTTTAGAACGATTTCTCCGGCAAAAAAGAGCAAGAAACGCAATCTTACTGCTTTTCCGCCTACTTTTTTCCGATGACAACGCAGTACAGGCCCGCTACGGGTTTCGACCGAACTTCACCCGTCCCGAATTTGACCCGCGCCCGCCGGGAGATTTCTCCGAAACCCGTACTTTTACCGCCAACCAAACCGCGAAGCGCCATGCACGCCGTTGCCGAGAAAATCCGCTGGCAAGAATTCCGCGAGATGGAGTTGGACGACGCCGACGCCTACCTCTACGAATTGATCGATGGGGAAATCATGAAACGAAACTATCCCTCCCTCGAACACCAGGAGACGCTCTCGCGTCTTTTCATTCAGTTCCGTTTGTTTGCTGACCAGCAAAATTTGGGACGTGTGCTGCCTGCACCGTTCGGCGTCATCCTCGATGAATTCAATGACGTGCAGCCCGACCTGATTTTCGTTTCCGAAACAAAACGTGACATCGTGCGGCGGGATGGAATCCACGGCGTACCCGATTTGCTGGTCGAAATCATCTCGCCCACCTCTGTCACCCGCGACCGGGTGCGCAAAAAAGCCGTGTACGAGCGCCTCGGCGTGGCCGAGTACTGGCTCGTGGACCCCCAGAATGGCTCCATCGAAGTGTACGAACGAACCGAAACCGGCTACGAACTTTTCTCGGATTCCGAAACTAGTCCGGTCGTAAAATCGAAGGTGCTGGCGGGGTTAGAAGTGGAGGCCAAAGCGCTTTTTGCAGGAAATCCATGACGAACACCAAAGCCGAGTACCACAAACAAGCCATCAACGATCTGCTGGACCTGATTGAGCGCGCCAACCGTTCGATTGCCCGCCATCAGGCCCAACCCGACCCGGACCCGGTAGCCGTGGCGGGGTTTGAACGAATTCGCCAGCAACACGTCGCCGAACTGGACAGCCTGCTGGCCGAGTTTGATTTGCGTTTGCTGCCCCACGCTTCGGCTGTCTGATTTTTGAATTTCTCTAAACCTAAAAAATCGTTCATGAAAAAACTCTTCCCCCTCGCCCTCGGCGCGGCGGGCCTGCTGCTGGCGGCGGCGCTGGTGATGGCTCTGCTCGGCCGCGGCGCTGAGACCGACTGGCTCGTGCTCGGCGGATTGCTGCTGTTGGCTCTGGGCATCCGCACGTTTCCGGCTTACGCCAGCCTGACTTTCACCGTGCTCCTGCTGGTTTCGGTGGCCCTGGCGCTGTACCACCCGGCGGTGCTGGCCCAATGGGGCGATTTTCAAACCAAAACCCTCATCACGCCGCTCATGCAGCTCATCATGTTCGGCGTGGGCGCGGTGATGACCGTCGAAGATTTTCAGGAAGTGTTCCGTTCGCCCAAGTCGGTGGTCATTGGGCTGGTGGCTCAATTCACCATCATGCCCACGGTCGGGGTGCTGCTGGCCAACGTGTTCAACTTCCCGCCCGACGTGGCCGTGGGCGTGATCCTCATCGGCTGTGTACCGAGCGGACTGGCCTCCAACGTGATGTGCTACATCGCCCGCGCCAACGTGGCGCTTTCGGTCACGATTACCTCGCTGGCCACGCTGGCCTCGCCGTTTCTGACCCCGCTGCTGATGAAATTCCTGGCCGGGCAACTGGTCGAAATCAATTTCCTGAGCATGATGCTCGACATCCTGAAAATCGTCATCGCGCCTATCGTCGTGGGGGTGCTGCTCAACCGGTTTGCCAGCCAGGTGGTCGAAAAACTCAAGAACGTGTTGCCCTTGCTTTCGATGGGCGGCATCGTGCTCATCGTGGGCATCATCACCGCCAACGGCCGCGACGCCCTGCTCAACATCGGGCTGCTGCTGCTGCTCTCTACCCTGCTGCACAACCTGGCCGGGTACACGGTTGGCTACAGCCTGGCCCGCCTGACGGGCCTCGATGAAGCCTCGCGCCGGGCGGTGGCCATCGAAGTGGGTTTGCAAAACGGCGGGCTGGCGTCGGCCCTGGCCATGAACACGCTCAAAAGCGCCAGCGCCGCCCTGGCCCCGGCCATTTTCGGCCCGCTGATGAACACGACGGGGTCGATTCTGGCGAACTTCTGGCGGAGCCGCCCGCCGAAAGGCTCCGAGTCAACGGCTGATGCGGCTGATTTTTCCAAAAAAACGGCCCCCACCCAGGCCGGTAAATCCGTGTAGCTTTCAATTCAGAACCTCTAACTCTCTGTTTCCGACCTCTAAACCATGAAATTCAAGTACCTCCTCGCCACCTCGCTGGCCGCCGCGACCTTCGGTACCTCGGCCCAGAACATCAACGCCCCCCGCGAAACCATCGAGGCCTACTCCAAAGAATGGAAAGGCGAACGTTACCCCGACGGCCGCCCGAAGGTGTCCGACGATTTGGTGAAGCGCCTCAAGGACGTGTCCATCGAAGCCGCCTGGGGAATCATGGGTCGTCACGGCTACCGGAGCCAATTCGAGACGGGCTTTCAGCGCATCCACCCCGACGCGGTGCTAGCCGGGCGCGTGGTCACGGCCCAGTACATGCCCGCCCGCCCCGACATGCAGGTGCCCATCGTGGCCAAAGGCAAGGAGGAAAAACGCTCCGGCGCGCCCAACTCCTGGCCCATCGACGTGTTGAGGGAAAACGACGTGTACGTGGCCGACGGCTACGGCAAAATCATCGACGGCACGCTCATCGGCGACAACCTGGGCAACTCGATTTTCGCCAAATCGAAAACCGGTGTGGTGTTCGACGCGGGCGTGCGCGACCTCGAAGGCTTGGACCAAATCGAGGGCTTCGCGGGCTTCGTGCGGGGCTTCGACCCCTCGGCCATCAAGGACATGCTTATGACGGGCATCAACTACCCCATCCGCATCGGTCGCGTGACGGTGCTGCCGGGCGACCTCGTGCTGGGCAAAAAGGAAGGCGTGATTTTCATCCCCGCCCACCTGGCTGAGGAAGTGATTACGGGTTCGGAATGGATTGCCTTGCAGGACGATTTCGGCCACCAGATGCTCCGCGAGGGCCGCTTTACCCCAGGGGAAATCGACACGAAGTGGAACGCCAATATCATCGCCGCCTTCCGGGAGTGGACGAAGAAAAACCCAGGCAAAGTGAAAATGTCGGCGGCGGATTTGGAGAAGAAGATTGCTTCGCTATAAGCAAACCCTGACAGCGGTCGAAGACCCTGTCAGCGGTTGCGGGCTGGTCGGTAGCCGAAGTTCGGTTATCCGGGAATCCGCAACCGCTGACAGGGTCTTCGACCGCTGTCAGGGTTGCTTTTAAAAATCCTCGTCCATCGCAAACTTGGGCGCTTCTTTTTCGGCGGTGCCGGCCATGACGCCCGCCTTCTGGTACTCGCCCACGCGTTTTTCGAAGAAATTGGTTTTGCCCTGGAGCGAAATCATTTCCATGAAATCGAAGGGGTTCGTGGCGTTATAAATCTTCTCGCAGCCCAGGGCCACCAGCAGGCGGTCGGCCACGAACTCGATGTACTGGTTCATCAAATCGGCGTTCATGCCGATGAGCGACACGGGCAGGGCGTCGGTCACGAAGTCCTGCTCGATGCGCACGGCGTCGGCGATGATTTCGGTCACGCGCTCCCTGGGCAGTTTGTTGACGATGTGCTGGGTGTAGAGCAAACAGGCGAAGTCGCAGTGCAGGCCTTCGTCGCGGGAAATGAGTTCGTTCGAGAACGACAGGCCGGGCATCAGCCCCCGCTTTTTCAGCCAGAAAATCGAGCAGAATGAGCCAGAGAAGAAAATCCCCTCGACGGCCGCGAAGGCGATGAGCCGCTCGGCAAAGTCGCCGTTGTTGATCCAGCGCAAGGCCCATTCGGCTTTTTTCTGCACGCAAGGCACCGTTTCGATGGCCCGCAGCAGACGGTCTTTTTCCTGGGGGTTTTTGATGTACGTGTCGATGAGCAGCGAGTAGGTTTCGCTGTGGATGTTTTCCATCATCACCTGAAACCCGTAGAAGCACTTGGCCTCGGCGTACTGCACCTCGCTGAGGAAATTGACGGCCAGGTTTTCGTTCACAATCCCGTCGGAAGCAGCGAAAAAGGCCAGCACGTGCGAGATGAAGTGGCGCTCGCCGTCGCTGAGGTTAATCCAGTCCTTCATGTCCTGCCCGAGGTCGATTTCCTCCGCCGTCCAGAACGAGGCTTCGTGTTTTTTGTACATCTGCCAGATGTCGGTGTGCTTGATGGGGAAAAGCACGAACCGGAGGGGGTCTTCGACGAGCAGGGGTTCGGTGACCAGATTTTTCGACGCCATGACTGCGCTGGTTTTTTGGGTTAGCGATTTGGGAACGAACGGGTTATGAAAAACGGCCACGAAGCCGGGCCGCTGGGGGTACTGGGGGTTGGGGTTGGCAAATTTAGGGATTTGGCTTTGCCTTCAAAGTCGGTGTCAAAGGAAAATGTTTGCGGAAAATTCAGACCAAAATCTAAGTCGTTCGCATTCAATTCATAGACGGGTTTTCAGGGTTTTACATCGAACCGGCCGTCGGTGACGCGGAGGGTTTTGGACGGATCACGGCGGTTGACGGCGGTGAATTCAAAAGTCCCGGCGACGATTCCGGCCGCCGTGTCGGCTTTGGTGACGTTGACCCAACCGGTGTACACGTTGGTGGTGACGTATTCATCGCCGAAGTGAACCGAGCCGTAGTTGAGTGGTCGGACGGCGTTCGGTATCGTTTCGGTCAAATACTTCAACTCGTAGTTTCCGGCTTTAGTGACGTTCCTTGCCCAAAGCTGAACGGACTCTTCGTCTTTGTACGCCCTGATGTAGAGGTAAAACGTGGTATCGTTGAGCCCAATGAAGAAAAAACCTCCGTTCACGCCAGGGTATTTCCCACCCGATGGTTTGCCGGGCGTACCCGTCGGCACCCACTTCTTCCCATTGATTCGGCAACCGAAGGTGTTGGCTCCTTCCTGGGTTTCGGGAGGCAGTTTTACGGGTTCGCAGGTGGTCAGCAGCAATAGGACGGCGAGAGCCAGCGGGTTTGGAAAACGGGCGGGCATTTTAAGAAAGAATTGAACGGACAGCCTTTAGAACTTTCCTCAAATCAGAAATCTTTGATTTGGGATGCGGCTTGATTTCGATTTTGGCCGCGATTTTCTGGTCTTCGCTCAGCGCACCCTGGGGAATCTTACGGCTCCCGCTCATAATCCTGTCTTTGCCGGTTTTTGCACGGATTCTGCGAAGCGCATTCATCGGTTTTCCAGTTTGAGCTATGTCAATAGGTACGATACCATTCATCAAAGCGCCCCTTCGTGATTTTAACCGTTTGGTTGGTGATGCGATTTCTCACCTCAAACTCAAACGTACCCGAAATGAATCGTTCATTGTGGGCGGTAATCATTACTTTCCCAGTCAGTATCTTGTCTGTCCAATAATACTGATTAAAATCAAATCCTGGATAAGTCGAATAACTGCCGAAGTTTGCACAGACCGTAGGCAAGTCCGTGCAAGCGCTATCCAGCTTATATTCCCCGAGCTTCCCTTCATAGTTTGCCAGCCCGAAGGCAATCCCTCGGTCCTGGTTTGAGTTGCGTCCAGCTACAAACAGTGTCTTCTTATCGGCTAAGTAGCGGACGACGCTACCTAACTTCCAGTTACCACCGTAGGGCGTCCAGCGTTGCCCGTCAATGTAACAGCCGAAATTGCCATTGCCGCCCTGCGTGGCGGGCGGCAAATCACAATCCTCGCACCGGTAGCAGGCGGTAAGATTGAGAACAAGAACAACAAGGGCTACCGGTCTGAGAAGAAAAAAGGCGGTTTTCACAGTAAAACGGGTTCGATGAATGGGTACGTTCTGAACGGTTCGGAACTGCGTTTGGAAGGTGCTTTTTCTTTTTTCCATTCCCAAATGGGAAGGTGATTTTTTGGCAGAGAACCCGCAATGCGGCTAATTTTTCAACCCACCCCTTCCCATTCTCCCCCCAACCCCTACCTTTGCGTGATTTTTCCCACGCGTCGGCGGCTTGCCGTCCGGTCTTTCCCAGCCATGCCCAAAAATTCCGCGATTAAGTCCGTTCTCATCATCGGCTCCGGCCCCATCGTCATCGGCCAGGCCTGCGAATTCGACTACTCTGGCTCCCAGGCCGCCCGCTCGCTCCGGGAAGAGGGCATCGAGGTCATCCTCATCAACTCCAACCCGGCGACCATCATGACCGACCCGGTCACCGCCGACCACGTGTACCTCAAGCCGTTGGAGAAAAAGTACATCGTTGAAATTCTCGAAAAACACAAAATCGACGCCGTTTTGCCGACCATGGGGGGCCAGACGGCGTTAAATTTAGCCATTGACTGTGACCACGCCGGGGTTTGGAAAAAGTACGGCGTGCAAATCATCGGGGTGGACATCAAGGCCATCGAAACCACCGAAGACCGCGAGAAATTCCGCCTCAAAATGCTCGAATTGGGCGTGGGTGTCTGCAAAGGCCGCACGGCCCGGTCGTTTCTCGAAGGCAAGGAAATCGCCCAGGAAATCGGCTTTCCGCTCGTCATCCGGCCTTCGTTTACGCTGGGTGGTACGGGCGGCGGGTTCGTCAACGAAGCGAAGGATTTCGACGAGATGCTCAACCGGGGCCTCCACGCTTCGCCCGTCCACGAGGTGCTGGTCGAGCAGAGCATCATGGGCTGGAAGGAGTACGAGTTGGAACTGCTCCGCGACGGCGCGGGCAACCTCATCATCGTCTGCTCCATCGAAAACTTCGACCCGATGGGCATCCACACCGGCGACAGCATCACCGTCGCCCCGGCCATGACCCTGCCCGACACGCTCTACCAGCGGATGCGCGATTTGGCCATCCTGACGATGAACGGCATCGGGAAATTCGCCGGGGGCTGCAACATCCAGTTCGCCGTCAACCCCGAAAACGACGACATCATTTGCATCGAAATCAACCCACGCGTGAGCCGGTCGTCGGCCCTGGCCTCGAAGGCCACGGGCTACCCGATTGCCAAAATCGCGGCGAAAATGGCCATCGGCTACAACCTCGACGAACTGGTGAACCCCATCACGGGCAGCACGTCGGCGTTTTTTGAACCGGCCATCGACTACGTCATCGTGAAGGTGCCCCGCTGGAATTTCGACAAGTTCAAGGGGGCCAACAAGCAGTTGGGTTTGCAAATGAAATCGGTGGGCGAGGCGATGGGCATCGGGCGGAATTTCCAGGAAGCCCTCCAGAAAGCCTGCCAGTCGCTCGAAATCAAGCGCAACGGCATGGGGGCCGACGGCAAGGGCCTCACCGACCAGGACGCCATCCTGAAAAGCCTCGCCAACCCGAGTTGGAACCGCCTGTTCCACATCTACGACGCCTTCAAGGCGGGCATTTCGTTCCGCACGATTCAGAAGCTCACCAAAATCGACAAGTGGTTCCTCTACCAGGTCGAGGATTTGGTGCGGCTGGAAAATGAAATCGGCCACTACGAACTCGACACCATCCCGAAGGCGCTGCTCGAAGAAGCCAAAGTAAAGGGCTTCGCCGACCGGCAAATCGCCTACATGCTCGACTGCAAGGAAAGCGAGGTGTACGACAAGCGTACCGAACTGGGCATCAAGCGGGTGTACAAACTGGTGGACACCTGCGCCGCCGAATTCGAGGCCAAAACGCCGTACTACTACTCGACGTTTACGAAGGGTTCGGCGAACGGCGAGAACGAATCCATTCCCAGCGGTCGGAAAAAAGTCGTCGTGCTGGGTTCGGGGCCGAACCGCATCGGGCAGGGCATCGAGTTCGACTACTCCTGCGTCCACGGCGTGCTGGCGGCGAAGGAGGCGGGCTACGAGACCATCATGATTAACTCGAACCCCGAAACCGTTTCGACCGACCCCGACATTTCGGACAAATTGTACTTCGAGCCGGTGTTCTGGGAGCACGTGTACGACATCATCCAGCACGAAAAACCGGAGGGCGTCATCGTGCAGTTGGGCGGGCAAACCGCGCTGAAACTGGCCGAAAAGCTGCACAAGTACGGCATCAAAATCCTGGGCACGAGCTACGAAGCCCTCGACCTGGCCGAAGACCGGGGGCATTTTTCGACGCTGCTGAAGGAAAACAACATCCCCTACCCCCAATTCGACACCGTCGACGACGCCGACCACGCCACCGAGGTGGGCCGGGCGCTGGGCTACCCGCTGCTGGTGCGCCCGAGCTACGTGCTGGGCGGGCAATCGATGAAAATCGTGATTAATGAAGAAGAACTGGAACAGCACGTGGTGGACATCCTCCGCGACATTCCCGGCAACAAAATCCTGCTCGACCACTTCCTCGAAAACGCCATCGAAGCCGAAGCCGACGCCATCTGCGACGGCGAAGACGTGTACATCATCGGCATCATGGAGCACATCGAACCGGCCGGCATCCACTCCGGCGACTCCTACGCCGTGCTGCCGACGTTCGATTTGTCGGAAAATGTCATCCGGCAAATCGAGGCGCACACCCGCAAAATCGCCCTGGCGCTGAAAACCGTGGGTCTTATCAACATCCAGTTCGCCATCAAAAACGAAATCGTGTACGTCATCGAGGCCAACCCGAGGGCTTCGCGCACGGTGCCGTTCATCTGCAAAGCCTACCGCGAACCCTACGTCAACTACGCCACGAAGGTGATGCTGGGGGTCAACAAGGTGAAAGACTTCAATTTCAAACCCCACAAAAACGGCTTTGCCATCAAGGTGCCGGTGTTTTCGTTCAACAAATTCCCGAACGTGAACAAGGAATTGGGGCCGGAAATGAAGTCCACCGGCGAGGCGATTTACTTCATCGACGACCTCACCGACGACTACTTCCGGCAGGTGTACTCGGAGCGGAATTTGTATTTGAGCCGGTAACTTTCAGGATTCGACGTGCCACGGTGACCGTGGCACGTCTTGTTTCCGGGCGGTATCCCGGTTTTTAGCCGTCAGTTTCGTTAGATTTGAGAAACGAAAACCCAACGCCATGCAGGAAGCCATCACGCTCTCGTTTCGGCACGTGGAAGGGTTCAGCGACGAGGAATTTTACTACTTCTGCCTCGACAACCCCGACCTGACCTTCGAACGCAATGCCGAGGGGCAATTGATTCTCATGCCAAACACGGGAGGGACCACCGGGTTGCGCAACTCGGAACTCAATTTTCAACTCAACGGGTGGAATCGCCAGGCGAAACCCGGCGTGGTCTTCGATTCCTCCACCACGTTCCGCTTGCCCAGCACCGCCATGCGTTCGCCCGATGCCGCCTGGGTGAGCCGGGAGCGGTGGGAAGCTTTGAGCGAAAAAGAACAACGGCAGTTTCCGCCGCTGTGTCCGGATTTTATCATCGAACTGCGTTCGGAAACCGATTCGTTGAACAGCCTGAAGGAAAAAATGGAGGAATGGCTGGCCAACGGCTGCCGGTTGGGCTGGCTGATTGACCCCAAAGACCGGAAGGCGTACGTGTACCGTCCCGGTCGGGAGGTTGAAACGGTTAGCTTTCGGGAATCTGCACTGAGAGGCGAAGAGGTGCTGCCAGGATTTGAACTTGACCTGCGACTTTTGGAGTAGCTCTACCAAAAAGAAGCCCGGAGCCGCATCGCAGTTCCGGGCTTCTTTTTGTGGGATAATTCACGCAAACAACTCCCCCACCACAAACTCAAAATCCGGCACCACGGGCGCGGCGGAAATCACCTCGCCGCCCTTGAACGCCTTCGACTCGTCGGGCGAAGTGTACACGTAGATTTTCCGCCGCTTGGCAGTATCCACTGGGGGCGCGGTGTACCACACCAACCGCGCCCCGCCGTCGAAGTAATCCTGAAGCCTTTCCAGAACGTCTTCATGCTTTTCGGAGGAGTTCAAAATTTCAATGGCGAACGCCGTACCCACGCGGTTTCCTTCGCGAATGGCCTGCAATTGTTCGGTGGAAAAATGCACCAAGTCGGGAATCCGCCGCCTGAATTCGTCCACGTAAACTTCTGCTTTGGCCATCAGCACGTCGCCGCGATGGTAAGCCGCCGTTTCTGAAAAACGCCGGAACAGAAACGCGTACAGGTACGCCTCCGCCTGCTGAACGGTTTCTTTCCGAATCAATCGCCCGCGAACAAATTCGTAGTTGCCATCCATCGAGTGCTCCCGCTCCCACCGCTCGAATTCTTCGACGGTCTGAAACACGGGCAGGGCTTCGGTGGCTGGCAGCATGGCTGATTCGACGTTGGCGTTGGTTCAAAGATACCGATTGCGCAAAACCAAAACCACCTCGCGGCGTTTTCCGGCCAAACACGCTTCTTTGCGCCATGAATGCACCAACCATCACCCTCAACAACGGCGTTGAAATGCCGATTTTAGGCCTGGGCGTGTACGCCCCCGGCCAGAACAACGACGTCCAGCAGGCCGTCGAGTGGGCGTTGGAAGCGGGCTGCCGCCTGATTGACACGGCTGCCATCTACGGCAACGAGCGGCAGGTGGCCGCCGCGCTCAAAGCCAGCGGCCTGCCCGCGGGCGAGATGTTCATCACCACCAAAGTCTGGAATGACGATCAGGGCTTTGACCCCACGCTCCGGGCCTTCGACCGCAGTTTGCAAAAACTTCAGCTTGACGTGGTGGACTTGTACCTCGTCCACTGGCCCGTGCGCGAAACCCGGCTCGACACGTGGCGGGCACTGGAGCGGCTCTACGCCGAAGGGCGCGTACGGGCGATTGGCGTGTCGAACTACTACCAGCCGCACCTGGAAGAGCTTTTCACGATTGCCAACGTCACTCCCGCCGTCAACCAGTTTGAGTTTAGCCCGTACTGCAATCCTGCGGATGTCGTGGCGTATTGCCGGGAGAAAGGCATCCAGCCCGAAGGCTACGCGCCGCTGGTGCGGGGGTTGAAAAAAGACGACCCCCGGCTGGTGGCCATCGCCGGGCGGCACGGCAAAACCACGTTTCAGGTGCTCGTGCGCTGGTCGGTGCAGCAGGGCGTGGTGACGATTCCGAAATCCGTGCGCCGGGAGGCGATTCTCGAAAACTTCGACGTGTTCGATTTCGAGTTGACCGCTGAAGAAATGGCGGAAATGAATACCTGGCACGACGACACGCGGGTGGCGTGGAATCCGGTGGAGTTTTGAGTTGTTGGTTGCTGGTTGTTTGTTGTCAGTTTCTCTCAACAACTGACGACGAACAACCAGCAACCAACAACTTTTTCACGTAGTTTCGCTAAAAATCAACCCCTACCGATGGAAGCCGTTGCCCTCCAGAAGATGACGTACCGGGAGTTCAGGGAAATGGAATTCGACGACGACGACCGTTTCCACTACGAACTCCTCGACGGTGCCATGCTCAGAAAATCTTCCCCCTCGCCCCGGCACCAAGAATTGTCGGGAAATATTTACGCCGCACTCCGGGCTTTTGTTACCGAAAAAACACTCGGTAAGATTTTTTACGCACCCCTCGACGTGTTTCTCGACGAATACAACGCCCCCCAGCCCGACCTCGTGTTCATTTCCACCGCCAACCAGCACCTCGTGACGAACGACGGCATCATGGGCGCGCCCGATTTGGTGGTCGAAATCATCTCGCCCTCGTCGGTGCGCATCGACCGGTACAAAAAACGCGACATCTACGAGCGCTTCGGCATTCCCGAGTACTGGATTGCCGACCCGCAGAACCAGTTGGTCGAAGTGTACGCGCTGGGCGAAGGCGGGCGCTACGAGCCGTTCAGCGTGGCCTCAGCCCTCGACGTGGACGAGGGCACGGCCTTCCCGATTCATTCCAAAATCCTGCCCGACCTGCAACTCGACATCCGGCAACTTTTCTGACCGCCGCTTTTCCGTTTCATGCTTCCAACCGACTGGCTCGCCCTCGCCCGGCGCCTCAACGCCCTCGCCCAGGCGGGTCTGACGTACACCCAAAGCGCCTACGACCTCGAACGCTACGACGAAATTCGCCACCTCAGCACCCAAATCCTGAGCAACCTCACCGACGAACCCGTCGAAAAAATCGCCCCGCTTTTCGCCGCCGGAATCGGCGAATACCCCACGCCGAAGGTGGACATTCGGGCGGTCGTGTTCCGGGGAACGGACGAAATCCTGATGGTGCAGGAAAAAATTGACGGCCTGCGCTGGACGCTGCCCGGCGGCTGGGCCGACGTAGGCTACACGCCCTTCGAGGTCGCGGCGAAGGAAGTTCACGAAGAGACCGGCCTCACCGTCCGACCGGTGCGGCTGCTGGCGGTTTTCGACAAGAAAAAGCACCCCCACCCGCCCCAGCCCTGGTACGTGTACAAATTTTTTATTCGCTGCGAAGCCGTAAGCGGCGAACTGGCCGATGAGATTCACGACATCGGCGAGGTGCGCTGGGTACACCGGACGGAACTGGCCACCCTGCCCCTCTCCACCGACCGCGTGACCGCCAGCCAGATGGAAACGATGTTTACCTTTGCAACCAATCCCGACGCCCCGGCGTTGTGCGACTGAGTTTAATCGGAGCAGAGCACAGAGAGATGAGGGTAGAATGGTTGTAAATTCTCTCTGCTCTCGTCTCTCTGCACTTTACTCTACAAAAATGAAGTTTCTTCTCACGCTCATCCTGATTTTCGTGCTGGTGCCGCCGCTGCTGCGGCTGGCGTTGCGGATTTTTATCAGCAAGCAGGTTGGCAAGGCCCAGCGGCAGGTGTTTGAGCAACAGCGCGAAGCCCAGCGCCGCACGGGACGCGTCAACGTGGACCAGGTGCCACCCCGCAAGGATTCGTTCCGGGGTGGCGAGTACGTGGATTACGAGGAAGTTAAAGATTGAGCCATGCTACCGGCCACGTCCAATCCCGCCGTTGACGCCAGCGCTTCCCTGACGGGGTTTCGGCGGTTGATGCGCATGGCCAGCAAATTTTACCACGCCAACCCGGCCAACCCACCCCGTAGCATGGACCTCGGTGACGATGACGTGCAGAATCTCCTGCGCTGCTTCAACGCGCACGGTGTGCGTTACTTGCTGGTGGGGGGCTTCGCGGTGATGCTCCACGGCTACGCCCGCACGACGCAGGATTTGGACGTTTGGGTACAATCGGGGGCGGAAAACCGGGGGCGATTGATTGAGGCGTTGCAGGAAGTCGGAGTGGCCGGGGCTGATTTGCTTCGTGAAAATCCCCTGGTTTTCGGCTGGACTTCCCTGCGCTTCGGCAAAGGCGATTTTGAACTGGATTTGGGCGAAGAATTGAAGGTGTTCCGCGCACCCGATTTCGACGGCTGCTACGAGCGCGCCACCCAAGCCGAATTCGACGGCGTGCCGTTCCGGGTTTTGCACCTGAACGATTTGCTCCGGGAAAAACAAAATACGGGTCGCCTGCAAGACCTCGCCGACGCCGAAGAACTCCAGAAAATTACCCGGCACCGCGCCTGACGGCCTACCTCGGCACCTCCACCTTCTGCACCAATTGCGCTACCACGGCATCGGTCGTCGTGCCTTCCATTTCGCGTTCGGGGGTCAGGATGAGCCGGTGGCGGAGCACGGGCGCGGCCAGTTCCTGCACGTCGTCGGGCAAGACGAAATCGCGGCCCCGGAGGGCGGCCAGAGCTTTCGACGTGTTCAGCAGCGCCACCGACGCCCTCGGCGACGCGCCGAGGTAGAGCGCCTTGCTCTGCCGGGTTTCCTGCACGAGCCGGGCCATGTATTCAAGCACCTTGTCTTCACACACCACCCGGCGGGCCTGGGCGCGGAGGTGGGCTACCTGGTCGGCGTTGAGCACGGGCTGCACGGCGTTGAGCGGGTCGGTGGTTTTGCGGCGGGCGTGGTGACCTTGCAGGATTTGCACTTCTTCCTCCAGCGAGGGATAACCGACGGCCAGTTTGAACAGAAACCGGTCCAACTGGGCTTCGGGCAGGCGGTAGGTGCCTTCCTGCTCGATGGGGTTCTGCGTGGCCAGCACCACGAAGGGCGCTTCCAGTGCGTGCGTGACGCCCGCGTTGGTCACCTGCCGTTCTTCCATCACCTCGAAGAGCGCGGCCTGGGTTTTGGCCGGGGCGCGGTTGATTTCGTCGATGAGCACCACGTTGGCGAACACGGGGCCGGGTTTGAACTCGAAATCGGTCAGCTTGGGGTTAAACACCGACGTGCCCAGCACGTCGGCGGGCATGAGGTCGGGGGTAAACTGGATGCGGCTGAACTGCACCGAAATCGTCCGGGCCAGCAGTTTGGCCGTCAAGGTTTTGGCCACGCCGGGCACGCCTTCGAGCAGCACGTGGCCGTCGGCGAGCAGGGCCGTGAGCAGCAAATCAATCAGGTGGTGTTGCCCCACGATGACCTTGCCGATTTCGGCCCGGACGCGGGCAGCGGCTTCGTGGAGGTCAGTCAAATCAAGGCGGGAGGCGAAGGCAGGCTGGGACTCGGGGAGCATTGCGGATTGACGAAGTCGGATTGCGGATTGGATGGGGCTTGAAAAATAAGGCAAAAACCGCGAACCGCCGCTAAACCACGGGCAACGGAATTTTTCTCAGACCCGCGTACCTTTGTTTTCGCCCGAAAGCGTTTTGCAGTCAGCGTGTTGCTTTTTCTGATGAAAAATGTCCCTCTTCCTGTCGTTCTGAAACTCGTTGGCTTCCTCGGGGCCGCGACGCTGTCGGTCTTGTCCTGCCAGCCCAAGAGTACCGACGACCCCACGCCGACCGAAAAATCAAGCTACGACCTGATTCAGGAACGGATTTTCGACCAAAGCTGCGCCACGTCGGGCTGCCACGCCTCGCCCTCCGACGGCACCTTCGCCCAGCACCGGTTGGTGCTCGAAAAAACCGTTTCGCACGGCTACCTCGTCGGCGTGGCTCCGAATCAGACGGTTGCGAAGGCCGAAGGGCTGCTGCGGGTGAAAACATTCAACGCTGACCAAAGCCTGCTGTACCACAAGCTCAACGTCAACGGCAGTCACCACGCGGGCAAAAACTACGGCAACCCCATGCCCCTCGGCGGTACGCCCCTGACGGTGGGCCAGATTGAGTTCATCCGGCAGTGGATTGAAGCCGGGGCACCGAAAACCGGCCGGGTCGTGGACGAAAAACTCCTCGACGACACCACGCCCAGCGGCAACGTGCCGCCCTTCGAGCCGCTGGCCCCGCCCGCACCGGGCGAGGGGTTTCAATTGAAAGTCGAGCGGTTCGACGTGAAACCCAACTTCGAGCGCGAACTCTTCATCCGTCGCGAACTGAAAAATCCGGAGGACATTTACGTGAAGCGCATTCAACTCCGGGGCCGCGCCAACAGCCACCACTTCGTCATTTACGATTTCCGTGACCCTAAAAACCTGCCCGCCGCTAACCAGGTGCGCGACCTGCGCAACCCCGACGGGACGGTCAACGTGGCGACGTTTTTCTCCATGCAAAACCACGTCTTCCTCGGTGGGGGCACGCAGACTAACTCCGAATACACCTTCCCCGAAGGCATGGCGCTCCGCATCGCCGCCAACGGCAGCCTCGACCTCAACCCGCATTACTACAACCGCACCAATGGCGTGGTGTACGGCGAGAACTACGCCAATTTTTACACCGTACCCAAAGCCAGCGTGAAAAACGTGGTGAAAATGCTCGACCTGAGCAACGAGGCCCTGACCCTGCCACCGGGGCAGCGCACGACGGTGACGAAAAATTTCACCTTCGACCGCCCGGTGCGCGTCATCATGCTCACCTCGCACAACCACGAACTGGGCGAGAAATTCGTGGTAAAAATTCGGGGCGGCGCCCGCGACAGCGAGACGGTGTACGAAAGCACCGACTGGGCCAACCCGCTCGTGAAGGATTTCCCGACGCCCATCGCGCTCAAAAAAGGCGAGGGCCTCACGTCCGTCGTGACCTACAATAATACAACCACCCGCACCGTCCGCTTCGGGCTGCAAAGCACCGACGAGATGAACATCATCTTCGGGTATTACTACGAGGAGTGACGTTGGGAACGGGCACGGCGGTACCTTCGCCCCCGAAACCCACTCGGAATGCACTACATTGCCCTGCTTCTGCACTCCTACACCCGCTGGGCGGTACTCCTTAGCCTGTTGTTCGCGCTCTACCGCAGTTACGCGGGTTGGGCCGGGGACCGGGCCTTCACCACCGCCGACCACCGGGCGCGGGTGCTGGCCGTCACGATTTCGCACACCCAACTGCTGCTGGGCTTCTGGTTGTACTTCATCAGCCCCCTGTTGGATGCGTACTGGTCGTGGAGCGACGGTGACCGGCCCCTGGAACTGACGTTTTTCGGCATCCTGCACCTGCTCCTCATGTCCCTGGCTATCGGCGTGCTGACGGTCGGGTCGGCGGCGGCCAAACGCGCTCGGACCGACGGGCAGAAATTTCGCCTGCTGGCGATTTATTTTTCCGTTGCGCTGTTGCTGATTTTGGTAGCCGTACCCTGGCCGTTTTCGCCCCTGGCGGCGCGTCCCTGGTTCCGGCCGATTTAACCCGCTTTTTTCATGAATCATCTTGCTCTGAACACCACCCTCGGAAAACTCCGCGTCGTGGCCTTTGTCGAAGGCGTTTCGTTTCTGCTCTTGCTGTTCATCGCCATGCCGCTCAAGTACTGGGCCGGGCTGCCACAGGCCGTCCGGGTAGTGGGCATGGCCCACGGGCTGCTGTTCGTGCTCTACGTGCTGTACGCCGTACTGGCGAAGGTGGAGTACGGCTGGAGTTTCCGCAAATTAGCCCTGGCGCTGCTGGCTTCGGTGGTGCCCTTCGGCACGTTTTACGCCGATAAACACCTGTTCAGACCGGCTTCCTGACGTTTCCAAAAAATAGCGTGCGGCTGTTTTCCGACTCCTGACACAGGGCTGTCAGTGGCAGGATTTTTCTTTGTCAAAAAACGCGAAACAGGGCCAGACAGGTAAATCCCAAATTTTGGTAATCCGTCCGAAGTACAATTTTAGAGAAATTGTACAATGGGAGTTTTTTGTGTAAAAAATTCCTTTGGAGCGAATACTTGCCCGAAAATGCTCCGTCCGTTCACCCGATTTTTTTCGCCGCTCCTCAAAAAAACAATAGAAACTTTGAGCCTTTTGAGAGTTTCCATAGTTTTGTCGCCGTATTCAACGAGCAAAGGGAACCCTAACACGTGGACGTTAAAGAACGAATTCTCCAGAAGGCCGAAGAGATGTTTTTTCGCTACGGCGTGAAGTCCATCACGATGGACGACATCGCCCGCGAACTGGGCATTTCCAAGAAAACCATCTACCAGCATTTCCCCGACAAAGACGATTTGGTGTACCAGGTGGTGGGCCGGGAAATGGAAAAAGACAAGTGCGAGTACGAAGAAATCGACAACAGCGAAGCCAACGCGATTGAGAAACTGATTCAGGCCAGCGAAATGATGCGGCACACGCTGGTGACGGTCAACCCGCGGTTGTTGTATGAAATTCAGAAGTACCACCCGAGGGCTTGGCAGCACTTCGAGCGGCACATGCAGGATTTCGCCCTCACCGGCATCACGAAAGATTTGCACCAGGGCGTTGAGGAAGGTTTGTTCCGGGCCGACCTCGACGTGCCGGTGGTGGCCCGGCTTCGCCTGAAGCAAATTGAGATTGGCTTCGACAACCAGCTTTTCCCCCCCGAAAAATTCACCCTCCTGCGCGTGCAGATGGAGATGCTCGACCACTTCGTGCGCGGCATCGTGACCAAACGCGGGTGCGAACTCTACGAGAATTACCGCCAACAACTTTCCAACCAAGTCCAACTGATCGAAAAATGAATCCCCGCTCCCTCTGCCTTGCTCTCCTGTGCGCGGTGTTGCTGACCGCCGCGCCGACGTTGAGGGCGCAGAACTCCCATCAAACTCCGTCGCAGACGGCCTTCACGCTGAAGGAAGCCGTGGACTACGGCGTGCGCAACAACCGCAACGTGACCAATTCGCAGCTTGATTTGGCCATTGCCAAAGACCGCATCGGCGAAATCAAGGCCACGGGCCTGCCCCAACTGAGCGCCGTGGTCGGGTTGCAGCACATCATCAAGCCCCAGCCGTTTTTCCTCCCGCCGGGGTTGTCGTTCGGTCCCCCCGACCCCAACGCCGACCCGTCGCAGGAAACGGCCCTCGCCCTGGGCGGGGTGCGGTTCACCTCCAACGCCCTGGCCAACCTCAACTGGCTGGTGTTCAGCAACTCGTACCTGCAAGGGCTGCGGGCGGCCAAGTCGTACACCGAACTGGCCGTCAAAAACCTGAGCGCCAGCAAAATTACCGTGGCCGAAAACGTAACGAAGGCGTACTTCAACGTACTCGTCAACGAGGAACAGCTTGGGCTGCTGGGCGCGAACGTGACGCGGCTCGATTCGCTGCTGCGCGAGACGCGGGCGCTCAACGAGCAGGGGCTGGTCGAAAAACTCGACGTGCAGCGCCTCGAAGTGCAGCGCAACAACCTCAACACCGAGCGGCAGAACATCGAACGCCTCCAGGAACTGGCCATCGTGCTGCTGAAATTCCAGATGGGTTACCCCCTCGACCAGCCCGTGACGCTGAGCGAAAAACTCGCCAAAATGGACTTCACCGAAGCGATGGTAGCTGACGTGTCCCTGCCCTTCAACTACGCCAACCGCATCGAGTACTCCACGCTCCAGTCGCAGCGCGAACTCCAGGCCATCAACGTGGAAAACGAGCGGAAGGCTTACCTGCCCACGGTGGCGATTGCGGGCAACTACGGCTACTACAACGGTCGGCAGACCCTCACGCGGTTCATCACCCGGCCCTGGCTCGACGCCGGTTCGGTGGGGGTGAACGTGTCAGTGCCCATTTTCGACGGCTTTTCGCGGAAGTACCGCACGGCCCAGGCCCGAGGCAACCTGCTGAAGGTGGACAACAGCCTGAAACTCCTCGAACAAAGCATCGACCTCCAACTCCGCCAGTCGCAGACCCAATTGCGCAACTACTGGTACACACTCCAGGAACAGAAGAAAAACCTCGACCTCTCGCAGGAGGTACTCCGCGTGACGCGCATCAAGTACAAGGAGGGCGTCGGGGCGAATATCGAAGTCATCAACGCCGAGGCTTCGTTCCGCGAAGCCCAAACGAATTACTACAACGCCCTCTACAACGCCCTGCTGGCCAAAGTGGACCTCGACAAGGCGACGGGACGGCTGTACACGGAATAAAAACGTAGGGGCGGTGCTTGCCTCCGCCCACGTACCCGCATGAAAAACCGCTGTGGGCGGAGGCAAGCACCGCCCCTACCGATCATCTCCATGAAATCCACATACCTCTCCCTCCTGGTCGCCGCGCTGCTGGTGGCCTGCGCCGAACCGAAAAAAGAAGGACTGGAAGGCAAAAAGGCCGAACTGGCCGAACTCCGAAAACAACAGGCCGACCTCAACGCCAAAGTCGCCGCGCTGCAAGCCGAAGTGACCAAACTGGACCCCCAGGCTCAGGAAACGGCCAAAACCAAAACCGTGGCCGTGGCCCCGGTGACCCCGACCACGTTCCGGCATTTCATCGAAGTGCAGGGCACGATTGACGCCAAAAACAACGTGCTCGTGTCGCCCCGTTCGGGCGGGGCCGTCGTGGCCGTGTACGTGAAGGAAGGCGACGCCGTGCGGGCCGGGCAGGTGCTGGCGAAAGTGGACGACCAGATTCTCCGCGAATCCATCGCCGAAATCAAAACCCAGTACGAACTGGCCAACACCGTGTACGAAAAGCAGGCCAACCTCTGGAAGCAGCAGATTGGCACGGAATTGCAGTACCTCCAGGCCAAAAACAACAAGGAATCGATTGAAAAACGGCTCGCCACGCTCAACAGCCAGCTTGCCCAGGCCAACATCACCAGCCCCATCGCGGGCGTGGTGGACCAGGTCAACGTGAAACCCGGCGAATCGGCCATGCCCGGCATGGGCGTGGTGCGCGTGGTGAACCTCTCGCAGTTGAAAGTGGTGGCGAAAGTGGCCGATACCTACGTGGCCAACGTGCGGAAAGGCGATTTGGTGAAGGTGAAATTCCCCGATCTGAACAAGGAAATCAACGCCCGCGTATCGTTCGTCGGCACCACCGTGGACCCACTCAGCCGGACGTTTGAAATCGAAGCCACCCTGCCCCCCAGCCGCGACCTCAAGCCCAACCAACTGGCCGTGGTCAACATTAACGACGTGAACAAGCCCAACGCCATCGTCATCAACCAGAACCTGATTCAAAACACCGAAAAAGGCCAGGTGGTGTACGTGGCCGTGGCCGAAGGCAGCAAGAAAACGGCCAAAGCCAAAGTGGTGAAAACCGGCCAGAGCTACAACGGCCAGGTGGAAGTCACCGACGGCCTGGCGGCGGGCGACCAACTCGTCACCCAGGGCTACCAGGAATTGGTGGACGGACAGCCGGTCAGTTTCTAATTGAGTTCAGGGTTTAGAGTTCAGAGTTTAGGGCGGCCGCCGCGCGGTTGAAAACACGCTAAACTCTAAACCCTAAACTCTAAACTCTAAACCCAAGAGTTTATGAAACCCGAACACATCAAAACCCTCGGCTTCACCAACTGGTGCGTGGAGAACCGGACGACGATCTACATCTTCACGTTCATCATCACGCTGGCGGGGTGGCTGGTGTACGACAACCTGCCCAAGGAGCAATTCCCCGACATCAAAGTGCCGCAGGTGTACATCAACACGGTGTACTTCGGCACGGCCCCAGCCGACATCGAGAACCTCATCAACAAACCCGTTGAGAAGCAGTTGAAATCGCTCTCCGGGGTGAAATCGGTGAAATCGAACGCGCTCAACGACGTGTCGGTCATTATGGTCGAATTTCTGCCCGAAGTGACCTCGGAAGTGGCCCTCCAGCGCGTGCGCGACGCCATCGACAAGGCCAAGCAGGACTTGCCCGTCAAGCTCGACGCCGGCCCGACGGCCCAGAACGTGGAGTTTTCGGAATTTCCGATCATGAACGTCAACCTGGCTGGGGACTACCCCCTCCAGAAACTCAAGGACTACGCCGAAGACCTCCAGGACGCCTTCGAGGGCCTGCCCGAAATCAGCCGGGTGGACATCGTGGGGGCGTTGGAACGCGAAATCCAGATCAACCTCAACCTGCCCCGGATGCAGGCCACGGGCCTGTCGTTCTACGACGTGCAAACCGCCGTGGCCGGGGAGAACATCAACATTTCGGGCGGAGAACTCAACGTGGACAACGTGCGCCGCACCCTGCGCGTGAAGGGCGAATTTTCGGACGTTTCGCAGATTCAAAACCTGCAAATCCGCACCTCGACCGGGGCTACGGTGCGCCTCGGCGACGTGGCCGAAGTGGTGGACAGCTACGAAGAACGCCAGGATTTCGCCCGCCTCGACAACAAGTCGGTCGTGACGCTCAACGTCATCAAACGAGCCGGGGCAAACCTGATTTCGGCCTCGGAGTCCATCGAAAAAATCATCGCCGACTACAAGGAAACCCGCTTCCCGCAGGGCCTGAACATCAAAGTCACCGCCGACCAGTCGGAACGGACGAAGGCCGACATCCACGACCTCATCAACACTGTCGTGCTGGGCTTCATCTTCGTGGTGCTCGTGCTGATGTTCTTCATGGGCGTGCGCGACGCCATTTTCGTCGGGCTGTCGGTGCCGCTCTCGGCCCTCGTGGCCTTCGTGTGCTTCCCGCTCGTGGGGCCGGTTATCGGTTCGGTGTTCACGCTCAACACGCTCGTGCTGTTCGCCTTCCTGCTCGGCCTGGGCATCGTGGTCGACGACGCCATCGTGGTGATCGAAAACACGCACCGGCTTTTCAACGAACACAAGGACTGGGACATCAAGCAGGCCGTGAAAGCCGCGGCCGGCGAGGTGTTTGTGCCCGTGCTTTCCGGCACGCTGACCACGATTGCGCCGTTTTTCCCGCTCCTGTTCTGGCCGGGCATCGTGGGCGAATTCATGAAATTTTTGCCCATCACGCTCATCATCCTGCTGTTCGCCTCGCTGTTCGTGGCCTACGTCATGAACCCGGTGTTTGCCGTGACGTTCATGAAACGCCACGACGACGAACACGGCGAGCACGTGAAGGTGAACCACTGGCAGGCCCTCAAGCGCCCGACCATCGCCCTCGCGGCCCTGGCCGTAGTGGGGTACCTGGCGCACCGGGGCATCGGCAATTTCTTCGTCTTCATCCTGCTGCTGTACTACTTCAACCACTTCATCCTGACGCCGAAAATCCTGGTGCCCTTCCAGGAAAACGCCCTGCCCAAACTGCGCAACGGCTACCGGCGGCTGATTCACTGGGTGATTCAGGGCTGGCGGCCGGTGTGGGCCATCGCGGCCACGTTCGGGCTGCTGGTGGGTACGCTCGTCATCACGGCCATCAGCCAGCCGCAGGTCATCTTTTTCCCCAGCGGCGAACCCGATTACGTGTACATCTACAACGTGATGCCCATCGGCACCGACGCCCGCGTGACGGATTCGACGACGAAGGAAATCGAAAAGCGGGTGTTCAAAGTGCTGAAGGACAACAAGGCCGAGGACATCGTGAACTCGGTGATTTCCAACGTCGGGAAAAACGCCGGTGACCCCTTCAACCCCGACCGGTCGGCCACGCCGCACAAGTCGAAGGTGACAATTGCTTTTGTGAAAGGCACTGAGCGCCACGGCATCCTGACGAGCGAATTGCTGGAGAAAGTCCGGGCCAGCGTGCAGGGCATTCCGGGCACCGAGATTTCGGTGGAGCGTGAAAACAACGGCCCGCAAACCGGCAAACCCATCGCGGTGGAAATCGCGGGCGACGAGTTCGACACCCTCCAGACCCTCGAACGGCGGGTGCGGGCCGAAATCAAGGCGGCGGGCATCGAGGGCATCGACCAGTTGCGCTCCGACCTCGTGACCAACAAGCCCGAAATCATCGTGCAGATTGACCGCGAAAAAGCCCAGCGCGAGGGCATTTCGTCCCAGCAAATCGCCGGGGCGGTGCGCACGGCGCTGTTCGGTCTGGAAATCAGCAAATTCCGCGACACCGAAGACGAGTACCCGATCATGCTCCGCCTCCAGCCCGACGACCGCGGCCAGATCGAGCGCCTGCTCAGCCAGAACGTCGTGTACCGCGACATGAACCTCGGCGGGCAGCTCCGCCAGGTGCCGCTCACGTCGGTGGCTAACGTCAGCTACTCGACCACGTTCAGCCAGATCAACCGCAAAAACCAGGAGCGGGTCATCACGCTGAGTTCGGACATCGTGCCGGGGGCCAACGCCAACGAAATCAACCAGCAAATCGTGCAGGTCATCGACCGGATGAACATCCCCAACGGCTACAGCATCCGCCTCGGCGGCGAGCAGGAAAGCCAGAAAGAAACCACCGACTTCCTCGGCGTGGCGTTCCTGGGGGCCATCCTGCTGATTTACCTGATTCTGGCCACGCAGTTCAACTCCGCCGTGAAACCGGTGATCATTTTCAGCACCATCCTGCTCTCGCTGATCGGCGTGCTGCTTGGGTTCACGCTGTTCGGGCAGACGTTCTCCATCATCATGTCGGGCGTGGGGATTTTCGCCCTGGCGGGCATCGTGATCAAAAACGGGATTCTGCTCATCGAATTCACCGAAGAGCTCCGCGACCGGGGCTACGAGCTGAAGGAAGCCATCGCCGAAGCGGGCCGCATCCGGATGACGCCCGTGCTGCTGACGGCCTCCGCCGTGGTGCTGGGCCTGATTCCGCTGGCCTTGGGCCTGACGATTGATTTCGCCAGCCTGTTCTCCGACCTTGACCCGAACGTGACCGTCGGCGGCGACAGCGCCGTGTTCTGGAACATCCTCGCCTGGACCATCATCTATGGGGTGATTTTCTCGACCGTGCTCACGCTCGTCATCGTGCCCTGCATGTACTACGTCAGCGAGCGGGTCAAAACGAAATTTTTCCGCCGGGGCCGCGCCGACGACCGGGTCAAACCCGCCCCGCGCCTCGAACCCGAAACTGTTTAGGGTTAGGATGTTTCAATCCCCCGGCGAGGTTTCGTTGGGGGATTTTTTTAATGGAGATGAAAATGTTCAATGCTCAATTTTCAATGTTCAACGTCCAATGAAAATCATTGAGAATTGAACATTGAAAATTGAGCATTGAACATTCCAACCCGCATTTTCATGAACAAACTCCTCATCATCCCCCTCGCCGCCCTGCTCTTCGTGCTGGTAGACTGGTACGTGCTGCAAGCCCTCAAAACGGCCACGCAGCACCTGTCGGCCCCGGTGCAGCGGGGGCTGGTCGTGGCGCACTGGAGCGTCACAGCGGTTACGCTCATCCTGTTTTTGCTCTACCACTTCGCCCCGCCCGACCTGCTCGGCCCGCGCCTGCGCACCGGCATCATGGTCGGGATGTTCATCAATTACATTTCGAAAACCTTCGTCGTACTTTTCCTGCTCATCGACGATTTGATTCGGCTGGGGCGGTGGATTGCCGGAAAATTCAGCAACTCAAATCTGCAATCCGCAATCCGAAATCCGCAATCCAACCTGATTCCCCGGTCGGAATTTCTGGCCAAAACCGCGATGGTCGCCGGGGCGATTCCGGTCGTGAGCCTGACCTGGGGCATTCTGTCCGGCGCGCACGACTACCGCGTCCGGCGGGTGCGGCTGGTGCTCCGCAACCTGCCCCGCTCCTTCGACGGACTGCGAATCGCCCAGCTTTCCGACATCCACTCCGGCTCGTTTTTCAACAAAACCGCCGTGAAAGGCGGGGTCGAGATGCTGCTGGCCGAAAAACCGGACCTCGTGTTTTTCACCGGCGATTTGGTCAATAACCAGGCCAGCGAAGTGCGGGACTACCTGCCGATTTTTGAAAAAGTCAGAGCGCCGCTCGGCGTGTTTTCAACCCTCGGCAACCACGATTACGGCGACTACGTAGCCTGGGAAAGCGAAGCCGCCAAGCGCCAGAACCTCCGCAACCTGATGGAAGCCCACCACCTCATGGGCTGGCGGCTGCTGATGGACGAACACACGACGCTGAAGCAGGGCGGCGACGAAATTGCCATCCTCGGCATTCAGAACTGGGGTTCGGGCCGCTGGCCGAAGTACGGCAACCTGGCCAAAGCCCACGCCGGGACCGAAGCCCACCCCGTCAAGCTCCTTCTTTCGCACGACCCCAGCCACTGGGACGCGCAGGTGCGACCTAAGTTCCCGGACGTCGACGTGCAGTTTGCCGGGCACACGCACGGGATGCAGTTCGGGGTCGAAATCCCCGGTTTCCGGTGGAGTCCGGCGCAGTACGTGTACCGGCAGTGGGCCGGGCTGTACCGCGAGGGCGACCAGCAGTTGTACGTCAACCGGGGCTACGGCTACCTCGGCTACCCCGGTCGGGTTGGAATTCTGCCGGAGATTACGATTTTTGAGTTGAAGACGGCGTGAGCGAACGGAATGGGGAGCCGCAAACGGATGTCAGCCTTACGAGGTTGCGTGTGGATAAGGCTGGCATCCGTTTGCGGCTCCCCATTCCGTTCGTGCGAAACACCACACCCATTTTCAGGTTATTCAACCCAATAAACACTCAACCGATGGAAAAACTGCTCGTCCTCCTCGTCGCCTTTTTCGTGTCGTTCAACTCGCCCGTCCCGGCCCCCCGGACCATCACGATGTGCCACGGCACTGCCACCCCGCCCGACGACATGGCGCTGCTGGCCAGCACGAACGCCTTCCAGATGCTCCACGAAGAGCCGCTGACTTTTCATTTCACCAGCAAAGCGGGCGGGGAAATGATTTCGTTCAAGGCCACCGACGGCACCCAAGCCAAGGGCTTTTTCATCAAAGCCAAGCAGCCCACCGACAAATACCTGCTCGTGTACCAAGAGTGGTGGGGCCTCAACGACCACATCAAGCAGGAAGCCGAAAAATATTACAACGCCCTCGACGGCCGGGTAAACGTGCTCGCCCCCGATCTCTACGACGGCAAAGTGACCGACAAGCGCGAAGAAGCCGGCAAGCTCATCGGCGAAGCGATGGCCAACGCCGCCCACCTCGAAGCCATCGTGAAAGGGGCCTTTGCGTACGCCGGGCCGAAGGCCAAATTCGGCTCGGTGGGCTGGTGCTTCGGCGGGATGTGGTCGCTACGCTCGGCGATTCTGGCGGGCAAGCAGGCCGACGCCTGCGTGATGTACTACGGCACGCCGGTGAAGGACGTGGAGCAGTTGAAGAAGCTGGAAACCGACGTGCTGGGCATCTTCGGCAGCCAGGACACGGGCATCCCGCCCACCGTGGTCGAAGAATTTGAGAAAAACATGAAGACCGCAGGTGAGAAAGTCACCATCAAAATGTACGACGCCGTCCACGCCTTTGCCAACCCCAGCAACCCTAAGTTCAACAAAGCCTTCGCCGAGGAGGCATTCGCGTTGTCGTCGGGGTATTTGAAGAAAAAACTGCTGTAAAATCGTAGCGGACGCCGCCCGGGATTACCCCGGGCGGCGTCCGCTACGATTCGACAAAAAAATACCGGCGAATCATCACGGCCCGCCGGTATTTTCGTTACTTGAGTATCCAAACTGATTTGAGGCATGAAAAAGCTGTTGCTGTACGGGTTTGCGCTGAGTCTGCTCGCGCCGGTGGCCACCGAAGCGACGCCAACCGCGCCCCAAACACAGGTTTCGGCCAAAACCGAAAGCCTGTTCAAGAAAAAACGCCGCTACAAAGCCAACCGCAAGGGCGGTTTTCTGGGCCTGTTCCGCAAGAAAAACAACGGGTGCGGGTGCCCGAAGTATTGATTTGAACCATGATTTAGAGGATTCAGAAGGATTGAAGGATGAATCAAAAAGTACTCCTTCAATCCTTCTGAATCCTCTAAATCATGGTTCAAACGATTGGATTCAGTGCCGAAGCCGCCAGTTCCCCCGGCGCGAGGCCCAGGAGCCACGTCTGGCGGTCGGCCTCCTGGTGCTGGTTCTTCGGTTCGGTCACGCGGGCACCGTCGGCGAGGTAGATGATGGTCATCACCTCGCGGGTGTGGTCCGAACTGTTGCCGGGCGCGTTGTGGAGCGTGTAGCCCGCGTGGAAGGTCGCATCGCCGGCCTTCATCACTTCCGCCCGCGTGACGGGGTAGCCCCGTTCCCGCACGATTTCCCCCAGCACGTCTTCCGATTTGTCCGAAATTTCGAGGTTGCCCAGAAAGCCCAGTTCCTGCGAACCCGAAGCGAAGGTCAGCATGCCCATTTCGACCGAAATGTCCACCAGCGGCATCCACATCGTCACGGTGTTGGTCGTGTCGATGGGCCAGTAGTACTGGTCCTGGTGCCAGGGCGTGTGGCCCCCGCCCGCTTCCTTGAATAGGGCCTGGTCGTGGTAAATCCGCACGCGCTCCACACCCATCAAATCGGCGGCGATTTTGGCAAAACGCTTCGCCAGCGTGAATTGCCGCACGCCTTCGTCTTTCTGCCAGAGGTTCATGATTTGCAGAAACGCCTTGCCGTAGGTATCGCGGTCTTCCATTCTCCGGGTCTCGGTGTTGTAGCGGTCGGCGGCGTCTACGATGACGTCCCGGTACACGGTGACTTCGTCGGGCGACAGGATGCTGCGGAGCAGGATGTGGCCGTTCTGCCGGTACGACTGGGCCTGTTCGGGGCTGACGCGGTACGTGGCGTCGAGTTCAGGGAGCGTGAGGGTTGCCATGATCGGTTGGATTTACGGTGCAAAACACGGTTTCAGCGGGAGTTCAGGCAAGAGACTTCTTGACCAGTTTTTGGCCGTTTTTAACTCAAAAGTTTTGAGAGCGACCAAACCCGTGTGAATTTTGCCGAAAAACCGCTGCCCATGAAAGCCGCCTTCGAGCAACTGGATTCGCCCCTGGGCAGTTCGTTCCTGCTGCGGGAATTTACCCTGCCCGCCTTCGACGCGCCCTACCACGTGCATCCCGAAATCGAGCTGACGCTCATCCTGAGCAGCCGGGGCACCCGCTTCGTGGGCACGAGCGTCGCCGAATTTGGCCCCGGCGACCTGGTGCTGCTGGGCAGCAACCTGCCCCACTGCTGGCGCAACGACGAACGGAACACCGAACCCGCGCGCTCCATCGTGCTGCAATTCCGCCCCGATTTTCTGGGCGAAACCCTCTGGCAGGCCCCTGAACTCGCCCCCACCCGGCGGTTGCTCGAACGCGCCCCAGCGGGTCTGCGCTTTCTGGGCGACACAGCCGGGCGGGTGGCCGAGCGCCTGCAAGCCCTCATCCACGCCGAACCCCTCAACCGCCTGACGGGCTTGCTCACGACCCTCCACACGCTGGCGCTTTCGACGGAAGTCCGCGCCCTCGACCCGGCGGCTGCGACCGTGCCCCTCACCAGCGCCGATTGCGAGCGCATCAACCGGGTGTACGAGTACGTGGCCGGGCATTTTCAGGGCAGCATCCGCCTCGACGAAGCCGCCCGGCTCGTGTGCATGACGCCCCAGGCCTTTTGCCGGTATTTCAAAAAAACCACCCGCAAAACCTTCATCGAACTCGTCAATGAGTACCGCGTGCGCTACGCCAGCCAGTTGCTCCTGGCCAACCGCGACCGGAGCGTGGCCGAGGTGTGCTTCGAGAGCGGCTTCGGCAATGTGTCGCACTTCAACAAGCAGTTCCGCTTGCTCACCGGCTACAGCCCCTTGCAGTACCGGCGGGAGTTTCGGCGGGCGTGAAGGGGCGAGTTTGTAGTTTGAAGTTTGTGGTTTGTAGTTATCATCAGCAAGGAACTACAAACCACAAACTTCAAACTACAAACTCGCCCCCTATTTTTGCACCCCCATTTCACTCATCACGCATGACCGGACCCGAACGGGACAAGTGGATTCACCGCAACCGCTACTACTACCATTGCCTCGTTAATTTTCTGCGGTTCAGCATTCCCGAAGGCAGCCGGATTCTGGAAATTGGCTGCGGCACCGGGTTCCTCCTCGACCAACTGAAGCCCGCCTACGGCGTAGGCATCGACCACGACCCCGAACTTGTCCGGCACGCCGCCGCGAAGTACCCGCACTTGCGCTTCCACGCGATGGACGCCGAGCAGTTGGCCCTCGGCGAAACGTTTGATTTCGTGCTGATTTCCGATACCATCGGCTACTTCCACGACGTGCAGCGGGTGCTGGAGCAGGTGCAGTCGGTGTGCTCGCCCGACACGCGGGTCATCGTCACGTACATCAATTTTTTCTGGTTGCCGCTCCTGAACCTGGCCGAAACGCTCGGCCTGAAAATGCCCCAGCGTCGCCAAAACTGGCTCGACCTCAGCGACATCGCCAACCTGATGGACGTGGCCGGGTTCGACGTGGTGAAAACGGGGAAGAAACTGCTGCTGCCCCGCTACGTGCCGCTGCTTTCGTGGTTTCTGAACCGCATCGTGGCCAACCTGCCGTTGTTCAACTTTTTCGGGTTCGTTACGTTCATGGTGGCCCGCAGCACGCGGGGCCGCAAGCCCGCCGCCGAACACACCGTGAGTGTGGTGGTGCCCGCCCGCAACGAGATGGGCAACATTGAGGCCATCGTGCAGCGCACGCCGCAGATGGGCGCGGGCACCGAACTGATTTTCGTGGAAGGCAACTCGACCGATGATACCTGGGGCGAAATCCAGCGCATCGTCAAAAAGTACGGGGGGCTTCGCGACCTGAAATGCGTGCAGCAGGACGGCAAGGGCAAGGGCGACGCCGTGCGGAAGGGCTTCGGCCTGGCTACGGGCGACATTCTGATGATTCTTGACGCCGACATGACCGTGCCGCCGGAGGATTTGCCCAAGTTTTTCAACGCCATTGCCTCGGGCAAGGGCGAGTACATCAACGGCACCCGGCTCGTGTACCCGATGGAGGACCAGGCCATGCGCACGCTCAACCTGCTGGGCAACAAGTTTTTCAGCATCGCGTTTTCCTGGCTGCTGAGCCAGCGGCTGAAAGACACGCTCTGCGGGACGAAGGTGCTGACGCGGGAAAACTATCGGAAACTTGCTGCTAATCGCGCCTACTTTGGTGATTTCGACCCCTTCGGCGACTTCGACCTGATTTTCGGAGCGGCGAAACTGAACCTGAAATTCGTCGAAATCCCCATCCGCTACCGCGCCCGTACCTACGGCGAAACCAACATTTCCCGCTTCAAACACGGCTGGCTGCTGCTGAAAATGACGGCGTTTGCGATGGGGAAAATCAAGTTTATTTGATTTGATAAAAATTGGAACACGGATTCAGCGGATGCGGCGCAGCATGGAGCAGCACTGATTTTTGTCCGTGAACATCCGTGCCGCGCCGCATCCGCTGAATCCGTGTTCCAATCACAGACGACATGAACGACATTCTTGAACGCCATCGAAAAACCTGGGACGAAAAGAAAATCATCCGCGTCATCTACACTGAATGGTACCGGATGATGCTGGCCGATTTGAGTGCTGCGCCCGGCCCGACGGTGGAATTGGGCGGCGGCGGGGGTAATTTCAAAGCCTTCAAACCAGATGTCATCACCAGCGACATTGACCCGCAGCCCTGGCTCGACCTCGTTTTCGACGCGCACCACATGCCGTTTGATGATGGCGAGGTGGCCAACCTCGTCATGGTGGACGTGCTGCACCACCTCAGCAATCCGGTTTTGTTTTTGAACGAAGCCCACCGCGTGCTGCGCCCCGGCGGGCGGTTGCTGATGCTGGAGCCGTATCCCTCGCCGTTTTCGCTGCCGGTGTACCGCCGCTTTCACCCGGAGCCGTTCGTTTTCGACGTGGATTATTTTTCGAAGAACGACGAAATCTCTCAGAAAGACCCCTGGGATTCCAACCAGGCGATTCCGTACCTGTTGTTTTTCAGGCAGTTTGAAACGTTTCAAAACCAATTCGGCGAAAAATTTATCACCGCCAAACGCGAGCGCCTCAGCACGATTTTGTACCCTGCTTCGGGCGGTTTCGAGAATGAATCGATAATTCCCGACGCGCTGATTCCAGCGTTTCAGCTTCTCGAAAAACTCCTCATGCCCCTTCGGCCCTTGCTGGCGTTTCGTTGTTACGTAGTTTTGGAAAAGAAAGAACCTTGATTCAGAGGATTTCAAGGATTCTCATGAAAATTCATCATTTAATCGTTTAAAATCCTCTGAATCAAGGTTCATATCCCATGCCACAACAACCCGAACCCGAAAACCAGCTCAACATCGAACTCAGCGAGGAAATGGCCGAAGGCGTGTACGCCAACCTGGCCATGATTGCCCATTCGCAGAGCGAGTTCGTTATCGACTTCATCCGCATCATGCCCGGCGTACCCAAGGCAAAAGTCAAAGCCCGTGTCATCCTCACGCCCGACCACGCCCAGCGCCTGCTGGCCGCCCTACGTGACAACATCGGCAAGTACGAACAAAGCTTCGGCTCCCTGCGCGAACTGGGTGACGACGATTTTGGCTTTCCGATGAATTACAGCGGGCCGGTTGGCGAAGCCTGAACCTTATAGGTCTTTTTTCGACCTATAAGGTTTTTGCATCCGCCTGATTTTTAGGAAATCTTCTCGACAGGCTTGGCAAAACCCGGCCAGTTGCCTATTTTTGCACTCCGTTTTTCCAGACAACTGCGAAGACTGTTCATTTCCAATACGTTACCATGCCTACGATTCAACAACTGGTGCGAAAAGGCCGCGAAAAGCTGACGTTCAAATCGAAGTCGCCCGCGCTCGATTCGTGCCCCCAGCGCCGTGGCGTGTGCACCCGCGTGTACACCACCACGCCGAAGAAGCCCAACTCGGCGCTTCGCAAAGTCGCCCGTGTGCGCCTCAGCCATGGCAAAGAAGTCAACGCCTACATTCCGGGCGAAGGCCACAACCTCCAGGAGCACTCCATCGTGCTCGTGCGCGGCGGCCGGGTGAAAGACCTGCCGGGCGTGCGTTACCACATCGTGCGGGGCGCTCTTGACACCGCCGGCGTGAACGGCCGCCTGCAAAGCCGCTCGAAGTACGGTGCCAAGCGTCCGAAGCCGGGCCAGGCCGCAGCCGCTGGCAAAGGCGCTCCCCAAAAGGGCAAGAAAAAGTAAGTTTGAAGTTTATAGTTTGAAGTTCCAAATCAACCACAAACTACAAACCACAAACTGGTTAACTCAGAAAAGCCAGGTCATTGAGTAAGTCGCCCCTCGGCGGCTGAAGCGATTTGGAAAACACTCCAACACAATGCGTAAAGCAAAACCCAAGAAGCGCTACGTGCTTCCCGACCCAAAGTTCAAGGATACTTTGGTGACCAAATTCGTGAACAACCTGATGTACGACGGCAAGAAAAGCACCGCGTACAGCATTTTTTACGACGCCCTCGAACTCGTCGAGCAAAAGACGAAGGACAACGGCCTCGAAGTGTGGCGCAAAGCCCTCAACAACGTCATGCCCAGCGTGGAGGTGAAAAGCCGCCGCGTGGGGGGCGCGACGTTCCAGGTCCCGACCGAAGTGCGTGCCGAACGTAAAGTTTCCGTAGGCATGAAATGGATGATTCTGTACGCCCGGCGTCGGGGCGAAAAAACCATGATGGAGCGCCTGGCCAACGAAATCGTGGCCGCCTCGCGGGGCGAAGGCGCTTCGGTGAAGAAAAAAGACGACACCCACCGGATGGCCGAAGCCAACAAGGCCTTCTCGCACTTCCGGTTCTAAACCCGTCGCTTTTTCCGAAAAACAAAACCTCCGGGATTTTTTGAACCCTGGAGGTTTTTGTTTTGAACTGACCTTCACGCCGTTGCACGGTAGAAAATATGCAACCGCCGCTGGCAATTCCGGCGGCAAGTGCCTATTTTTGCACCCCGATTGGGTACCCTGACCCGTTTCGGGAGGCCCGCGCAGTCTGACCCACCTCACGTTCAACGCACTAAGCAAAACACAAGCACAACCATACTTTCAAATGGCACGAGACTTAAGATTCACCAGGAACATCGGGATCGCCGCCCACATCGACGCCGGGAAAACCACCACGACCGAGCGCATTCTGTACTACGCCGGCGTGAACTACAAAATCGGCGAGGTGCACGAAGGCGCCGCCACGATGGACTGGATGGAGCAGGAGCAGGAGCGGGGCATCACGATCACCTCGGCCGCCACGACCGTGAACTGGAAGTACCGCGACCAGAACTACCACGTCAACATCATCGACACCCCCGGCCACGTGGACTTCACCGTGGAGGTGAACCGCTCGCTGCGCGTCCTCGACGGCCTGGTGTTTCTGTTTAGCGCCGTTGATGGCGTGGAGCCGCAGTCAGAGACCAACTGGCGCCTGGCCAACAACTACAACGTGCCCCGCCTCGGCTTCGTCAACAAGATGGACCGCTCGGGCGCCGACTTCCTGAACGTCTGCACGCAGGTGAAGGAAATGCTCGGTTCCTACGCCGTGCCCCTGCAATTGCCCATCGGGGCCGAAGACAACTTTAAAGGCGTGGTGGACCTCGTCAACTTCCGCGGCATCCAGTGGAACGAGCACGACAAAGGCATGACGTTCACCGAAGTACCTATCCCCGACGACATGCTCGAAGAAGCCCGGGAATGGCGTGAAAAACTCCTCGAAGCCGTCGCCGAATTCGACGAAGGTTTGATGGAAAAATACTTCGACGACCCCGAAACGATCACCGAAGACGAAATTCTGACCGCCCTCCGCCAGGCCGTGATTTCGATGAAAATCGTGCCCATGCTTTGCGGCTCGTCGTTCAAAAACAAAGGCGTGCAGACCATGCTCGACTACGTGATGGCCCTGCTGCCCTCGCCCCTCGACAAGGAAAGCATCAAAGGCACCAACCCCAACACCGACGCCGAAGTAACCCGCCGCCCCGGCGACCAGGACCCCTTCACGGCGCTGGCGTTTAAAATCGCCACCGATCCCTACGTGGGCCGTCTGTGCTTCGTGCGGTCGTATTCGGGCACGCTGGAGGCCGGTTCGTACGTGCTCAATACCCGTTCGGGCAACAAGGAGCGCATCTCGCGGATTTTCCAGATGCACGCCAACAAGCAAAACTCCATCGAGCGCCTCGAAGCGGGCGACATCGGGGCTGTGGTGGGTTTCAAGGACATCAAAACGGGCGATACGCTCTGCGACGAAAAGAACCCCATCGTGCTTGAATCGATGGATTTCCCCGATCCGGTGATTGGTTACGCCATTGAACCGAAGAAATCGGCCGACCAGGACAACTTCAGCAAGGCCATCACCAAGCTGATCGAGGAAGACCCCACCCTCCAGGTGAACACCGACGAGGAAACCGGCCAGACCATCCTCCGCGGCATGGGCGAATTGCACCTCGAAATCATCATCGACCGGATGCGTCGGGAATTCAAGGTGGAAATCAACCAGGGTGCCCCGCAGGTGGCCTACAAAGAAGCCATCACTAAGAAAGTGGAGCACCGCGAGGTGTACAAAAAGCAGACCGGTGGCCGCGGTAAATTCGCTGACATCGTGTTTGAACTCGGGCCGATTGAGGAAGAAGGCAAAACCGGCCTTGATTTCGTCAACGGCATCGTGGGTGGGGTAATTCCGAAAGAATTCATTCCGGCCGTGCAGAAAGGCTTCGCCGAAGCCATGAAAAACGGTCCGCTGGCCGGGTACCCCATGGATTCGATGCGCGTGCGCCTCTTCCACGGCTCCTTCCACGACGTTGACTCCGACTCGCTGTCGTTCGAAATGGCCGCGCGCCTGGGTTACAAAGAAGCCGCCCGCCAGGCCGGTGCCAAGCTGATGGAACCCATCATGGCCGTCGAAGTGCTGACGCCCGACGAGTACACGGGTCCCATCACGGGCGACTTGAACCGCCGCCGGGGCATCATGAAGGGCATGGACACCCGCGCTGGGTCGCAGGTCATCAAGGCCGACGTGCCCCTGAGCGAACTGTTCGGCTACGTGACCGACCTCCGCACCATGTCGTCGGGCCGCGCCACCGCCAACCTGACGTTCTCGCACTACGAATTCGTCCCCCAGAACATCGCCGACGAGGTGGTGAAGAAGGCGAAAGGACTTTAAATAGTTTGAAGCGGCCGCCGCGCGGTTCGTAGTTTGAAGTTCGTAGTTGCTGATGCTGGAACTACAAACTTCAAACTACAAACCACAAACTCCCACCCCATTCCCTCCGGAGTAAATGGTTCTTTCGGCGGGGTGTTTTTCTAACCTGAACCAGTGTACGCACCATGAATCAGAAGATTCGCATCAAACTCAAGTCGTTCGACCACCTGCTGGTCGACAAGTCGTCGGAGAAAATCGTGAAGGCCGTCAAGGCCACGGGCGCGCTCGTGAGCGGTCCGATTCCCCTGCCCACCGAAAAGGAGAAATTCACGGTGCTGCGCTCGCCGCACGTCAACAAGAAAGCCCGGGAGCAGTTCCAACTCTGCACCTACAAGCGCCTGATTGACATCTACTCGACCTCGGCCAAGACCGTCGACGCGCTCATGAAGCTGGAACTGCCCAGCGGGGTGGACGTGGAGATTAAGGTTTGACGGTTTGAAGGGTTTGAAAAAGCCCGGCCTCGCTTTGGCGAGGCCGGGCTTTTTGTTGGAAAACTCACCAAATCGCCGGGCCAGTGACCCATTCAGCCATTCAGTGCAATCGAGGGGGAAGTTTGGTTTGAGTAGGCAAACTCAACACGGTTGATTTTATGCTCAGTTTTCAACCGTGTCTGTCCCACGATTGCTCACACCAAATCGGTTGATGCATGCAATACCGACTAAATCTTCCCAGAACGACTGTTGGTTCAGCTTCTCAACGGTCGTTCAGTTCACCACCAGCGGCTGTAGCAGTTCCTCTCCGTGCGCGCAGAGCCACTGGCGGGCACGTTCGGTTTCTGAGCACAGGCTTTGCACGGTGAGCCAGAAGGTGCGCGAGTGGTCGGGCACGGCCAGGTGCACGGCTTCGTGCACGACCAGGTACCGCAGCACGAAGTCGGGGGCCTGGATGAGTCGCCAGTTGAACGACAGATTCCCTCGGGCGGAACAACTTCCCCAACGGGTACGCTGGCCACGCACCGATACGCCGACCGGTTCGCGCCGAACCTGCGGCAGCGTAGCGGCCAGATGCCGCGCCACCGCCCGCCGCGTTTGTTCGCGCAACCAGTTTTCCAGGGTGCGGGCTACGGGCACTGAGGCGCCGGGGCCGCGCACAATCACGAAACCGCTGTCCGGTTGGTAAGTCACCCGGTTCGGTCCCCGCCAGGAGGGCCGTTCTTCCACCCGCACCGGGGTGGGCTGGCCCCGGTAGAGGAGGGTAGCGGGCGGGCCGCTCACGGGGCGTCGCATGGTTTCAAACCGACGCACACGCGCCAGTTGAGCCAGCACCCACGACGCGTTGGCGCGTAAAAAATCGATGACATCAGCTTCGGAGCGGTCGGGGGGCTGGACGGCCTCCACGCCACGGGTGCTCACCCGCACCCGGATGCGCCGGGCCGTGCGCGAAGGGCGGAGGCGGCATTCCACCCCTTGTCCATCCAACTCAACGCGAAGGATCGGCGCGGAGCGGCGGGCGGCGGAGGCAAGGAGGTCAGGCATCGGCTTTGGCGAGTTCAGTTACGGCAGGGGCTAAAAAGTCGGGGTTGGGGCTGGCCGGGTCGAAGCCCAGACCGGCGTAAGCAGGCTCCCACGACTCCACCAGCAAGGCCAACTCGACGGCCTGGCGACCGGCTTTGGACTGGCTCCACCCGGCGTAAAGCAAGTGCTGCGTGCGCAGGCTGGCTACCATTTGCCGGGCGGCTTCGGCCAGGGCCTCGTCGGTGGGGGCGGCCGACATACCGGCGGTCGGCGCTCCGGCGGCCGGCGCTCCGGCGGCGGGGAGTTTGGCCCGCAGCACGCTGAACAGTTCGTATTCGCCGGGGCGCTTCAGGTTCAGGCGTTCCGGCTCGGTTTTCGTGGCGGCGGCGACGGCGGCCAGTTGCTCCAGGGCGCGCAGGCGCTCGGCGGCGGCTTCGTCGCGTTGGTCGCGCTGTTGCTTAAGTTGCTGGAGGCGGTCGCCGAGTTGGCGGTAGGTGAAGCCGTCGCCGTCTTCGGCCAGTTCGCGGGTGAGCATGGCTTCGAGGGCGGCGGCTTTGTCGGCGGCGGTGGGCAGTTCGTCGAGGCGCGCCAGGTAGTCGGCGTTGATTTCGTACACCGGCAGTTGCTCGGCCTCGGTGTTGAAGGTCAGGTTTTCTTCAATCAACGCCCGCGTTTTGGCCGACAATTCCCCATACGTGGCTTTGGTGCCGCGCTGCCGCCGACGGTGGGCCACGTAAATGCCGCAAAGCCAGCGGTAGTCGTGGCGGTGCGGGTACAGCACGGGGTCGGGCGCGACGGCTTCCCACAACCGCTCCAGGCTTTTGAAATCGTGCTCGAAACGCAGGGCCACGTCCGGGTCGGCGAGGCGGTTGAGCGCGGCCAGCAGGGCGGGGCGGGTATCGGTACGCGGCACGCCCGGAAACAGGTCGAGGCAGCGCCGCACCTCGCCCGGCACGGTCTGGCGCAGTTTGTCCCAGTCGATGAGGGCTTCTTCGCGGATGTTTTCGTCGAAATTCAACGCCCGTTCCAGGTCGTCGAACACCCCGAAGTAATCCACCACGATGCCCGTGCGCTTGTTCATGGCGGGCAGGGGTCGGTTGGTCCGGGCGATGGCTTGCAGCAGGTTGTGGTCGCGCAGGGGCTTGTCGAGGTACATGACCTGCTCGATGGGCGCGTCGAAACCCGTGAGCAGCCGGTCGCACACAATCAGGATTTTCAATTCGGGTCGCCACCGGGCGCGGTCGTCGCCGTAGCGCTCGCGGTTGGCGGCTTCCCACTCCCAGGGTCTGAGCTTAAACCACTCAATCAGGGCGTCCTGCTTGCTTTTCTCGTACTCGTAAGGCACCACCTCGGCTTCGGAGTTCTGGGCGGAGGAAATAATCACCTCGGCCCATTCGGGCGGGTGGCCCAGTGCTTTCAGCTTGGCGTCGAGGGCTTTTTTGTACGTGGCGCAGGCCAGGCGGTCCACGGCCACGAGTTGGGCCTTGAAGCCGCTGGGGTTGGGGTACTTCAGGAAGTGGTCGAGCAGTTTGTCGAGCACCAGGTTCACGCGGGTGGGGTGCCGGGCCAGTTCTTTCCACCGGGCGCGTTGGCGCTGCACGAAGTCCTTGGCCTCTTCGTCTTCGAGTTCCATGTCGGCGCACATGGCCTCAAAATCCACGTTGAGCTTCTGGTCGGCTACCTCGAAACCCACCTTGTCGCGCTGGTAATGCACTTCGAGCGTAGCCCCGTCCTGGATGGCCCGCCGGATGCCGTAATAGCTCAGGTACCGCTCCTGCTGGCCGTCGCGCACGGGGCCGAAATCGCGGTGGGTGTTCACGGCGGCGCGGTCGATGGGCGTGCCGGTGAGGCCGAAGCGGAAGCCGTTGGGCAGTTTCACGCGCATGGTCATGGCGTGGCTTTCCTGACCGGCCCCGCTCTGGCTGCGGTGGGCTTCGTCCACCAGGCTGATGACGTTGTCGCGGTCGAGGGGCGTCAGGTCGGTCATTTGCTGGAACGACTGCACCGTGGTGACGAGCGTGCCCCGCCAGCCGCTGGCCAGTTTTTGCTTTAAATCCTGCACGCCCAGCGCTTTGGCCACGTTGGGGAAATCGCTGGCCTCGAAGTCCTCCGTAAGCTGGGTTTTCAGGTCGCGGCGGTCCACCACGATGAGCACCGTGGGGTTTTGCAGCCGGGGGTGGTTGCATAGCTTGTAGGCCGTGTAAATCATCGTCAGGCTTTTGCCCGACCCCTGCGTGTGCCACACCAGGCCGGTGCGGTCCTGGGCGGTGGCGGCGGGGTTGCCCACGAGCGACACCACGCGGTCGACGATGTCGTTGGCGGCTTCGAACTGCTGGTAGCGGGCGATTTTTTTGGTGACTTTGCCCTTGCGGGTTTCAAACACCCAGAAGTGCGCCAGGAAATCGAGCAGGTTGCAGGGCGTCAGGCGCAGCAAGCCCCGCACGGGGGCTTCGAGCGGGTCGGGGGCGGGCTTGGGAGCGGGCTGGTTCCAGTAGCCTTTCACGTCGGGGTAGAGGCTGAGCCAGGGTTGCCAGGTGTCGAGGTGCTGGGCGAGGGCGTCCTTGCCGGGGTTTTCGTCGAAGAGCACGGTGCCGAAGCGGAATTCCTGCTCGTCGGCGGCCACGCAAAACAGGTTGGAGGCCAGCATGAGCGGGGCCTGCCGCTGGTAGCGGTGCAACTGCTTCACGCCCTCCTGCCAGTCTTTGCCGCTGCTCACGTAACTTTTGTACTCGGCCACCACAAGCGGAATGCCGTTGACGAGCAGCACGGTGTCGTCGCGGCATTGCTTCACGCCCTGCACGCGGTACTGGTTGGTGGCGGTGTAGTCGTTGAGGCGCTGGCCTTCGGCGTCGAAGCCGATGAAGCGCACGGTGTCGGTGGGCCGGTCGGGGGCAAATTTGAGCTGGGCGCCGTCGCGGAGGAGTTCGAGCGTGGCGCGGTTGGCCGCGAGGCGGTCGGGGTGGCGCAGGGTGCGGTCGAGCACGGCCAGGGCCTGCCGGGCGTGGTCGTCGGTGGTGACCACGCCGGGGTTGAGCCGCCGCAGGGCGGGCAGCAGCAGGGCCTCCACGAGCGGGTTGGCCAGGGGGCGGTTGAAGGCGGCCATCTGGGCTTCGTCGCGGTAGGTCCAGCCGAGGCCGGTGCCGCCGGTGCCGTCGAGCGGGCCACAGAGCCATTCGAGCACGGGCAGTTCCACCAGGTTTCGCTCGGTCATGGGGCGGGGAGGTTCAGGGGTTTTGGGTTAGCGAAGTTAGGGGGCAGGAACAACCGAACTTTCTCATCCAGCGTGCGACCCACCCCCCAGCCGCACGTCCCCACCGCACCCCCTCCAAGGAGGGGACCAAAGGCACCATCCGGCCACCAGAAAAGGGAGCAGCGGGATTTAGTCCCCTCCTCGGAGGGGGTGTGCGGTGGGACGTGCGGCTGGGGGGGTGGGTCGCTGGGTGGTTAACGAGCCTGCTGGATGCATGGCACACAAGTTGGGTTTGACTTTGCGAAAATGGCATGACGGGCTGAAAGGCAACTCATGCAGTTTCTTTGGTTGCGCCCACCCGCACCCGGCCGGTGAGCAGGTCCTGGAGGAGGGCGGTTTTGAGGGTTTGCTGGGCGATTAATTTTTGCTTTAGGCTGTCGGCAAACGCCCGGCCTTTGTTGGCGATGTCAATGATTATTTGCTGTTCAGCCAGCGTTTTTGGAATAGGAATCGTCAGCAATTTAATGCTTGCCGTGTTGATGTTGTGATTTCCGGCTGACGTGGTTACCCGACGCAAAACGGATTTACGTCCCGTCGAACTTCCTAAAAAGCAGTTCACAAAATCAGGCAGCAACCGCTCGTCCAACCGAACCCGAATCAAGTAGGAGGCGTAAACCCAAACCTGCTCATCGGGCGCACGGAACACCGCCGAACGCCCCACGTAGTTCGGGTTGCCGTTGCTGCGCACCACCAGCAAGTCACCGTTTTGCAACGCAAGCCGCTCCGCGTCAATTGGCCGTAAATCCACAAAAACCAAATCATCAAACGACAGGCGGTCGCCGGATACGTTCGGAATCCGAAGCGTTGGAAACCCCCGCCCCCGCTCATGCGAGGCTTGGGACGTGCCGTAACGCACGTCCACAATAAATTTGCTGAGTTTCGTCGGCACCGCGTCCAGTTTTTCAAAGGCTTCGCGCAACAGCGCGTTGGTTAGCACTTCCGCCTGCTCCACCGCCGCCCGCGTCCGTTCAATGGCCGTGTCCACCGCATCGAGCACCCGCGCAATGGCCGCTTGCTCGGCGGGTGGGGGAATCGGCAAGGGCATTGTCAGGTAATCCCGAAAATGCAGGTTGCGGAGTTGCGTGGTTTGTTGTTCCAACCGCACGATTCGTCCGGTCTGATTGATTCGCCAGAGCACCCACTTCAAATAATTCGGATTGATTTGTTCGGGGTCCGGTCGAAGCATGTGTAAAAAATTCGAGAAGGCGGACCCTGGCAAATCTTCCTTAACGAAACCCACACGGCCCACGGGCTGGTCAGGGCCACCACCCGAACGCTCCAGCAAAATATCGTTTTTGTGCAGTTCGAGGAAAGCGGCTTTCTCCGGTTTCAAGGCCCGGCTGGCCACGTCCGATAAATTCAAACGGCCTTCGTTCGTCAGGTTCGTTGAGCGGATGACCCGATACATGTTCGGCCCGCCATCCGCGCCCCAATCGCCAGGATGATGTTCCTTCAACAACCCCTTGAGCGGTTTTACTTTCCAATCGCCCGGAATGTTACCGAGCATGGTGTCTTCTTTTAGCGCCAGCATATCAACGGGATGAATAACCCACTTCTTCAAGGAGGTGAAGTAACGACTCGTTCGCTGTTGAGGCGGCTTTCTCCGCCTCCCGCAACCCCGCCAGCGCCACCGGCACGGCGACGATTTCCTCCGGTTCAAACGTATCCACGTAACGGGGGATGTTGAGGTTGAACTCGTTTTCTTCGATTTCGGCCCGGTCCACGAGGCGCACGTGCTTGAGCAATTCGCCGTCGGGGTCGGCGTAGAGCTGGGCCAGTTCGTGGCCGGTGTCGGTCACGGCCTGGCGGTCTTCGTCGGCGCGGCGGCGGGTTTCGGCTACTTTCTCGTCGCGCTCGGCCACCTTGCGGGCGGGCAGGGCGGCCCGTTTTTGCAGGGCGGCCAACGCTCTTTCCACCTCGGCCCGCTTGCCTTTGGGCAGGTCGGGGCGCAGGGTGGCCTCGGCCAGGGCGATGGCGGTTTCGAGTTCGGCCAGTTTTTCGGCGTAGGGGCGGTACTCCACGTCGAGGCGTTCCAGTTCGGTTTCCTCGCGGCGGGTGATTTCCTCGCGCAGGCGGCCCGTGTGCTGGCCCACCAGCGCGGGCACGCGGGCGGGGTCGGCGTAGGCGTGGTAGTGCACGAGCAGGCGCATCACGTCCTGGGGGCGGAGTTCGTTCTGGGCCGACAGCTCGCGGTAGTGGCGGGCGGCGTACACCAGCAGCACCCTGCCCCGGTGGGCGGCGGGCCGTTGCCGCCGCAGCAGCACCAGGCAGGCGGGCACCCCGGCCCCGTAGAAAATGTTGGGCGGCAGGGCCACGACGGCCTCGATGAGGTCGGCCTCGAGCAAGGCCCGCCGGATGCGGTGCTCGTCGTCGGCCTTGCGGCGTTTGATTTTGGGTTGGCCGTGGGCGTCGAGTTCGTCGGTTTCTTCCTCCACCTCGGCCTGCCCCCGAAACAGCACCCCCTGCGGGCACACCACCCCGGCGCGGCCGTCGGGCCGGAGCGAGGCCAGGATGTGGAGCAGGAAGGCGTAGTCGCCGTTGGAGGCGGGCGGCGAGGCGTAGGCCGTGCCCTTGCCGAAGCGCCGGTAGGGGTCGTTGTAGCCCGCGCCGAGGGCGTCGGGGGCCTCGTCGGCTTCGTCGTCGGGGGCGGTTTTGCCCCTGGGCTTGCGGGTTTCGGCTTTGCCGAACACGTCTTTTTTGAGCTTTTCGCGTTTTTTCTTGTCGTCGGTCTGCTGCTCGGAGGGCAGCCACCAGAACTCGTCGGAAAACGGGAAGTTGGCCATCACCAGCGAAAACCGTTGCACCCCGCCGTCGGGGTCGAGGTAGGCCGGGTCGGCGATGGTGCTCTGCCCGCCGGTGAGCTGGGCTTCCAGCCCGTGCAGCACCGAGTTGATTTTCGCGATGGCGAAGTTACCCCAGTTCAATTCCTGCCCGAAGTACCGGGCCTCGGTGGCGCGGTGGCCGCTTTCGCGCAGGAAATCGGCGGCGTGGACGAGCATCCCGCCCGAGCCGCAGGTGGGGTCGTAGATGGTGTCGCCGGGTTGGGGTTCGAGCATCCGCACCAGGGCATCGACCACTTCGGGCGGGGTGAAAAACTCCCCGGCTTTGGCCCCGGCGTCGTCGGCGAATTTCTTGATGAGGTACTCGTAGGCCCGGCCGAGCACGTCGGCGGGCACGCTCTGGTTGGAGAGGTTGATTTCGTCGAAATGCTGCACCAGCGCGTGGACGGTGCCGTTGGGGATGAGCGGTTTGCCGCTGCCGTCGGGGGCGGGGGCGTTCCACTCGACGGTGAACACGCCGACCAGTTCGGCGTTGGCGGCGGCCACGGCCTGCATGGCGTCGGTCAGTTTTTTGCCGATGTTCGTGGCCACGGCCTTCACGTCGCCCCAGTGCGCGCCGTCGGGGATGGTGAAGCGGTGGTCGCCCCGCCGCCGGAACACGGCCCGCTGCTCTTCGGCCATCGGCACCCCGCGCTGGGTTTCGATGCGGGCGATGGTTTCGTCCACCTCGTTGTCCCACTGGTCGCAGAGGCGCTTGTAAAACAGGAGCGAGAGGATGTAATTTTTATAATCCTGCCCGGCGGTTTTGCCGCGCAGGATGTCGGCCGCGCCCCAGAGGTGGGTTTCGAGGCGTTGTTGGGTTAGTTTCATGAACTCAGGTCCGGCGAAAGAACAAGTATAGCCTATTTTGACCGATTGCCGAACGGCGAGCCGCCAGGATTCGGCGCAAGTGACTGAGTCCCAGCCTAAGCCTCCGCACGAAAAAGTTGAAGGTGGCCGGGGCGGTTTTTTAGCGAACCGCGTTCAACGCGCTGTGCGGGAACTCCGGTCGGCGGACATCCTGACCGACAGCCCCCGCCTGCTCGAAAAACTGCGGTACAACCTGCGCAGGGGCATTGCGAGCCGCTGACGGCGGGCGGCTCGGGGGGCAACGATTTCTCGTTCTAACCAACTTCTAATCTGCTGATTCTCAAAAATTAATAACCTTTTAATGCGGCGCAGGTTAAAGCATCGGACTTTTGGCGGCATAACCGTTTCACCTCCCGAAACACCAACACCATGCGTCAGGCAATTCCGCTTCCGCTCCTGCTGCTGGTTGGCCTGACGGCCCTGGCCCAGCAACAACCGACCGGCATTCCCTCCGAAAAAATCTACTTCCACACCGACCGCACGGAGTACGTGGCCGGAGAGACCGTCTGGCTGCGGGCTTACCTCGCTGAAGCCGCCCGCCACACGCCCTCGGCCGTTTCGCAGACCGTCCACCTCAACCTGCTCGGTCCCACGGGCCGGGTCGTCGATTTCCAGACCCTACAACTGGCGCACGGCTCGGCCAATGGGCAGTTCCGCCTGCCCGACACGCTGCGCACGGGCACCTACTTTCTGGTGGCGCACACCCAGTGGATGCGCAACTTCGACGAAGCGTTCTTTTTCCGGAAAACCCTCACCGTCTGGGGGCGCAATGCCCAGCCCCAGCCCGCCGCCGCGTCGGTTCAGGGCCAGCCCGACCTTCAGTTTTTCCCCGAAGGCGGTCACCTCGTCCTCGGCCTGTTGAGCCGCGTGGCTTTCAAAGCCCTTGACGCCAACGGCCACGGCCTTGCCGTGCGGGGGCGCATTGTGGACGACCTGGGCCAGTTCGTGACCGAGTTCGCCACCGCCCACCAGGGCATGGGCCTGCTGACGCTCACGCCCCAGCGCCGCTACCACGCCCTCGTCGAGCACCGGGGCCAAACCCTGCGCTACGACCTACCCACGCCACTTTCGGAAGGGCACGTGCTGACGGTGGACAACCTACGCTCGAAAACCGGCATCGTCGTGCAGGTTGCCAGCAACCAGCCCAGAGCGGGCCAAAAGTTGCACCTGTTCGCCCACCTGCGGGGGCAGCAGGTTTTCGAGGCCACCCTCGACGGGGGCAAGGCCACCAGCAGCCTGCTCGTGCCCGCCGAGGCCCTGCCCGGCGAAGGCATCGTGCACGTGACCCTGTTCGACGGGCGGCACCGGCCCCTGGCCGAGCGGCTGGTGTACGCCGGCTGGGGCCAGCAGCAGCTCGGGGTGCGGGTGGAGGCCGACCGAACCGGCTACGCCCCCCGGCAGGCCATCACGCTGAGGGTGCGCGCCACCGGCCCCGACGGGCAACCGCAGGCGGCGCGGCTGTCGCTGGCCGTGACCGACGGCAGCCAGCTTGCCGCCCCCGACGCCTGGGGCCGGAGCCTGCCCAGCTACCTGCTGCTGGAGTCGGACCTGAAGGGTCACCTCGAAGGGCCGGGCTACTACTTCGACCCCACCAACGCCCAGGCCCGGCTGCACCTGGACTACCTCCTGATGAGCCAGGGCTGGCGGCGTTTCACCTGGCAGGAGGTGCTGGCCGAAGCCCCGCCCGCGCCGCGTTTCGCCCCCGAGCGGGGCATCACGCTGCGGGGTCGGGCGTTTCGGGGCAAAAAACCGGCGGGAAAAACGGAGTTGAAGGTGACGTTGAAAACGGGCGGCGGCCTGGCCCAGACGGAAGTTGTGACCGATGGGGAGGGTCGTTTCACCCTGCCCGACCTGCCGCTGAGCGACTCAACAACGGTGGTGGTCGACAGCCGCGACAACCGCTACGTGCGCGTGGAGTGGGAACCCCGATTCGTGCCAAGTTTGCCGTTGAAACCGACCGAAGGCAACGCGAGCGTGTCAGCTTACAACGTGGCGCTGTTGGGAAAAACGACGCTGATGCGTCAGCAGGCGGGGGAGATTGGGCTGATGGATGGCACGACCTTGCCGGGCGTAGAGGTACGGGCCAAGAAGCTTGACCCGCTGAAAAACGACTACCGCCGCATGATGTATGGCGAGCCGGACGTGGCCCTGCCGGTGGACGGAAAGATTGCCGCCTCGATGCCCAACATCTTTTGGTTCCTTCAAGGAAGGGTGGCAGGTGTTATGGTATTCCCTACCCAAGACCCGATGGCGCTTACGGTATGGATTCGAGGCGGGGGGGCACTGTTGTTACTGGATGGTGTACCCGTTGATGCAAGAGTTATTGGCCAACTCAATCCGAATGACGTGGAAGTCGTGGACGTACTCAAAAATCCGGGTAAAACGGGCATTTTCGGCTCACAAGCGGGTAGCGGCGTCGTCAACTTCATCACCAAACGCGGCCCCGAACTGCTGCCGGAGCGCCCGGTGAACGAGTTGAAAACAACGGGGTACCAGGGCGGAAAAACGTTCGCGGGGCCGGACTACGGTTCGGACGCGAAGGAGTTGCCGGGCGTGACGGTGAGGGGACGGAAAGCCGACCCGCTCAAACTAGACCTCCGCCGGGCCATGTACGCCGGCGATCCGGACGTTTCTCTGCCGACCGACGATAAAATCGCGGCGTCCATGCCAAACATCTTCATGTTTTTGCAGGGACGAGTCGCAGGGTTAGACGTTGTGCCTACCACAAACCCCCTTGTGTTCAGGCCCGTCATTCGGGGCGGCGGCGGGTTGAATGGACCCGCGCTTCCGCTTTTGCTGCTGGACGGCAACGAAATCGACCTTGCAACGGCCAACCAGTTAAATCCGAGAGACATTGAAACGACGGATGTGTTGAAAAACGCAGGCGCGGTAGGTATTTTTGGAGTCAAGGGCGGCGGTGGCGTCATCAATTTCATCACCAAACGCGGCAACTCGCCCGGAGCTATCCCCGCCCGCCGCGACCCGCAGGCTCAAAATGTGATGGGCTACGCCGCCGCTCGCGAGTTTTACAGCCCGCGTTACGAAACCACCGCCGCCGACAAGCCCGATTTTCGCCCTACGCTGTACTGGAATCCCGACGTGCAAACCGACACCGAAGGCAAAGCCATCGTTACGTTCTACACCTCCGACGCCGTGGGCACCCTGCACGTGGTGGCCGAGGGCCTGACCGACGACGGCAAGGCTGGCCACGCCCAAACCCAGATTCAGGTGTTGCCCAGGCAGCCATAGCCCCAATCATCCCAGAGTCGCAGTCCCGCCGGAAACCCGCAAAGGTTCCGGCGGGATTTTCGTTTTTCACCAAAAAGACTCCGCAACGGATTTTTCCCGAAAAAACTTTTAGTCAACAAATTGCACTTCGGCGACGAATCTCTATTTTTGCACTCCGATTTAAAAAGCCCCGCTCGTAGCACCTCCGTAACCGGTTGGCAGAACTGCACGGAAATCAGCACTGAGTTTGAAGTGGGGCAACCCTTCTGATGCCGGGCTTCGGCCCGACTCCCAGAATGTCAGAACTGTTACTGGCTCGCCAGTGGTCTGAATGCCCGGACCGGAGAGTTGAGTAGTAAGCTGGCAGGAAGCAGCGCCGACCGCTGGTCGGCGTGTTGCGTTGGCCCACGGTCAACGCCACCGCTTCCCGACCACTTCACTCCTTTTCTTTTCCTGGTTAACCGGCTGATTTTCGGAAGGATTTGCTTCGTGGCTTTGACGCCTGCGGCAAAATGCCTACTTTTGCGGCCCGTTTTGAATCGTCCGTTTTCTGAGGTTTCCCCCGTCGGGAAGCCGAACGTTTTTTAACAACCAAAGAAAATGTCAGGGATTATTGGTAAGAAAATCGGCATGACCAGCCTCTACAACGCCGACGGCTCCGCCGTGGCGTGCACGCTGATCGAAGCCGGACCTTGCGTCGTAACGCAAGTCAAAACCGTCGAGACCGACGGCTACAACGCCATCCAGCTTGGGTTTGGCGAGAAAAAAGAGAAAAACACCACCAAGCCGCTCATCGGTCATTTCAAAAAAGCCGGAACCACCCCCAAGCGTAAGCTGGTGGAGTTCAAGGAGTTTGAGCAAACCCTCACCCTGGGCGACACCGTGGAGGCCACCCTCTTCGCCGAAGGCGATTTCGTGGATGCCATCGGCACCTCCAAAGGCAAGGGCTTCCAGGGCGTGGTGAAGCGCCACGGCTTCGGCGGCGTGGGCGGTCAGACCCACGGCCAGCACAACCGCCAGCGGCACCCCGGTTCGATTGGGGCCTGCTCGTTCCCCTCGCGGGTGTTCAAGGGCCTGCGCATGGCCGGCCGCATGGGCAACGACCGCGTGAAAATCCAGAACCTGCGCGTGCTGAAAGTGATGCCCGAGCAAAACCTCATCGTGGTGAGCGGCTCGGTGCCGGGTCCGAAGAATTCGTTCGTCATTCTCGAGAAATAAGAACATGGAACTGAGCGTATTTAACATTTCCGGGAGCGAAACGGGTAAGAAAGTGACCCTCTCGGACGAGGTATTCGGCATCCAGCCGAACGAGCACGTCATGTACCTCGACGTGAAGCAGTACCTCGCCAACCAGCGTCAGGGAACGCACAAAGCGAAAGAGCGCGCCGAAGTGAGCCGCTCGACGCGCAAAATCAAGCGCCAGAAAGGTACGGGCGGTGCCCGCGCCGGTTCGATTAAGTCGCCCCTCTTCAAGGGCGGTGGCCGCATCTTCGGCCCGCGCCCCCGCGACTACTCCTTCAAACTGAACAAGAAAGTAAAGTCGCTGGCCCGCCAGTCGGCCCTGGCCTCGAAGGCTCAGGAAGGCGTCGTGCTGGTGGTCGAAGGCTTCGACTTCGACACGCCCAAAACCAAGCAGTACGTCAACCTGCTCAGCGCCTTCTCGCTGACCGACACCAAAACGCTGCTGGTACTCCCCGAAGCCAACCAAAACGTGCTGCTGTCGAGCCGCAACCTGCAAAAAGCCCAGGTGGCCACGCCCGAGCAACTCACCACGTACAACCTGCTTAACGCCGACCGCGTGCTGATCGTCGAAGGAGCCATTTCCAAAATCGAATCGCTTTTTAACAACTAAGCGTCATGGGTATTCTCATCCGGCCGCTCCTGACCGAAAAGTACACGACCCTCAACAACCAGGGCAAGTACGGTTTCGAAGTGGAGTTGAAAGCCAACAAAGTAGAAATCAAGAAAGCGGTTGAAAAACTGTACGGCGTGAAGGTGGAAGGCGTGCAGACGATGCGGCAGATTGGCAAGCAGAAGTCGCGCAGCACCCGCACCCGCCTCACCAGCGGCAACACGCAGACCTACAAAAAAGCCGTCGTCACCGTCGCCGAAGGCGAAGTGATTGATTTCTACGAAGGAATCTGACGGATTGCGGATTTATGATTTCGGATCTCGGATTTACAGTTTCTAAAATCCGCAATCCGCAATCCCCACTCCGAAATCAGAAAATCCCCGCTCCCGGCGGGTTGATGAAAACGGGTTGACTCCGGCTTTCCGGGACAAGGAGCAACCACAGCCAAAACCAGAAAATGGCAGTTAAAAAACTCAGACCCACGACGCCCGGCCAGCGCTTCCGCGTAGCCCCGTCGTTCGCTGACGTCACGGCCAGCAAGCCCGAGAAGAGCTTGACGGAAGTGCTGAAAAAAACCGGCGGTCGCAACGACTCCGGGCGCCGCACGATGCGCTACATCGGCGGTGGGCACAAGCGGAAATACCGCATCATCGACTTCAAGCGCGAGAAACTCGACGTGGTGGCCGAAGTGCTCACCATCGAGTACGACCCCAACCGCTCGGCCCGCATTGCCCTCGTGCAGTACGCCGACGGCGAGAAGCGCTACATCCTGGCTCCCCAGGGCCTGACGGTCGGTCAGAAAATCCAGTCGGGCACCGACATCGCTCCCGAAGTGGGTAACTGCTTGCCGTTGCAGGTGATTCCCGTCGGTACGATCATCCACGCCATCGAACTGACCCCCGGCAAAGGGGCCGCCATGGCCCGCAGCGCCGGCACGTACGCCCAGATTCTGGGCCGCGAAGGCAAGTACGTCATCCTGAAAATGCCTTCCAGCGAAACCCGCATGGTGCTGGGGACCTGCCGGGCCACGGTCGGCTCGGTGTCGAACCCCGACCACATGAACGAGAGCAAGGGCAAGGCGGGCCGCAGCCGCTGGCTGGGTATCCGCCCCCGCGTGCGCGGCGTAGCCATGAACCCCATCGACCACCCCATGGGCGGTGGCGAAGGCCGGGCTTCGGGTGGTCACCCGCGTTCGCGCAATGGTCTGCTGGCCAAAGGCAAGAAGACCCGCACCCCGCAGAAGGCGTCTAACAAACTGATCATTAGCAGAAGGAAGAAATAATGGCACGTTCGCTCAAAAAAGGCCCCTACATCGACTTCCGCCTCGACAACAAAGTTCAGGTCATGAACAACGCGGGCAAGAAGTCGGTCATCAAAACCTGGTCGCGCCGCTCGATGATTTCGCCCGATTTCGTCGGCCATACCTTCGCCGTTCACAACGGGAACAAGTTCATCCCCGTGTACGTCACCGAAAACATGGTGGGTCACAAGCTGGGTGAATTCGCCCCCACGCGCAACTTCCGCGGCCACGTGGCCAAGAAAGACAAAGGCAAACGATAAACAAGGACTAAGTCGTAAGTCGTAAGTCGTAAGGCTTACCCCCTACGACTTACGACTTACGACTCACAACATGGAAGCAATCGCCATTCTCCGAAACGTACCGACCTCGCCGCGCAAGATGCGCCTGGTGGCCGATCTGGTGCGCGGGCAGAGCGTCAACAAAGCCCTGGCCATTCTGAAGTTCCAGCCCCAGCAGGGCGCACCCCGCCTCGAAAAACTGCTCCTTTCGGCCATCGCCAACTGGCAGCAGAAATACGAGGAGGAGTTGAAACTCGAAGAAGCCGACCTCTACGTGAAGACCATCTTCGTGGACGGCGGCCCCATGCTGAAGCGCCTCCGCCCGGCCCCGCAGGGCCGTGGGCACCGCATCCGCAAGCGGTCGAACCACGTGACGCTGGTCGTGGCCAGCAACGCCAAACCGGTTGCCGAAACCGAAGAAACTAACACCGAAGCATAACACCCATGGGACAAAAAATTAACCCCGTTGGTCTGCGACTGGGCATCATCCGCGGTTGGGATTCGAGCTGGTACGGCGGCAAGAGTTTCGCGGAAAAACTCGTCGAAGACGAACAAATCCGGAAATACATCAAGGCGCGCATCTCGAAAGGGGCCATCTCGAAGGTCATCATCGAGCGCACCCTGAAGCGGATCACCCTCACCATCAACACGGCCCGTCCGGGCGTAGTGATTGGCAAGGGCGGTCAGGAAGTCGACAAGATCAAGGAAGAGCTGAAGAAAATCACCGGCAAGGACGTCCAGATCAACATTTTCGAGATCAAGCGTCCCGAAATCGACGCCAAGCTGGTGGGCGAAACCATCGCCCAGCAACTCGAAGCCCGCATCTCGTTCCGCCGCGCCATGAAGCAAGCCATCGCTTCGGCCATGCGGGTGGGTGCCCAGGGCATCAAACTGAAGTTGTCGGGTCGTCTGGGCGGGGCTGAAATCGCCCGCTCGGAACAGTACAAAGAGGGCCGCATTCCCCTGCACACCCTCCGCGCCGACATCGACTACGCCATTTCGGAAGCCCAGACGGTGTACGGCAAAATCGGCATCAAAGTCTGGATTTTCAAAGGCGAAGTGTACGGCAAGCGCGACCTCACGCCCAACGCCTACGCTGCTTCCGGCCCGGCCGGTGGCGACGCCCGCGGTGGTGATCGCGGCGACCGTCGGGATCGCAACGACCGTGGCGGTGACCGCCGCGAACGCGGTGGCGGTGGTGATCGTGGCGGCGACCGTGGTGGACGCGGCGGTCAGGGTGGTCGTGGCGGACAAGGCGGTGGCGGCAATCGTGGTGGCGGTGGCGGCAATCGCGGTGGCGGCGGTGGCCGTCCTGGCGGTGGCGGTGGCCGTCCCGGCGGCGGTGGCGGCGGTGGCCGTCGGTAATGAACCAGTTTAGAGTGAAGAGTTCAGAGTTTAGAGTTGTTCTTCAAAACTCTAAATCCTAAACTCAAAACTCTGAACCCTAAATGGAATTAACGTCATGTTACAACCCAGAAGAACCAAGTTTCGCAAGCAGCAGAAGGGCCGCGTGAAGGGCCTGGCGACGCGGGGCCACGAGATTTCCTTCGGTTCGTTCGCCATCAAGTCGCTCGAACCGGGCCGGATCACCGCCCGCCAGATTGAAGCCGCGCGTATTTCGGTCACCCGCGCCATGAAGCGCGAAGGCCAGGTGTGGATACGCATTTTCCCCGACAAACCCATCACCAAGAAGCCCGCCGAGGTGCGGATGGGGAAGGGGAAGGGTGCCCCCGAATACTGGGTGGCCAACGTCAAGCCCGGCACCATTCTGTTTGAATCGACCGGCGTACCCCTCGAACTGGCGCAGGAAGCGCTCCGGCTGGCCGCTCAGAAATTGCCCGTGCGCACGAAGTTCGTCGTGCGCCGCGATTACGAAGAAGTCGCCGAGTAATCCAACCGGTTTAACCAACCTTTGGTCATGAAAAACAACGAAATCAAAGCGCTGAGCATCGACGAGCTGAAGCAGCAGATTGCCCAGGAGCGCGAATCGCTCGACCGGCTGAAGTTTGCCCACGCCATTTCGCCGATTGAAAACCCGATGCGCCTGCGCACGGCCCGCAAACTCATTGCCCGCCTGAACACCGAACTGTCGGCCAAGCAGAAATAAGCCCCGGCCCCGTTACCTACTCCCAAACATGGCAGAGCAAGCAGCAGAAACCAGAAACCTCCGCAAAGTTCGCGTCGGCCGCGTGCTGAGCGACAAGATGGACAAATCGGTGACGATTGCCGTCGAGCGCAAGGTGAAGCACCCGATTTACGGGAAGTTTCAGAAGAAAACGACCAAGCTGATGGTGCACGACGAGAAAAACGAGTGCGGCATCGGCGACACCGTCCGCGTGATGGAAACCCGCCCCCTGTCGAAAAACAAGCGCTGGCGGCTGGTGGAAATCGTAGAAAAAGCAAAGTAATCAGTTTACCGTTTGTGGTTGGTGGTTTGTGGTTGATTGCGTCACTACGAACTACAAACAACAAACTACAAACCAGCTAAGGCAATGATTCAGCAAGAATCCAGACTCAGCGTAGCGGACAACAGCGGTGCCAAAGAGGTGCTGGTGATCCGCGTCCTGGGCGGCACCGGCAAGCGGTACGCCTCGGTGGGCGACAAAATCGTGGTGACGGTGAAGTCGGCCCTTTCGTCGAGCAGCATGAAAAAAGGTACCGTGTCGAAGGCCGTGGTGGTCCGCACCCGCAAGGAAGTGCGCCGCAAGGATGGCTCGTACATCCGCTTTGAAGACAACGCCGCCGTGTTGCTCAACAACAACGACGAGCCGCGTGGCACGCGCATCTTCGGGCCGGTTGCCCGCGAATTGCGCGAAAAGCAGTTCATGAAAATTGTTTCACTGGCCCCCGAAGTGCTCTAAGCCGGGCTTCTCCCGCAACCAACGATGGAAACGAAAGCAACGAAAAAGCCCAAGCTGCACATCAAGTCCGGCGACACCGTGATGGTGATTTCGGGCAACGCCAAGGGCAAAACCGGCAAAGTCACGAAGGTGCTCGTCGAGAAGCAGCGCGCCACGGTGGAAGGCGTCAACCTCGTCACCAAGCACGTGAAGCCCACCGCGGCCAACCCTCAGGGCGGCATCGAGCAGCGCGAAGGAGCCATTCACCTCAGCAACCTGATGGTGGTGGATCCCAAAACCGGCGAACCCACCCGCACCGGCCGCAAACTCAACGACAAAGGCAAGCTCCAGCGCTTCAGCAAAAAGTCGGGCAATTTTATTTAAGGAGTTTCCAGTATTCGATTTTCAGTTTTCAGTTCAAACTCAAACGACCAACTGTAAACTGCGAACTCTAAACTGTAAACTGTAAAAGTGGGTCGGAAATCCACACTCCATTCCAGACAATGGCAACTCCCAGGCTGAAAGAAAAATACTACAACGAAGTCATCGGTGCGCTGAAAGACCGCTTCCAGTTTAAGTCGGTCATGCAGGTGCCGAAACTGGAAAAAATCGTCGTCAACAAAGGCATCGGTGCCGCCGTGGCCGACAAGAAACTCGTCGACATCGGCATCGAAGAACTGACCACCATCACGGGTCAGAAAGCCGTGGCGACTGTCTCCAAAAAAGACGTCTCGAATTTCAAACTCCGCCGGGGCGTACCCATCGGCGCGAAGGTGACCCTCCGCGGCGACCGGATGTACGAATTCCTCGACCGCCTTACCACCATTGCCCTGCCCCGCGTGCGCGACTTCAAAGGCATCAGCGACAAGGGTTTCGATGGTCGCGGCAACTACACGCTGGGCGTGAAAGAGCAGATTATTTTCCCGGAAATCTCCATCGACAAAGTCCAGAAGATTTCGGGGATGGACATTACGTTCGTCACGACGGCGAAAAACGACGAAGAAAGCCTCGAACTGCTCAAAGCCCTCGGGATGCCCTTCGCCAACCAGAAAAAGTAATTCAAGGAGTTGTTGGTTGAACGTTGTTAGTTGTTGGGGTAAGACCGCAACTTTTTTTAAACCAACAACGCTTCAATCAGCAACGAACAACTCATACACGACCAATGGCAAAAGAATCAGTAAAAGCCCGGGAGCGCAAGCGGGAAGCCCTCGTGGCCCGCTACGCCGCCAAGCGCAAGGCGCTCAAAGCAGCCGGGGATTACGTCGGTCTCGACAAACTGCCCCGTAACGCCTCGCCGGTGCGCCTGCACAACCGCTGCAAGCTGACGGGCCGTCCCCGTGGCTACATGCGCAAATTCGGCATCTCGCGCGTGACGTTCCGGGAAATGGCTTCCGACGGCAAAATTCCCGGCGTAACGAAATCGTCCTGGTAGAACGATTTGATTATTCGTCCTGAATCTCTAATTTTGCAGGCCGTTTCAAAAACGGGGCTTGCAGCCAACGCATTGAAGCCATGACAGACCCCATCGCAGACTACCTCACCCGCCTGCGGAACGCCATCAAGGCGCGGCACCGGGTGGTAGAAATTCCTGCCTCCAACCTCAAAAAGGAAATCACGAAAGTGCTTTTTGAGAAGGGTTACATTCAGAATTACAAGTTCGACGACGAGGCCAACGTGCAGGGCATCATTAAAATCGCCCTGAAGTACAACCCCGTCACGAAGCAGTCGGCCATCGTCAACCTGACCCGCATCAGCAAGCCCGGTTTGCGCAAGTACACCGGTGCCGACGCCATGCCCCGGGTGCTCAACGGCCTGGGCATCGCCATCCTTTCGACCTCGAAAGGCGTGATGACCGACAAGGAAGCCAAAACGCTCAACGTGGGCGGCGAAGTGCTGTGCTACGTTTACTAATCGCCACAAAGTCATGTCACGAGTAGGAAACAAAATCATCACCCTTCCCGCGGGCGTTTCGGTGAACGTGGACAACAGCGTGGTCACGGTGAAAGGCCCCAAAGGCACCCTCACCCAAACCATCGACCCCGACATCACGGTTAGTGTGGACGGCACCGAACTGAAAGTGCAGCGCCCCACCGAGCAAAAGCGCCACAAGGCCCTCCACGGCCTGTACCGCGCCCTGGTCAACAACATGGTCGTGGGCGTGAGCACGGGCTACCGGCTTCAGCTCGAAATCGTCGGCGTCGGGTACAAAGCCAGCAACAACGGCAACGTGCTCGAATTGAGCCTCGGCTATTCGCACAGCGTGTTCGTTGGCGTGCCGCCCGAAATCAAGGTTTCGACCCTGACCGAGAAAGGCCAGAACCCGAAAGTCATCCTCGAAGGAATCGACAAGCAACTCATCGGCCAGGTGGCAGCCAAGATTCGTTCCCTGCGGAAAGTCGAGCCCTACAAAGGCAAGGGCATCCGCTTCACGGGCGAACAAATCCGTCGCAAAGCCGGTAAGACTTCCGGTAAGAAATAACTAAGCAGTTCCCAGTTTACAGTTCACAGAATGCTGACTGTAAACTGTGAACTGTAAACTGGGAACTGAACAAGTGGGTCGGCAATCCACGCAACTTTAAGGTACCATGTCCAAGAAACTCGAACGGCGGGAGCGCATCAAGCGCAGCATCCGCGGCCGTCTGGCCGGAACCCCCGAGCGCCCGCGCTTGTCGGTGTTCCGTTCCAACAAAGCGATTTACGCGCAACTCATCGACGACACGAAAGGCGTTACCCTCGCCAGCGCTTCGTCGCAGGAACTGGAAGGCAACGTCAACACCGTTGACACCGCCAAGACCGTGGGTCAGAAACTGGCCGAAAAGGCCCTCGCCGGTGGCGTTTCGGCCGTCGTGTTCGACCGCAACGGCTACCTCTACCACGGAAAAGTAAAAGCCCTGGCCGAAGGCGCTCGGGAAGGCGGGCTTAATTTCTAATTCAAGACGATGTCACAACTGCATACAACTCGCGCGACGAAAGTCAACGAGACCGAACTGAAGGAAAAAGTCGTGGCCATCAACCGCGTTGCCAAAGTGGTGAAGGGCGGTCGGCGGTTCAGCTTCTCGGCCATCGTGGTCGTGGGCGACGGCAACGGCGTGGTGGGTTTCGGCCTGGGTAAAGCCAACGAAGTGACCGACGCCATCGCCAAAGGCATCGAAGACGCCAAGAAAAACCTCGTGCAGATTCCCCTGCTCAAGCACACGGTGCCCCACGAAATGGAAGGGAAATTCAGCGGTGGTTTCGTACTGCTGAAGCCCGCCGCTCCCGGTACGGGCGTGATTGCCGGCGGTGCCATGCGCGCCGTGCTCGAAAGCGCCGGTGTGCGCGACGTGCTGGCGAAGTCGAAAGGTTCATCTAACCCCCACAACGTGGTGAAGGCAACCATCGACGCCCTTTCGAAAATGCGCGCTCCTCACCAGGTCGCCTTCCAGCGCAGCGTGAAAATGGCGACGGTGTTCAACGGGTAATCAGTTTGTGGTTTGTAGTTCGCTGCTGTTTTAACCACAAACCACAAACCACGAACCACAAACTTTCAGAAGCTCATGGCAAAAGTAAAAATCACCCAGGTCCGGAGCACGATTGACCGCCCTGAAGTGCAGAAGCGCACCATCAAGGCCCTCGGTTTGGGCAAAATCAACCGCAGCGTGGAGATTGAACTCAACGACGCCATCGCGGGGATGATTCGGAAAGTAAATCACCTGGTTCAGGTACAGAATCTATAAGACGAAAATCCGCCGAGGCGGATTTCTTGGTCTGAATAAAAACCAACACTCTCATGAATTTGAGTTCGCTGAAACCGGCTCAAGGGTCGGTTAAAGTTCGTAAGCGGGTCGGTCGCGGGGCCGGTTCGGGCCTCGGCGGTACCTCCGCCCGTGGTCACAAAGGTGCCCAATCGCGGTCGGGCTACAGCGCCAAGCGCGGGTTTGAAGGCGGTCAGATGCCCCTCCAGCGCCGGGTGCCGAAGTTCGGGTTTAAAAATATCAACCGCGTCGAGTACAAAGCCATCAACCTGGACGCCATCCAGGCCCTGGTGGAAAAAACCAACGCCACGGTGGTGGATTTGGCCCTGCTCCGCAGCAACGGCCTCATTGGCAAGAACGACTTGGTGAAAGTGCTCAACCGCGGCGAACTGAAAGCCGCCGTGGAAGTGCAGGCGAATGGCTTCTCGGCGTCGGCCATCGAATCCATCGAAAAAGCGGGTGGTAAGGCCACCAAGCTCTGAGGCTGAGGCGAGTTTTTGGGGAGAACAGGGAATCAGACAGGCCTGCACCATGGAAAAGCTAATCACCACCTTTAAGAATATCTTCTCGATTGAGGAGCTGCGTTCGCGCATCCTCACGACCCTGCTGTTCATCACCGTGTACCGGTTCGGGGCGTTCGTCGTTCTGCCGGGCGTGGATGCGACGAAGCTCGAAGCGGCGCAGGGCGGTCTGCTGGGCCTGCTCGATACCTTCCTGGGTGGGGCGTTTTCCAACGCCTCCATCTTTGCGTTGGGCATCATGCCGTACATCTCGGCCTCGATTGCCATTCAACTGCTGACCATCGCCGTTCCGTATTTCCAGAAAATGCAGAAAGACGGCGAATCGGGCCGGAAAAAGTTGAACCAGATTACCCGCATCCTGACGATTTTCGTCACGGCGGCGCAGGCCATTACCTACACCCAGTCGCAGGTGCCCGCCGAGGCGCTGCTCGTCGACCGGGGCTTTTTCACGGTGTACTCGACCTTCATCCTTGTGGCCGGAACCATCTTCTGCATGTGGATGGGCGAGCGCATCACCGACAAAGGCATCGGCAACGGCATTTCGCTGCTCATCATGATTGGCATTGTGTCGCGGTTCCCCAAGGCAATTGCTGACGAAGCCGTTTCGCGGGGTGGGTCAGGTGCTTTAATTTTTGTGATTGAAATGGTCGCACTGTATTTCGTCGTCATGGGCGCAGTCATGCTGACTCAAGCCGTGCGGCGGATTCCGGTGCAGTACGCCAAGCAGGTGGTTGGCAACAAAGTGGCGGGTGGCCAGCGGCAGTACATTCCGCTGAAACTGAACGCCGCCGGGGTGATGCCCATCATTTTCGCCCAGGCGCTGATGTTCATTCCGAACCTGGTCGGCAACCTGTTCGCCGAAAACAGTGATTTTGCGCAATCCGTTGCCGTTGCCTTTGCCGATTACACCACGTGGCAGTACAACGTACTATTCGCGTTCCTAATCATCGTGTTCACGTTCTTCTACACGGCCATTTCGGTGAACCCCCAACAGATTGCCGACGACATGAAGCGGGGTGGTGGGTTCATTCCGGGCGTGAAGCCGGGTCTGGCCACGTCGGAGTACATCGGAACCATCCTCGACCGCATCACGTTGCCCGGTGCCATCATGCTCGCCGTGGTGGCCATTTTGCCCGCCATCGCCAACCTGTTTGGCATGACGCGGGGCTTCGCCCAGTTTTTCGGCGGCACCTCGCTGCTGATTCTCGTGGGGGTCGTGCTCGACACGCTCCAGCAGATTGAAAGCTACCTGCTGATGCGCCGCTACGAAGGGTTGATGAAATCGGGCCGTGTGAAAGGAAGAACTGAAAGTGTCACAACCGTCTAAGAAACTGCTGTTCCTGAAATCGGACGAGGATATCCAGAAAATCCGCGTCAGTGCTCAGGTGTTGGGAAAAGCCCACGCCGAGGTCGCCAAACTCATCGAGCCGGGCGTGACCACGAAAGAACTCGACCAGGTGGCGGAAGATTTCATCCGCGACCACGGTGGAGTGCCTTCGTTTAAAAACTACCTCGTCGGCGACAAGCGGTTTCCTGCCGCCCTGTGCATTTCGGTCAATGACGTGGTGGTACACGGTTTCCCGAGCGGCTACCGGCTGAAGGAAGGCGACATCGTTTCGATTGACTGCGGGGTGCAGCTCAACGGCTTCCACGCCGATAGTGCCTACACCTACCCGGTTGGCGAGGTAAAGCCGGAAGTCAAGGCTTTGCTCCGCCGCACTTACGAGGCCCTCTACGTGGGCATCGAAAAAGCGGTGGTCAACGGCCGGGTCGGCGACATCGGGTACGCGATTCAATCGTACGTCGAAAGCCACCGCTTCGGCGTGGTGCGCGAACTGGTCGGGCACGGCGTCGGCAAGTACCTCCATGAAAGCCCCGAAGTGCCGAATTACGGTCGGCGCGGGCAAGGCCCGAAGTTGCAGGAAGGCATGGTCATCGCCATCGAGCCGATGATTACCCTGGGTAAGAAAAGCGTGGTGCAGGAATCCGACGGTTGGACCATCCGCACCAGCGACCACCAGCCCGCCGCGCACTACGAGCACACGGTGGCCGTGCGCAGGGGCAAACCCGAGATTCTGACGACGTTCGAATACATCGAAGAAGTACTGGCCAGCCGCAGCCTGGCGATTGCGTAAACCCAACGAATGGCAAAACAAAACTCCATCCAGACGGACGGAACGATACTGGAAGCGCTCTCGAACGCCATGTTTCGGGTCCAACTCGAAAACAAGCACGAGGTCATTGCGCACATTTCCGGTAAGATGCGGATGAATTACATCAAAATTCTCCCCGGCGACCGCGTCAAACTCGAAATGTCGCCCTACGACCTCTCGAAGGCGCGGATTGTGTACCGATACAAGTAAACGACGGAGTGACTGAGCGACGGAGTGACGGAGTACCAACTCTAAACTCTAAACTCTAAACTCTAAACTCAACCAGACCATGAAAGTCAAAGCGTCCATCAAAAAGCGCAGCGCGGAATGCAAGGTCATCCGCCGTCACGGGAAACTCTACGTGATTAACAAGAAGAACCCGAAATTCAAACAACGACAAGGTTAATCTACAGCTATGGCGAGAATTGCAGGGGTTGACATTCCCGACAAAAAGCGCGGCGAAATCGCCCTCACCTACATCTACGGCATTGGCCGCAGCACCGCCCAGACCATTCTGGACAAGGCTGGCATCAACCGCGACAAGAAAGCGGTCGAGTGGAACGACGACGAAGCCAGCGCCATTCGTACCATCATCGGGAACGAATTCAAGACCGAAGGTGCCCTCCGCTCGGAAGTTCAACTGAACATTAAGCGCCTGATGGACATCGGCTGCTACCGGGGTCTGCGCCACCGCAAGGGTCTGCCCGTGCGTGGTCAGAAAACCAAAAACAACTCGCGTACCCGGAAGGGCAAGCGCAAGACGGTCGCCAATAAGAAGAAAGCAACGAAGTAAAAGTAGTTTAGAGTTCAGAGTTTAGAGTTTGAAGTTGTACATCGGTCAACCAAACTCTAAACTCTGAACCCTAAACTCTAAACTGAAAACTGAAAGCATGGCTCAGGCAAAACGCAAAGACAAAGCAAAAAAGCGGGTGGTGGCGGTTGAACCCGTCGGCCAGGTGCACATCAAGGCCTCGTTCAACAACATCATCATCTCCATCACCAACCAGGCCGGTCAGGTTATCTCCTGGGCTTCGGCGGGGAAAATGGGCTTCAAAGGCTCGAAGAAAAATACTCCTTACGCCGCTCAGACCGCCGCTTCCAACGCCGCCCAGGTGGCCCACGAAGCCGGAATGCGCAAGGCCGAGGTGTTCGTGAAAGGCCCCGGCGCGGGCCGGGAGTCGGCCATCCGCACCATCCAAAATTCGGGCATCGAGGTGACGCTGATCAAAGACATCACGCCCCTGCCCCACAACGGCTGCCGCCCTCCGAAGCGCCGCCGGGTGTAGGTTGATGGTTCTTTGTTGTTGGTTGTTTGTTGAAAACCAGCAGCAAGGAAACCAACAACTGACAACCACCAACTAACAACCAACTCGGAAGGCGGTCGGTAATTACCGCTCCCCGATGTTCACAACCAACCAATTACCTTGTCGTGGTCCCCGTTGCCCGGCAACTCAAACGATACAATCCATGGCACGTTACACCGGACCCAAGTCCAAAATCTCGCGCAAGTTTGGCGAACCCATCCTGGGCAACAGCAAAGCCCTGAGCCGCAAAAGCTACGGCCCCGGCATGCACGGCAAGAACAAGCGCGGCAAGAAGTCGGAATACGCCCTGCAATTGCAGGAAAAACAAAAAGTAAAGTACACCTACGGCATCCTGGAGCGACAGTTCGAAAACCTGTTCCACAAAGCTGCCGTGAAAGAAGGCATTACGGGTGAAAACCTGCTCCGCCTCTGCGAAGCCCGCCTCGACAACACGGTGTACCGCCTCGGCATCGCCCCCACGCGCCGCGCCGCCCGCCAACTGGTGTCGCACAAGCACATTGTTGTGGACGGCGAGGTCGTCAACATTCCTTCGTACTCGCTCAAGCCCGGCCAACTGGTGAGCGTGCGCGAAAAATCGAAATCGCTCGAAGCCATCACCAACAGCCTCTCGGGTAAAAACACCAAGCGGTTCAACTGGCTGGAGTGGGACGGCGGTCAGATGGCGGGTAAGTTCATCAGCTACCCTGAACGCGACCAAATTCCCGAGAACTTCAACGAGCAGGCCATCGTCGAATTGTACTCGAAGTAAGCCTCTGACGGGAGGGTTTACTTTACGAACTTTCCTTTCAAGGGTTTGCGTTACGTCTGAGCTTTGATTTTTTGCACAAAATCAAGGCTCAGACTTTTCTACAACTAAGCTAAAACTGTTCCCTATGTCCATATTAGCGTTCCAAATGCCCGACAAAGTTGTCATGGAAAAAGCCGACGACTTCCGCGGGACATTTGAGTTCAAGCCCCTCGAAAAAGGGTACGGCGTCACCATTGGCAACGCGTTGCGCCGGATTTTACTCTCCTCGTTGGAAGGCTACGCCATCACGTCCGTGAAGCTGTCGGGGGTTCTGCACGAATTCTCGTCCATCGAGGGCGTCATGGAAGACGTAACGGAAATCATCCTCAATCTCAAGCAGGTGCGCTTCAAGCAAACCGGCGAGGTGATGGACAACAAAATCCACGTGAAGGTGAAAAACCAGACGGTGTTCCGTGCCGGCGACATCGCCAAGTTTACGCCGTACTTCACGATTCTGAATCCCGAACTTGAAATCTTCCACCTCGACGACTCGAAGGAACTCGACGTGGAACTCATCGTCGAGAAAGGCCGGGGTTACGTGCCCGCCGACGAACCCCGCAACACCGAACCGGCTTTCGGCCACATCGCCATCGATGCCATCTTCACGCCCATCAAAAACGTGAAGTACGCCATCGAAAACACGCGGGTGGAGCAGAAAACGGACTACGAAAAGCTGGTGCTCGACATCGAAACCGACGGTTCGATTCACCCCGAAGACGCCCTGAAAGGCGCCGCCTACATCCTGATTCAGCACTTCATGCTGTTCAGCGACCAGACCATGACCTTCGAGACGGCCAAAACCGAGGAAGACAGCGTCGTGGACGAGGAAATGCTGCACATGCGCAAAATGCTGAAAACCTCGCTGGCCGACCTCGACCTGTCGGTGCGGGCCTACAACTGCCTCAAATCGGCGGACGTGCGCACGCTCGGCGATTTGGTGAAGCTGGAAATTTCGGACATGATGAAATTCCGCAACTTCGGGAAGAAATCGCTGACCGAACTGGAGCAACTCGTCGCCGAAAAAGGCCTCACCTTTGGCATGGACGTGGCCAAGTACCGGCTGGAAGAAGATTGAGTTGTTGGTTGAAGGTTGTTGGTTTAAAAACTGACAACAAACAACGGACCTCAACGAATACCCATCGAAAACGCAGCCATTTTCGATTTTTAATTCTAAAAACTCGTAATAGGTGAGCAGGCCGGACCGGCTGCCCCAGCCCGCTTAACCGCAACTTACGAACCATGCGTCACGGTAAAAAAGACAACCACCTGGGCCGGACGGCCTCTCACCGCGCTGCCATGCTTTCCAACATGGCCGCGTCGCTCATCCTGAGCAAGCGCATCCAGACCACCCTGGCCAAAGCCAAGGAACTCCGCAAGTACGCCGAGCCCCTCATCAACCGCTCGAAAGACGACACCACGCACTCGCGCCGGGTCGTGTTCGGCTACCTCCAAAACAAGGAGGCCGTGAAGGAACTCTTCGGCGTGGTGGCCGAGAAAGTGGCCAACCGTCCGGGCGGGTACACCCGCATCATCAAGTTGGGCAACCGCCTGGGTGACAACGCCGACGTCTGCCTCATCGAACTGGTGGATTTCAACGAAACCCTGCTCAACGCTGGGGCCGAGAAGAAAACCCGCCGCAGCCGCCGCGCTGGTGGTCGCAAGGGCGGTGCCGAAGCCGCTGCTCCGGCGGCGGTTGCTGCCGCTCCGGTAGCCGCCGAAGCCGTTCCGTCGGCGGAAGTCGTGGAAGAAGCCCCCGCCGCCGAAGAGAGCGCCCCTGAAGCCGACGCTCCGGCCACGGGCGATGGAACCAGCAAAGAATAATCAGTTGATGAACCATTGCTGAAAAAAAGGGCTTTGACTTTTCGGTCGAAGCCCTTTTTTGCGACCCGAAAACTTGGTCTTTCCATTTAACCCTGCATGAAACAACCCCAACCCGCCCTGCTACTGCTCGCAGACGGCACGGCGTTCCGCGGCACGGCCCTGGGCAAACGAGGTACCCACGGCGGCGAAATCTGCTTCAACACCGGCATGACCGGCTACCAGGAGATTTACACGGACCCGTCGTACTACGGGCAGGTGATTGTCAACACCAATGCCCACATCGGCAACTACGGCGTGATGCTCCGCACGGAGGAGGAATCGTCGGGCGTGAAAATCAGCGGGATGATCTGCAACCAGTTCTCGCCCATTCACTCCCGCAACACCGCCGATTTTTCGCTCCAGGAATACTTCGAGCGAGCCAACGTCGTCGGCATCTGCGACGTGGACACGCGCCAACTGGTGCGGCACATCCGCGAAAAGGGCGCGATGAACTGCATCATTTCCTCGGAAATTCTCGACGAAGCGGCGCTGATGGACGAACTCCGCAAGGTGCCGCCGATGGACGGGCTGGAGCTTTCCTCGCAGGTCAGCACGACGAAAACCTACGAGGTGGGCGACCCCGAAAACGCCCAGTTCCGCATCGCCGTGATGGATTACGGCATCAAAAAAAGCATCCTCGAAAACTTCACCCAGCGCGGCGGGTACTGCAAGGTCTTCCCGGCCAAAACGCCGACGGAAGACGTGCTCGACTGGGGTGCCGATGGGTATTTCATCTCCAACGGTCCTGGCGACCCCGGCGCGATGGATTACGCCGTCGAGACGGTGCAGGACTTGCTCGAAACGGGCAAGCCGCTGTTCGGCATCTGCCTCGGCCACCAGTTGCTGGCGCGGGCCAGCGGCCTTTCGACCTACAAAATGCACCACGGCCATCGCGGCCTCAACCACCCGGTGAAAAACCTGCTGACGGGCCGCTGCGAGGTGACGTCACAGAACCACGGCTTCGCCGTCAGTGCCGAGGAAATCGCCGCGCACCCCAACGTGGAAGTGACGCACCTCAACCTGAACGACAAGACCATCGAGGGCCTACGCTTGACCAACCGCCCGGCGTTCTCGGTGCAGTACCACCCCGAAGCCTCCCCAGGTCCCCACGACGCGCAGTACCTCTTCGACCAGTTCGTGGAGATGCTGGCGGTGGAGGTGGAAAGTTGACAGTCAGAAGTAAAACAAGAAATAAAAAAGGAGGAATGAAAAAGGTCTGGAACCTTCGTCATTCCTCCTTTTTTATTTCTTGTTTTTACTTTCTCTCTTACTCCAAAATCCGCCCTTCCAGGTGGAACGGCTCCGGCTCGCCGTAGAAGAGTTGCTGGAAGCCTTCGATGTCGTATTCCGTCAGTCGTCCATTTTGGGCCGTCAGGCTGAGGTTGCGCTCCGATTCGTAGAGGTAATTTTTTGTCCGGAGCGTGGCTTTGACCTTCAGGGGCTGGCCGGATTTTTCGTCTTTGATGATTTCCAGGTACTGCACGGGCAGGTCTTCGCCGGATTTCAGGCGGTAGGTCGTCGTGGATTTCGAGATTTCTTCGGTGAAATAGCTGTTCGCGTAGGCCGGTTTGTTGAGGTCGGCCTGCTCGAAAAGCTCCAGTTCCCGCACCCAGTCCACCTGCCGGGTCTGGTGGGTTTCGGGTTGTGCGCCCACGAGGGCCGTCTTGCTGACGAGGGGCTTTTGGGTGTTCAGCGCCGCGATTTGCTGGTCGAGAAAGCCTTTCAGGTCAAAATAGACGTTCGTCCGTTTGGCTTGCTGGGGTTGGGAGCAGGCGGCGAGCAGAAGCAGGAAGGGGAGGAAGCGTTTCATGTTGGCGTGCTAACGACGGCGGGAAGGCGTTGGTTTCTTTGGGGAAATTTTAACCACAGAGTACACAGAGTTAAGGCACAGAGGTCGCAGAGTTTTTCTCTGTGTCCTCTGTGCCTTAACTCTGTGTACTCTGTGGTTAAAAAACTCACAACAAACTCACCCCATCCATCTCCGCCGGTTTGGGCACACCCATCAGTTCGAGAATGGTTGGGGCGATATCGGCGAGTTTGCCGGATTTGATGGGGTTGCGGTACTCGCTATCGACCAGGATGCAGGGCACGAGGTTGGTCGTGTGGGCCGTGTGCGGGCTGCCGTCGTCGTTGCGCATGTACTCGGCGTTGCCGTGGTCGGCGATGATGAGGCTCGTGTAGCCGTGCTTCAGCGCAGCGGTTACCACGGCCTCGGCGTCGCGGTCGGCGGTTTCGCAGGCTTTCACCACGGCTTCAAACACGCCGGTGTGGCCCACCATGTCGGGGTTGGCGAAGTTGAGGCACACGAAATCCACCTCGCCTTTTTCCAGTTCGGGAATAATCGCGTTCCGAATGTCATCGGCACTCATCTCCGGCTTCAAATCGTAGGTAGCGACCTTCGGCGAGGGGCAAAGCAATCGGCCTTCGCCGGTGAACGGCTCCTCGCGCCCGCCGGAGAAAAAGAACGTGACATGCGGGTACTTTTCCGTCTCGGCGATGCGGATTTGCCGTTTGCCGTGCGCAGCCAGCACTTCGCCGAGGGTGTTGCGCAGGTTGCTGTCGTCGAAAATCACGTGAACGCCTACGAAATCTTTGTCGTAGGCCGTCATCGTGAGGTAGTACAGGTTTAGTTTCCTCATCCCCTGCTCCGGGTAATCCTGCTGGGTCAGGGCCTGGGTGATTTCGCGGCCCCGGTCGGTGCGGAAGTTGAAGCAAAGCACCACGTCGCCGTCCTGAATCCGGGCCACGGGCGAGCCGTCGGCGTTCGTCACGACGATGGGCTTGATAAATTCATCGGTCACGCCTTCGTCGTAGGACGCCTGGATGGCCGCCGGTACGTCCTCAGTGGGCGTGCCGATGCCCTCGACCATCGCCCCGTAGGCCAGTTTCACGCGTTCCCAGCGGTTGTCGCGGTCCATGGCGTAGTACCGGCCCGTCACGCTGGCGATTTTACCGACCGTCGCGTTGAGGTGAATTTGCAAATCGTTCAGGAAACCCAACCCCGATTTCGGGTCGGTGTCGCGCCCGTCGGTGAAGGCGTGAACGAACACGTCGGCAACCCCGGCCTGCTGGGCCGCCGTGCAAAGCGCTTTGAGGTGGTTGATGTGCGAATGCACGCCCCCGTCGGACACCAGCCCGATGAAATGCACCGGCTTGCCGTTGGCTTTGGCATAGCCGAACGCCGCCGCCAGTTCGGGCTCCTGGCCGATGGTACCTTCCTGGGCCAGTTTGTTGATGCGCACCAGATTTTGGTAAACGACCCGTCCCGCGCCGAGGTTGGTGTGGCCCACCTCGGAGTTGCCCATCTGCCCGTCGGGCAGGCCCACGGCCAGACCGGAGGCTTCGAGCGAGCTGTGCGGGTAAGTGGCGTAGAGCGAATCCATGAACGGCGTATGCGCCGCGTTGACCGCCGAGCGGTCTTCTTCGCCGGGTTTGGGGATGCCCCAGCCGTCGAGGATGATGAGAATGACTTTTTTGTTCATGCGGAGGGGCAGGGGGCAGGGGGCGAGGAGCGAAGGGCACATGCAGTCTTAACTTTTACCCCCTGCTCCGTGCCCCCTGCCCCCCGCTATTTTTCCAGCGGCTCGTTGTTCTCGTCCACGATGACGAACACCTGCTCGCCGGGTTTTTTCATCAGGTATTTTTCGCGGGCGAATTTCTCGACCAGTTTCGGCGTACCCATCAACTCCCGGCGCTGCCGCTCCACCTCCTTAATTTGGGCTTTGTAAAACTCCTGCTCGCGGCGCAGTTCCCAGAGCCGGTAGTGCATTCGTGCTTGGGTGATGAGGTCGTTGGCGTCGAACAGCAACACCCACACCAGCAGGCCCAGACCCGTCAGCCAATAAAAATTGAGGGAGCGGAGGCGTTGGAGCATGGAGGTGACTGAGTGACTGAGTGACTGAGTGAGAAAAAGGCAATGTTTTTCTTTGCACTCAGTCATTCAGTCACTCAGAATTTAAGTCCCGGAAAGTAGGCCGTTTCGCCCAGTTCTTCCTCGATGCGGAGCAGTTGGTTGTACTTGGCCATGCGGTCGGAGCGGGAGGCCGAGCCGGTTTTGATTTGACCCGTGTTGAGGGCCACGGCCAGGTCGGCGATGGTCGAATCCTCGGTTTCGCCCGAACGGTGCGACATGATGGATTTGTAGCTGTTGCGCTTGGCAAGGTTGACCGAGTCAATCGTTTCGGTCAGCGAGCCGATTTGGTTGACTTTCACCAGAATCGCGTTGGCCACGCCCGCGTCGATGCCCTGCTGGAGGCGCTTCACGTTGGTCACGAACAGGTCGTCGCCCACCAGTTGGCAGCGCTGGCCCACGGCGTCGGTGAGGGCTTTCCAGCCGTCCCAGTCGTCTTCGGCCATGCCGTCTTCGATGGAAATGATGGGGTATTTTTCCACCCACGACTGCCAGTAACCGGCCATTTCGGCGGAGGAAAGTTGGCGGCCGTCCGATTTCTTGAACGCGTACACGCCTTTTTCGGCGTCGTAAAACTCCGACGCGGCGGGGTCAAGGGCGATGAAAATGTCTTCACCGGGTTTGTAACCCGCTTTTTCGATGGCCGTCAGCACCGTTTCGATGGCCTCCTCGTTCGACTTGATGTTGGGCGCGAAGCCGCCTTCGTCGCCCACGTTGGTCGAGTACCCGGCTTTTTTCAGCACGCCCTTCAGCGCGTGGAACACTTCGGTGCCCATGCGCAGGGCCTGCGAGAAGCTCTCGGCTTTGGCGGGCATGACCATGAATTCCTGAAAATCAATCGAATTGTCGGCGTGCGAGCCGCCGTTGATGATGTTCATCATCGGCACGGGCAGCGTGTTGGCATTCACCCCGCCGAGGTAGCGGAACAGGGGCAGACCGGCCTCCTGGGCGGCGGCTTTGGCCACGGCCAGCGACACGCCGAGGATGGCGTTGGCCCCCAGCTTGCCTTTGTTGGGCGTGCCGTCGAGGTCGATCATCAGCTTGTCGATGAGATTTTGCTCGAAAACCGAAATGCCCAGCAGTTCGGGATAAATCGTTTCGTTGACGTTCTCAACGGCTTTCAACACCCCCTTGCCCACGTACACGCCCTTGTCGTCGTCGCGGAGTTCGACGGCTTCGTGGACGCCCGTCGAAGCGCCCGAGGGCACGGCGGCGCGGCCGAGGTAGCCGTTGTCGGTGCGAACGTCCACCTCGACGGTCGGATTGCCACGGGAATCGAGAATCTGGCGGGCGTGGACGTACTGAATCGTACTCATGTGCGGGAAGATTGGTTTATGGGTTGCAAAAGAAAATCAGGCGCTTGGACCCGAAAGACAGGCGCAAAATAACGCAAAATCGGCGGGAGATGCGTAGGCCGGTTCCATGATTTCGCCCGAGTACCCGCTGGGTTGTGGAAAAATTCGCTCCTAACCCCGGCCGACGGCCCTGTTTTTTAGGGTTTCCCGAAAACGCGAAGAAACCCGCCGGTTTCCTTGCGCTTTTGGGAAATAATCTAACTTTGCGGCCTCCACCGCGGGCGTTTTGCCTCAGGTGAAACGCCGGTTTTTCTTCCCGAATGGACGAGCATAAAAAGCATTTCGACAACGTTACGGCGGCGGGGTTGCTGGTAGCGCTGGGCATCATTTACGGCGACATCGGTACCTCGCCGTTGTACGTGATGACGGCCGTAATTGGCACGGCGCGCATTGAGGAAGACCTCGTGCTGGGGGCGCTTTCCTGCATCGTCTGGACGCTGACGTTGCAAACTACCGTCAAGTACGTCACACTCATCCTGCGGGCCGACAACCGGGGCGAAGGCGGGATTTTCGCCCTCTACACCCTCGTCCGGCGGCACGCCAAATGGCTCACCATCCCGGCCATCATCGGCGGCTCGGCACTCCTGGCCGACGGCATCATCACCCCGCCCATTTCGGTGGCCTCGGCGGTTGAAGGGCTGGAAATCCGGTACCCCGAACTGCACGAGTACATCATCTACATCATTCTCGGCATCCTGACCTTCCTGTTTCTGATTCAGGCGCTCGGCACGAAGATCGTGGGGCGGTCGTTCGGGCCCATCATGTTCGTGTGGTTTGCTATGCTGGGCGTACTGGGCATTGTTTGGGTGGCCCGCGACTGGAGCATCCTGCGGGCGCTCAACCCGTACTACGCCTACGAACTCCTCGCCGAACGGCCCGGCGGCTTCTGGCTGCTGGGGGGCGTGTTTCTGTGTACGACGGGGGCCGAGGCGCTCTACTCCGATCTGGGCCACTGCGGGCGGGGCAACATTCGGGTGAGTTGGGTGTTCGTGAAAACCTGTCTGATTCTGCAATACTTCGGCCAGGGTGCCTGGCTGATTTCGCAGGCGGGCCAGACCCTCGACGGCCGCAAACCCATCTACGCCCTCATGCCGGAGTGGTTTCTGCTGCCGGGCATCGTCATCGCCACGCTGGCGGCCATCATCGCTAGCCAAGCCCTGATTTCGGGGTCGTTCACGCTCATCAGCGAGGCCATCCGGCTTAACCTCTGGCCCAAAGTGCGGCTCGTTTTTCCCTCCGACCAAAAGGGGCAACTCTACGTGCCGAGCGTCAACATTCTGCTCTGGCTGGGTTGCGTGGGCGTGGTGCTGTACTTCCGCAAATCGGAAAACATGGAAGCCGCCTACGGCCTGGCCATCACCATCACGATGCTGATGACCACCATCCTGATGACCTACTACCTCTACACGCACCGCTACAACATGTGGGGCGTGTTGCTGTTTTTGTTTGGTTACCTGGCCATCGAAGGGGCCTTCCTGGTGGCCAACCTGCTCAAGTTCACCCACGGCGGCTGGGTATCGTTGGTCATTGGCAGCGCCATTGCTTCGGTGATGGTCATCTGGCTGCGGTCGTTCAACATCAAGGCCCGCCTGACGGAGTACGTCAAACTCGACCAGTACATCGACGCCCTGCGCCAACTGAGCCGGGACGAAACAATTCCCAAGTACGCCACGCACCTGGTGTTCATGAGCAACGCCTCGCGGTACAACGAGATTGAATCGAAAATCATCTACTCCATTTTCCAGAAACGCCCCAAACGCGCCGACATCTACTGGTTTGTCCACGTCGATACCGTCGATGACCCCTACACGATGGAATACAAGGTGAACGTCATCGCCCCCGACGACGCCATCAAAGTCACTTTCAAACTGGGTTTCCGCGTCGAACAGCGCATCAACCTCTACTTCCGGAAAGTGATCGAAGACATGGTGAAAAACAAGGAAGTGGACATCACCAGCCGCTACGAGTCGCTCAGCCGCCAGAACGTCATCGGCGATTTCCGTTTCGTGGTGCTCGAAAAATTTCTTTCCTACGAAAACGAACTGCCTTTCTTCGAACGAATCACGATGGAGGCCTACTTCTTCATCAAATCATTCACCAACTCCGAAGACAAGTGGTTCGGCCTCGACAGTTCGTCGGTGAAGGTCGAAAAAGTCCCCCTCATCATCCGCCCCGCCGAAAACGTGCGGTTGAAGCGGGTAACGGCGTAGCAGTCCCCGGTTTAGGGTTTAGAGTTTAGGGTTAGTGCCGATACCAACTCTGAACCCTAAACTCTAAACTCAATACTCAGAAATGCACCTCTACAAAACCCCCTCCGGCCCGCTGCTGGCGTACGACACTTTCGCTTACCAACTCGAAGACGAGTGGGATTCGCTCCTCGTGCGCGACGATTTGGCCGCGTATTTGACCTCCGAAAAAGACCGCCTGCACCCTGTGGGCGGGGCCGAGTGGCTGGCGGCGCAGACGTTCGAGGCTCCCATCGGCAGCCAGGAGATCTGGGCGTCGGGCGTGACCTACCAGCGCAGCAAAGTAGCCCGGATGGAAGAATCCGAAGCCTCGGGCGGGGCCACGTTTTACGACAAGGTGTACGACGCCGAGCGGCCTGAGCTGTTTTTCAAAGGCACTGGCCACCGGGCCGTGGGCACGGGCGGGCGGGTCAACATCCGCAAAGACTCGACCTGGGACGTGCCCGAACCCGAACTCACGCTGGTCATTTCCCCGTCGGGAAAACTCATCGGCTACACCGTCGGCAACGACATGAGTTCGCGCAGCATCGAAGGCGAAAACCCGCTGTACCTGCCCCAGGCGAAGGTGTACGACCGCTGCGCCGGGCTGGGGCCGGGCATTTTCGTGACCGAAGACCCGCTGCCGCCCACGACGAGAATCGAACTGCTCATTAACCGGGGCGGCGAAGCGGCGTTCTACGGCGACATCACCATCGACCGCATCAAGCGGAGTTTCGGCGAACTCATCGAGTTTTTGTTCCGGGAATGTTCCTTCCAGACGGGCGTTTTCCTGATGACCGGCACCGGCATCGTGCCCGACCACCCTTTCACGCTCCAATCCGGCGACGAAGTCCGCATCACCATCGGGCCGATTGGGACGCTGGTGAATACGGTGAATTGATTGTCTGAACCTTGATTCGTCGGATTCAAGGATTCACATGATTTTCAGAAAGTCTTTATATCCATCAAGGCAATCCTTGAATCCGACGAATCAAGGTTCAGACAATGACCGGACACCACTTCCTCGGCTCCGAACGTTCGGCAGCCGGTTCCCAGACGTTTCAGGGCGTCAACGCCGCCACGGGCGAAGCGCTGCCCACCGTTTTCCACGAAGCCACGCCGGACGAGGTGAACCGGGCGGTGGAGAAAGCGACGGCGGCATTTTCCATTTTTCGGAAAAAATCGGGCGTTGAACGGGCTGCTTTCCTCGAAAAAATCGCCGAAGAAATCCTCGCCCTCGGCGACGAACTGCTCCAAACCGCGAACCTCGAAACCGCCCTGCCGCTCCCCCGCCTGACCGGTGAGCGGGGCCGCACTGTAGGCCAACTGCGGCTGTTCGCCGAACTCCTCCGCGAAGGTGCCTGGGTGGACGCCCGCCTCGACACCGCCCTGCCCGACCGCCAGCCCCTGCCCCGGCCTGACCTGCGGCAAATGCAGCGGGCGCTCGGCCCGGTGGGGGTGTTCGGCGCGAGCAACTTTCCGCTGGCCTTTTCCGTGGCAGGGGGCGACACGGCCTCGGCCCTCGCCGCCGGATGCCCGGTCATTTTCAAAGGCCATCCCGCCCACCCTAACACCGGCGAACTCGTCGCCAGGGCCATCGTGCGGGCCGTCGAAGCCTGTGGTCTGCCCGACGGCACGTTTTCGCTGGTGCAGGGCGCGGGCACCGAAGTCGGCATGGCCCTCGTGCGGCACCCGCTGGTGAAGGCGATTGGCTTCACGGGGTCGTTCCGGGGTGGGAAGGCCCTGTTCGACGCGGCGACCCAACGGCCCGAACCGATTCCGGTGTACGCCGAAATGGGCAGCACCAACCCCGTGTTCATCCTGCCCGGCACGCTCCGGGAGCGGGGCACGGCCCTGGCCACGGCCCTGGCCGGGAGCATCACCCTCGGCGTGGGGCAGTTCTGCACCAACCCCGGCGTGTTCGTTGTGCCCGCCCTTGCGCAGACGGAGGATTTTGTCAGAAACGTGGCCTCCGCCCTCGACGCCGTCGCACCGGGCACCATGCTCACGGGCGGAATTCGGCAAGCCTACGCCAGCGGCCTCGGCAAACTGGCCCTCGTTGACGGTACCGAGCGCCTGACGACCGCCGAATTGACGGGCGAAACCGGCCCGGTGAGCGCCCACCTGCTGCGCGCATCCGCCGCCGCCGCGTTGGCCAACCCCGAACTGACGGAGGAAGTGTTCGGCCCCTCGTCCGTCGCCATCGTGGCCGACGACAAAGCCCAGACGCTCGAATTCGCGAGAAACCTGCACGGCCACCTGACGGCCACGATCCACGGCACGGAGGAAGATTTAGCGGAATACGCCGAACTGGTGGACATTCTCGAAACCAAAGTCGGGCGGCTGCTTTTCAACGGCTTCCCGACGGGCGTCGAAGTGAGCCACGCAATGGTCCACGGCGGACCGTACCCGGCCACGACCGATTCGCGCAGCACGTCGGTGGGCACGGCGGCCATCCGCCGTTTCACCCGGCCCGTCTGCTACCAGGATTCTCCCGAAAACCTTTTGCCCGACGAACTGAAAACCGCTAACCCGCTCGGCATCTGGCGGCTGGTGGACGGGGTTTTTACGAAGTAGAAAAACAGAATGTTCAATGCTCAATCTTCAATGTTCAATTCTCAATGAAAAATCATTAAACGTTGAACATTGAAGATTGAGCATTGAACATTTCAACCATTTCATCCCATGAACATCCTCATCACCGGCGGGGCCGGGTTTGTCGGCTCGTCGCTGGCGGTTTCGCTGAAACAGCAGTACCCCGACTACCAGGTTTTCGCGCTGGATAATTTGAAACGCCGGGGTTCCGAACTCAACATCGCCCGGCTGACCAAAGCGGGCGTGCAGTTCGTTCACGGCGACATCCGGTCGAAGGAAGATTTCGACGCCCTGCCGCCCGTCGATGCCGTCATCGAAGCCTCCGCCGAGCCTTCGGTGCTGGCCGGGCTGAACGGCACGCCCGATTACCTCATCAACACCAACCTCGTCGGCACCATCAACTGCCTCAACTACGCCCTGCGGCACCGGGCGGCGTTTTTGTTCCTTTCCACGAGCCGGGTGTACCCCATCCGGACGATTGAAAAACTGAATTTTACGGAACAGGAAACCCGCTTCGCCCTCGCCGATGGGCAGCCCGTGCGGGGCGTGTCGTCGCGGGGCATCGCCGAAGAGTTTCCCCTCGACGGGGCGCGCTCGCTCTACGGCGCGACCAAGCTGGCCTCGGAGCTTTTGATTCAGGAATACCAAGAATTTTATGGTTTGAAAACCGTCATCAACCGCTGCGGCGTCATCACCGGCCCCTGGCAGATGGGCAAGGTGGACCAGGGCGTGATGGTGCTCTGGGTAGCCAAGCATTTTTACGAACAGCAACTGGCCTACATCGGCTACGGCGGCACGGGCAAACAAACCCGCGACATGCTCCACGTAGCCGACCTCTACCGGCTGGTGGACTGGCAGTTGCACAACCTGGAAAAAGTAAACGGCGAAATCCTGAACGCCGGGGGTGGGGTGGACGTAAGCGCGTCGCTTCAGGAACTGACGAAGCTCTGCCAGGAAGTGACGGGCAAGACGATTCCCATCAACCAAGTCACCGAAAACCGCGCCGCCGACATCCGGCTCTACGTGACCGACAACGCGAAAGTAACCGCGCTGACGGGCTGGCAGCCCCAAATCGGCATGAAGCAAATCGTGACCGAAATCCACGACTGGATTCGGGAAAATGCGGAGGCGTTGAGTTATGTGTTGAAATAGTGAGAAGTAAGAGGTGAGAGGTGAGATGTAAAATGCAGTTGTGTTTGCTGCGAAAAACATCTCACTTCTCACCTCTTACTTCTCACTACCGCCCAATCGCCACCCGCCGCAGAATGGTCTCGATGAGTTGGGGCGTGGTTACGTTGTCGGCTTCGGCTTCGTAGTTGAGCAGGATGCGGTGGTTGAGCACGTCGGGGGCGATTTCCTTGATGTCTTCGGGCAGTACGTAGTCGCGATCGTCGAAATAAGCCAGCACCTTCGCCCCCCGGTTGATGGCGATGCTGGCGCGGGGTGAAGCCCCGAACTGGATGTAGCGGGCCTCGTCTTTCAGCCCGTATTGGAGCGGGCGGCGCGTGGCGAACACGAGTTCGATGATGTACCGCTCCAGCGTTTCGCTGATGCCAATCTGGTTGATCTCGCGCTGAATGGCGAACACGTCGGCCTTGTCGAGCACAGGCTGGGGATCGTACTCGTATTCCATGTTGGCCATGCGGCGCATCACTTCGAGCTCCTCGGTTTTGTCGAGGTAATCCACGAATACTTTCAGCATGAAGCGGTCTACCTGGGCCTCGGGCAGGGGGAAGGTACCTTCCTGCTCGACGGGGTTCTGCGTGGCCATGACCAGAAAGGGCCGGTCGAGGGGGAACGTCTCGTCGCCGATGGTCACCTGTTTTTCCTGCATGGCTTCGAGCAGGGCCGACTGCACCTTGGCCGGGGCGCGGTTGATTTCGTCGGCCAAAATCAGGTTGGCGAAAATGGGGCCTTGTTTCACCCGAAAATCATCCAGCCGCCGGTCGTAAATCATCGTGCCGACGAGGTCGGCGGGCAGCAGGTCGGGCGTGAACTGGATGCGCTGAAAATCGAGGTTCAACACCCGCGCCAGCGTGTTGATGGTCAGCGTTTTGGCCAGACCCGGCACGCCTTCGAGCAGAATGTGCCCGCCCGTGAACAGCCCCACCAACAGCCGGTTCAGCAGCCGTTCCTGGCCCACGACGACCTTGCCCATTTCGGCCAGAACCTGCTTGATTTTGCGCTGCAATTGGGGAGTTACCGAGGCTTCGGCCATGACGAAGTGCGTTTGAAGAGGCCGAAAATAGCCGTTCGCGGGGGAAAACGCAATGGGAGAGGAGTGAGTAGTCAGGAGTGAGGAGTGAGTAGAAAGACAACTACTCACTACTCACTCCTGACTACTCACTCCTAAACCCTACCATTTACGAAAAATCACGTACACCGCCAGCACGATGAGGCCGAAGCCGACGAGGTGGTTCCAGGCCGGGCGCTCGGTGCGGAACACGTACACGGTCATCAGCGTGAAGACAATCAGCGAAACGGCCTCCTGGATGGTTTTCAGTTCAAACATCGAAAACGGCCCTCCGTTTTCGCGGTAGCCTAGCTTGTTAGCGGGCACCTGAAAGATGTACTCAAACAGGGCCAAGCCCCAGCTAATTAAAATCACCGCCCAAAGGCCTAATTTGGCGAGCATCGGGTAGTTTTTAAACTGCAAATGCCCGTACCAGGCCAGGGTCATGAACAGGTTGGAAACCACCAGCAGGCCAATCGTGTAGAATGCTTTCATTTTTTAGGGTGGAGCGAGAAGAGCCGCCCGTCAGCGTACCGCCCGCACGAAACGGTCTTTGCCCGCTAAATCCTGCAAAACCTGCGCCGATTCGTAGCCGCGTTCGAGAAACACTGCCGCCGTTTCCGCCCCAAACCGGGCGTTGATTTCCAGAAAAACCAGTCCGCCCGGCACCATCGCCTCCAATCCCAGGTCGGCGATGACTTTGTAAAAAACCAGCGGGTCGTCGTCGGGTACGAAAAGAGCGAGGTGCGGCTCGTGGTCGAGCACATTGGGATGAATCGTGGCCGCCTCAGCGCGGGCGACGTAGGGTGGGTTGGAAACGAGGAGGGAGAATGGAGAATGGAGAATGGAGAATGGAAGATGGAGCACATCCCGCTGCTCGAACCGCACGTTCGCGCCGAGGCGTTCGGCGTTTTGCCGGGCCACGGCGAGGGCTTCGGGCGAAATGTCCCAGGCGGTTACGTGTGCGCCGGGCAGTTCGAGGGCCAGCGTGACGGCGATGCAGCCGCTGCCGGTGCCGATGTCGAGAATGGAGAATGGAAAATTCTCATGCTTTACCTCTCGCACGACCAGATTCACCAACTCCTCTGTTTCGGGCCGGGGAATGAGCGTGGCCGGCGTGACGGCGAAAGTTCGTCCGTAAAATTCCTCCTTGCCCAGCACGTACTGCATCGGCTCGTAAGCCCTCAGCCGCGTGAGCAGGGTCGGCCAGTCGGGTTGGTTGCCCGAAATCGGCTTGCCGAGCAGTACGTCGGTGCGGGAAAGGCTCAAGAAATGGCCCAGCAAACGGTACGCGATGCCCTGGGCTTCGGCGCGGTCGTAAGCCACCGAAAGTTCGGCGGTGAGGAATCGGAAGAGGGTTTGGGCAGAATGCAAGGGCAAACGGGCGATGGGGCGTAAACTTAGTTTCCGGTTTGGAAAAGTCGGCGGGTTTTGGGTTGATTTACGGTTTCAACCCACCGGTTATGAGTTTATACACCATCGTTTACCCGGACATCCGCAAGGGGGAAAAAGAACCCAGCGGCGGTTTTGTCGAAATTGAACAGAATTACGCACCCCGCGAATTGGAGCAGAATCTGGTCACGGCGATTTGTATGGCCCGGCACGGGTACAAAGTTCGCCTGCTGAACGTGCGCAACAACCCCGGCGTGCGCAATCCCGACGCGTACCTGCTGGAAGAGAAAATTCACGTGGAGTTCAAGCTGAACCTACGCCCAACCCGTTCGGCCATCGACAGCGAATTGCGCAAGGCTAAAGACCAAGCCGAATACATCGTGCTGGACATGCGGAGCAAAATCCGGAAAAGCGACCTCATCAACGCCCTGACCAACCGCCTCAACCGGGCGAGGCGCATCCGGCTGGTGTGGATCATCTGGCAGGGGCGGGTTCGATGTTTTTCCCGAAAGGAAATTTTGGAGAGATCGTTTCGGGAAAAAATAGAATGAGGTGCCACGGCAAACCGCAGCACCTCAAGCCAGGGTCTGGGATTTCTCCCTGACCAGGGTCACGAAAAGGGTCTGGGATTTCTCCCTGACCGTACCCGATGCAAAAGTAACGTTTTTGTTACTTTTTGACACCAAACGTGTCAAAAATTTTCAAGAAACAATTGACCCATCTGCCCTACCCCACCCCCCGCCTCTTCGCCGTGCTGGCGACGCTGATTTTCGGGTTTCTGCTGGGCTTTTCGCTGCCCTGGGTGTTCCCGCTGGCGCGGATGCTGTTTTTCGCGCTGGCTACCCTGCTGCTGCTCGACCTCGTGCTGCTCTATGCCACCCGAAACGCGGTGTTCGCCCGGCGCGAGGTACCCGACCGGCTTTCCAACGGCGACGACAACCCCGTTTCAATTTTCCTCGAAAACCGCTACGCCTTCCCCATCCACCTCTTGATTCTGGACGAACTGCCCCCGCAATTTCAGAAGCGCGACGCCCAGTTCGCCGCCCGCCTGGCACCGGGCGAACGGCAGGTGCTGCGTTACGCGCTCCGGCCCACGCGGCGGGGCGAGTACCGCTTCGGGCTGGTCAACGCATACGCCGAAAGTCTGCTGGGGCTGCTGCGGCGACGGTACCGCTTCGGGCCGGAGCCGACGGTGGCGGTGTACCCGTCGTTTCTGCAAATGCGGCAGTACGAACTCATGGCCCACGCCAACCGCCTTAACGAACTCGGCGTGAAGCGCATCCGGCGCGTAGGCACGAGCCGGGAATTCGAGCAAATCCGGCCGTACGTGCTGGGCGACGACGTGCGTACGCTCAACTGGCGGGCCACGGCCCGGCGGGGTGAGTTGATGGTCAATGATTTTCAGGACGAAAAATCCCAGCCCGTGTACGGCCTCATCGACAAGGGGCGGCTGATGAAATCGCCCTTCGAGGGCCTGACCCTGCTCGATTACGCCATCAACGCCACCCTCGTGCTGACCAACGTGGCCCTCCTGAAACAGGACAAGGCGGGCGTCATCACGTTCGCCGAGGGCGTTGGCCAGGTGCTGCCCGCCGAGCGGCGGTCGGGGCAGATGCAGCGAATTCTGGAACTGCTCTACCGCCAGAAAACCCGGTTTCTCGAAACCGACTACGAAGCCCTCGCGCTTTACGTGAAAAGCCGCCTCCGCCAGCGTAGCCTGTTGCTGCTGTTCACCAATTTCGAGACCGTCAGCAGCCTGCAACGGCAATTGCCCCACTTCCGGCGACTGGCCAAAGATCACCTGCTCGTGGTCGTTTTTTTCGAAAACACCGAACTCCGCGCCCGCCTCGACGCTCCCACCCGCAGCACCGAAGACGTGTACCTGAAAACCATCGCCGAAACGCAGGTGTACGAAAAACAGCAGATGGTGCGCGAACTGGCCACCTACGGCATCCAGGCCCTGCTCACCCCGCCGCAGAAACTGACCGTCAATGCCATCAACAAGTATTTGGAGCTGAAGGCGAGGGGGCTGATTTGAAGGAGTTTGAAGTTTCGAGTTTGAAGTTTGAAGTTGTTCTTCAACTCTAAACTTCAAACTCGAAACTTCAAACTCCTAACTTGCACCCCATGGAGCTACCCGCTTTTCAAAACACGGCCCAGTACCAGTTCATCGAAAGCGCGCTGCTGAGCACGTTTGGGCGCGAGCCGGAGGTGCGGGATTTTCAATTTCTCTACGGCGGCAACTTCAGCCTTGCCGCCCGGGTGGTGACGTCCGACGGCCAATTTTTCATCAAGTGGAACCAGGGCCACCCGGAGGGTGACCACGAGGGCATGTTCGAGAGCGAAGCCCGCAGCCTGCAACTGCTCCGGGCGGCGGGCGAACTGCACATCCCCGAAGTGTTCGGCTACGGGCAGAAACCCGACGGCTCGTTTCTGGTCATGGAATTCGTGGCTTCGTCCCAACAGAAACCCGACTACTGGACGGACTTCGGCCAGCGGCTGGCGGCCCTACACCGCCACACGGCCCCGCGCCACGGGCTGGATTTCGACAACTACCTCGGTGCCTTGCCCCAGAAAAACGAATGGATGGATGACGGGGTACGGTTTTTCGTCGAAAACCGCCTGCACGTGCAGGCCGGGCGGGCGCTGTACGAAGGCAAAATCAAGACTGACCTTTACGAACGCCTCCAGCGCCTGGGCGAAAAACTCCCCGACCTGCTCCCCCACGAAGCCCCCGCCCTGCTCCACGGCGATCTCTGGAGCGGCAACGTCATGACCGGCCCCGACGGCCTCGTTTCGCTCGTGGACCCGTCGAGCTACTACGGCCTTCGCGAAGCCGAACTGGCTTTCACGACCATGTTCGGGGGCTTCGACCCGAGTTTTTACGCCAGCTACTACGAAGCCTTCCCCGTCGAAAACGGCTTTACCGACCGCATTCCGCTCTACAACCTCTACCCCCTGCTTGTCCACGTCAACCTCTTCGGCGGCGGCTACGTCACGGCGGTGGAGCGGATCGTGCGGCGATTTTGAAAGGAAGTAAAAACAAGAAATGAAAAATAAGGAATGCAAAAGGAGAGCACCTGCCTTTCCCTTTTGCATTCCTTATTTTTCATTTCTTGTTTTTACTTCTTGCTTACCTTCGCCAAAACCTCCTCCAAACCAAATGAGCACCTGGGCCATCATCGGAATTGCCGTGGCGATGTACGCGGTGGTGTGCGTGGTGGCGTACAAGGTGCAGGAATACTTCATTTTCAAACCCGAGCGCCTCTCCCGCGATTTTGAGTACCGCTACGACGACCCCTTCGAGGAATTGTTTTTTGAACCCGAACTAGGGGTAACCATCAACGGACTCCGGTTTTACGACGAAGACAACCGGGGCTTGGTCATTTACTTCCACGGCAACACGCGGAGCATCAAGGGCTGGTCGAAGTACGCCCGCGATTTTACCCAGCATGGCTACGACGTGCTCATGATTGATTACCGGGGTTTCGGCAAAAGCGTGGGCAAGCGCAGCGAGGTGGCCCTCAAGCAGGACGCCCAGTACATTTACAACCAGATGCGCGCCCGCTACGGCTACCGGGAATCCGACATCGTGATTTACGGCCGCTCACTCGGCTCCGGCTTCGCCTGCAAACTGGCCTCGGCCAACAAGCCCAAGATGCTCATCCTCGACGCGCCGTACTACAGTTTTTCGTACCTCACCAACCGCTTCCTGCCTTTCCTGCCCATCGGCCTGATTCTGCGTTTCAAGCTCCGCACCGACCTTTGGATTCGCTACGTGCGCTGCCCGATTTACATCATCCACGGCACCAAAGACCGGTTGATCCCCTTCCGGTCGAGCGTGCGGCTGGCCAACCTCGTGCCGCTCACGGCCCGGCTGGTGCCGATTTACGGAGGCGGACACAACAACCTGCCCTCGTTTCCGGAATACCACCAGAAACTCGGCGAGGTGCTGCGCGGGACGTACGATTTGATTTTCGACAAATACGATAATCCCTACGGCGTGTAGCGCGCGTTTTTTATGCGGAAAAAACTCCTGCTTCGCGTGCTGCGCATCGCCCTGCCCGCTTACGGGCTGCTCCTGCTCGGTTACGTGCTTTTCGAGAAATACCTGGTGTTTCAGGGTACTCCGCTGCCGCCTAATTTTCGATTTAATTTTTCGGAAAAATCTGAAGAACGCTGGTACGAATCCGCTCCCGGCGTGCGGCTCAACGCGTTGTACTTCCGCACCGATTCCGCGCCCCGCCGGGGCGTGGTGTTCTACCTCCACGGCAACCGCGACAACCTCGCCCGCTGGGGCCGCTATGCGCCCGACTTCACCCGCCGGGGCTACGACGTGCTGATGGTGGATTACCGGGGGTATGGAAAAAGTGGGGGCGAAATTACCACCGAAGCCGATTTCCACGCAGACCTGCGCTTCGTGTACGAGCGGTTGAAACGCGAAGTTTCGGAAGACAGCCTCGTCGTGTACGGGCGCTCGTTGGGCACGGGCGGGGCCACCCGGCTCGCCGCCGAAACCCATCCCCGGTTGCTGTTGCTCGAAACGCCGTACTTCACCATGCCCGCCGTGTTCTGGAGTCAGGTGCCGCTGCTGCCCTACGCTCGCCTGAGCCGGTTTCCATTTCGTTCCGACGAATGGATTGGCCGGGTGCGCTGTCCCGTTCACCTCTTCCACGGCACCGCCGATTGGGTGGTGCCCTACCGCCACAGCCTTTGGCTTTGCCAGAAACGAAGCGAAGACCCGGCCCGCATCCTGACGACCATTCCCGGCGGTGGGCACAAAAACCTGCCTGAATTTCCGGCCTACCAAGCGGCGCTGGATTCCCTGCTGAAGACCCCCTCATCGGTCCGGGAAAACCGATGAGGGGGTTTCGCCCGTACCTTTGCCCCATGACGTTCGAGGAGTTCGACTTAAACCGGCAGTTGCTCAACGCCGTGGCCGACGCGGGCTACGCTGAGCCGACGGCCATCCAGCAACAGGCCATTCCGCTCATCGGGGCCGGGCACGACGTGCTCGGCATCGCCCAGACGGGCACGGGCAAAACGGCGGCTTACCTGCTGCCCCTGCTGATGAAGGTGAAGTACGCCCAGGGACAGGACCTGCGGGCACTCATCTTGGCCCCCACCCGCGAACTGGTCATGCAGATCGACGAAGCCATCGGCCAACTCGCGAAGTACACCGACTTGCGCCACGTGGCGATTTACGGCGGACTGGGGCCAAAAACGCAGATTGAAGCCATTCAGCGGGGCCTCGACCTCCTCGTGGCCACGCCGGGGCGGTTCCTCGACCTGTACCTGCGGGGCAACATCGTGGTCAAGCACTTGAAAACGCTGGTGCTCGACGAGGCCGACAAAATGATGGACATGGGCTTCATGCCCCAGATTCGCCGGATTCTGGAGGTGATTCCGCGCAAGCGGCAGAACCTCCTGTTTTCGGCCACGTTTTCGCCCCGCGTCGAAACGCTTTCCCACGAATTTCTGGAATACCCCATGCGGGTGGAGGTGACGCCCCAGGCCACCACCGCCGAGATGGTCGCCCAGCGGCTCTACGAAGTGCCCAACCACCAGACCAAAATCAACCTGCTGGCCCACCTGCTGGCCGACGAAGCCCTGAGCCGGGTCATCGTGTTCGTGCGCTCGAAAACCACCGCCGACGACGTGGCTAAATTCATTGCCCGCAAGGTGGTGCCGGAGGAGCAGGTGCGGGTCATCCACGCCAACAAAGGCCAGAACACGCGCATCAACGCGATGGAGGCGTTTCGGGAAGGAGCCGTGCGCGTGCTCGTCGCCACCGACGTGGCCGCGCGGGGCATCGACATCCACGACGTCAGCCACGTCATCAACTTCGACGTGCCCCTGATTTACGAAGACTACGTGCACCGCATCGGGCGCACGGGCCGGGCCAACCGCACGGGCGAAGCCATCACGTTCATGACGATGGCGGAGGCGCTGCACGTTAAAAAAATCGAGGAAATCATCCACCAGCCCATCCCCCGCGCACCGATTCCGGCGGCGGTAGCGGTGGCGGACACGCCCTTCGCCGAACGGCAGGAAATGCTCCGGGAGTTGGACGACCAGCGCAAGCGCGCCGACCCGACGTTTCAGGGGGCGTTTCACGAAAAGAAAAAAAGGCCCGCGCCCGCCCGCCCGAAAGCCAGTGCGAAAACCACCGGACCACGCCCCAAACCGGCCACGGGCGCGCCGGGGAAGTTTAGCAAGCCGAAACCAGGACTTGGTGGCCGGGCGGCGGGTCGTTCCGGCCCTCCGGGTGGGCCGAAAAAAAGGGGACGCTGACCGACATTTTTCGTAAATTCGTTGTCCTCAACCCCTTCGACGCACCCGAACGCTTTTTTACGACCGTGAAAAACCTGCTTCTTTTTTCCCTGTTGCTGCTTTCGCTGGCGGGCTTCGGCCAGGCGGGCAAATCCGCCGCCAAAAAACCGGCGGCGAAACCCGTTGCCAAAGCCCCGGCCAAACCCGTTGCCGCCAAACCCGCCGAACCGGCGTTCACCTGGAACACCGTGCCGTTTTTCGGCGAGCAGCCCCGCACGGCCGAGCAGGAAAAATTCCTCGCTTCCTGCGATGTGAATTTTGAAAACCGCACCGCCGCCAGCCAGTTTTTCGCCCAGCGGGCCTGGGAGTACGTGCAGGAAGGCCAGCTCGACACGGCCACGTACCGCTTCAACCTCGCCCACCTGCTCGACCCCCAAAACGTAGACACCTACTGGGGCCTCGGCGTGGTGCAGTTCAACAAGGGCAACCCCACCGGGGCCATCGTGCTGCTCAACCGAGGCCTGCGCGTGGATTCGACCAACACCACGCTCATGACCGACCTGGCCACGATTCACCTGGGCCGTTTTCAGAAAGACAGCACCCTGACCCGCGACCTCGCCCGGGCCGAAAACCTGCTCAGCGTGGCCGTGGAAATCGACACGGCCAACGCGAACGCCTTCCAGAAACTGGCCGTCGTGGACTACTACCGCGAACGGTACGACGCCGCCTGGCAGCACCTGCACCGCAGCCGGGCATTGGGAATAACCAACCTGGACTTTATGTTCCTGGGTCAACTCATGGCCCGGAAGGAAGACCCGCTGGGGGTTTTCAAGCAGGAAAAATGACTCAGGGCGTTTCGTCGGCCAAACCGATTTTTTCGGAGTGCTCCCGCGCCGCCCGGCTGTGCTCGAAGTAGCACACGGCCACGCCCGCCCGCTCCATTTGGGCCACGAGGGCCTCGGTGGCGGGGCGGTTTTGCTTGTTAACGTGCCGCAGGTACACGGCCAGAATCCGCCCCGGAAAGTGCCGGACGATGGATTCGTAAATCACCGGGTCCTGCTGCGAATCGTCGCCGAGGAGGATGAACCGCTGGCCGGGGCAGGCGGCGATGATGCGCACGATGCGGTCGAACTTGGTGGCGTGCTTGCCCTGGCCGGTTTTCAGCAGTTGTCCGAAGCGCTTCAACTGCGCCAGCAGGTACACGCCCTTGGGCAGGCCGTTTTTGTCCGAAAATTCGCGGATGTAGTCGTACAAATTCCACTCGCTGCTCGACACGTAAAACACCGCGTTCGGCTCGGCGTCGGGGGTGTCGGCCCCGGCCAGAAGGCGGTAGTGCTCCACCACGCCCTCGAAGGGGTCGCGGCTGTGGGCGTTTTCGGTCAAAAGCACGTAGAGCCGCTTGCGGAGGTTGGAGGAGTGCGAAATCAGGAACGTGTCGTCGATGTCGGAAATAATCGTGTAGGGCGTTTCGTAGGGCACGTGGATTTCGTTGCGGCCCGTGGTCACGACCGCGTCGCCGTTCAGCCAGTCGACCTCGACCGGGTGCCAGCCCGCCCCCAGCGGCGCGGGCGGCGAAATTTCGACCCGAAAAAACCCGTCGGCGTCGGTGCAGGTTTGTTTGGTGGCTCCGGCCAGCCGCACCCGCACGGTGGCGCTGGGTACGGGTCTGACCAGAAACAACCGAATCAGCGCCAGGGTGTTGACGAGCACGTTTTGCCGGAATTTTCGCCGTGGAATCGGGCTGCGCCGAAACACGTGGCCCATCACCACCACGCAGTCGGGGCTGCCGAAGCCCCGGTACACCCGCACGGTGGGGGCGTTGGAAATCCGCAGTCGGTTGAGCAGGGTTTCAAACATCGCGCGCGTCTGGTACTCGTTTTGAGGAATACTCGCTGGCAAATGCCGTTCCTGACCTCCCCCGCATCCACCATGCTTTTTTTGTTCGCCATCAATCCCGCTTCGGGCGGCACCGACAAGTCGGGGTGGGAAAACGGCATCCGGGATTTTTTCAACGCCTCGCCCCACGGCTTCGAACTGCTGAGGCTGACGGGCCAGGGCGACGAAGCCCGCCTCCGGCAGCGCGTCGCCAGCCTCCGCCCCGACGTACTCGTGGCCGTGGGCGGCGACGGTACGGTGAAACTCGTGGCCGAGCGGGCTATGGAGGCCAACCTGCCCCTGGGCATTCTGCCCGCCGGGTCGGCCAACGGCATGGCCCGCGAACTGTCCCTCCCCGACGACCCCGAAGCCGCCCTCGGCGTGCTGGTGAACGGCCAACTCCGGGCCGTGGACGTGCTGGAAATCAACGGCGAACCCTGCCTGCACCTGAGCGACATCGGCCTGAACGCCCAACTCGTGAAGTACGCCCTGGTCAACAACTGGAAGGGCAAACTCGGCTACGCCCGGGCGGCCCTGCGGGTATTGCTGCGCCGACGGCTGCTGACAGTGCGCCTGCGGGTGGACGGCCGGACCGTCCAGCGGGCGGCCTTCATGGTCGTGCTGGCCAACGCCCGCGTGTACGGCACGGGGGCGGCCATCAACCCCGACGGCGACCTAAGCGACGGGCGCTTTGAGGTGGTCGTGCTGCGGCGGCTGTCGTTTTTGGCCTTTCTGAACATGTTCTGGCGCTTCCAGCCTTTCGATCCGCGCAACGTCGAGATTTTCCCCACCACCGAAGTCACCATCCAGACCAAGCGGCCCGTGCATTTTCAGGTGGACGGCGAGTACCGGGGCAAGGTGAGCCGCCTGACGGCTCGCATCCTGCCGGGCCAGTTGCGGGTGCTGATGCCCGGCGGAGCACCGCCCGCTTGAGGGCCGGTACTCTTTTTTTTGAATCGCTCAACCCAACCGCCGCGAACTGGGTCTTGGCAAAAAAACTTCAGCCGTGAAAAAATACGCCCCGTTGCTCCTGCTGTTGCTGGCCTTCCGCTGCCAGCACGACCCGGATCCCTCGCCCGAAAACCCGTTGAAGATGGAGTTGCGGGTTGATTACCAGCCCGACCGGCTCACCCTCAACATCCGGGGCACCGTTTTTCGGTCGCACGTCGGGCCAACCGACGCGCCGTTCGACCGAACCGAGTTGTACCTCGCCGAAGGCCAGCCCGCCGGGTACGCGCTACTGGCCACCACTGCGGAAAAGCAGTTTGCGTTGACGGGCCTGCGTCCCGGCGCGACGTACTACCTAACGGCCAGGGGGGTGCGGGGCACGTACACAAGCGAATTGAGCACTCCCATCCGGGTGATTGCCGACGTGCTGAAACCAGCTTCCGCCTGGCAGCCTTTCGACCGCACTTCGTGGTACACGGTTTCGCCCGACGGGCGTCGTGCCGTTCGCCAGCATTTTGCGGAGCGGGCAACCTGGCTGGAGGACTGGTCGACGGGTCGGCGGCAGTCCCTCGCTTACGCCAACACGGAACAAGGCATTTTGCTGCCCAAAAGCTGGGACGCGACCGGCGAGCGCGTGTTCTTTGAAATTTCCCGGAACAAAAACCGCGCGTTGGTCGCCTACGACGTCGCGAAAGCCACGTTCACGGAGCTTCCGCTGCCCGCCAACGCACGGCTGTGGAGTTACGCCATCGCGCCCGACGGCAAAAAACTGGCGTTTACCGATTACGGCCGACCCGGTGTCTGGCTGTACGAGTTTGGTTCGGGCGATCCAAAAAAACTGCCCATCGAAGGGTTCACCGAGTGGACCGCCGACAGTCGGCACTTGCTCCTCGCCCACTTCACCGCGTCGGGGGGAGTGAACCTGCGGCTGTTCGACCCCAAAACCGAAGTCAGTACGCCGTTTGAAACCGAACCCACGGGCGGCGGCACCCCGATGAAAGCATCGCCTTCGGGGCGGTACCTGCTTTTCAACGGCGCGCTGTCTGGCTGTTGCACCCTTTGGCTGCGGGATTTTCAGCAAAATACCCTCCGGCCTGTGCAGTCGGCCGTTCAGTTCGGGTGGCTGGGCAGCGACGAGTTTTATGTCGTTCCCAACGCGCCTGAGACCCCTACGGGAACGCCGCAAATCCTGAAGTACCGCGTTCCCTGACGGTTGATTTTTACGGCTGGGAGCCTGCCGTGGCGTCCGGGCTTTTCATTCGTTGGGAAAATTCTTCGCCCGGTTTTCGGCCTCGCGGGCTTGCCGTTTGCTCGTTTTCTACGACCAACGGCTTGTCAACCAGGCAAAAAATCGTACTTTTTGCCCCCCCCAACCGCTTCAAGCCGTGTTTTACCAAAAATTTCAACCGGCCCCGTACCTGCGCCCCTTCGTGGAGTGTTACTTCGTGTGGGAAAGCGCGGCCGCGCCGGGCGGGGAGCTATCGGTGGAATCGCCGCCCACCGGGTTCGGCTCGATGGTGTTCAACTACGGCGAGGGCTACCGCGTCAGCACCGAGCGGCACCGCGACCTCGTCGTGCCCACGGCATTTCTGAGTGGCCAATCCACCCGCAGCTACCGGCTCGACCTGAGCGGACGCATCGGCATGGCGGGCGTCGTGTTTCGCCCGGCGGGAATTTCGTCCCTGTTCAGGCTGCCGATGTACGAATTTTCGGACGAACGCGTCGCGCTCACCGACGTGCTGGGAGCGGAAATGAACCTCCTCGCCGAGCGCATCGCCGAAGCCCACGACCCCGAAGCGCGGGCGACGGAACTCGAACGGTTTCTGAACGGCCGTTTCCTGAAAACCAGCCCCGTGGCCGACCGCACCGACTACGCCGCCAACGTCATCGTGGACCGCTTCGGCATCGTCAGCGTCGGCGAACTGCTCGACGACGTGTGCCTGTCGCGGCGGCAGTTTGAGCGGCAGTTTCTGCACCGCGTGGGCGTCAGCCCCAAGTACTACGCCCGCATCCGGCGCGTGGGGTACGTGTGCGCGCAACTGGCCGCCCGGCGCTGGCAGGTGCCCGACTGGCACGATCTCATCTTCCGGGCGGGGTACTACGACCAGTCGCATTTCATCAAAGATTTTACCGAATTCATCGGCAAATCGCCTTCGCTCTACGTGAAAGGCAACGCCGAACTGAGCCACTTTCTCCGGGCCTAAAACGTCGCATTTTTACAATCCGGCCCGCTGCCGTCCCGGTAGCTTTGCATCGTCAATCCCTTCTTTTTTAACGATGAAAAAGCTACTCATTTTTGCACTCCTTCTGCCCGCGCTGGCCCTGATGGCCGACCAGCCGGTAAGCTCCCTCAACGGGGCTTTCCGCCAAACCAAAAACAAATACGGCGACATGACCGAGTGGAAACCCCGCAACGACGTGACGGTCGTCAAGGTGTTCCGCGATGGCTACTGGCTGGCGGCGTTTTACGACGACAAACGCCCCGGCCGGACGCCCTTCGACGGGGCCTGCGGCGGCACCTACGAATTGAAAAACGGCAAGTACGTGGAGAAAGTCGCTTTTTACTCCTGGGACTCAACTGCCGTGGGCAACGTGTTCCACTTCGACTACAAAATCTCGCCGACCCAGTACGAGCAGTACGGCGTGATGAATTCGGCGAAATACAAAGACTACCCCATCAACGAAGTGGCCGAACGCCTGACCGCCGCCGAACCGCTGAAAAATGACGCCCTGGAGGGCGTGTGGTTCATGAACGAGGGCGACTGGGGCAGCAGCGGTCGGCTCGGCGAAGGGCAGTACAAAAACTCGCGGGTCGTGAAAATTTTCGCCTACCCAATGGTGGTGTACGCCTACTACGACCCCACCACCCGGCAGTTTCAGGGCGCGGGTGGGGCACGGTACCAGTTCGACGGCACGACGCTGACCGAAACCAACGAATTCTGGTCATGGCAGGCCGACGGGAGACGCAAAGGCAAGGTCGAGAAATTCAAGGTCTCCGTCCGGGACGGGCGGTTCGTGCAGGAAGGCTGGGAGGGCAAACTCCGGGAAGTGTTCGCAAAAGCCCGGTAAGTTTTGCTTTGGCTCCGGCGCAGTTTGGCTACCGGGGCCGTTGCCAGCCGTATCCACGCACAGGCCATCTGCGGCCGGGACGCGTAGTCTGGCAACTGATTGTTTCAAACCTCAAACTTCAAACCCTCAAACTTTTCATTTTTATGGAAACGCTCCAACAAAAAGAATCCATCACCGACCTGACTCGCAAGGGCACCTGCCTGGCGTTTTTTTCGGCCTACCAGGACCTCGACATCGACGCCATGCTCGCGCTCTGCGACCCCACCGGGCCGTTTCACCTCAAACCCCTCGGCCCCGAACCCCAGGGCACCCTCGGCGAAATGGGCCGGGGTTTCTGGCTCGGCGTGGTGGATGCCTTTCCCGACGTGGACAACACGATTGACACCTTTGAGGTGCGCGGCGACGAAGTGGTGTGCAAGGTGGCCATTTTCGGCACCCAGGTCAAAGACTTCGCGGGCATCCCGAGCAAGGGCCTGAAGTTCAACTCCGACCACATTTTCATCTTCCGCTTCGACGACGACGACCGCATCACCGCCGTGACCATCGACTGGGACATGGCGGGTTTTCAGCGGCAGTTGGGAGTTTGAGTCGTTGGGTGGTTTTTAACCGCAGAGACGCGGAGGTTACGCAGAGGAAACAGAGAAAATCTCTGCATTCTCTGCGTAACCTCCGCGTCTCTGCGGTTAAAAAACTTACTGCTTCGTCGAATCGCGGGGTGCGGGCCTGGGCCGGGCCAGCCCCTCGAAGAGCCGGGATTTTTGTTCGTTCAAAAAATCCTTCGCCCGGTTTTCGGCCTCGCGGCGGCGGGCGTTGAGCACGGCGTCGAGGCTGTCCTGGAACGACTTCGACCGGGCTTCGGCCTGCTGGCGGAGGCGCTCCTGCTCGGCGCGGATGCGCGCTTCGGCCTCTTGCTTCAGCCGGTCGGCTTCGGTCTGGGCTTTGGCGTTGAGTTCGTTCAATTTCTGCTGAATCCCCGCCGTGAGGGTCTCCTTCAGGTTCTTCGCCGTGCTGCTGCCGTCGAAGCGGAGTTGCGGGTTTTTGAACGTGCCCCCCAGCGCGAGGTCAAACTTCACCCGGTCCACGTTGATGGGCAATTTGCCGGTCCAACTGGCGAAGGTTTGCTGAAAGGCCTGCCCCACGGCCCCGCTGGGCACGTCGAAGGCCAGTTTGTAATCCAGCGCCCCGTCGAAGCCATTGCCACCTCGGATGGTGATTTTGTAGAGGTCGAACGCCACGTCGAAGGGCTGAAACTGCACCTTGCCGTCGATGATTTCGGTTTTCATCAGCACGTTTTTCAACCGCAACGCCTGCAACTCGCTCAGTTTAGTGTGCTGAACGAGGCGCTCCAGCACCGGGTTGTCGCGCACCGCCGCCTGGATGATGCGGATGAGGCCCGCGCCGTCGAGGGTGTTCAGTTGGGGCATCATGTCGGGGCCAAGCAGGCCGCTGAGTTTGAACTGGCTGCTCACGTTGCCGAGTACGTACTGGGCTAGGGGCAGGAGCGCCCGCACGACGGTCAGGTGCTGATAGGCTTCGGCAATCTGCACGTTGGCGAGGTTGAGGGCAAAGTCGAATTTGGGCTTCGTAATGTCCCGCGTGTCGTAGAGGCCGCTGGTCTGGAACTGCCCGCCGAGGGCCATAAAATTCAGTTTTTCGAGCTTCACAGCCCCGTTGGCCACCGTGACCGAGCCGGTGAGGTTGCGCAGGGGCATCCGGTCATAACGGGCCTCGCCAATGGCCGTGTTGAGCGTCAGGGCCAGGTTTTCGGGCACTTTCACCGCCGTCAGGTGGGCGCTGGAATCGGCGACCTTGCCGTTGTCGCTCAGCCATTCGTTGACGTTGAATTTTCGGGAAACCAGCGACAGCGTCCCGCCCAATTTTTGGTTTTCGTCCAGAAAATAGCCGAGGTAGTTGGTCAGAAATCCGTTCACGTCCACGTCGCTGCTGCCGACGAAACCGATGGCTTCGGGCACGTCGAGGCGCTGGGGGGAAAACCGCAGGGCGGCGTCGGTGATGCGCACCCGGGGGTAGGCGGGCGTTTCGTACACCACGTTGCGCAGCACGGCGGTGCCGCTGGTGGGCAAGTTGGCGTAGCGCTTGGCCTTCACGTCGGAGTAGCGGCCCCGGCTCTCCACGTCGGCGTCCACGCGTCCGGCCAGTTTGGTGTCGGGCAGGGGGAAAATCGCCGTGAGGCGGGTCAGGTCGAGGGCACCCTTGGCCCGGATGTCCCAGGTGTAATCGTCAAAATTTCGCACGGTGCCCCGGGCCACGAAGGGTTCATCCTGCACCCGCATCCGCAGGTCGGCGAGGGTCAGTTCGGTGTCGGCTGCCTGGCCGGTGGTGTTCCGCAGCGAGCCGGTGAAGGTGACGTCTTCAATCGGTTCGGCGAAACGGAGCGAGCGCACGTACCCGTCGGCCAACTTCATGGCCCCGTTCACGACCGGAAATCGCCCCTCGCCGTAGTGCCCGTTGGCTTTCAGGTTCAGGTCAAAAAGTCCCTTCAATTCGAGGCTGTCGATGGGAAACAGCTTCGTCAGTTCGGCCAAATCGGCTTTGGCCTGCACGTCGGCGTCCACGTCGAAGGTCTTGAGTCCTTGCAAACGCATTCGCCCGCGGATGGGGTTGCGGCCGAGGTTGGCGCTGAGCTGCCGCAGGTCGAGCACCATCGTTTCCAGCCGGTCGGTGGCGTTGCTGGCTTTCAAATCGAGTTGAATGTTCTCGACGGGTTGGGGCAGACCGGCGTAGTGAAACTTACCGTCGGCCACGGTCAGGTCCAGCCGGAACGTCGGGTAGCGGTCGCCGAGCAGTGTGCCTTTGGCCGCCCCGTCGAAGGCCACGCGGCCGTCGGCCTGGAGGTCGCGGAAGCGCTCGGTGTACACGCCCGGCACGACGGAGAGCAGGTTTTTGAAATCCGTCGTTTCCGTTTTGAAGGCCACGTCCATCGTTACCCCCGAGTCGGCCCCCGAGTCGGGTAGCGCCACCCAGCCGTCGAAGCTCAACGGAAAATCGTTGATTTTGAACACGTTGTTTTTGAACGTGTACCTGTTTTCGGTCAGGTTGATGGTCAGCCGGGCGTCGGCGTCGAGGGCTTTGCCGGTCAGGTACTCGGTGCCACCGTAGGCCACCGTCGCGCGGGCCACCCGCGTGTCGGTCACGAGGTCGAACACGTCCTGGGTGAAATCGCCGCTGCCGGTGTGGTTGACGCCCGCCAGGCGCACGAGCAGCGAATCGGGGCGGCTGTCGTAGGTGAAGCGCCCATTGGCCACGGTCCATTCCTTGATTTGGAGGCGGAAGTGCGTTTTGGTCGTGTCGCTGTCCGACTCGTTGCGCGTGGTATCGGGTTGGTAGATGGCGTAGTTGGACTGGCCGTCGGGCAGCACCCTGAGGCCAACGACGGGCCGGTCGAGGTCCACGGCGTTGACCTTGATTTTCTCCCCCCGCACCAGGCTCAGGGCGTTGAACGAAAAGCCCAGTTCGCGGGCGGCCAGCAGGGTATCGCCCCGAAACGGGGGCCGGCCCGTAACGGCGAGGTTTTCGAGCGACAGCGTGACGTTCGGAAAGTGCCGAAGGAGGCTCAGGCCGACGTCGCCGTAGCGCACGTCGGCGTGCAGGTTTTTGGCCAGTTCGCGGTCGAGGCGGGCTTTGATTTGGTTTTTGAAAAGCAGGGGCAGCGCCGCCAGCAACACGACCAGCCCCAATAGCACCAAGCCCGCGATGCGCAGCGTTCGTTTCATGGTTCAGCGCGGTGGTTGAGCGAAAGTTCTTAAAATCAGCGGATTTCAACGACGAAAAACTCCGACGGATTTTTAAAAAAGCTTAAAACACCGTTCCAGCGGGGGCTTGGGGCGGAGAGCAGGGAGCAAATGCAAAAATTGCCTTTACCCCTCGCCCCACGCCCCCTACCCCAAGCAGCTACACCACCAACTGCTCGATTCCCAAAATCAGCGCGTGGATGACTTTGATGTGGACTTCCTGCACCCGGTCGGCGTAGCCGAAGTGGGGCACGCGGATTTCCATGTCGGCCAGGCCCGCGAGTTTGCCGCCGTCTTTGCCGCTCAAAATCACGACCTGCATGCCCCGCTCGCGGGCGGCTTCCACGGCCCGGAGCACGTTGGCCGAATTGCCCGACGTGCTGATGCCCAGCAGCACGTCGCCGGGCTGACCGAGGGCCTCGACATACCTCGAAAACACGAATTCAAAGCCGTAGTCGTTGCCCACGCAGCTCAGGTGACTGGGGTCGGACACGGCGATGGCCGGCAGGGCGCGGCGGTTCTCGCGGTAGCGGCCCGACAGTTCCTCGGCGAAGTGCATGGCGTCGCAGTGGGAGCCGCCGTTGCCGCAGGAAATGATTTTCCGCCCGTCCTGAATCGCCCCGGCCATGAGCCGGGCGGCCCCTTCGATGCGGGCGACGTTTTCCGAATCCGCAAGAAAATGCTGAAGCACCGTCTGCGCTTCGGTCAGTTCGCGCTGGATGAGGGCGTGGAGGTTCATGGTCGATTGGTGAGTCGTTGAATTTTGAGTTGTTGAATTGTTGATGGTCATAATCAACAATTCAACAACTCAAAATTCAACAATTTTAAAACGCTAACTCCCGCCGGGCGATGTTGAGCCGCAGGGCGAAGGAGGTGAACGAAGTCTTGCGGTCGTTGACGTCGCCGCGGGCGTCCTGAAGGCGGTACACATGCCGGAGTTCGGCAAAAAAATTGTGCGTAATCTGGTACGTGGCCGCCGCATCGACCAGGGCCAGGTTGGTGAGCCGCCCCTGCCCGATGACGTTGCCGTAATTGCGCACGCGGGTGTTGTAACTCAGCAGCGGGTTGCCCCCCCAGTTCTGGCCGGGGCGGTCGGCCCCGTACTGGGCCTGCACGTACGTGGCCGACAGGGCGAGCCGGGGCAGGGGCTGGTAGCGGGCCGTGCCGACGAACTCCACGAAATTGGCCCCCAGCGGGTGGGCCAGCGGCTGGTTGTAGGCCACGTAGTTGGTCAGGTCGGAGAGGTGCTGGTAGGTGTAGGGCCGGGCCAGGTTCACCTCGCCCGTCAGGTCGAGGTTGCGGACGCCCAGCGCGTCGATGTACTTCAGGCCCAGTTGGGTGGCGATTTTGTTGCCCCACCAGCCGTCGCCGCTCAGGATGCGGTCGGCCTTGAACTCGTCGAGCATGGCCTGGCCGTAGAGCGAGAAATGTTTCAGGAAATTCCAGCGAAAATCCAGCCCCAGCAACACGTTGTCGGGGCTGTTTTTTTCGCCTTCGATGGCCCGGTAAAAAATCACCGGATTCAGGTAGCGCAGGTCGAAATAGCCCTGGTCTTTGCCCCGGCTGTGGACGACGGCCTCGAACACGCCCAGGTTGAAATTTTTGCCCAAATTGGCGCTCAGGTGGTGGAAGGCCAGGAATTTTTTGGGCGGCAGAACACCGTAGGGGGGGTTGGGAATCTGGTTGTTGATGATTTCACTGAACAGGTTCTGGTACTGGAACGGACCGACCTGCGTGGTGACTTTCAGGAACAAAAACGGCGCGCTGTAATCCGACAAAATCACCGACCGGCTGCCGGTGCCGAAAAACACCTTGTCGTGGCCGAATTGCAGGTTAATCTGTTTGATGGGGTCGAGGGTGATGTAGGCGCGGGCGGTGAAGAAATCGTAGGTATCGCTCTGGCCCTTAAACTGTTTGAACAGGCCCTCGCCGGGCATGGCGTTGTCACGCCCCACGCGCTCGGTGAAATAGCCCGGCATCCGCAGTTGCGAATCGGTCAGGTAGGTGTAAAAACCTACTTTTTTGCCAATCGACCCCCGGATTTCAACGCCCCTCGTGTTAAGGTAGGCCCCTTTGCCGGGCAAATCCTGCCCGGCCCCCGTCAGGCCGTAAAACACCGGATTGACGTGGACTTCAAACTCGTCGTTGCGGCTGCTGTAGAAATCCGGACTTTTCTGGTAAAAAAGCTTGAACAGGGGCCGTCGCCCGGCGGCGAGGGTCGAATCGCTGGCCCATTCCCAACTGTCGTTGCGCAGGTAGTCGAGGTTGAACAAGTCGGCGTCGCTCAGCAGCAGTTGCCGTTCGGCCAGTTGCTGCTCGGCCAACTGCACCACGTCGCGGCGGCGGTACGGCCGCACCTGGCCGTGAAAACCCGCCGCGAAGCGCCCCGAACGAATTTCGTACCGTTCGATGAGGTGGTAATAATCGGGATTGAGGGGTATGAAAACGCCCCGCGATTGGGCGCTGGCCGTCAGGGCGGCCAGCCCGCCGAGCAGGGCGAAGAACAAGCGATTCAACATAGCGGGTCGTCAGCGTGGCACAGCCGAAGGGGGCAACCTGGCGGCGGGTGCCGGACTTTTTTCGTATTTTGGCCGGGCCAAATTCCGCGAAAGGCACGAAGCCATCGGATTCTGCTGACCCGCAAGTTACGGATTCAAGCCCAAACTCGGCGGGCACTGCCGGGCGCGGGGCCAAATTTCACCTATGTTCATCCTGACTGAGCAGCCTTCGGTGGCGCACCAGTTTCTAGCCGAATTGCGCGACGTAACCACCCAGCGCGACCCGCTGCGCTTCCGTCGGAACCTCGAACGCCTCGGCGAAGTGCTGGCCTACGAAGTGTCTAAATCCTTGATTTACACGAAGACCGTCGTCGAAACTTCGCTCGGTACGGCATCCAGCCTGCTGCTCCAGCAGCCCCCCGTGCTGGCGACCATCCTGCGGGCCGGACTGCCCCTGCACCAGGGTTTTCTGAACGTGTTCGACCGGGCCGAGTGCGCCTTCGTGGGTGCCTACCGGGGGCCGCACCTCGACGGCGAGGATTTTCAGGTGGAACTCAACTACCTCACCAGCCCCGACCTGACGGGCAAAACGCTCATCCTGACCGACCCCATGCTGGCCACGGGCAAATCGCTCGAACGCTGCTACCGGGCCATGCTGCGCTTCGGCATTCCGGCCCGCACCCACGTAGTGTCGGCCATTGCCGCCCCCGAAGGCGTGGCCTACCTCCAGCAGCGGATGCCCGAAGCCCGCCTCTGGCTGGGTGCCGTCGACGAGCGCCTCAACCACAATTTCTACATCGTCCCCGGCCTCGGCGACGCGGGCGATTTGGCGTTTGGGGCGAAAATCTGAGTTTAAGCGTTCAGGGTTGAGGGTTTAGGGTTCAGAGGTGGAGAGTGTTTTTAACTCTGAACCCTAAACCCTCAACCCTGAACCGACACACCAGCATGACTTTTCCGAAAAACCAGCGCTTCATCATCATCCTGTGCCTGCTGCCCTTACTGGGCAGCATTATTTACCTCAGTCGCTATGCCGTCACGGGTCTGCCGCTGATGGACGATTTCACCTACACCACGGCGTTTATTTTTCCGTTTGAGCAGGCTCAGGGACTTTGGGAAAAATGGAAGGTGCTGTTTGTGCAGCACTTCGTCACCGAGCACCGCATTCCCACGGGCAAGCTGTTCATCTACGGCCTGTACCGCCTCGGCGGCGGGCATCTCGAACTGAAGGTGCTCGCCTGGTCGGGCAACGTGTGCATTCCGGGCGTGGTGGCCCTGTGCGGGTGGGTGTTCCGGAAAACGGGCCGTTCGCTGGCGTACTTTCTGCCCGTGGCCTGGCTGGTGTTTCAGGTGCAGCACTTCGAACTGTTTTTTTGGTCAAACTGCTCGCTGCTGTACGTGCCGGTGGTGTTTTTCGCGCTCTGCACCACGTATTTTCTGGTCTATCACAGCGAGTATAGCCGGGGACGGTTCCTGCTGGCAGTGCTGTTTACGCTGCTGTGCATGTACAGTTTCGGCAACGGCATGTTTGTGTTCGCCACCAACGCCGCGCTGCTCGTGTACCAACAGCGCTGGCGGGCACTGGCGGTCATGGGGGGGCTGGGCGTGTTTTGCGTCGTGACGTATTTCGTTGGGTATCATTCGGAATACCCCACCCAGCTCAACGCCCTGGCGGTGCTCAACTACCTGGCCTTGCTGGGCGCGTGGGTGGAGCCGCTGAACTGGTTTGGCAACGTGCGCCTGGGGCTGGCGGCGGGCCTGGGGTTGGCGGTAACGGGCGTGTTCGGCTGGTTCGTGGGGCGGCTGGTGCTGCGCAAACTCCGCGAATGGCAGTGGCTGCAACCCCGCCGGACACCCGACGTGTCGCGGGAAGAACTGTTTTTTACCGTCGGCCTGGTGTTTCTGGCGCTGACGGGCGCGGCGGTGGCCGTCAAACGCTGGAGTCCCGACGCGGGCGAGATGTTCACCAGCCGCTACCGTTACATCGGCGTGTTTTTCGTCGCCCTCAGCTACCTGCTGGTGGTCAACGCCCTGCCCGCCGCCCGCCGCCGCCGGGTGCTGGCCGGGGCGGTGCTCGCACTGAGCGTGCTGATTCACGGCCTGTCGTACGTGTTTTACCTGCCGAAACTGGTCAATGACCGCGAAAAACTCATCGTCGGGGCCTTCAACTACGGGCAGCACCGAAGCTGGCACCTGTTTCCGATGAACAGCTTCTGGATGAATTACATCGACACCGGCACAGCCACGGCGCTGAAGACCGGGCTGTTTCGCTTCCCAGCCGAATTTTATTCAGGAATTGAACCGCAGATTCTGACCGCCGACACCACCCGAACCCTACCGCTGCCCCTCACCCTGCGCCCCCAATCCGACGGCCTGCTGCTCGTCAACGACACCTTCACGCCCACGCCCGACAGCCGCCCCGACGCGGGCACGGCCCTGCTGCTGCGTTCCGAACGGCACGGAGTTTTCATGGTGCCGGTGCAGCGGCTGGCCAACGCGGGCCGGAAGAATTTACTGCGACACGGGCAGGTATTTGGAAAGGGATTTGCGGCGTTTTTGCCAAAAAACACCCACCCACCCGGCGTGTACCGGGTCGGCCTCGTGTACCGCAGTGCCGGGCGGGTTGATGTACGTTACACGCCGCAAACGGTGGATTTGTGAAGCAACGGGCAAGGGGCAGGGAGCCAAAAGCGCGGAGCAAGGGGCGGGGAGCAAGGTGTAAAATGCAAAACTGCCTTTTGCTCCCCGCTCCCTGCCCTTCGCCCTTTGCCAGTAGTTCAACGCATGGAAATCGCCAAGTACGTTTCGGTGGCGCTGGCCGCCTCGCTCAAGTTCATCGGGGGTCCGCTGGCCGGGCTGGCGCTGGGCCTGACCTGGGTCGAAACCGCCGTCTGCTCGCTGGCGGGGATGATGGGGAGCGTGCTGGTGTTCATGTTTCTGGGCGAGGGCATCCGGCACCTCGTCGGCAGGGTGCGGCACCGCAAGCCCCGGCTTTTCACGAAGCGCAACCGCCGGGCCGTGCGCATCTGGCGGCGGTTTGGCCTGCCGGGCATTGCCTTCCTGACGCCGTTGATTTTCACGCCCATCGGCGGCACGCTGCTGGCCGTGTCGTTCCGGGCACCGCGCCTGCCCATGTTCGGCTGGATGCTCCTCTTCGGCGCGGTGTGGGCGGTGGTTTTCTCTTTCCTCGTGTACCAGGTGCCAGGCTTGCAGCGGTTGTTTGGGCATTAGGGCGGGCAGAGAGGGGACAATGTTCAATTTTCAACGAAATTCATTTGGCGTTGAGCGTTGAAAATTGAGCATTGAGCATTCGCCCCTTCTCTTTTCTCCCTCTCAATCCTTCTTCGTTTGCTTTTTCAGGTAATCCCCCCGCGAGAACCATTTTTCAATCATGCAGTAAATCAGGATGAAAAAATACCGGCTACCCATCTCTTTGATTTTCAGCTTGCTTTCGCCGTACTTTCGGTTGGTCCAGGAGTTGGGCACGATGGCGAACGTGTAGCCCCGCACGTAGGCTTTCAGGGGTAGTTCGACGGTCAGGTTAAAGTGCGGCGACAGAAAAGGCTTCACGCCCTCGATGGTCTCGCGCTTGTAGAGTTTGAAGGCGTTGGTGGTGTCGTTGTACGGAATGCCCGTCATCAGCCGCACGATTAAGTTAGCCACCCGATTGATGTACAGCTTCAGCCTGGGGTAATCCACCACCTTGCCGCCCTTGCCGAAGCGGGTGCCAAACACGGCATCGACGCCGGTTTCCTGCATTTTTCGGTAAAACCGCACCAAATCCTCCGGATCGTCCGACAGGTCGGCCATCATCACGGCCACGCAGTCGCCGCTGAAGCGTTCGAGTCCGTAGCGCACGGCGTAGCCAAAGCCGTTGGGGCCGGGGTTGGTGTAGTACGTCAGCGTCGGAATCTCCGCCTGCAACTGCCGGAGCACCTGCTCGGTGCGGTCTTTGGAGTTGTCGTTGGTGACCACGATTTCGTGGTCAATGCCGTAGCGATGGAGCGTCGCGTAAAGCGTCCGGAGGGTTTCGGGGAGGGATTCTTCTTCGTTGTAGGCCGGAATGACGACGCTTAGTTTCATAACTGGGATGAAAGGCAAGATGCGGGATGAACTTCGGGATGCTGGATAAAATTCAAGATGCTGGATGTTGGATGGCCTCATTGCTGGCATCCCGTATCTTAAATTTTATCTGGTGTTTTTATCCAGAATCCACCATCCAGCATCTTGAATTTTATCCAGTCCCAACTACCACGTGTTCTCCAAATCCTTCGCCGTGTAAGTGTGGTTGCGCTCTTCGTACACGGTGGGCGTGTTGCGCGCGTCGTGCAGGTGCAGGGTGTCTTTTTTGCTGAACAGCCTGCGGATGAACGCGATGGGCGTCAGGAAAAGAAAAAACACCACCGACAGCAGGATGGTGGCGTTGATCCGACCCAATACCTCGGCGATTTTCATCCAGCCGAGGGTGATTTTTTCGCTCAGAAAATTCGAGAAAACCCCGATCAGGCCCAGCACGAGCGCCGCCGTGAGCAGCCAGGGCTTTTTGAAAATCAGGTGCAGCACCAGCAGGCCCACCGTGATGACCAGCATGGTTTCAAGGGTGCGTTCGCGTTTCAAAGTCGTAAGTCAAAAGTCGTAAGTCGTAAGTAAATGCCTCTTCGTAAGGAAACTTGCTCGCTTACGACTTTTGACTTACGACTTACGACTGGTTAAAACAACGTATAAATAAACGGTGCGATGGCCGAGCCGCCGCCGATGACGATGAGAATGCCCAGCAGGAGCAGCACCACGATGACGGGCATGAGCCACCACTTTTTGCGCTCTTTCAAAAACTTCCACAAATCGGTCAGAAAATCCATTGGTTACCTCGGTGTTGGATTGGCACGTTTGGACACAAAGCTACGGCCTTCGGGCCGAAATCCGGTCTAAATCTTTTTGCAACCGGGCGATGAGCAGGCGGTTGGCCATTGGCGTGGGATGTTCGTCGTCGGGTATGGAGTAGCCTTGGGCCGTGGGGTCAAAAAGTTTCGAGTAGTCGAGCACGTTCACGCCCCGGTCTTTCAGTTTTTTCACGAACTCACCCATCGGCAACGTGGTCGGGTAGATGATGACGTAGAACCGGTCGTTGCCGAACTGCTGCCGGTACTCCCCGGCGGCGGTGGCCAGCACGTCGGCGGTGAGGTTGTAGTCGTCGTCGCTGAGGCGGAAGGGGTAGCCGATGTTGAACAGCCTGAGCGTATTGCTTTTCAGCATGACTTCGTACAGCCCGTTGCGGAACTTGCGGGCGTCGCGGAACAGCCCGCCGTAGCGCAGGCTATCGCCGTCGTGGAAGTAGTAGGGCGCGTTGCCCCGGTTGTAGCCGTAGTTGGTGAGCGTCTGGATGACGCGGTTGACGTGGTCGGGGATGAACGTGTAAAACGCCACGCCCGTGGGTTCCTTCACGAAGCGTTTGGGCGAATCGTACTGGAGCTTCGAGAGGGTCTGCTGCGGGCCGTAACCGCTGTAGGCCAGGTTGTAGGCGTGGTAGCTGGAGTCGGCTTTCGAGAAATAATACGGCAGGGTTTCGTGGCTCTCCACGCCCTCTCCGAAGGTCATCGAGCAGCCGAAAAACAGGGCGTACCGGTCGGCGCGGGGGTTCTGGTCGGGCGTGACGCGCAGGTGGTTGGAGTCGGTCCGGAACGTGATGCGGTAAATGGGCACGCCGTTCTTCGTCCGCAGGCCCACGAGCGTGGTGTCGGGGCGGGGTTTGTAGCCGAGGTAGGGGTCGGTTTGCATCGAATGCACCGGTCCTTCGATTTTCGGGGCGGCGGCTCCTTTCTTTTTCAGCAACCAGCCGCTCACCACTTCGAGCAGGGCCACGGTCAGCACCGTCATGACCACGTACACGGCGGCATTTTGCAGCCACTTCCGGCGCGAGGTGAGCGCGGCCAGCGTACCGGCCACGAGCGTGGCCCACCCCAGCGGAGCCTGCCACCGGAACAGGTACAGCCCGGCCACGACGCCGTTGCCGTCGCCGCGCAGGGTGTCGAACCAGAGCAGCGCCGAAACGGCCAGCAGCAGGGCCAGCAGGGCAAAGAAAAGTAGTCGGAAGGCGCGGGGCATAGGCGAACAGTTGGCAATTGGCAGTTGGCAATTTTTCCGAAGAACCTCTTTGCCAACTGCCAATTGCCAACCTTGAATCAGTCGAGAACGAATTCCTCCCGCCAGTTCTGGGTTTCCTGCCAGGCGGGTTGCTGTTTTTTGTCGAAGAGGAAATTGCCCACCACGAGGTAGTCCATCTCGGTGCGCATGAGGCACTTGTAGGCATCTTCGGGCGTACAGACGATGGGTTCGCCCCGCACGTTGAAGCTCGTGTTAACGATGACGCCGTAGCCAGTCAGGCGCTTGAAAGCGGAGATTAACTCGTGGTAACGCGGGTTGGTTTCGGCGTGGACGGTCTGGATGCGGGCCGAAAAATCGATGTGCGTGATGGAAGGCAGGTCGGAGCGGAGGTAGTACAGCTTTTCCATCAGGGGCAGTTCCTCGTAATTGTCGGGCAGGCGGTTTCGGCGCTCCTTGCGCACGGGCTGCACGAGCAGCATGTACGGCGACACGCCCCCCAACTCGAAGTACTGGTCGGCTTCCTCGGCCAGCACCGAGGGCGCGAAGGGCCGGAAGCCCTCGCGGTACTTGATTTTCAGGTTCAGCTTTTTCTGCATCTCCGAATTGCGGGCGTCGCCGAGGATGCTGCGGGCACCCAGCGCGCGGGGGCCGAATTCCATCCGGCCCTGAAACCAGCCGATGACGTTGCCCTCGGCCAGCAGTTCGGCGGTTTTCTCGGCCAGGTCATTAAAATCCGTGAATTCTTCGTACACCGCGCCGTACTTGCGGGCGGCCTGCTTGACGTCGAGGTCGGAGTACTCGGGGCCGAGGTAGGAGCCTTTCATGCCGTCGAGGGCGGCGCGGTCCACGGTGCGGGGCTGGTTGAAGTACAGGTACTGGGCGGCCAGCGCCGCGCCGAGCGCCCCGCCCGCGTCGCCGGCGGCGGGCTGGATAAAGATTTCCCGGAACATCCCCGTGTTCTGCAACTTGCCGTTGGCCACGCAGTTGAGCGCCACGCCCCCGGCCAGGCAAAGGTACGGGCTGCCCGTCAGGCGCTGGGCTTCGGCGGCCATTTTCACGACCACTTCTTCCGTCACGTTCTGGATGGCGAGGGCAAAATCGCAGTGGTGCTGTTCGAGCAGGCTCTCGCCGTCGCGGCGCTTGAAGCCGAAGAGCGCCTCCCACTTGTCGTCGTGCACCATCCGGAGGCCGGTGGCGTAGTTGAAGTAGTCCTGGTTGAGCCAGATGGAGCCGTCGTCTTTAATCGAAACCAGGTGCTGCCTGATGAGGTCTTCGTAGCGCTTCACCGTCGGCGAACCGTGGATGCCGTAGGGCGCGAGGCCCATGAGTTTGTACTCGCCCGAATTGACCTTAAAGCCGCAGTAATACGTCACGGCGGAGTAAAGCAAGCCAAGCGAATGGGGAAATTTGAGTTCCTTCAGGATTTTGAAATCCTTGCCCTTGCCGTGGCAGATGGATGCCGTGGCCCACTCGCCGACGCCGTCGATGGTGAGCACGGCGGCCTCGTTGAACGGCGAGGGGTAAAACGCGCTGGCGGCGTGGCTGAGGTGGTGTTCGGGAAACAGCAGCTTGACTTTTTTCTTGTCGAATTTCCCGATGGCGAACAGTTCCTCGTACAGCATCCGCTTGAGGAACATTTTTTCTTTCAGCCAGACCGGGATGGCCGTCAGGAACGAGCGCAGGCCGCTGGGCGAAAACGCGTAGTACGTTTCGAGCAGGCGCTCAAACTTCAGGAGCGGTTTGTCGTAAAACACGATGGCGTCCAACTGGTCCAGGCGAAGCCCGGCGTGGTCGAGGCAGTAGCGCACGGCATTCGTCGGGAAGCCGGGGTCGTGTTTTTTGCGGGTGAACCGTTCTTCCTGGGCGGCAGCCACGATCTCGCCGTTTTGCAGCAGGGCCGCCGCCGAGTCGTGGTAAAAAGCCGAAATGCCTAAAATGTTCATGGACACGGGATAAAACAGCACCGCTTGTTCAGCGCCGCAGAGTAGTCAAAATGGTTTCGGCAATGCGGTGGTGAGCCAGGGGGTTGGGATGCATGTCGAAAACGACTGAATCCTTCCCGACTTTGTCCCACAGCACGTAATTCGTGTACTCCGCCGGGTGACGAAGGGCGGCGCGCAGCGCCGAGTCGGCATTAACAAACGTCGTTCGCGGGTATTTTCGGGTATTGAACACGTCGCGAAACCGGCTCAGGTCGTACCGCTCCCGGAGCCGGGCCTCCCGGTCGGGTTTGTCGCTGAACATCCCCAGATTGACCACCACCAGCCGACTGCCGTGCTGGTGGCACAGTTCGGCGACGCGGTCATACGCAAACCGTTCGATGCAGGCGTTGTCCTGCACCGGACGGGGTGCCAGCCCCAGGTTCAATTTCGTTTCGACCCAGGCGAATTTCAACCCGTCCACGGCGATCATCGACAACCCGACCCGGCGGATGAACGCCAGTTTGTCCCCCAACGAGGGCCGGGATTTTTTGAAGCGATCGGCATCGGGCCGGTAGGACGACGACCGAAACGGCGCCGGGTGCAGGGCCGGTCCCTGGGGGCCTTTGTACACGTAGGGGTACGGCATAAAGCCGAGAGCATTGGGGAAAAACATGAATTTAGCCCGGTCGGCCAGCCAGGGCGAAAATTGCACAAACACCATGTTCGGGCGTTTTTCAGGAATCAGTTTTTCCGCCAATTGCACCATCTGCGCCAGGCCGTAGGCGCTGGTGCCGGTGTTGAGGTACCGGACATTCAGCCTCCGGGCCACGCGGGCGGGGTACGTGTGTTCGGCGGCGACGTAATCGCCCCAGGTGAATGAGCAACCCAAAAACAATGCCAGCGAGTCGGTCGGGTGGCAGGCGGGGGGTGCCGACGTGGTGCGGAATCCGAGTGAGTCGAGCCGAATCGGCACCCGTTTGAGGCTTTTGTCGGCGGAGCGGTACACGTGGGCACCCGTGGCGTTGGGAATACCCCGGTGGCCCAGGCAGGCGTCGGCGGCAAACACGCGTCCTTCGATGCCCACGCCCGATTTGTAGAACTGGTACACGGCGTCCATGCGCCGAACCACGCCGTAGGCCCAACTCCCCGACATCGCCAGCAACGCGAGGCACCCCGCCCAGGCCAGCGTTTTGCCCAGGCTTCTGAAAACCTCTCCCGACCACCACCGCCGGTACGTTAGCTCCAAAAGTCCTACAAGCCAGAACAGTACCCCGAGGGTATCGAAAAATCGTCGCACCACGTCCGCGTCGGGCCGCAGGGCCTGCCACCGGGGATGGGCAAAAAGTCGGTTGACGCCATCGGGCAACCAATACAAAACGCAAATCAGACCCAGTAAGGCCGTCAGAAAAACAACGCGTTTCATCAGAGTTTCAGGTGGATTCGACTACGTCCTTCATGTCCTGCGCCAGGGTGCAGCCCCTGCCGGGAGCTTCGCGCGCCGGGCAGGGCCTGCCTTCGCCAACGGGCGCTCCGACGGAAGCGCTGCCCGGAAGGCGAGGCGCAGGATTCAGGCTAAAGCATCGCACAGAACCTGACGCAGAACCGCTTCCAGGGCAAGACAGGAAACGCAAAAATAAGCAGAATGGCAAAAGTGCATTCAGGGCAAAATGGTTTTGGCCCCCGCCGCGGGCAGGCGGTCGTTGCGCACGAACACGCGGCAGTCGTCCACCAGTCCCGCGTAGGTGTACTGCTCCCGCACGTAGGCCGCCAGTTCGGGGAAACACTCGTACCCCTGCGTGGCGCGGTCCTGCACCCACCAGGAATTTTTCCCGACCGCATCCACAAACACCGGCGGACGGGTTCGCCGGAAATCGGCCAGAAAGCGCGCCCGGTACACGTCGCGAAGTTCAATCGGGAAAATGCAGCGTTCGGTGTGGTTTTCGGCGGTACCGTGGGGCAAGCCGCTTTCCACGTAAAACCGGCATTGCCAGCCCCACACCACGAGGGGGTCGCCGGGTAGGGCCACGCGGGCCACGGCCCGCGAAACACCCGATTCGGGCAGGGCGCGGTTGAGCGTAGGCGTCGAGCGAAAGGCGTTGTAGTCCTGGCCGGTGGCGATTTTTCGGAGCAATGGCCCCAGCATCGTCAGGGGCGAAAGCACCAAAAACAGCCCGACGAGCAGGGGTTTGCGGGCGGGCAACCGGGTGAAAGCCACGGCCAGGAGCAGGCCGTTGAGCAGGGTCAGCGGGGCGACCATCCAGTGCAGGTAGTGGGCAAAAGGAAACCCCGACCGCAAAATGGCGTAAAACGACCCCAGCACCAGCGCGACCACGAAGGTGTCGGCCAGGTGGTAGCGGGTGCTGAGGCGAAAGCGGGTCACCACGTCGGGAAGCAGCACGACCCCAATCAGCACGCTAAACCCAAGCAGCCACCGGAAACTGAGCGACCGCCGCCACACGTCGCTCACCGTGCCCAGGTTGTCGATCAGCGATTGGTTGGTGCCGTACTGCAAATTGCCGACGATGTAAAACGTCCACAGATCGTCGAGTACGCCGAGGGCCGCCGAGAGGCCCACCGCCAGCAGCGGGAAGGCCAGCCCGCCCGCCACCAGCCAGACCACGGCCCGGCCGTTGCCCTGCCGCCGCCAAAAGGCCAGGGCCGCAAACAGGGCCACCACGCCCGCCGCCGGTACGCCCTGCAATTTGCCGAAGGGCACCATGCCCAGCAGCAGCCCCAGTGCAAAGGCCCGGCCCGGCGGAGTAGCCTTTTCGGTAAAACTCCGCGCCAGCAAGGCAATTGCCCCCGTCAGCAGCAGCAGCGGTACGTGTTCGCTGCTGTAATGCACGAAATCGGGGGTTTGGGTGAAGGTCAGAAACAGCAGGGCGGGCACCCATACCAGCCGGGCCACGGTTCCGCCGTACAGCCGCCGGAGCGCGAAAAACAGCAACAGAAGCGCCCCGCCGATGCACCCCAGGCCCAGCACCCGCGCCGCCGTGTAGTCGAAGCCCAGCCCCAGCAGCCTCGGCAGCAGCAGGGCGTACAAATCGAGCGGCCCGATGGTGGTACCGTCCACCGACCGCCAGTACACCGGCCATTTGGCCAGCGTGACGGCGTGGCTAATCATCTGGCTTTCGTCGGGGTTAAGCTCGTGGTTGAACAGCACCACCGGCAATCGCCCCCAGGCCAGCACACCCATCCCGACGAGCAGAAACACCGAATCGGGCAGGCGCACGGGGGCTTTTTTCCAAAACTCCCACCCCACCACCGTCAGCAGCAATGCCACGCCCGCGAAGCTGAACAGCAGCCAGCCGAAAGGACGTTCGTCGAAGGCGAGGAAGGGCATTTTTTCAATTAGGAATTACGAATTAGGAATTACGAATGAAGAACTACGAAAACCATTGCGCTCATGCTTGGCCTTCAATTCGTAATTCCTAATTCGTAATTCCTAATTCAACTCACGTGTTCGATAAAGTCCTGGTAATCGAGGGCGGGGATGAAGTGTTTTTGGGTGCGGTAGTTGAGCACCGTGAACAGCATCAGCAGCGAAATCAGGAAGGCCTGCATGATGATGATGAAAAAAGCCGTCACCAGCGTGGTGGCCCAGTTGGGGAAGGCCCACTCGGAAATAAACAGGCGGATGAACGAGACAACGAAAATGCCCGTCAGCGAAAAGCAAATCAGCCCCAGTGAGGCCAGCAACAGCCGCACCGCCGTGGTGTCGAGGTGAACCGAAATGGCGCTCATGCCGTGCAGGATGAGTGACACAAAATTCATTTTCGACTGCCCCGCCAGCCGCGTGCCCCGCTCGATGCCCACCGAGGTGTACGGTAGCCGCGAACGCAGGATGCCGCCGGGGAAATGATTCCAGATTTCCGACACGTACACCAGCTTGCGGGCCAGCCGGTAGGGCACGATGCTGAAGTTGCCGAAGGTGATGGTTTTGCCCGTCAGCAACCCAAAAATGGCTTTGTAGAGCACGTACCCCGCCCGGAACGTCAGGCTTTCGTGCCGCTTGGTGCGCTGGGCGAAAACGATTTTGCCCGGCTGCCGCTGGCTGGCGGCGTAGAGGGTAGTCGTGTCTTCAGGCCGGTCCTCGCCGTCGGAGTCCATCACGATGACGGCCTCGAATTCCCGCTCTTTTGTCAGAAACGCCAGCCCCAGCGCGATGGCCTTCTGGTGACCCACATTGCGGTTGAGGTGAATCATCTCCACCGGCCAGGCGCTGAACTGCCCCGGCGCGGGTTCAACCGACGAGCCATCATTCACCACCGCAAACCGCATCCGCTGCCGCAGCGACGGCTCCACCGTTTCGTCAAAACGCCGCAGCAGCAGCGCCAGGGCGTCCCAGTCGTTGTAAAGCGGGATGAGGATGTAAATCAAAGCAGTTCATGGTTTAGAGTTCAGAGTTTAGAGTTTGGAGTTGTTCCAACCCTAAACTCTGAACTCTGAACTTCAAACCGATTTAGGTTACGCCTGCACCCCCAGCCGGGCCACCATGCCGTCGTGAATCTGCACGAGGGTTTCGCGCAGGTCGTAGGTCCAGTTCCAGGTGGGGTAGTGGGTTTTGAATTTCGACAGGTCGCTGATGTACCAGATGTGGTCGCCAATGCGGTTGGTTTCGGAGTAGCTGAAATTCATTTTGTTCCCCGAAATCTCCTCGCACACCGCGATGGCTTCGAGCATCGAGCAGTTGGCGTGGCGACCGCCCCCGGCGTTGTACACCTCACCGGCCCGCGGATTCTGGTAAAAATGCCAGAACATGTTCACCAGGTCGTAGGAGTGGATGTTGTCACGCACCTGCTTGCCTTTGTAGCCGAAAATCGTGTAGTGCTGGCCGGTGATGGCGCACTTCATGAGGTAGCTCAGAAAGCCGTGCAACTGCGCCCCGGAGTGATTCGGCCCGGTGAGGCAGCCGCCCCGGAACACGCCCGTTTTCATGCCAAAGTACCGGCCATACTCCTGAACGAGCACGTCGGCGGCCACCTTGCTGGCCCCAAAGAGCGAGTGCTTGGTGTGGTCGATGCTCAGGTGTTCGTCGATGCCGTGCTCGAAGTACGGGTGGTCGGCGGCAATTTCCCAGCGGGTTTCGGTTTCGATCAGCGGCAGGAAGTTCGGGTTGTCGCCGTACACCTTGTTGGTCGAGGTGAACACGAACACGGCCTCGGGGCAGTGCTGGCGGGTCATTTCGAGCAGGTTGAGCGTGCCGGTGGCGTTGACCGAAAAATCGGTGAACGGTTCCCGCGCCGCCCAATCGTGGCTGGGTTGGGCCGCTGTGTGGAGCACCAGGCTGATGTCGGTGCCGTATTTTTCAAAAATCCGCGTCAATTCCTCCACCGACCGGATGTCGGCCTGGTAGTGGCGGTAGTTGTCGTAGCGTTCCTGGAGGCGGTTGCGGTTCCACTCCGTTGAGGCGTCTTCGCCGAAAAAATACTGCCGAAGGTTGTTGTCAACGCCGATGACGAGGTCAAATTTATCCGAGAAGAAAGCGACAGCCTCGCTGCCGATAAGCCCTGCCGAGCCGGTAACCAATGCGATGTTCATGCGTTCTTGAAAGAAATGAGTTCGGGTGTGGTGCCGGGCGGAGCGCCACGGCGTTTGCTTCACAAAACGGCGTTGATTCTTCCGTTGGTATGTTTCTTTGAACGATGAAACACGGCGAAAGAATTGTACTATAACCGGATTTTAGGCGGAAAAGGGCGGCGAAACTTAGACAGTCCGACCTCAAAATCAAAAAAGCGAGGCCCCGTGGAGCCTCGCCTGCTGGTAAAAAACCGTGCCGTTAATTGCCGCTGTTGTTCTTTTGCCCGTACAATTTCTCGCGGATTTTCTGGGCGCGGGCTTCGTTTTCGGGCTTTTCGGTGTACTTGTTTTTAGTTTGCCGGGCGGCGCTGTCGGGGTGAACGCCGTACACCCATTCGTCGCCGGCGCGGTAGTCTTTCTGGGCGGCTTGGTTGTATTTCTGGTAATCGCAGGAGGTCAGCACCAGGGCCGAACCCAGCGCGAGGGCAACAGCGAACGGATGTTTGCGAGTCATGGCTCAGGGATTCGTCGAAAAATTCCGGGCAAAAGTACGGGGCAACGGTCAGTTCACCAAAGCGAAAGGCGGAAATGGTCGCCGGGCCACGGCGACCCCGTCCGTGTGTGTACGGGGAACTTTGCTTTTTTTGCACCGAAACCTCTTGCCGATGATGCGCGTCGTTCTGCTGCTGGCCTGCTTCGGGGTGGCCCAGGCCCAAACGGAGCGAATCACTCCCGATTCGCTCCGCGTCGTTTCGCCCAACGGGCAGGTTGAATTCCGGTTTTCGCTGGCCGACAGCCTGCCCCGGTACGAAGTCCGCTACCGCCAGCGACCCGTGGTGCTTGCCTCGCGGTTGGGGCTGAAGCCCAACCCCGCCGGGGTGGGCTGGCACCTGCCCTGGGACCGGAGCCTGGCCCTGGTCGGCACCCAAAGCCGCCGCCAGGACACCACCTGGAAACCGCTTTACGGCGAGCGCGACGTCATTCCCGACCGCTACCACGAGCGTACCTTCACACTGCATTTTCCCGGCAACCGCACCCGCGGCCTGATGCAGCTCGTGGTGCGGGCCTACGACGAGGGCCTGGCCTTCCGGTACGCGTTTCCCGAAGACCTCCGCTCGCAGGTCATCGAGTTTGGCGACGAGGCCACGCAGTTTCGTTTTCCGCCCGGCACGCGGGCGCTCTACGCCACCCGCGCCCAGAGCGAATACCGCTGGCAGGGGCTGGACGAGGGCTGGCAGCAGGCGGCCGAACTGCCCCTCACCCTCCGCCTGCCCGACGGCACCTGGGCCAGCATCGCGCAGGCCGACGCCAGCAACTACCCCCGGATGCGGCTGCGCACCGAAGGGGGAACGCTCGTCAGCCAGCTTTACAGCGAAGTGACCGAAACGCCCCCGTTTCACTCGCCCTGGCGGGTGCTGCTGCTGGCCGACCAACCGGGCCGGTTGCTGGAAACCAATTACCTGATTTTGAACCTCAACCCGCCCAACGCCCTCGCCGACGTGGGCTTCATCAAACCCGGCCGGGTGATGCGCGAGGGAAAACTTTCGACCGCCGCCGCCAAAGCACTGGTCGATTTTGCCGTCGAGCAGGACATCGACTTCATCCACTTCGACGCGGGCTGGTACGGCCACGAGTACGAGGTGGCCTCCGACGCCCGCCGCGTGGACGTGGATCCCCGCCGCAATCCGAAAAAAGATTTGGACTTGCCCGAGGCCATCCGCTACGCCCGCGCGAAGGGCAAGGGGGTAATTTTGTACGTCAACCACCGGGCGCTGGAGCGGCAACTCGACGAATTGCTGCCGCTTTACAAAAGCTGGGGCGTGGCAGGGGTCAAGTTTGGTTTCGTGCAGACCGGCTCGCACCGCTGGGTAACGTGGCTGCACGAGGCCATCCGCAAAGCGGCGCGGCACGGGCTGATGGTAAACGTTCACGACGAGTACGTGCCCACGGGTTTCGCCCGCACCTACCCCAACCTAATGACTCAGGAGGGCGTGTACGGCAACGAGGGCTTCCCCGACGCTACCCACAACACGGTGCTGCCCTTCACGCGCTTCGTGGCCGGCCCGGCCGATTACACATTTTGTTTCAACGTCGAAACCATCCGGCCCGGCAAGGTCAAAACCACGAAGGCCCACCAACTGGCCCTGCCCGTGCTGTACTACAGCCCCTGGCAGTTTTTGTTCTGGTACGGCTCGCCCGAACTGTACCCCGACCGCCGGGAAATCGAATTCTGGAAGGGCCTGCCGACCGTTTGGGACGAAACCCGCGTGCTGAGCGGCGCGCCGGGGGAGTCGGCGGTGATTGCCCGGCGGCGGGGCGCGGCGTGGTACGTGGGGGGCATCACCAACACCCAGGCCCGCACGCTGCCGATTCCGCTTTTTTTTCTGGAAAAAAACCGCCCCTACCGCGCCACGGTGTACGAAGACGACGACCAGAGCAGGGTGAAAAAATGGCAACGGCGCGTCACCTCGGCCGACGTGCTCACGGCGAACCTGCGGGCGTCGGGGGGCGTGGCCCTGCGGCTGGAGCCGTGGCGGTGAGCACCGCCACGGCTCCAGCCGCCGGTTGAAATGCAGAAAATATTCAATGTTCAATGCTCAATGTTCAACGTTCAATGACTTAAAAATCAATGGATTCATTTCATTGAACGTTGAACATTGAGCATTGAACATTAAATATTGCTTCCCTGCTTTCTGACAGCAGAACGCCGTCATTCCCTACCGCCGGTTGAATTCGCGCAATTTGATTTCGGTCAGTTTCCGCTTGGTGTCGAGCGGAAAATCGCCCTTCATCATCCAGTCGTAGTACGAAGGTTCGGCCTTGAGCACGTCCACGACGAGTTTGCCGGAGTGCTTGCCGAAATTGAAGATTTCCGCGCCGTCCGGGTTGAGGGCCATGCGCTGGGCCAGGTCCACGAGGCGGGCCGACGAGATTTCGTGGAGGGCGTCCATGTCGTTGCGGACGGGGCTGGATTCCTGGCCTTTGGCGTCCACCACTTTCACGCCTTCGTACCGCTGCACCATCGCGTCGAGCACTTCGAGGGTGGCCAGGGTATCGGCCTCGGCGGAGTGGGCGGCTTCGAGGTTTTTTCCGCAGTAAAATTTATAGGCGGCCGTGAGGTTGCGGGGTTCCATGAGGTGGTAAATCCGCTGGGCATCAATGAGACGGCGGTTTTTCAGGTCAAACTCCACTTCCGCCCGGAGAAACTCCTCGACCAGCATGGGCACGTCGAAGCGGTTGGAGTTGAACCCGGCCAGGTCGCAGCCATCCAGAAATTGCGCCAGCGAGCGGGCAATGGACTTGAACGTGGGTTGGTCGGCCACGTCCTGGTCGTAAATGCCGTGCACGAGGCTGGCTTCCAGCGGAATCGGAATGCCAGGGTTGACGCGCCGGGTTTTCACCACCACCTCGCCGCCGGGCATTGCTCTGGCGATGCTGATTTCCACGATGCGGTCGCGAAGCAGGTTGACGCCGGTTGTTTCGAGGTCGAAGAAAGCGAGGGGTTTGCGGAGGTTGAGCGAGTGGTGCATGAAGGGGTTGATGAACGAATTACCTCACCCCAACCCCTCTCCTGCTGAGAGGGGTTGGGGTGAGGTTCGGCAAAAATAGCCAACTTTGCGGCAAATGCGCCCGGAGAATTGCCCGCGGTTTCCGGACGGTAGGGCGAAAAAAAGCCCTCCGGGACTGAAATTCCGTCGTTTACGGCCAACCCGCGCCTTCGGCTTCGCCGATTTTTAGTTTTCTGCATGAATCCTTCCCTATTTCTGCAAGCCCTCGACGTGGAAATCACCCGCCAGCGGTACGGCGAGCAACCCACCGAGCTTTACGAACCCATTCGCTACCTGATGGCCCTCGGGGGCAAACGCCTCCGGCCCGTGCTGACCCTGCTGGGGGTTTCGCTCTACACCGACGACTGGCAAAAAGCCGTGCGTCCGGCCGTCGCCGTGGAGGTTTTCCACAACTTCACGCTCATGCACGACGACATCATGGACCGCGCCCCGCTCCGGCGCGGCCAGCCGACGGTTCACGAAAAGTGGAACGGCAACGTGGCCATCCTGTCGGGCGACGTGATGCTCGTGCAGGCCTACGAACTGCTCCTCGACGTGGAGCCGGACCTGCTCCGGCCGGTGCTGGCGCGCTTCAACCGCACCGCCGCCGAGGTGTGCGAAGGGCAGCAGTGGGACATGAATTTTGAAACCCGCGCCGCCGTCAGCGAGGCCGAATACCTCGAGATGATTCGGTTGAAAACCGCCGTGCTGCTCGGCTTCGCCCTCGAACTGGGGGCCTTGCTCGGTCGCGCCCCCGCTGCGGATGCGTTTGCCCTGCGGCAAATCGGGCAAAACATCGGCCTGGGGTTTCAACTGAAAGACGATTACCTCGATGTATACGGCCAGCCCGACAAGTTCGGCAAGCTGGTGGGCGGCGACATCCTGGCCAACAAAAAAACCTTCCTCCTCATCGACGCCCTCGAAAAAGCCCGGGGTGCCACCCGCGCCGAACTGGAGCGCTGGCTGGGGGCGAAGGAGTTCAATCCGGTCGAAAAAGTAGAGGCGGTGACGGCGATTTACAACGACCTGGGCGTGGCCCAAACCGCCGAGGCGTTGATGAACCGTTACTTCGCCAACGCCTTCGCCCTGCTGGCCGAATTGCCCGCCGAACCCCGCCGCAAAACCATCCTGCGGCATTTTGCCGAGCAGTTGGTGGGCCGGGAGCGCTGAACGGACCAAACGCAAACGCCCGTCTGGAAATGACTTTCCAGACGGGCGTTTGCCATTTTGTTGGTCGGGATGGCGGGATTCGAACCCACGACCTCTTGCACCCCATACAAGCACGCTACCAGCTGCGCTACATCCCGAATCAGGCCGCAAAGATAAGCGGCTGCGCCGAAATTTTTCAAAAAGACCCCGGCAAAAATTTCCCGTCCGGCTTTTCTCCCCCCGACGACCTCCCCGGTCTGTCCTGCTTTGTAGCCAATTCCGGGTGATTTTTTAATCATTTCCGTAAAAACTTTTAAAAAATTCACAAATTTCGCTCCACCGATACCGGCTTGTACGTCCGGCGGGGACTGTAACCTCTTTTCACCTATGTTCCATTTCTACCAAAAACTTCCATGAAGAAACGGCTTTCAACCCATCACGTCCTGATGGTGCTGGTCGGCGCGTTGCTTTCCGTAACGACGCTGGCCCAATCGCGCATCACTGGCCGCGTGACTTCCGCCAAAGACAGCGCCCCGGTGCCCGGTGTCAACGTGCTCGTCAGGGGCAGCACGACCGGGGCCGTCACTGACGCTTCCGGCAATTACGCCATCAACGCCCCCGCCAATTCCACGCTGACGTTTAGTTCCGTCGGTTACGCCTCGCAGGACATCGCCATCGGCGGGCGCACGGTCATCAACGTTACGATGTCGGAAGCCTCGGCCAGCCTCGACGAAGTGGTCGTGACGGCCCTGGGCATCAAGAAGGAAACCAAGACCCTGGGCTACGCCACGGCCACGCTCGGCAACGAGCAAATCAGCATCAACCGGCAGCCCAACTTCATGAATGGCCTCCAGGGCAAAATGGCCGGGGTGCAGATCACCAGCCTGGGTACCGGGCCGGCGGGCACGAGCAAAATCCGCATCCGGGGACAATCGTCGTTTTCGGGGCAAAACAGCCCGCTCATCGTCATCAACGGCGTGCCCATCGACAACACCAACTTCAGCATCAACTCGGGCAACAACGGCTCCGACGCCTCGATTGGCAACCGGGCCAACAACAACTCCGACGGGGGCGACGGCCTGAGCAGCATCAACCCCGACGACATCGAGGAGATGACCGTGCTGAAAGGAGCCACCGCCGCGGCCCTCTACGGCTCGCGGGCCAAAGACGGGGTCATCATGATCACGACCAAAACCAAAGGCAGCAACGCGGGCCTGGGGGTGATGTACAACAGCAACCTGACTGTGGAGCAGCCCCTCGATTTCACCGACTACCAGTACGAATACGGGCAGGGCGAAAACGGCGTGCGGCCCACCACGCCCAACCCCACCTCCGGGGTGTGGAGTTGGGGCGAACGCTTCCAGCCGGGCATGACCCAGGTGCTGTTCGGGGGCGTCACGGTGCCCTACGAGCCGGTGTACGACCGGGTTCGGAAATTCTACCGCAACGGCCTCAACTGGACCAACACCGTGCAGTTGTCGACGAACGGGGAAAAAGGTGGCATGAACATTTCGGCCTCCAACCTCGACTCGAAGGGTATCACGCCCAACAACACCTTCAAGCGGCAGAGCCTCAACTTTGGCTTTAACTACAACGTGGTGCCCAAACTGAACGTGTCGGGGACGATTAACTACTCCTACGAAGACAACCGCAACCCGCCCCAGATCGCCCAGCAGGACTTCACGATCCCGACGGTGCTGTACACGATGGCTAATTCCATCCCGCTTGACGTGCTCGAAGCCAACAAGTACGACGCCAACGGCGATGAATTCGTGTGGTCCCGCTTCCGCAACCGCACCAACCCGTACTTCACGCTGAGCGACAAGTTCGAGAAAATCCGCCGCGACCGGATTTTCGGCAACGTGGCTCTGCGCTACAACCTGGCCGACTGGCTGTACGTCCAGGGCCGCATCGGGCAGGATTTCTGGGCGCGCAACCAGAGCTACAATTTCCCGACGGGTTCGGCGGCGCAAGGGCCAGCACCGGCGGGCTTCGTCAACGGCTGGGTCGTGCAGGAAACGCGCCGCTTCCGCGAAGTCAACGCCGACTTCCTCATCGGGGCCAACCGCAAGTTTGGTAAAATCGGCGTGGACGCCACCGTTGGGGGCAACCAACTGTACCGCTACGGCGAAAACAACAGCACCTACGCGCAGGATTTCGTGGTGCGGGGGCTGTACACACCCCAGAACGCCCGCATCAAAGACCCCAACTTCAGCTTCAACGAGCGGAAGGTCAACTCGCTCTACGGCCAGGTGGGACTGTCGTACAACGACTACCTGTTCGTCAACGCTACTGCCCGCAACGACTGGTTCTCGACGCTGGCCCCCGGCAACCGCAGCATCCTGTACCCCTCGGTATCAACCAGTTTCGTGTTTTCGCAGGCCTTCAGCGGTGCGCTGCCCAACTGGATTAGCTTCGGTAAACTCCGGGCGGCTTACGCCGAGGTGGGCAGCGACACCGACGTGCCCCCGTATGCCAACGGGCTGTTCTACGGCGTCAATGCCAACCTGTTTCAGGGTCAGCCCGTGGGCTTTATTTCGGGCAGCCGCGTGCCCAACGCCAACCTGAAACCCATGCGCGTGGCCGAAACTGAGGTGGGTCTGGAAATGAAATTCTTCAACAACCGACTGGGCTTCGACGTCGCCTACTACAACAAAATCACGAGCGATCAGATCGTGGCGGCCCAGATTTCGAACGCGTCGGGCTACTTCGACCAGCTCATCAACAGCGGCCAGAGCCAAAGCCGGGGCATCGAACTGCTGCTGACCGGCTCGCCCGTGCGCACCGACAAGTTCTCGTGGGACATCAACTTCAACGCCGCGTACAACGAAACCAAGCTCCTCCGCCTGCTGACCGACGACGACGGCACGCCCGGCCGGGACTACGACGGCAACGGCCAGCCCTCCCAGATCGTGACCGGGGGTGGGGTGTTCATCGGCGAATTGCGGCAGGTGGTGGGCCAGCCCCTGGGGCAGGTTTACTCCTTCCCGCTGCTGCGCAACGCCCAGGGCCAACTCGTCCACACGGCCAGCGGCCTGCCCCAGCGCGGCCCGCAGCAGGTATCGTTCGGCTCGGCCCTGCCCAAGTGGTTCGGCGGGTTCACCAACACGTTCAACTACCGGGGCATCAACCTGTCGTTCCTGATTGACTACCGCCTGGGCAACAAGCTGATTTCGAGCACCAACCGGAACGCCATCCGCCACGGGCTGCACAAAATGACCCTCGTTGGCCGCGACAGCCCCAACTACCTCATGGTGGGTGCGGGCGTTGGTCCCAACGGCGAACCCAACGCGGCCCGCGTCAATGCCCAGTTGTACTACGAAACGATGGTGGCCAACAGCACGGGCGAGGCCGTCGTGTACGACGGGGGTTTCATCAAACTCCGCCAGGTGTCGCTCGGCTACGATTTCACGCGGTTCCTGCCCAAGACCTTTTTCATCAAGGGCCTGCGCCTGAATGCCGTGGGCAACAACGTGCTGCTGCTGAAAAAATGGGTTGACAACATCGACCCCGAGCAGTTCGGCTTTTCCTCCGACAACGTGGTGGGCCTCGAAGCCACCGGCGTACCCACCACCCGCAGCATTGGTTTCAACCTGAACGCCCGTTTTTAATCATGAAAAAGATACACCTGATTTGGAGTCTTTGCGCGGCTTTGCTCATGAGCACAAGTTGCGAACGGGGTTTTGACGAACTCAACGTCAACCCCAATTCACCCACGGCCCTCAACCCCGTGTTGCTCCTCAACAACGGCATCCTCGCCAGCAACTACCCCGGTGGTGACGTGTTGGTGTTTGAAGCGGGCATTGTCCAGCAAATTATTTCGCCCAACGGCACGGTGTTGCAAGGGGCCAACTTCAACGTTGACAACAAGCCGCGCAACGCCGCAAACTGGAACACGTACTTCCAGAACGCCAACCGGCACCTGACGGACGTCATCGAGCAAACGCGCAGCAACACCAACCGGTCGAATCTGTACCACGCGACCCGCATCTGGCGGGCCAACATTATGATGATTCTGACCGACACCTACGGCGACATCCCGTACACGGAAGCCGGCCTGGGGTATTTGAAAGGCATTGCCTTCCCCAAATACGACAAGCAAGAGGCCGTTTACACCGACATCATCAAAGAACTGACCGAAGCGGCGGCGGGCCTTGATGCGACCAAAACCCGCGAAACGGGTGAAATCATGTACGCCGGCGACGTGGTGAAGTGGCGGCGGCTGGCCTTTTCGCTCCTGCTCCGGGCCGGGATGCGGCTGTCGGCCGTGAACCCCACGCTGGCCCGCAGCATCGTGGAACGCGCCGTAGCGGGGGGCGTGATTCAGTCGAATGCCGACAACGCGGTGATTCGCAACGACGCCACCTTCACCAACTCGACGGGCAACACCCTCAACGGCTCGGAGGCCAACAACTACTACCTCACCAAGCCGTTCGTGGATCAGTTGAAATCGACCAACGACCCCCGCCTGGGCGCCATCGCCGTGCGCTACGTGGGGGCCGCTTCGGGCGCCGGCCAGACGCCCGCCCGCGCCGACCGTACGCCAGCGGTGCAGATTGGGATGCCGATGGGCTTCGACAACAGCACCATCGTGCCGCAAGCCACCCGCGACGGCCTGGTGAGTTTTTACGAATACTCGCAGCTTGACCGCACCCGCATGGGCAAAATCGCCTCGCCCAACTACTTCGTCACCCACGCCCAGACCCAACTGCTGCTGGCCGAAGCCGCCGTGCGCGGCTGGGTGACCGGCAACCCGGCCACGTTCTACAACGCAGCCGTGACGGCCCACATGCAGCAACTGGGCGAGTACGACCCCGGCTCGGCCATTTCGCAGGCGGCCATTGACGCCTACCTGGCGGCCAACCCCTTCGTGCCCGCCCGCGCTCTGGAGCAGATTGGCACCCAGTACTGGATTGCCTCGTTCCTGAATTTCCCCGAAGCCTGGGCCAACTTCCGCCGGTCCAATTTCCCGGTGCTGACGCCCAATCCGTACCCCGGCAAAACCATCCGTGGCAATTTCATCAACCGCCTGTCGTACCCCGACGCCGAGAACTCGGTCAACCGCACCAACCTCGACGCGGCCATCGCCAGCCAGGGTTTGCGCAGCATCGACGACATTGACACGCCGGTGTGGTGGGACAAGTAGTCGGTTGGCAATTGGCAGTTGGCAAAACGGCCCCCGGATTGCTCCGGGGGCCGTGCCGTTTTTTCGGGGCTACGCTTCCTTTGCCATTCGCCCCACTTCCTTCCCTTTTTTCAACGCTTGGTTTTGATCGTTTTGCCCGCCGGGGGGCCAGCCGGGTAGGTTTGCTGCGTGCTTTCGGGTGAAAGCGCACCCAATCAACTCTTTCAAACAACCATGCAAAATCCCCCACTCCCCCTACCCGGTACAACGTACCGCCCGCGCCCCCTCCGCCGCACCCTGCTGGGTGCCGCCCTGTTCGCCCTGACGCTGCTGGTCGGCGTCGGTTGTAAAAAAAGCGACGACCCCGGCCCGATGGGTTCCGTGCTCGTGTACACCCAGAAATCAGCTTCGACGTTCGATAAAATCGACGTGTTCGTGGACGGCGAACTCGCCGGAACCCTCACCCTGCCCTTCGTGGGCACACTCGTGCAGCCAAAGCCCCTCTGCGGTACTTCCACCACGGCCTCGGTGCTCCGCATCCAGCGTCCCGTGGGCAGCAGCCACGTGGTCGAAGCCAAAGGTTCGCTCAAGGGCAAAGCCGTCGGTTCGTGGAAAACCACGGCCAACTTCGAGTCGGAAGACTGCTCCCGCGTTCGCCTGACGGAGTGACGAACCAACGTTCGTCGTTCGCCCGTAACTTCCCGCATCGTTTCCCACCATGCCCCCACGCGCGCGCCACCGGCCCAACCTCCTCCGGCACCTCCGCCGGGTGGGGTGGGTCGTGGCGTGTGGACTGGCGGCTTCGGCGGGCGCGGTGGCCCAGATCGCCGAGCCGTCGTTTAAGCACCTGAGCGATTTCCAAACCCTGCCTGACCTGACCGTGCAGGGCTTCGCCCAGGACCGCCACGGCTTCGTGTGGATGGGCACGGCCAACGGCCTTTGCCGCTTCGACGGGCGCACGCTGAAAACGTACTTCACCGACCGCGCCGACTCCACCTCCCTGCCCAGCAGCAACGTCCCGACGCTCTTCGCCGACCGGCGGGGTACGCTCTGGGTGGGCACGGCGGGGCGGTTGTGCCGCTTCGACGAAGTCCGCCAGCGCTTCACCCGCTTCGCCACGCCGGGCGGGCGGGCCGTGCGCCGCGTCGTGGAAGACGGCAACGGCAACCTCTGGGTAGGCACCAACCAGGGGCTGCTGTTTTTCCGAACGGCAAAAAACCGGTTTGAACCCCTGCCCCTGCGTGATTCGCTCGTGCGGCAAAAGCTCAGCGACTGCTACGTGAGCGATGTGCAGACCGACGAACGGGGCGTGCTGTACGCGGCCACCAACCGGGGGGTGAAAATCCTCGACCCCCTCAGCCAGCGGTTCCGCGAATTCCGCCACGACCCCGCCGACCCCGCGGGCATCGGCTCCGACGAGGTGGTGTTTCTGGCTCCCGACCGCGCCGGGCACGTCTGGCTGGCGGTCAACGAGTTTTTCAGCACCATCGAACGCCTCGACCTCGCCACGGGCACCGTCACGCGCCAGCCGCTCAAAGTGCGGGCGTTCGGGCCGGACAAAGACGGCTCCGTCCGCCGGGTGCTCGTGGACCGGCGCGGGCGGGTGTGGGTGGTGGTGCGGGAAGTGGGTTTGATTGAACACGACCCCGCCATGGGCCAGACCCGGGGGCATCCCTCGGACCGGTCGGTCGAAAACGGCCTCGTCAGCCCCAGCATCGTGGACCTGTTCGAAGACCGCGACGGCGGCCTCTGGCTGGGCACCGAGGGCTACGGGGCCGACTGGTTTTACCCCGACGAGCAGCATTTTTTCAACTTCCGCGCCCGGCGCGAAGGCCACGACGGCCTGCCCCACGACTGGGGCCGCGCCGCCCTCGAAGACCGCCACGGTGACTGGTGGCTCGGCACCGGGCAGGGCGTGGCCGTGTACCGGCCCGGCCAGGGCTACGTGCGGCGCTACGCCGCGGACGCCCCCGTGCCCGGCTGGGGCGAGCTGTACTCGGTGCGGTCGCTGCTCGAAGACCGCCAGGGGCGCGTATGGGTGGGCCTGGCCACGGGCATTAACCGCATCGACCCGTCGGGGCGCATCCGGGCGTACACCGTCCGCGACTCGCTCCGGGGGCCGTTTTGCTGGGCGTTGCTGCTCACGCGCCAAAACGAACTGCTGCTCGGCTCGCGGGGGGGCTTGCAACGCTACAACCCCCAAACCGACCGCTTCGACGCCTTCGACGCCGACCCGCTCTACGGCCGGTTTTCCCGCTACAACGTCCGCAGCCTGCTCGAAGACCGAGACGGGGGGCTTTGGATTGGCTTTTTCGGAAAAGGGCTGGTGTACTGGCACCGGCAGCGGGGCGTGCTGCGGCATTACCGCTCGGAAACCGGCAACCTCGCCTCCCTGCCCGACGACGTGGTGGTGTCGCTGGCCGAAGACCGCGACGGCTTCGTCTGGGCCGCCACCCACGACGGCCTGGCCCGCTTTGACCGCCGCACGGAACGGTTCCAAACCTGGGGCCGGGCCGAGGGCTTTCCGTCGAGCCGCTTCGCCGCCCTGCTCGTGGACGACGACAACCGCGTGTGGGCGGGCACGTCGGCGGGCCTGTGCTGCCTCGACCGCGACCGCCGCACCGTGCGCCGCTTCACCACCGACGACGGCCTGGCCACCGACGATTTCAACGACCAGGCCGCCTGCCGCCTCCGCGACGGGCGCTTCTGCTACCCAACCATGCGGGGTTTTTCGGTGTTCCGGCCTGCCACCCTGCTGGCCCGGCCCGCCCAGCCCGCGCCCCGGAGCTACCTCACGCGGTTTTTGCTCTTCAACCAACCCCACCACCTCCCGGCCAATCCCGAAGCGTTGCGGGAAGCAACGCTCGGCCCGAAGCAGAATTTTTTCACCTTCGAATGGGCCGCGCCCGCCTACCGCCGCCCCGGCAAGTACCGCTACGCCCACCAACTGGCGGGCCTCGACCACGACTGGGTCACGACCGACAGCCCCGTGGCCACCTACGCCCACGTGCCCGGCGGCGACTACGCGTTTCGCTTCCGCGTGCTGTCGCCCTCCGACGGGTGGGTTGGGCCGGTGGGCGAGGTGCAGTTGCACGTCGGGACGGTGTTTTACCGCCGTCCCTGGTTCATCGCCCTGGCCGGGCTGACCCTCGGCGGGCTGGCCTACGCGGCGTACCGCTTCCGCCTCCGGCAGGCCGTGCGGATTTCGGCCTTGCAGGCGGCTTCGGCGAAGCTCGAAAAAGACAACGCCCAGGTGCAGCACCAGAACCTCATCAACCAGTTGAACCCGCATTTTCTGTTCAACAGCCTCACCTCGCTGAGCAGCCTCATCCGGGTTCATCCCGAGCAGGCCGCCGACTTCGTGGAGCGGCTCTCGCGGATGTACCGGCACATTCTCCAGAGCAAAGGCCGCGAACTGGTGCCGCTGGAGCAGGAACTGAAGTTTCTGCAAAACTACGCCGACCTCCAGCGGGTGCGCTTCGGCGAGGGCCTGCAACTCGACGTGGCCGACCTCAACAGGGCGCTGCACCGCCAAATCGCGCCCGTGACGCTCCAGAATTTGGTCGAAAACGCCATCAAGCACAACGTTACTGACGAAGACCGCCCGCTGCGCATCCGGGTGTACGCCGCCGACGGGTTTCTTTTCGTCGAAAACAATTTGCAGAAAAAAACCTTCGTCGAGACCTCCAACCGGCAGGGGCTGGTGCAGTTGCAGTCGCTTTACCGCCACCTCAGCCCCGACCGGCCGCTTGAAATTCGGGAGGACGGCGCTCGTTTCACCGTTAAAATTCCGTTGCTGTGAACGCCCTCATCGTCGAAGACGAAAAACTTGTGGCCCAGGAACTGGTGGCCAAAATCAGACTGGTGGCCCCCGACATTGAGGTACTCGGCGTGTGCGCCAGCCTCCGCACGGCCTCGCGGTGGCTGGAGGAGCATTCGGAGCCGGACCTGTTTTTCATGGACATTCAACTCTCCGACGGCACCAGCTTCGAGTTGTTCAACCGGTTCCAACTCCAGGCCCCGGTGGTGTTCACCACGGCCTACGACGAGTACGCCATCCGGGCCTTCAAGGTCAACGGCGTGGATTACCTGCTCAAACCCGTGGACACGACCGAACTCCGCCACGCCATCGACAAGTGCCGAAAAATGCGCTTCGCCGACCCCACCCTCGACGCCGCCCCGCCCGACGTGCAGCGGCTCATCCGGATGCTGAGCCAGGCCCGTCCGGCCTACAAAGAACAGTTTCTGGTGAAATACCGGACGCAGTTGATTCCGGTGAAAACGGGCGAAATCGCCTACTTCCAGCGCGACACCCTGCTCTACCTCGTCGCTTTCGACGGCACCCGCTACGCCCTCGACTACGACACGCTCGACGAAGTGGAAGACCTGCTCGACCCCGGCCAGTTTTACCGGGTCAACCGGCAGTTCATCGTCAACCTCGCCGCCGTGGGCAGCCTCAAACCGGGAATGCTCTCCAAAATGACCCTGCGGCTGAAAGAACCTCTCCGCGTGGAGATGGAACTGAGCCGGGAAAAAGCCCCGGCCTTCCGGCGGTGGCTGGACCGGTGAGGGGTGAGAAGTCGATAAAATCGTAGGGGCAGCCCTTGCGGTTGCCCGTGGCGTCTGAGTAACCGGCCGCTTTGGGCAACCGCAAGGGTTGCCCCTACGATTTCCAGTCTAAACTTAACGTGAGTTATGGGTTGTCAACGCGTCCCGTTAGGGACGAAATGTTGGTAGAAAGTCGGGACTTCGCCGTGTTGCGTCCCGTACGGGACGCGACCGCAGCGGCAGGAAACCTTTCTACCAACATTCCGTCCCTAACGGGACGCGTTGACAACCCATAACTCACGTTAAACTTATGTCGTCTCCGAAGGCGGCGTTTGCGGTTCTTCCCACCGCCCCGGGCCGCGTCCGCCGCACCGGGCCTCCCAGCGTTGCCGGTAGCGCTCGCGCTGTTCGGGGGTCAGCGATTTCCAGCGTTCTTCCATTTTTTCCCGCCAACGTTCGTGGCGCGGGCCGTCCCGGTGGCCCCATCCGCCGTAGCCCCGAAGCCCGCGGAAGCCAAACCCAAACAGCAGTCGCCCCAGCACGAGCAGGCCCAGTGCCTGCCAGAACGTAATCAGCGGAAGGCCAAACAGGGCGGGCAGCAGGGCGTTCCAAAGGGCCATCACGGCCAGTCCGGCCAGGGCCGCAAACGCGAGGCCGAAAGCCAGAACTCCGAGGCTGCGGCGAATCCAAAATCGTTTCATTTTTCGTGAGAGGTGAGAGGTGAGAGGTAAGACGTGGGCTTCGGCGCGGGCTTGGCGTGATGCCGTTCCCAACGCGGCCCGTCGCCGGGGCGGTGCCCGTGGTGCCAGCCGTAACCGCCCCGCAGCCCAAACCCGCCGAACAAAATTCGGCTCAGCAGCAACAGGCCGAGGGCGTATTTGTACTGCAACCGCGGGCCGTTGAAGGCGGCGGGCACGAGCCAGTTCCAGAGCCGCATCACCACGTAGGCCACGGCCAGAAACGCGAGAATTCCGAGGGCCACGAAGGCCAGGATTTTTAGAGTAAACATGGTTTTGTTGATTAAAAAGGTGAAAGGCAAGATCCTGGATGCTGGATGAGGGAGGATGTTTTTGTTCAACATCCAGCATCTTGCCTTTCATCCAGCATCTTGTTTTTCATCCCGCATCCAGCAGCCATTCCTCGTACACCTCCCGCAGCCGTTCGCGCAGGTAGAGCACGGCGTAGCGCTTCCGCGAGAGGAGCGTGTTGAGCGGCACGCCGAGTTCGTCGCTCATCTCCCGGAAGGGCTGCCCGTCAAGTTCATGGCGGACGAACACGTCGCGCTGTTCGGGCGGCAGTTCGTCGAGGGCTTCGGCCAGGGCGTCCATCACCGTTTCGCGCATGAGGCCGTCGGGGGCGGTGCTCTCCACGGCGGGCAGCAGTTCGGCCAGCAGCCATTCCGCGTCAGCTTCGTCGGCCAACGGCGACGGGTTCAGCGAAACCTGCCGGGCGTAGGCCGGGCGGCGGTACCAGTCGGTGATTTTATTCCGCGCCACGGCGTACAGCCACGAGGCCACCCGCCCGATGGGTTTGGCGAGGCTGTAGGCTTCGGTGAGTTCGTAAAACACGTCCTGCACCAGGTCTTCGGCCGCGTCGCGGTCGGGGATGCGGTTGCGGATGAACGCCAGCAGCCGACTCCGTTCGCGGCGGACGGTCTCCTGGAGCGGCGGCTCCGGGGGAGCCTCACCGTGGAAAAGCGTTGCGGGGATGGATTCGGCTGCCATACGACGGGGTAGTCGGGTGGGAAACAGCGGATATTGTAAATCCGAGCGGCCTGGCGGGGAAAACCGGACGAGTGGCGGAAAGGCATTGGTTTTTGGCGGAAAACACGGAGCGAGGCCCGTGCGTTATTCGGTGAAAATTTCGTCACCCTTTACCCCTGCGACGACATGCTTGGAAAACTCCTCAACCTAGTGCTCGGTCTGGTGGTCGTGGCCGTGCTGCTGTTCGGCGGGCTGGTCATTTTCGCCAAATACCTCACCCGCACCCTGCCCTGGCAGCACCCGGTGTTCGACACGGTGCGGCCACCCAACCCCGATTCGGTCGGGGCGAAGGGCGTTTTGATTTTCTCGAAAACCAACGGCTTTCGTCACGAATCCATCGAAGCGGGCGTGGCGGCTCTGAAGCGGGAAGGTCAGAAACGGGGTTGGGACGTGCGCACGACCGAAAACGGGGCGTTTTTCAACGACGAGTACCTCCAGCGGTTCAAAGTCGTGGTGTTCCTTTCGACCACCGGCGACGTGCTGACTGAAGAGCAGGAGCGGAGCCTGGAATTCTTCGTGGAAACCGGCGGGGGTTACGCGGGCATCCACGCCGCCGCCGACACCGAGGCCGACTGGCCCTGGTACCATCGGATGCTCGGTGCGCATTTTCGCGACCATACCTTGTTTCCGCAGCACACGCCCTGGGCCGAGGTCGTCACTGAAACCCGCGACCACCCCGCCACCCGGCACCTGCCGCCCCGCTGGCGCAAGCGCGAGGAGTGGTACAACTTCACCCGCAGCGTGCGGGGCCTCGACTCGGCGCGGGTGCTACTGCGGGTCAACGATTCGTCGTACACGGCCAAGTTTCCGAAAGCAATGGGCCCCGACCACCCGATTTCGTGGACGAACGTGCAGGGCGACGGGCGGGTGTTTTACACGGCCCTCGGCCACGCCGACGAGACCTTCGCCGAACCGTTCACGCTCAAACACATGCTGGAGGGAATTGCCTGGGCAGGAAGGTTTTAAAGACGCTGCTAAGGGTCGCCCACCCTGACAGGGTCTGACGACCGCTGTCAGGGTGGGCGACCGTCCGAAAATAAGTCAACCAGTTTCTTCGTCACACGACGGTAATTCCTGCTGTGATGCACTGGTTTTTCCCAACTTTGCCAACGTTCCAAACTTGATCGATTTTTCCCGAAGTAATGCCCTACGCCCTCACCAACGCCCGGGTTTTCACCGGCGACGAATGGCTCGACGACACCGCCGTACTCGTTGAAGACGATACGATTTTTGCCGTAACCAACCGCTTCCCGGAAAATTTAGAGCAAATCGACTGTCGGAATCTGCGGCTCGTCCCGGCGTTCGTGGACTTGCAGATTTACGGCGGGGGTGGGCGGCTGTTTAACTCCTGGCCCACGCCTGACACCATCCGCCGCACCTACGACGAAATCCGGCGTTCGGGCACGCTGCATTTTCAAATCACGCTTTCGACCCTGCCCCTCGAAACCGTTTGGGAAGGCTTCGACGCGGCGCGGGCGTACCAAGCCAGCGGGCTGCCGGGGCTGCTGGGCGTCCACCTCGAAGGGCCGTACTTTCACCCCGCCAAGCGCGGCGCGCACGTGGCGGCTTTCCTGCGCCGCCCCGAAACCGCCGAACTGAGCGAACTGCTCGAACGGGGCCGGGACGTGCTCACCTACCTAACTTTTGCACCCGAACTGTTTTCCGACGAACACCTCCAGTTGCTCCGCGAGAGCGGCATCCAACTTTCGGCGGGGCACAGCAACGCCACCTACGCTGAGGCGCAGCGGGGCTTCGCGCGGGGCATCGGGCGGGTGACGCACCTCTTCAACGCCATGTCGCCGCTGCAACACCGGGAGCCGGGGCTGGTCGGGGCGGCGGTGGAAAGCGAGGCGCTGGTGAGCATCGTGGCCGACGGCATTCACGTGGACTGGCCCGCCGTCCGGATTGCCAAAAAACTCCTCGGCGACCGTTTGTTCTTCATCACCGACGCCGTGACCGAAGACGTTTCGGGCGATTACAAATTCACCTTCGCTGGCGACCGCTTCGTGGACGAAGCCGGGACGCTCTCCGGCTCGGCCCTGACCATGCTCCAGGCCGTGCGGAACGGCATCGAACACGTCGGCCTGTCGCTCGACGAGGCTCTGCGGATGGCTTCGACCTACCCGGCCAGGGCCGTCGGGCTGGCGCAGCGGCTGGGGCGCATCGCGCCGGGCTTTGCCGCCAGCCTCGTGCTGCTCGACGACGACCTGGCCGTGCGGGGGATTGTGGAGGCGGGGAATGTGCAGTGGTTTTAACGATATTGCGGGGCGGCGGGCGGCGTTCCGCTTCACCAGAACCGCCCGTCAGCCGGGTTAGACACGCGGGCGGTTCTGGTGAAGCGGAACGCCGCCCGCCGCCCCACAACAACAAAGCATGCAGTTGATTTCCAAACAACCCCACGTCGGCACCACGATTTTTACGGTCATGTCGAAACTGGCCGCCGACTGCGGGGCGCTCAACCTCTCGCAGGGGTTTCCCAACTTCGACGCCTCGCCTCGCCTGACCGACCTCGTGGCCCATTACCTCCGAAATGGCTACAACCAGTACGCCCCGATGGCGGGCGTGCCGGTATTGCGCGAGGCGATTGCCAAAAAAACGAGCGACCTCTACGGCGTCGGCTACCACCCCGAAACCGAAGTGACCGTTGTGTCGGGGGCGACGGAGGCGCTCTACGCGGCCATCACGGCGGTGGTGCATCCCGGCGACGAGGTGCTGCTGTTTGAACCCTGCTACGACAGCTACGCCCCGGCTGTCGAGTTGAACGGCGGCGTGCCCGTGTACGTCACGCTTTCGCCGGAGAACGGCTACCACATCGACTGGACCGTGGCGAAAAGCAAAATTTCCGAAAAAACCCGCCTCATCGTGTTCAACACGCCCCACAACCCCACCGGAGCCTGCCTCACCCGCGCCGACCTCGACGCCCTGGCCGACCTCACCCGGGGCACCGACATCCTGCTCCTCAGCGACGAGGTGTACGAGCACATCCTTTTCGACGGGCGGGCGCACCACTCGCTGCTCACGCACCCCGAACTGCGCGAGCGGAGTTTCGTCTGCGGGTCGTTCGGGAAAACTTTTCACGTCACGGGCTGGAAAATCGGCTACTGCCTCGCGCCGAAGGCGCTGACGACCGAGTTTCGGAAAGCCCACCAGTGGATTACGTTCAGCACGATTACGCCCGTGCAATACGCGCTGGCCGATTTCCTGAAGGAGCCGGAGCACTACCTCGAAGTGCCCCAATTCTACCAGCGCAAGCGCGACCTGTTTCTTGACTGCCTGCGCGGCTCGCGATTCACGTTCACCCCCGCCGAGGGCAGTTTTTTCCAGACCGTCCACTACGGGGCCATCACCGACGAACCCGATTACGACCTGGCCGTGCGGTTGACGAAAGAAATCGGCGTGGCCGCCATCCCCGTCTCGGTGTTTTACCACCGAAAAGACGACCACCGCATCCTGCGCTTTTGCTTCGCGAAGGACGACGACACGCTGCGGGTGGCGGCGGAGCGGCTGTGCCGGTTGTGAGTTGGTGGTTTTCAGTTTTCGGTTGTTGAGGCATCACACCTGTCAACAGGACCTCCCAGGCACTGCCATGACCAGAGCAACGCTTTTCGCTTTAGTCGTTTTGATTGTCCAGCAAGCCTGGATGCAAAGTCGCCGCACGGCGTCTCCCGTTTTGGTTGGCAGTGAAAGTCACCGCGCTTGCGAACAAAAAACGGCGTTTGCCGCTGAATTCCGGGCCGACTCGGTCACTTGGCTACGGGTGCCCACCGACAGCGGAGTGGTTCGGGTGGCCGTCGCAATGCCGAAGGGAACGGGGCCGTTTCCCGCCATCGTCATCCTGCACGGCACCCACGGTTTTGCCGAAGAGTACGTTAAACTGGCGCGTCGTTTTGCCCAAAACGGCATCGTGGGCGTTGCCGCTTGCTGGTTTGCGGGTCGGCGCGGCGAGGGGGTACGGTTCATCACCCCGATTGACTGCAACGACGCCCCACCATTGGTCGACGTGCCCGGTGCCGACCGCTTCCGAATGGCACGGCAAACCATCGACGCGCTGGTCCGAAGGGTAGCGGCCTTGCCCAACGTGCAACCCAGCCACTTGGCGCTATTTGGGCATTCGCGAGGCGCGGGTGCGGCGTTGGACTACGCGCTGACGCGCCTGGGGAACGTGCAGGCGGTCATCCTAAACTCCGGCGGCTATCCCCCGGAGGTGACAAAAAGGGCCGCCGACGTGCCCGTGCCAGTTCTGCTCCTGCATGGCGTGGCCGACGGTCCCGCCGACGGCGGTTCGGCATTCACCAGCATCGCGACGGTTCGGCAGTTCGAAGCGGCGTTGCGCGCAGCCAACAAAAAGGTCGAGGCAAAATTCTACGACAAAGGCGGGCACAACGGCCTCTTCAGTGATTCAGCGCAGTTTGAAGATACGGTCCGTCGGACCTGTGCTTTCCTGCGGGACAACCCGGGCAAATGAACGGCGCAGCTTCGTCAGCCTATCGTGCCTTTCCGCTCGCCGGGAACGGGGATTTGAAACCGACACTGGGGTTCCACTTGCTAACCCATTCCACCCGCCCGTTAATCCCCGTTTGCGCCGTGCGTACTTGGGGTTATCTTTACGCTGCCCGGCTACCTAACAACCTGTCCGACAACCGCTTCCTGCCATGACGTTCGACGAGTTCAACCTGCTCTTTCTGGGCATGGTGGGCGTGATGCTGCTCTACAACCTGGCCCAGCAGTACCTCCGCCGCGACCGGGCCTACGGCTACTACACGCTCTACATGCTGTGCTGGCTGGTGTACTACGGCATGCGGTACCGGCTCATCATGGAGCCACTCACGAACGAGGGATTTCACTTCATCCGCGTAGCGGTGCCGATGGTGGCCTACGTGTTCTACTTCGGGTTCACGGAGGCTTTGATTGGCCTGGGGTCGCGCCTGCCCGACGTGGGGCGGGTGTTCCGGGTGGTCCGGTTGGGGCTGCTGGTGTACGTGGCGGCGCTGGTGGGGATGTGTTTTTTCTCTGATTTCTGGCAAGAACCCGCTTTTGAATACCTCCACACCGCCGTGCGGGTGGCGCTGGCCGTCGTGTCGGTGTACGTCATCGCGCGGGCCTACCGGTTGAAGGAACCGCTCGTGACGTATTTCATCACCGGTTCGCTGGCCCTGGTGGTGTTCGGGGTGGCGGCGATGGTGGGCACGTTCCTGATGCGCAACTGGAACAGCGAGGGCTTCTGGGCCGCGCCGATTGCCTACCTTCAGGTGGGCATTGTCATTGAACTGCTTTGCTTTTCGCTGGCCCTGAGCTACAAATCCCGGCAGGCCGAACTCGAAAAAGCCGTCACCGAGCAGCAACTCCGCACCGAGCGCGAACAGCGGCAGTACGAACGCCTCCGCGCCCGCCTCGAAGCCCAGCAAACCAACCGCCTCATGGCCGACCTGCGCCTGCGGGCCTTGCGGACGCAGATGAACCCGCATTTTTTGTTCAATTCGCTCAACGCAATTCAGGAATGCATCATCACCCACCAGAACGACGCGGCGGTGACGTACCTGGCGAAATTCTCGAAACTCGTCCGGCTCATTCTCGAACACTCCGACAAGCCGCTCATTCCGCTGTCGAAGGAACTGGAAACCCTCCGGCTATACCTCGACATCGAGGCGTTGCGCTTCACCGAAACCTTTGTCTACGAACTCGTCGCCGATACGCACCTGGAGCCGTCGCTCATCAGCATCCCGCCCATGCTGGTGCAGCCCTACGCCGAAAACGCCATCTGGCACGGGCTGCTCAACAAGCCGGGCGATCGGAAACTGCGCCTCCGCTTCACCTCCGACGAGGATTCGCTGTTCGTCACCATTGAAGACAACGGCATCGGGCGGCAGGCCGCCGCCCAGCGGCAGGTGCCTCAAAAAGAAGGCTATGCCTCGCGGGGCATGCAGCTCATCGACGAACGCCTGACGCTCATCAACGAAGGCCAGCACGACAACCTGGCCAGCGCCGAAGTCGAAGACCTCACCGGCCCCGATGGCCAGCCCGCCGGTACGCGGGTGCGGCTGACGTTGCCATTGATTTAAAAAGGAGGAGAGGGAAGAAGGGGAGAATGAAGAATTTTCAATGTTCAATTTTCAATGCTCAATTTTCAATGATTTAAAAATCAGGCAACTCATTGAAAATTGAACATTGAAAATTGAACATTCTCCGACCCGAAAGTCCCTCTCCTCCCTCTCCTCCCCAAAAAAATGCTTACCGCTCTCCTCATCGACGACGAAGTCCGGGGCCGGAACGTGCTCCAGCAGTTGCTCGCCCGGTACTGCCCGGACGTACGTGTACTGGCGCTGTGCGAAGACGCCCGGCAGGGCATCGCGGCCATCCGGGAGTACCAGCCCGACGTCGTTTTTCTCGACATCAACATGCCGACTGTCAACGGCTTTGAAATGCTGGAGCAACTGGGCGAGGTGCAGTTTGACATCGTGTTCGTGACGGCCTACAACGAGTTTGCGCTCAAAGCCTACAAGTACGCCGCCTTCGACTACCTGCTCAAACCCGTGGACCCCGACGAACTCCGCGCCACCGTGGAGCGGCTGACGCTCAAAAAGCAACGCGCCAGCCTGCCCGACCGCCTGGCCCTGCTCCTGCGGACGCTCGAAGAACCCCGCAAACTGCCCACCAAGCTGAGCATCCACGGCTCCGACGGCATCACGATGCTGCCCATCGCCGACATCGTGTACCTCGAAGCTGACGGACCGTACTCGGTATTTTTTCTGGCCAACGGCGAGAAGGTGGTTTCGTCGAAAAATCTCAAAGAATACGAGGAAATCCTGACCGACCACGGCTTTTTCCGCACGCACCACTCCTACCTCGTCAGCCTCGGCCACATCCGCAAGTACGTCCGCGCCGACGGCTACGTGCTGCTCACCAACGGCCACCGCGTCGACGTGAGCAAACGCCGCAAGGACGAGTTTTTGCAACGCCTCGAACTGGGGTGACCGGGCCGAAACGGACGGCGGGCCGGAACCTTTGCCAATTCACTAGGAATGAGCCAATTTTCCGTCCCGTTCATTCAACAAATCCCGAAAACCATGAACCGTGTGTTGACCCTGGGCCTCCTGATGGCCCTCCTGCTGGGCACCGACCTCCAGGCCCAAACCAAAAAACGCCGCCGGGCCGTCAGCGACGAAGACCCCAGCCTGAAGCGTGAAACGAGTTCCGACATTTCCCGGCAGTCCACCGAGCGCCCCGCCGACAGCAACGCGAAGGTGGAAGCCGACGACGATAAGGACGGCAAATCGTCGGCCCTCGTCGCCGCCGAAAACCTGCGCCTGGCCGTGATGACCGACGGGCGGTTTTGGGCGAAAGACGTCCGGTTCGTCCACAGCCAGCCCACGATTCAGCCCGAAAGCGAGGCCGAACTCGCCCGCATCGCCGACCTGATGAAGCGCGACCCCGACCTGCGGTTTGAAATCGGGGCTTACGCCCAGGGCGACGGCGACGAAGCCGCCAACCAAAAACTCTCCGAAGCTCGGGCCGACGCCGTAAAAGCCCGCCTCGTGGCCCTCGGCGTGGACGCCTCCCGCCTGCGGCCGAAAGGGTTCGGCGGAAAAAAAGCGGATGGCGACGTACTCGCCGAAGGCCGTGCTCACGCCCAGCGGGTGGAATTCGTGAAGCAATGACCCGCCGTTTCACCGGCACACTTCGCGGGTTGACTGCCAAAAAATACCGCTTCGGCGATGTTGCCGGGCGTTGGGTTTGGGAAAAGGCGTTGTTTTGGCAATGCGTTTCGGCGCAGGTTCGGAAAAAGTCGTTACTTTGCTGACCCTCAGTTTTTTCCTTAACCACCCGCTTTTAACCTCCAAACCATGCAAACCCTGCGTACTGCCGCCAGCCTCCTGTTGAGCGCGGCCCTGCTCACGTCCTGCGACGGCATCCAGAAAGCCAAAGAAGCCGCCACGGCCGTGCAGGCGGTGAAAAACTACGCCGAAAACGTCGAAACCGGCCAGAAAAAAGCGGAAGAACGCCGGGCCAAAGGCGACACGCTGGCCCTGGCCTACGGCGAATTGCAGAAGTACCTGCCTGCCTCGGTGGCAGGCTACGAAAAAGACGGCGACCCCGAAGGCCAAACCCTCAACATGGCCGGGGCCTCGTACTCGATGGCCGCCCAGCGCTACAAAAAAGGCGACGAAACGCTGAAAATCACGATCACCGATTACAACGGAGCCTACGCGCTTTTCGGCATGGCCACGGCGGTGATGGCCACGGGCTACTCGATGGAAAACGCCGACGAGAAAGTCGGGCCGGTGGACCTCGGCGTGGGCAAAGGCTACGAAGACATCAAGAAAAAAGACAAAACCGTGTCGGTGATGGTGGGCCTGTCGGACCGCTTTTTCGTCCAGGCCGAAGCCACCAACCAGGAAAATTCCGACCTGGTGAAAGAAGCCATCAAAGGCATGGAATTGCAGAAACTGGCCTCGTTGTGAGGTGGTTGTTGGTTGACGGTTGTCAGTTGTTCGTTCTCACCAGCAACTGACAACCGTCAACCAACACCTGCCAACTAATCCCTCAGTACCCTGAAAACCGCCTGTCCCGCGAACCGGGACAGGCTTTTTTGCACCAAATTTGCGGAAGCGCTTTTGCCGAAACTCCCGGCGACAACCCACCATGACCCCTCACCTCTCCCGGCGCGACGTCCTGCGGGGCCTCGGCGGCCTGGCCGTTTCGGCGGCCTTGCCGGGCTGCACGCCCAGCCGGTCGGCGGAGGCAGTGAAGCCGCCGCTCGACGCCACGCCGCCGCAACGTCTGGCCTGGGTGATTCGCCACGGCGACGTGTTCGTGAACGGCGCTTTCCGGAAAACCACCGTTGGCATCGCTGCCGACGGCACGCTCCGGGTGGGCGACGAACCGATGGCGGGCGAACGCGAGTTGGACGCAACGGGCAAAATCGTCAGCCCCGGTTTCATCGACGTCCTCGCCGACGATTCCTTCGACCCCGAACACAGCTACCGTACGTTCGAGAAATACAAACTCACCGACGGCCTGACGACCGTGCTCCAAATGCACGGCGGGGCCGAAAATCCCACCAGCTACCACGGTTACTTCGACCCCAAACCCCACCTGACCAACTACGGCGTGGGCATTTTCGTCATGCGCATCCGCAACGCCATCCACCGGGAGGCCGACCGGCTGCGGCACGTCGAAAAAATGCTGGACGAAGGTGCACTGGCCGTCTGCCACAGCCTCGAGTACCAGCCCACGCCCTACGACGAACTGCGGAAATACGCCCAACTGGCCCGGAAGTACAACCGCCCGCTGTTTCTCCACCTGCGCCATTCGTCCAGGGAAAAAGAACTTGACGGCGTGCGGGAAGCCCTGCAACTGGCCCGCGAAACGGGCGTGCGGGTGCACCTCAACCACCTGCACTCCACCGGCGGCACCTACCACATGGCCGAAGCCCTCAATCTGATTGCGAAAGCGCGGGCAGCGGGCAGCGAAGTCACCTGCTGCGTGTATCCGTACAGCTACTGGGCCACGTACGTGCACTCGAAACGCTTCGACCCCGGCTGGCAGGCCCGCTACGACCTCACGTACCGCGACCTGACGCTGGTCGGCACCACGCACCAACTCGACGAGCGGAGTTTCAACCTGTACCGGAAACGGACGGGCTACCTCGTGGCCGTGCCCGAAAACACGATGCCCCTGAAAAGTACGGTTGATTTGGCCCTGCAAGCCGATTTCTGCCTGATTGGCTCCGACGGGGGTATCATTTCCGAAACCGACGCCAATTCGCATCCGAGAGGAGCCGGTTGCTTCGCCACGGCCATCCGCCACGCGCTCGACATTGGGTTTCCGCTGGAAAAACTGCTGCCGAAACTAACCAGCCTGCCCGCCCGCCTGCTCCGCCCGGCGCTCAACCAGCGGGGCGAACTGAGGCCCGGCTTCCGCGCCGACGTGACCGTGTTCGACCCGCGCACCATCCGGGGCAAGGCGTCCGTCGAAAATCCCAATCAATTTTCGGAGGGCATCGAGGCCGTGTTCGTCAACGGCCAACTGGGCTACCAGGGCGGCAAACTCCTCGCCCATGCGGGAATGCCGGTGCGGCTGAAGAAATAGTTGATGGTTGTTGGTTGTCAGTTGCTGGTTTTGCAACCAGCAACTGACAACCAACAACCCCACTTAAAGGCCGTCGTAAAACCGGAGCACCTTCGCCACGTCGTCCCAGGTGCGGAATTTAAGTTTTTCGCGGGAAATGAATTCGTCCACCTGCGCACCCCGGTCGGCGAGGACTTCCAGCAAACTTTTCTTGTCGCGCTTCACGCGCACCGGCGTGGTGCCCGTGCGGACCAGGTAGCAGGTTTCGGTGAAATCGAACCGCTTCTGCTTCGTGGCCGAGTTGTAGCCCGTTACGTCGAGCAGCACGGCTTTCGTGCGCTTGAGGAGGTCAGTTTTTCCATCGTGCAAAATTTCGTAGAAACTGGCGGGCGTCTGCTGGTCCACGGCGGGGAAGCCGTTGCTGAACCGACGCGCGTCGGCCTTCGTGCTGTCGCCGAGGACGAACCGCCGCACGGCGAATTTCGGGCGGAACACCTGCTCGCCCAGTTGGTACTCGGGCTGGTCGAGGTCGGCGTTGTAACGGAGCAACGCAACGGCATACCGCTGGCCGGTGGGCGTGACGAGCGTGCCGGGCACCCAGTCGGCGGGGACGTAGGGCGTGTTTTCGTAGTTGGTGTACGCCCCGGCGACGATTTGGTTGCCGCTTTCGATTTGGTTGATGCCCATCTGGTTGGGGTTGACCTGCGCCCGCACCGAAGTGACCACGGCCAGCGCACAAAAGCAAAAAACGAGTCGGTTCATGGCTGCAAAATGGGCAATTGGCCTTGAATTGGGAAACGACGGGCACCGGTTTGTCATCACGCCCTAAAAGATTTTTTCAGCAAAGTTTTCGGGGCAGGGGTTGACTTTCGGGCGAAGCGCCTTATCTTTGCACCCACAATAACGCGGGGTGGAGCAGTTGGTAGCTCGTTGGGCTCATAACCCAAAGGTCATCGGTTCGAGTCCGGTCCCCGCTACAAGGCAAAAAAGCCGCTCACATGGGCGGCTTTTTTGGCCTACTCTGGTCCCGTAGTACAACGGATAGTATGTGAGTTTCCGGAACTCAAGATCGTGGTTCGATTCCACGCGGGACTACTCCAAATCTCCGAAAAGCCCCAAAACAGCCTGTTTCGGGGCTTTTTGCTTTTCAAGATGGAGGATTTCAAGAACCACAAGGCCGGTTTCGTCAGCATCGTGGGCAAGCCCAACGTAGGCAAGTCCACGCTGATGAACGTGCTGGTGGGCGAACGCCTGAGCATCATCACCTCGAAGGCCCAGACCACCCGCCACCGCATCATGGGCATCCTGAACGGGACGCACAACGACACCGATTTTCAGTTGGTGTACTCCGACACGCCGGGCATCATCAAGCCGCAGTACGAACTGCACAAGGCGATGATGCACTTCGTCCACGCCTCGCTCGAAGACGCCGACATCATCCTGTTCGTGACCGATATTTTCGAGCAGTACGACGAGGACGACGTGATTCAGAAGCTTTCCCGCATCGATCACGTGCCGGTGCTGCTGCTCATCAACAAAATCGACCTCGCCACCACCGAACAGGTCGAAGCGAAAATCGCCCACTGGCGCGAGCGCTTCCCGACCCAGGCGATTCTGCCCATTTCGGCGCTGAACCAGACCAACATCGGCTCGGTGTTCGACGCCATCGTGGAGAAATTACCCAACCACCCGCCGTACTTCCCAAAGGACGAACTGACCGACAAGCCCGAGCGGTTTTTCGCCGCCGAAATCATCCGGGAAAAAATTTTCCTGAATTACAAAAAAGAAGTCCCGTACAGCAGCGAAGTGGTGATTTTGTCCTTCAAGGAAGACGAGGACATCATTCGCATTTCCGCCGAAATTTACGTCGAGCGCGTCACGCAGCGGGCCATCCTGCTCGGACACAAAGGCGAAAGCATTAAGCGCCTCGGCATTCAGTCCCGCGAGGAATTGGAACGCTTTTTCGCGAAAAAAGTATTTTTAGAAACTTTCGTCAAAGTAGCCCCCGACTGGCGCGCCCAGGCCCAGCGCCTGCGGCAGTTTGGGTACTCAGACTAATGACTGTGAGAGGTGAGAAGTGAGATGTGAGATGTTTGAAATGCATTTACTTCTCACATCTCACTTCTCACCTCTCACCAACATGGCAAATATTGTTGCAATCGTCGGACGGCCCAACGTGGGCAAGTCCACCCTGTTCAACCGGTTGATTGAGCAGAAAAAAGCCATCATGGACAACGTGTCGGGCGTCACCCGCGACCGGCACTACGGCTACGCCGAGTGGACCGACAAATACTTCACCGTCATCGACACGGGCGGGTACGTCGTCGGTTCGGAGGATATTTTCGAGGGGGCCATCCGCGAGCAGGTCGAAATCGCCATCGAGGAAGCCTCCGTCGTGCTATTCGTCGTCGACTGCATCACGGGCCTGACCGACTTGGACAAGGATTTCGCCAACGTGCTCCGGCGGTCGAAAAAACCGGTGGTTCTCGTCGCCAACAAAGCCGACACGACCGCCAAAGCTCACGCCGCCGCCGAGTTTTACGAACTCGGCCTCGGCGACCCCTTCCCGATTTCCGCCGAAAACGGTTCGGGCACGGGGGATTTGCTCGATGAAGTCGTCGGCCATTTTGGGGAGCAAGGCACCGAGGACCCCGACGCGGGCATCCCGAAAGTGGCCATCCTGGGGCGGCCCAACGTGGGCAAGTCGTCGCTGCTCAACGCCCTGCTCGGCAAGGAGCGCAGCATCGTGACCGACATCGCCGGCACCACCCGCGACGCCATCCACACCCGCTACAAAGCCTTCGGCAAGGAATTCATCCTGACCGACACGGCGGGCCTGCGGCGCAAGTCGCGGGTTCAGGACAACATCGAGTTTTACAGCACACTCCGCACGATTCAGGCCCTCGAAGAATGCGACGTGGCCGTAATCATGCTTGACGCCACCCGCGGGCTGGAATCGCAGGACATGACCATCATCGGCATGGCCGACAAGGCCAAAAAAGGCATCGTGCTGATGATGAACAAATGGGATTTGGTCGAAAAGGACGCTAAAACGGCCCCCGCCCTCGAAAAAGCCATCCGCCAGCGCCTGGCCCCGGTGGATTACATGCCCATCCTGTTCACGTCGGTGACCGAGAAGCAGCGGATTTTTCAGGTGGTCGAGAAAATCATCGAGGTGTACGAAAACAAGTCGAAGAAAATCCCAACCTCGAAGCTGAACGACACGATTCTCCCTGAAATCGAAGCCTACCCGCCGCCTGCCATCAACGGGCAGTACGTTAAAATCAAGTACCTCACGCAGTTGCCGACCAGAAGCCCGTCGTTCGTGCTGTTCTGTAACTACCCGCAGTACATCAAGGAATCGTACGAGCGCTACCTGGAAAACAAATTCCGGCAGCACTTCGGCTTCGAGGGCGTGCCGATTCAATTGTTTTTCCGGAAAAAGTAGGCCCGGACGAAAACCTATAAGGTCTTTTTTTGACCTTATAGGTTTTGACTTGGATTGAGTTTTGCAGAAGCACGGGCATTGTTTCTCTACGGCCATGCAACGGCTTCTGCGCGTTCTTTCCTGGACACTTTTCGTCGCATCTCTCCTCGTTCTGGGGATGTTCGCAGGCGCATACTGGCTCCATTACCAGCAACGCGACGACGTGGTGCTGGCCAAATTCCGAGAGCAACGCGTACAACCCCGCCTCCAACGCTACACCTTCGGCGACCGCACGATTCGTTTTCTTGAGTCCGCCCCCGATTCGTCCAACGACCAACCCGTGGTGCTGTTCGTCCACGGCGCGCCGAGTTCGCTCACATTTTTTAACGCTTTTTTTCAGGACACGACCCTGGCCAACCACGCCCGGCTCGTGGCCGTGGACCGGCCCGGTTACGGCAGTTCGGATTTCGGGCGGGTGGAAACCTCCATCGTCCGGCAGGCCCAACTGCTCCAGCCGCTTATCGAACGCTACCGGGACGCGCCGTTTCTGGTGCTGGTGGGGTCGTCGTACGGCGGTTCGCTGGCGGCGCGGCTGGCGATGAACAACCCTGAGGCCGTCTCGCACGTCGTGTTCGTGTCGTCGGCGCTGGGGCCGGGGCTGGAGTACACCTTTCCGATTAGTTACTGGATTGACGAGCCGCCCCTGCGCTGGCTGATTCCCCAACTCATCCTGAACGCCAACGACGAAAAACTGGCCCACCGGCAAGCTCTTGAGGAACTCCTGCCCGATTGGGGCAAGGTGCGGGCGGGCGTCACCTTCCTCCACGGCCTGCGCGACGAACTGGTGTACCCCTCGAACGTGGAGTTTGCCCGGAAAAAACTGGTTCACGCCCACGTGAAGCAATTTATCCTGCCCGAAAGCCGCCACGACATCGTCGTCAACAAGCGGGAGTACATGGCCGAAATCATCCGGGGCGTGCTGGCGGGTTACGCGCCGAAGGGCGTTGCGCCGGGGGCGGAGCTGGCGGGGAAGTAGCGGGTAATTACTTTCGGAAATTTATTCCGTTCACGTAGCCAATGCAGTTACCTTTCGCCGGAAGGGCATTTATCGACGACCGGAAGTTGCTTGGCTATTGCCTTGACGAAGACCATCCCATCGGCAAGCACAAAGCGCGGGTGTTCAAAGCCGCCCTGAGCCTCGATCAAGGGAATTATCGCATTTTGAAACTGGCCTTGCTGGCCGCCGCATAAACTACGGAAGCGCTCTTTTCGGGAAAAAACTCCGAAGGAAATCTTTACACCATTGATTTTGAAATGACGCATCAGGGCCGAAGCGCATCGATACGCTCGGCATGGATCGTTAAATTTGGCGAGGATTTTCCCAGGCTGGTGACTTGCTACGTAAAACCAAATTAACTGATGCAAACGCTGAATCTGCTGGACGTGGTCGTGCTGACCGAAGACGTGCCCGAAGAAAAATTACGGCGGGGCGCGCTGGGTACCGTCGTGGAGGAATTTGGCGGCGATTCTTTTTTGGTGGAGTTTGCCGATCCACAAGGCGTCACCTACGCGATGCCGATTTTGACTGCCCACCAGTTGTTGAAAGTTCACTACGAACCGCAGGAGGCATGAAACTTCACAACCGGAGTCTTCTACTCCGCCACGCCCGAAACCCCGCCGCCAGCCCCAGCAGCCCCAGCCAGAGCAAATTCACCGCTACGCCTTCGCCCACTTCGACGGGCAGCCACTGCCCGAACAGCACGAACAGAAATTCCCGAAAGCCCGCTCCGGCCAGCGTCAGTGGTGCCAGCACCTGCGCCCCGGCCAGGAGCATCGCGTACTCCAGCGCACGGGGCGTGCTGACAACGGCAAACATCAGGCACAAGCCGCCGCTCAGCAGCAGGGCCTGCACAGCCAGGGCTACGAGGAGCAATTTCGGCGTGGCTTTTTTCGGAAAAAACAACCGGTTCCCCGCAACGAGCAGCCCGACGACGAACGCCCAGCCCACGGCGTAGAACCAGAGCGGCAGCCCGGCGAAGTCGTTGAGGGGTTGGTTCAAAAATCCGGCGGATAGCGCCAGCAGCCAGGCCACCAGCGCTTCGTGCCAACGGACGACGCCCGCGTCGGGAGTTAGGTTGAGCGCCGACAGTCCGCGCCGCCGGAGTTCGAGCGCACCCCAAAACAAAGCCAGCCCCAGACCAATCCAACCCAGTTTCGCCGAAAGCAGCGCCGTTTTCACCGCAGGCCAGGGCAGGTAGGGCCAAATCCAGACGTAGAAGCCGATGGAGACGAGGAGGCGGAGCAGGGAATTCATAACGGATTTCGCACAAAAAAACCTGCCCCAACGCAACGTCAGGACAGGCTCGATTTATGGATTAGGGTTACAAAAAAAGCGTTACAGGTACTGGTTGGCGTTGACCGAATTGAGGTCCTCGAACGCTAATTTCAAGCGATTCACGAAGGTTTTTTCGCCTTCACGGAGCCATACGCGGGGGTCGTAAAATTTCTTGTTGGGCGAATCTTCGCCGGTCGGGTTGCCGATTTGGCCTTGCAGGTAGCCTTCTTTCGCTTTGTAAAAATGGAGCACGCCTTCCCAGAATGCCCACTGCAAATCGGTGTCGATGTTCATCTTGATGGCCCCGTAGCTGAGCGCCTCGCGGATTTCCTCCCGGCTTGACCCCGACCCGCCGTGGAAAACGAAGTTGATGGGTTTTTCGGCTTCCAGGCCGTATTTCTCCCGCACGTACTTCTGCGAATTGTGCAGGATGACGGGCTGGAGCTTCACGTTGCCGGGCTTGTACACGCCGTGGACGTTGCCGAAGGCGGCGGCGATGGTGAAGCGGGGCGAAATCTTGCTCAGTTCTTCGTAGGCGTAGGCCACTTCGCTGGGCTGGGTGTAGAGGCGGGCGCTGTCCACGTCGGAGTTGTCCACGCCGTCTTCCTCGCCGCCAGTCACGCCGAGTTCGATTTCGAGGGTCATGCCCAGCTTGCTCATCCGCTCCAGGTAGCCCTTGCAGATTTCGATGTTTTCGTGAATCGGCTCTTCCGACAAATCAATCATGTGCGAGGAGAAGAGTGGCTTGCCGTGCTCGGCGTGGAATTTCTCGCCCGCGTCGAGCAGCCCGTCGATCCAGGGCAGGAGTTTCTTGGCGCAGTGGTCGGTGTGGAGAATCACTTCGACGCCGTAAAGTTCGGCGAGCAGGTGAACGTGCCGCGCCCCCGAAATGGCCCCGGCGATGGCCGCCTGCTGCTGGTCGTTGGGCAGGCTTTTGCCCGCGTAGAAAATCGAGCCGCCGTTGGAGAACTGGACGATGACGGGCGAATTGACGGCTTTAGCCGCCTCCATCACGCCGTTGACGGTACTCGTGCTGACGACGTTGACGGCGGGCAGGGCGAACTGGTGCTGCTTGGCGACTTCGAACAGTTCCTGAACGGCATCGCCGTGCAGAACGCCTCCTTTGCGGGCAGTTTGGACTTCGGACATCGGGTTACGGCAAGGGATTAAATGCTTACAAAGAATGGGTTATGAAAGACGCGGAATGCGATTCCCGGCTCTGGGCCGGGCTGCGAAGGTAGGAAAAAATTGGCGGGAAGGGGAACCAGGAGCCGAAGAAAAAGTAACTTTGGCTGGTAACCGACCTGAAATGCCCCTTGAATTTGACCCCGCCGGCAACCTGAAGCCTTACGAGTTGATTGAAGCTAGTTTAGCGGATTTTGAAGCCTTTTTTGGCAATGGTTTCATCGGTTCGGTAACCCGTCGCGGAATTTTTGATGAGTACCGGTTTTACATGACAAGGTTACAGGATGTGCTTGGTGATGGCTTCGTGCAGTGGGTGGATGGAAGTTTTACGACGGGAAAAATCAATCCACGCGACATCGATTTTGTGACCTTTGTCGGCGCGCCTGTTTACGACCAGCGTTTAGAACCCGTGATTGAGAATTTTCGGCGATTGCGCCGCGTAGGACGTACCGATGGCTATTTCGTCCGCATTCTGCCCGAAAATCATCCAGAGCGGTTTCATTACGAAAGCGACCGGGTTGCCTGGTTGCATCGCTTCGGATTAAGTCGAAAATTTGAACAAAAGGGAATCGTGCAACTTCACTTCTGAACGGTCATGAACATTCTCGAAGAACACGAACAATTCATTCAAACCGCCGAAGAGCGAGCCGTGCAAATTGCTCGCTTGCTTGAATTGATTGCCCTTGAAAAAGAAGCCATCGAGCGGCACGAGCGCATGGCCAGCCCGCCGTCCATCGTGATGCAATACCGGGACCTGTACCAGGAACGAGTCACCGAATTGGCCGAATTGATGGAAAACTACTACGGACTGACGCTTCAGTTTCCGACCGAAAAGCCGAAGGCGGCTTAACTCTTGCCTGCCTCACTGACCTCCAGCACCCCCGCCAAATCCGCCGGGGAGTAGTTCACGTTTTTCAGCGTCTTGTGGTCGGCGGTGCGGTACACCAGAAATTTTCCGGCTGATTCCACGAAGTGGCAGTCCACGCCTTTGGCCTGGTAGTGGGCCACGGTCGTTTCGGCTTCCTCGACGGTGTGACAAGCTTTGCTCAGGTTGGAGCGCTGCACTTCGTCAAACAGGGCCTTGAAGCGTTCGCCCAGGCCAAATTCGAGCACGGCTCCGGCCAGCACGTACTGCAAGTCGCAGAGGGCGTCGGCCACGCCCACGAGGTCGGCGGCGGCGATGGCCTCGCGGAGTTCGTCCAATTCCTCGGCGAGCAGGGCCACGCGGAGGTTGGCGCGGGCCTCGGAAGGCAGTTGGGGCGTGTCGAGGATGGGGTGGTGGAAGGTGCGGTGAAACTCGGCGACGGCGTTGAGCGAATCGGGGGTAGTCATGGGTAGGAGGTTTAGGGCAAAGGTCGGAAGAAAGGCCAAGTGAAAAGCAGAATTTGGTCCCAGGAAAATTGCCTGGTCGGTAACGCACTCCGACCAGAGGTCGGAGCTACCGTGGGCTACCCAAACGGCAGTTCCGGGTCGCGGCGGGGCGGGGTTCTGGTTTTCTTCGTCGCTTTCGGCTTTGGGGCGTCGCGCCGGATGCCGCCCCAGGCTTGCACCTCGGCGCGGGGCACCGAGTGCGTCTCCACAATACGCTGGGCTTCGGCCTGGACCAAGTCGGTTTTTCGGAGGGAAAAATGCCGCAGCTTGGCCTCGCGGACGGCTTCTTCCAGGTTCACAATGGGCGCGGGGTAAGCCTTCCCGACGTGAAACCCGTACAAATCCTGTTCAATGGGCGTCATCCGCCCCGGTTCGTGGACGTAGGCGTCGGGAACCGCCGCCAGTTCGGGCACCCAGCGGCGGATGAACAGGCCATGCGGGTCGTGGTCGCGCGACTGCTTGACGGGGTTGTACATTCGGAGCGTGTTGGTGCCCGTCGTGCCCGCCTGCATCTGCATTTGGCCGTAGTGGATTCCCGGCTCGAAGTCGGTGAAGAGTTTCGCCAAATGCACCGCACCCCGCTTCCAGTGCTGGCCGAGCAGGTGCGTCAGAAACGACACCAGCATGGCCCGCATCCGGAAGTTGACGTAGCCCGTGGCGTGGAGGCACCGGATGCAGGCATCCACCAGCGGGTAGCCGGTGCGGCCTTCGGCCCAGGCCCGAAACTGTTCCTCGTTTTCGGAAAACGCCATCGTGTCGTAGCCCCGGTTGACGTGCTCGAACTCCATGCGGTCTTCGCTCTCGAATTTTTGGATGAAGTGACAATGCCAGCGCAGGCGGGAGGCAAAATTGGTCAGTTGCGCCCGGAACGGCCCGCTGCCCGCTGCTTTCGCCGCCTGAAACACCTGCCGCACCGACAGGTTGCCCCAGGCCAAGTAGGGCGACAGGCGGCTGCACCCGACGCGGCTTTCTTCGGGTTTGGAAAGGCTCGACGAATACCATTCAACCCGTTCGTTCAGGAAGGAGCGCAGCACCCGGCAGGCTTCGGTTTCGCCGCCTTGCTGAAACCCGGGCGGAGAAGTTTCCCAGTTTTTTGGAAACGGTTTGCCACGGAGTTTCCAGAAAATTTTGGGGTCGAGGTCGGCGTAGAGGTAGCGGCTCCAGTCGGGGTCGGCCTGGGGGGCAGCCATGCGCTGGTGCCAGCGGGCCGACCACTCGTCGCGGAGTTGCAGGGCGCGGATGACGCCGTTGTGTTGGCTTTCCCGCCAAACGATTCCGTTTTTTCGGCAAAACCGGCCCACGGCCCGGTCGCGGTCGAAGGTGAGTTTCAGGCCCGTTTCTTCGTAAGAAAACAGCGTTTCGATGCGGTGCTTCCGGTGAATGGCCTCCAGCGCGGGCACGACTTCACTTTGCAGGATGTGAAGCTGGGCACCGTGGGGGTTGAGTTGCCGGTTCAAATCGAGCAGCGACTGGTACACGAACCGCCAGTGCCGCTCGTCGTAGTGCGGGTCGGTCCTCAGCGACGGCTCCAGGATGTACACGAGCAGCAGCGGCTTCCCGGCCTCAAGGGCCAGGGCCAGCGGCTCGTGGTCGCGGAGGCGAAGGTCGCGTTTGAACCAGAGGACGTTCATCAGGGGAGACGATGCTGGATGCTGGATGAAAAGCCAGATGCTGGATAAACTTCAAGATTCTGGATGCTCGATAAAGCAGTTATCCAGCATCCAACATCCAGTATCTGGCTTTGCATCCAGCATCCACCATCCAATTTTCCAAACCAAAACGCCCCTAATCTGTTCCCGAAAAAACGCCTCTTTTCCAATGTCCTACGACGCGCTCTTTTCGCTCGCCAATGCCCTCGTTTTACCCCAGTGGCTGCTGCTCTGGGCTGCCCCGAAGTGGGGTTTTACGAAAAAACTGGTGGAAAGTTTAGCCATCCCGGCCCTGCTGGCGGTGCTGTACGCGTACCTGCTCGCCACGGCCAATTCCCCGCTGAATTTCGCCGACTTCGGCACCTTCGACGGCATCAAGCGCCTGTTTTCCGGCGGCACCGACGCCACGCTGCTGGCGGGCTGGATTCACTACCTCGCCTTCGATTTGGTGGCGGGAAGCTGGGTTTGGAAAGATGCCCGCGAGCGCGGGATTGCGCACGGTTGGGTGGTGGTGCCGCTTTTTTTCTGCTTCCTGCTCGGGCCGGTGGGGGTGTTGCTGTACGCGGGGGTGCGGATGTTTAAATGAGGGGAGAAAAAGGAACAGGGGGAGGAGAGGGACGAGGGGAATAAAAATCCCTTTCGTCCTTCTCTTCCCCCTGTTCCTTTTTCTCCCCTCAAAAAATCAATTCGCCTTCACCACCTTCTGCACCGTGTGCTGGCCGTCGGCTTCGACGCGGAGCAGGTAGAGGCCGTTGGGGTGGGTGCTGAGGTCAAACTCGGCCACGTGGCGGGTATCGGCGAAGGGACTGACGCGGGTGCTCAACGAGCGTCCGTTGAGGTCGGTCAGGTGCATGGTAGCCGGGGCGGGGCTTTCGAGTGACACCTCCACCTGAATCCGGCCCGACGTGGGGCTGGGGAAGGCTTTCATCGAAAATTCTCCCACCACCACCGGTCCAATGGCCGTTGGAATAATCACTTCGACGGTAATGGCCTGCGAGGTGGCCGTACACCCATCCCGACCCACGGTGATGGCATAGGCCGCCTTGCCGGGGTCTTTCTCGGGCGTTACGACGTAGGTCGGCGTGGTGGCTCCGGCGATGTCCTTGCCGTCTTTTTTCCACTGGTAGGTGTAATCCGGACCGGTGGCGGCGTTGAGCGTGACCGTACTGGGTGCGTACACGGTGGTGGGGCCGGTGGGCGGGGTGACGAGGGCGTTGAGGTCGCCGCCTTTTTCAATCACCGACACCGCCTGGGTCGAAGTTCCCCTGCAACCCCGCGAGTCGGTGGCCGTCACGGTGTAGCTGCCGCCGCCCTGGAGGATGTACCGGGCCGAGTCGCCGGCCAGGGGGATGTTGCCGTTTCGCCACTCAAAGGTGTACCTGGGCAAGCCGTTGGTGACGGTGGCCACCAGCGAAGCCCCTGAACTGCGGCAATACACGCCCCCATCGGGGCCTTTCACCGAAACGAGCAGTTCGGGCAGTTCGGCCACGCGGAGCGTGTCGGCCCTGCGGCAACCGCGGGTGTCGATGGCCGTGAGGGTGTACAGCCCTCCGCGCTGAACGGTCAGTTTCAGGCTGTCGGAGTTGACCAACTGGTTGCCCAGGCGCCACTGGTAGCGGTAATTTCTCACCTCACCCCAGCCATTGGCGGCGTTGGCCGTCAGGGTCGTGGTGTTGTTGTTGCAGACGTAGTTGTTGCCCGTGATTCGGGCCGTCAACTGGCAGGGCAGGTACGTGACGCGGGCCGTGTCGGGGTCCGACACGCAGCCGTTGGCGTCGGTAACGGTGAGCGAGACGATGTTGGAACGCGTGAATTCGCCCAGCGCGGGTCTTGCCTGCGTTGATTTCACCGCCGTGTCGGGGGCCGACGTCCAGAGGTACGTGTAATCCGGTCGTCCGCCCGTGGCCGGGGTGAAGTTGGCCACTTTCGTCAAATCGTACTTTTCGTCCCCCGTCAGCGTGATGCCCGGCCCGGCGTTGGCCGTCGGGCGCTGGAGGCCAAAGACTTCGACGTCGCCAAACCTGTTTTTACATCCCTGCGCGTCAGTAATTTCCACGCTGTAAAATCCTTTGAAAACGTCAACCGTTTGCGTGGTTTGGCCGGTGAGGCTGCCGCCGAGCCAGCGGTACTGGTAGCCGCCCGCGCCACCGCTCGGATTGGCCGTCAGTCTGGCAAATCTGGCCAGTCCCTGTTCGCAGTACCGGAAATTGGTCGGACTCGAAATCGACACGCTCAGGTCGCTGTTGTTGAGGCCAATCGTGTTCGATTCGGTGCGGCAACCGCGGTTGTCGGTCACCACCACGCGGTAGTTGCCCGCGCCCCCGGCGATAAACGTCGATCCGTTCTGCCCGTCGATGTTGTTGCCGTTGTTCTGCCACTGGTAGTTCGGTCCGCCGCTGTTGCCATTGACGCTGGCGTTGATGGTTACCGTAGCACCGGGGCAAATCGTGTTGAACGGCGCGTTGATGTTCACGCTGACGGGGTTGCCGCCTTTGGTCACTACCGCGGTTTGTGAAGCCTGGCAGCCCTTGCTGTCGGTGACGAGCACGGTGACGTTGTACGTCCGCACGTCCGGGAACGGCCCGAGGATGGGGTTGGAGGTCGAGGCGTTGTTAATGCTGACCCCTCCCGGCGAGGTGCTCCACTGGTAGCTGTACGGACCCGTGCCCCCCGAAGCGGTGGTGACGCCGGTCAGGTTGTAGTCTTCGTTGCACACCAGCGTTTTGCCCGGCCCGGCGTTAGCCGTGGGTACGGGGTTGACCGACACGTCTTTGGCCGCCGACGTCACCGAGCAGCCTTTGCTGTCGGTAATGACGACCGAGTAACTGCCCGCGGCATTGACGCTGAGCGTGCTGGCGTTGGTGCCTACGTTGGTCCCGCCGTTTTTCCACTGGTAGGTAAACGGCCCCGTCCCGCCCGACTGGTTGGCATTGAGCGTGATGCTGCCGTTGGCGCAGAACTCCGAGGCCCCGTTGGGTACGCCCGCCACGAGGTTGCTCGCCGTCACCACCGTAGCCGCCGGCGTGAGGACGCAGCCTTTGGTGTCGGTCACCGTGACGGTGTAGCTGCCCGCCGCGGTCACGTTGAGGGTCGGGGCGTTGGTGCCCGCGTTGACGCCGTCTTTTTTCCACTGGTACGTGTAGCCCGGCGTGCCCCCACCGGCCGTTACGGTCAGCGTGATGGTCTGGCCGGGGGTGCAAATCACGTTCGAAGGGCTGGCCGCCACCGTCGCCGTGACCGTGCAGGGCGCGTACGTGATGGCCGAGGTGCTGGTGGCCTGGCAGCCTTTGCTGTCGGTCACGGTCAGTTGCACGGTGGTGCTCTGGGTAAACGGCCCGATGACGGGGTTTGCCGCGGCCGGGTTGTTGATGGGCACGCCCCCCGGCGCGGTGGTCCAGGCGTAGGTCAGGGGCTGGTTAGTGCCGCTGCCGGTGGTCACGCCCGCCAGGCTGTAGGTTTCGTTGCCGGTGAAGGTGCCGCCCGGCCCGGCGTTGGCCGAGGGAACCGGATTTTGCGCAATGGCTTTGGCGGGCGAATCATCGAAACAGCCTTTGCTGTCGGTCACGCGCACGGTGTAGCTGCCCGCCTGGTTGACGCTCAGCGTGCTGGCGTTGGTGCCCACGTTGGCACCGCCCCGCTGCCACTGGTAGGTGTACGGAGCTACGCCCCCGGTGAAATTGGCCGTCAGCGTGATGCTGCTGCCCACGCAGAACTCGGCGGGGCCGCCGATGGCCTGGGCGTCGAGGTTGCTGGCCGAAATGACGAGGGCCGCCGACGTGACCGAGCAGCCTTTGTTGTCGGTCACCACCACGGTGTAGGTTCCGGCGATGTTGACCCCGTTGAGGGCGGGCGAGTTGGTGCCCACGTTGGTAGCCCCGCGTTTCCACTGGTAGGAGTACGGGGGCGTACCAGCCCCGGCCACCGCCGAGAGATTGACCGACCCGCCCGCGCAGATGACGTCCGACGTGGCCGTGGCCGTTACCGTCGGGGCGGGGTTCTGGGTGATGGCCCTCACGGGCGAGGTGGCCGAGCAGTTCTGGGCGTCAATCACCACCACCGTGTAATTGCCCGGCTGCGTGGCGGCGTGGGTGCTGGCGGTAGCCCCGGCGATGTCGGCCCCGCCGAGTTTCCACTGGTACTTATAGGCACCGGTGCCGCCGGTCACGTTGGCCGTCAGGAGGGTGCTGCTGCCCGCGCAGAATTCGCCCGCCCCCGTGATGGCGTTGGCCGTCAGCGAGGACTGGCTCACGACGAAGTTGGCCGAGGTCGCATTCGACACGGTATCCTGCACCCGCACCGTGTAGGTACCCGCCTGCGTGGCGTTGTAGGTGCTGGCCGTGGCCCCGGGGATGGCCACGCCGTTGCGCCGCCACTGGTAGGTGATGGCCCCCACGCTGCCGGTCACGTTGGCCGTGAGCAGGGTGCCTTCGCCGGCGCAGTACGTGTTGCTGCCGCTGATGCTGACGGCAATGGCAAAGGCGGGCGAAGCGGGGGATAAGGTGGGCGTAAATTCAACCGGAGCGGCCGGAACGTACAGGGGACTTAACAGAAGGAGCGCAAGTAGAAACCGCTTCATACAGGTGTGGAAGGGGGGATGGGACTAAGGGGTTCTATTGCCCGGCAAAATAGGGAAAATAAAAGACAGTTTGGCGGATTTCCAACGTAAATAAGTTCGGGGTTTCCTGATCGAACCCGGATAACGTCCGGAAAATCAACTGCTTTTACTCCCACGCATTAAGCAAAGCCGGAGCATCGGCGGGCGGGCCGGTTTCGGGCCTGTCCGCCGGTGCTCCGGCTTTCCCCCTACCCTGCTGCGTCCGCCCCTGACCAACGCGCCGACGCGTACGCTCCTACGGCGGCTATTCGCTTTTCAGCACGTCCACGGGATTCGTCTTCGCCGCCTTTATCGTCTGCGAGCCAATCATCAGGCAGGCGATGAGCACCACCACCAGCAACCCGGCAACCAATTCGGCCACCTGCACGGGGGTGTGGTACGGAAAACGGGTCAGCACCACATTCTCGAAGAACAGGTACGTAACGGGCAGCGCAACAAGGGCCGATGCCGACAACTGCACAAGAAACCCACGGCTCAGCAGGTACACCAGGTTGCCCGAACTGGCCCCCATCACTTTGCGGATGCTGATTTCCTTCAGCCGGGTTTCGGTCGTGAAGACCACCATGCCAAACAACCCCATCGACGCGATGGAAATGGCCAGGAAGGACAGAAACCCGATAATTTTAATCATCGTGGAAAATTCGCTGTAGGCTTCCTCGATTTCCTGGTCGTAAAATTTAGCCTGAAAAGGATGCACCCGGTCGATTTTCTTCCAGGCTGCTTCCATCCTGGCCCGGGTTGCCAGCGGGTTCCTGCTCTGGATTTTGGCATTCAGGATGGCCCGGTCGCCGGGCGTCCAGGGCAGGAAGGCCACCGGCTCGATGAGGTTGTCCACCTTGCCGTAGTGAAAGTCTTTCATGACGCCAACGATGGTCATCCGTCGCGTTCCCTTGAACGTACTGAACGTGATTTCCTCCCCGATGGCTTTTCGGGGGTCGTTGTTCCCGATGTTGAATCGTTTCAGGACTTGCTGATTCACAATGATCTCCGTGGCGGCGGCGGCGGTGGTGGGTCGTGCCCGAAAGTTGCCCCCGGCCAGGAGTTTGTAGTCGTGCAGGGCCAGGTAGTTTTCATCGACGTGGTTCGTCAACACCAGCGCCGAATCCCGCGAATCGACCAAACGCGGCCCGGCGTATTTCATGAACCCACCCCAGGCATTCCCCACGCTGGTGACAATCAGCGACCGCGACAGGCCCGTTACTTCGGGCATCTCGCGCAGTTCTTTCAGGAAGGCATCGGGGTTGTTTCCCTGCATGTCGATGTTCAGGATGTTGGCGGTGTTGAAGCCCAGGTCGAAGGCCAGGATGTTTTTGTACTGCACGTAGCCAACGGCGGTTGTTGTGATGAAAATAAGGGTGAGCGTGTACTGCACCACCACCAAAGCCCGCCGGAGGGTCAGGTGCTTGAAGACGTTCACCGGCCGGTACGCCCGGGCGGACCCGTTCCTGAGCGCACTGAGGGCGCTGACTTTTGAAAAAAACAAGGCAGGCATAAAGCCGGCCATCACGCCGACCAGGACCGAAAAAACGACAAACGCGACGACCATCGCCGGCGTCAGATCGAGTTTTACGGTTTGCTGCATCTCCGGGGCCAGGTTGATGAGCAGCGGCCGCAGCCCGAGAAACAGGAAGTAGGAAAGCACCAGGGCGGCCAGGGACATGAGAATCGCTTCCACCAGAAACTGCCGCCGAACCTGGTTCCTGTCGGCACCAATCGCTTTGCGCAGCCCTATCTCCTTGAAGCGACGCATGGCCCGGGCCATCGACAGGTTGGTGTAGTTGAAACACGCCGACAAAATGACCACGAGCGCCAGCCCGGCCAGGACCCAAAGCACGACCGTAGGCAGGTGAGGCCCCACGGCCCCCGGCCCCCCTTCGGAGCGGTGGAGCGTTTCGCCGACCACAATCTGGTGCAGCGGCAGCAGTTCCAGTTGAATCTTCGTCGTTGCTTCGGCGCGATTTTCCTCCTGCGCGATGGCGTCGAGCTGCGACTGGATGGACGTTAAACGGGCGTTTTCCGGCAGCAGCACGTACACGAAGTTCGACGCCGTGTTCGTCCATTCCGTGAAGTTCTTCTGGTTCCGGTTGAGTTGTTCGGCGGTCGCCAGCGAGACCAGGGCTTCAAAACGGAGGTGCGAAAAGAACGGAACGTCCTGCATGACCCCGGTCACCTGGTAATCGAGCGAATCGAACCGGATGGCTTTGCCCAGCGCCGGTTGGTCGCCAAACAGCTTTTTCGCCGCCGTCTGGGTGAGCACGATGGAGTACGGTTCCCTCAGGGCGGTTTCGGGGTTGCCTTCCAGCATCGGAAACGTAAACACCCTGAACAGCGACGGCTCCGCCCAAAAGCCTTTTACCGGTAGAATCCGGTCGCCCACCTTCGCGTCCTGCGAAAAGTCGTTGCGCAGCATCGCCACCTCTTCAACGCCGCTCACCTTCTGCCGGATGAGCCTTCCGGTTTTGTGGGAAGTGGTGCCAAACTTGCTGTTTTGTTCCCGATTCGTCGTCACCACGCTCGTGATGCGGTAAATCCGCTCTCCGTTCGTGTGGAATTTGTCGTACGAACGCAGGTCGAACACGAACGCAATCAGCAGCAACCCCACGGACATGCTGATGGCAAGGCCCACCAGGTTGATGAACGAGAACAGCTTGTGGCGCATCAGGTTGCGCATCGCGGTTTTGATGTAGCTTCCGAGCATGATGGAATTGACAGGAAGGTGAACGGTTTCCGGGATTCGTCGCGTGCTACTGCCCGGCCTCACCCACCCGCCTGAAGTGGCGAAAGGCAATTCCGGACGGTAGTTTGGTTAGCGGGAAACCGAGGCGTCAAATCGGGTGCCAGCCCGACCAACCCGCCTCCCGGTGCGCCCGGCCGTCGTGGGGCGGGCCGAATTGTCCAGAAGCGGACAAACTGCTGTCCACTCGTGGACAGCGAAGGGAGGGGTGATGGGGGGTTAAGTGCATCGTCCGGAGAATACCCCCCCTACCGCTGAATATACCCGCGCGGCGTCCGTTTCAACTGCCTGAAGAGGGCTTTTCCGCCTGGAAATTCGGGAGTGAGAAAGCCCCTTTCAAGGCTAATTCCGTCGGGGTTTTCAAAACTCCCCCTTTGAAGGGCAGGGCCGTTAAGTTCTCAGATGCTTGAACCTAATGTTCAATTTTCAATGCTCAATGTTCAATGGGTTATTTCTCTGACTTTCAATCATTGAATATTGAGAATTGAGCATTGAAAATTGAACATTATCTACCATAGGTGTAGAACTTAACAGCCCTGCCTTCAAAGGGGGAATTTTTACTTTCCTGCTTCCTGAAGAACCTCGTCTTGCCGAACCGGGAGGACGACGTTCCCCAACTGGCGGGCGGCATTTCAAAACCGGCGGGTGGCTTTCCTAAAAAGGCGGGTGCAATTCCAAAATCGGCGGGTGCGTTTTCTACGTTGGCGGGTGGCTTTCCAAAGCTGGAAGGTGCGTTTCCACAACCGGAGGGTGTCGTTCCAAAAACAGCCGGTGTGCTTCCCAGGCAGTAGGGTGTTCTGCCGTAAGGAGCGGGGGCTTTCCCCAAAAGAGAAGGTGTCCCTACCCAAAGGCACCTTCACTTGCCGCGATCGGCGACCGGCGGTTGGCTTACTTCAGCTTCTTAAACACCAGCCCGCTGATTTGTTTGTACTGCGGACTTTTCACGCCAAACGTCCCTTTCACGAAAGCCTTCACCTGCTGGCACACCACCACCAGCCCGTCTTCGGGGTCGAACAGGGCTTTGTCGCGGGCGGCGCGGGCGTTCTGGAGGGGAATGCGGGCATTGGTCACCGCCGAACTTTTGGCTGAGAGTTCATCGCGGAAGGCCTCCAGCCCCGGCAGAGTCAGGTCGGGTTCGTCGCTGTTGGGGGCGGGGGCGACGGGCGCGTAGAGTGGGTCTTTGCGCAGGTCGTTGATGAGGTTGTTGAACAGCACCACCAGATCGTCGTAGGTGGTTTTGGCCACCGAGTGCGTCGGGGCGGGGGTGCCGTCGGGGTTCAGCGGCGGGTCGGTGGCCCGTTGCCCCCGCAGGTCGCGCACGGTTTTCTTCACGGCGTTCATCACCGGCGAGTTGGGGCTGAGGGCTTTCAGCAGGTTCACCACGCGGGTCACCACGTCGTCGAGGCGGGCGAACAGGGCCGCCCGTGGTTTCACCGCCGCGTCAACCGCCGACTCGGCCAGGCTCACGTCGTTGAACAAACTCCGCACCATGGCCAGGCGGGTTTGCAGGCTGGGAATTTTCAGGCGGGCGGGCACCGGATTGTAGGCAGGGCCCATGTACTGCAAGCTCGTGATGAGCACCTCGAGGTTGTCGGGCAACGTGTGGAGGCTGGAATTTTTGGAAGAGTTCATGATCCGAAGAAGGGTTTTGTGGATACTGCCCGAAACCTACCGGCTTCTTCGGAGAACGTCGCTACCGTTTACTAGATATTCTGGAAAATTTAGTTAACGGTCAGGTGAGGAAGGAGAGGCGACCCATTGGCTGCCTAAGGGAAGGGGGAGATTCAGCCGGAGATGCTATCAGCTTTCGGCAAGAATCAGGTAGGCTATTGAAGGAATAATAGAAAAGTAATACCGGTTTAGCACAAAAACAGAAAGTAAAGATGAAGGAAACAGAATTAAATTCACACAAAAAGTATTAGAAAAACGATAGATAAAACGGTACAAGTTTGTAACTCATGCTCGAAAGAATGTGGTAATTTTACGCGTTTTGAATACGAAAGCTAATGCCCACATGACCCGGCGCGAGTTTGCAACCTTATCCTGTCCCATATCTTTTTCAATTTTGAGGTATACCCGTTTTAGAGCTGGAAACGCCCTTTTTCGACCTGTCCAGGGAGTGATCTGAGAGTCTTATGAGGTTCACTCAGGGGCTGAATCCGACTTAATTTTAGGGTTTTGACCTCCGATTTTGGGCGTTTTTGAGGCTTTTTCACCCAAAAGGCCATTTCCAGAAAAGTTATGGGACAGGATAAGGTTTGCAACTCGTGCCATTCAAAGTCATATACTCGCGCCAGTTGGGAGTATTCAAAGTTATTGACTCGTACTAATTTAGGCCATTCAAATTTAAGAATAAATTAGTTCAAAAATAAGAATTCATGATAAATAAGTGTTAAAATCATCAATTAAGATTTGAGGAGTATACCTAAATATATTTTCATCTTGTATGTAAATATAATTACATAAATACACGATATTTTCAAGAGAAATATTCATTCTAATTTGTCTGTTTAATATTGTAGTTAGCAAATCATTTCTATCTATTTTTAAAATCTCTTTAGCCAGTCTCTGATTGGAGTCAAATAAATAACTTAAATTAACATCAAGGACACCGAGTTTAAATTTCATTCTAAATTTATTTCTCAACATTCCTGTCCAATTCCCGGATTTATAATGCTTATAAGCTATATCATCGAAAAGAGATTTTAAAGAATGATCATTTGTTTCCAGAGAAGCATATATACCATTAAGCATGCGTGACTCATCATCTAATAAAGTCCATTCATCAACACATTTATACCTCATAGCATGTTCAATTTCATGCCAACCTTCTGAAAAGGTAGTTCTAAATTGTACTTCAAAGGTACAATCAACATATTCAAATATATTTTCAACAATTTTTATATCATTAAATATTTTTAAATTATATTCATCGAATGGGCATATCAAATTTTTTCTTAATGGTTTAAATTGATCCGCATTCGGATTGTCATAAACCCCAACACTTCCTGAAAAAAACTTTTCAAAAAAGTTATAAAGAGTTTTTACATCATCATTAAAATAAGTTACTATTCTAAAGCCTACAATATCTTGCATTAATTTTTCTGAATTAGTATAGCCTTTTCGCTCAATTTTTTCTTCAATTGAATATTGCTCTTTCACCCTTGAGAACAATCTATACATTATCCCAGATCTTCTAATCTGAGACTCGATTGTATTTCTCAAGTCGCTTTCAATAAGTGCTAATCCAGGAAGTTGCATATGAAAAATGCTTTAGTTTTTTAATTCTTCGTTAAAATATCTAAATCCATCTTTGGTTAGGTGACTTAAATTTCCATTTAAAATCAAATATCCTTGTCTTTCTAACTTGTCAATAGTTTTGGATACTTCCTTTTGATTATAATCAGAGAGTTCCAACCGAAGTGCAGACAATAACTTATGTCTAGGCCTTAAGCTTCCTTGAATAAAATATTTACCTAAAATTAATTTATCATAGTCGATCTCAACCACTTCAATCTCAATTGACATATCATTATCAAGTAATTCTGAAATAAAATAGTTGTCAGACCAGCATCCATATAAAGAAAAATTTTCAGAGGAATAATCTTTAGGATTATTAGTTAAAGAGCAATTATAAAATTCACAATTTACGAATGCAGATTTCTGAAAAGTTAAAATCGAAAATTTACAGTCTTTAAATTTACAATTAGTGAAAGTAGTTTCAATAATTTTATCTTTTCCTTCAAAATTTATTACCTCAATAGTAAATCCATCCACCGCTGCATGTTTTAGGTTCGAATGTAACTGTTTTTTCAATTCAATATCGATGATAAAAAAGAATTCTTGATCAAAATAAAAATCTTTGTTTTGGAAAGAATTCCAAAGTTCAAGTTTCATTTGATCAGATTGCGCTTTAAATGCTTGAACAGCTAATAAAGCAAAGTGTTGATTTAAATCCTCAAAATATTTAGGATTATGTTCAAAGAATTTATTAAGTATCAGATTTTGTCCAATCAAAATGCCAAATATAAACTCATTCACAAAACCAATGTATTTATTGTCCTTCCTATCAAGAAAAGCATGATTCGATAAAGTATCAGCTAATTGATCTAATCTAGGACGATTTTCTGGCGTATATTTTTTTAATGTTTCATCAAAAATTTTCTTATTATATGCTATTAATAATTCTTTTACATCTTCTTTTGAGGCTACTTTAATATCAAGTTCAATAAATAATCTAACAAGTTTTCTAAAAATCCTGAGTTGAGTTTCTGGTTCCATTAATAAACTTTGACGATTTTGCTCTCTACCGAGCATAAATAAAATGTAGCTCTCAACCACTGATTTCTTGTCCCTTATTGAAGAAATCAATTCTTCATAATTTTGATATTTTAAAAACGACAACAAAACAGGATTAGCAAATTGTTCTACAGGTAACCTTATTTCTTGTAAAAGATCAATTCTATTATTATCCAGCCAATCCGAAATCTGAGGTTCAGAAATAGTAATTTTCGCTAAAGAGTATTCAATATTCCTTTCTGACATCCAATTATGAAAATCTTCACTATCAAAAATAGCTGTCTTTCTGGATGTTATAATTATTTTTGCGTTTCCATTAAGTAAATCGACTATAGTAGAAAGCATACTTTCAACCTGATCGAAATCACTAGATGAGAAAGAAAAGTCTTTAGCTATTAATTCATCGAACCCATCAATTATTAACGGGATTCTTCCTTCCTTTATCTCATGAAGTACAACCTTTGAATCAACTCTATTTGCAAATTGTTCTTCAATCTCTTTGCGTAAAATATGACTGAAGATCGTTGCACGACGATCTCGCGCCAACTCTGTGAAAAATGGAATTTTTCCATGTGTGTCTTTGATGAACTCATTTAATAGTTCATATGCAGTACAAGTTTTACCGTATCCTGCGGCTGCTTCTACAATAACGAAAAGTGGACCTTGATATATCTCAATTAATTCCTTTATTCTATCAACCAGCCCAGAACTAAAAGAATGTTTAGAATGATTAGCGTAACTGCCGGAATCTTTATCGCTAGTATAAGAGGTGTATTGATACGGACTCTGGATATACTGATAGATAGCGCCTTTAGGTAATTTTAGTCTTTCCACAAATTCATCATATCTCCGTTTTAAACTGTATTTAACTGTGTCTATTTTGAAAAAATCGTTGAATAGTGTGGTTTCAGCTTCCTGTATAGTAAGGAAGTTCCTGACTTTAATTGCATAGCCTTCCGCACTAAATTCATTTTTTAACTTATCAATATCACAATCATCGGAAATTGGAATAATGTCAGCTCCATTATATATACTTTTAGTGAATAGATATACTCTAGCCCCCTTATGGTTTTCCTTGATTTCATAGCCATAGCGTACATAGATTTGATCTAACTGCTTTATGTTGTCTATTTTCATGATGTTTAATGATTATAGAAAACAAATAATATGTTGATCTATTACCGTGGTCTGTAGCACATAGAAGACAACCACTCCGGCTGTTCCGGCCCGTGTGCCAGAGTCCAAGGAAGTCGAAGCAACTTCGTTCAGACTTGCAAAAGGGGGAGAAAGGCGAAGGAAAGCCGTACAGCGTGTCGTCATGCGGGCGGTTCTGAGGTTACGTCGCCAAGTATCGCAAGCATTCCCCAAAAATCAAAACGGAGGCGGGTAAACGCCTCAAATTTTTTACGCATCGGCGCCCAGCCCCATTGGCTGGCACTCGAAGTGGGCGATGGTCTCGACGTTATTCGCCACGGCGCAGTTCGTCAAGCAGTTGCGAGGCAGGCCGCGAAGCCCGCTTTCCTTGCCGCACTTGTTTGAGTTCTTCCAATCCGGCCTTCAGGCTGCGCAAGGCCGCTCCCCGGTTGTCGGGTTCCATCGTCACGTTCAGGCGGCGGGCCAATTTCACCAGCAAATCCAGTTCGGCCTTTTCGCCTTCAAAGACCACTCGTTGCATTGCGTTGAGGTTTTTCCAAGCGAATTCTTTGTGGTTCCGATTTCGCAACTCCGAACCTGCTGCCGTGGTCTGGGCCACACGGAATGCAACCGTTCACGTTCCCGCCCGACTAAGCCAGGGTATTGACCTTCCCCATTTACCCCGCATTCCGCAACGCCTCCCAGCGTTCAAACGGCACGGTGCGTTGTTCCGTCGGGGTGCTGCCGTGTTCGTAGATGGCCACAAACCGGGCTTCGAGGCGTTTCAGGGTAGCGACGTCAAAATACGTTTCGCCGCAATTTGTACAAGCCAGGGCGGGCACGTCGTCCACGACCATCAGTTGGCCGTGGCGCTGGTAGATGTACTGCGTCGTGACGGGCTTAAACTCCGCGTTGCCGCAGAACGAACAGGGCGTCGGGTGGGTGGAGTCCATGCGTTTAAGTTCGGTTTCGCTGAAACGGATTTAGAAATTTGGGCGGCGTCGGGATGTACACGGTGATGACAATTACGGCGTTCCCACGGATACCGACCACCACGTGGATGGGTTTGCCCCCGTGCGTGTGGCCTGCCACGAGGCAACTTTCCCCACGCCCCGTGTCTTCGTAGCTTTCCAGAACAATGCCGTTGAGCAAGACTTCTTCCACCTCGTCCAACGTCAAGGCATCGGCCTGCCGTTCGCGGTCGGCGTGAGCGGAATAGAAATACCGCTGTTCCGCTACGCAGGTTCGTATCCAATCGGGTTCCAAGGTGAGAATTTAAAAACAGCTACGGAGAAGGCAAAGCTATGGAAATTCGGCACACACGCTCCAGGCTCATGAAGCGCTTGGTTCCCGTTCTCCCAACAACACAAAAGCCACCCCAACCGGGGTGGCCTTCGTGCCAAACATAAACACACACAAACTACAGGTACTGCTTAGTAAAAACGCGCCCGGTTGTCGGTTATTTTGGCGGCTTCCTTAATGGCTTCCGCCGCGTAGTACGAGGCCCGCTGGGCGGCCTGCTGCTGGCCGATGGTTTTGTACTGGGTGTAATCGGCAATCTGCGGAGCCGGGGTCTTGCTGACGGTTTCGACCACGAACACGCCGCCTTCGCCCACGAAGGGCTTCGACTTCTGCCCCGGCTTGAGGCCGAAGGCCCGGCCCAGGGCCACGGGGTCGGCCCCGGCGGTGTTCAGAATGCCGCTGGCCAGGGTCACGCCGTCGGCTTTCTCCACGAGCGCCCCCGCGCCGTACTTCTGGGCCAGTTGCTCCAGGGTGCCGCTGGCCCCTTCGAGTTTTTTCAGAATCTGCTGGCCCTTCAACTCGTTGCGCACTTTGGCGGTGAGTTCTTCCCGGAAATCGTCCACCTTCACGTCGTCCTTGTCGGTTTTGCCCGTCACCACGGCCACCACGTAGCGCTCGTCCACGTCGTACACCTGCGACACGTCGCCCAGGTCCGTTTTATCGTTAAACGCCCACAGGATGAGTTCGCGGGCGTTTTGCAGGGTGTTGAGGTTGGTGGCCGACTCGGGCACGCGCTCGGCGCGCAGGGCCGCCAGCGACTTGTCTTTTTTCAGGGCTTCCTCAAACTGCTCCAGGGTCTTCACTTCCCCGGCGAAGGCGTCGGCCCGGCGGTAGGCTTCGTCACGGGTGGCTTCGCTGGGCACGATTTCCTTGTTGATGGCCGCGATTTTGTAAATCAGGTTGCTCTTAGGCTCGGTCACTTTGATGATGTGGTAACCGAAGTCGGTCTCGACCAGGTTGGGCAGCAGGCCCGTGCCGTTGAAGGCGAACACGGCCGTCTCGAAGGGCTTCACCATCTGGCCGTTGTTTTTGAAATAGCCCAAATCGCCGCCCTGCTGGGCCGTGCCGTCGGAGCCGTTGGTGGCGGCCATGGCTTCAAAGTTCGACCCGGCCCTAATCTGGTTCAGGATGTTCTGGGCGCGCTGCCGGGCCGAATCCTTCGCCGCCTGGGTTTTGTTGGCCGGGCGAATCAGGATGTGGCTGGCCCGCACGGTGTACTGCGAGTCGGTTTTGGTGCCGTCGTATTTGTAAATCGAGTACATGTTGCCCTCGCGGTAGGGGCCGTACACGCCGCCCACGTTGAAGGTTTTCACGGCCTCCTTCAACTGCTCCGGCATTTGCTGGGGCGTCAGGTAGTACGGCGAGGGCACGTCGGAGTTGAGCGCGGCGAAGGCCGAGTCGTTGGGCGACTTGGCCAGGTTTTTGGCCAGTTCGGTCAACTGGGCCTTGAACGCGGCGCTGTCTTCCTTCGTCGGGATGACGGGGAAAATCACGTACTGGAGGCTCCGGGTATTGGCCCCTTTGTACTGGTCCTTGTGCTTGGAGAGGTACTCCTGAAGCTGCGAATCCTCCACCTTCACCGTCGAATCGGGAATGGCGGCGAAGGGCACGTAGAGGTAGCGGACGTCGGCTTTGGCGGTTTGGGCTTCGTGGTCGCGCCGGGCTTCGGCGGTGGTCACGTAGCTGGTCTGGCGGAGCAGGTTGAAGTATTTTTCCTGCTTGCGCTGCTCGGCGAGGCCCTGCTCAAACGCCTGCCACTGGGCCGCCTGAGGCGTGCCGGCCTTGACAGTTTTCAAAAACTGCACAATCTGGTTCTTGTCGAACTGGCCCGTCTGGGGGTCGGTGAACTGCTGGCGCACCAGCGGGTGGATGTTTACGCCCTGCACCATGTCGGCGAGTTCTTCGTTCGAGACCTCGATGCCCAATTTGTCGTACTCCTCGCTAACGGCGTATTCGCTGATGAGTTGGTTCCAGACCTGTTCGCGAATCTGGGCCGTTTCCTGGTCGCCGGGGGCGCGGCCCGTCTGAGCCTGGTAGTTGGTGCGGGAGTCTTCGACGCGTTTCTGGAAATCCTGGGCCATGATGGTGTTCCCGGCGATTTCCCCGATTTTCTGGCTGTTGCCGCCGAAGAGGGTGTTGTTGCCGGAAAGCAAATCGCCGCCCACGATGAACATGATCATGCTGACGGCAATGACGCCGATGGCAATGCCTGATTTTTCCCGAATGGTGGAGATGATGGACATGGTGTTCTCTCGGTCGTGAGTACTAAGTCGTAGGTCGTAAGTGGGAAAGTAAGCTGCTGTCTTTTAATTTGGTACCGAACGAATGCAGCCCTTTCCGCGCACTCCTCCGATTTTACGAACCGCAAAGATAACAAAACCATTGGACGGGGCTAAGTTGGGAAAGGAAAAAAGAAGGAGGGGGAGAATGCTCAATGTTCAACGTCCAATGAAAACCATTGAGCATTGAACATTGAGCATTGAACATTGAACATTCTCCCCCTCCTACACCTCCAACCCCACCTCCTCCGACTCGGCGTAGCCGGTGCAGGTCAGCACCCAGCCGTCGGCTAGGTCGCGGGCGGTGAGCACGTCGTTGAGGCGCATGGCGACGCGCCCGCTCGTGCAGCGGGCCACGCAGGTGGAGCAGCGACCGCCCCGGCAGGAGTAGGGGAGCGCAATGCCCGCTTCGAGCGCCGCCGTGAGCAAGTACTGCCCCGCCGGGACGGTCAGGCGGTGGGTTTCTCCCCGAAACCGAATCGTCACCCGGCTGGGCGTGGAGAGCGTGGGCACGGGCGGCGCGGGCGGGGTTTCAACAACGAAATGCTCCTGCCGAAGCTGGTCGGCGTGGAAGCCCATGAAAATAAGCGTAATTCTTGCCAGCCGCATGAAGTCGGCGGGGCCGCAGAGGTAGGCGCGGGCTTTAGCCCGTGGCCCCGTCAGGTGTTGGGCCAGCAAGGTTTCCAGCCGGGCATTGTTGAGCCGCTGCCCTTCGGCGCTGAACGGCGTGATCAGCGTGAACCGGTCGACGTGCCGACGGGCGAGGGCAGTAATTTTTTCGTAAAAAATCGCCGAACGGGCATCGCGGCTGGCGTAAATCAGCAGCACGCGGCGCGTCGGCTGGGTGGCAAGCGCCGTTTTCAACATCGAAAAAAGCGGCGTGATGCCGCTGCCCGCGCCGATGAGCACCAGGTCGTCGGCGGTTTCCTCGTCCAACGTAAACCGCCCCGACGGGGGCAGCGATTGCAGCACGTCGCCCACCCGGACGCGGTCGAGGAGGTACCGGGAAATTTCCCCGTTTTCGACCCGCTTCACCGTTACGGCCAGGGGCGCGTCCACCCCCGGCGCCGAACTCATCGAGTACGAACGCCGGGTTTCGCGCCCCCCGAAATGAAACAGAAATGTCAGAAACTGCCCGGCGCGGTACGGCACCGGCCGCCCGTCGGCGGGCTGGAGGAAAAACGTTGTCGTGTCGGGCGTTTCGGCGACGATGGCCGTGACGCGGAGGGGGAGGGTTTTCTGCATTTTTTGAAAGTAAAAACAAGGAATAAGAAATGAAAAATGAAAAAGTAGAAGGGCTTTCCTTCTTCATTTTTCATTTCTTATTCCTTGTTTTTACTTTTCCTTCATTCCCCCCCAAACTCTGGGTTTTCTATCAGCCCCAGCACATTGCCGAAGGGGTCGCGTACCGTCGCTACCCAGATTGGCCCGCCCACGTTCTGGGGTTCGGAGAGCGGCGTGGCCCCGAGTTGCACGAGGTCCTGCCAGGCGGTTTGCAGGTCGGCCACGCCCCAGTAGGTCACGGGCGTGCCTTCGGCGGGCGTCAGGCTGGGGTCGAGGCCCAGCTCGTACCCACCGACGTTGAAGCCGACGTAAAACGGCTCGTCGAAGTAGGGCGGCACGCCGAAGGCTTCGGCGTACCAACGTTTGGTCGCGTCGAGGTCGGGGGCGGCGTAAATGGCGGTGCGGAGGCCGAGGAAGTGGGGCATGAGGAGTTGAGAATTGAAAATTGAAAATTGAAAATTGAAAATTGTGCGTTGAATTTTCAATTCTCAACTTTCTCCACCGGCAGCACCACCCGGAACGTGGCCCCCTCGCCGGGGCGACCGTCGGCGGTGATGAAACCCTGGTGGTTTTCGACGATTTTCCGGCAGATGGTCAGGCCGATGCCCGTGCCGGCGTACTCGCTGCGGCCATTGAGGCGCTGGAACATCCCGAAAATGCGCTCCCGGTACTCGGGTTCAAAGCCGATGCCGTTGTCGCGCACCTCCACCACCGCAAATTCCCCGGCGGGCAGGGCCAGGCTGGCGCGGAGCGTGGGCGTGAGGGGCACCGCCCCGACCTCCACCACGGGCGGGCGGTCCTGAGTGAACTTGAGCGCGTTAGCGAGCAGGTTCTGAAACAGTTGATGCATCTGCCCCGGCACGGCCGCGAGGGTGGGCAGGTCGCCCACGCGCAGGGTCGCGCCTTTTTCCCGAATCGTGATTTCCAGGTCGTCGGCGATGCGGGCCACGACGGCATTGAGGTCCACGGGCACGTGCCGCACGTCGGTGCTCGACAGTTTCGAAAGGCCGAGCACGTCTTCGACCAGGGCCTGCATCCGGTCGGAGGCCCCGATGATGCGGTTGAAGTAGTCGCGGTCCCGGTCGTCGAGCTTGCCGTCGAGGCGTTTGGTGAGGATGTTGCCGAAAGCCTGAATTTTGCGCAGGGGCTCCTTCAAATCGTGCGAGGCCACGGAAGCGAACTGCATCAAATCGAAGTTGGAACGTTCGAGTTCGGCGTTGGAGGCGCGGAGTTCCTGGGTGCGTTCGCGCACGAGGGCCTCCAGCCGCTCGGCTTCGGTTTTCTGGTCGTGGATGTTGATGCAAGACCCAAACCATTTCAGAATGCGCCCCGCTTCGTCGTGGAACGGTTCGGCCACGGACAGGTACCAACAGTAATCGCCCGGACGACGGGGGCTGGCCAGGCGGAACTCAAACCGGTATGGCTCGCCGGTTTGCAGGCAATGCTGCCAGTGGTCGAAGCAGGGCTGGCGGTCGTCGGGGTGGAGGGCGAACAGCCAGTCCTCGTAGCCGTGGCCCCGGTCTTCGCCGATGAACGCGTACCAGCGTTGGTTGAAGTAATCGACGTAGCCGTCGGGCCGGGACGTCCACACGATTTGGGGCATCGAGTCGGCCAGTTGCCGGAACCACCGGTCGCTTTCGCGCAGGGCGGCTTCGGCCCGCTTCTGGTCGGTGATGTCGGTGTTGGTGCCGAACCAGCGCAGGATTTTCCCCGCCGCGTCCCGAATCGGGATGGCTCGGGACAGGAACCAGCGGTACTCGCCCTCCTTCGAGCGCAGCGGAAACGTGTCTTCCCACACCTCGCCCGCCGCGATGTGGTGTTTAAACTTGGCCGTGACGCGCTCCACTTCTTCCGGCGCGTGAACGGCCTGCCAACCCCAGCCCTGCATTTCGTCGAGCGTGGTGCCGGTGTAGTCAAACCAGCGTTGGTTGTACCAAAAAATCCACCCGTCGGCGTCGGTCATCCAGGCGAGTTGAGAAATGTTGTCGGCGAGCAGCCGGAACTTTTCTTCCGACTCGCGCACGGCCTCCTCGGCCCGGTTGCGTTCGGTAATGTCGCGGCTCACGCCGATGACGCCCACAATCGCGCCCGCTTCGTCGCGCAGGGGGCTTTTCGTCGAAAGAAAAATCCGCCGTTCGCCGTCGGCGCAGGTGTACGGTTCTTCGACAACGAGCGTTTCGCCCGTTTCGAGCACGCGGCGGTCGTTGGCGTCAATCGCCGGGGCTTCGTCCGGGTTTGCGAAACGCACTTCGTTGCCGCTGCCGAGGGCCTCTTCGGCCGTCAGGCCCATCACGTTGAGCGTCGCCTGGTTGGCGTAGGTCAGGCGGCCCTGCACGTCCTTCATGAAAATCAGTTCGGTCGTGTTGTCGTTAACGGTGTTGAGTAGCGTCGTCTGGCGGCGCAGGGCTTCCTCGGCGCGGGCCCGTTCGAGGCGGGGGAAAATGCGCGCCGTCAGTTCTTCGACCAGTTGGATTTCGTCGGGTTGCCACTCGCGTTTTTGGGCGCAGTTGACGGTAAGCAAAAACCGCCATTCGCCGTGGCGCCGCGCCGACACGCTCACGAACGAATAAATGCCGTAGCCGCCGTATCCCGCCGCGCTCGTGCGCGGGTCGGTCTGGGTGTCGTGCACGACGAAGGGCACGCCCTCGTGGGCGGCGCGGTTGAGGTCTGCCGAAACAAAGTCGGAAAGGCGGTAGGTGCCGCGCAGGTTGGGGCTTTCTGGCCCCTCCCAGGTGTGCTCGATGCGTACGGTGTCGGCGGCTTCGTCGATGTCGCCGAACAGGCAGGCCGAAACCCCCAGGTACGCGCCGATTTTCGGGCCGACCGTTTCGATGAGGGCTTCGGGCGTTGAAACCCGGGCGAGGTCGATGGCGACCTCGGCCAGGAACGCGAGGTTGGCTTCGCGGCG